>Ga0209193_1000017_pt1 | contig 162690 bp, 182 predicted proteins | sample COGITO_mtgs_1003_FD_185515 | JGI IMG/M metagenome (GOLD analysis project Ga0209193, IMG submission 185515) | Pelagic marine microbial communities from North Sea - COGITO_mtgs_100330 (SPAdes) (version 2) | ecosystem: Environmental > Aquatic > Marine > Epipelagic ...
CGCCAGACTTTCCAAGTACCTCAATTCTACCACGAAAGATGCCGGTTACAACACCTTTCTTCAATTTTGTGCCAAGTTTTACAACTGGCGTTTGTGGATCAACCATCCTCATTTTCCTTTGCTTCTAGGGCGCGTTGTTGTTCTGCCGCTTCGTCGGCACGATCTTTACGAATACGATCCGCTTTACTGTTTAGTGTCTCTGCTAGTGAGAGATACTGATCGTCTGTCATTGTAACACAGACTTCGTTCTGATCGGAATCGTTGAACGTCAGTGCTTTCCAACCAGTGTAAGCGTGGTCGAATTTTAACTCTACGGTAGTTTTGACTTTCATAAGTCTCTCCAAAAGGGGTTGTGAATTGAACTCTTCTATTATACTATACTTATCGGGCTTGTCAAGAAAAAACTTTAGAATCCATGTTGATATTTCTCAGGTAATTTGCAGTACCAAGACAGCATATCTTTCCAAGTCTTTGCCGCTTCTATTAGCCAAGTTCCATCGTCATCGAATGGATGTTCTGCAAGCTCTTGAAGTTTGCTCGCATATCCCTTTAGCATATCTTCATGAACGCCTGCTTCTAGCTGCTCTTCTGTAAATTCAAATCCAATCATCTCAAATCTCCTAAAAAGTTTAGTGTAGTTTACTCTTCTATTATACTCTATCGTCATTCTTTGTCAAGTATCTTTAGTTAATTTGCAAAATAATTTCGTCAAGAACTGCAAGGTCTGAATCTTTGTCGATGTAGATACTACCCGTTATTGCGTCTGAATCAGCAGGGAATCCCGCACCGTTCTTGACAGTGTAGCGTACCTTGGTCTTAGTTTCTTTGTCTTTGGTAAAAACAATACTGTTAGTCATTACTGTTTCCATTCTACTGTAAACTCCACTTTCTGTTTAGGTTGTGCCGCCCATACGTCAGGCGATCCGGTTGTGATTCTGTAATTCCTTACGGGTTGACGACAGCCAATCAACATGCAACCCGCGAGAAATGCCAGTGCTAAAATCAGTGCTTCTCTCATTTGTCTCGTCCTTGTTATGTCTTGATTATACTATAGTTATCGTCATTGTCAAGACTTTACTTTAGTTTATTTTTTATTATTTTCGCTGGCTGGCTGGCTGTAATAACATAATCTGTTTAGATTAGAAAAGACAGGACGGGAAGCCATACCGTCCGAACCCTTTGGTCACAATGAGGCTTTAACTGGGCTGTCTTATAATATTATTATCGTCTAAAATGTGTGTTTGTCAATAGTCTATTTATAAGTTTTTTAAGAATAGCTGTAAGTCCTTGCCGCCAAAGGAGTTACGACGCCGGGGGCTGCCCCCGCCCGTCCTAAGTCGTTACCAGCAAACGAGTTACGACAGTTAGGAACAAGGCGATAAAAAAGTTTAGAAAATAGAAAGTTTTAGGGTTGACAATCATTCTTCTTCTCTGTGTATTCTTTCCAATAGTTCTTCTTTAGTTGCTTCCGCTTCGCTTTGCGTCCCACATATAAACATGGCAGGAACCCACGATCCACCCATCCGACCAAGACACCACGCGCCAGCGTCAAGTTGATCATCTGGACTATTTTTGAACGTCTTAGCGTCAAAAGGAGTTCTTATCATAACGCTGGATTCTGTTGACATTCTAAACAGTACCGCCCAAACGCTTATCTTTTCCATTTTAGTATCCTAACCAGTTTACAAGTTGTTGTGAGTCCACTTCGCCATTCTCGTCCAGCATTGCTATGATCTCGTAACCTTCTTCGTCAAAGCTACAGCCTAGGTCGTTATCCACACCCTCAGCAACGTCATCCCATCCGTGTGCTTCCAGAATCGTTTTTGCAATCTTTACCGATACGGTTGGGAACTGCTCTGCCCATTCTTGACTATCCATTGTATTTCCTTAGTTGTTGTTTTTGTTGTTGGCGATTGTTACGCTTTTCGTTTTTGTGCTTGAACGTTGTCGCTCTTAGCTTTGGTGCGTAGATTCTCTTGCCAGTCGAGGTAATCTTCTGCATCTTTATAACTCCAAAAATTTCTAGTTAGTCCAGTGGTCTTGTTTTCTACTTGCCACTGTGTACGCTTGTTGATTGTTACTTTAAAATTTGTCATCAAATTCAATTATCCCTTCTTTTACCATAGCACCAACAAAAGTTTGCTGGTTTGTATGTAGTGCGATTTCGTCGGTGTGTCCATTGTAATCGAACTCGCCGGTAGCGTCAACCTGTTTCCGGTAGTTCTCTATGTTTTCTTGCTTGATTCTTTTGAGTCTACGATACTCGCTTTCCTGCTCTTGCTTGAACAGGTCATCTTCTTGAGTGTAGAAAATGGTTTCACCATTACCAACATTCAGACCGTAAATCTCGTCGCGGGTCATTTCAGCATCAAGGCAGATTTCGTTGAAGTTCATCATGTTTTCCTTAGTAGTTGTTGTTTGTTGTATGTCTCTATTATACAGATAGAGTTGTGTTTGTCAAGGGGCAATTCGTAAATCGTCAAAGTTTTTTTGGATAAACTTACAGATTGCATTCCAGCGTGGTGTGGATACGTCAGAGGGAACTTGCCCACCATATGCCCAGATATTTATCATTCTCATCATGTGTTTGCTTTTTCTCATGTTTTCCATTATACTATAGTTATCGGCTTTTGTCAACCCCTATCTATAGTTTATTTCTAATTTTTTATGAATTGTTCTAAGTCGTTGTCAGTAAAGGACTTACGGTTGCCGGGGGCCGCCCCCGCCGTCCTAAACCCTTGCGGCGTAAGGACTTAGGGAAAACAAAGAAGCGGGGTGGGACATCTGACTTACCTGCGGCGATCATTTCGCAGTACAGACCCGTTCGTCCCCGCATCTTCGCAACAACACAACAACATTAGAACATAAGGTCAAGATTGTACTTATTACGCGCTAGACGCACAATATACGGCACTTGCCCTTGGTGGGCGGTTCGGATCTTGCGACCCTTGCGGTCATACTCGCGGATCTCAGCGCGTTGGTGGCGCTGTGAGTTGGAGGTGTTGAGAATAACGCGAGCAGTGACAGCAGGTTTTGATTGTAAAGTTTTCATAATGTGAATTTCTCTATCTGTGGTTGTTGAAAAAAAGAGTCTCGGTTTTTTATCGTGGTTCTCTCCACGCTGCCGCTGTCAGGCCCATTGTGGGCGGCATCGCCTTTAGTTTCCGACTTTCATTCTCAGTTACTCTGCTGGTGTTGCGGTTTCTAGTAATACACCCATCGGGGCTTTCTAACATGCTACGGGTCTTGGCACTCATTACTGAACTTTTCGTTCTGCCCGTTTTAGTTGTCCATTGGATTATATCTCCATTTTAACGTAGGTTGATGCCCTTGTCAAGTCAATTACCACGGTTGTGGCTGATTATCTTGGAACTCGTTGTTGATTTCCATCCAAACATTTTCCCAGTGGATGCCTTGGGTGTCCTCGTCAGCTTTACGCTGCTCGCAGTATGCCAACAGTGCAGCGTACTCGTCTTGGTCGTACATATCTTCGATCTGAAGTTGAGTGTTAAAACTGTTCATCGTTTTTTCCTTTCGTGTTATGTTCTTATTATACAGTAGTTATCGGCGTTGTCAAGCCGAATCTTGACCTTTTTAGAAAAACTTTCGCAAGTTTCTCAAAGCCTTGACAGCATCGCGGATTGCTTCGCGGAACTCCTCGTTGTGGCTTGGGTTGTCGTATGCCACGATCTCGTCGCTGAGTTTGCCGATGAGAGTGAAGATGAATGATGGTTTAGTTTTCATAATTTTAATCCTTAAAGTGTTGTGTGTTGTATGCCTCTATTATACATAGTATCGGCAATTTGTCAAGTCCTACTTCTTACTTTCTTCTAAAATAATCATAAATACTTGAACCATTACCAAACTCGCCGCTGTGCAAATTGCAATTTCCATATCGTTTATCTCCTTACTTATATTATCGGGCATGGCGTTGACAAGTCTGGTCACTCTTATCAGGAAAGTTTAGAAAAGACAGGAATAGTCATAAGTCGTTGCTACGTAAGGACTTACGGCGCCGGGGGGCGGCCCCGCCGGTCCTAAACCCTTACAGGCAAAGGACTTACGTCAATCCCAGATCTCGGACAGCATTTCGCCGTCCTTCTCTACGCGCCGCATCTGGAGTACAGGCACACCGCCATACCCTTCGGGATGACCACCCGAAACGGTATGCGCTCCGCGCTTGCGGAGGTTCGCCCACGCCTGCTTGGGAGACTTCCCAAACGCAACGCTGCGCGTGGTGTAATAACCGAACCTGCCGAAGCACTCAACGTCTGAAACGATAACTTTGAACATAATAAAAATCCTAAAAAGTGTTGTGAAATTTGTATTGTAGGGTTAGGGGTGTGTGGGTGACGATCCCACGTTACCGGCGATTTGTTACGCTGTTAGGTCAATCCCCGCTAAAGGATTAGAGTCTACACTCTGTAACAAAAAGTAGCGTCCGGCTTCTTCCACAGAACACCCCGTATTGTATTGTTTGCGATTTTGTGGATTTGTCTGATCTTACAGACCGGGACATCTTGCCCGACTCGCGTTGTGTGGTGAGGACTTACTATCCAACCTGCCGTTGAGCATAAGCCGACCTGTTAGTTTGCCTCTTGTGTTGCGACTGGTGAGGGAGTCGAACCCTCGCAGGTGGCTGATCGAGCCTATGCCGCCAATGTTTCCAGAGGGAGTCGAACCCTCGCATCCTGTCCCAACTACCAGTCATTGTATTGTTTGCGGGAATCGAACCCGCTCGGCTGTCAGGCGTAGCTTGCTGCTACGGTTTTCCTCACTTATTACCGTTCCGGTGTGTGGTGCGTATCTTGAATAGCTCGCCAGCTATGGCCGCGACTTGGGCGGTGCTTTCGGGTCAAGCCCTTGAAACTACCAAATTGTAAAAGATCAAAAAGTCAAGCTGACCGGCTGAGATTGGCCGTCATTAAGTCGCCTCGCAGACTCACTTAACATGCCCCCATTATACCATAAGTATCGGCATTTGTCAAGGGGTATCATGACTAAAATTGTAAAAATTGGGGAAATTTTCTGAGGTCGTCTTTTCCTTTCTTGGCGACACGACTTGCCGCCTCCCCGTGGAGAATGTTGAACTACCAAATTGTAAAAGATCAGTGAGAAGACTGATGAGAGCGTCCCAGTTCGTCGGGTGCTTTCCTCTCTGCTTCACTCCCCCATTATAATATATATCGGCTATTTGTCAAGCCCTAGGCCACTTTAATTCGCAATTATTTAGAAGTTTTATAGTTGACGTAAGTTGTTGCTACGTAAGGACTTACGTCGCGGCGGGCTGCCCCGCCGGTCCTAAACCCTTACTGCTAAAGGACTTACAACTATTCTTAATAAAATAAGAAATTATACCAAATAGGTCTTGACACCAACTTGACCGGCAAGGTCAACATTGTGTTGGTCATCATCGTAAAAGTAGACAACATCAAAAAGCTGATTCAAAGTCTGTAGAACCTTTTGCTTTTCTGCTGGAATATCAACTTTTTTATCATCGGAACCAACACCGAAAACGCGAACAGGTTTAACATCAAAACCGCAAAGCCAATCAACGATTGCATCGGCCACATTATCAGCGCGAGCAGTGAGAACATAAACGCTATGTCCTTCGTCGTGAACTTCTTTAGCTAGAGCCATAAGAAAAGTAGGATTAGCGGAACGAATGAACTCAGCAGAACGGAACTCGGAAAAGTCATATTCTTCACCGTCTGCTAGAACGTCAGTATTGAACTCAGCAGGAGTCAACTTGCGAATAGGTAAACCGCGAGTACCGCGACCGTTTGGACGACGAACGAGAACCTTGCAGTCAGTAGTTGCCAAAGTGTCGTCAAAATCAAATACAAATGCTTTTTTCATAATCTTAAATTCCTTAATTGTTGTTTTGTTGTATGCCCTATTATAACATAGGGGTGTGACACGTTAGGTCACGAATCAGGACTAATCCTGAGAAACGTGGAATCCACGTTTAACCAAGGACTCGCCGTGAGCGTGGGAAACCAACATCAAACCGCCTGCCGAAATGGAAACGATAGTTGCGGTGATGATGCCGAAAGTGTTGTGATTGAATTTGATAGTCATAATTTTTCTCTTAGTTAGTGTTGTCTCTTGTATATTACTATTATCGTCTATAGGCGTGACACGTTAGGTCAATTCTAACCAGCAATCTCAAAAGATTTTATATCTTTTTGTTGGGTGTGAATCCATCTTTGAATTTTGTGGTCGTAAAACATAACCCGATCACCATTGATGGAGACATTGTTGGCGGTGGTAGTGTGAACCCAACCACACTTGACACCGTTTCCGGTTACGGTGATGTTGGCGGTGGAATCAGTGTTGGTGATGAAGTTTTGAAAGTTAGTCATAGTTGTTTACCTTAAAGAGTTGTTGTTTGTTATGTCCTAAGTATATCATATATATCGTCATTTGTCAACCCCTCTCTACACCTAAAATGGAATTATATAGGAAATAATTTTACCCCCCTACTGGTGGTGTTGTACCCCCCGTTGGCGTTACGGGTCAAGATAAGCAAAGACATTACCCTAAGTCGTTGCTACATAAGGAGTTACGTCAATCGGGGCTGCCCTGTCCATCCTAAGTCGTTACTACCAAAGGACTTATAACTATTCTGAGAAAATTGCAAAAATGTCTATTGACACGTCATAATTAACTCCAGTGTAAAAGCATATAAACTATTGACATTATACCAAACATAATGGTAATAACGCAGATCCCCATCATAAATAAATCGAACAGGGCAGAACAAAGTTTTCCAAAGTTTTCCATTTCTTACTCCACGGACGCACAAGCATCACAAGTTGGCTGGACAACATCGTTGCGACGATTGGAGCAGTCGCAACCACAAATTACACAAATTTTCATAATAGTTGTTTCCTAGTTGGAAGTTGTTAAGTTGTTGGGTCGCAGTTTTGATTACCTAGTATAACTTGCGGTTAAATTCCTAGAACCTGATTTATTTATATTCGGCAGGATATCCGAGTAGAACGCACTACTTGGTGCGTTTGAATGGGCTATGCCCGTATTTTGCTACATAAGCAGCAAAGGCAGCAGCTTCACGCTGCTTACGATCAGCACGTTGTGCTGTCGTTTCAGGAGCAACCGGCTTGCGGTTTGCAACTGAATCCCAATAGTAGTTATTAGTTTTATAAGTCATAAGTTTTGATCCTTTCAAGATCGGGTAAAAAATAGTAATTGTGCGATCACTCGCAACCGAAGCGACCATTTACGGTCACTTGGTCGGCGGTGGGTTGGTGTGAACCTTCGCGGCGAACCTCAACGCGACCCTCTCGCATTGCAGCTTGGAACTGCTCAAGAGTCATGTTTTCAGTTTCTTTGGCGGTTAAAGTTTTCATAGTTAGTTTTCCTAAAGGAGTTTTGAATTTGTTATATAAGTAGTATCGTCTATGGTCGTGACACGTTAGGTCACTACTTTCGGGAATCTTCCAAGATTTTTAAAACTTCATCGGTTTGCTTGTTGGACAATTTAAGGTTCAGAACCGCAAGGGTTTCGACAAATGCCGAGTTGATTTTGCGGGCTACAATTTTGTGGGCGATTGTTTTGCTGTTCATTGTTGTTTCTTTCATATTAGTATTATCGTCTAAGGGTGTGACACGTTAGGTCAATGTTAGATATAATTCCAGTGGAATTTGGAAACTTTATATTCTGCAAAATCGCGGTTGACGATATTCCAAACGATATTATTAACGCTGTTGTATGCTCCATCGCTGTTGATAACATACGTTTTATTGTAACGCTTACCATTAGCTAATGTCACGAAGATTGATACGTTTTCTTTAATCATTGTTTTACTGTTGTTGTTTGTCATGCTTCTATTATACATACATCGGCAGATTTGTCAACCCCTCTGTACCCTAATTCCGAAAGTTTTTAAGAAATAATCTTACCCCCCCTGTCGGCGGTTGCATACCCCCCATTGGCGCTACGGGTCAGGATACGCTAAGACATTGACGTAACCTGTTGCTACATAAGGACTTACGTCGCCCGCCGCTGCCCCGTCCGTCCTAAGTCGTTACTACCAAAGGACTTACGTCGATTTAAGAATAATCCAGTTTTTTGCCGGATTTGCTATTGACATCATAGAGTTTTTTCTACAATCTCAAACCATTCTCTGTCGAGTTCAGGTTCATTTTGCACGTATACCTCTGCCTCTTTTCGGGTAGCGAAAGCGTCACAATACTTTTCGCAGGAATAGCCGTCGTCATAGGTTACAATGTAGATAGTCATAATGTTTTTTCTAGTGTGTAGTGTGTAGTGTGTTGGGTTCGCAGTTTAGATTATCGGGTACAACTTGCGGTTAAACTATCCGAACCTAATTTATTTAAAGTGGGTAGGACATCCCACTTGACAGCTACGCCAATCGCTCAACGTATTCTTTAACCATTCCCTTTTGGTAGTAAACGTCTACCACGTATCCACGGGAAACGGAATCGGCAGCCATTCTGTAGGCTTGGGCTTTGTCCCAAACTTTGTCAGTGGAAACGGCTTTGTTATTAAGAAGTGTTACTAGTTTGTACATTGTTTTTTACCTTAGTAGTAGTGTTGTTGTTATGTCTCTATTATACAGATATCGGCTGATTTGTCAACCCCTATCCAGTCTAATTCCAAAAGAATTAGGAAAGTAATTTTTCGCAATGCTCGCGAATTTCGTGTTCGTGGTATCCTGCTCTGTCAAGACCTTCCATCCAAAAGATGGAAACAGCTTTGGAAAGATTCCCGCAAGCGTCAATTTTTGCGAGTAGTTTGCCGAGTGTGATTTGTGAAATTCTGTTCATTGTTTTTACCTTAGTAGTGTTGTGTCTTGTGTGCTTCTATTATACAGATATCGGCCAGTTTGTCAACCCCTATCCAGTCTAATTCTTAAATAATAAAGAAACTTTTGTTGATACCCAATTGTACCCTTTATCGTTCATATCCCAAACGAAAGCGTTAACGTGTGCTTTATTGCACATTACGAAGCGGGTGTCATTGGAAGCGTTTTGAAAAATCATTGTAATCATTGTTTTACCTTAGTAAGTGTTGTTGTTATGTCCCCCATTATACATACTTATCGGCATTTGTCAATAGGTGTGTGCAGTTATTCTAGAAGTTTTACAAAGAAAGTTTTTATCTGTTTTTTGTTAGTTTTTATCAATTTAGGGTTGACGGGGGTTATATCTTCGGGTAAAATGTACCTTCTTACCCCCCGAAAGAGGGGGGTGGTTTAGACACAATCCCCAAAAATATATGTAAATGTATCAGCCAATCTATTCGCCTTGAAGCTTCTCGACGCTTTCGTGTCTACATAAAACACATTTAAATCTATGTTTGCCCGTCATCAGAAACACCTTCGTTCCGCATTTTTTGCACACTGGAGGCCCGTAGACGTATTTTGGAACAAACTTCTGTTTTTTCTTCTTCATTCATATTTCTCCAGTTAGAAATTTCTTGAGTAGTTCTGAAACACCCCAGACAAACTCCGTTTGTGTTGAGGCTACAGTGCTTAATACAGGGTGATTTAATCATTTTTGGTTATAAAATTATTTAGGGTATGTACACACCACCGGCTTTTATCCTACCAAGCAAGTAACTGCGCAGGATATGAGATACTAATCAGTGAGCCACAAACCGGATTCTTGCTTGAGCTTTGGGTGAGAGCCGTAAACTCACAACTAATTTTTATTAGCTTCTCATTACTGAGACCGTAATCCGCCAAATGTATCAGGCACTGGTAATACCTGAGTCCAACTCCTAACAATCTTATAAATTTTTTATATCTGGCTTTCTACAAATTGTAGTTCGCCGTCCAAGCGCCACAAACAGGACAGGTTTTTAATGTGACTGCGTTATACAAAAATCTCAATTCCTAGTATCCCGACATATATTGTCACTCATTATAGGTAAATTGATGCCAGTAAGTCAAGATTTTTATAAGAAACTTGACAAAATCGCCTATACAGTGTATAATAGGTAAGAAAGCCCCCTAAACAGAGAATCAAAAATGAAAAATGCAAAAAAGATACAGTCTAACTTGTGCTGCAAGGCAACAGCTAGCCTCGGAATGGAAATACAAGATGAATTGACAAAAAAGGACAAATCTTTAGGAAATTTACTAGATGAACAAGAAAATAAAAACAAAAACCCTAATATCTGTGGGTGTTCAGAAAACAGAGACCAAGGATGTCGAAATAGTATTTGACGCTCTTAGAAAACTTCCAGAGCCAGAAAAATCTGCAATACCAGTAGGTCAAAATTTTTTCTACCAAATAAAACAAACTAAAGACGAAAGGCTTAATACATACTGTGAGTCTGGTCTTGGTGAATTTTACAAAAAACGCAATAAATTCTTTTTTAAAAGAGAATATGTATTTTGGGTAGAAAAAGACGACACATCATACAGACCAAGAAACGGAACGCCACCAGTTCTAAACGACCTTGAAGGTCATAACTTTATTCTTTTGAAATATCTGCCAGAAAATTACAAAAATATTCTCGTAAGCAAAAATAGTGTACTTTGTTCCACAGAGCCGTTTACTCCAACGCCAGTAGAACTACAAGATAACACTCTCTTAGGCAAGCTTAATAATATTATACAGTCTATAGATCAAAATGAATTATGGTCTATACTCTTACAAAATAATAAAAAGCCCGTTGAAGGAAGCATTAAGTACAACAAGAAAGATAAATGCTTTGAAGGATACGACGGAAAACAATGGCGCGCACTAATGTGGGGTGAAGAATGAAGATACCCCCTAACATGATAGAAGATGAAGTACTAAGAGTTATAGAAAAGGTTATCAATAAGACTGCTGCTAAATATACCTTTTATGGATATACAGTAGATGACATAAAACAAGAGTCTTTCATTATATGTATAGATGCGCTCCAACGATATGATGGTAAACGCCCGTTGGAAAACTTCCTCAGTGTAAATCTATCTAATCGTCTTAAAAATTTCATTCGTGACAATCACTTCATCTCAAACTCGGATGATGAACGAATAAAAGTCTTACAACCGGCGCAACTGGATTATGAAGAAACTCTTTTGGATGAAAACGAAAAATATGCAGTAGACGAAGAACATTTTGATTATTTATACATTTCCACGAACATTGATAGGCTTCTTCCGGCGTCAATGCGTATGGATTACCTCAAGATGATTGCAGGAGTCTACCTTCCCAAAGCAAGAAAAGAAGAAATATCTAAAAGAATATTAGAAATAATGGAGGACTGTGGCTATGAAGAAAGGTAGGATCTCTAAAGAAGAAGAGGCGATCATAGAAAAGAGCATAGGTACTATGTCCTACGAAGATATAGCGGACAAGCTTGACAGAGACCCTGAGAGCGTCGAGAAGTTTATTAAGCGTAAGTTCAATGTTGGTGCATCTAAAGAAGAGAAAGCGGCTTTTGAGCTTGACCAGAGACCCTACTGGGTTGAAGTAAAACAGCAGTTTACAGAGGACGAACTGAAGCTTTTTAGATATCACTGGGCTAGAATCATTTCACAGTTTCGTGATGACGTTATTCCTACAGAAGAACTACAGGTTGTTGACCTCATCAAGTTAGAGCTACTAATGAACAGGTCACTCAAGCAGAATAAAGATAACATAGAGCAGATCTCTACGCTAGAGGGTCTAATACAAGCAGAGAGGGCGCGCGACCCAGATCAGCAAGATGTAGACATGGTGTTTAACATGGAGCGTCAGGCGGCTTCTCTGAAGGCTTCACAGGAATCTTTAAACAAAGACTATCGTGAACTCCAAACAAAGAAAAACTCGATGCTCAAGGAAATGAAGGCAACAAGAGAGCAAAGAGTCAAGAGACTAGAAGACAGCAAACAGAGTCTTGTTGGATGGATAGCATACCTTATGGGTAATCCAGATGTAACAAGTCAATACGGAATAGAAATGGAAAAGATGCGACTAGCCATGAAAAAAGAAAAAGAGAGACTGGGAGCATTCCACAAATTTACAGATGGACAGGTAGACCAACCCTTTTTAAACTCGGACACTATCAAGGACTAAAATGAAGACAGCTATAATATTTGGCGTAACGGGACAAGATGGAAGCCATTTAGCGGACTTGCTACTGGAGAAAAACTACTCAGTTATAGGCGCAACAAGAAGGACGAGTACTGATAACACGACACGTATTTCGCATATTCTTAATAACAATAATTTTAAGTTAGTTAGTGGCGACATTACAGATTCGTCTAGTGTTTTAAATATATTTAAAAATCACGGAGAAGTAGATGAAGTCTATAATTTAGCTGCACAATCTCATGTTGCGGTTTCTTTTAATCAGCCGGGATTAACTTGGGATATAACAGGAAAAGGCTGTTTAAATATCTTGCAAAGCTTAGTGGATCTTAATATGGTGGGAGCTAGATTCTACCAAGCGAGTAGTAGCGAGATGTTTGGAAAAAATTATGACATCGAAGTTGGTATGACTGCTGAAAGTAAATATCAAAATGAAGAAACTAAATTCTTGCCGCAAAGTCCATATGCTATAGCAAAGTGCGCTGCTCATTACATGACTAGACTGTACAGAGAAGGTTATGGACTACACGCAAGTGCCGGAATACTATTTAATCACGAAGGACCACGTAGAGGTGAAAACTTTGTAACGAGAAAGATTACCAAGTGGATTGGTGAGTTTGTCAAATGGAACAATCCAACAAACGAGATGGGGGCGATTATAGATATCCCTAAGCAAGACGATGAGAATATGCTTTATAACTCCCCTGTGGACGGAGAGGGTTTTCCCAAGCTTCGTCTAGGCAATCTAGACGCATATCGAGACTGGGGATACGCTGGAGACTACTGTGAAGCGATGTGGATGATGTTGCAGCAAGACTGTCCTGATGATTACGTAATTTGTACAGGTGAAACACATACTATCAGAGAATTTTTAAACGTTGCATTTAAAGAGGTTGGTATTGAGGATTGGTCTGACTATGTAGTACAAGATCCAGAGTTTTATAGACCAGCGGAAGTAGATTATTTACGTGGAGACGCTAGTAAAGCAAGCAAGAACTTAGGCTGGACACCCAAGCATAGTTTTGAAGATTTAGTTAAAATGATGGTAAAGCATGATCTAGAATGAAGATATACAAAGTACACATGGTGTTAACACTCGTTATATCCAGATTAAAAGAATATAATTTAGATGATTACAATAGTTCTACCCCTATAATATTTGTTGAAGCGAAAGACCCAGACGACGCATGTTACAAAGCTATGCACAAGCTTGCTATTAAGATACTAAAGTCAGATCACTCTATAGAGACTTTGAATTTTATAAAAGATATTTTCAACGATATAAGAATTATTAAGATAGAGATACCATGAGAAGAGACTACAACGATCCGGTATACAAACGCTGGAGAATAAGCGTCTACAAAAGAGACGACTTTACATGCCAGATGCCCGGATGTTCTTATAAAAAGTATCTAAACGCACACCATATACAAAAATGGGCCAGTGCCTCTACACTGAGGTTTGATGTTGATAATGGAATTACACTTTGTAAAAACTGCCACAAAAAGGTTACAGGTAGTGAACAACACTATCAAGGTTTATTTCAACAAATAGTGAGAAAGAATAATGGCTAAATATAAGACTGCCCCCAGTTATACTGTGATTCGAGACACAAGAGAGCAGCAGGGTTATTTTTTCAAAAAGTTTAACACATGCAACGGGACGGTCCAGAGAAAACTAGAGACTGGCGACTATTCTATCTTAGGTATGGAAGATAAGGTTTGCATAGAAAGAAAAGCTAGCGTCTCAGAAATAGCGCTTAACTTAGGAAAAGGAAAGTATGCCTTCTACAACGAAGTAGAAAGAATGAGGGAATATGAACATAAATTTATAGTATGTGAGTTCTCTATGGAGGATGTAATGAAATTTCCAGAGGGCGCAAAGATACCCAAAGAACTAAAAGGTAAAGTAAAAATAACGGGAAAGTATATACTAAGATGTTTAATGGAGTTTGCCGTATTTAACGATGTACACGTTGTGTTTGCCGGTAGCGAAAGGGGTGCATTTGATTTAATCAGCAGTTTACTAAAAAGGATTAATGAAAAATACACAATAGGGCGCAAGTCATGACAACAAACAGAGACAGTGTGGGTGAAATCCACGCTTATAATCTAGACGTAAAAAATAGAGAAATATACATAAATGAGTTTGACGACTCAGGAGAATCTGCTGGAGTAGATCACAGAATGCTCCAAAACTTTATTAAAAATATAAACATACTAAAAAACCTAAGCAAAGATCCAATTACTATACATATGCAGACAGTGGGTGGCTGCTGGTATTCTGGGATGGGTATATACGATGCAATAAGAAGCTGTAAATGTAAAACCACTTTTATTGGCTATGGTCAGTTATGCTCTATGGGTACTGTTATTATACAAGCTGCAACAAGACGATTAGTTACTAACAACTCTGCGTTTATGGTTCACTGGGGTAGTAGCGAGATAAGTGGACATTATCTAACCACACAAAACCTAGCTGACTTTGAAAAATATATTGCGCAACAAATGATAGAAATATATGCAGAAAGATGCCAAAAAGGAGAATATTTTAAAGAACGTCAAAATAATTTATCTAAAACTAAATCGTACATAAAAAGAAAACTAGGAGGTGGCGACTGGTATATGACAGCAGACGAAGCTGTCTATTACGGGTTTGTCGATGGAATTTATAAATGAATAAACTAAAAAAAATAGATGAAGCTTGGTTAAAAATAGATGTAGACGAAAAAGAATTATTCGACCCTACCTCAATATTAAATTCCTCAGACGACGACTTTCACCTCAAGCTTACTTGGCTTATGACAAGGCCAGAATATTTTTCTTTCTTGGTCAAGGAAATATTTAACGTACAACTACTACCCTCACAGTCGCTCATACTATACGAACTTTGGAATCGTAAGTTCCCTATGCTTATAGCTAGTCGTGGTTTCGGTAAATCTTTCATGCTGTCTCTATACTCTATGCTAAGAGCGCTCTTGCTTCCGGGCAGGAAGGTTGTTGTTGTGGGCGCTGCCTTTAGGCAATCTAAAGTTCTTTTTGAATACATGGAAACTATATGGAACAATTCTCCAATTTTAAGGGACATATGTGATGGAAACTCTGGCCCACGTAGAGACGTTGATCGTTGCGTTATGCGGATTAACGATTCTCGTATTACTTGCTTACCACTTGGCGACGGACAAAAAATTAGGGGTCAAAGAGCTAACGATATTATCTCTGACGAATTTGCTTCTATTCCTCGCGATATTTTCGAGACTGTTGTGGCAGGTTTTGCTGCTGTAAGTTCAGACCCTATTGAGAATGTCAAAAGATTGGCCGCAGAAAAAAAGGCGAAAGAACTAGGCGTACAAATAACTGATGAAGACGAGAACAAGCTAGAAGATAAAGATAATCAAATCATACTATCTGGTACTGCTTACTACGACTTTAATCATTTCGCTACATATTGGAAAAGATGGAAATCTATAATAAAAAGTCAAGGAGACCCAGTAAAGCTAAGAGAAGTATTCGGAGGAGACGATGTTCCTACCAATTTTGACTGGACAGAGTATTCCATAATGAGAATACCTTACGAGCTATTGCCAGAAGGGTTCATGGATGCCTCACAGGTCGCTAGATCTAAGGCAACAGTTCATGCTGGTATCTATCAAATGGAGTTTGGAGCAGTGTTTACTCGCGACTCAGAGGGGTTCTTTAAGAGATCTCTAATAGAGTCTTGCGTAGTGGACGATAAAGAGACAACAAAAGACTCTAAGGGTAATGATATTATCTTTGAGGCAAAGCTGATGGGCGATCCAAACAAGAAGTATGTGTTTGGCGTTGACCCAGCTTCGGAAGTTGACAACTTTAGCATTATTGTGCTAGAGATCAATCATGACCACAGAAGGATAGTTAACTGTTGGACTACCAACAGGTCAGAACATAAAGAAAAGGTAAAAAGGGGCTATTCTACAGAGACAGATTTTTATTCTTACTGCGCTAGGAAGATCAGAGACCTTATGAGGCTGTTTCCATGTATACACATTGCTATGGATGCACAAGGTGGCGGTATCGCCGTAATGGAGTCCTTACACGACAGGGATAAAATACAAGAAGGAGAAATAGAGATATGGCCCGTCATAGATGAAGACAAACCCAAAGACACGGACGATCAGCGTGGCTTACATATCTTAGAGATGTGTCAATTTGCTAAGTACGAATGGTTAGCAGAAGCTAATCACGGACTAAGAAAAGACTTAGAGGATCAAGTAATCTTATTTCCTCGTTTTGATTCAGTTACCGTGGGTATCTCCAATATAGACGATGGAATGAAGGGTAGAATGTATGACACCTTAGAGGAATGTGTTATGGACATAGAAGAACTTAAAGACGAACTTTCTATGATCCAGATGACACAAACTGCATCCGGTAGGGATAGGTGGGACACCCCAGAGGTTATCGTAGCTGCCGGAAAGAAAAGCAAAATGAGAAAAGACAGGTACTCATCCTTAATAATGGCTAACATGGCAGCAAGAAAAATAGCAAGAACACCAACTAAAGAAGATTATGAATTTTTTGGTGGCTTTGCCGGATCTATTCCAAAAGACTCAAAACAGAAGAAAGATCAAAGTCTATATAGCGGTCCAAGTTGGTTTTCTGAAAACATGAAGGATATCTATTAATTGTGTATAATACAATAACAATTGAAATGCATTCCGATTACCTATAAAGGGACAAGATGAACGAAGAAAACTCTCTAATAACTTGGAACGACGCCGACGCTTCCAGTAGAGCTACAGCATTCCAACAATTCTCTGAAGCTGGCGAAAGCTACGCAGGAGTATCAAAAGCTAATCATTATAGAGACTTCAAAGACATCGAAACAAACAGGTCTGTAAGGCCGGGATTTACAAGTCAAGATTATCATGCGTTTAGACCAGACGAAAAAGTTCCACATAAGCAGAAGCGCATTATCAAAATGTGCATGGACGCTTACGACAAAGTAGGCATCATTAGAAATGTAATTGATCTCATGGGTGATTTTACCTGTCAGGGAATAAATATTGTTCATGAAAATAAAAGTGTTGAAAAATTTTACCAACAGTGGTTTAAAAAGTGTGGCGGAAAAGAAAGATCTGAAAGATTTGCAAACCTGCTTTACAGATCAGGACAGGTGATTGCCTACCGAAGCTACGCGAATATTACACCCGATGTAACAAAGTACATCAAGTCAATGGGTAAAGACATCACTGTAGAAGTACCTGAATTTGAAAAAGGTCAAATTCCTTGGAGATACAATTACTTTAATCCACTTTCTATTGATATGAAGGATAGTCAACTAAACCTTTTCTTGGGTAGGAATAGATTTGAGATAAGAACGAATTCTATCTTAGATAACTTTAAAGACGGCTCAATACCCGCACACGTAATCGAAACACTTCCTCCAGAATTAAAGCAGAAGATAAAACAGGGCGCAAGAAAAGTTGAACTAGACCCAGAAAGAGTATCTGTATTTTATTACAAAAAAGACGACTGGACAAACTGGGCAAATCCTTTAATATACGCAATTCTTGACGATATTATCATGTTGGAAAAAATGAGGCTTGCCGACCTTTCTGCCTTAGATGGGGCTATTTCTAATATTAGACTGTGGACACTTGGTAACTTAGATCATAAGATTCTTCCAAATAAAGCCGCAATAAACAAGCTTAGAGACATCCTTGCGAGCAATGTTGGTGGAGGTACGATGGAACTGGTTTGGGGGCCAGAGCTTTCTTACACAGAGTCAAACAGTCAGGTGTACAAATTTTTAGGTTCAGAGAAATATAACTCTGTTCTCAATAGTATCTATGCTGGACTGGGTGTTCCTCCAACTCTTACAGGTATGGCTGGAAATGGCGGCGGGTTTACAAATAATTTCATATCTTTAAAAACACTTGTAGAAAGACTGCAATACGGCAGAGACCAACTTACAAAGTTCTGGGAGCAAGAGTGTGAGATTGTTAGAAAAGCTATGGGCTTTAGAAAATCTCCACATATTGTTTACGATCAAATGAGTTTGTCTGATGAGTCAACAGAAAAGAATCTTCTTATACAGTTGGCTGATAGAGATATAATATCTCATGAAACAGTGCTTGAAAGATTCAAAGAAGTTCCGGGCGTTGAGAAAATGAGGCTTAAAAGAGAAGACAAAGCCAGAAATTCAGAGAACCTACCAGAAAAAGCTAGTCCTTTTCACAACCCTAATCATAGTCAAGATCTTGAAAAAATAGATAAGCAGGGGCAAATTAGTGAAAAATTAGCAGAAAAAAAAGAATCTGAAAAACCAATCAACCCCAACGGTAGACCTCCAGCAAAGCTTGACGAAGGACCAAGAAAGAAAAGAGTAGACACCCCAAAGTCTAAACCCGGAGTTGCTGAATTTATAGTCTGGACTAATCAAACCTTTGACAAAATATCAGCCACTTTAAATAGTGCTTATTTGGGAATCCACAAAAAGAAAAACATGAGAGGTCTAACAAAATCTCAGGTAAAAGAGCTTGAAAGACTTAAAATACATGTTCTTTTAAACACAACTGCTATGTCAGATATATCTGAAGATGAAATCTGCAAGACAGTTGCTTCTAACAAGAGGATGCCACAAGATTTCTCTAATATTCTAAACTCTGGTAAAATTAATCCAGAAAATATGAATATAGAAGATTACAAAAGACACGCCATATCAGCGTATGTAGAGTACTTTTTAGATAGATAAAATCTGAAATTAAATAAAAATTCTTTTTTCGTGTATATTTATTGTAGAGGTAATACATGACAATTAAAATATTCCAAAACGAAATAAATGACGGCATTGGCGAACTCGTAAAGAGTACGGCCAGTGTTGCGTATTGCTCTCAAGCTACTACCTTTAAAGGGCAGCAGTTTTCCGAGAAGCTTGCGAGCGCTATGGAAAATACAAAAGTTGCTGAAAAAATATTAGCAGAGAACAAAGACCAAATAGACCTCTATTATCTAGAGTCTGTTTTGGTCTCTTGCGGTTGGAACAAAAACGACGACGTTTTCCAGCCAGAGCCGACTTGGGCCGCTAGGAATACCCCTGAAGATAAACAATTTAACTTTATGCACGATGAGAGTGACATCATCGGACATATCACCGGTAGCTATGTGCTATCAAAAGATGGCAAGGCGGTTTCTGAAGATTCCCCTATGCCAGAAGATTTTGATATAATCACTCAAGCCGTTCTTTATAATAGCTGGACAAAAAGCGAAAATAAAGAAAGGATGGAGCAGATTATTGCAGAAATTGAAGAAGGCAAGTGGTACGTTTCTATGGAATGTTTGTTTGCTGGATTTGATTACGCTTTATCAAATGAAGATGGATCTAAGAAGGTTTTAGCTAGAGATGAAGAGTCTTCGTTCCTAACAAAACACCTTAGAGTATATGGCGGAACCGGAGAGTATGAGGGATATAAAGTGGGCAGAGCCTTGAAGAATATCTCTTTTTCTGGTAAGGGTTTGGTTTCCAAGCCTGCCAACCCACGTAGTGTTATTCTTAAAAGTGTTGCATTTAACGTAGATAACGATTTTAATCTTGACATAGGAGATTTAAAAATGTCTGATAATCTTTTAGAGAAGCAATTGGCCGATGTTCGTGCCGATCTCGCTTCAGCTAAAGCTGAGAACGAGGCGATTAAAGCTAAGATCGAAGAAGCAAAAGATAAAGAGTTTGCTTCCAAGGTAGAGGCTTTTGAGTCCACTGTAGACGAGAAAGACGCAAGCATTGCGGAACTTGAAGAAAGCATCAAAAGCACACAAGCTAGAGTTGCTGAACTTGAGGACGCGCTTGCTAAATCTCAAGATGACCTCACCGTCGCCATGAAAGATATGGATGCGATGAAAAAGAAAGAAAAGATGGAGAAGCGTAAAGCTGGTCTAGTAGAGGCTGGTTTAACCGAAGAAGAAGTTGCTGAATCTCTTGCCAATTTCGACGCTCTTGAGGACGAAGCTTTTGAAGCTGTTATCGCACTCATGAAAAAGAAAGACGAAAAGAAGAAAGAGGCAGAGGCCGCTTTACCTCCAGCGCTTAAAGAAGCTATCGAAAAGAAGAAGGAAAAAGAAGGTAAAGATAAAGAAGCAGAAGCCAAGCCAGCACCACCGGCTCCAAAGAAGCCAATGGCTGAAGAGGCAGAAGCTGACGTAACACCCGAACTTCTTGAAGATGTAGAAACTTCTGAAGCAACTTTGGTAGAAGCTACCCCAGAGGTAGACGAAGTGGAATCAACAAGAGCCAGTATTTCAAATTGGCTTGAAACTAACGTTCTCAACAAAAAATCTTAATCATAGGAGATTTAAATCATGGCTCTTAAAGCAGATAGATACGAAGAATCAACAGATATCAGCTTTTTCTATAATGCTGATGTAGCAACTCGCGGTGGAGTTGTATGTTTGGCAGATCTAGGTCTTGCCTCCGGTGCATCTTTGGACCAAGGTGAAAACCTTGTTTCTTATCAACAAACAACGGGCGCTTCTCAGATTCCTGTTGGAATCCTTCTTAATGATGTTGTTAATAAGGATCTTACAAGAACTCACCTTAATCAGTATAAGGATGAAGTTCAAAAAGGTGGCAAAGTCACCGTCCTTACTCGCGGTTGGGTCGTAACCAACAACGTAACTGGAACCCCAACTGCTGGCGCTTTGGCTTATGCCGATGGCGTTACTGCTGGTAATATTACCGCTGGTGCAGTAGATCCAAACGCTTCCGGCAGCGCAGTTATCGGTCGCTGGATGTCACGTAAAGATGCTGACGGTTACGCTAAATTGTACGTCAATCTTCCCAACTTCGCTTAATTCTATTAACTAGGAGAATAAAACAATGTCATATACAGAGAGACCTAGCGAAGAATTTCTTAGCGTTCTTCGTCAATCTGGTAACGGTAATCTTGAGACAGCTATGGCTGCTCAAAGAGAATTTGCAGTTGCCTTGGAAACACCACTTCGTAAGGGTGTTTTGGTAGGAAATATTCTTGGTAATATTTTCGAGAAAATTAATGTAGAGCCGGGCGGAAGCACTGAGTATCCACTGGATCTCATTAGTCCCGGACTTGAAGGTGAGCATGTTGCTTACACCAACCCCGGTCATGGTCGCATTCCTGAACGTGCGGTCGAGAGCGATTACGTCATGATTCCAACTTACAGCATTACGAGCAGCATCGACTTCTTGTTGCGTTATGCTCGCGAAGCTCGTTGGGATATTGTCGGTCGTGCCATGCAAGTCATGGAAGCCGGTTTCACCAAGAAGATGAACGATGACGGCTGGCACACAATCCTTGCTGCTGGTGTTGATCGCAACATCTTGGTTTACGATGGTGACGCAACTGCTGGCATGTTCTCAAAGAGACTTGTTAGCTTGCTTCAAACTGTCATGCGTCGTAACTCTGGTGGAAACACTGGTTCTGCAAACCGTGGTCGGTTGACAGATCTTTATCTTTCTCCAGAAGCGCTTGAAGACATTCGCAACTGGGGATTTGATCAAGTTTCTGACGCTGTTAGAACTGCGATCTACAATGCTGGTGGAGAAGGTTCTCCTGTTCCTAACATCTTCGGTGTTAACCTTCATGATCTTGACGAGCTTGGCGAAGGTCAAGAGTATCAAGACTTCTTCACGAACGGTCTTGGCGGATCTGTTCAAGGCAGTGACACAGAATTGGTTGTCGGCCTTGACCAAAGCGCTAACGACAGCTTCGTTATGCCAATGAAGCAAGAAATCTCTGTTCACGAAGATCCAACCATGCATCGCCAACAGCGCGCTGGCTGGTATGGATTCGCTGAACTTGGTTTCGGTGTCCTTGATAACCGTAGAGTTATCCTCGGAAGCTTCTAATATTTATTATTAGTTATATATTATTCTAGAAAGGTGGTTCAATAGAGCCACCTTTCTTTTTATATGCTATCTGCCTATAAATGTGTATAATACTACATACATGTATATCTAGGATTTATTCAAGGAGTCTAAAATGGCTAATATGTCAGACTTTCTAGAATCTGGTTTGCTAAACCATGTTTTTAGAGGTCATAGTTTTGCTAAACCACAAGGTATGGCTATCGCACTAACCAGCGGCGTACCAGTTGAGTCGGGTTCTGCAAAAAATCTTATTACAGGCAGTTTCCTTATGGAGCTTCCAAAAGACGAAGGCTCAACAGATACGGGGTATCGTAGAGTTGATTTAGGTGTTCCATCCACAAATGGCAACTCCACTTGGAAGTTTTCCACAGATGAAGAATTTGCTGCCGGTAGCGGATTTGTTAAAAACTGCAATACAGTATATTTTGGAACTGCACTTACAGAATGGGGCTGGGTATCAGGTATTGCTATTTGTAGCTCTGGAGTTTGGGGTTCTGGCGATTTACTAATGCAATCCCAATTAGACAATCCTAGATACGTATTTAAAGGGGATTCTTTAAAATTTGATGCTGGTCAGTTAAGAATTCAATTTAAATAAGGTTTTAAAATGGCTCAGTTGTCTAGACAAGAATTCAATGAATTCTTACAAGCAAATCTTCCAGATAATTCAAGTAGAGACATATCTGCACTTGATTTAAGAAATACTTTCTTAAATTTAGCTGACTCTGTTGTGTCTTTTCTTTCTGATCAAAATTTATCATCTAACAACTTCTCGTCCATTAGTACACGTTCTACTGTTGCTGGAGATATTGCTCTAGAAAGAAGAGGTGTAGCAGGAGTTGAGAATCAAGACAACTCAGCTTTTGGTTATGCTGCCCTAGAAGTAAATTTTGCTGGCGTTAAGAATACAGCGATAGGATCGCTTGCGGCATCTTGCAATGCATTGGGTTCAAATAACATAGCAGTAGGTGTTAACTCTTTAGGTAGTATAACTACAGGTTCAGGAAATCTAGGTCTAGGTAACTACTCTTTAATGAGTAATAAGTTTGGTGATTTTAATATAGCCATAGGTCATGGTGCAGGATATTTAGCACCAAAAAGTTCAAGTTTTAAGTTTTATTTAGGCGTTTATCCCGAAGCTAGTGGTGATTGCGATCAACTAGTTGACGGTATAGATAAACCACCGTTGCTTTATGGTGATCTACAGAGCTTACAGCTTGGTATCGGTGTTTCTGGTTTTAGGGGTTCAGAAAAGCTTGCTGTTTCTGGAGATATTATACCTTACGAATCAGGTGGAGCATTTAGTTTAGGATCTGGCGACTACAGATGGAATGCACACATACAAGATCTTTATGTCAGTGGTAGTATATTTACAGGCAGTGAATCCGCTTCGTTTTATGAATACAAAATAACAGATGGTCTTTCTGCTGCTGATGTTATATCTGATGGCGAAACTGTGGCAATAAGCGGGATTAGCGGAATTCTTACTGACTACTCATCTAATATAATGAGAATTTCTGCCGCACCCCTAAGTGGAGTTATTGATTCTCAATTCCTTAGTCTTTCTGGTGTAGATCCATCTTTCGGAGGTGTTAGCGGGTTAATCTGGAATGTTAGTGGTTGGGCAGAACAATATGCGGATTCTGTCGGCGCTGCTGCCGGTGCTTACACCCACTGGAAAGTTTCTGACGGAACGAACAATAATAATATTACTGCACCGCCAAACGCAGTAAATACTTTAATTTTTGGTGGAATTAGTGGGGTAACAACAAATTATCGAAGTGATACAAATACTTTAGAAGTATCTGCACACCCTCTGTCTGGATTTGTTGACTTTAGATTTGAAGAAGTTTCTGGAAAATTAAACGATATCTCTGGAGTTAACGGGCTAATAAATGGACTTAGTGGTGTTCTTCAGCCTCAAATAACTACAAACGATTCAAGAGCAAGTGGATTAATACACGCCAGCGGTGATTACTTATTAAATTTGATATACAATAGCGGTGATAATGTACGTAAACATGCAGATCAAGTATTAATAGACGCAAAGGCTTTTACCAATCTTGCTAGCGGCGCTTTAAGAGGAGCTATTGCCGACAGTGGGTACTTATTTAGTGGTATCCTACAATCTCAGATTAACACAAATGATAGTAGAACTAGCGGAATCTTTAACACTCTTTCAGGTGTAGCGCCTTCTATTTTTGGTCCTAGTGGTTTAATATATCACGTTAGTGGTGCTGCTTTTGAACATGCTAACAATATCGCTGCTGCTGCCGGTTCTTACACTCATTGGAATTTAACAGACGGGTCTAATAATAAAAATATAGAACATTCTAATGTAGTTAGATTTACGGGTGAGAATGGAGTCACAGCAGTTTACGACAGTGTTGCTAGCATATTCACAATTAATGCTGGACCAATTAGCGGTGTTTTAATAAAAACATCTGTTGCAAACGACACAAACGCCAGTGGTCTGATAGCTTTTAATGACTCAAGAGCTAGTGGTCTAATATCTTTTACAAGCGGTGTCTTAGACAGGTTTATAAAAAGCGCTAGTGGTAATGTATTAAGCTACAGCGAAGATCTCAGCGGTGTTCTTAGGGGTGAAATAAATGACTTAACTACAGCTACGGTTGGTACTATTGATCAGCGAATTGCTGCCTCAAAAGCCGACATAGTAAACAATGTAATAACTCCTTTAGACAACTCTATACACAGTCCAGCGGGTTTAAGCGGTACGTTGCAGCACGACATAGATAGTGTCAGTGGTTACACAGAAGGTTTAAACAATTTCTTTGACACTAGAGCTAGCGGCTATATAAACACTTTAAGCGGTGTTATAATAGACCACGACTTCTTTGCTTTTGATGGTATAGTACATAAAGTAAGCGGTGTAGCTTTAAGAGAAATTGCCAGACAAATTAGTGAGTTTAGTACTGATTTGCTTTCAGGTGACACTGGAAAATGGAAAGTTGGTGATCAAACGCTTGCTGACACAAAAGATATTTCTTTTAACAGCACATTAAATATTGTTGGTAAAGACGGTTTAACGACTTTTCTTGGTGGTGATTCAACTCCTTTCTCGTTAACAGTTGACGCGCAACCTATATCTGGATATCTTGAGGCCATAGCCTATGAGATAACGGGCGTTCAGGGTTGTTTTGAAAGCAAAATAAGAGCCGCGAGCGGCCTTGCTCTTTATGTTAGCGGGGTTGCCAGAGAAGCTGTTGGGGCCAGCGGAGCGCTAATTAGTGGCTGGGCGCACGATTCCTTTTTACACTATGACAATAGAGCGAGTGGACTATCAGATCATCTTAGTGGTATACTTAGGGCTGGAATTTCTGATAGCGGTGCGTTTTTTGACAACAGGGCTAGCGGATTAATTGCATTTACAAGTGGGGTAGCAAGAGAAGCTGTTGGAGCTAGCGGCGCTTTAATCAGTGGTTGGGCGCACGACTCCTTCTTATACTACAATGATAGAGCAAGCGGCCTACCCGTCCATGTTAGCGGTATTCTAAACGACAAAATCCAAGCTCTTACTCTTGCTAGTGACGCATATATAAATTGGACTATCAGTGATGGAACAGTAACAAGAAACATAAGATCACTTGAAGAAACTCAATTCCTTGGTATTAGCGGCATAGAAACACAAACTAAAACCACTGGTGCTAGCGGGCTTTCCATATCCGCAAGACCAATATCTGGAGTTTTGCATGGAATCATTGGGGAAAGCGGTGCAAAAATACTTAACTATGTTAACGGTAGCTTCTTTGATGATTTAGTCAAGCCACAGATTAGTACTATAGCTGGAAATTTAGACTCGGCTATTGATACGAATTTGAGAGGCTTAATAGCAGACAACACTAATTCTGTCAGCGGTCTAATTGGATTTACTAGCGGTGTATTAGATAGACACATTGACTTTGTAAGCGGTGTTCTTGATAGATATGTGGATGTTGCTAGTGGTAATTTGGATAGTTATATTGATACCGTTAGTGGGTTTTTCCTCGATGCTACGGTCAATAATAACACTTCTGCTGGAAGCGGCTTGGTAAAAATAGCAGGACAGTTCAATACCGCTGGAAGCGGTAACTTTGAAAGAGTAATATTAAATCAAAATGGAACTCACCCAAGTGGACAGATTGTTGCTGACAGTGGACGCGAAGGTGTTACTCAATACCACGACATTGTTAACAGTAGCGGATATTTAGTAGTTCCTGTTAGGTCGAAATTTGAAGACTTAAAAACTCTTAATCATATAAATCCTGTCAACAGCGGAGCGATTGCTTTCGCCGGTGGACATGTTAGAGTAGCCAATGGTTTAGCTTGGTCTAGACCTCCAGTAATTGAAGGGTTTATGGATGAAGATCTTGACGCTCCTACAGATTATTCAAGTCCAACTAGTGGTAAACTTGTAACGAGAAACGAGCTTTTTCAAGCCTCGGATATCCACTACGTAACGAACAGAGATCATACTTTTGCTGCTAGTGGCGGATATTTCTTGATGGCAATGTTAGTAAATAACGAATACAGGCCGGTTTGGAGTACATGCTCTGGCTGTGCATCTTAGGGGGTTTAAATGGCTAGAGGTAACTGTTGTGACATATGCACTCCCCCTCCAGACTCCTGTGTGCTAGGGGCTTGCTGCTATGACGACGGAGATAACGTTGACATTACCTGTGAAGATAATGTAACGGAGTCGTATTGTCTCACAAAAGCAAATTCTGTATTTAACGCTAGAGGTGTTTGCGGAGAAAAAATAACTTGTGACAGTTACTATGAACCTAAACTATCTCAGCTTGGGGGTTATTCTTACATAGTTATAAAGTCGGATGGATCTGTAGTCACTTGGAAGACAATATCAGAGGAAGATGATCCATTTAGAAGAAGGTCTGGCATAAACACCGAAGAGTCTTTGATGCTTTCAGACGAAGACGCTTTAAGAATACAACCCACACCGTTTGGTGACAATGGCGCTGTTAGGATACATGCAGATGGTAATCAATTTTGCGCCGTAAGGAAAAAAGATGGAACATTTGTTGCATGGGGTAAGCATATAGATAGCTCTCAGGCGACAGTTATAGAAGAGGGTATAAAAAACGCAAAGAAAATAATATACTCTACAAATTCTGGTTGCGCCCTGAAAGAAGATGGAACGATATTTACTTTCTACTTTGGCCCTGTTTATCAATCCACTCTTAATACTGGTTTCCGTATACCTGCAAATCTTTCTGCTTTATTGTCAGACCCAAACAATCCCGTTGTAGATATATTTGTTAATGGCGAGCAAGGCATCGGCGGTGCGTTTTGCGCACTTCTTAAAGATAACAACGCTTTTATGTGGGGCTATGTTACGGCGGGGTCGCAACAAGGCTATCATCCCTATGATGTGAATGAAGACGGGAGAATAACGACTTCTGATATACTTTCAATTCTTAACTTTGTTAGTCGTGGAGATCCTTATAACAGCAGATACGATTTAAATAACGACGGGAGAGTAACGTCTTCTGATACTCTTTTAATTCTCAACTACACCTCCTCGTATGGAGAGAGTAGCGACAGCGAGACAGAGGGCATTCAAAAACCGATTACAAATGTTAGCGGTGTATTCGGTGGCGCTGCCAGCTTTAGTTTCATAAAAAATGATGGATCTTTTTATACAACATTGAATCCCGGCAGCAAGCAGTCTCAATTAACAAACGTTAGCGGTGTTTTCTTTACACGGAGCGCAGCTTGTGCATTACAGCACGACGGAACAGTTGTTGCTTGGGGCAACTCTAGTTATGGTGGGTTTATTGATCCTGTGCTTCAGCAAAGTTTAGATGAAAGGCCGATCACAAATGTGTTTGCGTCAGAAGGAGCCTTTGTTGCCACAAGAGGTCCATCTCCAAACAGGCTACTTTCTGTCGAAAACTTAATCTCTTGGGGACACGCTGATTACGGTGGTGATAAATCGAAAATATATACGGGTTTTAATGACCCGAACACCGACTTAAAATTTAGAGGCGGGCCGTATCATGTTTTTGAAACAAGAAAAGGATTTGTTTTTTCTAGCATGACTCATTGGGGAGGTCTAAACTACACAAATTTTGACCCATACGGAAACAATAATTTTATTGATGACAAATCTCCGTTTAAACCGGCTGTTGATGTCAAATCTAATTATTATGCAATTTCAGCGATTAATGATGAAGGAAGGGTGTTTTCTTTTGGTAGAATTGCCAACGGTGGATACGGAACAAGTGAGAGGTTTGATGGTTTAGATCGTAAGTTTACGCCCATTAGAAAGCTCAGACTTGAGGTTTTAGTTTCTAATGAAAATTCGTTTGCGGGTTTTTCCAAAGATGGCGGCATAGTTTGTTGGGGAAATGCTGATTTTACTGAGGACTGCATAAGTGTTGATACGGATGCTGAATACATCGAGGCGTCTTTGAATAGAAATACTACAACTGGCGTTACTCAACGTTTTATTGACAAGCAACTGAAAAAGATAGGATCTAATGTAAATCTTCATGGAGACCTAATAACGGCTGGTTATGAAGGATGTACATCATCTTCTACCCAGAAAGATTTCTGTAAAACAGAAGATAGTCTAAGAGTAGATTGTAATCCACACACCGGCAAGTGTGATTACGGATTGGGAGATTTTTATCCTTTTATTAAAGTTGATAATTGTAAACAATGCGAAGAAATAGCTAACAATAAATCTTACGGCTCGACTCCCTATACCAGTATCCATCTTTTCACCAGAGACGCCGTGCTTGTGCCTAATTTTCAGCCAACGCAAAATGGAACAGAAGTTACATGTTTTAGAGAAGATTCAAACTGCGAAACTATTGGTGGCGGTCTTCGGGTTATAACAAACGGCTCCTCTTCCTACGCTACAACAAAATCACGGTGTGAACAAGGAAATCTCGGCAACAGAGGCGTAGCCGTAAGCGGTGATGAAACATACTACAGTAAATTCCCAACTCCCATATTTGGAGCGGATGTTGGCCCCGGACCTAGCGGTTCTTGCTGCTTTGGTTTGATTTGCGAAGAAGGATATAATGAATATAAACACCACCCTAATTCAGAACAATGTAGAGACTTTAAGATATGCTACGAGCTTTTAACGGAGCAGCAGTGCTATCAACAAAAGTTTACCTTGAAGGCAGGAACGTCTTTAACACCAATTAATTTTCTTAATAATGAAATAACTTATAAAACATATCATGATTTTGTTCCAGACGTAAATTGCGTAGACAGAACAGGGGAGGAAGGATGTCAACCGTAGGAAAGCTTTCAATAGGAATAGCCCATCACAATGATTTCGATGGCGCTTACTTCACAATTCAGGACATTAGAAAGGAACTTATTTATAACGGAAGAAAAGATTTATTTGATAGAATAGAGTTTGTAATTGTAGAAAACAACAAAAAATCAGATCATGCAGAGGAATTGAAAAACTTTGCGGCCTCTACGCTTTCTCAAAATAGATCACTAAATTATAATATATTCAGCGAGAGTGGCACTGCCGCCGTAAAAGATGAGATCGTAAGGCGCGCGACCGGAGACTTTGTTTTAGTTTTAGATTGTCATGTTTTGTTGTGTCCGACTGTATTGGTTATAGAGAAAATATTTGATTTTATGGAGAAAAATCCAGAGACAAACGACATCTATAACGGACCATTAGTTCATGACAATATGTTTGGTCTCTCTACACACTATGAAAATACTTGGAGAGATAACAACTGGGGTACTTGGTCGTCTGCCTTCAAATGCTCTTGCGGAGAGCTATACTTTGATATAGACTCAGACGTTGAAGAAGAAGAAATTATAATAAAAGATATATTTGATAACACTGAGGTACATCAATGCCCAAGCTGCTGTAAGGTTATGCCCAAAGATAAAGAACAGCTAAACAAAATGCTATCGTCTCAAGAATTACTACCCGTAGGACTTAATCCAGACGAAGAACCTTTTGAGATATTTGCCCAAGGAACCGGGTGTTTTTTGGTTAGAAGAGAATCTTGGCTTGGGTATAATGAACACGCAAGCGGCTTTGGTGGAGAAGAATGTTACATACACGAAAAGTATAGACAAAATGGAAACAAGGCATACTGCTTGCCGTTTTTAAAATGGCTACATAGATTTGGAAGGTCTGAAGATATAGAGTATCCAGCAAAGGTAGAATACAAGCTAAGAAACTATGTATTAGAATTTGTAGAGTTAAATTTAGACATGACTCCAATTTACCAGCATTTCGTTAAAGAAAATGGGTTTGACGAAATAGTGTATAATAGTTTTGTAAGAGAGGCAAAATATCTATATAATAGGGAATAGAAAATGGCACTTATAATAGCAGATAGAGTAAAAGAAACCACCATCACTCAGGGTACTGGAACAATTACCCTTAGTGGCGCTACATTTGGTGGTTTTCAGTCATTTTCCGATGCTATTGGTGAAGGTAACACCACCTACTATTGCGTACAAAATGAGAGTAATTTTGAAATTGGTATTGGTACATTCTCATCCGGCAGTTTAAGCAGAGACACCGTAATAAAAAGTTCTAATTCTGACAATAAAATATCTATTGTTGGAGTAGCTGTGGTCTTTGGGGTGGTTCCATCAAATAAACTTATATACAAAAACGCAGACGGTAACTTTGTAATATCGGGCGATATAAATGTAGACGATGTAAATGCCGATCTAGTTAGTGCAAACAGTGGCGACTTTGGATCTATCTTGACAAATGGTGCCACTAGCAGCGGGTTGCTTACTTTAAAAAGAACTAACGCTGGAAACTTTATACATGCATATGTGGACGATGCAAACGATAGAACAATTGGTCTTTACTCTGACGCAAATACTTCCCCTACGTGGAGGTTGGGGTTAAAAACTTCACCTCTTGACCCAACTGCTGCACCTAGTTATGGATATTTCTATGCCAGCGAGGGCGCTGGTGGATTGATTGGAAATGCTGATAATCAAATAACCATAGCAAACTCTGCCCCTTTTGTAGTAAAACATCAAGGTGTAGATGTCATAACTGCTCACTATAGCACAGGTGTACACTTACAATCTAACAGTAGTTCTTATCCAGCCTTCGTTGTCAACGGTGGTGCGGCGCTTTCTGCTGATATTCAAAGATGGAACAACAATGCAGGAACCGCTTTGTCTGTTGTTGATAATGCTGGTAATTTTGGAATTAGAAATTCTAATCCGTCCTATCAGTTAGACGTTACCGGAACTGGGAATTTTAGTCAAAGTATTCGTTTTGGCGACGGCACTGTTCAATCAACAGCTTATGTAAACTCTAGCGGCGAATTACAGTCTCAAATTACAACCAACGCCGCCGTTAGTGGGTCTTTACAATCACAAATCACTTCTAATACTGCTGTGAGTGGGTCATTACAACCTCAAATTACAGTTAACGCTGCTGTTAGCGGTGTTTTGCAGTCTCAAATATCTAACATTGAATCTACTTCTGTTCTTAGCGGTGTTCTTCAGCCTCAGATTACTATCAACGCTGCCGTTAGCGGCGTACTACAACCACAGATTACAACCAACGACACTAGAGCCAGTGGTTTAATAGCGAGCGTTAGCGGTGTATTGCAACATCCCGTTACTCTCAACTCTAACTTGAGTGGTGTATTACAACCACAGATTACAACCAACGACACTAGAGCCAGTGGTCTGATTGCCAGCGTTAGCGGTGCGTTGCAGCACCCTGTTACTCTCAACTCCAATCTAAGTGGCGTTTTACAACCGCAAATCACAACTAACGATACCAGAGCTAGCGGGCTTATACAGAGTACTATTGATAGTATGTCTGGAATTATCGTTAAAGAAGCCGATGGAAGCCCAAACGTAAGCAATGTAAACACAATAGTTGTTGGCAATGGCACACTTACGGACAATAGTAATGGGCAAGTAACAATCACTACTGGAGGTGGAGTTGGTGGTATCTCCAACGTGGTTGAAGACACAACACCTCAGTTGGGTGGTACTTTAGATGCTAACGGAAATAGCATTGACATGGGTACTAACACCATTACTGACGCCAAGGTCGGACAGTGGGATACTGCATACGGATGGGGAGATCACAGTTCTGCTGGATACTTAACTGCTCATCCAACAATTGGCGCTGCTTCAAGCAGTGATAATTCAGGTAGAACTTACATCCAAGACATTACTCTTGATAGTAATGGACATGTTACGGGATTGGTAACAGCAACAGAGACAGTAACAAACACAGATACTCAACTCACCCAAGAGCAGGTTGAGGACTTTGTGGGAGGTATGCTAGACGGCGATGAGACATTTATAACTGTCACTTACGACGATACGGATGGCAATATAGACTTTACCGTTCCCGTTAAAGACGAAGATAATATGGCCTCTAATAGTGCTAGCCATTTAGCTACACAACAATCTATTAAATCTTATGTAGACACAGAGATAACCAATCTTATTGGTGGAGCGCCCGGAGCTTTAGATACACTGAATGAACTTGCAGCAGCGATTAATGACGATGCTAGTTATGCCTCAACTATTACTACTGCATTAGCTGGCAAACAAGCTGTAGACGCAGGCTTGACATCTATAGCTGGATTAACTACCGCTGCTGACAAGATGATTTACACCACAGGCTCTGATACGTATGCTGTTACGGACTTGACAGCAGCAGCTAGGGGTTTATTGGATGATGCGAATGTTTCAGCGATGAGAACTACACTAGGTGTAGACGCTGCCGGTACTGACAACTCCACGAATGTAACATTGGTTACATCAAGTCATGATTATCTTTCAATTTCAACTCAAGCAATAACGCTGGGTCAAATTGACATTGGGGATGACACAAACCTTACTGCTGGAGACGGTTTAACATTAACGGGCGATACTTTAAGTGTAAATGTTGATGACAGCACAATAGAAATAAATAGTGATTCGCTAAGAGTTAAAGCCGATGGTATTGGTGCATCGCATCTTGCAAACACATCCGTAACTGCTGGAAGTTACACAAATGCAGACATCACGGTTGATGCTCAAGGTAGAATTACCGCCGCTGCCAATGGAAGCGGTGGAGGTGGTGGTGGTAGTATGTCTCAATTCATTCTAGAGGATGACAGTGGTGACGAAGTAACAATAGACAACAATAAAGAAGTCAAATTTATTGGTGCTGGCGGACTTACCATTAATTGGACTGACACAGATAACGGCACAGATGCCGACCCATACGACCTAACATTCACTATAGGTACACTTAACCAAAATACAACAGGAAGTGCAGCTACTCTTACCACAGCAAGAGCTATAGCGCTAGATGGAGACGTAACAGGTACAGCAAACTTTGACGGTTCGGCAGGCATATCCATTACTAGCACAATAGCTGATGATGCTGTCACTTACGCGAAGATGCAGAATGTCACCGCGACGAACGTGGTTCTTGGTAGAGATAGTGCTGGAGCAGGTATTGTAGAAGAAATAAGTGCTGCAAACCTCAGAACGATAATTAATGTTGAGGATGGGGCAGACGTTACAGATGCTACCAATGTGACCGCAGCGGGCGCCCTAATGGATAGCGAGCTAACCGACTTAGCTGGTGTTAAAGGGGTTACTATCTCTACACTACAGGTTAAACCCACTGAAGGAGCTTTTGCCAATGGAGATAAGACTAAGCTAGATGGCATTGAGGCTAGTGCTGACGTAACGGATACAGCCAATGTAACTTCTGCTGGAGCCTTGATGGATTCAGAGGTAACAAATCTCGCACTTGTAAAAGCCTTAACAAAGGGTATTTCAGACGGAAACGTTCTAACAGCTAACGATGCAGTAGCAGACGATGACTTCCTTAGAATTAATGGTACAGAAGTAGAAGGTCGCACCGCTTCGGAAGTTCTCTCAGATATCTCAGCAGCACCAGCGGCGGGTAGCTCCAGTATTGTTACCGTAGGAACTATTGGCACAGGCACATGGCAGGGAACGGCGATTGCTACCGCGTATATTGCTGACGATGCTGTTACGGCTGACAAGCTAGCCAATACGTCAGTAACTGCGGGATCATACACAGCCGCTGATATTACTGTGGATGCTCAAGGTAGAATTACCGCTGCTTCTAATGGTAGTGGCGGTGCTGTTTCTGCTGTTGCCAATGGTGCAGACAACAGAGTGGTAACATTCAGTAGCACTGACGCTCTAAATGGTGAAGCAAATCTAACTTTTGACGGCTCCACCCTCGCGGTCAATGGTGCTTTCACAGCAACCACAAAGTCGTTCTTGATAGACCACCCAACAAAAGAAGGGATGAAACTTCAGTATGCGTCTCTGGAAGGTCCAGAAAATGGTGTATATATTAGGGGAACTAGTGGTTCTAATATTATTACACTGCCAGACTATTGGGCGGATTTAGTAGATCAGTCTACTGTCACAGTTACTCTTACTCCAATAGGATTTTATCAAGCACTTTACATAGAAGAAAAAGATAAAAATTACATAAAGGTTGGTGGCTCTAAAGGCAGTTATGATTACGTTGTTTACGGTGAGCGCAAAGACGTTGAAAAACTAAAGGTGGAGTGGTAATGGCTGTAACATACAACTCTAGTATTATTAGGGATAATTTAATTTTTTGCATGGACGCTGCTGATATAAATGGAGGATCGTCTGCTGAAGACATTGTAGGTTCTTCTACAACAGCGCTTGTTAATGAAGCTTCGTTTGATAGCGCTGATTACGGTTCTATTTTATTAGACGGTACGGATGATCACATAACTACAAATTTAAGTAATTCTGTTTTCTCTAGTACTGACACGCAGTTTACTATAGATATTTGGTTAAAAGCAGACATAAATAATTCTGCACTTGGTATATATGGATTTACTGATGGCGGGGGAGAGTATATAGAAATTAGAATGGATGGAACTAAATACATGTTTTCTACAAGGTATAATTCTATCACTAGAAGCGCAACTGGAACAGCGGTTACGAACACTTGGACAAACTTGACGTGCGTAAAAGCTCCGGGGCTACAAGATGTTTACCTTAATGGTGAGATAGAAACGGTTGGGTCTCCAAACACAGCGCAGGGAGACGATCTAAGTTTTGGAAGCATGTCGCCGGTTTTTGGGGCTAGAGGAAATTCTGCAAGTCCATCTGCCTCTTATTGGAATGGAAATATTTCTGTTGTCAGAGTTTACGATAGAGCTTTATCAAGTGTTGAAATAAGGACAAACTACAATGCTACTAAGAGGAGATATTTATGAGTCATAGTGATTTTGACCACAGACATTACGTTGTTATTTCAGCAAGTGATGTCCCAAATATAGACTTTACTCAAGTGATGGAAACGTCTGCTGAGACTTTGCGTTTCAGTGTAGACGGAACCTTGACGTTTGTAAAGTATGAGGGCGACATGCCTTCAAGTGTAACCGCCTGCTCCAGCAAGAGTCAAGAGTATTCTCATGATGAGATTCTGGCGATTCTGAATAATGAAGATCAGGTTTGGTGGGTGGAGGAAACACCGTAATGGGATTAACACACTCCCCTAAAATTGTTACAGACGGTCTGGTGCTGTGTTTGGATGCTGCAAATCAACGTAGCTACCCCAAGTCTGGAACGACTTGGAGTGATCTTACAGGCGGAAATAATGGAACATTAGCTAATGGACCTTCTTTCGGCGCTGAAAACGGTGGGGTTATTTCGTTAGATGGAAGTGATGATAAAATTTCAATATCTAATACTGATATATTTTCTTTAGTCGCTAATCAGGGTTTTTCTATTTGTATAATAGCTAAAGATATTGGCTACTTATTTTATATAGATCTTGGTTCAAATCTCGGCGAGCAAATGGGGTTTAACAATACGGAATTTTATTGGTCGGGTGCGGGCAGAGGTGCTGCTTATGCAGAAGTAGAATATAACACCACTTTTTCTGCTGGCACTTGGTATCATATCGTTTGCACTAGAGATACTTCGGGAAACCCCAGAGTTTATATCAATGGGGTGTTTAAAGGAACTACCAATCCTAACAATGCCAATAACATTAATTCTTCAATTGATTTTTCTTCTGCTTCTGAATTTCAACTTGGATACTCTACCTCCTACAACAGCTATGGTTCGACCACTTTTTCTCATTTTTCTTATTATAATCGTGAACTAACCGCCAAAGAAATCCGCCAGAATTACGAAGCAACAAAAGGGAGGTACACATAATGGCTATTAATGCTGGACCCAAAATAGAAATAGATGACCTTGACTTTGTTTTAGATGCTGCCAATCCAAGAAGTTATCCTAGAAACGGATCAAACTGGAAGGGGCTAAAAAGAAAGAACAATTTCGCCCTTACAAATAACCCTAGTTTCAACACTGCAAACGGCGGGTTTTTTACTTTTGATGGAACTGATGACTATGTGGACTTGGGTGATCTTTCGTCTCAATTAAGCAACGTAACCCAGTATTCAATAGGTTGCTGGTTTTATATACCAGATATAACCGTTGCTGGCAATGGCGGTATTCTTGGAAGGAACAATAATACACCTAGTCAACTTAGTATCATGTTTTCTGGCGTTAGATTACGAATACGTAGTAAAAATGATCGCGTGAAATATGGACAAATTGATATATCTACAATAACATCAAACAATAAATGGACACATCTTTTTGTAGTTTTTGACGGTTCTGGTACGGGCAATGCAGAAAGATTAAAATGTTTTATTGACGGAGAACAGGTTACATTGAGTTTTACTGGCACGATAAACAGTACTACGGGAACTGTAAGTGCAACAGATTACACTCTTGGTAGAGGTAGAAGTAATTATTTAGATGGTGGTATTTCTAATTTTAAAATTTATAAACGCGCACTAAGTGCAAGGCGAATACTCGGAAACTACAAGGCAACCAGAGGGAGATATACATAATGGCGCAAGACATTCTAATAACACCCGGAAGCGGTGAGCCACAAATACTGTTTCGTGGTAGCGGCACGTATGATAGCGCTATAGAGCTTAACGTTCTGTCTAGTTATCAAAGCGCTGGCGCTGGATCAGGGTCTGCTTTAATTTTTGAAGGTACTCAAGGTCAATTATTTGGTATTACAGATAACCTTTCTAGTGGTACTATATTTAGTGTTTCAGATATTACAGGTCTACCGTCCATAGAAGTTAACTCTGATGCTCAGGTAAAAATATGTGAATATGGCAGTGGTACATTATTATTTAATGATCTTACTGGCAATGACTCTTTAATAAATATAAGTGGTGTTGCTCTTGGTATTAGTGGTGTAAGATTTTCTGATAATACAACTTTAACGACTGCGCCCAGTGCCGGTATGTCTAATTTTATCCTAGAAGATGATGATGGGACTGAGGTTACAGTCTCCGATGGAAAAGAAGTTAAAATTATTGGTGATGGGATCACTACAAATTGGACGGATGTCAGCGATGGGTCAGATGGCGACCCTTATGATTTAACCTTATCTGTGGATGCTGCTCAAACTAATATTACGTCTATATTAGCAACTGATGTTAAAATTGGTGAAGATGATCAGACAAAGATTGACTTTGAGACGGAAGATGAAATTCACTTTTATGCAGCTAACGCAGAACAAGTGTACGTTGCTGATGGCGTGTTTGGCCCGCAAACAGATAGCGATGTTGACTTAGGTGCTACTAGTGTTCGCTGGAAAGATGCTTACGTTGATAGTATAACAACTACCGACAAGATAACTGCTGGAGGTTCTATCAACCAAGCTCCAAACACTGCTACCGATGGTGGTATTGTGGATATTGATTGCAGCACTTCTAACTATCATGAAATACTTATGAACGCAGATGCTACAAGAATTAACTTCACAAATGTAACCGCTGGTCAGAGAGTTATAGTTAGATTCAAACAACATAGCTCACATATTGACTTGAACTCTAGTGAAGGATTTAATGATGTAGATGTCAACGGTGGTAATGCCACTATTAAGTGGGCTGGAGGTATTGTGCCTACCTTGACAGAATCAAACAACGCTGTTGATGTTTATGGATTTATATTTGAAAGTACTGTAACAAATGTTATGGCGTTTATTATTGGTCAGGATATTAAATAATGGCTAGGAATTTAAGAAACCACGTTGTAATTATAGCTACAGTAGAATCGTACAATGAAGGCTCCGTGGGCGGTTCTGGTCCTAGTTATACAGTAACATATGATTCAGGGCAAGACATAAGCGCAGTACAAGTTGGTCAATTTGTATATGCCGAAAAAAGAACGGCTGGAGCAGGCACTAGCAGTACCGTTGCATCTACTTATGTTTATTTAATAACCGCCATTGGTGAAACCGGAGAATTTGGCGATCAACCCGAAATGACTTTGAAATACATATACGATACTGCTAATACTGGTGACGACTCTCCCGCCGACTTACATCGAGGAGGGGGAAGTTCTGGTTCACCTCAAATCGCAGATCACAAAGTGGTAATGGTTTTAGGGGAAGCATTTAACGTTTTTATATAGGATTAATAATGTCGGTTAAGGAATGTCAATGCCCTCAAGCGGGTTATTGTGAATATTTTAGACAGGAAATGACATACAGCCCACCAAACTGGCAGTGGTGTCAGGGTGCTAGTGAAGAAGAAAGAGCAAGTTATAAGATAGATTGCGATAAAAAGCACGATAGAAGAAAATTAGTTCTTGATGGTAAATATATTACTAATCAACAGTTGATAAAAGACTGTGTAGATTATCTTATACCAAAAATAGCTAACTTAAACATAAAAGGAATTGCGCCAGTTCCAAGGTCTGGATTTTTACCTGCAAGCTTTTGCTCTGTTATGCTTAACCTTCCTTTGTATTCTATGCAAAAAGACGGTTCTGTTGAACCTATGTCTGGAGTATGTAAGTTTGGCGGAAAGAGAATGGAGAACCATAAAGATTTAGACGGCAAGATTTTGGTTTTAGACGATACGGTATATGCAGGTAATTCATTAGCCCGTATAAAAAAACAACTAGGTAGAGATAATTTTCTATTCGGTTCTTTATATGTACATCCTTCTTCGTTAAAATTAGTTGATCTCTACGGTAAAAAGTTACCACCTCCACATTTATTAGAGTGGAATTTTTTTAATAGTTCTTACGTTAGTCAGTGTCTACTTGATTTCGACGGAATACTATGCCCTAATGTTCCATATCAAATTGCTAAAGATGAAGAAAAATATATTGATTATATAAAAAATGTAGAACCTTATCATCACAGGTTACCAAAAGTACATACGTGCAAGGGTATAGTAACAGCAAGGCTTGAAAAATACAGAGACGAAACAGAAGAGTGGCTGGAAAAACACAAAGTAAAATATAGATTTCTTAGAATGTTTCCTAGTGAAAGACAACAGGAGAGAGATGCTAACCATGCAGTAGAGGCCGCTAAGTTTAAATCAGATGTTTTGCGCGAAGTTGATGCTCATTTTTTTATGGAGAGCGAAAAACTTGAGGCGCAACTTATGAGATCTCAGAGCGAAAGACTTATAATATGCCCAGAGGAGGGGTCGTTTAGATGAAGCCACTAACTCCTGTGATACAATTTGATGATGTTCTACCTCGTCAAAATTCAGACATTGCTATTTGTGTAATTCCAGCCAATGATATTGCCTCAAGACAGCTTGATATAACAAGGTCAAACATATTAAATTACGCTAACTCTTGTGGCGCTGACTACGTTGAGCTAGACGGAGATTTATCCCAAGACTGGCCTATGTCTAATAAGTATAGATTGAGACAAGTAGTCGAGAAATACGAACATACCTTGTACTTAGATTGCGACATTGTAGTTAAGCAGGGTTCTCCAAATGTATTTGACGTATTTAATAAAGATAAAATATCCTTTGTAGATGAATTTCACATACTAAAAAACTCTTACCACTATACTTTATTTAAGCATTTTTGCTACGAAAGATTTTTGATCTTAGAAGATTATCCTGATTTTTATAAAAACAATAGAGCCGTTCAGCCAAATGGTGGCATGATGTTTTTTCCTAAAAGACTTGCTGAAAAGTATTCACAACCAAAAAATCCTTATTATAAAACATGGTGCTTTGATCAAGATTATCTTATTCTTAATTTAGACGAGGACGATTTTGAGTTGGTTGACTGGAGATACAACCTAGAGTTTATAGACTTTGGGTTCTGGTCTAAGATTGAAGACGCTTATTTTGTACACCTAAATGGCTGTAGACCAATTAACTATAGGTTAGAGCTTTTAAAGAGAATAACTCAGGGTGATTACGGATATTTTCCACAACCAGAGGTAGATCACCAAGAGTCTTTTAGGCCATTATGGAAAGAGACATGTTAATAAATAACTCTAAAAATATTTTAGTTTGGCAACCCTTCAAGAATTACAGCACGTCTATCGCTAATTATTTAACGAGCTATAAGGTGTTTGGTGTTGATAAGTTTGTTTTTGTTCAGGGTCCAGTGCCATACCTACCAAACGATGTCGCCCAACCAGAACATGAGCCAGCTTTAGGGCATACAAACTGGTTTTCTAAAAGGGCTACAAATTACACTAAAGTTCTTCCAATTAGAAACCCCTATGACAGAGCGCTTAGTCAGTGGAAACATGCTCTTAAAAGCAACAGCGAACTTAGCTTTGACGATTGGCTGATGATTCATTCCAAGCAATTGATAAAGTTTCCAGCAACAAAGATGTACAAATATGATTATTTGTTAAAAGTAGAAGATGTAGAAAATGGATTGCGTGAACTAAATCTTTTTAAAGAAGAACACGCTTTCCCTCATAGTAATAAGTCTGACGATCTCGACTTTACTCTAACACAATACCACAAAGATATGATATACTATTTACATTATAGTGATTTTCTGGAAGGTAGATACGAGAAATGAGATTGCTTGATAAGTCTTTATTTGCGCCAATATTTGAAGATTTAAAAGGTCTTAGGGTTGGGATTGTAGACGGATTTGGTAATGTTGGTGATGATTTACTGTACTTGGCTACTAGGCGGTTTTGCCAAGAGTTTGGTGTTGACCACTTCACAGTAAACGCTTTAGCGGAAGACACTATACCCAAATGCGACAAGTTATTGCTTTTTGCTGGCGGAAATGTAGGCTACCCAAAGTGCGCAGCTATAAGAAAAAAGGCTTTTGAGTCTGGAATACCCTGCTGGATGCTACCTCAATCGGTATTTAAGAAGGAAGATTTACCGTTTGAAAGATTATATTTCAGGGATTCTGTCAGCAGAGATATAATAGGCAGGGGAGATATAGTGCCAGATTTAGCGCTAGGATTTGATTTTCCAGAAGTTATTTGCGAAAAAGGTGGAGATGAAACATTTCTTAGAAAAACCGGAGAAACTGTATTTCAATATATACCACCCCCCGAAAGAAAAGACCCTTCTTTCTTTTGTCACACACCTCAGCAATATTGGGAATATGCAGCAACCCTATCTTCGGTAAAAACCGATAGGCTTCATTTTGCTATTTGCTCTCTGGCTATGGGGGTAAAAACTACCCTACTTCCTGTGTACTACCACAAGAATAAAACTATGCACAATGAGTATTTAAACGATCTTGGCTGTTTTTGGTCAGATTCAGTGTATAATATTAATATCGCCAGACTTAAATAAAGGATAAATTATGGCAGAATTTAGAATAGAAATCGCAGACTCAGACGTTAATAGAGTCTTGACATCTTTTGCTGCAAATTACCGAAGACCAGATCAAGTAAATAACCCAGACTTTGATTCAACTCAGCCAATTTCTGATATTAACCCGCAAATGATTGACAATCCAGAAACCCTTGCTCAGTTTGGCAATAGAATGGTTAGAAATTTTTTAGCAGAAAATGTATCAGCGTATGAGATTAGACTTGCAAAACAGCAAGCCGCAGATGCTTTGAATACAAATGTCTCAATTAGTGATCCGGCAATTTAATGTTTGTAGGTGTTTGTTATAGCGAATTTCCGCTCTGTACGTCTGAAGAAATGACCAAGACGTTTAACGGAGAGGTTGTAGAGTATGATATATCAATAGACCAACAACTTCTTGAAGATATTCACGTTAACCAAAAATATAGCAATATCGTGTATATTAATACAGGGGAATCATTTACTACAAGTATAGATAAACAAGTAAAATACGACATTTATATAGATCAGCAATTAAAACTATAGTTTGGAAAAATAAATGGCTAGTGAAATACATAAGGACGACGTAGGAACTAGATTCTTACTTACAGTAAAAGACGGTTCAGATGTTGTCAATGTTTCTGGCGCTGTTGCGCTACAAGTGGATTTTAGAAAACCAAGCGACACCATTGTAAATAGGTCTGCGCTGAGACTAGACGATGGAAGCTCAATTTCAGGCGTTATATATTACGATGCCGTTGCGGGTGATTTAGATGAAGCTGGAAACTACAAGCTCCAAGGAAGAGTTTTTCTTGGTGGAGGAAGTGGGACTTTTTACACAGATATTCACACATTCAAAGTACACTGTAATCTATAGAGGTAATTATGAGTTGGCAAGGTCAAATGTCCACAATAGTAAGACATCTGGTAGACGATCTAGATTCTAGTTCTTACACCTACAGCGATAAAAGAATAGAAACTTCAATCTTAGTGGCTTCTCAGTTGATGGTGATGAATGTTGACTTTAACAATACTTACACAATAAATGTAGAGACTTGCTCACTTTCGCCCGACCCTACAGATGCGGGAACAAAAGACGATCCCTTTGTAACACTATCTTGCATTCGTGCAGCGTGTATAATCATAGGAAGTCAGATAAGGAAAGAGTCTGGTAACGCGATATCCATCAAAGATGGCCCATCTGCAATTGACCTCAGAGGGGTCACGCAAACACTCATAGTTCTTTATAAAGATTTATGTGAAAAATACGAAAATTTACTACTAGAATACAGGGCTGGAAATAGTGTTGCTGGTCATGCCATACTTGGCCCTTATTCCCCCGGTTCAGAATTTATTTCAAGAAATAATACAGGCCATAGATCTGGCGGATATTTCAACTATTAGGAGAGAATAAATGGCTACTATGAAAAGCTCTGGTGACTTACTTGCTAGTATCGGCGCAGATTTATCAGATAATAACGCAGGTCTTATTTCTGCTGAAGACGTAAGACATAACATGGAAGATACTGTGTTTTCCATAAATAGGATTGTTGCCAGCGGTGATACAGAAGTTGAATTCCCGTTTTTTAACAATGTGACCATCTCCAATGCTCATGGCACCAAAGGTAAGCTTTTTGTTGAGTCTGGAATAATGTTTCCAAATTCTCCAACTGTCTCTGAAAGAACTGAGATCCAACTTAGACCTTGGCTTGGTCCCGGTGGTATCCAGCATAATGATTTAGCTGGGTTAACAGTAGGAGACGTGCATACTCAATACATTCCTATCAATGGAAGTAGGGCGCTTACAGGTAATTTTGCAGCATCTAATAAATGGATAAACTCTTCCGGCACTGTAAATGGCGACAGTAATGACAACGGAATAAAATTTGTGTACAATAGTCCAACGGTTGGTGATGATGTTGTCGTCGGTACTTCTGGGCATCTAAAATTCAATAAAGATCAATCCAGTGTGGATAGTTTTCACGGAGTCGCAAAAGCTTGGTTAAATTTTGACGGAAGCGGTAACGCTGCGCCTCATCATCCAGAAATTAGATCTTACCACAACATTCATAGTCTTCAAAGAATAGCAAAGGGTACTTTTAAAGTTACCTTTACTAGTGGTACATTTATGGATAACAATTATGTAGCTATTGGGTCAAGTAATGGTGAGGGTACTTCCGGTACTTACGACACCATAGACGTAAACACCGTTGGCATACTTCTTAGAGAAGGTGACGATGGAACTGATCTTAGAAGCCTACACTTTACCGTCAAAACAGATGACAATGATAATGTAAATGCTAAAATAAACGAGCTAGTTTGCTACGGCTTGGAGCCGGGGTCTAATTCTGGCGTAGAACCCATTATTATAACTTAGGGTTTAAATGTCTGATAAAATAAAACTTAGAGATCGAATAAAAGAAAAAAGCTATAGCGTAGGAACTGGCTCTATACTTCTAGAGGGCAAGTTTGATGGTTTTAGCTCTTTTTCTGGTGTCTATGCGTCTGGCGAGGCTCTATTTTACGCTATTAGTGATGGTTCTAAATATGAGGTAGGTTCTGGCGTTTACATAGAAACAGAAACTGCATCTATGATTTCTAGAGCGCCGTTTGACACTAGTAACGACTCTGATACAATTATTGATTTCCCTGTTGGGTTAAAGCAAGTTTATGTATCATATCCCGGAAGATATTCCGTATTTAGTTCAAGTGGAAACACACCTGAAGCCAGCGGTTTAGCTTACTGGTCTTCTGAACATGCGATTGCTTATAATTCCAATTTAGTTTGGGATTCTACAAACTCAAACCTTGGCATCAAAGAGTCTAATCCTGAGTATGCAATAGACGTTGGGGGTGGTGACAATCACTTGTCTACGATTAGATCTTCAGGATTCATTGTGGGCGATTCTGGAATTATGTTTAGTGGCATAAATCCATTATACTCTGGAGGCAGACAGTTAGAACCATTTATAAGAAATAAACTAAACGCTACGACTTATTCCGACGACGTGCTTGAGCTTAGTGGCGTTGTAAGCCAAAACATACTATTAAAAAAACAACCCGCTAGCACCGTATTTGCTGGTCCATCTGGAGATTGTGGTTGCACAAGTGATTACCCATCATTTAGACCTCTAAGGTTTGATGACATAAATGGCGTAAATCAGATAATAAATAGCAGTGGTAATTTAGCCGTTCCCGTTTATGATACTGTTCAGCAAGTTATAACTAATATAACTTCAAACCAAACGGGAGCTATAGCATTTGCAAAGAATGACAGTTTTATAATGATAGCCAATGGGACAAGTTGGGTTAGTGGTCAATTAATTTAATAATACTCGGAGAGAAAAATGTCAGACGTAATCAGGCCAGTTATTACATCGAAAGTTATAAAGAATGGCACCATTATAACGTATCAAAATAATACCGGCGAATTTTCTAAAAGAGATCCAGATCTTAATTCTCATCAACCCTCTGGAACTATACAGTCAAATCTAACCGACAGGTTTGACGACGTTAGATATTACTCTGGAGATACGGCGAATTAGTGATATGCCTATAACTATACCTCAATCAGTATTCGATAAGTACTACGACGTAGTTGACTCCACGTTTAATATATTTGGAGTTACCTGTCAATTAGTATACATAGAAAAAGTAGAAGTTATAGACAATACTTTTAATAATATTCCAGATAATAGATCTGTAAATCCGCACAGAAGACCGGGTGGTGGAAATTACAGAAGAGACAACAAGGTTATTAAAGAAGTAGAAAAGACTGAGGATATTAAAATCAAGGTATATTGGGACAGTAAAAACTGGACTAATGTGGGCGGCAACATTGTGTTACCTGAAAATGGAATACAGACGATATTTTATGCTACAGATTTAGATAAGATCACAAGGGCCAAAGAGTTGATTGTCCACAAAGACATAAAAGACTTAAAAGAGATGAGATTTAGGCGGGCTGGAGAACCTTTTCCTATGGGTTTAAAACAAGAAAGATATTTTGGCTGCTTCTGGGAGAGGTCATGATTACCGTAAAAATAAAAGAATCAGACTTACAGCTACAGAGATCTATAAATAAAGCTATTGCTGAACATATAAATAAAAAGATTAGATCTAAAAACAATTTTTTAGTAGGAAAAATAAAAAGGGCTGTTGAAAACTGGGTTTCTTCTCAGCCGGAAATAAAAAGCTTACTGTCTGATGGAGTTCCAAATAGCCTGAATTCTCAATTTGGATTAGCCAGAGGTTCTTCTAAAGGTGCTGTTAGTAGTATCGTAAAGGCAGTAGTTGATGCTACACAAGTCAAAGTCACCAAAGTTAACGAAAAACTAGAAGGCGGTATAGAGTTTAGATTTCAGCCTAAAGATTTTGTTAATTTGCTTTCTCTTTCTTCCGGTGTCGCTGCAACAGAAAAAGGGGCAAATCTAAGATGGCTTGAGTGGCTTTTAAAGGAAGGCGATAGAATTGTAGTTATAGGATATAGATATCAACCCTCTGAAGACGGTCGTGCTGGAGGAGGAACTATGCTTTCTGGGAGTGGCTTTAGGGTTCCACCTCAATTCTCTGGTACAGTAGAAGATAACTTTATAACCAGAGCCTTTTCTGGCAGAAGTAGTGAATTAAGTCAATTGCTGTCCGGGGTATTTAGATAATGGGTACTTTCCAAAAACTAAAAGGTATTTCAGATGTATTTGAGTACACTCTTAACAATGATATTCAGGATGGGCTGATTGAATATTTTGACTGGGCCTTACTTGATATTGGTAATTATTTTAATTCAACACTTGGAGAGTCCTCTCCAAACGGTCAAGACTATAGTAAACTAAGGCTTTCTTCAAATGATCAGTATACAGCAGGTCAAGTTTGGGAGGGGTTTAGAAAAAATTGGATATGGCAGAGCGGGGTAAATTATTCTCCAGCGCCTTTAGTTGGCACTAATAATGTAAAACCGGGAGTTTCTGGTGTTTATGTTGACGATGTATTTTATCCAAACACAACAACTGGAACTTATGCTCATACAATAGATCATTTTAACGGAAGAGTTATCTTTGACTCTGCTATACCATCTACGTCAAAAGTTCAAGCAGAACATAGCTACAAATGGATTAATGTTGTTTATGCAAATTCTGTGCCTTGGTTAAGAGAAATACAAACCGAAACAACTGAGCCAACTAGCAGTTTTTTTGATAAAGATAAGGGAAGTTGGAATATTCCTCCCGAATCTAGGCTGCAATTACCCGCAATCGCCGTAGAGGTTGTTGCGACTAGAAGGTTTAAAGCTTATGCTCTTGGAGGAGGACAATGGGTATATACAGATGTTATATTCCACTGTTTGGCAGAGGATGAAATAACTAGAAATAAGCTTATAGACATTATTTCTATGCAAAGTGACAAAAATGTACCACTTTTTGATAGTAATAGTATAAATACAAGCGGAGACTACCCTCTGGACTACCAAGGAGTTCCTGTATCTGGAGCTTTGAGGTATCCAGAACTAGTGGAAAAACATAACGGAGGAACCTTGAGGCTAACAAACGCTATTGTACAGGACATGATCAGTGTAGATTCTGATATATTTGGAGGCGTTGTCAGATTTACAACAGAGGGAATTAAAACCAATATATAATTTTTGTGTATAATAATATAGAAAATTTTTCTTTAAAAGGAGAGACTTAAAATGTCCAGTAATAATAGAATTCTTTATTCGTGCCAAGTGCCAGCGATTGTTAATCACGGCGTTGGTGGTAGCGGTCTTGGTGGCAACGTAGATGCCAGAATAGCTCCCGGTATGGTTCATGGTGTACAAAGTATCGGTATTACCACCAACTTTAATCTAGAACAAGCGTTTGAGTTAGGTCAAATCGAGATTTATGAGAATATCGAGGGTACTCCCGACGTTGAAGTTACGATGGAGAAATTCATCGACGGCTATCCGTTAATGTATCTTTTGGCTTCAACTGGTGTCACTGGATCTAACGCTAGCGGTCTTGTTGCCCGATCTAAAGAGCGGTGTGACGTGGTTTTAGGCATTTTTGGCGAAGAATTCAACAATGTAGCAGCGGCGGGTGGTGACGCTGAAGCTGAAGTTTACATGTCTGGTATGTACATTTCTAGTATCTCCTACAATATTCCGGTTGATGGAACCTGTACTGAATCTATTACACTGGTTGGAAATAGTAAAGAATGGCTAACTGGTGATACTGTTTCCATGAGTGGTGCAGCTGTTAATGATTTTGACGGTCTAGACCAACCTTTGTCTATGGGTGTTACTGGTCCGTTTGGTCCCAGTGGTGGTCTTCAAAGACGTGAAGATGTGCTTCTTGAGCATAGTATCTTGCCTGTTGGTATTCAGGGTGTTAACGGAACTGGGCTTGGTAATTCCTATAGAGAAACTGAAGCATCTTACGCAGCAAGCGCTTCAATAGCCGATCAAAACACAGCAAGAAATCTAGCGAGATTTACAGCCAGTGGATTGGGTGTTCACGTTCAAAGTGTTAGTATTAGTACTGACTTTAGTCGTGAAGACGTTTTCGAGCTTGGTAGAAAAACTCCTTTCTATCGTCCTGCTAACTTCCCCATTGAAGTTAGCTGTGAGATTGAAGCTATTACCACTTCTGGTGACTTCATTAACGCACTTGAAAATGGAGACCCATCACTCTTCCAGACCACAGCTTCTGGTAATAATACCGGAGAAGAGAATATCTTCTTTACGCTTCGTGGTGGTATAACAATTGATGTTGGTACTAAGAATAGACTTTCAAGTGTTAGTTATGGTGGAGCAGACGCAACTGGTGGTAACGCATCGTGTACCTACAGCTACACTAACTTTAACGACTTGGATGTTAAGCAGCTTGGTCATAACGATATCACCAAGATGGGTTTCAAAGACACAAACGCAACTACATACTTCAAAACGCAGACCGACAGTGAAGGCGATGCATAATAATTAACCACTAAGCGATAGCTTTCAGGACAGCAAGTAAAGTGGAATAGGAAAGGATAATATGAATATACAAACTCCCGCCGTGAGGTTTCTATGAAGCAACATGAGCGGGAGTATTTTGTATCTAGGATAAGGTCTGGATTTTATGTTGCTAAATATAATGAATCTAGATTAAAGATATTGACTCCGACTATAGAAGATGAGTTTGAAATAAATCAGGACTTTATGGATTCCTACGAATCTTCTTTAGAAAGAGGATTAAAAACAGAAGACGAGATGATAGAATGGATGATCGAACGTGGTTTATGGGGGAATGAAGACGAAGAAAGAATAAAAGGATTAGATAAAGACATAGAAAGATTAAAGTTAGAGATATATCAGGCCGCTAATGACGATAAACTTAAAAGTCAAATAAGACTATATTTAAGAGCAGGAGAGAAGCAGCTATCTCAAATGCACAGCAAAAAGTCTAAGTATTTTTTAAACACATGCGAAGGCGTAGCTAATATTTGTAAAATACATAAAATGCTCAAGCTATGTACTTATAACGGCTCAGACTTGTGTGACTTTGATTTATTCCCAATTGATTTAATTTCTAATTATTATTTCTCGATGGTTCTGGGGGAGCGCAAAATAAGAGAGCTTGCCAGAACAGATCCTTGGAGGGGCATCTGGTCTATGAATGATTCTAATGCTTATAAATTATTTTCTAACTTAGATAGACAACTGTCAATTGATCAAAGAAATATACTAATATGGTCTAGAATGTATGATAATGTTCAGGAGTCTTTAGAGTGTCCTTCTGATGATATTATTGAGGATGACGACATGTTAGACGGCTGGTTTATTAGTCAGAGGAAAAAGCGAGAACAAGAAAAAACAGAAGCGGAGATAGAGGGTACGATGAATGAAAAAGTAGCAAATTCTAGCGAAGTTTACGTAGTGGCTAAATCTCAAAAAGATCACGAAAGAATCGAAAGCTTAAATAATCCACATGCTAAAATGGTTAAAAAACAAAGAATGGCGGTGATCAAACAAAAGGGAAAGGCTGGTCAGTTGGATTTTCAAGACGAAAAATTAAAAATGAGAGCGAAACAAACTGATCAATACAAGGAAAAATTTAGGAGATAAAAATGGAGGATTATAATAATCTTATCAGACAACATTCTGAGTATAAAAAGGTAAAGGAGGATAAATATAGATGTGACTCAAAAGATAGACTTTCTAAGATATTAAGAAAAAAAGTTGAAACTACAATGATTGGCGCACTAAGCTCTATGGAAAAACACCTTGGGTTCCTTTGGACCAGCGAGGGAGATTTAACCCCAGAACAAAAAACCATGTATGATATCTACCAGAAAGTTAGAGAAGAGGTGCTAGACAAAGGTAACTCTCAAGCTAGAAACGTTGACGCAGAACTAAATCAATATGAAGTAAAGTGGTTAAGATACACTTCTACTATTCCGGTAAAAACCAAAAAGGAAGGAAATGATGAATAAAAAAGACGTAACTGTAACTCTTCAAGACGACAAAGAGGTTAAGATTTATGTAACTTCTCCCACCGCAAAAACGGTGCAGAGGGCAGATAGATACAGAGCTAAAACTTGGACTGAATGCATTGAAGATGGCATCAAGACTAAAGATGAGTTAGCCACGATGATGAAGAATCGTGGAGTCTGGACGAAAGACCACGAAGAAAGAGAGCGCGATATCACTCAGAAATTGATTCAGTGTGAAAAAGACTTATATCTTGGTAACGGAAAAAAGAAGGTTCCCCTATCTGATGGCAAGGAAATTGCCGTAAAAATGAGAGTTTTGAGAAACGAGCTTAGGCAGCTTTATATGGAAAGATCTTCTTTGGAACAGAATTCAGCAGAGGCGTTGGCAGATAACGCTAGATTTGATTATCTTGTGTCTGGCTCTACCTTCTATGAAAACGGAGAAAAGGTGTATAATGGTATAGAAGATTATAACAGTAAAAGTTCAGATGAGGTCGCTTTTGCGGCAGCGGGCGCTTTAGCTGAAATGATGTATAATTATGACCCATCGACAGAGCAAAATCTACCAGAAAACAAGTGGTTAAAAACATTTGAATTAGTAGATGATAATCTTAGTTTAGTAAACGAAGATAAAAAGTTGGTGGATTTAGATGGTAGAACTATTAATGAATTTGGCTTTTTTGTCAATGAAGATGGTAGCAGGATAGATAAAGACGGAAACCTTTTGGACGATAATGGTAATTACGTAATCAAGGTGGATTACGAAAAACCAAGTTCCAGAAAAAAACCAAGGAAAACTACAAGAACTACAAAAACAAAAGTAACAACGGAAAGTTAAAGGGTAGTGTGGTCAATATTTCCTAGAGAGATACAATGTCGAAATTTGTACTAACAGCCCAGTTACAATTAAAAGCTCCAGCAAATACTAAACAGGTTGTTTCCCAGATGCGGAGACAGCTTAGTGGTATTAATGTGAACGTAGGTGTCAAAGGCGCACCGCAGGCACAAAAACAAATAGCAAAAGTAAATCAACAAGTCAATAAGCTAAACAAGACTGGCACAAGGTTAGGTAAGACTTTTGGTTTGGCTATCAACAGATTCGCAGCTTTTACGGTTGCGTCTAGGGCTGTAAGTCTGTTCACAAACGGGCTTGCCAATGCTACTAGGGAAGCTATTGACTTTGAAAGAGAGTTAGTTAAAATCTCTCAGGTTACTGGAAAGACAATACAAGAATTGTCTGGTCTTAATAATACTATAACTCAATTATCTGTAAATCTTGGCACATCTAGTAAAGACCTTCTTGCTACAACCAGAATCTTGGCTCAAGCTGGTATTCAAGCTAGAGACTTGGATGTTGCCCTTGCTGCTCTTGCAAAAACAACTTTAGCCCCTACATTTGAAGATATAACGAAGACGGCAGAAGGTGCGGTTGCTATTCTTGCTCAGTTTGGTCAGGGTGTTGGCGCATTAGAAAGTCAGCTTGGTGCTATTAATGCTGTCGCTGGTCAGTTTGCTGTTGAGTCTGGTGACTTGATCTCTGTTGTTCGTCGTACTGGTGGTGTGTTTAAGGCCGCTGGTGGTGACTTAAATGAACTTCTTGCTTTATTCACAAGTGTTCGTGCAACAACGCGAGAAAGCGCAGAAAGTATTGCAACAGGTTTGCGTACTATTTTCACACGTATTCAACGTCCTAAAACGATTGAGTTTCTTAAACAGTTTGGTGTTGAATTAGTAGATCTTAATGGTAAATTTGTTGGACCTTTTGAAGCTGTGAAACAACTTAGTAGTGCCTTATCTGGACTTGGTGAGGGTGATATTAGGTTTGTTCAAATCGCTGAAGAGCTTGGTGGATTCCGTCAAATTGGTAAAGTTATCCCACTTCTTCAACAGTTTGAGACTGCGGAGAGGGCAAGGCAAGCAGCGCTGGAAGGTGGAGGTAGCTTGACTAGAGATGCTGCCACAGCGCAACAGGCTCTTGCTGTTCAAATCACAAAGGTTAAAGAAGAGTTTCTTGCTCTTGTTCGTAGTATAAGCCAGACGGGTAGCTTCCAAACCTTTGTAAAAACCACACTGGACTTGGCAAGTGCGCTTATTAGTGTTGCTGATGCACTCAAGCCTATTATACCATTACTTACCGCCTTCGCTGGTATAAAACTAGCAAGAGGTCTTGCGGGTTTTGGTTCTGGCATTGGCGCTGCACTTAAAGGCGGTCCTAGAGGATTTAATTCTGGCGGCTTGGTTCCGGGGAGTGGAAACAGGGATACTGTTCCGGCTATGCTTACGCCCGGAGAGTTCGTTATACGCAAGAGTAGTGTTTCAAAAATGGGTGTTGGCGCTCTTGCTGAGATGAATAACAGTAAGTACGCTAAAGGCGGTAGCGTTAAGATAATAGATCCTATTGGTCAAATAGCCCCAAGAGGCGCTCCGGGAAATTCTCAAAGTCAAACCAAAACTAAAACAGTAGGTGAGCTATCTGGAAAAAGTAGCACACTATCTAGAAAATTTAAAGCCGCAGGTTTGAAAAGTGGTGATACGATTGACATCCAACCACAAAAAGTAGGTCAATTTACCTTAGATAGAGGAAATCAATTTGCGGAAAGCGACTTCATGAGGGATGTCGTTCCAAGTATAAACGCCGCAATTAAAAAACAACTTACAGCAAAAATAGGTAGCATAGGTCAATTTAGATCAATAGGCAATGACGCAAAGGCAAAAGAGTCTTTAGGTGGTTTTGCATTTGAAAGATTTGCTGGTGCTATTTTAGGTATTTCTCCGGGGGGAGACACTACACCCTTCGACTTTGCCTTGGCTGGAGGTAGGAAGAAAGAACTTGAAGAAGAGACTAAAAATGATCCTTTAGCAAAGTTTGTTGACGCTAAAAGGTCTTTCGTTGGTGCTGGTCAAATTGTTAGTAAAGCGATTAGAGATAGTAGGGTTCAAAAACAATTTATACCAGTCAAAGGAAATCAAAAAAAACGTAGACCTAAGTTCTTTGGCGGTGCTATTCAAAAGTTTGCCCTTGGTGGTCTTGCTCAAAAGAATAGAATGGGCTTTGCTATTCTTGATCCAGACAGAAAAGCTCAGGACATGGACGCGAAAGTTACACGCGCTCAAATTAGAGGTGCTGTCAAGGGAACTGAAGGACAAAGAAAAGCTTTAGACAAAGAACTTAGCTGGTCTAATAAGAACTTTAAAGTCGCCAGACAAGGACTTAACGCAAAAACATCTGAAAAATTCTACAGCACATTATCAAGAGAGGCTGCTCAAGGAGTTTCTGTTGCCGCTGCTGGTCTTTCTAGTGATTTGGGCTTGGGTAGTATTACAGTCCCTGAAACATCTAAGAATTTGCTAGCTGATAGTATCAGAAAATCTGGCTCTATGATGGGCAAAGTGTTTGAAGATGTTGTAAATGTTATGGACGGTAGAGGTAAGTTTTCTCCATCGCCTCCCGGTGCGCCTTTTGACTTTAAAGGTGGATTACAAGGCGCTCTTAAAGATAATTACGATAAACTTCCTTCTACTTTTGTAGACGCTAAAACTAGCTATACAGAAGCTAGCGCTGGCGAAGCTCAAAAGAAAATTATCAACGAGCTTGCTCAAACCTATCAACAAACACCCACTTATGCTAACAATAAGAAAGGTGACAAGAAAGGTGAAACTCAGAAACAAGCTGCCGCCAGAATGCAGAGAGAGCAAAAGGGTCAAGCAAGACTTGCTAAACTAAGAGCAAAAGCTGGTTACAATATGGGCGGCGCTGCTCCTTCTGATACAGTTCCAGCGTTGTTGACCCCCGGCGAATTTGTTATCAATAAGAGTGCTGCTTCTAAGATTGGTAAAGCAAATCTAGATCGCATGAACAAGCAGGGCGTGAAAGGCTTTGCTGACGGCGGTATTGTTCAACGATTTGTAAATGGCGGTCAACCAAAAGCTGTTAACTTTGGTAATATAACTAACAGTGGTATAAACCTATCTGCGGCAGCGGAAAGACGTGCCGCTGCGGGAAATGAGATTAAAAAACAAGAAAGCACTCTTGTTAAAGCGTTGCAGAGTATTAGTAAAAGCGTTATAAATGCTGGAATTGCAATAACGAAAACCCCGCAGCAAATTAAGGGACTAGATACTGCTATAACAAATACAAGCAATGCAATTACTAAAGCTGGGACAAATATTTCAAGCGGGCTTTCTGGTGCTGGAAAGGTAGTACAAGCAGTAGACTCTAGAATTGGAAATGCTTTCAATAAAATTGTAGGAGTTGCTACTAAAGAAGGTAGTTTAATTCAAAAATCATTTAGTGGTGTAAATAGGGCTGTACAATCAGGACAGAAATTACTTTCTGGTGGTTTTAGTGGTGTTGTTAATACTATAAATATAAAAGGCCCAAAAGTTTTAGATGGTGTACTCCGTACTATTGCTAGAAAAACTCCACAACTTAATGACGCTTTTTCATTTATATCAAAAGGTATAAAAGTTAGTGGAGAAGGAGTAACAGCAGCGCTGGCTTCAGCTAAAAATAAAATATCAACTTCTGCTCCAGCCGCTGCTGGCCCTAAAACGAGAACGGTGTATAGCTCCAAGGGAACTGGCGCTTTTGGGCGAACATTCGACGGACGCGCAGCTAAGGTTGACGCTGCTCAAAGATCATTAGAAAAAAGGATGAAGCTTCAGGGTGTATCTGCAAGAAACACTACAAAAGGCTTGCAGGCTCTCTCGGTCGCTGCACAACAAGGAGGAAGCAGAGCCGATATGCTCGCAAAAGGAATGGCTGCTGCTGGTGTTACTGTTGAAAAACTAAAAGTAGCGCAACAAAAAGCCGCTGCCGCATCAGAAAAAGCAGCAAAAATGGCCGAACGTAGGGCCGAAAGAGAAAAGCGTGGTGGCGGTGGCAGAATAGATGGGATGGGCGCTTTCTTTGCTCTTTCAAGCATATCTATGATGATACCAAAGGTTGAGGGTGCTACAGAAGGTTTGGGTGCAATTCAAAATGCTAGCGGTGATTTGATAATGCAACTTGGTACGTTTGGCTTTGTTGTTCAGTCGCTTGGCGTAAAGATGAATGCATTTACCGCCGGTATAGGCGGTGCTTTAGCAGCGACTTATGCGATTACAAGTGTAATGGACGCTTATAGCGGTGTTCACGAAAAAGCTAAAGCGGCTGTAGAAGAAGGTAGAATAGCAGATGCGGGAGCGGCGGCAGTTTCTAGTCAAGCTCAAAAAGACCTAAACAAACTTGCTTTGGGCGCAGCGGCTGCTGGTGCTACAATAGGAGTAGTTTTTGGGCCTGCTGGAACTTTGGTTGGAGGTATTGTTGGAGGTCTTGTTGGAACTCTTGCTGGGATTGGAGTTAAGCTACTTCCAGAAAGTACAGTAAATTCGTTTAGAGATAAATTTAGTACTATTTTTGGCACTGACTCAACAGCATTAATAAAAGAAAGAGCGGAAGCTGCTGCTGCACTTAAAAAGGCCGAGCTAAATGCTGCTGACGCTGCTGATCGAGCCGCAGAAGCTTTAAAGAGAATAGCCTCTGGCGATGAAACGCTTCTTGACGCCTTCCAAAGCGGCGAGTTAACAGTAAACGTACAAGACTTCAAGAGAGCGCTCGCAGAAGCTACCGATGTAGAAAAACAAGCGGCTAAAGATAGAGCTAATACATTAGAAATTGAAAACAAGGGCGCAGTAGAAGCTGGCGGCGTTCTAGCTGGAATACTTACTGGCGCTGCGGCAGGTGCGGCTATTGGTTCAGGTTTTGCTGGAGTTGGAGCTATACCCGGAGTGGTTGTTGGGGGCATCGCTGGAGGTATTGCTGGGGGTGGTGCAGGATTTGGTATTGCAAGAGCATTTACCGGAGCAGATGAGCGAGCCGATGCAAAAGTTGAAGCAGCAAAAAAGGCTAGAGAAGAAACAGAAAAGGCTTTAAATGAAGCTATTAAAAAACGTATACCTCAGTTTAATCAATTAGGCAGAGAGCTATTTCGTGCCGGTGCAAGTTTTGAAGATTTTGTTGGCAAGATTGAAAGTTTTCCGGGTTTTGAAGATACTGGCTTTGAAGACCTTGATCCTTTAGTTCAGAAAAAACTGGCGCAAGGATTTAGAAACAACGCAGTAGCTGTTGCTGAAAACACAGCAGCGTTTTCTCGAATTACTTTAGGGTTGAGACCGGTAATTGCCGCCACCAGTGGATTAAACGTATCGCTAGACAGAACTATTTCTATAGTAGAAGGTAAATTTAATGGACTGTCTTCTGCTTTATCTACAGTGGAGGCAGGACTTTCTGGAGCCACGATTGATACTAGCGAGTTTGACCAAGCACTAGCTCAAATAAATAGCGAGTTTAAAAGCTTTGGTGTTGCTGATTCTACTATCAATAAATTAAATAAAAACTTTAGCGCACTAAGGATTGCTAGCGGTGGCTTCCAAGACGCACTAGAGAAAGTTAAAGACAAAGTTATAAATGATGAGCTTGGTGGTAAGTCTATAAAAGAAGTAATAATAAGTGAACTTACTAATCTACAGGGACTAGATGATGCTGGAAGAAAGATCATTGCCGATGTATTTGGCAATGTTGACTTTACCGGCGACGATGCTGAAGCGTTAGCAAAAGGCAACCTTGATGTCGTACTAAATAAGCTCGACGAAGCTGGTAAAAAGGCTTTTGAAAAATCTTTAGCTGCTGGAAACGCACTGGCTGAAGCTCAGAATAAACTTGTAAAAATTGCTGAAAAAACAGTAAGCTCTCAAGAGAAGATGATAGCGGCTCAGATTAAGTCTATAAATCTTCAAGAAGAAGCAATTAAGCTTAGAGGGAAGGAAAACACTACCTCAAAAATTGATTTCGCAAGAAGGAGGGCGTCTAGTCAGTTAGGCACAGACATCTCTGCTGCTAACGCAATTGGCACAATAAGTTCTATACAAGCCGGTGTTGTTGCTGCCACCGGACGATTAGCTGGTGCTGCTGGGGGAGGAAGTTCAAATACCTTCCAAAATAGACAAGATAGATTATTCTTAGATAAAGCAAATAAAGATCTTGACGCATTGGCTACTTTTGCTAGAGAAAGAGCCAAGATCTACAAAGAAGAACTTGATATAGTTAAAAAGAAAAACGCTTTAGAAAGAAGCGCTCTTGACAAATTGATTTCTGGTGATACAATTGGTTTCATAGAAGATCAAGCCGCTGCTGCTGCTGCGTCTGCACTTAGAATGGGCGATGCTAGTACGGCGTTGCAGTTTTCTAGTAAAGCCCTGAGTGCAGGTTTTAAAAGCCTAGAGGGTCAGGGGCTTTCTGATGCAGACATGAGGACGGCAGCGCGTACTGCGCTTGGTCCTTTCGCGAGCGCGAGAAATGTCGGAGTGTTATCACAAACAACTTCTGAAGAGTCAGCTATAAAAGCAGCTATAGATCAATCAGCTTCAATACTAGAGCAAATTGCTCCAGCAATTCAGGTGCTTGGTTCTGCTGATTTTAAAGTCAGTGTTGCTGGACTTAAAAAAGCAAATCAAGATTTCGTAAACGCTCAAACCGAAGCAGCAAAAGCCTCTGAACAAATGGCAACATCTCTACAGAAATCTGCCGATCTAGCAAAGAAACAAGCGGAAGCCGCACAGGAAGCAATTAAGGCTACAGAGGGTGTGATTGAAAGAGCAAATCAGGCACTATCTTCTGGTGACGCAAAGTCAAGTGTTGATATTGATGCTCGCGGAGCAAACGTTAAACTTACTCTAGGTGCTGCCGGTGCAATTCCGGGACTTTCAGACGCTGTTAGTCTTTCTCAAGGTGGGCCAGTTTATGCTAGTCGTGGTATGTTTGTTCCTCGCGGTACAGATACAGTGCCAGCTATGCTCACGCCCGGAGAGTTTGTTGTAAATCGTGCTTCTGTGCAAAGAGGTAATAACTTACAAGTACTTCAGGCCATGAATGGCAACGGCGCTGCTCCAGCCGCCGCTCCTGCTCAGGGAATGTCTAGAGGTGGTCCTGTTTATATGGACAAGGGAGGCACAGTGCCATCAACAGACATGACTGCCATGTTTAAAACGTTTGAATCTTCTGCTAGAGTATTTAGTGATGCAGTAAGCAGGCTAACAGGATTTAAACTAAACGTACAGTTAGACCCTACGAATGTAAATGTAAATCTAAACGGTGGGACATTCTTAAACCAGATGAAAAAAGAATTGAAAACAGAGCTATTAGAAATAGTTAGCGAAAGAATTAAAGGCTCAAGCTTTGACTTTACTGGCGATATACAAATGGACCCTTACACGCAAAGTATAGCTTAAAGGATATTAAGGATAAAAAATGAAGTCTTGCGAAACAATTTCGGTTACGATGAACGGTGTAGGCGACTTAGATCGTTGTACTGTCAGTATGGATTTAGGCGCTAGTCAGGAGTTGAATGGCGTTGGTTTTGTAGAACAAGCCAAAGTCACCAGAGTATGTACATCTAAAAAATTAATAACAACCGCTATTGGGTCTGGTCCTCTTTACGATATAACTCTTGATGAAATAATTGAAGATGAGCATAAAAAATTCTTTGATGAACGCCCAGTAGAAGCGGTTATTGAGTATGAGAGAAAACTAGAGAAACCAGAGATCAATCGTGCGCTTCTTGGTGGCGAGCAGTTTGCTTTTTCTCCATCTTTAAATGAGCCAAACTACGGCAAATTTGATATTGAAGTTCCAAGTCTATTTATTGACAATCCAGAATCACACGCAAAATCAGATTTTTGCAGGGTATTGAAAAGTAAGCTTAGTGGGGATGGCTCTACACTTGCTATTTTGGCTGATCGTGTAGATACCGGTGTAGACGGATTCAAAAACACGCAACTTTACATCTATAAAAGAAATGGCGAACAGTGGAATACACACAGTACTATTGTTGTTGATGAAACTTCTCTATCTGAAATATCTAATGAGAACCAGTTTTACGGAAATAAATATCTTGACTCAAATCTTGCTATAAATAAAAATGGTGATTTTATAGCTGTGTCTTTCCTAGACAGGGGCGACAATTCCGATCTTCTAGGCAGAGCGCATCTCTACAAGTTAGGATTTTCTACAAATGATGAGTACGACCTTTGCGCTCTTTCCGCGTTTCTTGGTGGCTTTGAGTATTTAGGTGTTGATTTATCACTAAGTGACGACGGAACCATTTTAGCGGCTTCTTCCAGAACTTGGAGTGGTTCGGCTTTCCCTAGATTTCAAGGTAATGTTCGCGTACTTAAATTTACTGAGACTTCTAGCACTGAACCGGCGGCTAATTTTCAGCAACTCGGAAGCACTCTGACTAGCAATATTTTTGGTCAATATTTTCGCGTAAATGCTTTTGGCGAAAAAATAGCGATAAATGGCAATGGAGATAGACTTGCTGTTTTAAGAATTGATACATCAACTGGTATTCAAAGCGAGAACACCAAGGCATTCGTAAATATATATGAATATCAGTCTGACGCTTGGGTTTTAGTTCAACAACTTGAAAATGATAAATTTCTGTTTGACCCCGGAGAAGAAGCGTACTTTGGGAACGATGGAGGAACTGGTTATAGACAAGAAGACAGTACCTCTGGTTTTGACCTTGCTATTAGTCAGGATGGTAAAGCTGTTGCTTTTGGTGCTATAGACCCATTCCCAGATTCTTTTAATGACGCTCGCGGTGGGGCTGTTATAACTTGGAGGGAGACTTCAACAAATGTATGGAAAACATTAACGGTAATAAAACCAGACTATACAAGAGAGAGAGACGACGCAGGGAGCTTTGATGCTGTGGGTCTTGGTGGAAATTTGAGCTTTTCTTCAGACGGCAAAAAGCTTATGATTTCTCAAGATAAGTCTGTCTGTGTATACGAGGATATATCTGAGTCTCCTGTTTCTAGCCCCTTACCCCAACCCGGATACTTTGTAGTTGGTTCAGCTGATTCTGACGACTGGGTAAAAGTTTCTCAAATAGATATATTTAATTGTCCACCAATTACACGTAACGACAAGATAAAAAGACCGTTTAATGCGTATCATCCTATAACTGACGCTTCTATGAGTCAAGATGGCTCGTATGTAGTTATACTGAAAAATAATTTTATTCATCCAACTCAAGATGGATTTCTTGTACAGCCAGACCAAGCTTCTCAGCAAGCTGTTTATAAAGTTGATTACACCAAAGCCGTTAACAAGTTTGATAGAGACCTATTATCCAACTATATTGACTGGAAAGACGGCAGTATATCTTGTAAAGATTTAAAATTTCAAAGTGAGCTTGAAATAGATACTGATTCTCTACGAGATTATAGATGTATAGATTCCCCTTACAATGCTGACTTCAAACAATCAGAAATTTTTCAGTCAGATGCAAACATAGAAGTTTCAGACAATATGTCCGTTTCTTTCTTTCTTAATGGCCCTACCAGTAATCTTTACTCATCTGACCCTGTTATTAAAATATACAATTCTAATGGGTCTATGAGTGTGGGTTTAGACAATTTAAACAATTCTCAAGACCGACTTTTTTTAAGCTTCAATCAATTTGGAAGCTCCAGTATTGGATTCCTTAGATCGTCTGAAGATCCTGCGCATTATGATTCAGATCAATTTGGTGGACTCTATGAAATAAAAGCGGATAATAACTATGAGTCTGACTGGCATCATTATTGTATAACATCAGAGTCTCATCCTTCTGACCCAGATCTAAATATAATAAAAGGCTATGTGGATGGAAGATTCATAGACCAAATAACAATAGAGAATATTCCAGACAATTCAAATCTCTTTGGCTGTAAGCTTAGTCTAGATAGCCCCAGAACAGCTTTAGATCCTTATGACGGGGAAGAAAGGCAAGACTTTAACGGAAACTTAACGCCTGCTTACGACGATATAAGGGTTTACAATAAAACTTTATCCCAAAATGAAATCAATCTTCTTGCTAGTCATAGAGTAAAAGTTACTAGAAGAGATATTTATTTCTACGATTACTTAAAAGAAGAAAATGGCGTAATTTCTTTAGAGTACAATAGATCAACATATAAAGATGTTCCTATTTCTTCTTTCTGTAAAGATCAACCCATACCAGCGCCGCCAGATTTTGCGGGATGTGATTTTGGTACAGAATGTGTTATAGACGCTGAAATTAAATTCTGTTATGATTCCACCTTACCGAACATTGTTCCTATATTTGGTTTGTATGCAAGTGGTATAAGTGGTGTTGGCTTTTTAGAATCTAACTCTCCTCCGCATATTCAGTTAGTATCCTACCATCAAAAAAATCTTCTAGGAAGAGGTATAATATTTGATGGTGGCTTAATGGCGCACAGCCTCAACTTGAAAATGAGCGGTGTGTCTGATCTCTCAACTGGATTTGTTGATAAGTATAACGGAAGTTTCTTTGATTTATCTGCTGTGCAAAAACTTTATCCCTCAAGTGACATCTCGAATGTTGGCTTTGTTAGCTCTGATGGCGATTTTGATTTATTCAACAAGATAGACGAAGGTGTTTACGAAGGTGATTGGCAGATAGACAGCACTAGAATTTCTGATGACTCTGAGTCTTATGTTCAGCTAATTGCCCCTGACACAAAAGGTAGCTTCTCGTATGAGTGCGGAATTACAAATACTTTGTTTGATCCAGAAGAATCTCTAATTAGGTTTAGATTGTCTGGACCTACTTCTACTAGTGACTGCGCATTGCCGCCTAGATACACAATTAAAAACATAAAACTCAAAGATCCCCAAGGAACTTTGATAACACAATATGAAGACATTGTGTTTATTGGTGACTCTGATTTTGATAATGATATAAACTACACAAGTGTTGTTAGATCAGAAAAAATAAATAAAGTTAAGGGTTTTTATAGGTGGCAGGATACTTATCCCACACTAGATAGTGGAAATGCGCCTCACGGATTCTCTTTATCTTTTGATATTGATGCTGAAGATCTCGGCGCAGAGTTTACTTTAGGCTACAGCAAAGCATTCAAAGAAGACACAACGCAACTAAGTTCGCCCTCAATAAATAATTCACTAAGAATATCTGCAATAGAAATATTGACAAGTGGTAGAGCTTCAAATTATCAAGAACACTATATAAACTTGATGACCCCGGTTGTAGATACTGGCAGAAGAATTGAGAAGTGTTTCCATCCGACCTTCTTCCCTAAGTTTGATTTTGACACAGGAATTTGGCCGTCCGTTAGCAGTATCTGGTATGCAAACAACGATGTAGATTATTCTAATCAAAGCACTCAGGGGTCTTTACAGTTATTGGAAAATATTAGAGACCCAGAAGATGATACCTTTGCTATCCTAAACTCTATGGGAGATATAGAAAATTCTGGTAAGCTGACGCTTAAATTTGGCTATAGCCCATCTTCACAAAAAGAAATTCAAGCGGGTAGTTTTTCAGATGCGTTCGGAGAAGGTAGGAATAAAAGAGATAATATTTGGTTCAGTCCTTCTGGCGCGTTCTCTGGACTAACGACAAGCACAACAGATATTGATCACAACTTCTTTAAGTTTGACTCCATAACGCTTAAAGTCAGGGCTAAAAAAGCTGTAGGTAGTAGAGACTATGTGTTAGATGTAGTTGGATACAGCGATGACTGCCTCTTGAATGTAACTTCTGCTGTTGGCGGTTTCTTGCAAAATACTTCTGGGGTCACATTCCCTGATCACTCAGATGATAGCTTGGTGTTCTATGGTAATACCGGAAGCATACCAACGACATCTGGATTTAAAAATGTAGATGATCTTGGTCTATCTACTGAGCCGTTCTCTAATAAAGATCATTACTTTGAGTCTAATTCTACGAACAATGCTGGTGGAGATCACTATCTCTTAACAACTTACCCTACTGTCACGTCTACTGAATTTGAATGGTACGAAATACCCCTAAAAGCTTACGAAGACAACGTAGAAATTGGTAGATCGAAACAGTATAATTTAAGTTCATTGCTTGAAAGATTGTACCTAGATATTTACCCCTTGCCAACTGGCGCTGCTATTTCAAATATTCATTTGTGTGTAAGGTATGCGCCACAAAATGCATTTAACCTTACCTCTCAAGGTGGAGAAAAGATAGGCAGAATTGCAGACGGAAGGACTGAAGGCTCTTACTTCCCAACTTCCAGACAGTCTAATGACTTGATTATAAATGCTGGCTCTGGTTTTAATCCGTTGTCGTACATATCTGGAATACCTCAAGCCTTTACAACCCCTGACAGCTTAAAATCTAACTACTCCAGAAGATGGAGAGGTATGGAGGGTACTGTACAAGGTCCATATGACGTAGATCAGTTTGGATTTGGGTTTGAAAACCCACACCTAGATTATCCATTCATATCAGGTTTCTACTTGTTTGAGGATAACTCCACAACTATAAGACCTGTTGTTGGCGCGTTGACTGGAACGCTTACGACATCATATGATAATTTCCAATTTACAAATATAGGCTGGAGATTCTCTAACAGCGGATTGTTTACTGATCGCTGGCCTACTTACTCTACTCCTTACACAACGACGGACTGGACTGCATTAGAAGATGGCTCTAATAACTTCCAAAACCATGAGTTATACGGTCAAGTTGCAGATGCGTTTAGAAATGTTGTAAGAATATCTGGTCAAAATTCATTCATTAACTTTGGTAATATCAACTATGGACCTCAAGGAGACTTAGGTCTTTCTGTTTACATAAGATTTACTCCAGACGCTAATGTTTCTGGTGCTAATTATAACCTGTTCAACAGTGGCGTTCTTGTTTCTAAGTATGACGCTGGACAAGACATTGAGTTCTGCTTAGGTTACTCTGACGGTTATTTGGTCGCCAAAGCTAAAGACGCTACTAGTGGATCAATCAAACAAGCTATTGATACGGTTAAATATTCAGGATATCAGTATCCTCTGAGTGTTATCATGACTTACAATGATGACAATTCACATAAGTTAAAACTTTATACCGACAATGAATTTGAGTCAAACTGGACTACGCTTCGCGCTACATCTGACTCATTCTACATGGACGTTAATAGTAGCGATTTGAGGGTTGGTCACTCTCCCGGCTCTGGCGTTGGCTTCAATATGTTCTTGTCTGAGTTTGGTTTGTCGTCTGGCAACATCGTTCAGTCAACCCCTGACGCTACACACAAAGAAGTAACCGCCCAGAAGTTCTTTGAGAACAACAGAGTCTACTGGTGGGATGAAGGAGAGACAACTTCTGAGGATGCTTATAAGCTTTGGGATTATGTAAATGAAAACACTTACACCGATTGGCATATTGGCGCATTTAAGCATTGTGAATTTAACTATGAGTTTGATAATCTTGGCAGTAGACCCGGAAAGAGGACTGGTAGAGATTTAATTAACTTTAACATCAAGCATCATGGTTCTGGCTATATTCAATATGCAAGCTTGGCTATGCCATCAAATGTAGATTCTGGCGTATCTTATCACACTCAGATAGAAAATGATTTCCTTAGACTGCACTTGAGCGATACCCCTGACAATTTCTACGCTGTTTACCCAAGGGTAAGTAAAAATCTTCCACACGGATATAAATTTACAGAGAAAGCGCTTGTTGTTGAAACTGTACTTGAGCATAAATCTGATAGCCACAACATTGTTTGGGAAGATGGTAGTATTGGACCTAAACTTATAGTAAGTCTCTACACAAAAAATCAAGAACCAGAACATCCTTTGGTTGAGCCATTTACAGAGCCAAACTGGGGTCTTGTCAATAGAGCTATACATTATCTACCACCTTCTAGCTGTTTGATGAGATTTGATAGCACATTCAACTATAACGATTACTGCGATGAATCAGAGAAGTGGGCGCTATTCCCGCATGAGCCAAGGTTAACAGAGTTGACAGAGAAATATTTCTCTAAAGACGTTGATGATATGTTCTTACAATACGACTTGGTTTATCCATCTGGTCCAGCTTTTGATTCTCGTATTGACATGCATACCTGTCATGTTAGGGCGGAAGACGCATTTGTTAACGCGACTAATACATCCGGTGTATTTAATTTATACACAAGCGGCAACCCTAGCCCTGTGACTGGCGTATTAGACATGTTCACATTCAACGCTTCTGGAATGGGTCCAGAGTTTGGATGGAGTCCTGCAAGCGGCTTGAATATGATATTACGTGCGCCTATAGAGGTTAATGAATCTGGATTTATATTGTATGCCAGTGGCGAGCAGATATCCGCTGAATCATTAAAAACATTTATTGATGGTCATGAGTTAATTAAAGAGTCTGGATTTAATTTAATAGCTTCTGGCGATGGTAGAACTTGGACAAGCTTCCCTCCGAGGGGCGGTGCGGTTGTTGGAAGTGATTTTGTTGTAGGTGATGCTCCAACTATTCCTCCTCTGCCCATGCTTGTGTTTGGCAAGGGTGTTGACAGTGGCGTGTTACCTTTGTCTATTGGTGCTATTAAATCACCGACTTCACCCGAAGCTTCTCTTCCGTTATCGCTATTCCCCTCTACGGCTGGTTCTGGTGGAGTACGTGACTTTATGCCAGTTTACCTGCTACAGAACTTTAGTAATGAACCGGGACCAAAATCTGGCGAACTTGAACTAAGTATAATTGGTGCTGCTGGTTTATCTTCTAGGTATAGAAATGCTTCTACTAATCTTTCCCTACGTGGACCAGACAGACTGCCTCTTAAAGAAAATGTTAACCTCACTTTATACGGTGACAATTTATCAGAAGTAGTTTCTACAGGTAGTCTTAATCTGTTTAGCTCTAACTACACTGGTTTCAATACTCCGTTTTACTTGTGGTACAACAACAATTATGGAACCGGCATAACTCTTGAAGATAATAATATTGCTAGTATTCTTGTTGGAGATGAGATACGTGGAGTAACCTTGTTTGGATATGGATCTTGCACTGGCGATAGTCCACAAAAAGCAATAGATCCCGCCATAATAACTGATGATACTGTGTGGCGAGAAGAGACCTGTAATGAAGGTGGTATATTTAGAGCGACAAAAACTTACACAAATCTTAGTGCTGGCTATAGCGGTAATTACTACGGAATAAGAAAATTACAGGGTCTTATTCCAGACGCTCCTTATATGACAACATTAAAAATAAGAACAGGATCTACTACTGCTATTCCTGTTCCTAGAGATTGGGAAGAGTGGGAATATGGAACCTGTGGCCCAGATACTATTGGTGGCTGTTGTCCAGACGATGCTTGCTCAAGGAATATTAACTTTAGCGGCATAAAATTAATTGGCGATTATCCATACCTGAGTGGAGATGCCACACACTACGATGTAAGCGGTAGACTTGCTGGTGATAATTATGGACACGCCGTAGCTGTCAAGAAAGACCTCATGGCAGTTGGCGCACCTAAACATAACATATACGACGAAAGAGGCGAGCTACTAAATGACGCAGGTGCTGTATTCTTATACAGAAGAAACGAAGATGTTGCTGGACTAAAAGCAGACTGGGAGCTAGAAGAAAAAGTATTACTTCCTTCTGGCTACAGACAAGATCACATAAGTGCAACCTATCAAAATCTTCTTTGCTATCCCAATAATATAACTAAAGAGTTTTGTATTTCTGGTCAGCAGTGGAATATTGGTCAAGAAGGAAGAGAGTTTGGTTATTCCTTAGACTTGGCTAGCAGTGGAGATAAGGAGACACTAGTTGTTGGTGCGCCCGGAGCTTACTGGGACAGAACATTTGAAGACATCGTTGTATCTGGAATACCCGTACTCATGCTTGTTTTCACTGACAAGTTTTCCTACAATAAAGAAAAAATTGCCGCTATAGGCAATACTGCCTTAAAGTATGACATACTATATAAGTATTTTGCTGTTCCTTGGGATATTGGAGGTTCAGATTTTCAACCGCAGTTAGATATAAATGTTCTGTTGTGTCAAATACATGACAGCGATCAGAAAGATAGCTTACCTAAAGTAAGATCTGACAAACCTTGGTTCCATCATCTCTACATAAATAATCTTCTTGATGGAAATGAAGATTCAACAGTATTGAAAAACACTGCCGTTAGTGGAATCCAAAAGAAATTCTTTGAAATGTTCCCCTACAGCAACAATTTGTATAGTGGTATTCCACCTATCGTTGGAGTGTTTGGTGATGATACACCTTCAACATTCAACAAAGGTGCATTCCAACCAGCACTTGATGAGTTTTTGTCCTTCTATCAAGATTACGCATATCAAAGCGGAATAAAGGATTTAACAAATGACACAGAGCAATCTGGGTACATTAAACAAATTTATTCTGACAGCTTTAATTGGGATAAAGCGTCTGTAGAAATTTTGAATGAAACTCTCGCAACTGGAAACCTGCTGACACAAAAGCAAGTACAATTCCCAGACTATAATTCTGCTGGTAATGTTGTTATGAATTACATCACCAGTGGCGTTGGTCAACAATACGCTAGAAGTAATTCTTATGAATTCCAAATACCACCAGAGTCTGGTGGTCGTGTTTACATATTTGAAAAAGAAAGCGGAAACTTTAATCTGGTGCAAGAGATAGTATCTCCGCAAGAAGATTTGAAAATGTTTGATAGTGATGATTTTGCTGGAGCTATGGATGAAAATGGTCTTCCATACGGAGTCAAGCCTAATGATAGATTTGGTCATGCCGTATCTATAAGCAATAACTCGGAAGTTGTAACGGTTGGCTCTCCTTACTCCTCCGAGGCTTGCTTGATATACGAGCGAGATGAAAAAGAAAACGCCAGAATGTATAAGGGTATTCGTAGCTGGCTAGACTTTAACTCCTTGGTAGCGGAGTCAACAAGGTATGACACATTGCTTGCCGCCTCTGGAGATTTGGAAGTTCAAAAAACAATCTATCATGAGCTTACCAAGGGTAATAAATTCTTACTGAGATCTGACAAAAACTTCTGGGGTAAGACCCCAATAAATCTTTATAAGAAAATATTTAAATATGATTATTCAGATATTCCGTACACTGGAACTTGGGGTTTCATCCCACAAGAGGTAGCCGGAACTTCTAGACTTGGATATAGCACTGCTGTTGGAGAAGATGGAGACATAGTAGCATTTGGAGCGCCTACAGACTCGTTTAATGAGTTTGATGATTACAATGTTTACTACAGATCAGAAGATACTTGGGCTTCTTACATGCAAGCTGGAGCCGTTAGGGTGTTTGAGTCTAGAAAATACTATCCACACAGTGGCGCTGTAGAATTTACAAGATTTGGAAATCTTGACAGAAGCGTACACGGTTCAGGAGACAATCAACAATTCTACGATCAAATGGGGCTTTACTTCAAGCCTGATAATGTTTCTTTTGAAAGACTTCCATTTTCTGAAATAGAGATACCTCAAAGCGCTGGATTGGCATTTATTATTACGCCTGAGATAGATGCTGCAAGCGATGAGATTATCGACAACATCAAGTCTTGGTTGGCACTTGGTGATAGAACATTGGTTTTGGTTGGTAATGACCCCATCTGGGAAGACGACGGTCTTTACTTTGACTCAAACGAAATAGTAAACAAGGTTCTTCAAAAACTTGGCTCAAGAATGAGGCTTGTTCCAGCAAGAAACGAGTATGAGTCTTTGGTTGGAGGGGTTGCAGAGTCAGATTATAATAATGATAAATATAATGTAACGAAAGCATTCATCCCTGATTATATTCATGACACACATCTGACTAACAACAATATGTTTGCTAGCGGTGTTGCCGATATTAGAATAGATATTTCTGATTTGGAATTGGAAGACTTATTACTACATTCACCTTGCGACAAAATTAACACAAGGTGTGAGCATACAATTCAACATATGGGAGACTTGAGAGCGCAATGGAACTCCGAATGTATTGTGGCTGGCACTCCTCCCGGTAAAATAGAATTTAAAACAAACTGGCCTTTCCACTTTAATAATGAAAATCCAGCAAGAGACTGTAGCTTCTGGCCTCAAAATCCAAAGCCTTATATTGATAGGCCGGGAGAGGCAATCAGACCTGTTTTAACTGCTGCGGAACACATAACACCACCGCCGCGAATTATAGCTGCTTCTAGTGGTGAAAAGGAACAGTGTACAACCAGTCTGTCTGGAATTATAAAAACTGAATATACAACAAGCACTAAGTTGTATGAGTTTGCTGACACGCAGATAGATGAACTGGCTTTCTCTATAAGTCAACCCTCTGGAACTTTGCTTTCTGGAATATTTGATGATTTCACAAGAGGTCAGTTCTTTGATCCAGCACCATTTGACAAAAGAAACTCGTTTATGCAAGCTGCGGGTACTTCTTACGAAATAGACGTTCCGCCAGATGATGTCGTGGTTTCTCCAGAAAGTGTTTGGGCCACGGAAGAGTCTTACTTAAACAACACCGTTGATACAGGCTCTAAGGTTATCTTGTTTGCTTCTATGCTTTCTGAGACTGACTGGGCTTTAGGTAAATCAAATAACGCAGGCGAAGACCCTAATAACAAAGACCAGAATATATTCTTTTATAACAATCTTGTTGCGTTAGATTGCAACAGTGCTGGAAATATAATTCAACTTGGCGGATGGACCGGTAGGAATTCATTTAAATCTGCTTTTTCTGACTCTGCGATTGCAAAAACGTTTATTCAAGGCGGTCATACTGTTTCTTCTGGGGTTTTATTTACTGACAACGATCCAATATCAACAATTCACAATGTAGCTTGGGTTGCAGACCCAGTTGCCAAACCTTCGGACGAAGATATAACTAGATTAAAGAATTGGTTGAATACTGGCAATAAAAAACTTGTCATGACTTATTCTGCTAATCAAGAAAAAGCCAATATAATTGAATACATTTGTGATCAACTAGAGTTGAACACTAAGCCATTCTACTCTAAAGCAAATGGTGCTTATTTTGTTCAGGACACAGAGTTAGTTGCTCAAGGCAACACGCAAGGCATCCCTTACGACAGTCAAGGTGGAATCGAACAAGCGCAACTTATTGACGAAACTGCATCTGTCTTTGTGGGTTGTAACAAAGGCTATGCGTTCAACGCAATTACCGCAGAAACTAAGGTTGAAAAACTAGCCATTATACCGAAAGACGCTAACCAGCAAGATTACTCGTCTGAGGTAGATTTTGAAACAGGATTCACGGAGTATGCGTTTATTCCAATTAAACCCGGAGCAAACACCAAGAAGCTTGTTCGCTACAAAGCACCTTTAATAGAGAAGAGATTTAACAATCCTTACATTTATTGGAAAATTGATGGTGATGCAAATGCTGACTTTAAGGTTATTGCAGGTTCAGGTTACAGGTTGTATATAAACTACATATCTGAAAGTCCAGATGAGAAATTTGATATAAACTTAGGATTTGATGGTGTGTCCTTCTCCCCTTATCCAGATGATAGAGAAGAGAGTGGGGATGGTAATGTAGATGATGATAGCAGAAAGCTAGATAGAACAGATACTTACAAGATAAAAACTAAAGTATTTGACATAAAAGCTAAAGACACTTCTACTGAATTTTCTCTCAAGTTTGATACCGATGAATGGAGACAAATTAAGAGCGCAGACTTTGATGGCAATAGACCTTTAACGCCAAGGGTTGTATCTATCTCTGGTTGTCCTCTGCCTATTGAGGTTGAAACACTGACATCAACAAGGATCAAAGAAAGAAAGATCTATGTAACAAGATGTTCTGGTGTTCCTTTCTTCAATCCAGAGCAGAGAATAGAGTTTGATCCAGTCTTTAGGCCGATCTCGACACTAAATGACAAGTACTGTCAGTCGTCACCGGCTTGCGATGGCTATGGAGGTCAAATGATACAGGATGGCCCTATCATCGCAGCAGATGAGCTAGAACACTTCACAACCTTTAATGCTGGTAGAAATAGATCTAGAATTGTAGTTCTTTCTGACTCCACCTTGATACAAGGTCAGTCGCCTTACTTTAGAAACGACGCTCTTGAAGAAAATCAGAAGTTTATAAGAAGCTTGTACCCAACAAGTCCAGAGAAATATGGAAACATGGAGTATAGCAATGATACTAACTTTATTGACGGCGTAAGGAAATTCTCTTTCACACAAAAAATATTGTCACCACAAAGAGGCAGTGCTGCTAAATACTACGCTGCAAGCGGTCTTACTAATTTAGTTGACAGGTATACTCTTGGTGGATCTCTTGGCAATTTAACCAAGTACACAGACCAAGAGAGCAGTAAAAATCCGGGAGATATATTTAGAGAGTTTAGCCCAGAAACACCAGAAAAACTAGAGCAAGAATTAGAAAAATTTGGTGAAGATATTATACCAATCTATGGTGTTTATCCTAGATATAGCGGCATAATAGATGGAAAACTTTATCTAGATGCTGGTATTGAGGGCGGTATGCCACAGTTCATGATTGACAAACACAAAGACTATATTGACTTTGACATGCTTGCATCTGGGTATGCTGGTGATTTATTTGGCATATCCATTGATATTCATAACGATAAACTAATTGTAGGCGCACCGTTTAATGGGTTCCTAGATGAAGACATTCGCTCATGGCCTGAATTAACAAATCTACATGCGTCTGGGTTCGTAGGTTCTGGCCTTAAACTAAGTGGCAATGGTGGCGCTGGCGCTGCATTCTATTACGAAAGAACTGGCAGAGGTAAAAATTCAGTATCAGAATTCTTACCTTGGCAATTCCAGCAAAAGATTAAACCCAGTAGCATTAACGTTGGTATAGACAACGCAACTTTAGCAAAGCTAAAAGAACAAAAAGCACATCGTCCTATTGATATCACAAGCGATTTTGTTGCGAAAAACGCAATGATTACAGACAGGTTCGGCTATTCAGTTTCTATTGATTCTGACTTTGCTGCGATAGGCGCACCCGCCCATGACTTTGAGACTACACATCAGCATATTTATGGAGGAAGTGCTGCATTTATTAGAAAAGAATTTGGAGGAGAGTTTGATATACCTGAACACAAGTTCTTTGATCTTGGTAGCTCTGGCGTTAGAATAGATGACTTCAATAGAGCTAGTGGTAAAATGGTGCTAAATAATGGCGCTGTGTTTACTTATCGTCACAAAATGACAGATTGGGCGGCAAGATCTAAAGAGTGGGTTTACGCTCAGAAAATGTACCCAGAAGGATTTAGCGATAGAAACACTGTTGCTCTGACTGGATGTGAAAATGATTTCTTTGGATTCTCTGTTGCCATAGATAGAGCTAGACGTGGAGATAGCGATTACGTTATGGTTGCCGGTTCTCCAAATCATAACTATCCAACCAGTGGTCAACATACAACACAAGAGCTTGAAGATGCTGGTTCTTCTTATACTTTTGACGCGATGCTTAGAGAACAGCTTGCATCCCTACCAAATGCTGCAAGTTACATTGATGCACAGGTATTTGGACACAAACCAGAAAGTCAAGCAGACAGATTGAGAAATATTGTTTACCAAAATACCACAGGTGGACAAGAAACATTTGAAGTGAGTGGTATAATCATTGCTAATGAAAATGGTGATGTTTTCTTGGAGGTTTCGGGTCAAGATCCAGCAACCAAAGGCTTTGTTGCTCACAGACCATATGTAGAATTGGTTAGGGGTGAATTAATATCTGGAACTGGCGTCAATCAAGAGTTTAACTTGATAACAGATGGTCAACCTGTTCCTAGAAGCGGTTTTATGAATCTTTCTATTCCCGGTCCATCGTCCGATATAGTGTATAATAATATGAATCTCTACAGCTTTGGAGCTTATGTAGGAAGTGGAGATATGCCTTTGTATATGCAGGTTGCTAGTGGCACTTCTAATAATTCTTTAGATTTGTTGCTAAAAGACCCTCAGATCATAGCCAATATGAATTTAAGGATAAGAGGTAAATAATGCCCATTAGAGTAAGTTATAATAACGACCCCCAGCAAAAATGTACATTAAGGCCAGTGCCTTTTATGTCCATAGGAACGTCTATTCTTAAAAACGGCGCGGGCGAAGCATTTGGTGCGGTATACACGATAACATTAAATGGCACACTTTTGGCGGATCAAGGTACTCCTTACGCCACAAAACCCGTATTTGACGTTGGCGCTAGTGAACACGTAAGGTACGACTTTCATTCTATTCCTGCTACTTATCCGGGAAGCTATGCAACCAGTAAAGTCGGTCCTTACAAAAGTTTTGATAACGTTATAGGTGCAGATAAGTATCCTATCAAGCAGAAAGTTCCTCCTAACGAAGCTTCACACGCCTTGTTTGTCAAACAAAAGGCACTAAGAGGACTGTTCGCCAGAGATGGGCAAAGGGTAGAGTTGTCAAACTGGTCTGACGACGAAGAAACAATTATTTGTTATCCAAGGGTTTTGGATATTAGTTTTGAAGAAGGTATCTATGTAGATAAATGTGATTATACAATTACACTTGAAGCAGATACTCTTTTAAACAGCAAGCTTCACGTTGATGCCGAAGGCGCTTTGATAGCAGGAGATGGTATTGCTAGAAGCGGTTTGCTAGAACAAGATTTATTAAGAGAACAAGATAAGCAGTTTCATCCTAATGCACACCCAGTTCTAGCTAGTTTAAGCGGTGCTTTCATAAGTGATTTTTCTGAAGACTGGTCTTTAGAAATAGACGATACCCTTACAGAACAGCCTCATGTAAATAGATCTTATAGAGTAACTCATACAATAAACGCCACCGGTAAAACTCACTACGGACCAAAAGACAACACAGAGAGTGAAATAGTAAAGAGAGATGCGTGGGAACAAGCTAGACTATTTGTTCAAAAAAAGCTATGTAGTTCTGTAAAAGACTTGTATCCAAATAGCTCTGGACTCATAGGTAAAGGTATAATAAATTTACATGATGCTTATCAGGGATATAATCACACAAGAACAGAACAGATAAACCAGTCTGCTGGTAGCTATGCGGTCACAGAAACATTCTTGCTAGCTAGCGGTACGTCCTACGAAACCTACAGCATGAATATTTCTAGCGACATAAGCAGCCCATTTGTTTCCGTAAGTATTGATGGAAATGTCAAGGGTCTTACACCTATTGATCCAAGCGGCTCTGCTTTTGGCGGAAAACATCTACAGAACTCCGCATCCGGTGCTTACGATGTTGCTATTAATAAATATATGTTGATATCTAATAGTGGTAGGTTTGGCATCGGCGCTGACTTGTACAAAAGAGCAAATGCTTCTGTTGCGGTTCAACTTAATTCTCAACCTAATTCAGTGTCTCTGGGGATGAATGAGAATACGGGAGAGATAACATATAATTTATCTTTTGACAACAGACCTACAAATATTGTTTCTGGAGTGTTGTCTGAAAATATAACTGTAACCGACACGTATCCCGGAGATGTATTTGCTGTAATTCCTGTTCTTGGTCGTCCAACCGGACCTGTGCTTCAATATATTGGAGGGAGGACTGAGTACAGAAGAGATGTTCAATTGGTTTTACAGATGGATTATACAAAGATACCTTACGGTTCAACTAGAAATTCTTTACTTCTAAAAAAACCCAGCGTGATAGAACCAACAGCTAGCCAAATAAGCAAGTTGATTCAAGAGCTAAGTCCTGAAGGTGAGCAGGGTGTTAGAAAGTATTTCTTATCTCCACCACAGGAAGGTTGGAGTCCCAAGGAAGGCTCTTATAATATTAGTTTATCTTGGACTTACGAGTTAGATAAATGAGCCATTCAGGAATAACCCCACTAACATCAGAGCAGGTCAGAGTTGCTAGCGGTATGTTATTACCGTCTGGAGAAGCTAACTTTTTTGAGTTTAAGCAGCACACATCTTCTGACTGGGATTCTACCACGCCTACGGGAGATGTTTATTATTCTGCTAGTGGAAGCTGGAGTACTAGAAACCCAAACTATCTTGTAAAAAATTCAACACTTAGACATAAAGAGTTTCTGCTTACTGAAGGGCAAGATGATGGCGAGTCTGCTGATAAGTATATTGTAGCCTCTGGCCTAAACTTCCCTTTTCCATATCCATATAATACATCTTACCCAGACAATGTGTATGGGGAAATGTTTTCTATCTCTTGGTGGGAAGCTAGCGGAATATATCAAACGTACCCAGAGGCAGCTTTTGTATTAATAGACAAAGAAAGACAAAGTGGTATTTTACATTGGGAGGGTTTTAGACAAGTAGAAAATTTATCCAACTCACCCAATGTAGCGCCCCTTATACCAGAAGTACAATTTAACAAATATATACATTACCTTCCTGAGTTTCCGTATCATAAACACGTAGATGAAACAGAATATAATATTGAATCGCCTGATTACACAGATCCTAGTGTCAATCTTCAAGGTTTAAGGAACAAACAAAAAAGAAAATATATAGAAGTAGAGTATTTATCTGACGTAAAAAAAAGAAACATAGCTACGGGTGGATTGTCCTATGTTTACGACGAAGACGGATTGTTTTCTGGAAACAAAACAAACGCTTCATATATAGAAGGTAAATGTGACTATCCAGACGGCACTTGTAGATCTAATGTTTCCCAGCAGGCTTGTGAAGCTTACCCCGGAGCTATTTGGACATCAGGAGAATCATGCGAGGATTAATAAATGAGTGATGAACATAAACCAAACTATTCAATAATACCACCAACTGGCGCTTTTAACCAAAACCAAGCAACCGGAAAGGGGTCTGAGTGGCCTAGTAAATTTGTTTTACCTCAAGGTCCATCTGGAACTTTCTCTAAAGGCGGCTGGACGGAAGGCAATGAAGGGTTCAATCAACAAACCTTTTTGGGCGCTAGTATAAGAAATTTTAATATAGCGGGTGGCTTTGGCGACAGCAGTAGTAACTTGTCTGTATCTTTGGTAGAAGATGAGTACAATAAATCTGATTCTACGTTTCTAGGATTAGGTGACGATGTATATCATTCTGGAAATGGTGACAATTTTGTACCACCTCCAGTTGGGACTCCTGTTTTCTTTAAGTTTGGTAAGAACTGGGCAACCGTTGAGCAGGCTTACAGAAGAACAATAGATGAAACTTACGGCATATCCTCTATAGATTTAAAAAAATGGGATTTTGAGGATGAGTTAATTCAGCCTAGTGGGGCATTCTCTACGACTCCTTTTGAGCCTTCTGGAGACTTTCCTAATGCTAGAGGTAAGTTTTATCTAAGAAAAAATGAAAAGACGCTTATTTTTCCAGATATAGAAGATCCAAGAGACGATAAAAGAACTTGGGTTGATAAAAGTTTTCTTCATACACACGACGATAAAGACAGAGGGTATGAACACTTTGTATTTGGAGGTATACTACAAAGCGTTTCTGAAACCAGAGGCGCAAATGGAAATCCAGTTCAAACAGCACAAGTAACAGACCCAAGAGAAATACTAGGAAACTGTTCTCTTATATTAAACGACTATGCTGGCACTACATTTAACAATAAAAATCTTTTTAATGTTTATGGATTTTTAGAATACGACCCAAGCGATAGTTTGCAAAGACGACTAGATCAAACCTCTGAGTTTAAGTGGATTGTTGAAAAACAAGTTAATCAGACTGGACAAGTTCAATATTTTGGTAGAGACAAAGATAAATCAGTAACAACTATTAATTTCCCTGTTAATACAGAAAATCAACTACAACTGAATCCTTCTGCTGATTACTGGGATATTTACAAGTTTTCTCAAACTGTGACATCGGTTCCAAACCAAGGTAAAATTTTTAGCAGAGAGTCTATAGACACTGAAGTTGGTGCAGACGAAGAATTATTTCCTAAATTTTTTCCTATAACCGGAGAGGGTTTTTCTAGAAGAACCGAACAGGGTATACCTTGGTATAGAGTTAGTCAAGCGCTAGCCGCGCTGTTTCAACAATATGGAAAATTACCTGAAGAATATTTAGAAGCAGGATTTGGAGGAACTATAGATTTTAGAGGATTTAATTACATTGTAGACTTTGGTGGGATACCTCTAAACAAAATACCAAAAGCATACATGCTAAAATATAACCAAATAGATATATTAGCTTTGGCGCAAGAGCTTTGCGATGTCATTAGTCATGATCTTTTTGTTAGTCTTCTTCCTGTTGTCGATCCTTTGACAGATCTTGAAGATGAGCAGGATGAAAAAGCCGCTATAATGAATGCAGCTTTTGCTAAGAATAACTATTGGATCAAGAAAGCGACCGGTTACGATTTTGGTAGTGATAAATACAAGCAGGCCATATCTAATATTATTCATGGTGTCATAAGAATAGATGCTATTGACAGATCCAAGCAACCTTCATATGGCTCTATACAGTCTTATATAAATCAACTTGAGAATAAAGGTATTTATGTTGAGAATAGAAATCTTGGGTTTGAGCTTTCAAATGTTACCACTGATAAATTTGTGGCTGGCGCACAAGAAGTTGAAATGTATTACTTCTCTACTTATAAAGATAGAGATAGCTTGGAGGCTAGAAAGCAAGCCGCTGGGGTTCCTAACAATTTACAAAATATAAACGAAAAACAGTGGACCCTAGAGGCTTCTCTTAAACAACAAGTTTTACCGTTTTATGGTTTTTTAGGTAAAAATGCCTTGTCTATTCCAAGGGGTTTTGGTGCATATCAACAAATAATGCTAGACGCTTCTTCTCTAGATGCGTTTGGTGTTGGCAATTATTATGTTGCAACAGAGATGGAACTTAGACATGCCATAAAAGGTTACGATGAATGGAAAGATTTTATATGTAAATATAACGATAGTTATATTGAAGAACTAGGTCAAAATAAAGCATTTTATAAAGAGTTAGCCAAAACTACATCTAAAGATATAGAAGGTTTAGGTGGTGATCTTAGTGAACCTCTTGGTACTTGCATAACACCTACACTTGAGGGTGAACCCGACATAATTACTACTGGTGTTCTGAAATCTTCATGTGATGGTGCAGATGAGACTTTTATAGAAACAAGTCCAGCACAACTTTTAAACAGAGAGTTTGGAGTTTCTGTACCAAGGTGCGTGTTTAATTCAGACAAAAACTTTATGAGCGATGATAATACGCCAGCAAGCCCTTGCTCTCCTCCTTACGGCTATCCTCTTTACTACAAGAGAGCGCAAAACATTGGTATATCTAAAGCGGGCGTGGCAAAAGTGACAGATGCAGTTACTAGAGTTAGAAGTCAGATAGAAACAATTAAAAACTACGCTTCTTCTGACCCAATGAATAACGTTTATAAGGCAAACTTTGAGGCTTTAGAAGAAGAAACGAAAATGCTAGAGGAGTTAGCTAGTTACGCCGGGGAAGATGCTATAGATGGCCTAAAAGAAACAATAAACTGCATATACGAGCAACAAAGAGCTATCACAGCAACTGAAAACGAACTAATCAAAGCTAGTGGAAATATAGCAAAAGTAGACAATGTGCTTAGAACAGCAAACGCTTTATCAGTTAATCTTTCTAATCTAGCTAGAAGGGGAGAAAGAAATGCTAGAAAAATACATGAGTTTGTAGCAAAAATAGCGCAAGAAAACTTAGGAAAGAAGTTTCTAGTAAAAATTCCAAGGTTTTGTAATGTAAATTATAGCGAAATACCTGCACTAAAAAATTATTTTTCAGCCGATGCAGATGGAAATATAGCTGACGTTACAGACAACATAAGAGAAATTTATCAGGGGCCATATGGGTTCAGACCTTTACCCGTAAATGCAGATGGTCAAGATTTACTAGAGTCTCAGTCTCACATATTCAAAATGAATCAGATTAGACAGGATCAATTAATAAATAAGTCTTGGTCTTATGAAAGATTTTTATATAAAGATAATTTTATTGGCTCAAAAGATCCCAACACTGCTGATTTAACTTATGGATACGGAGCGCTAAAAGGTAATTATAACCCACTCTCAGAAAAATGGGCGTTTAACTATGTGCCTGAGCCACAAGGTGGATTTCTAAACTTTGCTCTATATCCAAGAAATCTATCTTTGTCTCAAGTTGAAAGCAGATCTATACCTGACTCAAAATTATCCCCTGCGGCCCAATACAATTTTGTTCCAAAAGACTTGTCGAACTTTGTGTCTGACGATGGACGTATAGAATGTTATGTTAGGTTTGATAATAGTCAATATTTAGATTTTAAAGGCATAGGCGCTGACTCTATAACTCAAGAAGTTATACAAGGCAACACACTTATTCCTGATGTTTTATCAGAATTAGACAACGTGAATACTGACCAGCCAGAATCTTTACAGGATCATGTAAAAAGAGAGTCTGGGCCAGACAAAAAACCAACTTCCGTTGCTTATGTTAAATGTAGCGTAGAGCCTCGTCTCTTTATGCCGCCAAAAAGCGAAGAAACTCCAGCTTTAGTTTTTGGAAGAGACATAAGGTACGTGCCTAATTTTGCTCCAGCTAAAGTCATTGAAGGTACAGATGATTTAGGTTGCCCCACATATAAGTGCGTTAAGCCTTTTGCACAACCAATATTTGAGCCTAGCAGTAGATTTAAAGAAGTTGCACAAAATATTGGATACGAAAGGGTCTTGCCACCTCAACAGTTTCTATTCAATGACAAAACTTTTGAAGTAGAAACAACGTTTGGGAATCCTAATAGACAGATAAACGGTGGAGGACTAGACAGTACAATTATAAGACATGTAGAGTATGCCAGAAGATATGATAAACAAACTGACTCGTTTATAATAGATACAGAAGAACAAAATCTAGATAGCGATCATGTATACGCTCTTATAACCTTACCCGGAGTTGTCTCTACAAATGTAAATCAAAGATTTATGGATGCAGAAATATTAAGTAAAAATACTGCTTCTATAAAAAATATTATGACTCAAGATGTTGTTAGGGGGCCAGAAGGATTTGAAAAACCTGCGCAGATTGTAAATGAAAAGGTTCCGCTTGATTGTAGTGATTTTACTTTCGAGGATATAGAAGCTGCCCAGCAAGCGCAAAGAGAGTCTGTTGCAAGTTTAATACGTGCCGACAGAGAATCTATTACAACATCTGCTGGGTCGCCCGTTTTTCCAAATTTAGTTGCGCTACCTCTCATGTCAACAGAAAGGTGCTACGGACCTTGGAGATCTGCTGCAAATATAGACGGAAGTAAAGATAGATATACGGACATCGGAGGTAAAGTAGAATTTGTAAAGAACGAAGACTTAGCGCCTTGGAATTACGCCGGATATCAATTAATGAACGAGGCTGGCGTTTTAGAAGCAGAGTTTTCCAATAGCTTGCTACTATTTTCTGAAAGAGGTGGATTTGTTTTCCCTTCTACTCCTGCCGGAATATCAATAGGAAAAGCCTTGCAAGACGGAGGGCCGCTTGTTACATCTGTTTCTATAGACGTATCTCAAGCTGGCGTAAAGACTACAGTTAAAATGGATCTTTATACATCGCGCTTTGGAAGATTGCAAAAACAAAAAGAAGACGCAATAGCACAAATAGTAAGAGAAAGACAAAAGATTATTGACACAAATAACGAAATGGTTAGAAAGGGTTTGATAAGAAGCGCTACAAGCTCTACAGCTAATTCTATAAAGTCAGCTTTTGCTGGCGCTAATAATCTTATTAATGATTTTAGTAGAATAAATGTGGACGAATCTGTTGCTAGGCCAGAGCGAGCTAATGCTTGGAGAAGAGCTATCTCCGTTCAAAAAAGAAAAGAGAGGCTGACTAACGAGGAAGGTGGAGAAGAAGAAGCTGTAACTCCGCACATTGTTTCATCTACTTTGGATCTTCTTGGAGCATATGCAGGATACGTTGACAGCATAACACTTGGTGTTCAGGAATATGCAACAGCAGAAGAAGAACAGCAGATACCTTACGACGAATCAAACAATCCACAAATGCCAAGCAAGGCTCAAGTAAATATGAACTCTATAAGCAACACAATAGCTCCTCTGTTTATGCCTAAATTTGATGATTAAAGGAAAAGAAAAAAGGAATAAAAATGACATCAAACATATATAATACACAAATTAATAACTATCGGAATGCTGATGATGGTTATCATTATATAACAACAGATAGCCCTAGATTATTAGACTTGGGGATTGCTGCGTTTACTACGGGTACGCTGTTTGATTGGTTGCACGTTAGAAATGACGGAGGTGTAAGAAGACTTGACTACACAAGGGTTGACGAACTAGGAAATGATGAACAGCACTTCATGAAGGAATATAGGAATCAAAAATTTTGGAGACACAAGTACTCTGATATTTCCCTAAACAACTGGCCTCATGAAGCTTTATTTACTTTATCAAATCAAACCGCAGAGCAATTTTGTGATCCTGACGGTGGCACTAGAGACGAGGATTTTGTACAAGAAAAATTTTGTTTCTATCATGGTTGGAGAACAAGAGGTAGGAGCGGAGAATATGTAAAGGTTGAGAGCGAAGGTATGGGCGGCAAGGACATGAATTGGACTTATAGCGCCGCAGAGGGTGACTTTACTTGGAACAATTTAGATGCTGAGTTTTTTGATAATTATAACATTACAGGCTGGTCTTCTGCTGCAAACCAGCCAATTAGAAAATATGTCACATCCCCATTAACTCAAGACGGCACAAGCCTGATACACAGAGTTATTGAGATGAATAACTACGTTAGGTTATTGAATCAAAACGTAGACAGAGCAAACTGGACTGATACAGACCTCGCTCTAAACTATTTTATAAATGATATTAAGTCTAGTAAAGAGAAATATCTACAGTGGCTTGCTCTTCCAGAGTTTTTGCTGGATATTCCTAAGAATATTTTAAAGCAAGATGGAATAGTGGATGGTTGCACAGGGTGTTCTAAGAAAGAAGATGTTTATTTTAAACTATATCTTTATGATATATACAAACCCAAGAATACTGCGCGTAAAACTACAACAAGTTCTCTAACTGTTGTTAGCACCCCGTTAACATCTTACGGATGGCCTTATAAGGATAAAGATGAAAAAGGCAGAACTCCCCCTAGTGTTAATCCAGATCCCTCAAATGCCGTAGCTGGCGAGGTAGATCTTAGTTACAACGAAACGACAGGAAAGTGGGAGGGTGGCACAACTCAGGTTTTTGCTATAATTACAGAAGATCTAGAGGCTGCTGAACAGCCGGATCTAGAATCATTTCTAGCAGACGACGAACTCACATTGCTTTCCTATGAATCGGGAATGAAGGTCGGCAAAGGTAAGGCAGTTATTCTTGCTATGCAGAATGGCAATCCTCTGCAATGGATGCCAGATTTTCATTATACTAAAAATTGTAGAGAAAAGAATGCAGTAAACAGAAAAGTTATTGTAGATGTAATAAACCCCACAAACAGAAGCTTTGCAAAGGGCGACAACGTAGTTCTTCAAAAAATACATGGGGTTTGGATTCCACAGTCTGTAGGGACTGCTTCTGACTTTATAACTCCAGCAGATCCTAAGTGGGACTTTACATACTTGATGACCAATAGTATGTTCTTTTTTAGGAATCATGATTGGTTTCTTAATTTATCAACTTTTGATGAACTTAATATGTCTGAGGACAATAAGTCAGACAGTAAAATTACACCTAATCAATACGAACAATCTTTTTATCGTTGGTATTATAGCGTGGCAGAAACAGCACCTTTTGACGGTGCGGTTGAGCCTATAAAAACAACAGAGAATAGCGATAGATATCCTGATTCTGTAAACCGATACGCTCGCGTTTTAAACGGATATATGCAAGTCACATCTTGGGATTTTATGGGAATAGGCATTGGGGGATTAAGAAGAAAAGGTAATTTTCCAGCGGGCGCTAATTCACAGAGTGATGCGGATCTTAGCGAAACTTTTTCTCTGGCAGAGGAATACGACGGAGACGATGGTATAAACGGAAACGCCCTTTCTTGTACGCAGTTTTCCTTCAATCAAAAAAATGATGATTTTGAGGGTGGCGGCCTTAATGGAGAAAAGAATAGTTATCCGTTTTTTGGTTGTGTTTTTCCAGATGGATATAGCGCCTCTGAAAAATATGCAGAATTGATGAATGAAGATAAAGATTTTTTCCTCGCGCCTAAAAATTATAAAAGCTTTGGTAATTATCAGTCTCAGACTCCTTTCTTTTATGCTGCAAAAGAGCCTTTTAAAAATTTAAACAATGTTAGAAATAATGCGGTTGCTACGAACAAACATCAAGAGTTTGGAATTTTTCCAGAAGGAGAAGCTGGGTCTTTAAAACATCTACCCGCAGATATCGGAACAAATGCTTCGCCTTTGGGTATCAATGGGCAACCGATTTCAAACATTGGAATTATAGGAGAATTAAATAATCAAGTAGAAACTCCTTATTTTAGAGACGTTGTAGCGCAGTATTTTAGCAAAGATGATTTTGGATTAGAGAAATGTTTATCTTGGGTGCATAAAAAACAAGTTGGTTTAGAAGATCAAATTATTACAAACGATTCTGTTTATTACTATGAAGATAGCGCGTTTGATTTAAAGCCAGTAAACCCTCTCAAGATAGAGTTTAGACCGCTAATACAAGAAGTGTATTCTTCGTTTGAAGGGTTTGACTTTGACGGCACATTTTATAGAAGTGCTTTTGATTTTAATAGCCTAAATAGAGGATCTTTTGCTAAAGAAGGGTATGCGTTTAATCAATCCTTTTTTAATCCTGAGTATGACGCTCTTACACCATCCCTTTCTCCTTTTTCTCTGTTTAGAAATCCTCAAATTTCTGAAACTCCTAAAATAGCTGGCAAAAGCATCTCAGCTGATAGATTTGAAAAGTTTAAGCTTTTTGCGCTGGATAGTGATATATACGGCAATCCCGGAGTTGGGTTCAATAAAGGTGGCTTGAGATACAATGCGGGCTTGTCTAAATATGAGTGGGGATTTTTAACATCTGATGATATGAATAATGCTCCACGATTTTGGTGGAATGAAGACTGGATGGACACACAAGTTCCCGGAGGTGGCGTTGGTGTTATAGGCGCAGTAGTTACTATCGCAACAAGGGATCAAGTTCAATTCAATACAGAAAATGCGATTGGTCTTGATGACGCCGTGGATTCTACACAGCTTGCCTACCCACCTTCGTTTAGGGGTGGTGATTTTTCAACTATGAATACAACACAGTTGTACGCTAGGGTTTACCAAAACTGGCCTAGAGACCAAATGATCTATGATCCTAGATTCTTTGTTGTTCATCATTTTAATCCAGATTCTAATATAGCAAAAAAACCCATAGTCCAAGAAGAAAACCTTAATGCTGCTAGAATTTATGGTAACGGTAAAGTTGATGCTAGCGAGTCTGATGTTGATTTTACTGTTCCTACATACTGGGATAACACTCAGATTCCTGCGGATGGAAAGAGGGTTTATGCTGATTCAATTCAAGAATCTCTTGATACTGTTGCAGGCTCGCTTCCCGGTCCAAAAGTAGGCGTTACAAAACTTAGAAATAAAATACACTGGAGGGTAAACACTCAAAGAAGAGGTAAATTACTTCCTTATTCTTATAAATTTGCTACGATTGGAATGCCTGAGATAAAATACGTACCCGCTGGCGGTAATGCCGGTGGAGTCATAAGCAATACTTCCGATCAAGTGCTAGACATAAGCACAGATTTTGGTTTTTTAAATGGTGACTATGTGGGAGTTATATCAAGTAGAATTGTTGATGCTGATCAAGATATATTAATTGTAAACAGAGGTCAAGGATATACAAGTAATAGCAAGTTTGTGGTAGAGGGAGGATCTGGTGGTGGTGTTTTATTAAAAGCTATTGTAGATGGTAACGGTGGGGTTATTGGCTTTGAAACCGAATCTACTGGATTTGGCTTTGCTCCTGAAGATTTTCCAAGAACCACAGCGAGTGTTTCTTACACCACCGAAACTAATGGTTTTGGAACTCCTTTTCCAGATTTTTCAATGTTTAAAATTAAAATTGTGGCGCACCCAGATTCTGAATCTGGAGAGGGATTTGTAGGATACATGTGTCGAGGCTCTATGGTTACTACGGTGCTAGAGGACGCAAAACCAATGGAGGCGCTTAATACTACTGGTCCAATTAAATTAACACCTGATCCACCCCTACAGAGAGAAGGTGACACAACTCAACATCTTCAAGAAACAGACGCTGTAAACAAATCTTTATCAATAAATCCAACAGCTTCTACTTCTACTCTATCAGAAGGTATGCAATCAAAAAGAAATCATTACGACGTATTTTTACATTTTCATAATGATATTTCACATACTAGAATGCATTCAAATTTCCGACCGGCAGAGCTTGAGCAAATGGTTAGACTAGAAATATTGACCAATGGCTCAGATGGAGGCTCTTTGGCCTCGAATGCCCAAGGTCAAAATCAAAATTCTTCTTCTTCTAATGGCAACAATGCTGCTAATGGTTTTGCAGCAGGAGGAGGGTTTGGTAACTTCAATTTTAATGGAGGGGGCTTCTTTGGTGGCTTAAACGGCAATCTTGGTGGCGGCACTATGTTTAGATAAAATAAACTTTTTCGTGTATAATATAACAGAATATTTTCTTTACAGGAGATTAAATAATGGCAGCTATAACGTTTCATGCTAATATAAATACTGCGTCAGTTAGTACGGACGCAACTTTAATTAACCATACAGCAGGCTCTGGCCTTGGCTTTTTTGGGAGGAGTTTCGGCCTATCTGTTCCGGTCGGACAATTTCAAGAATCTACATTTGTAAGCAATTCCAATGGAACTGCGTCCGGTGTTAAGGTTAGCAATACGAAATACCTGTCGGTAAGTGGTGTTTCTCATAATGATGGCGGCGAGATTGATAATGAGTCTATGCCTAATTACTACGCTCCGTTAAATGTCAGATTCACTCACGACGAAGCAGTTAGAGTACAAAACTGCAAATTGCGTATTTTTGATAGAAACGATATAGATAATCAAGCTAGCGGTGTTACTACAAAAGTCTACGAACTTCGTCACCCCAATGGTGTAGACAACACAACTAACGCTTTGTCTCACAGAGGTAGATCAACTCACGATTGGCTTGAGTTTGATCCAGAAGATAACATGGTGGATATGGACTTTACGTCTTCTCCGGGTGTAAGCGGTCTAAACACAAATGCTGGGGACGCATTGGCATCAAGCACTGACGGTCAAGCAAACTACATAACTAAAGAAGGCGCTGCACATGAAGCAGAACGTCATGATTGGTATCTGGCTCTAAGCGCTTCTCCTGATAGCATTGGAAGTAAAACGCAATACGGATTGTACTTTACTCTGGAATATCTATAAAAAAAGAGCCGCCTTTCGACGACTCTCTAACTAGGTCAGTAGTGGTGTGCTACTGGCCTTTTTTATTCATTCTGGCCTGTCTTGGCATTCCACTTGACCCAACCTTTGTCGGGAAGCCAGTTTCCATCTCCGTCTTTACGCTTAGGAAACAGGGTTCCACCCTTCTTGTTTACGCCAAATGCTAGACGAGCGCCACAGTCTGCGCATCTAAGTTCGTAATATTCGTTTTCGTCTACGGTTCTCACCACAAACTTAACATTATCACTTCCACATTTGCCGCAAACGGTTTCCTCAAAAACTTCCTGAAACTTTGCGATTTCTGCAAAGATTGACTTTTGGTCATCTCCAGTAAGCTCTACGTTAAGACGACCATTTCTTGTTTGATATACTACCTTCATGCGCTTCTCCAATCTTGTTGATAACCAGTAATTGAACTAGGGATTGACCCTTTGTTTTGTTGATATTCATTGAGTTTCTCAATAGCATCACTTGCTTGCTTTTTATCAATCTTCTTTGACACAGAGAGATTGAATACTTCTTTAAATAATTTAGCTGGATTGATGTCCAACTGCTTAGATTTACCATCTACGAAATTTTCTTGATTGTTTGTCATTCTACCTGTGGATTGATATTCTCCTTGTGTAGTTTGTACTCCAGTAGTTCTGCTAATACTTTTAGCAATCTCCGCAGTATTCTTTTTAGTCACCTCTTCTGCTGCTACGACACGAATTCTAAGCGCTTTTCTGAGTGCGCGACCTTCCGCTCGCGTTGCTGCCGTGGCGGTGTTGTAGACGCAAAATGTGTCGTCTGTATTGCCTTCCCAAGAGTCAGCAACATCACAGAAGGCAGACCCATCTTCAAACTCCACTTTCCAGATAACAGTAGACCTACCAATCTCATTTCCACCAGAAGGAGGAAACACTTGAATCGGACCACTAAATACAATCCTGCCCATCAGCAATTCTGCAACTCTTCTCAACCCATTACACAGGGGCATCTTCTCAAACATTTCATTATCTTCAAAATGCCCAAGCACATAATCATTCCACTCTGGATCTGTTGGTGAAGGCGCACCCTCAATCACATCTTTAACGGAAGTGTTAGTGTTAGAAGGAGTAGCAAGCTCAACGTCTTCAAACAAATCATTTTGTACATATCCATTATCACTCATAATTCAACCTCTATAAATCTTTTAGTTTTTGGTGGAAACTTCTTTTCAATACTACTTAGTGTTTTTACAATGTTAGATACTAGGTTCTCCTTCTTTTTCAAACTTGCGTTTGCGATTGCCTTTACTCTTATTATAGCAAATCCCCTGCTTAAAATTCTACCGCTTTTTTGTAAATCTGCTTTTATTTGCTTCTGTAGCTTCTCTTCTCCCCAGATTGGAAGAAAGTGTGAAGGGCCATCTATCTCTATTATAGTCTTCAAAGACGGTATGTAAAGATCTATTTCTAATTTTTCATTAGGAATTAAGTTTTTATTGTGAAAATCTATTGTATAGCCATTTGTGCTTAACTTATCAGCAACAAATTTTTCTAGCTTAGACCCTTCTCTTCCGGCTTTTCTAATTGCGTCTGTGGCTAGTTTGCACATTTTGTCTTTTTGCGCTGCGTCCATGTTTTTCCATCGCTCTTTAGCTTGATCTACACGATCTTTTCTTTGTTCGTCGCTCATGCCTTCCCAGTGGTTTTCCATTCCTTCGCTAATTTTAAGCTTTTCTTTTTCCGTTCTTTGTTTGCCCGCAGTAGGATGAGCGCATCTACCCGTCTTTAAGGCATTTTTCTGCGCTTCGCTTTTATCCTTTAGTGTATACCCATGCTTTATCAGTGTTCTTCTAATTTTATTTGGATATGTGTTTAAAGACTTTGCGATCTCATAAGTACTCTTACTATGATCATTATACATCTCTATGATTTGTTTGTCAAGATTATTCATTGAAAACCTCCTTTATCTTATCTAGATTCATAGACTCCATGAGTGTTGGTTCTTTGCCGGTTATTCTTTTTATATATTCGTAATCTTCTTTGTTAGAAACGATAAATGGTAATGTATTGAAAATATGTATAATTTGCATGATATTTTTCTGCTGCTGACTTGTGTAGAAAAACGCTGCTTTAAATTTGTTAATTACATTTCCTATTGAGGATGCTGCATTGTAACTTGTTATAATTAAATTACCTGTAAACTGCCAAATGTCAGTAGAGTTGAACACACCAAATTTAGGTTGTGTTTCATTAAATCCAATATCGTTATAGAACAAATTTCCGTTATCTATTTGTCCTTCTTCAAGCCACCTGTTCATACTTTTGTATATTTGATCTGCGCCACTTTGTGACGGAGAGTCTACATAAAACCCTAAGTTCATAATTACTTCTCCAATTTTTTGTCGTTTAGAAACCACTTTATGGTTTCTTTTAATCCTGTCTGTAAATTAGTTTTAGCCTCAAAGTCAAGCAGTTCCTTCGCCTTGCTGGTGTCTAAACAGCGTCTAGGTTGTCCGTCTGGCTTATCTGCTTGCCATTTGATTTCACCTTCATAGCCCATTTGTTCTGCTATTTCAGTTGCTAGATCTCTAATCGTAATCTCTTTACCAGTTCCGATGTTTATGGGATCTAGGTCAACTTCTGTTTCTATGGCTCTAGCAATTGCCTGTACGCAGTCTGCTGCGTAAAGGAACTCTCTAGATGCGCTACCTGTTCCCCAAAGCTCTACGTTGCCGCCATCTTTCATAGCGTTATAGAATTTAAGAATTAGAGCAGGAATAACGTGACTACTGGTTAGATTGAAGTGATCGTGTGGTCCGTACATATTGACTGGAATCAAATTAGCGCCACGCATACCATACTGCTCTCCGTATGCCTGTAAGAGCCGCATGAGCGTCTTCTTTGCGATTCCGTATGGCGCATTTGTTTCCTCTGGATAGCCATCCCACAGATGTTCCTCTACAAAAGGTACAGGCGTGTGTTTAGGATAAGCACAAACAGTTCCAAGTAGAACAAACTTTTGTACCTTCTCAATTCTAGCTCTTTCTACAAGATTTGCCCCCATGATAAGATTCTCGTACATAAACTTACCGGGGTTTTCTTGATTTGCTCCGATTCCGCCCACAGACCCAGCCGCATGTACTATTACATCTGGATTATGGTATTGAACCATTTTTCTACAAGCGTGTTGACACCTGAGATCGTAAACACTAGAACCCATCACGCTTAATGAGTAGTCTTGATTCATAAATTGACCAAGGTTTTCTTGAATGTTCTTACCAAGAAACCCTGTTCCGCCAGTTAGTAGTATTCTCATATATAGTCCTCCTTACTATTATTATAGTTTAGGAAATACACTTTCGTCAAGTTATTTTTAAAAATATGCTCCACCTTCTATTTGTTCTTTTGGGGTTTCGTTTGGTAGCGGTCTAATCCAAGATGGGTTTTGCAGCATTTCTTTGAAAGAATCGTTATCCTCCCACCTTTTTCCTTTTATGCCAAACAGTAGTTGATTTCCACCACCTAAGTATATACAACCTTTTCCAAGTTCATTTTGTATAAACTTGCAGAGAGGAATACCCATAGCTCCACAGCCGAGCGCAGCAAAATCAAAATCTTGGTTTGCTATTTCTTCTTTCATTTGCGCTAATCTGTCTTGCCATACCACCTTGGGTTCTTCTCCAGTATAGCACTCTGCAAACGGATATCTAACCGCTACCACCTCTGGCTTTGGAGCGCCTTGCCATATTTCAGAATATTTTTCTTTTTGTATATCAACTGTGTCTGGAAACGGAGAAACAAACAAGAGTTTTGTATCACCTAGATGATAATGCCATCCCTCCGGTCCTTTTAGAAAAGGCTCTAGTTCTTGATGTCCATCAAAAAGTTCATTTTTATATCCTAAGTGTTGCAGGCAAACCTCGTCTAAAAGCTTTCCGTCACTTAGTGGATGAAACCATTTTATTAAATGATCCATGTGCAGCGCAGCATCTATGTACACCTTAATAAACTCTGCAAGCGAATCTGGATTGGGACACAGAACACCAGATTGCCAGAAAAGTTCATACGGGTTTTTTGTACACCTTCCATTGTTTACAAGGAAGTCGTAAATGTAAGAAGTTTCAGTTCCTCCCAATTTACCAAAAGATACATTGCTTTTATTTTTTAAGCACTCTATAATTAAGTTATTCATTTAATTTCCTCAAATCAAAAAAGTCTTGTTTTTGCTGTAGTATTGAATCTAAATGTTTGTATATTTTTTCTGCGCACTCATCTGGCGTTTGCATTGTATCATATGCTTCTTTAAATTTTTTCACAGAGGGTATATCTTTTTCATCGTATCTGTGTATTTCGTCTTGCATCTTTGTCTTGACCAACCCCGGAGCTAGTGATAAAAAGTTTACTTCTGGATTTTCTATTGCGTAGCAGGACATTAATTGTTTTATAGCTGCTTTTGTGGCGCAGTATATCGACCATCCATAATAACCCTTGGATGCTGCGCCAGAAGAAACGCATATTACATTTTTAACACTATCGTTTTTTAGCAGTTTGTCAATAATAATTTTATTAGACCACACGTTTATATTGAAAGCTTCTTGATAATCATAGAGACTTGTATTTCTAGCGGGTAATAATTGTCCTAGTATTCCCGCATTTAAAAACACGTAATCATAGCTAACCCTTTTTGCGTATTGATCTATAGCCTGTTCTACTTGATCTAATTTTTTGAAATCGCAATCTTTTCGATCAATAGATTGAACGCTATGTCCTTCTTCGCTATATGTTTTTAGCAGTGATTCGCCCAGACCAGAAGTGGTTCCGGTAATTAATACTTTAGCCATTTAGCACATCCTCGCAGTATGAGTCTTTGTCTACGCCTTTGATCAGCTTGCATATAGATTCAAATTTATGAATATCCATACATCTTTCTGATGCTTCTTTTGCATAGTTGTCAGTCAGGGCATATTTAGAGGTTATGAGTTCGTATGGAGTTGGCTGAATACTCAGTAGTTCATTATACTCTAATATTAATTTTGCTAAATCAGCAACATGGGATTTTTCTAAAACGTATTCTAGCTTTAAATTACCAGAGCCTTTTCCCATGCCTTTTATAGACGTGTCGGTGCTGTCTACTGGTTTCTTTAATATTTCTCTATAGTTAACCATAGCCATGCCGCTGTGATCATGTAAATGAAATCCTGTTCTCTTTCCATGTTCATGGCACACATCAAAGAAGTGTTGAAATTTCCAAAAGTCTTTTGTTAAGTCTAAGTCGCCATGAGTGTCTGCAAAATACACATAATCAAACGGCCAATCTTTTATCTTGGTGGATAAGTCTGTAAGTTCCATAAATGAATAATTTGAAGCATTAAAAATATTAAAACTAACATTAAGTCCGGTGTACTGCTTTAGCTCTTTACCGAACAGCATAGCTTCGTTCATATCTTCTTTTCTCGCGCACATTCTAATCATAGATATTTCTGATTGATTGCACGTTGGATAATCACTCATGTTGTGACTACAATAATGGTAGTCAATCATGATAGAGACGTTATTTAGTCCAGACCCTTCTGTTACATCACAAACCTTTTCATAGTCAAGATTGTAAAAAGTGTTTGCAGTCTTAGAAGTCTGCCCCCAGTAGCCAAGTTCTAGGGTTCCCACTTGATGTAGACTGGATAGTGTCTTATAATAATCTCTAGCAAACTCTATAGGCCAGTCGAAGTTTACAGCGTGTCCACCATCTCTTAGTGTTACATCAATAATCTCAATCATTTTTCCAAGTCCTCGCTATTTTTAAGTCTTCATACGTGTCAATTTCTATGGCTTCTGGCATAGAGATCGGATATAGAAACGGCTTCTTGCCTGTTCTATTATTATTTTCTTTAAAAGTTTTTTTGGTAAAGATAAAAAATGCTCCGTTTCCTAATTTTACTGGTTCCAAGTCTTGAGTTTTTTGAACTACGCTTGGATCAAAATTTATTGGTTCATTTTTGTAATATGCAAATTCTTTGTGCGACGTACAAGCTTGAACAGAGTCGTATCCTTCTTTTAGCTTTTCTGATGCGCTTTGTATTGTTTGCAGTGTTATGAAGGGGGATGTTACGTGGGGCGTGACAATTATCTCATGTTCATCTTTAACGTACATATCTAAAAATCTATCAATCATCAAAAGCGCTGGACTGACTTTAAACTTAGGATCTTGTTCTAGCTTGATATGCTCTTCTAATCTTTTGTAGCATGTTACATGAGATATTTTTTGACATTCGTGATATACGTCTTCACTGTCTGTATCAATGTATACGTCTTGCCCTTCAAGTTCTTTGATTAAATTTCTCCATAAAGGTAGCCCACGCACTTTTAAAAAATTCTTAAACTTGACTCTTTGAGAGTTTTCTTTAATATAAATAAAATATTTCATTATTCACCAATAAATGTACAGGTTAGCTTTCTCAACCTAATCGGATCTAGCTCTACGGCGAATATTTTCTTCCATTCTCCAAGCATTAGCTTTCCATTTTCGATTGGTATCGTTTCAGAAGAATTAAAAAACATGGATCTTATGTGCGAATGTCCGTTTATTCTTTCTGAGTGATGAACATCTGATCTTAAAGAAATCATATCGTGCATGTATTTAGTGTTTTTATGCTGTCCTTCTGGCGACTTGGTTATTGGCGCTTGAGCATCCAGAAAAAATCTTACATCTGCATGATGTAAAAGCTCATCTTCTGTTAGCCATACACTCATTGTTGTATGAGGGGAAAAAACGTTTACTATTCCAGATTTGCGCCACTCTGTAGCAAATTCTTGTACTTGCTCTGTAATGTTTGTAAACAGCTTGTCTGTATGAATTTCAATATGTTTCTTCATTAATTATGTTTCCATATACGTGGTTCAAAAGTTCGATCATTTCAAGAGATGGTTTTAAGCCAGCAACACCTATAGTAGTCGGATTTGTGTCTTTTAACATACATAGCGTAGCGTCTATGTAATTATTTGCATGTAGCCATCTCAGTATATTTACTTCGCTTTCTTTGTCATGACAAGATTTTTTTTCATCTTCTCTTTTAAAAACAAAATCCTCAACGTAATAGCTTTTTCTAGTTTCCTTTGTTATACTAAAACCAAAAACAAAGGGTTTTTCTTTGTTTAAAATTAGCTCTAAAAGGCAGACAAATCCAGTTCTTGGTCGTGTCTTAAACCTGTAGGGACATTCAATAGATTTTAAAAAATTATTGTATCTATCATTTACATAACTAGCATCTGCATACCAAACAGAATTGTAGTCTTTTTCTGAAAAATTATCGTAAAAATATCTTAAATGCTCTTGTTTATATTCCTCTCCATAAACCTTAAAAACAGTTTCCCAGCTTGATTTTTGTTTTATAAAGTTATCAAAAACATGACTACAAAGAGCTAATTGATCTTTAATAGATCCGTTGTTTTCTTTTGGTATCCCCATATTACAGCGAATATTACTATGGAAGCTGTCTAGCAGATTATCTAATTTTAATTTGTTGTAAGGTTTATTTCCTATTACAATTGGCGGCACTGTTAATCCTTTGCTTTTACGGTGTTTAAAAATTCTTCATAGTTTGTCATGTAGTCCGATTCTTCATATTCATTATTACATAGCACTAAAAGAATATCATCGCCAGTTAAATATGTTTGCTTCCCCCAAATCATATTATTCATTAACACAGACTGACCCTTTTCTATTACGCACTGTTTTATTTTTTTGCCGTCATCAAGCGATACTAAGATTTTACCCTGTATGCATATCAAAAGTTGTTTATCTTCAATGTGCGCATGATTACCCCTAACCTCTCCTTTTGGAACATTTGAAACAAAAAACATTCTCTTTGCAGATAAATCAATATCTTTATTAATTGCAAAAAGTGTTCCGTCAGAACCTTCAAATTTATCTAAATTTTTTAGCATATGATATAACCTTGTCTATGTCTTCTTGACTGAGTTGATCATGAAACGGCAAGCTAACAGTTTGTCTGGACTCTGCTTCTGATTTTGGTAAAGTTTGCAACATGATTTGGCTGGTTTGATATGCAGCTTTTCCGTGACAATGCTCATAGTGTACTCCGCATTGAATATTTTGCTCTTTCATTTTATTTACAAAATCAATGTTTGATTTAACTCTGATTCTATATAAGTGCCTACTTGTATTATTATAACCAAACGCATCATTATATGCAAGTTTTATTTTATCTAATCTGTTATTTTTTTGACTTAAATTTTTAAGATTTTCATTTGCTATATATGCCTGAGCAGAAGTCCAATGCATTTTATAACCTGCGCAGCGCTGCTTTCTCTTCCAACTGTTATTATCAAAGCCAGTCCCATTCATTGTCATCGTTTGGAAGTGTTCAATTTTTTCTTTATTGTTTGACACTATTATTCCTCCGTCACAACCACTAACCGGCTTAGTGGGATAGAAACTAAATATCATAAGTGCATCATCATCTTTTAAATTTGCGTATTGATTTCTACTAACTTGCTGCGCTGAGTCGTATATATCTTCATGCAGGTGATAGCAACTTCCTACCCATTCTATATCGTCGTAAAATTCTATTTTGTGATCTGAATTTACAATAGCATTAGGAACGACAATGGGTATTGTGCTTGGAATTTTTACTATTTGATTTTGATGATATCTTTTTAGCGCCAAGAATATTAAGCTAGAAGCGCTATTTGCTGTGCAAGAATACTTTGCCCCGACATAACTAGCGAACGCTGCTTCAAACTCTTGAACTATTTCGCCGTGAAGCAAATTGCCAAGCACAGATGTGTCTATGATATGGTTCGGTATGTCAAAAAGTTTAATCATCTTTTTTTAATAAAAATGTTTTTTTAGAATCTAGTCCATCGAAAGAATTACACATATAATCTAATGTAAATCCGCAATCTGTTATGGTTTTTTGTAATTCATCTTTAGAAACCGTGGAGTTAGTTGCTATTAGATTTTGACTATACGGTGTATACTCTTCTAAAGAAGTTTTCTCTCCCACATCTTGTCTATGAACTAATACGTATTTTTTTGATACAGTTAATATCTTAGCAAGTGTTTCTATTGGATTTTTCATTTCACTAATAAAAGCATTCATAAAAACTAAGTCGTAATTATTTAGAAAACTTAAATTATCTTTATCTACGTCAAACCTAATATAATTAAAATTTGACCTTTGAACTGATGCTACCTTATCTATCATATGTGGTAGATCTGCACCGGTATAATCTACATTATCGCTACCAACTGATTGGCAGACATCTCCAAACTCTGCGTTGCCGCAACCCACGTCGATAATACTTTTCACGTCACTTGTGGCTTCAAGACACTTGCTTATACTCTCAAAGTGATCGCTGTGTACTACATGAGGAAATTTTCTATTGAATACTAGATTGCAGATCTCATCATTTTTCCAAGCATCTTTTTGCATTTAATTTCCTTTGTATTTAGATAGTTGTTCTTTAATCGCTTTATTTAATGTATCCACATTTTCTTGAATGCTTCTTGGGTGCTGACCCGAAAACTTATTTGTAAAACACTCACCTCTCACGTTTGGTTTAAACTCATGCACACCAAACCATTTTCTTTCTATCTGCATTTTTTTTGACTCGTCTCCTGTTACCCAAGGTAGGTATATTTGATTAAAGTAATCGTCAATACAAAGCTCTTTAGAAACACTGTCTTTGTAGTAAGAAACTTTTTTGTAAACTTGATCTGGGAACACATAAGAATAGTGATACATTTGCGCGCCTATCATATCATATAAAGTATTACTATCTACATGCTTTCTTGGTATATCTGGATTATATTTCATTGTTGGCGGGCGATGTGTGAGCCAAGTAGATCCCGGCTGATACTTAAATATCCTTAAAAAGTTATCACGATTTAATTCAAATCCAGTTAAGTAATTATCTAATCCGCCATAAAATGAGCAGCTTCTAACGCCTACGCTTGTTGGTTCATATTTTTCCAAAAAAGAAATTATATTTTCTAGATCTTTTGATTTGTAAACTTCGTCAGAATCTAGATTCCACAAATAATCTGTCTCGTCATCAATAAATTTCATATATGCTTTACATTGGTCATCTTTCTCTGAATATTGACCGTGTGTAATCTTTATCTTGTTTTCTGGATCTGGAAAGTTATCTAATATCTTATTTGTTCTGTCTGTAGATGTTGTTCTACCCTGTCTTTGCCAGTAATCAACTGGACCTTCTGCTATAAGTATTTGATGCGCAAAAGGATACACTTGCTCTAAACATTCTTTTAGAACATAATCGCCCTCAAATACTATCATACCAAATGTTATTTTTATATTAGACAAAGTTGTACAACTCCTTGTGGTTTGGTTCCCAGTCTAGACTATCTCTTAGTTTTTGAGAGTTTATAGAGTATCTCCAGTCTTGTCCCATTCTATTGTCTATAAATTCGACATGCGATAAATAATCTTCTATTCCTTTCCATTGACACGCTTTTTCCACAACCTCTAGATTTTTTAAATAATTATATGCAGATACATTCCATATCTCGTTTTCTTTTTCAGAAAAGCATATTTTATAAATAGCGTCTACGTTATCTTTAACATAAAGCCAGTCTCTAACATAGCTGCCGTCTCCGTGGATTGGTATTTTCTGACCATTATCTAAGCTGTGTAGTATTCTAGGAATAAGCTTTTCAGGATATTGTCTATCGCCATAGTTATTCGTGCTTCTTACAATCTGATAGTTTACACCAAACGTCCTAGCATATGAAAATATTAGCATTTCGGCAGCGGCTTTTGTGGCTGAGTATGGATTACTTGGATTTAAAATACTACTTTCTGTTTTGTCTTGTCCTTCAGTGTTTACGTCTCCGTATACTTCATCTGTGCTTATGTGAATGAATTTAGGCTTTTGATATATCTTTGCTCTAAGAAGGTTTAAGAGGTTGAATACGCCCTCTACGTTGGATTTTAAGAACACTTTTGGCGCTTCTATGGAATTATCTACATGAGACTCTGCCGCAAAATTAACAAGCACGTCACAAACTGGGATGTGGGTTATTTCTCCAACGTCTGCTTTTATGTGGGTGTATTGCGGGCTATTGTCCCAAGGTAGCGCAATGTTTGAGGCATAAGTCATTTTGTCTATGTCTATAACTTCGTGACCTTCACCGATAACCTTTTCTACAAAATGGCTGCCAATAAAACCTCTGCCGCCTGTTACTACAAATATCATTTTATAGCCTCCAAATTGTACTTCTTATGTGTCAGTTTTATTTGATCAAAATAATCATCGTAAATAAATTTAAGGTTTTCGTCTTGCGCATACAATTCCATAGGCGTAAAGCAGTAGTGTGTAGTAGAAGGAGTGTAACTATTTTCTGATAAAGAATATTCAAATTGTGAAAAATGACTGTAGAAAAGTTTCTCTACTTTACCGTTCCAAATAATTGTCCCGTCTTTTTGGTAATTTTGAAAGTCATACAATTGCCATTCCCAAGGTGATCCATGACCAATATCGCCATCAATAAATATGTTTTCTTGATTGATTTCTAAAAAAGCATCTAGATACCTTTGATCTCCACAGGTAGCTAATTCTGGATACTTTTTATGAAGCACTGCGTCTTTCCACCAAAAAAGGTAAGCTTTAGCAAGATCTGTGTTTTTAAAATGAACAACGCCTACATTAAATCTTCCGTTTGGGTTTGGTATATTTATCGGATATTGCCTATGTCTAAAAATACCAATATCCTTTTGAGCCATTTTAAACAGCATATCTCTTACGCTTTGATGAAAAAAAATATCCGCATCTATGTAAGTAACATCTTCCTGTAGCTCGTTTACTAAAAAGTTTGTAAAATAAGAAGCTAGTGACCAACAAAAATATCTATAGTCGCTGTCTCTTAATTTTTGTAGCGCTTCGTCGGTTTCTAAAAAAACGTTTATATCGTAGGCTATAATTCTAGGGTCGTTAATAGTATTTAATTTCTTGTAGCTATCACTGTCTATACACAAGTAATGAATATTAAAATTTTCATCTAACTTGCTTAGTGACTCGTATAGTGTTAATCCTCTACATAGAAACTTATGATCAGAGACACAGCACAGATTAAGCATTGTTCACCTTTAAATAAAGTCCATCACCCCAAGTTTCACCGTCTTGTTGCCAGTAGGTTGCTATTCTTTGAAAGTCTCTTTCAAATAAATATTGATCCATGTCATCTACAAGTGCGCAACCTTCGTACATTTCTTTTTTGTTTATCTCTGTTAGCACTAAGTCTACATGCTTCAGTGTCTCTTCTGCGCCCTTAAAAACTTCTAACTCGTAGCCTTGAACATCTATATTGATAAAATTATATTTTTCTCTATCAAACTCTTCGTCGTCTAGTTTTGTTATTTTTACAGTTTCTGTTTTTTCAAACTTAATTTGTGGGTACTGTTCTAGATGGTGTTTTGGTTTTAGAACGGAAGACGACAAACCTCTGTCCTCTAGGTGCATTTCTACGGTTCCGTTTGTATTTCCTAGTGCTATATTTCTAGCATCCACTAAAAAATCTGTGCCTATCGTCTTCTTTAGTCTTTCAAAGTTATCCGGCAGCGCCTCATAAAACAAAAGATTGCTTATGTCGAACTGTTTGTACAGTGGGTATTCTTGACCTACGTGTGCGCCAATGTGAATACAACCTTTTATCTGTAGGTTTATGCCTTGATTTCTAATGTGTGCCATTAAATTTGGCAATTGTCCTAATATTTCCACAGCTTTCTCCTAGTCGTTTGTTATTTTTTGTTTGGGAAATCCTAGCTCTTTTCTCTTTTCAAAAACCATTTGATCTCTTCCAGAGTAATGTAAAGTTTTTACGGTAGCGTTATCATGCTGTGAATCTTTCTTGAGGCTATAATGGTCATGTTTAATTATTACTTTGTTTATATACTTCTCTTTGTCTAAACGTTTTACTTCTTGTGTAAATTCGTCATCACAGTATAGGCTCTTATAATCTGGGTGATAGATGTAGCCAAAATAATCATACAGCTTCTTGCCTAGGATAGAGAATGTAATAAGTTCGCCATTTGTGTTACCGTCGTTGAAGTGAACGCAACCATCTAGATCAGGAAAGTGTTGATTCATGGCGTTGGCGATTTCTACGTCCCAATACCAAACCTTTGGAATCATGTCGTCTGACGCGCAAATAACAACGTCAAAATCTTTACCTTCTATGTGATCGTTGATTGCACTAATCTTGTCTGTGTTTTTATCAAACCAAACAGTGCCGTCTACATTATTTTTAACTTTGAGTAACCTGTGAATTTCATTGACCACTTGCTGATCCGTCATTGTTAAATCATCCACATCGCAGTTAATATTAAAAAATATCTCATTCTTTTCGCTACAAGTCTCAATGTATTGCTTGAGTACATCTAAAAACTTTTTTGGTCTACTGTAGGTGGGAAACTGTGTTAGTAATTTCATATCTGTTTTGCTATCTCCAGTAGAGTTTTTGAAACTTCTTCTTCTCCTAGCTCTGCCGCCAGTTGCGCCGCCCTATTGAAACAACTGTGATGTTTTTTTATCTGCTGTTTTATATTATCTATGTTTGGTGTGTCTTTTTCTTCGTAAAACAGAGTTGCTAGAACCTGATTAAAAAGTTCTTTTTGTTCTTCTGGAACTCTCACTGTTAGTTTTTCTGCTTTTACAAAACCGTCAAAAAATACTTGTGAACATGTAAAGTTTACATCGCCTGTTAATACTACTTCTTGGTATTTTTCATAAAGAGAATTCATATTCAGCACGTTTGCTTGTAAGTCAAAATTGGGATCTGGATTGTCTGCTAAGACAATCTTATGATATGTGTCATACATCTTGCAAGCTTCTGAAAATTTGTCGCACACCCTGTTTGAAATAATTGCTGCTTTTATATTATAGTCAGGAGTAGGGGTTTTGTTAGAAAAAATATCGTAACAAGGCAAAATATTTACAATTTTTCTAGAGCCATAATTTACATTATTAAGAAATTTGTAATCTTGAGACATGAAGAAGGGACATTCTATCCCTTGGCTTGTCACTAATTGATTTAGATTATCAAAAATATTTTGATCTATACCTGTTATGTCTATAACAATTTTAATTTTGTTACCACTAAGATATGAAATTAAATCTTGTTGTATCGTTTGAAAACTAGTGATCAGGACATCCGGGCGCTCCGAGTCTAGCTTGTCATATACACTAATTGGCTCATTAAGATTCCATAGCTTACAGTCAACACCAATTTTAGAAAAGCACTCGTTCAGGTACATGGGCTGATTTGAGCATGAGTTTGAATAATTTTGAATTAATAGTTTCATTGTTTAATTCTCTTTAAGGTTTTTATATTGTTTAGTTTTGTTATCTTGTTTTTACCGACATCTGTAACGGAAACCGTGTTGTTTTTAAGAAGTTCATTTATTGCTTCAAACATAAACTTATTTTTAAAATCAGGATTTGATACTATTGAATAAAATTGATCCACGACCCCTTGGCCGTTTAAGTATAAATTTTCTGTCCAGAAATCAGCTTTTTCTCCTAAACAAAACGATTGTAGTTTTTTCTTATTTACTATAGCCGAAACAAAAAACTCTGATTTAAAATTTTCTTGCTGTACATTTATTGATGTTTTTTTATAGTCAATAGAAGATAAGTAAGAAGGCGTTAATAAGATATTGCCAGAGCATATCAATATCTTAGTATTCATAGTATTGTTTAGACATAATCTTGCGCTTTCGCAGCAGTTTGAATTGTAATGTAATTGATTTTCTACAATCCTTATGTTTTCTTTTTTAAAATTATTTTTAACGTATTCTGTTGTTTTTTTAGCATCAAAGCCAGAGCATAATATTATTTCATATCTAGGAAATACTGCTTTTATTGCTTCTATTTGTTTTTGTAAAAGTGTTTTTGCGTCTACTTTTAGCAATGGTATCGGCCCATAAGATTTCATCCTATGTCCGTGATTCTCGCCAAGTAAAACCACTGTCACATAGTCTTTTACTATGTCCTCTTTACGATGCGGCTCTTTTGCTGATATTATGTACTTTTCTGTTCTCATTTTATATTTTTAAATAAATTATCTTGTTTAGATTTTTCTATCAATTTGTCTGAAGTTTTATCGTAGTCATTAAATAATAAATAGTTTCTTGAGACTAGTTTATAAGGGAGTGCCACTAAATCATTATAGACCAAGACCGTATCTTTTTTTGTAATATTCTCATTTATTTTTACAAAAAAATCTGATGGTATTTGTTGATCCACATTCATCTTGACTAGATAGTTTGCATGTTGACATAAAGAAAAAGCATTGTGTTCTACCTCTGTCTTTGTCTCTAATCCATGATTCATTAGTAGTCTAGTGTGCTTAAATTTTTCTAGTAACGTGTTAATATAATTTATGTAAACATTTGGGTTTTTATTGATGTGCGAAGACACTATTATTTTTAATTTCCCTGATGGATAATCTATTTTTAGTAAAGAGTCAATCGCTTCTTCTATGTTGGAAGCTTCTTTAGAATCAAATAGCACCAACCCAAACAGTAGCTGTTGACTAAGACGCTCTTCTTTCTGCTGTGACTTCATAAAAAGCTCCGTTGATTGTAGAAGACTTGACAAATAACCCAAAAGACCTAAGCTTGTTTTTTACTGAATCAATTGTTGACAAAGAAAGGCTTTTTCCAATAATTGCAGACGCGCTATCTTCATCTGTCATTCCGTTTATAACGTTTTTAAAGAAACATCTTAGCTCTACGCCAGAGACAACGACAGATCCTCCTGATCGTAACTTAGAGCATATCAAATTTAAAAAATCTGTTGGACTAGGTGTGTTATCTAAAGCGCCCTTAGCTATTATTAACTCACAAGAATTATTAGCAACATTATCTAGATTTAGATTTTGATTTTGCTGGTTTAGGAAAACAGTATCAAAGCCTTCAATTTTTTGTGACTCATCTTCTATAATTTGTAATTTCATTTTTTCATCCCGTATGCGAGGTCAAATACTTCGTTCCAATTGTTTATAAATTTATCTTCTGAAAACTTTTCTAAGATTGTTTCTCTTGCTGCCTGTCCCATTTTAGCTGCTAGCGAAGGATCTTCAAGTAGCTCCTTGGCGTACCCCTTCAAGTCTTGCTCGTTGTTTGAGATATATCCATTAACGCCATTCTTTATTATTTCTGGTATCATACATGTAGCAGTAGACACAACCGCACAACCGCATGACATGGCCTCTAAGAGCGATGTAGGCACAGGGCTTACTGTAGACGTATTTAAGAAAACGGACGCTTCCTGATACTCTGATGCTAGCTCATGGATGTCTTTTGCTGGCTTGGAAAGCCCCGGAGTGTTACCCACCAGTTTAACTGGTAGTCCTTCTGTAATTCTTTTCCAGCCAGAATAATTACAACAATAATCTCTATTTACAAAATCGTTTACAACACTTAAAACTTTTCCATTCTTTTCTGTGTCATGTATTTTAAAAAGCTCTGTGTCTACTGAGTGATGGATAACTCTATTGTCGCAGTTCATGTTCCATTTGCCAGCAGAGTATTCTGATATAAATACATTAATATTACCAGCCATAGATCTAAAATTATTCAACTGACTTTCCGGCCAGTTGTCTATAGGTAGGGTATGCTCAAGAGAAACAATGGGTAAACCAAGTCTTTGATTAATACTGTGCGCTGCTTGAAATTGACCAAATTTACTATGAGATAAAATAAAATCAAAATCTATACTTGTCATAATAGAATTTTTAGGCATAACGTAATAGTTTTCTGGAAGTTCTGAATAGTTGTTATCCCACTCTTTACATCCGTCATACCTAAAAGAAAAGAAATTATGACCAGTCTTTGCTTGTTGGTACTGGTATCTTTCATGTGTATCAAAAGTTAAAATATTGTATTTATCTTTCTTTTGTGTGGCTTTGCTTATAATAGAAGCTGTCTGACTACTCATTAATAATATCCTTCATCAATTTTCCAATGTTTTCGTAAGAGAACATCTCTGCTCTTTTTAGTCCTGCTGCTTGATTTCTGTTTTTATACATAATAGGATTTTTATTCCAAGAATCAAAATACTGTCTCATTTGCTTTCTAGTACCCATTTCGCATGGTTGAAACCAGTATTCTCTACCCGTAAAGATGTCTGGAAAAGCAGCATCTGAACATTTACAAACAGAAAAAGCGCCATCCACTAAATGTCCAGTTTTCCAGTCTGATTTATCTATAAACTCTTTTGGTCCACCAAAATTACTACAGATGGGAGTGTTGCCAAAAGCCATAGCGTCAAAAGAAGGAATAGACCAAGCCTCGCCGTGGGTAGGACATAAGAAACAATCCATGTTTTGATGAATAGAACATATGTCTTCGTCGGATGTTTTATCAGAGATGATGACGAGCTTTTTGTATTCATTAACATCTTGATGCATTCTAAGGGAGGATTTTACCTTTGTTGAAATTTTATCAACATGCTCTGATATTTGCTCTGGAGAATATCCGAATTTGTTTATTTTTAATATTAAAGAAGCTTTTTCTGATCTATCGAACTCACTAAAGAAACAAGTAAGTATAGACTCTATATTTTTTCTGTCGTTAACGTCGCCAATATAGTAAAACTTAAAACAGTTTTCTGTATCTGGAATAGAAAGTTCTGTATATCTTTTTTTGTATTTAGCGGTATCGCAAGTATGTGGTACAATCTTTACGTTTTCTATTCCATCTCCTTTTATCGCTTTTTCGGAGTCTTTATTTGCAACCCAGACTTGATCTACCTGTTTTAAAAATTCAGTCCAAGGTAAATGAGTAATATCTAGAGTTTCCGTTTCAACAAAGGCAATATTTTTATCAAAACCATCTGAACCCACAATATGATGCGGTAAGACGTGTTGAATACAAATATTACAACCTTCTGTGCTTTTTGATTCTAGCGCTAAAATTCTTTTGTCAACGTCTTTCCTATCCTGAGTTAGTGTGACATTTCTGCAAACAACATCTACGCCAATCTTATCTAAAGCCAAAATGTTGTCTATTGCAGCTTGTGACCAGCCACCAAACTCTTTATAGTGTCCTATGTATAAAACTTTCATATATTCATTGTCTCCAAGCAATTAGCATATTCTTTTTGAATATCTTTATTTTTTTCAAATGTTTCTTCGTCTACAAACCAATCTTCTACAGGGCCGTATCCTTCCAAAGACACATTTCCCCAAAGTAATTTATATCCATGTTTAGATAGTGTCTTTCTGTAGTGTGCATGTTCTTTTATAATATTCTTCCTGTGTTCCTCTGTTCTATTTTGTCCACAATTAGGATCTGATTGAAATAAATTATGCTCCAGAGTCAACACTTTAAATTTGTATTTATCAAAATCAAAATCGTTAAACACTTTCATTTGCGCATCATCTACGTCTATAGAAAGATAATCAATTTCTGTAGGACAATTTGACTTGTCTAGCACTTCGTTTATGTTTTTTTCTAGTAAATCTACACATATACAATCTGCTAATCTTAACGGACTGACTCTTGACCACCAACTACTATCGTAATCAATAGCTATACCTTTCCAGTTTTTAAATGTCTCAAAATAATAAGTATTACTATAGAAACCCGCAGCGTGAGTGGGTAGGCCGCCTGTACCTGCGCCTATATCAACAAAAAATCCTTCTGTTTTATTAAGAATTTTGTCAACAAATATATCTTGACATGCTTGAGCATTATACATTCGTCACCTGTTGTTGAGAAATCTGCTGAATTCTTTGAACTCTAGCTTGTTCCCAGTGATTTCTTAGATCGCACTGCATTTTCATTTGATCATAAGCAGAATCAAAGTTAAAAGGCTGTCTATGGTTTTGACCATCAAAAGCAGCAGAAGATTCATTGAAGTACATACCTCCAGTTGATTGTGTGGTCTGTTGATAAATCAAGTCTCTGGTCATTCTTGATTCAAAATATGTATTCAGTTTACTTTGATCTCCTAAGACATTTGCTATAAGCCATTGACATAAACTAGAATGATTTTCATTGCCTTGAAGTTTAATTTTTTCTGCGGGTTGATGCAGCCTTGGTTGAGAAGCCCAACCATGCTCGAAAGACACTGGCTCTGTCTCGTCAAAATATTTTTCCCAAACAGAACCGCTCAGGTGCCACTGATAATATTCTTCAAACTTCTCTCTTGTTCGTTCGCCTTTAATAAGTCGCCATTCGTCGGATTCGTCAAAGAAATCCAAGAAAAAGTCTGCTGCCGCTTCATTATCTGGAACTGCGCGTAAGCACCCAGTTTCTAGCTCTTTATACAAAGCCGCTGGCTTGATGGGGTATCCGCCTAACTTCCGTAAAACACTTTCCATAGCAGAATAATCAGTTCCGCAGACGGGAACCCCACAAGCCGCAGCTTCTACTTGAGGTAGTCCAAATCCCTCACAGTTTGCGTATTGAGCATACAAATCAAAACAGTTTACTACATTTGATAAATCTTCATAACTCAAACCATTTTTTACATTAGATAGTGTACAACCCCATTTTCCGGTGTAAGGAGATTGCGCTATCGCCCCTCTGAACGTAGAGACAAAAGGTTTTTTTGTTTCTGGACAGATGTATGTAAACAGTACATTAGAAGCTAATTCATGCTGATGTAGAAGTTCTGGTATATCCCAACCCAAGTCTGGATAAGATGTATGACAGTATAAGTAGTATTTTTTATTTTCTGACTTATCTAAGAATAACTTGAATGCCTCGAATAAGTCTGGATACAGTTTACGTCTTTGGTTGCGCATAACTGTTCCGATTACTTTATAGTCTGGGTCAATTCCCATAGAGAGCTTGTGGGCGTTCTTATCTGGAACGGGTGCGTAGGCAGGGTGCGCAGAAGGAGGGGCGCTTCCAAGGTAATTAATCTTACCTCCAGATTGATCTTCTAAAACGCCGCCAGCCCAATCTGAATATGTCAGACACGCATCTGCGTTTGCATAAGTGGCAATCCATTGCCTAGCTTGCGGCCTTGCGTCTACTGTTGGCATAACAGCCCATTTAAAAAACGGTCTAAATGGAGATCTTTCCGCAAAATCAAGCATCCAAAAGTCACGAATATCGCATACGAAGTCTGGTAAGAAATCTAAGCAAACATGCTCAAATGCCCATCCACCAAACTGATTGACAGGATTTGAGTTGTAAGAATTTATTTCTTCTTCGGATGCTTTTGGTTCACACTCTGTATTTGGCGCTACGCCGTAATATGTCCACGGAATGTTAGCCGCTCTTGGGTCGTTTTTTTGTCCATAGGATGCCATCTCAGCAATTTCATACTTACCTGTACCATGAAGGTAGTTCAAAATTTCTCTGGTGTAAGTTGCATACCCAGTGTTTAGAAAGGTAGCTTCGCTGCAAAACAGAATTCTTTTCTTTCTCATTTTATTCCTTATCTAAACAACCAAAGTCAAATTCATTAATTCTAAATATAATATCGTCACTAGCTTCTGTTTTCATAAAGCTGTTTCTAGCAGAGGCATAGACGGTCATCTTAGTGCCTTTCCTGCCAAGTTTAAAGATGGTCTCTGCGCCGCTAGCCCAAGCCTGCAAGGTTATTGTAGTGGGAACTTTCTTCTTTTCTCCACGTTTATTTTTACGATACTCGTAAGTTACCATTTTTACAGTGCAACAGGATGGTTCATCTGCATCGCTGTCTATCTGTGGGTCATGTAAAAGATACCCGGTAAAAGTGCAATTATTCATCAATTTCTCCTTTCAAGCTGTCTTATGTAATATTATAGCATAGAATTTTAAAAAAGTCAATTATATTTCATGTATTTTATTAATAATAAATGAGCCATCTTTTTCTACCTCTCCACAGAATAATAAGTTAAGACCTTCGTCTAGTATGTATTTAGTTTTCTCTGTGGTCTCTGGAAAGACTACCACGTTGTCAATAGAGCAGCTTTCATCTTCTAGTGTTAGAAAACACATATCCTTGCCTTTACTCTTGCCTTTTTTGCATTTATACTTCTGCAACCTGCTTACATTTGCTACTATACAAATATCTTTGCCGTGTTTGCCATTTAAAATCTCTTTACACGTAGTGTTAGAGTGAGAAGTGTCAGATGCTTCTACCTTAGATAGTGATATGGGGCATCCCAAAAACTTCTTTTCTTGTTCAACGATCCACTCTGGGTCGTCGGAAAGATCGTAAGGAGGATTTTCTATGAAAAACATCTCATTTTCTATGACTTGCTTTCTATCAACCTTGCTTGTCCCACCGCCTTCTTTCTTTGTGGGCGATAGTGCTTTGAAAGCATCGTAAAGATTATTCCACTTTCGCACAGGGTAATTTAATGTCAGCCACTTCAATTCTGCCTTTGTTAGATTTTTAAATATTAGATATTCGTAAAGAGCTTTATTTCTAGTGACGCCAATAGATTCCGTAGAGAAGAACCCTACAGAACACAGAGCTTTAAAGGCTGTTGCATTTATTTTAGGCGATAAATATACAAGTACATCCAACCAAGTAAAGTGCTTAGGCTTTTTACTTGTAGTTGCGCAGGCTTCAGATATTGCGTTTATAACCTTGTCGCCATTTACACCAGTTAATGATTTTATATCTTTAAGACCAAAGTAAACATTGCTCTTATAAACGCCAAAAGTTCTATTAAACAAACTGATCTTAGGAATTTTTACTTCAATGTCAAACAGCTTTGCCTCAGAAACAAGCTCGTATATTTCTTGGTGCGGATCTTGCTTTTCATTCGCATAGGTTAGGTATGACAGAAAGAATTGCTTTGTATGATTAGCTTTATACCAAGCGCTCTTATAAGAATTTTCTGCGTAGCAAATTGCATGAGACTTATTAAACGAATACCTAGAAGACTTCTCAATCCACCCAAAAATTTCTTCTGCGGTTTCTACGTCTACAATTGCTTGCGTCACACACCCCTCTAGAAAGTCTTTTTTAACTTTAGCCATGAGGTCTGCTTTCTTCTTTCCAATCGCCTTGCGAAGCACGTCTGCTTCTTGTAGGTTGAAACCTGCAAGCTCTTGAGCAATGCGCATGGACTGTTCTTGATAAATCAACACACCCTTGGTGGACTGCAATACGTCTGTTAGCGACTCATGCAAATACTTAATTACATCTAAGCCGCTTTTTCTATCAACGTAGTGCTGAGTCATAGACTTGCCATCTGTTATCGCTTTTAGCGATCCCGGTCTAATCAAAGCGATCAATGCTCCAAGTTCTTCAAGGTTGGTAGGTTGTAGTCTTTTGGACCAAGCGCGTCCAAGATTGCTTTCTAGTTGAAAGACACCTTTAGTTCTACCTTCTTTAAAAAGATCCCAAGTCTTTTCATCGTTATAATCAATCATTAGTTTTATTACTTTTTCTTTTCTGTTGAGCTTTTTTAGAGTTAAAACCGTTTGTTACCCACTGTAAGTTTTCTACTCTGTAATCTGACTTATCATCGTTTATGTGATCTACTTCTAGTTTTTTAGAAGTGTCATCATTTTCTACAAATGCTAATGCTACTAATCTATGCATAGCTATTACAACTCCACCCATACCTATGCAGGGGTACTGATTTCTAGTAGTGCTTATGGATAACTTTTTACCCTTTGTTCCTATTACATACGGAAAATCACCAGTATTCTTATGAAGGAAATATTTACCAGAATTCATAGAGTTTAACTTAGAAATCATGATGTTGGATTTTCTATGCATCTCTTTGTCGCCAATAAAGTTAGCTTTTATCTTACTGACATCAATTACATCTTTATCAGAAACTTCATGGTTTGCAGTTTCTGGTAATTCAAACAAAGTTAGCTGTCTTAAATTCATAGGTAAGTATTCCCATCCGCAAATGCTTTTTCAAGTTTCAGGTTTCTATATACAGCGCGATGGGTCTTCATAAACTTAATCATTAGATTTGCCGTATCCTTTACGTCCTGTAAGGCATCGTGAGCATTCTCTGTTGACATACCCATCCTGTCTCTAATCGCGTCCATGCTCCTAGATTTTACACTAGGATCTCCCTCTGTCCACATATAATAGTTGTCCATCATGTCGATTTTATGAATTTGATGAAACAGCTTCTGTCTCTGTCTTTGGTCGTCCCAAGGTCCGTATTCTTTACAGAGTCTGTCTACGATAATCATATCGTATCCTAAAATGTTATATCCAGCAGCAATGGGTGCGAAGAACGAAGTTCCCTTCCAGTTATACTTGTCTACAAAAGCGCAAAACTTTTTCCATACAGCTTTTGGTTTAGGTGCTTTTGCTATTTCTTCTCTGGTTTGTCCTGTAACTTTTAGTGCGCCATCCTCAATAGGTCCAAGACCTTTCTTTGTGGCCTTTTCGTCGTCCGTTTCTGCCCAAATCTTGCTATTAAACTCACCTTTGAGTCTAAAGTTTCTTCCATCCAAAGCTATCGCCGCCAACTGAGTTGGCTGACATGTAACTGGATTTCTACCGCCTGTCTCAAAGTCAAAAACAATTATATCACGGTTCGACATTATTTTCCTTCATTTTTACGGAATCTGGATTGGCTACTATGTAGTCAATATACATAAGTTTGTCCAGCAGGTTAATTGCTAGAACGTCAAACTTAACGTGACCAAGTGCCTCTAAGTCTGCCATTTCTAGTCCTGCTATCTTTTCATCACTACTTTTTGAGTTTACCATAGGGCAAACTTCTGATAGTTTGTTTGCTGATATAACAACACCCGCAGCATGTTTGCCTTGAGTTTTCAGCGTACCCTCTATCTTGATCGCTTGTTCAAAATATTCTGCATAGTCACCTTCTAAGTAACCCTTCTCATTTATGTGACAATAATCATACAAGTCTTGTTCGTTGTTTTGCAACGCCCACCTAATAATAGATCTGTCTTCCTCGTCCATCTGTGATAGTTGATCAGAGATAGCCGCTTCGTCTGGAATATATTTTGTAATCTCGTTCATCACGCTAAACCCACACGCTTCGTTTACACGTAGGATTTCTTTGATTGCGCTACGCCCCTGTAGTCTACCGAACGTCACCATCTGACTAACATTGCCGTGTCCGTATTTATCTTTGATATACGATATGATCTTATCTCTTTTCTTGCCGGGGATATCTATGTCGATATCTGGAAGTGACACATTGTCTTTGGTGTTTCTGCCACTATTATAGAAGCGCTCAAACAATAAGTCAAACTCAATCGGATCAATTTGTGTGATTCCAATCAGGTAAGATATTAAACATCCAGCAGCAGAGCCACGACCCGGACCTACCATCCAACCTTGATCTACCGCATACTTGATAATATCACGAACAATAAGAAAGTAACCAAACAAATCTGCTTCTTCAATAACTTCAAATTCTTTCCTGAATCTGTCTCCATACTTTTGACGACCTTCTTCTTCTGTGATTTTTTCTGCGAGTAGATTTTTCCATCCTCTTCTAGCCAGTGTCCTTAGATAATCTTTTTCTGACTCTCCGTTAGGGGTATCAAACTTAGGAAGAATAGGTTTGCTTAGAATGTTATAATCTTCACACTGATCGTATATATCGTCAAGATTCTGTGTTCCTACTGGGTCTTCAAGCATAGCTTCTGTTGCTCCAGTTTTATCTGGAACAAAAAAATGAGAGTAGTCAAAAAACTTTTTGTTAGGAAAATCTTCTTTGTTTTTGAACTTCCTTCTCAATTTGGGAAGAGTAGTCTTCATTTCAGAGCAAAGCAAAATCCTGTGTAGATTAGCGTCTTCCGATTCTGTGTAATGCGAGTCTTGGAAGCATCTACTTTTCTCGTACCAGCTTTTTTTGATTGGCGAATCCGCAGCAGATTCTGCCAGAACAATTAAGTTTCCTTTGTTGCAAATTTTAGATAAGTCGCTTGCATTGTAGTCTCCATTTTCATCTAACAAAGACACAATCTTTATAAGGTCAAACCATCCTCTTTCGTTCTTCGCAAACAACGTGAAGCTGTCGAACGAACAGCCTATAATTGGCTTGATGTTGTTCGCTACGCAAGCTTGATAGAAAGCCACAGCGCCAGATATAGTCTTGTAGTCAGCGATACCGCAGGCGCGGAAGTCGTTATCTTTGCATTTTGCTGCAAGTTCTTTGGGTTTAGAAAACCCTTTCAGCAGTGAGTAGTGCGTGTAATTACAGAGTGGGAACCAAGTCATCAATATCTCCTTTCAACATGGGTCTACTTATAATAGACCGTAAATCAACTTTTGTCAACCATCTTCTTTTCTTTGAGTAAAATACTCAACTAAATCTTTTTCTATGCCTTTTTTGTTACCCGTTAATTCTAGTATCCCGTCTTTATTTACAAACATATCACATCTAGGATCAAAATTATGTTTTTCTAATATTTTATGCCTAGTCATATACTGTCTGTTTTTTATATCCCCATGCCAAAGATGATAACAAATTCCTTGCTGATAATCTATTTTAAGATTATTTTTTCCAATTCTTTTTACATATGATATCAAAAAATCTTGCACTTCTTTTGGATATGCTTCTAGGGTTGATTTTGAGGCTGGAGATATCCTAGTTGACCCATAAAGAGCATAAGCTAGCCATTCGTCACCGCTTCCTGTTATTATTGTGGGAGTCGGGAATATGTCTTTAAGCTTATCTACCCTTGCTATCCAAGCGCCACCCGGAGATCCATAAGGATTTCTAGACTTCTTATGAAATATGTTATCGTGCATAGTCTTAGCTCTGCCCACAGAATCAAAAAGAAATTCTCCTGACTTGTCTAGATAAGACACTTTTTCAAATAACTGCACAGCGTCATGGCCTGATTTTAATTTATCTATAGATTCTTTTAGCCAATTCCTTTCTTTGAAAACCAGATCGTGATCTATCCAACAGAAGTATTTTTTGTGTTTTTCAAGATTGCGAAATGCTAGATTTAGTAAAGGCTCTTTCTGCCAGAGGCAGTGCTTGTCCGAATAGCCTTTAATTACTATTGAGTTTTCTATTTCTGGTTCAGCGTCGTCAAAAACAATTTCATAACACTTTACATATTGACCTAGAACAGAAAGAGACTCTATCCACTCTTGGTAGGTTTCTTTTAATCTTTTTGATTTAGACAAATTAAAGTGAAATGTTACTATTTCAACTTCATCAATGTCTTTTGGCGTGTTGTAAAATCTTGCTATCTCATATTTTCTTTTTATATAATCAATATAACTTTCATCTGTATGGACCGCTTTGTTATTCTCTAAAAAATACTTTAATCTTTTTTCTTGCGTGGTATTTTTACACCAAGAGTAATTTACTTGGTCCATCTCCTTGCCAAACGTAGCGCAAAACCCTGCGCATTGGCATTCACATTTAGATAGCTTCACTTCATCTTCCTAAAAAACAGCCTGTTAAAATCCCTACAACAAGGGAGACGAGAGTAGACACAACAAATACTTCCGTACAATCTAAAAATTTTAATTTATACTTTGGCACTTTATGTGAATATCTTGATCCCCTTAGTCTACTTTTTAATATTTCTGAATTAGAAAAAACTAAATTGTGTAACTCCCCGTCACCATCCTCGACAACGACAAGGTTATAGTTGTCGCTAATTCCGTACAACTTTGTTGGAGATACGTTTGTAATCACGGCATCACCAAGCTCTACAAGACCAGTATCTTGCTTTCCAGCGAGGACCGGGATTACTACAGTTATGTCTTGCTCTGAAGTTTTTCCGGCGACCCGGAATATTCTTTTTAATTTTCATGTTTGGATCGCCAAACCTAACAATGACCACTTTTCCACTACCATTCTTTACGTAGACAGCGCTTTTCTTTGGACCTCCGGGAGTCTTGAAGGGTTTGCCAAGCTTTACTTTTCGACCCTGATACTCTGCTGACTCTGTGTAATCAAGCTCTGCTTTAGCAGGAATAAGTGTTCTTCCTTCTTTTTTATAGATACCTTTTTGTTCATACTCATAAACCTGACCCGTTTTAGGATCTTTGTATTTATATTTAGACTGTGATTTCTTTAGTTGCTCTTGGGTGGGTCTACCCTCTTTTACAGTCTTGGCGGGTTTATAATTTTTACCTTCTCGCTCTTTTTTTCTGCGAATATTTTCCCAGAGACCGGGACGATCTGCCGCCCAGTTCCACTCTTCTGATTCTTCTCCTAAATCTTCATATTCTGCTTCTGACGGAATATAAAAATTTTCTTCTGTTACTTCTTCCGTCCATCCATGTTCATCCATATCAAAACCTAAGTTTTTATTGTAATGAAAGGATTGATCCATGTCAAAAACGTAATTTTTTCTTTGATTAGACATTATCTGCTCCTATAATGTTGTAAATTTGGAAATAATTTATATCTAACATCTTGCCAAATAGCACCGCTGATTACCATAGACGCTTCGTTGTCTGATGGATAATGGACACCTTGTAGGCAGCGAGCAAATCCGGCAAGATTTATCATTTTAAAAAACTCAGACGATTTATGTGGATACATGTCTGAAAAAAGGTAAGCACCCAAGGCCGCATAAACGGTATGACCCGATGGATAAGCCGGGGTGTGGTGTGTTTTTGATTCTGTTACATTTATTTTGTAATTTAAAAGATCTCCTAACTGCTTGGGTCGCGGCCTATTAAACTTATGTTTCAAGTTCATTACAATAGGCTCTGATATCTTCCATATTTTTTCAAAATCTTTCTTTGGGATAGGCTTTCCCATTTTACTAAAGATTGGTTTATACAAATCTAAAGGTTCTTTGTCAACAAGATCTATTAGATTTTTTTCTTCATAGCCTAACTTACTTGTTAGTTTTTCTAAGTACTGAAGTTCTTTCTTTGTTTCTTCAGATGTGTTTTTAGGAGGCTCTGGTAAAACGCCTTCCCAGTCTATGGTTATAATTTTTGGTACTTTCCAAGTTCTCGTTTTGTTTGTATAAACAACCGAGTCTAGCCTTGAAGAAAGTGACTTGTTAAATTCTGATATAATATCCACTACACCAAACCTTCTATTATTTTGCCGTTGTTCGCAATTCTCATTGGGCGACCATTCTTTGCTGTATAACTTTTTTCTGTACTAATTCCAAGAGACTTGCAAATTGTCATCATTAAATCTTCTGACGAGTATACTAGATCGCTAGTTATTTCTTTTCCATCGTCGCTTGTTGAGCCAATCGCTTGACCACCTTTAATTAATCCACCAGAAACAAATGCAGACCAGCATCTTGCCCAATGGTCACGACCAGCGTTTTGATTAATTTTTGGAGTTCTACCAAATTCTCCCATCATAACGATAGCAGTATTGTTCCACATGTCAAGACGTTTTAAATCCAGCATAAGAGTAGAAACTACCTTGTCTAATTCTGGAAGTTTAGTTGATAACGTTTCGTGCGTGTTTTGGTGTAAGTCCCAACCGCCAAAGCCAAGCTCTACAAATGGCACACCTGTTTGAAGCAACCTTCTCGCCATCAAAGCGCCCTTACCAAATCCTGTCTCGCCGTAAGCGTCAATTACATTCTTAGGTTCGTCTGTTGGTTTTAAGGCTTTCATTTGTGGGCTTGTATTAAGTCTAAATGTTTGTTGCAACATTTTCATATGACTCTTTGCCATGTCACTGTTGCTTCTTTTTACAAAACCTGTTTCTATCGCAGCAAGAGCTTGCATCCTTTCGTTATCTACAGAATCGCCAAGGTTTCTAACTTGACCGTTTGAACTTACAACAAAAGGATTCCAAGCAGAACCCAGAAACCCGCCACCAATACTTCCTGTACTAATTGAAAAGAATGGCGGTATTTCTAGGTAGTCTCTATCTTGAGATAGTTCGTAAGATATTACAGATCCCATTGATGGGTGACTCATATTTGGATTTGGCTTGAAGCCTGTGTGCATATAGTAGCGACCTCGCATGTGGTCTGCTTCTCTTGTTGCCATATTTCTAACAATAGAAAAATCTTTTCCTTGCTTTGCAAGCTCTGGCATAAGCTCGTTGATTTGGAAGTCGCCAGTTGTAGTGATAGGTCTTGTTGGACCGCCAGTAGGAGCGCCAAACTTTACATCCCACATATCAATAGTCGGAGGACCGCCATTAAGCCAAATAAGGATTGCGCCCTTCTCGTTCTTTCCTAAATCCTCACGACTATCAATGATCTTTTGACCAAACGCAGTTGACGCTGCGGATACAGACGCTAATCCACCCGCATGTTGTAAAAAATGTCTTCTGTTAATCATACTATAATATCCTTAATTACTTCACCAAAATCTACAATTTCAATAGGTCTATCTCCGGGAGCCATTAGTTCTTTATCGGCATTTATTCCCATTTGATGATAGATAGTTGTCGCCCAGTGTGGAATAGGAACTGGATTATCTTCTGGCTCTGTACCAGTAGCATCAGTTCTGCCGTAAGTCATGCCGCCTTTAATTCCACCTCCAGCAAGGATAGAACTAAACACCTTGGGATAGTGGTCGCGTCCAGCATCTTTATTTATTTTAGGAGTTCTTCCAAACTCCGACACTACACAAACCAAGGTAGATTCCAAAAGCCCTCTTTCGGTCAAGTCTTGAATTAGCGCAGCAAACGCTTGATCAAATGGTGGAACTTGAGAATCTATACCGCCAAAGATATTTTGGTGCATATCCCAACTACCATAAGTCATCGACACAAACCTAGCACCCGCTTCAACTAATCTTCTGGACATAAGCATCCTTGCGCCAGCAGTATTGCGTCCGTACCTATCGCGTACTTCTGGTTTTTCTTTTTCTATGTCAAAAGCGTCTTGAGCTTTTTGATCTCCAACAAGATCGTAAGCTTTTTCATAAAAAGTATTCATAGCTTTTACAGCATCAGAATTAACTTTCTGATTCATGTTTTTGTTTACAATCTCTAGCAATCTTTTACGCTTGATGAATTGTTCGTCAGTCACATTAAAAGATAAGTCTCTAACTTTGAATTTATCAGAAGCGGGATCAGAACCCAAAGAAAACGGAGCGTAGGCATTGCTTAAATATCCGGTTCCTGCAAACTCGTTGGGTTTTTCCGGCACACAAATGTAAGCAGGAAGATTATCCCTAGAACCGAACTCATGAGACACAACAGAACCCATAGAAGGATACTGGAGTGCAGGACTAGGCTTGTAACCTGTGAAAATACTGTTTGTTCCTCGTTCGTGTGCAGCCTCTCCATGCGTCATGCTCCTGATAATTGTCAATTTATCCATGATCTGCGCGGTTTTTGTAAATCTTTCATTGATCTGAATTCCATCAACATTGGTGTTGATCGCTTTCATAGAACCACGATACTCTAGAGGGGCTACAGTTTTAGGGTCAAGCGTCTCTTGAGCGGCCATTCCGCCCGGAAGATATATGAAAATCATACTTTTTGCTTGACCTTCAACGCTTTCGTAGTGCTTTTGCTCGCCAATCGCATACTGGGTTCCAGCAGCAGCAAACAGGCTTGTTTGAAGAAAAGCTCTACGTCCGATGTGAATATGGTTAAACATTTATCTTCTCCAGCAATATATTCTGAAAATTATCCCTGATTTCTATTCTCTTGGCGTACCACCACTGGTGCAGCCTCATAGCAAAGTTGTAAACACCTTCTTTTATCACCTTATTATACACTTCTGGAAGCTCATTCCACGATTTAACAAACGGAATTGGAGAATCAAATCCATAAATTCTACAGTGCCAGTCGCGATTCCAGTACTCTTTCAAGACCGGTATGCCTCCTGAGTTTAAAATCTCTGCAAATCTATTACATTCTGGGTGGACATTGCCCATAGGACAGGGGCAAATTACTGAATTTGCATACACATCCATAGATTGTTCTGGTGTTATCATGTCTTGAGAAAGCCAACCCTTGTTAAAATAATGAAAATGATCTTCCATTTTCTTCATTACTTCTAGAACTTCTGCTCTGTCAGACTTCAATTCGCCTATCATGGCAGTTTTAAACTTTTTTGTCTCTTTTGTAGGCTCTCTCATTTCTCCATGACCTTTTCCCCAAAATAATGGCATAAATGTTACATTAGGTAAATCGAAGCTCGGCATCCAATTAGGTCTAAAGACATGGATGGCATCTTTATATAAATTTGCTTTTTGTTGAATAAATTGAGGATATTGTTGATATGGGAACTCGTTAGACTTATGATATATGAGATATCCATTAGGTAATTTTTCTGCAAAATTAGCAACTTCATCAGGGATACCAAATCCCATGTGAGAATATTCCAAAACTGGCCTATCTATTTTAGAGGGGTCGTCGTCATAGCTATATTCATTTAATTTTACGCCGTGATATAGGTGGTCAAACATATCTCTTTCAAAACCACTTTCACCCTCATGTCCTACTATATTTATTTCTCTCATCCCGGTGCCTCGTAATATCCTATGGAAAAACCTTTTTTAGTGCAATCTTTTACTGTCTTTTTCATTCCGTCTGCTTTTAGCTTGTTGCCAACATGGATGCAGATAGGAGTGTCTGTACCTTCCCAGTTGTTTTTGTAAAAATGACACAGCTTCGTACATTTCCAGTGACTCCTGTCCTCCTTTAACGGTTTAGGAGATACATTGTCTCTTATTCCCTCAAACTGTTTTCTAAGCATTTTTAAGAATCTTTTCTCATCTTCCGGCCCAAGACATATACTAAAAGGCATTGGGTCAACTTTACCATCTTTGTCTTTGTAAAAGAAAATGCTCATAATCCTATTAGGAAAATCTTTGTATAGTTTAGATATGGCATAGAAATACAGTAACAGTTGAGGGTCTTGTTCTAGCTTTTTATAGTCTTTTACCTCTCCTGTTATCCAGTCCATCCTACGACCGCTTTTCCAGTCAATGACTTCAATTGTATCATCTCCTATCAAAGTTGTCAAGTCGATAGTTCCCTTGATTGCTAGTTGACCAGAGACTTTTTTTCCTTCTATTTCGTATTCAAACTTAGCCCAATCTTCTTCAATAGGAATGTCAAACTGCGCTTCTGGGTGGTAAATGTTTCTCTGTCTTGGGTCAAAAAGACTGTCTGAGTGATTAAGAAAAGTGAATACAGTATCTCTAACAACCTTCCTGTCTCCCCTTGTGAAGTTATGAATTGATCCCTCTGCATAATCTGTGACTGCTAATTCACACATTCTTTCCACGAACTCGTCCGTGTAAAGTTCGTCTTTTGTGATTCTAATCTTACCGCATTTATCGTCCTCGATAACTAAATATTTTCTTTTAGGGTTATCCTGCTGAAACTTTTTTAGTCCAGCAAGAATTTCCATCACCTTATGGGCCATAGTTCCTAAGTCTGCTTTTTTATTACTATCAGACCTATGCCCCAAAACATAGGTTAGAAAGTACTGCATTTGACAGAAGTCGTAATTATTATAACTTGAAGATCTTATATATGTTACTATCATTAAATCTGCTCCAATATTTTTTTGACTTCTATTATAGTATCGCCAATTGTCATATTACCGTTATCAAGAACACTCCAGAAATTAGCGTGATTATAGTTGTCTACGTCTAGCGCAGTCTCGCTATCGTGCTTGTCTTCGTGTACGTCTCTTTCTAGTCTTACGACTTTACCCCCCGCCCTGTTAATTGCTTCTACTTCGTTAGGAAATCTTACATCTGCAACAATAGAAAGTTCGCTACCTTCTTTTGTGATTTTGTTTAAGCAAGCATTGGTCCATACGTTTGGATGAATATTACGCATAATATCAGTTCCAAAAAACTGCATGAATTCTCGCGCTGTCATTTCCCCTTCTCTCCAGCCCCAACTCTTTTTTGAGTCTACTGGCATTTTCTTCATTATCTTCATGTTTTGATGCCTTGGCATATCTTCCCATCTTATATCGGAAAGTGTTTGATTTTTTTGTTCGTCTGTACCATAGGCTTGATCGTATGTAAACCCAAATAGATTTATACACATGTCTTTTAACGAATCGGCAAAATTATATAGTTTTACATTAGGCCACATGTTGTAATGAGCATACTCTATGAACTGCTCGTCCTTTCTTTCTATTTCAAACTCACCCCAACCTTCCTGACCTTTAGAGTTACTTGTTTTGATCAACAACTTCCCTTGTTCGTTTATGTTATAATCACCGATCATTTCTTTTTGAAGCAACACTTCGCCGTGGATTATATTAGCAACGGTTGTTTTACCTGCTTGCTTCTTTCCGGATATACCTAGAATCATCAATAAAGTCCTTGTACTTGGGATAAAATATGTTTCTCTATTTTTTTAACAGATGTATCTCCTACGTCTTTTTTTGGCATAGGAGGATAAATTAAATTGAACATTCTATTTAACTCTCTCTGTATCTTCATTCTTCCTTCTCTACCTGCTTGGTCCATGTCTGTCAGTACAACTAAGTTTGTAACACCTGATTTTACAATGAGAGATTTTTGGGTTTCAGAGATATCTTTACCAAAAAGACCTACGCAATTTTTAACACCAGCTTCGTACATCCTCCAAACATCGCCTTGACCCTCTACAACAAAAAGTGTGCTTTTCTCTTGAGCAACCCCCATTGCATTGTCGTAATTATACAGATAGTCTGTTTTCTTAAAGCCTACGGAGAACAAATATTTAGGTTGTATAAAATTCTTTGCCGCTCTCGCTATATATGCTATCTCTTTTTGTTTAAAAGTTACTGGGATGATAGCACGATTCCACATCTTTGAGTTTTTATCTATACAATCTTGTACTCCAAAATGCTCTAATGTGTCAGGTAAAAATCCTCTCTTTTCAAAATAAAAAGAATTATTTAACGTTTCTACATCTCTCACATACTCTGATTCTGTAGTCTTTTTCTTTTTACTAAATATATTAACTATCTCATCAAACTCACTTTTCTTAACTTTTGGCTTGGTTGATGTAGACCTGTACTCGTTTCCAATGTTGTAAAGTTTACATATGTATCCTAGTGTTTCCGAAAACGTACCGTCCTCCCTGACGGCGCGAATAAACCCAAATATATCAGTACCAAAATCTTCTTGACATCCGCGAGTCCAACACCGCCAGTTCTTTTGAGTTAGGGATATTGACAAGCCTTTATCGTTGTCACCTCCGTGTATTGGGCATTTCATAAAAATGTTATCGGATATCTGCTCGTACTCTAAGTCTAAATCTTCCAGCAAGACATCTATGTTATCAAGGATTAGATCTTTTACTTTATCTAAATCAAGCTTTTTCTTTGTGTTTGTCATCTGGGGTCTCTGTTAAGGTGTGTTGTATACTTTACAAACACTTCTTCTTGTAAGTCGTAGAATAACTTTTCATCTTCTGTTTTAACTAGCCAATATGAAGATTGTGTCATTAGTCCACTTTCGTAAACTTTAGTAACCTTGTATACAGACTGTGCGTCAGGAAGTGGGATCACATCTCCATGAGAAGGCCCACCATTAAATTGTGCTTCATATCTAGTCATTTTTTTCCTCGTCAAATGGTAATTCAGCGCCTTCTAGGGCATCGTCTGTTCCAGATTTAATAAACTCATCTCTTGTTCTTAGTTCTGAAAGTTTAGCATAGTCGCCATCCATTCTGAGGTTTATGTAGTTTCCATCATGCATTCCGGGTCCATGTCTAGAGACGATGGGTACAAGTTTTCTATTGCCTGCCTTTGGACCATCTTCTGCAAGTTCCTCCGCTGACTTTTCTTTAAAGATGGAGAATGATGTACACAGCCAGATAAGTCTGTCAGAACCGCTTACAGCGTCTGTAGACTCTTTTGTGATACCATCTCTATTCAGTTGAACAAACGCAAGACACGCGAAGTCATACTTAACAGCAAGGTTGTGTAGGTTTGTAATTTGGAATCCAAGCGCTTGATATTCTTGAATGTTCCCAGATATACCAGCAGACGACATGAGTTTGAGATAGTCATAAACAACTACACACTCGTTTGTTCTTCCGTTTTCATCTGTGCCGACTTCTTGAATTACCCATCGCTTGATATGATTTAGGATATTCTCAAATGGCGCTCCTGCCACACTAACGTATGTATATGGTATATCTTTTATTTCTTCCATTGCTGATTTAACAGCGATAAACTTTTCTTCATCTTGTGCAAATTTTCCTGTAGATATTTCACTAATGGGAACTCCACTCATACTAGATAAGATTCTGTTTAAGTGATCTTCTTTGCTCATCTCTGTATCTAGCATCAAAACGGGTACACCCTTTCTTGCTACAGACACGGCAACGTTGTCACCGAATACAGACTTGCCAACTTTAGGTCTAGCAGAAACTAGGTCTACACATTTACGTCTAAGACCACCGCCAATGGCGGCATCGTACCTATCAAACCCGCTAGGTACACCAATCTGGTCACACTTGTTTTCGATAAGAAAGTCAACATATTCTTCTAATCCTTCACCTATTTTTTCAGGTTTATCTCTAGTATCGTCGTCTTGAAGAAACTCTGTAATTGGATTTTCTACGATACCAATAATATCGTCAATATCTTCGTCACCTTTTATTTCTTCTATATCTCTACCAATCTTGCTGGCAAGACTTCTAATCTTTCTGGCAAACTCAAACTTTTTAATCTGCGCAGCAAAGTGGATTACATTATCTTTCTTTACTGGGAACTCCATTAAAGAATTTATGTATTCAAGTTCTTGTTTGGTTTGTATGGTTTCAGAAAAACCCAACTGATCCGCAGCAGAAAGCAATGCGGGTAGGTCAACCTGAGTTTCTTTTAGTAGTATTTTCTCAATGCATTTGTATATTAGCTGATTATTTTGATGGCAAAAGCTATTGTGATCTATTATATCACTTATTTCAACGTATGATTCTAGACCGTAGGTAAAGAGACCAGCTAACACTGCTCTCTCTGCGCCTAAGTCTAACAACTTAGATTCCATTACTTGCCCCCACACCGATTACATCGGTGATACTCTCCATAAACTAAACTAGCATGTTCCATGTATTTTTTTCCACAAACAGAACACTCAAGCTCAAGCTTCTTGGTTTTACCTCTATTTCTAGAACTTCTTTTTCTGTCTGAAGAAAACTCTTCTTCGCCTTCTAGTTGAAAGCTACCATCGTCAACCCATTTATTCTTCTTGGCTTTCACCGGATTTCTCCTTGTAGAATCATTTATCTTTCTAGTAACAGTAAAATCTTCATTTACTTCTATATTAGAAGAGGCTATCTCTTCTTTTTGTTCGGGTTCTTCTTTTGTTTCTACACCCATCGTATCACCGATAGTTTTAAACACCTGTTGAAATTGAGACATTTGCTCTGGGCTAAGTGATTCAATAAAATTAGCCATATCTTCTGAATTCATTTTCTTTTACCTTTTTCAAATAGTATGTCAGCCTTCCTTCTTATATTATACTCTCTAGACTTGATATTTTCAAGCCTTCCTTGAGCAGTTATTTTCCAGTCATTAATTTTTCTCGCTAGATCGTCATTTCTAAGAATAGTAGCCACCTTGGTTTCGTGCTTGGCGTATGTATCCCAGACACCACTACTTATCAATTCAGATATAATACTTTGAAGAGAGTTCTCGCACCACCGTATTACGTTTTCGCAGTTGGCGCGTTCTGAACCTACGTGGTCTACGTACTGCATTAGTTGGTAAGCATGACCAAAACATTCTTCCTGAGTTAACTTTTGCATACCATCTAAAGAAAGCGTTTCTGCTATGGCGAACTCTGGGTTAAACTTTGTTGGCGTTATGTTTTTAGCGGTTATGTAATTTTCAATACCATCTAAAAACTCTTTCAATCTTTCAGCGGCTGTCAATTTGTTTTCTCCAATCTTCTATACTTTCTGAATACTTTAATACAATTAAATCTATTTTGTTTAAGTTACACCAATCTTCTTTTACACTATCTCTTTTCAAAGAGGTTAAGAATCCGGCTTTAGTTTTATGAAAAAACTTACAAAATTCGTAGTGCTGTTGCCCATGAACCTCTATCCCTAATGACAAGTTGGGTATGAAAAAATCCAAGAACAATACAGATTTTTTACTAGGACACCTAGAACCCGGAAGTTTTACCTCTTCTAATATAGAATAACCAGAAAACATTTCATGTAACAGATCTCTTGCTACCATATGATAGCGAGATTTCTTTGTTTTGTCATCTTTTTTTATAATATATTTTTTAAGGTCTAGATTGTAGCCTCTACCGTTTAAACCCGTAACTTTCATAGAACACTTTTGATTTCATCGTACAGAAACTCTTGTATCTCTTTGTTCTCTTTTATGAATTTACTCAGGTTCGCCATACCTTGAAACTTAAAGAATTTCTCTAGAGCTTCTTGATTTTTTGCGTCTACTTCGTGTTTTTTCAGTAGCGATAAAATTCTTTTGTCTTCAGATCCTATAGCAGATGATACGGTGTACCAAGCGCCAGCTTGTTTAATAAAGGTTAGTTCGTTTGCTATTTCACAAAGTTCTCTAACCTCATCAATGCCTGTTCCATACTTGATATAGGATACAGCGTTTGAGTTAGGTTTACCTCCAGACGCAGAGGTTTTTACTAGCCAGTTAGCAACCTGACCTACATCGTGACCATTCTCGTCTGTCTCTTCCCACTTGCCCCTGTGGGTAATTACCATGTTGGTTCCAGCTTGATACTGAATCATGTTTCCTCCATCTGCCATTTTAGCGGGCGACCATCTTGAACCCCCTGTGTTAGCTATGTTGTGCAAGATGCAAACCAGCATAGCTCTTGTTCTTGAAACATCATTAGAAATTCTTTTGAAAAACATGGAGTTTAGGCGAGGTAACTGATTCCTGACACCTGTCCGAATCTCACCATCTAATTCGTCTTGGGGGACCATGCTAGAAGATGAGTCTACAATTCCAAAGAAATCTGGTGTATTTTTGACGTAGGTTTCTATTACATTTAAAAAGGTTTCTGCTGACACTACAGGTTGAGCATCTGTAGCTTGGACAATCTTAATTTTTTCTACATCTAAACCTTTAATACCTTTGAAGTTTTCTTTTGTTAGCCTACCCTCTGTATTAAAATAGACAACAGTTTTGCCTGCTTGTTGAGCCTTTGCCGCAGCATAAAGCGCCGTGGTTGTTTTTCCGGTCTTGGGGTCGCCAGCCATCAAGGTTACACTACCCTCTCTTAGTCCACCGCCTAGCGCTAGGTCTAAGGCTGGAGAGATTGATAGGGTTTGGAAATTTTCTAGATCTTTAAGCACCTTTGTGCCTTCTTCTACAATGTCTCCATATTTTTTAATAATCCCATTGCTTACAATGTCGTCTTCAAATTTATTCTTGGCTTTCTTCTTTGCCATTGTCTAATCCTCTAAGTTTGTTTAGTCCAGATTTCTTTCCGTAAGATTTCTTCCTAGTCTTTGCTTCTTTCTTTACGTCTAATTCCTGATTAGGTTTCTTGTCTTCTTCTTCTATTATTTTTTTCTGTTTAATTATTTCTGGGACAAGACGTTTGTTCTTTAGAGAGAACACGGATTTTTGATTAGCAACCGCCTTTAGTACAGCTTTCTCGCCGTACTTCTTTATTAGACTATTTGCAGCAAACATTTGCTGCTTAAAAGTCCAATCCCAAGGTTTCTTGTTCCAGAATTTATATGTAAGATTGCCTTCGTTCTTGTACTCTGCTAGGCGAAGACACATCATTTCCGCCAAATAAGAAGCGCATGTGCAATGATCACCAGTTGTTTGGTGTTTATACTTACTCTTGTCTGTTCTCTTTCGTTTTGTCATAGATGATTGCTTCTTCAAAACAGTTTTCAATTTCATCTTCATATTCTTTATCTAATACAAGTTCTGGTGTAATCCACATTTTTTTAGAGACATTAGACCCTTTTACTAAACCAATCGTGTAGTATTCTTTAGAGTCTGAGCCTAATGCACCCAGCAATGATCTAATTAAATAGACACCATCTACCGCATCGCTTATATCTATAGTAGCCTTATGAGAGCGATATTGCAAGTACAATTCTAATAAAAATAAATCTTCTTCATCACACTTGGCTTTTAACTCTCTCCATCCTTCAAATTTATCATAGTTAAATTCTTCGCCATTTGTTAGCTTACACCTAATCCAAACCGCTTGTTTATTTTTTCTATAGTCTTTCAACCATTTTTCCCTATCCATTCTATCTCCTTATGGAAGTTGTACACTCACTTCTTTTTCCTAAGAACTGTGATTTTTTTCTGAAATCATCTGAAATTGTAGATCCATTTTCTGTCATTACCGTAGAACCTCTACTGGAAGGTATTTGAGATGCTAGGTGTGTAGGCTCTTTTTTTTGTTTAGTGTCTTCTGTGTTCTTTTTCTTTTTTTGACACTTGCTGGCATAGGCTTTAACTACACTTTTTGCTCTATCTAAATCTGACGATAGTACATCTAGATCTACGTCACAGTTGTTTTCTATGTAAAATTTTTCTATCTTACTTAATGGTCCTCGTTTACTCATTTATAAATCTCCTGTTTGTCCTTGTTAAATAAATTGAATTTTTTGTTTGTAAGTAAATTAAATAAAAATCGAATGTGTCTTTTGACACTCTTTTAAGTTTTGTTTCTAAGTAATTTTCTCTAGTTGCCGCTGACCCCATAGGATCAAATGGTTGGTTTTGATAAATTTTTATTAAGTATGTTTTATCTTTTTCAGATTCTACAATTTTTGCGTATGTTTTTTCTTTACCTTGAGAAACAGTTCCGTTCTTATTAAAATCTATCTCCTTTTTTATATTTATTTCTTGCATATTTTTTGTATCTTCGTTTATGTACTTCATCTTCCCTCCATGATGTATTTAGTTTTTTGATTCTCTGACATTTTATTTATATCTTTCAAAGACTTATCTCCCTGTTTATGATGCCAAGGTTTTTCTGGTGGAGGATTCTTTTCTTTTTTCATAGCCTCCATCTCGTTTATCTTATTTTTATTGGTGCGAGTGTTCTTATCTGCAATGCTACCTATTGTGTTGCTACCCGCCATGAAACTGTGAAGCCCGCCTGTAACAACCCTGTAAAGTCCGCTTGTTCCACAAGCCTCACATTTTTTTAACTCTGGGTCTGTAACTTTTTGAAACACGTCAGTTACTTCTGCTCCACAGTCTTTGCATTCGTAATCATATATCGGCATTAATTCTCCAATCTATTTAATATATTTCCTAATATTCCGTTCCTTTGGATGTCGCTATATCCTAATCTACACACACCGACACCCTCTAGTCCATCTAACTTATCTATAATTTCTTCTAGACCACTCTTTCTGTTTAGGTCCGTTTGTCTTACGTCCCCGTTTATAATAACCTTACTGCCCTGTCCCATTCGGGTGATAAACATTTTGATTTGTTCCCAAGTACAGTTCTGTGCTTCGTCTAATATCATATATGAATTATGAAACGTAGACCCTCGCATGATTTCTAGTGGCGCATATTTAATCTTACCTTCATTACTATAGTGTCCATAGTAAGCTCTTCCAAGGAAAAACTTGAAATTTTCTTGCATTGGCAGGAGATAAGGCGCTATCTTATCGAGAAGTTCTCCCGGTAGCGACCCTATTTCCTTACCAGTACATACCAGCGGACGGGTTACAACAACTTGGTCTATGTCTTCACGGTGTAAGTGTTCTGCTGCTATGCCCGAAGCTATGAAAGACTTACCACAGCCAGAGGGACCGGTACAGAATATCACATCGTTTTCTATGATTGCTCTTATATAGTCTTTTTGTCTGGGTGTTTTAGCCTCTACTATTTTAACTTTTTGTGGTGCTAAGTTTTCTTTTCTGGTTTTTCTCTTGGTCATCTGTTAGCCTTATTATTAGTGTTATGAGCCAGAACTTCCAAACCCTCCCGATCCTCTATTTGTATCGTCCAAGTTGTTTACCAACTGTAAGTCAAAATCCTCTACTTTTTGAAATACTATTTGTGCTATTCTGTCGCCTTTTTGTAACTTGTAGTCGTTATACTGAGAGTTGTATAGTATAACCCCAATATCACCTCTATAAGACGAATCTATGACGCCAGCGAACACGTCTATTCCATGTTTATACGCCATTCCAGATCTAGGCCAAATTAACCCAACGTAACCTTCTGGAATAGCCATAGCGATCCCTGTCTTAATTAGTTTATGGCAGTGTTTTTCAATTATAGCCCCATGTAAAGCATAAAGGTCGTACCCAGCGTCCGATCTGTTTGCTTTGGTTGGGACAATTGCCATGCCGTCAAGTTTTTGCACTTTTAACTGTGGCCCATTCCAACTAGGAAATGGCGCTCTATGTTTATTTTGTGATTTTCTTAACATTTTCTCTCTGGCTAATTCATCTGGATGGGTACTCATATTTCGCACTTTCCTCCTGCGCAGGCAAGCTCCTGCTCTGGTTGAACATTGTTAGTTTCCTCGATAACATTTGTAAAATCTACATCTTTATATTCACGATTCATGTCAACCCACTCTTTCCAGTTGTATACATCTTTCATGCAGTAGGTTAATTGTCTCAAGTCTCCATTGAAATATTTACCGGCAAATTTCTTGCATCGGTCTTTCCAAGCTTTTTTTCCATTACCTTTGATCTTTTCACCTACGCCAAGCAAGCTATCACATGCGGTCCATAGATTGTCTTCCCAAAGCGTAAGGGCGACTTCGATCAGACCGCTAACAAACAAAGATGCGTCACCGTAGTGTGCAACTTGTTCGCTTGGCAGATATACGGTAGTAAAAGGGGCTTGAGGATAGTCTTTATCTCCAGAAATAGGAAGTAAAGAAATGCCACAGAAATATTTTCTATTCTTATAAATATACTTTTCTACTTCTTGCCATTCGTCTGGCTTAACATTGATAGTATTACTTACATTATGAACAAGCCAAGGTTGTGTACATAGTTCTTTATTAGTACCGTTAATTACCCAGTTTTGCTGTGTAGACTTTACATAGTCCAACAACTGAATAGCATCTACTGCATTTTTAGTTTTACTTCCGTCTGGAACTTCTACGCAAAAACCAACAACGTCATCGCTATCATTATTACTCCAAACGCTTTCTTCACATGCTCTAGGGTTAATTTCTTTCATGTAATTATAGATAGGTTCCATCTTATTTGCCTGTACTCGCCTAATGTAGCGTTTGGCGTGATGTGGATGGATGCCGCTAGATGTACCAAGGATGCAGCTAGAAGTACCTTCTGGTTTGATACAGGTAGTGCGAGCGGCTTGATTGACACCGATCATTTCTGCAATCTTTTTGTTTGTTTTCTTTACAATAGTAGCGCCACGCTTTTGTGCAGTTGCGTCTAAGCAAATTTGATGCTGCTCCATTATACCCGTCATACTTACACCAAGCAAAGCTTCTCTGGAGATAATTCTTTCTGACGCCTTGCCCAGATATTCAAACTCCGAAAAACCCGCCTGTAGAGTGCCTATGATGGTGGCGGCACGACAGGCATCAAAAAAGTCTTGTTCTGTTTTAATTTTTGCACAGTTGATTGTACTAAGATTACAAGCCTGCCATCCTGACTCTTTTGTTTTTTCGCACACAGGCCACATACCAATCTCAACGCAGGGATTGACTAGCAACTCTGTACTGTCTGACCAAACAAATCCCGGTTCTCCAAACTCTTTGACAGATTTCATTAATTCTGCGAATTGCTCTTTGCTCGTTTCGTCCCTGAGTAGAAGCGCCGAGTTATTGGATCTTCCTCTTTGTGGGTTGTCGATGAACCAAGTTCCTGTTTTAGCGGTCGCCATCTCAGTGTCGTCAGGGCTAAATACGCAAATGGTAGCACTACGGCGGACCCCGCCAGAAATAACAGCGTCAGCGGTATGCATAACAATGTCATAAGCTTGGATGGGTGAGAGTTTTGTTTGTCCATCTTTCAATGCCTTGTCTAAAATTTTTCTAATGTTTGTAAGTGCTTTTTTAAGCGGCTCTGGTCCCGGTGCTTTGCCTCCACTAGATTTAAGGTATGCTCCAGCAGGGCGAATCTCGCTATAGTCGAAGTTTACATTCTTGCCAGAATATTCTACAAACAACTCTTCATCAGCAAATTGATTAAAATAACTTGATACGAGGACTCCGACAGCATCACTCCACCCCTCAATCGTGTCAGGTATGACATATTTTTTACTTCCTTCTTTTTTAGGTAGTAATTCTGGTAGTTTGTCTATGTGGTGTTTTTGTACACTAAACCCTGTTCCACAGCCGCACAGAAGAAGATACATACATTCTTGAAAGAATCTTGTTCTGTCACAGAAAGATACAATGCAATTATACATTCTTGCATTGTGTTTAAAGATTGGCTTGCCGCCAAATTGTAGAGCGCGCTGACTACCAAGCACTCTCTTTTTACGCATTTGTTCGTATGCCCATTCTACTTCTGGTAATACTTCTGGTTTGTCTGCGTATTTCTCAAGCATCATTTGCTTGACTCTATCTACAGCCTCGTTCCAAGTTTCTCTTCTTTTCTTTTCCGGTATCCATCGTGCATATTTGCTAACAAAAGTATAATCCATAAGGGACTTCAATGACATTAATTTGTTCCTCTGTATATTAAATGTTTAGTAGATAGTATATTATAGATTGAGAACTGTAAAAAATCAAGCACAATTTGTGTTACTGTCTCATTAATTTTGTGATGTAATTTTCTACAACCCACTCTATAATTAACTTCACGATAAGGCTAACTAGCATAGTGACAAGAGGGTTTCCTGCTATCTCTTCCTTTAGGTTTTCTTTTATATATTTTTTACATGCTTTTTTTGCTTGCGACTTTGTAAAGTCTTGAATCGCATCGCCCCTTACTGTTGCCCATTCGTCTGCGAGCAGCAGACAAGACTCGGCTATTCTTTTGTTTCTACTTCTTCCTTTAAACTTTTTTTCAATATCTAAACCTACTGTAGTTTTAATTTCACTGTTCATTTTCTAACCACTCGTATTTAAAAGGTATATTAGGGAAGTAATCCAGTTTAAGTATCCCGCCGTCTTCCCTTAGCTCGATACCTTCTACGGTTAATTTAAGTCTTATTATCTTTTTTATTGTTACCGTTGGTTGATTTTCCTGAAAGTCTATAACGATAGACTCGTCATTCTTATATATGTCTATAGAGGTTTCACTCTGAACCTTCAGGGTAAAGTCTAAGATTTTTAGACCGTCTTCGGAAAAGATAGAAGACATCGCTTGGTATGGATTCACCATTGGTTATACATACGTCCTACAGTTTCAGCAGACTGATAACCAGTTTTATGGGATTTATATTTACCGTTTACCATTAGAACAAACTCAGGCACTACCCTAGTTTGTTTATTAAACATTAGCTGTTTGTTAGATGGTTTGTCGATGTCTACAATCCTTATCATGGCCTCTGGCTCTTCTGAAATCTTCCACTTAGGGTTGGTTTTAAATCTTGCCAACTCTTTTTGTTTCCAACTCTGGCAGGGTCCACACCAACTTGCTGTAAAAAATAATATTTGTTTTTTCTTAGATTTATTTAAACCATCTTGTTGATCTATTCCAGACTCTTTGCGTTCTTGTTCTCTGACTACCTGAGAAACCACAAGAGGGGGCGTCTGTTCTTTTTTTTTTAGATCCCCCACTTGCGGTATTTGTTTAACTTCCTGTTGGGTTACGGGTTTGGCGGGTCTACACTGACAGCCCTCTGGACTCTCTGAGCAGGGACATGGCGTTTTATGACCATCTCCGTGGATAAGTTCTTTCGTGCCGTTACATTCGCATTCATTTTGAACATCACCTCCCTCCGTGTCAAACGATTTCTCGTTGACAATAAAAGCTACAAAACCTTCTGACCTTGCCTTATCAATACTAAATTCTGTTGGTAGTGCTGAATTTCCAGCACCAACAAAAATAGACAAAGCAAACACTATTAAGACTACTACAGTAGTAGTGCTTAGTTGTAAGTTTTTCATATTATTCTCGTATTTAGTTCGCGGGGTTTAAAACCTTCATATCCACTAAACGCCCAAGAGTCACCTTTCTTGAGAATACGTCTTTCTATTTCGTCTGCGTCAACCCAGAATGATCCATCTGGCTGATCGTTTCTTTTTGGTCCACCATTCCAAGTACCCCAAGAGTTTTGAACAAGCACTCCGGGACGTTTGTACTCGTCGTCTACGCCCAATATAGACATTTGATGCGCCCAACTACCTTTTGGCGAAGCGAATCCTTCGCTATCTCTTCTAGAGCTAAACCCTTGACTGCTTGCTATTGTAACGGCATATCCGTTAGAAATCAAGTCTCTAACTTCTTCGTATGTAGTTACTTTTGAGACGGTTAATATAGGGTGTTGTTTCGCTTTTGGTATTAAAGATTTAGGAACCCCTGCGCCCCCTCTTCCCCAACTTCTTGCTTTTGAGCCACTATAAGTTGTTAGGTCTACGTTTCCGTATTTACCTCTTGGTAGCGCTCCGTACTCGTTTACATATCTTGCCGCCCAAGCGCCAATAGATCCGTCTCCACGTATTCTACCTTTGCCTATCTGAACGCGACTTCCTGCATAAATATCTTCTGTTGCAGTTTCCGCTACCCATTCTTCAAATTCTTTATTTAGAATTATGTCTACAGATTTAACAGCATCTACAGCATAAGCCGCCCCTTGAGCAACGCAGTCGCCAACGGTTTGTTTTCTTTTTGGAAATTTGCCGCCAGAAGCTTGCTTGATATAGTCGTAGAGTAAAACTTTCTTCCCTTTACCTGAACCCTTTATGGGAGTCCAAACATCTTGAAATACGGGAAATGGTAAGTCGTTCATTACCGCCTCTACCGCTGCCGGATCATCAACCCAGCCGTCATTACCGCCAAGAAATTCACTCATATTTAGTTGCCTCTGCTAAAGACTTAAATATATTGGCGAAGTCTTTTCTTTGTTGGTCTGTAGTCAGCGGTTTTGGCTGATTGTAACCAACGGAAACAAGATATTCTGAAACGGCATCAGTAAACGCTGGGTACTTTTCTCTATTCCAACCGTATGACGATTGAACTCTACCAAGAATGGGATCAAACTGCTGTGTTGCTTGTAAAGACTTGCAGTTGTTTAAATATTCAGCAGAGCCAGCAAAAAGTTTGTAAATAGTTAGCTTATCTTCTTTAGATTCTATGGAAGAGAAAGCTTGAGATACATTACCTATAGCGGAATCGTTCGCTACAACCTGTGGGGTTGCGGCTGTATAGTTTTCATAGCCCGCAACGCCCACAAGTATCGCTACAATTAAGATTGCTTTACTTTTCATCTAATTCTCCAGAAAATATTAGTGTATTTAACTTTACAACTAAATCAAAAGCTTCTTCTGACTCTATTTCTTTTGCTCTATCTTTTAAGTAGTTTAAAGCTTTAAAGTCTTCGTAGTCCTTGTTGTTTTCTGCTTCCTCGTCTTCTGAGTCTTGTTCTGGAAGTTCAAAGTTTAGAACAAGGTTTAGAATCTTTGGACCCAGTATAACCAGTGCGCCCACCCCAGCAACGGCAACCTGAATCATAGCCTGAGAGGTTAAGCCGTCAGAAAAAAACTGCTTAAAGATTAAAAGACCGAACGACCAACACAAAAGAGCCACACCTATTAGTAAATCCATTTTACTCTCCTTCTGGTGAGTCGGGTTTTACTTCTTCTTTTGAGTTATCTTTTGCCCATTTAACAATCGTGTCTAATACCAAGGTGACGATTGGAATAACTAGCGCTGTGTACGTTCCTAAGTCAATAATATGAAGATTATTCATAATATATGTGATAAACGCCGCCACTGCAACAAGTAGCCCGTTTTTCAAAACATTCATCAAATCGCCAGTGTTTATCTTAAATTTGTCCGAACCCATTTCATTCTCCTTCTAAGTAAATTAAAAAACCAAAATTCTTGTTGTTGTCTCTGTATGGGAATCCTGTGTACTTTATCTTCTTTCCTTCCGTAGAAACAGTTTCAAATTTTAATTCTCTAAGTTTTTCTGAACATGATTCAAATTCTCTTAGGAAATTTTCTCTTTGAGGTTCGTCTATGTATGAAACCCAGTCTAATCCCTTTAAATTCTTTGTACCCATCACATTGTGGAATTGTTCATTTGCCCACAATATGTTTCCACCTTCGTCTACTTCTAGTATTGCTTTCTCTATGTTATAAAATATTGCTTTGGATCTTTTGTCTAGCATGACTTGACGACGATCAATTCTGTTGACCGTATCTTTTATTGAAGATCCACCATTTGTTGTTAGTTCTTTTTTAATATCTTCTACAGAAGATACTAAAGTTTGTTGATTTTTATACAGTCTTATGGTTGGTTTTATTATGTATTTCCAGCCCCAAGCCAAGCTTGCGCAGAGTCCTCCCGCCAGCGATAATACTATTCCTACTATCTCTAAACTCATACCAAAATTCATTTGTATCTCCAAGAAAATACCCCTCCCCGAAAGGAGGGGCGTTTATGCTGCTTAATAAAGATTAAGTATTAAGCTTCACGTAAATTCTTGGCTTTGTACTCATCAGTTGTTGGAGCAGCAAGTGCGCCAAAGTGGTAAGTAAGTTCACCGGGAACTGCCTTACTAGGAGCAATCTCAGCCTTCTCAGCAGCACTACCGTCAGCAGGATTGACCATAGTAGATGCATTACCTGCATTGCTACCTTTGGTGCGACCCGGAACGATATTTGTGCTAGGCACAGCGTAGATGTCAAATGCTTCGTCTGCTTTAGATCCAATAAGTCTGTCAGTAGTTTTGGTTCTACCAACCTTAGTCGCAACATCATTAGATCCACCATCAGAGTTAACAATCTCTCTAGCTGGACTGGCGAGACGAGTGTTTGCGCTTCCTGCAAGAGTGGTCGTTACGTTTCCACCCTGCATAACCCACTGGGTTGCGCTAGCGTTGAAACCCAAGACTGCGCCGTCAGCGACATTTGCTGCAATAGCTCCAGAAACACCAACTCTATCCGTTGTCGCAGCGCCAGTACCAGCGTTTGCTACAACTTTAGAGCCAATTCTTCTTTCGCCAAGGTTATCAGCTAAAGTATTGATGGAAAGATCGTTAGTTACTGGGCTGTCTGAAGCCTTGTTTCCAGCTTTGATGATTGTACCACCATCAACGACAGCGCCGGATACTGTGTTGGTAATGTCATAACCAGCAGCAAAAGTTGCGCCTTTTGTACCAGCCAAAAAAGCAGAGCCGTACCTTGAAGGTAATGCCATATCTAAACTCCTTAGAGTTAAATTTTATTTTCCTGTGTATCCCGTAAAATGTTATTCCTATTTCCTTATTATTATACACCAGAATACAATCTGGATTTTATAATTTTAAGATTTTTTTTGATTCTTAGTCTCACCGCTTCCTTTGTGATAGATTTCTCTTTTGCTATCTCGCTTAGGGTTTTGTTTTCGTAGAATCTTCCGTACATAATGTCGGGATCTTTGCAGTTTTTTATTTCGTCCATTATATCTATGTTACTTGTGTAACCGCTTTTGTCTTCTATTAAATTAAATCCGCTATAATTGATAACTTTTAACTTTTTATTCTTGCCGTTATTATTTTTTATTTGCTTTGTACACTCTATTACTACTCCTTTATACAAAAATGTGGTTAATTTTGTATTTTTTTCTGGATTAAAGGACTTAACCGAGTTCCAAGCGGCATTTGTGATACAGCAATTTATCTCATCTTGAGAAAGAACTCCAGAGAAAGGTATTGATGCCTTTTTTGCAACATTAAGACAGTCCGAATCACTCAATATATCTTCAATTTTCATAATTTCCTCAATTAATAATTTCTTCTATTCTTTTTCTTACATCCTTGAAGTCAAACATCTGCCCAACTCCGACAAAAAAACGATACCTACTGCAAATTTTTAGAACCTCCACTCCTTCCACTTCTTCAAACTCTTTCTTTATCATGGGTGTGACGTTAAAATTTGTATGTCCTAGCCAGCAGTCATAGTTTGTGACAAGAGAAACCTGTTCGTAAAACGAGTTTGGAACTGGTACTGCCAATATCTCTTGCGATTCTAGCGCCTGTTCTAATTCTTCTTGGTATACCTCGTCTTCTTCCGTTTCTAGGTTTAGGTCTAGGTCTAAGTTCGCTGACATCATTAGAGAAGCTAAAGGTGAAGAAATCTGTTTCTTTATCATGTCTTCGTATTTTTGCCAGCCTATTTTTTTTGACATATCAACCTCCATTATATCATATCGGACGGGTTTATACAAGGTTCTTCTGAGTAATCCGCTTCAATATCTTCTTCGTCAAATGTTATCATTCCTGCTGCTTTTTCTATTATTTTTACATATAAGTCTTGTTTTCCTGCTGATTCTAACTGAGTTTTAATTACGGATGTTACTTGAAAAAATGAGCTTGGAGAATACATACAAATTAAAGAAGCTAGGCACTCTACTGTTTCGTCTGAATCGTCTATTATTCTTACGTCTACATATATCTGACCATCTTTTTCCACGTATATAGTAATTCCTGCTTTTACATCGCTCTTTTTAGAAAAAAGACTTTTTATTTTTTTAAACATCTTATCATCTCTCTTGCTGTATTTTGCCAAGAGAATCTTTTAGCGGTTTCTATTCCTGCTAGATTTACAGTACCCTTCTTGTCAAGGATATATTTCATCATTTTCATGTACAGATCCATTTCTTCGTGCGCTCCAATCTTCGCCCAGTTACCCTGACCAAAGAACCATTTGTTGTCAAACGCTGGCTCTACGTCAGTTATCGACACAAGACCTGCGTTTTCTTTAGTACAAAATTCAGTGTGCGCTGAATAATCTGTTGCTACAACGTGCTTTCCTGCCGCCATCATCTCTAGTAATTCTAGATTCCAGCCTTCTCCGCGAGAAGGAAATACACCGCAATCTACTTGGGACATTATATTATACACTTCTGCCTGTGTATCAGCCCTTGGAATTAGTTTGACTTTAGGGTGATTGTATAGCTGATGCCATTTTGCATCTTCTTCGGGCGAGTTGAATGGATTTGTACACATCATCCACAATTCAGCATCTTCTCCGTGTTCAAGCACCTTTTTGAAGGCATTGATGAGAATATCGTGACCCTTGCGGATCTCCCACTTGCCACAGTTGAAGAAAATCGTTTTGTCGTCCTGTCTTACTAGTGCTGGCGGGAACAGTTCTGCGTCTACGCCAAGGGGTACAACGTGAACTTTTGCGTCAGCATCTAAGTATGTATGACCATTGGGAGACATATACAACTGATCCAGACATACCTGTTTCGCCCACTGAGAGCAAACCATCAATTCGTCACAGGAATTTAGATGATGCTTCTCCAATTCGTTAAAAGTATCCAACTCAAAGATAGGAAATCCAATAAATTTACCTGACCCTATGCGTTCTGCCATCTGGTTCTGATGCCATATTTTTACGCAGGGTGCTTGTGGGTCAAATGTCTGAGCTAATCTCATCCCTCTTCTAACCGCATAGGCATCTTCTTCGTTTGTTACTTGAGGTTGACCAATAGGAAAGAATGAAACCTCTACCTCCTCTTCGTAAAGCGCTTTAAGGATATTCAAACCAGCAACGCCATATCCTAACTGATTGATTGGTGCTTGTAGATTTAATTTCATCGCTTTCCATACTCCGTAATAAAATCTTGTACCGTTTTAATGTTAGGGGTTTTCTCAAAAATAGTCTGCGCTTCTGCTTTTGCTTTTCTTGCTGGCGTTCCAAGTCCAGTAAGCGCGTCTACACAATCTTTCATCAGATTATTATCAAACGCTGGCTTTTGTAATTCTGCTAACTGTTTTTTCAGTTTAGCAATCTCAACCTGTCTTTTAAGTTCTTTTAGTTCGTCTTTTTCTTCCACAACGATTTTAACTTCTTGAGGTTGTTCAATCACCTCATCGTCTGTTATATAACCTAGATCAAAATTATTGCTAAGTTGTAAAGGCTTTTCTGTCTTTGAAAGAAAACCTCCGATTGCGGATAAAGTAAATATTACAACTAATGATCCTAGTATTAACTGCGCTATTATATCTCTTGTTTGGTGATCTGAAAATAATTCTATATTTGTGTAGTCTGCTAATATCATTTTGATGCCTAGATAAAAAGACCCCCGCCAAGAGCTTGCCTGACGGGGGTGTGGTTTGCCTTAGAGATTGATGGTTTACTGGTTGAGATTTACGATAGAGCTTGGGTCTGGACCAAGTGAGATTTCGTCTGCCATGATGCAAACAGAACTTCTCTTAACCTTGTTCTCGTCCTCGTAGTCATCTACCTTAACTTTACCCTGAATTGATACAATCCTACCCTTCAGTAGTCTTGGCTGTAGACTTTCCGCCATCTTACCAAAACATAAAACATTTACAAACAATGTGTCATCGTTACGACGATCATTTACTGCTAGGCGAAACTTACTCATAGCCGTACCCTTCTTGGTGGTAAGAAGTTCTGCGTCTTTAGTGAGTCTACCGCAACCAAGCCAACAATTCAAGTTCATCTTTTTCTCCAATACTAAAACTAAATTAAATACAAAATTAAGGGGTGTTCTCGACGGGCGATGCGTTTTCTTGCGATTCTGCCCTATGAGAATCAAGAACTTTAACCCCTTGTTCTAAATAATCATTGAGTCTTACGATCTCATCTGATATTTGTTCTCTTTGTAGAGATAATCTTTCAATCTCTTGTTTTACGTTTGTAAGGTGCGCTTCTGTCATGTCTAATAGTTCTTTCATAGTTTTCTCCTTTCTACATTATTATAGCTCGTAGGCTATGTTTTGTCAATACAAATATTAAATATTATTCTTAACACTGTAAATCTACACCGACTACGTTTATACCTGTGAAGAACCTTGTGTCCCGCAGGTAATCAGTAGTGTTTATGAGCAGTATCTTACAGACTAATATAAATTTTTACGCTTCGGCTTACGCCGTCTTCACAGGTCCAAGTTACTCGCCAGTATTGCTTGGATTTTTATTTCGATACCTTGGAGTGGTCGTACACTCACCTCTAACTCATGATCTTAAATGGATAAGACTACAAACTTCATCCAATGTTAGTTTTATAAATTTTTTAAGATAGCCGACACTGTACTACCATTGCCGACATCAATATTATAATCTAAAAACTAAATTATTTCAACACTTAAATATAATTTTTATCAACAACATCTCGATCCCTTCGCTTCAGGTAAGACAAAACCTGTATAAGAAACTATTTCAATTCTAGCTTCTGTCATCATGTCGTGCGCTAGTTGAAAATTGCTAGACCATTTCTGATCCTTGTTCTCAACGGTCACAACGCGCCGTATACCCGCTTGAATAATAAGTGACGCACATCTACTACAGGGTTGAAACGGCCATGTATAGATCGTACAGCCCTTCACAGGAGCGTTTGCAAACAGAAGCGCGTTTGCCTCTGCGTGTACTACCATTTCATACTTTAACTCTCTATTATCTAATCGGTGATCGTCCTTGATACCTTTAGGGAAACCGTTGTATCCGATAGACACAACTCTGTTGTCATCATCAACAATGACTGCACCCACTTTTGTAGACGGGTCTTTGCTAAACGTAGATACAGTTTTAGCTAACTCTAAAAAGTTCTTGTCCCATTTATTCATTTAACACTCCGTATCGTCTTCGTCCCAAGTATAATACCTATCTAAGAATCTATCATAAGTATTAGCTGCTGTCAAGTCTTTACAAATCAATTTATACAATTCTTTGGGAAACATCATCATTCCCCTATCTTTAAAAAGTTTTGTCTTTACAGACTTAATTTCTTTGTCGGCTTTATAAATGTATATTCTACATTCACGCTGCTTGAGTTTTACAACCCAGTCCTGTATCTTACACTGTACTAACATTTCTCCTCCTTATTAGTATGACCCTACGGGAACTCGAATCCCGATTGCCGCCGTGAAAGGGCGGTGTCCTAACCGATTAGACGATAGGGCCGCAAGTGAGTGACGGGATTTGCACCCGCGAATCTAGTCTTGTCGATCTGTCTAATCGCTCTAGGCTTCCGACTTCACTCATTTGTGCTACGATATAGTAAAGCCCCGTTTGGATAATAAGGACGAGGCGACTCCCCAGACAGCTTACGCTGCCAATGCGAGACTTTCATCTGCAATTAAAAGGTTGATAGATTTTTAACGTAGCCCTTCTATCAACTACGGCATGAGATACATTACGTCATATTGTATGTCGAATCTAAGTCATCCCCGTAAGTGGAGATGGAGGGAATTGCACCCTCGTCCATGACAACATCAATAATAATCTTTATACATGCTTGTTAAAATGGCCCATCGTCTGCGCTATCATGAAATCTTGTGATAGCTTTCTCTAACGCTCCCTTAAACTTACCTGTAACAACATAAGAAAAACTACCGTCTGCTTCCACCATCTGCTCTAGCATCCCTTGGTGAAACATCATAAACAATTCTTCGCCAACATATTGCATGGCGACTTCTTTCATTTTTAGTATTGATGGCTTATCGTTCATTTCAAATTTCATTATGTTAAAGGAAACGCTTTCTGATTCTGGTCTTATATTCTCCACTTTATTCAAGTGGGACTTTGCTTTTCTCATAGTATCATACACGCCAAGTGGCTCAGAAACAACTCTTTCAGGCGTACTAATCAACATTTCTAATAAATATACTGTCATTTTTTTATCCTTTGTAGGGCCATGTCTCTCTTAGTATATCGGTAACTCCGGGGATGTCAACCAGCCATCTTCCATATTTTCCTGTTTTTGTTGTTCTTATTTTTACCCACCATTCTTCATCTGGTAAATCCTCAAAGTTTATTTCTGCGACAGACTTTAATAATCCCGCACAGACAGCGGTAGCCTTTGACCAATCTTCATGTCCTCGTTCTGGCGTATCAACACCAATAAGTCTAGTTCTGATCTTTATATTGATATTAAATCCAAGATCAACAATAAAGTCTACAGTGTCTCCATCAACAACACGATCAACTTTAGCATTATATTCATACATTAATCTATATTCCTTATAATATTATTATCAAGTTCAGGCATAATTCTGGCACTAGGTGTAGCCATAAATGAATAAAATGAATACACCAGCATACAAAATGCTATCGTAGCGAGAAGTGACGCACCAATCATTTTCATACCCTCAATATCTAAACTAAGTTTTAGTTTTACTTTTTTCGCTGTTCTTTTATATTTAAACTTTGCTGGCAGCTTTTTAGGTGGAGGTTTGTTTCGTCGAAACATGTCCTCCAAACCCTTTTCTGCTGCCCTTTGGGTTTGAGATTTAACCCTTGCGTCAGTTTTCATTTAACGGCAACCAAGACCCAAAGTTTCGCTTCAATGTTTCAATCCTGTCCTCTGCATCAGCAAGACTAGAAAGCGCCTCGTTTAGATTGTTATGTAGATCGTCTGTGCTATGATCTCCAATACCTGCTGGGTGATCCAGCATAATCTCCAAACTTGTCATTGCCTCTGCTCTATCTGATGCTGCTTTCATCATCAAAGAATTTAATGCCTGTGCTTTAAAACTCATTTAACCAATCCTCCAATTTAACTTTAGGTTTCCAATTTAAAATATGTCCCGCCTTACAGGTGTCGGCTTGAGTGTCACGCGCCTCTCCAAGTCTAGGTGCGATATGTGTTACTTCTCCACCAATCATTCTCGCAATATCATTTACAGAATGATTAACTCCTGTTCCGATGTTAAACAATTCGCCACATGCTTCTTCTGGCGCAGTCATAGCCGCGATATTTGCCGCCACAACGTCTGAAACATGCGTGTAGTCTCTTGTTTGTTCTCCGTCACCCACTACGGTCATTGGTTCGCCAGCAGCAGATTGTCTCTGGAATAGCCCAACTACAGGCGCATACTGACCCTTGGTTGGTTGTCGTTCGCCGTACACATTAAAGTATCGGAATGTCACTGTTTCTAATCCATATAAATTAGTATACATCTTACAAAAATCTTCGCCAGCAGTCTTTGTAATAGAGTAAGGATTCAAGCAATCCTTCTTCATGTCCTCTCTATGAGGTATAGGATTTACAAGACCATACGCAGATGATGTAGATGAATACATCACTCGCTTTACACCATAGTCTAACGCATACTTTAGTATTCTGCAAGTGCCTAATTCATTAGTTTCTATCGCGAGTTCTGGATTTTCTAATGCTGGTTGAATCCTAGACTCTGCTGCTAGATGAAATACATAATCTACATTTTGAAATAACCCAGAAATATATGAGTTCGTTATGGATATACAATGATACTCTGCTTTATCATTGAAATAAAATTGATCGTGAGCAGTGGCAGATTGATTATCAATAACAATAACGGTATGTCCCAGATCAACCAGTCTGTCTACAACATGAGAACCAATAAATCCTGCTCCACCTGTTACTATACATTTCATATTATGTCTCCCTGTTCAACTTAAAAGCATCAAGCGTACACTTGAATGGGTTTCCTTGTATATTCTCAACCAACTCTAACATTTTAGCAGCAATCTCGCGTATTTCAACCTGTGCATGTTCAGAATTACGAAGTTTCTGGAAATTAGCAAAGGATCGCATATTAAAGGAGATGTCTGCCTGAATCTGACTGTTGTACGTCTTGAAGAATCTCGCTGACTCTTTTGCTCTCTTACGCCCCAGTGCAGGGGTCAAGTCCTCTACGCACTGGTGATAAAGTTTATTGCCTAATTCAGTATAATCTTTTAATATATCGCTCCACTTATCACCCTCTATAAAGCATGAATTAAAGAGCGTATCTGCATGTGGTAAGTTCACAACAACCTCTGCATCTTTTGATAATTTTACATCACCCCAATCTTCCGGCAGGAAGTATTTATCTTCTTTTAATTCCTTGTACCTAGCTGACTCAGCATTAAGACTACTAATGCGATGTTTAAGCAAATGAATATGACTAGCAATGTCTGTGTCAACAAGAAAGTGAACCGAGCCTTTTTCAAAAGGCGTTTCATGTCCGTTGATCCAGAGCATCTCAATAAGTCTTTGTATTCGTCCTCGTTTTTCATCCGTAAGATTCCTGCTTGTACTCGTCCATGCTGAACAGGCGATGACCTCATCGCTGCCGTAGTGTCCTAAAAGTTCTACTTTATTGTCCATCTTTAACCTTTTGCAAGAGAGTGCTTGATGATTCTGTTTTACCGCCACCTACATTGTAAAGCAAGTGGATGTCATTCTGCTGACAGAACTCTGACTCTGGCGTGTTTCCTTCTTTTCTGTCTCCACCATTCATAAAGTAAAGACCAATCATAAATGGATCATCAGCGTATCGTTTATGTATCTGTGCGATAGACCTTACTACCGTTCCATCTTCGTCAACAGAAACCATAGCTTTGTCTACACAAGACAAGGCATTAACAATTCTAAGCCTAGCGTTATCATCCATAAACTGCTTAGAACCTTTAAGTGCAACCTGATGATCGTTATTAACAATTACATACAGTATGTCACACTCCCGCCTTGCTCCTTCAAGATAGTCCAAGTGTCCTGTGTGAACTGGATTAAAATATCCAGATACAATTCCTACTCTCATGTAAAAATCTCCTTTACTCTTTCCCAAAGTGTTTTCTTTTTACCTTTGCCTGACTCCCAACGCTCTCGCATCTCTCTTATTCTATACTCTTTATCGAGTTTGTCAATGTTGTCCTTTAGTTTTTTACTGACAATCTTTTGACTTTTCATAAAACGACTGTCAGACATATTTGAATCGCCTCTCATTCCAACGGACTCCAATTATTTTCTAAGTACCAGTCATCCTTGTCTATTTTAACCTCAGTAAAGCTAATCTCTACGTTACCAATCCACACAGCACTTATTCTGTAGTGCCGTGTTTCTTTTACGCGAGCGCATTTTCCATTCTCATTGATAAGTTTTTTAAAACCCTGATAATTCATCTTGATTTCACCACCAAAGAAGTCACTGGGTCCATACCCAGACTCCACTAGATAATCCCAGACTTCAATAGTTTCTTTCCACAACTCTTTTTTGTTTATGGAATGTATTGGTTTATCACAAACTATTTCTTCCACGTTCATCTTCTACTCCGTTAGAGACAACAAAAGACCACTGGAAGCTTTCTACTTCCGAGTCAGTGGCTTCTTTAACAACTTCGTCATCATACCTGCCTTCTTCTATGGCATAGTATGTTTCTTCTTCATTTGCTTCGTCCAATTTTATTCTCCACTTGAAATTCTTTGGTAAATTAAATCTAAACTTTGTTTTTGAAACAAGTTGTTAGAAGCAAAGGCTCTAACAGACAAATCTATTCTTCTTAAATCTTCTATGACCTGATCGAACGTAGCAGGTACAACCTCATTGCCATCTTTGTCTGATTTAAATTCAGAGAAGGGTTGCTGGACGTAGGATTCTTCCATACCCTCTGGCATCTTTGGTTTATCTGGTATGGGACGACCCAAATCATCCACATCCAACCCACTTTGCAGCGAAACAAACACGCCACCCTTACTACCGAAATCTTCTTCTCCTACACCTTCTTCGTCCATTTTCTTTATAATATCCATCAAAACGTCTGCGTTTTGCGACTGAGTGAAAGAAACCACTCCTATAGAGTTGATTATCTTAGTATTCCACTGGATCATTTCTTTTGCTTTGTCGTTCTTAATCTTAATCCACCAACACAACCCTAGTATTACCAACAAGTTCAACACTCTCAAAACATTAGTTTTAGTTGAGCATTTCATACCGCTACTCCATATATGAGGTTTATTTAGTGTATCGTATTATACACCATCAGTATAACATTAACACTTATACTTGTCAACACCTACCTTATGTTAATTTATATTCCCTACTGATGGAACTGCGGAACCAACCTGTCCACAAACTCGCGCCACTCCTGAGTAATCACCGGAGGCTTCTGATTTGGTAATTTTGTAAGCCCCCTCCTGAACTCGCTGCGAAAAAACTCTCTGTCTGCTGTCTCTGGGTCGTACTGGGTATATGTTTCTACAAATATCTTTGACTTTATAAGTCTGGGAAAACCCTTGTCTAAAAACTTTACCTCCCAGTATCTTGTTTTAAAGTTCTTGAATGGATAATACTTACCTCCAACAAAATCTCCACGATAGGCACTGGCGTTTAAAAAGTCTCGTCTAACTTCCCAGTCTCTAATTTTATCTGCATAAGCCCTTATACCCTTGTCCCACTTCTTCTTACCTTCCTCTGTCTTTTTGTAAGCATCTTTCATCATAATCCAATGCTGAACACGAAACACGCTCTTTCTACCATACCAATCCCAACAGATTAACTGGGACCAGACCTCAACACCCCACTCGTTATGATAGTGGTTTACTTCAATCCTACTAAAAGTATCGACTATAGTTGGGTCGTTGTCAATCCTAAAACACAATAAAAGTAAAATTAACTTAACCATCTGACTACGGACCCCACAGCAAAAAGGTAAACAAACAAAACATTAAGCATGGCGATTAGTGCCACTAGCGAAAGCGCGATAGACTTCCAACTAAACTTATCTCGGTTTTCAATTCTTGGAGGTTGATACGGATTCATCTCATTTTATTCCTTTGTGTTTAATTCCAAAACCTGTGCAGATAATTCTAATTGTTTTGCTTTGCTTGTTCCAAACGTAAATGAATGGACCCTTCTTTTTCGCTGACTCTACAGGTACAAGTTTAATCTCTTTTTGAGAAAGAAGTCTCAACGCTGTAAGCTGTCTACCGTCTTTGTGCTTCCACTTTTTAATTTTGTTGCTCCAAGTCCAATTTTCTTTAAACTCAACAACCTGCTTGTATTTGCTGGGTATTGAGTTGTTTTTAACGGTTTTGTACTCTGCTGCCTGTGAAAAAGATGCGGCAAGTGCGACTGCGATTACGATTAGATTTCTCATAGTTCTACTCCTAAGTAAAGAAAAGTTTAATTCAGGACACTATCGTCACTCATTTGTCAACTCCTTTGGGGCGGAAGTCATTGTTAATATCTAAATCATATTTAATTCTAATTTCACCCATTATTCGATGGCACTTCTCGTAAATGTCATACATAAACCTGTTATCTTCGTAAGAAAAGTCTTGTTGGTAGTGCATAGACTTTGCGATTTGCTGCATCTGCTTTAAAGACTTACAAAGACTTCTTGGTGTGTGGGATTTTTGTTTACTCATTTGTCAACTCCTTCAAAACCCACCACATACGACCATCACCGTTCTCATAAGATTCGTTGTTTTTGTTATCATCTTCTTCAAATACTAATCCATAATCTTGTAAAAGATAATTAACACTATCAACAACACTATCAAGTTGATCGTCGTAATCTATTACTAAATATTCTACATCATCTTCACTCATTTGTCAACTCCTTCAAAGATATTACCGATTACTTCTTTATATTCAGGATGAATGCCGCCATAATAGTCATTTGGCTCGTCTGACTTCACATCTTTTCCGTTATAATCTCGGATGTTAAATTCACACCACTGTTCTCCCGAATATGCTTTTGCCCACTTTATTTCTGTTCGCTCCTTTGAACCGAAAGATTCTCCCTTTTTGTTGTTATTTACAATAGCGTCGAAATAACCCAAGATGTCGCCCTCGTAAATCTCCACACCATTCTTGTCTTTAAGTCCTGTGTATTGTTGAACAGCCCATTCTGCTTGAGTTTCTAAATAACGACTACCAAGAGGTGTGGTAGTCTCAACCATAGCCAAGCCGTTTGCTTGATGAATAACAAAAGACTCTCTAAACTTTTCACCATCCCACGCCCTAAACTTAATCTCTCTCATTTGTCAACTCCTTTCAGGGTACAAAACCCCTCCACTTATAAATATCTGGCGGTAATTAGTAAGACCTATCTTCTCGGTATCGTGGGTCGGCAATTCTTGCAGTTCCTTCTTCATATCTCTTGAGAACTTCCTTATCTTCTTCCATTACTTTATTAGCAACCTTCATTTGATCTTCCTGTCCCATCAAACTTCTCAAAGGTTGAGCAAGTGCCTCGCCCAGTTCTTGAAAAGCAGCACAGGCACGAATCGCTGCGTCCTTGGACTTGAGTTCTATGTCCCAGTCGTATGCGTCACTGACAGGATGACCTGTAGGCATGTCTGCATGTTTGCGTGGATTCTTATGATCTGGCATAGACTCGCTGTAGTGGAACAGAGGTTTGATCTTACCCCAAGTCTTAACACATTCCTCCATAGGATAAAAATAATCTCCATTAAAAGGAAGAAACTGTGAGGGATTACACTTGTCGTGTAGGTTATCGTAAGTAATTGGAATATCAAAATGTTCTAGCAAATTAGCAACAGTCCAACAACCTTTGTCCTCGTTCTCAATCACTAGCCTGCTGGTTACGCTCTGATCGCACTTGTTTAGGTTGGACATGAAGCGAGCAGCAATATCGGCAAGGTCGCCCTTGGTGCAGTTGACATGAATATTCATAGGATTGTAGTAACTACGCTCACAACCCAGCATGTCCATGACCCAACCGTGATGGTTGAGTTCTGCAATAGTCTTGTCTACTGACGCTTGATTCTCGCTGGCAAGCACGTTGAACTGGTCTGGATGCGTAGACAAACGAACCTGCCATGTCTCGTTGTAATAAACGATGTCACGAAATTCCTCGATGATCTGCTCGTACTGAGGTACGTTATGTACGCCATACTCAAACTCTGGATGAGTCAGGCATGGAAACAATGCGCTTGATACACGGTATCCCCAGCCGTTGTCTGCACAGTGTTCTATGCAAAGACGAGTTACCTCCACGTTATTAAGCCAACGCTGGCCTAACTGATCTAGTGCGTACTCTGCACCATGCTCGTCACGCAGTTGGTTAAATCGCTTCCAAGTCATAGTCTGAAACTTGTAGCCTTGCTCTTTGAGTTCGTTGCTAATACAGCATAAGTTATACATAGTTGATTCCTAAATGAGATAAACCCGATGACACACTATCATTATATAGTATGTATCGGGCATGTCAAGCATAAACTTTAAAAATAGTAGTGCGAATGGGAGTCGAACCCATACTGGATAGATTTTAAGTCTAGTGTCTCTGCCGTTGGACTACCGCACCAAAAAAAAGGGAGCAGGCGAACCCACTCCCAACCACCAACCACAGTGGAGTTTACCAAGAATCGTTGATTACATCACCATCTTCTAGTTCGTCGAGGTAATCTTCCTCGTCACAGTAATCATCAACGACTGCTGTTTCAATAATGTCTCTAGCGACATCTACTACCTCGTAGGTACGGCAGCGAAGTTTCTGGAAATCGCAATCCGTAGGGATGCTGACCACATCGCGTGGATCAATCTTAACCAAAACAACTTTACCGTCACTGCCTGCCCAACCGCTGGCATATTCAAAAGTACCAGCGTGAAGTCCAGAGCCGCAACCGTTGTTGCAGTTGTCGTCTACCTTGCGGCGTTTCATCGCTGGTGCATCGCCAACATTATTGCGATGCGAACAGCCAGTATATCGGTCAACCAAATCACCCTCTTTAAGAGTGTTACCATCCAAATCATCTTGCTCTGGACCCGAATAAACTACTACACCCTTGTAGCCAAGGATGTAACCATCTGGCGTGATAGCAAGACCCTTATGCTGAATCCAATCGTAGAACTCAGTGACCGCACGATGACTGACGTTCTCGTACAGGTTTTCCAAGAACTTGAGCATGGGCTTATGATCCCATCCTTCTTTGAGCATCTGCACGATGCGACTGGTGATGACCTTGCGTACAGGTTCATCGTCATAGAACAGAAACCCGTCCACAAACCGGAAGTCGCCTTCCGACCAGTTCTCAATAGTATGACCAGTTTCCAGAAGTCTAATAAATTCTTCTGCGTCACCAGTCTTTACGCACTCTACCAGATTGATATATTCTGGATGAGTGGGATCGAAGATTACTGGCTTGTTTTCTACAGTAACGTGCCAGTGACCTTTTCCATCTTTGATGTGTGGAAGATGCGACATTCTAAATTCTCCTAAAAGTGATTGACCGAAAGTTATGTTTTAATTATACTACTGTTATCGGATATGTCAATACATATCTTTAAGATTTTCTGTGGATTTTTCTACATCTTCGTAGTAGCGATCCATGTTGTCATCCACTCCTGCGTCCCATGCGTCATGGTCTAAAATATCTACAACATATGTTTCATCTGGACAGTAGACCGATTGAATGATTCCATCGTGAATCTCTACGACGATATGTTTATCACTGTTTGTTTTACTCACTTGAATAACCCTTTCTTTTTCTTCTCTACATATCTTCCTAAAGTTCTATCCTGTATCGTCTTGTTGGTGGGATTGTAGTGTAGAAAATAACTACGCTCTGCAATCCTATTTGTCCAACAAAACTCACCTTCGCCTTCTACTTCATACTTCTCAAAAACATCAAGACGATGACGCTCGTAGTCTCCTTGGGTCCAGAGGTGAGCATCACGAATCTTTACGATATTTACTCCATCTGTGTTTACATTATTCTCTACCCATAACATTAACTCGTCCCTTGGAATAATCTTCTTGTCTTTACGCATTGGTACTGGTGACGGTAAACCCATTTACTTTCTCCTTAATGTGGTTGATTAAAATGTCTAACTGACTGTCGCTGGCGTGAGAACCATTCCAGTGTAGCAATTCTACAACAGGATACTCAGCAACAAACTTGTCTGCAATCTGCTGCAACTTATCTTCTGACTTGATCTTGTGACCAAGACCCAAGACGTTGTAAGCAAACTTGTCAGAGTGTTCTGCTTTTGCCAACTCTACAGTGTCATTATACTCCTTGACAATCTCGTTGTCAAACCTGTTTCCAAGTTTTCTGAATAATTCTTGATACGGATTTTCACTATTTCTATTTTTCTCGATTACCTCGATGTCTAGCATACTTACTGACTCTCGCTGGATGTACTCGCCAAGACTAATCCAGTTGCCCTGCTTGAACGCTTTGGTTTTCAGGAAAGCAGTCTTGAGTCCGTAGATAGAATTGATAGCAACACTAAGATGCTCAAGACTATCCATGATATTCTTAAATTGATCCATGCCGTAACTTTGCGATTCATACCTGTTGATCTCAACATACACTCGCTCACTACCATCGTTGTCAATCTCAACGTCATCCCAGCACTCATTTGCCTTGACTCTCCATCCAGTAGTCTTGCCGTTCCACTCAGCAACCTTTGATCTTGTAGGAGTTGATCCTCCGTAGCTATTGCTACTTTTCGGCACAACTTCTTCCAAATCTTCAATTAAATCGGCAGGAATACCAAACAAATCAATTTGCTCCTGCTTGAGCAGCACAATTTGTAAACCTCTCTTGTTGCGCATCCATTCCATGATACGAGTTTTCATGCGGTCTTTGTGCAGGAAGTACCTAATATCCCAATCGTTACTGTTTACAAGTGGCAACCTAGTAAGACTCTCGATGTCTGGTGAATCTCTGTGCCAAGTGCCTCGCTTGTACGCAGCAATACGTTCTTCGCCCTCTTTGACGGATGGTAGGCTGAACTTATCAAAGTCTAAGCTAGAACTTCTTAAAACGCTACGCATAGAACCTGAGTAAACTTCTTCTTTCTTCTTTGCTCTTGCGAAAGCACATTGCTCTGCTTCTAGTTTATCGTAAACAACCTGTGAAAGACTATCCTGAACCTGCTGGATGCGAGACTTGAGCAATTTCTTGGTGCTGTCGTCCATCGACAATTCTTCTCGACCAGCATTGAAAGACAGATCGCCAATGTTGAAGTTAATAAATCCAGACAGATCGCTTTTGTAATCGCTTGGAATCTTGTACGCGACATTACCCATACGAGCATACAGACTACCATAACCAGTATTGAACGAACCCTCATCGCAAACAAATTTGTAATATCCTTTGGATTTGAGAATATACTTTACTACTTCTTTGTCATTGATATTTGGCAATACATCAAAATATTTGAATACATTTACTGCTTCGTCCTCAAAGTCATCTTGCCTACCTTCTACTGACATGCTGACCTCCAAACCGTTTGGTTCGTCAGTATCGCTGGATGCAAGCGTGGCGATTTGTGGTTCACCATACTCGTCCTTGTAGCAGCAGTAGTCGGTCTTGACTCCGTTGTAATAACTTACAACAGTAAAACTGTCAACAAGAGAGAACGCTGACTTGCTGCCTAAACCCAACGCTCCCACAAAATCATTACTATTAGTTTTAGTAGAATGAAAGTAAGTAGTGAATATTTCACGAACCTGCTGGTCCGAGAGTCCAGTCCCATAATCACGAACTGAGAAGTAAGGCTCAAGCAGAGTAGGAAGGTGAACATCCCAAGGTTCCCCGTTACCAGCAGCAACATGAGCATCATACGCATTGCAGTTGTATTCGCGAATGACGGCACGAACCTTGTTAGTGTAAATGTTACTGGACAGAATCTCAAATGCCTTGGCACTTGCCTGAATCTTGAAACCAGATGTTTTGAAGTCATTTGAAACGCTAACATCACGCTTATCATTTGAAAGAATCGCCATAGTTAAATCTCCTAGTAAGTGGTTGGTATGTCTCTATTATACAGTGGTTATCGTCACTGTCAAGTGGTTTCTTTAGAAATTTCTAAATATCTTTCAATATCTTTTACAACATCCTCATACAAATGACCATCCATATGAACGACACTACCTGCCGACACACAATCCTTGCTTTCTAGTAATTCTTTCAAGATATAGTTGATATTTCGTTGTGCTTCTTTTTTACGCATCGCCTCGCTCTTTCCCTTCCTAAAGACGGATTCTTCCATTATGGTAAACGACTGGTCGCAAGAGCGTCCAAGGATAAACCAAGTCTTTCCCTCTGCCGAAAAAGTATCACCTTCCGCAAGGTGGTCCCTCTGACTGCCCAAGTTCCAAAGGTCACTATGCAAGTCGTAGTAAAAAACTGTGTCGTCATATAGGTCGCGTTGTAATCCACTCATCGTAATTCTCCTTCAAGTCGATCTATCAATTCGCGCATTTCCATGTTTTCTTCTGTATCTTCTTCTTCTTCCTGTGGGCAAGAGAAATGCTCCTTAATCATATGGAGCAACTGCAAAGATTTACTGACCTCTGCTAGTGCCTCATGTGCCTCTTGGTAGGAGAAAACTCTGGGGGCATCGGCTGAACCCAGATTATCGTAATATTCATCTACAGTCTGGCAAGGTCGGGCGTCTATACCAAAAAGCACCTCAAAAACCTCTTTTTCAAATTCATCCCGTTCTTCTTGCATACAAGCAAATTCTTCATCGTCGGTCATCTTCAATCTCCTGTGGTTGGTAAATAAATAAGAGGTGGGAATCCAACTTCATCGGGTTATGGTTTGGACGACACCCTGATCGCGCCTCACCCACACTCTCATTCTAATATAGTTATCGGAACTGTCAATACTAATCTTCAATTAAATATGGGAATAATGTTGGCATAAAGTCTTGTAAAACACTATCTGGTACTTCGCTTTTTAATAGTTTACCGTTAGCTTTACTTGTGCCAATATATTCTTTTTTTATTCTATCAACTAAAGTTGGTTTTAAAAGTTTACCAGTAATTTCGCATTGTTCAACATCTAAATTCTGACTCTTAATAATTGTAAGGATCACTTCTGCAAATTGTTGTTCTTTGACCTTTTTAAAAGAATTTATGGTATGGTGCTTTTTTTGACTTCTGAAAAAAGCTAAAATCTCATCCAATTTCCCGCAATCTTCTGCCGTTCTTAACATAGTAATACAACCAAGTTTAATGTCTTGTGTTGCAGATTCCATCAATGAAAATCCACCATGATGAACCTTTCCTACAATCGACATCGCTGTTCGATCTCCATGACAGAACTCAGCCATTATTAAAGCATTGTTATTTAATCCAGATCGCTCTTTATTAAGCTGTACAAATAGTTTTGCTTCTTCTTGAACCGGATCGGGGACTGATGTGAAGTCATACAGCGCTATTCTTACGAGCTTGTTTTTCATTTGTGCTGCGCTTTTCCTGTGCTGACCTTCAAATACCGATTTGGTTCCGTCTGCTCTGTGTGATACCTGTAAGACACCAGCCATAACATCGTTAAAATTTTTAGCTATTTTTCTAACTTTAGCTTTTGACACTTTTCTTTGGTAGCTTGTATCTACAGTTAAAGTATTTGGATCAACCCCGTCAATCAACTTGCACTTCAAATTATTTAACACTTCAAAATTCTCCTGTGGTTAGTAATAAGTAACACTCTTATTATAATACTGTTATCGGAACTGTCAAGTAATTACTTTACCAATTTCTTAAAATATTCCACATGATTAAGATGTTACAGATTATTGCCTGTAAAACTATAATGGTTCTAATCAAAGCGATTGTATCCGCTTCTTTGTTATCACCGATCTTTTCGCCAAGGGCTTTTGCCCATAATTTCCAAAACTTTTTCATAGCACTCGCGGCAAGACTCGAACCTGCGACCTACGGATTAGAAGTCCGTTGCTCTATCCAACTGAGCTACGCGAGCGTAAAGGGCGCAAACAGTACAAACGTAAACACTGGTCTGCTGACAGACAAACCTTTCCTGATTCCCGCTTCCAAGCGATACAGCGAACCCAAGACTCAGGGAGGATCACTTACAGCCTCCCGTCTTATCTCAGTAATGACTAGCCCTGTCAAGCCGGTCATCGTTATTACGCAAAGTTACGTTCAATTACTCCTGTTTACAAACCCTAAGTAGACTCGGAGTGACTTGAACACTCGACCTGCCGATTATGAGTCGGATGCTCTAACCAACTGAGCTACGAGTCCGTAAGTAGTGCAGGTAGGAGTTGAACCTACGGAGGCGAGTATATAAGACTCGCGTGGATAACCGATCCTCCGCACCATGTTGTCCCTATTATAACATCGGGACTTCGTATGTCAAACTTTAATCAAAAAGTTTAGCAGCATCGTCGAACACGATTTAGCAATCGTTGAAGTGGTCGCATTGCACGAACACGGCAGACTGTCGATCTTACAGGTTGAGCAGAGACAACTCTCGAAACAACCGTTCGCACTGGCGTACATCCACTGGTACACTCGCCAGCATCAGCAGAACCAGCCATCAAAGCACAACTCAAAACCGCAGCAGCAACAAATTTCATCCTAAAATCCTTTTCTAAAGAGTAACTTCAAACAACACATATATAATAGCACTGAACAGCGCGATGTCAACAGCAAAAAACAACATTTCTGTTATTTTCATGGATGCACCCCCAACTCTGTGTCAAGGGTAGACAACATTTGTTCAATGTTAAAACTTTCTTCCTCTACAGAGGTAACATCGTCACAATACGCCGACAACTGAATCAAAGTATTCCACAAAAGAAACTTTAGTTCGTCAGTATTTGGTTCAATGTCACCTTTAATTAGTTTATCTGCAATATTCATTTTAAATCCTTTGGTAAGTGGTTCGTATGTTCCTATTCTACATCAAGTATCGTCATTGTCAAGAGGGTTCTTCATCTTTTTTACTATTTTTCAACCATTCTTTCACTAGGTCTTTATAAAGACAATGTGCAGAAAATGATGACCAAAAACCTATCTCCAATCTTGTTTTTTTGGGTGCGACAACGGTATCAGACTTTTTCATTGGTAAAATCCTCTGGTTCCATGTCTAGTGACTCTAGTTGAGCGTGGAATACCTCATCGTCCTCTAGCATAATAGAGTAAATGTCATCATATACAAATTGTTTAAGTTCTGGTAAGGTCATGCCATCAACAACAAACTCTGTCAAATTCTTAATCATCTCATGTGTAGGTACTGTAGTATTATCCATTATCTAATTCCTCAAGAGTATAATCTTCTGCATCCTCAACGGCACGATCAATGTCGTACTGATAGTCTTGAAACAATGCCAGTTGAGCATAGTCTAGTAGGCACTCCATATCCCAACTATCTATTACCAGTTTAGCAAGGTTTTCGAGTCTGTCAACATTTAAATCTGTATCTTTAATTTTTTCTTGGTTCATCTTCAATCTCCACTATTGTTCCCATAATAACAAGTGTCATCAAAAAACCTATCGCAGTCATCAAAATTATATTACTCATCTTCAATCTCCTTAATAGCCAGCTTCGCCTTTTCTAAGATTTCCGACAATGACCAATTTAACTCACAAATATCGTCAGAATCATCTTGAGCTAAACCGGCGATGTCTTTCAATAATTCCTTTACTTTACTCATCTTCAAGTTCTCCTACAACATTTGCTAAAATCATAGCGATATGGTTTGGAATTGGTGCTTCAACGATCATTACGTTTAGATCACTGATAACGTCCTCAACAGTTTTGTATTCTCCACTACTCATCGTCAATCTCCACCATTGTCCAATCCCAGCAGTCAAAAATATCAAGTATCGCCACTGCTTCTTTCTCCGCTTCCCTCTCTGTTCTATTTTCTATTACGAAAGTTTCAAGCACTTCGTTATCTTTATCGTAAGTAGTTACTCGCCAGTTACTCATCGTCATTCTCCTTATGTGTACATTTTACTATATTCAACAGAAAAGTCAACTGCTAAATTGTAAACACTTTCAAAAAATGACGCACGATTGAAAGCATCGTAAGCATCCGTAGGAGAATCACCCCAAGACATACCACCAGTGACGTTGAGTTCGTACCTCTCGCCCTTGTCATTGTAGGTGGTTATTGTGGTAGTCTCGCGACTAACAGTAGAACAAGAACTCTCAATATCTTCTAGTAGTTGTTCTAAACTATAATCTTCGTCATCAAGACCGTACCACTCTTGAAACTCATCGGTTTCGCTGGCTGGAAGATTGATAATCAACTCGCGGAAACGCTCGCGGCGATCATCTGTCATGTCGAAGTAAGGAAAAGTCGCCAAAGTAAAGTCAGCACCCATCGAAAATTCTCCAGTTTTTTGTGAAAATGTGTATAATATAGTGACGATTCGCGCCGTCACAACGATATATAATATAACTCCACTTTCTGAACCTGTCAAGGTTGTGCGAACAGATTGTGGGGTTTTTTTTATGGATTAACTATGAATACTAAAACCTGTACGAAATGTATAATTGAAAAACCAGCAACAACTGAATTTTTTGGTAAAATGCGGAGGGGGAAGTATGGGTTAGACTCAATGTGTAAATCCTGTAAATGTAAAGCTATGCGAATATACAAACAAAAACCAGAGGTGAAAAGTCGAAGAAACGAAATTGCTAAAGAAAGACGAAAAAATGATACACGTTTTAAAATCTTGGGAAATTTAAGGACTCGCTTATACAATGCCATTAAAGGTAACGTAAAATCCGAACCAACTCTTAAACTTCTAGGTTGTACGGTTGAATATCTTGTGTCTCACCTAGAAAACCAGTTTGCAGAGGGGATGAATTGGGATAATTACGGTGAATGGCACGTTGACCACATTACGCCCTGCGCGTCATTTGATCTGTCAGACCCCGAACAACAGAAGCGATGTTTTCACTACAGTAATCTTCAACCGCTTTGGGCGGAAGAAAACCTTTTAAAAAGCGACTCAATCACCTATCTGTCCAAACACTGTCACTAAAAGTAAGTTTACCAAATTGTTCCCAACTGCCTTCCATTTTAACAGTTATCGGTTCTTTGTCAAGTGATTCCTCAACTTTTTTCTCAAGATTCTTGATCTTTTTCTTGAGATTATTTGTCTTGTCTCTTTCAGCGAGTACAAAGACTATTCCACAAATTAAGATCAACCATATCAATAAAATATGTACCTCATTCCATACCCCAAACAGCCCTTCTTCTTTTTCATTCATATTTTGTCCCACAAATACCAGATAAAGTATCCTACTGTTAAAGCCTCGACCACAAACAATACGTCAAGTATATCAAACTTATCGTCCATGTCAACCTTTATATTCAAAGATTCTTGCTACGCACTTACAATTTGCGCCACAAATCTTGCAGGGGAAAGCCTTGTTATGGTCTTTGTTCCAATATCCCCTAATATCGTCCCTTGGCTCGAATCCGTTATTCATTAGCATTTTTTGTGCAGGAACAACACCGTCCACAAACCAAGCGTATGATTTGATGGTCTGAACATTTTGCTCTTGTAACCACTTTATTCTGTGTTTGACCATAGCATCCCCGAAACCTGATCTCGTCATGTTTACTACAGAGGTTTTGAGGATTCCTAGCGATCCTTCTTGTTTAATTTGCACAGAACAGTAACCCCCAAGGAATTGCTGGCTAGGATAAACAGAATATGGAAGTTGGTCATTGTTAAGAAGAAACCATTGATGAATACTACTGTCCCAAGTTTGCTTGAAGAACATTCCCTCACCAAAAGTATCATCTACTAATTCCTCTGCCTGAATAGCATAATATATAGGTAGGTCTGATGGTACTTTAATTATCTTCATCGTCTACAATTCCTAAACATAAGACCACTACTGTCAATAATACCGTTAAGCCAAACATCATTGAAAATGTTAATATGTTCACTCGCGCTCCTTGGTTCCTTGTAGTATGCCCCAATTATACTCTAAGTATCGTCTTTGTCAACTCTAATCTTTACTTCTTTTCCAAGAGAATAAATTGTTAAGCCACTTCTTTCTTTTATTACAATTACATTCTTTAAGATTAAACCATTCTTTGAATCTTTCTTGAGTGATTCCCATATTTGTAAGTACACTTTCCACAACATCGCCCAAGCCCGTCATGTCCTCGCCGTGATTAAATTTGACTCCACGTTTTTCCAACTGATTGATTACTTCGTCCATTTCGTTTTTTATGTCTTGTTGTGGCATTTTTTTCTCCATTTTTCTTTTTTTTGTATTTTTTCTACAATTAGAGACATTTTACAGAGAACTATATCTCCATTGTATTATACACTTTGTGTTTGTCAAGAGGTAAAATCTCTATGTTTTAGTATAGATATATAACACACGCTTACTATACGAGAATGTACGTTTTCTTTATACTGTTAATACTACTGTATATATACTATGTACTAATACTACTATATAAGGAATAGAAGATGGTGATATGGAGATGTATTTATTAAGAATTGTAGATTACACCTCGTCCCCCTGCACCAAGCGATAAACATATTCATGTATATATGAAAATCATCAGTGTCTATAGGTGTATATCGGCATATATGTATATCAGTCTATATTGTATTTGTCCTTTAGTATAATAGTAATCATATTTATATAGTAGTCTACTTGTGATGGAGTAAGCTCGACTCCAGTCTCGGCAAGCTCCCTTCGATACCGCAAGCGTCTACTTGCGTCGAACGAGGCGAAATTCCTCATGGTCTTTGCCATATACTTACTGTTTATTAGTTTATATGTAGCAGAATACTTCTCAAAGAAATATATTAACTCATTTAATGATGGGTGATTTTGCTCGTTTTTATCACATAATTCATACATTTTTACCTTAAAATCATTATAATTTATCATTTTTGGGCCTTTTTCGCTGGCTATAGGCATCTTGGCGATCCGCTTTGATTAGATAAGACACTCCCCTGTTTGTATATATGTATTAGTATATACTATATAGTATAATATACACTTATATGAATGTCAAGCAAAAACCGCTGACTGTTTACATAATTCCGATTTGTATATATTTGGTGAGACAAAACTCGAAAGCCGCTGACTGTAGGCATCTTGGCGATGTCTTTAGATAAGATAAGACAAATATGTCTTTTTTGGCTGACTCTACACAGACACACGATGGGCGCGGATCGGCAAAGACAGCCGCCCATAGTATTAGAATATCTTAATATAAGTATATGTGATAGTGACCAGACGTGTCAAGCGCAGCATTAGAGAATCTAATTATACCATTATATCGTCATATGTCAATACATACTTTACATAAACCGTTGATATATATAGACTTACAACGAATACATAAATATATATTTGAATGGTATGATATTTGCGTCTTGATTTGACGTAACCCTATGGTATGAAAGGACTTAGGGCGATGGGGGCGGCCCCGCCCGCCGTAAACCCTTACTGCGTAAGGACTTACGTCAGAGCGCGAATCAGTCACCAGTCAGCCAGTACACCCAAATCCACAAAAATAAAATAATAAAAAAATGAATCATGTCAACCCCCAAGGTAGAAAATCCCGCACCCCCAACGGGGGGATGCGGGTAACACACCTTGATCGACTACGCAGCAGCAGCGAGAGCGAGCGTCTCAGCCGTTCTGACTGCTCTGTTGTCCGATGCCTTGAGGATACGGTCAAACTCGCCTTTGAACCCCTCACGCCTCGGAGCGTCCCACTGGTTGAACCCCTGAACGGCATTGTATGCCTCCCAAGCGGAAACCTCAAAACCTGAACCGATAGCAGGTCTGCCGGTCTTGATTCTCTCACGCTGCAAACGCTGGAAAATCTTTTCAGTGCGATTCTTGTGAATCGTTACCGCACGTTGACCAGCATCGGCATCCGGTTCTGGATACACAGCGTTCAGGAAGTCTACCATCTGAACGGGTGCTGCCTGCATACCGTGGACGAGATTCTCCAAGGTTTGCCAACCATCTTTCAGACTTTGAAACTGCCCAATCAGTTCATCCATCGCGAAACGCAACCCGCTAGTATGGCGGATCGACTGGTAAGTCTCGGAAACGCTGCGAAGCATTGCGAGATTTGAGCAAGCATCGCGATAAATGCCCAAAGTGACGTTGAACGCACTGCGATCATAACCGCCACGGATGATAAGACGAGGGAAAATGTTGTCGTTGGACCCATAAATGGACCGGCGATAGTCGTCAGACGGTGCGATGGAAACATAGTGACCATTGCGGAAATGCGTCTTGACTTGTGATGCCTCGTCGAATACACTTTCGCAAGCGTCAACGAGAGCAACCACATCCTCCGTTTGGTGAGGAGTGTAACGGTCAGTAACCGAACCCTCCCCAACAACCTCGCTGGAATCGGATCGGAACATAGCGTACCAAGGTGTACGCATACCGTCAGGACCGGACAAGGGAAACTTGTCAACGGTGAAATCGAAAGCGGCAGCAACTTGGTCAGCAGCAGAAATAGTAGCGTTACTCATAGGAAAATCTCCAAAGGTGTGAAAAACAAAATCGTTCGTGTTATGCCCCCATTATACAGTATTCATCGTCCATGTCAACCCCCAAGCTACAATCTTTTGTGGTATTTTGCCGGAAATCTTTTGGCACAGTATTTGCACTGGTGATTTGTCGTAAGTCGTTGCCACCAAAGGACTTAGGTCCGGCGGGGCGGCCCCAATCGCCGTAAGTACTTACAGCGAAAGGGTTTAGGTTAAAGGGCTAACTCTTTTTCCTTTTCCTTAATAAACGAATCAAGCAGAGAATAGTTGATCGTTTTCTGATCTTTATATCCAATGTTCCTAAGATCAAAGTCAAAACCGAACTTACAAGAATCTGAATAGTTTGTCTGAAGGCATAGGTTCATCGGCACACCTTGACCACTTTCTTTGTATGTTAGCAATTCATACACTGGATCACCAACACTTAGACTGAGCGCATTAGCGTATCTGCCAGCCGCATTGTTGGTAGACCATCTTGCCGCTGGATGATGGTCACTGTAATCCCAAGTAGAATTAGAACGATCTGCACCACACCAATTTGACGCAAGAAAATAATCATCTGCTAAACTAGGTACAAGTTGATCCCTGAGCCAATTTCTGTTTTCTAGAGTTGGTTCGCTACAGCTATCAATATACGCAAAATCAAAACCGTTTGGTGCATATTTCCTGAACGTATCGTTACTTATTTTGTTCAGATCGTCACAGATAACAGTGACATTTTTGTATCCACGTTCTCTTAGGGTTGTGCGGATATGACCAGCAATCCGTCCCTTCTTTTCTACCGCTACAATATTTGTTCTCTTGCCTACCATTCTTAGCTTTTCCATAACTCTTAGGTCAAGCATACCAATAGAAGGCAAGATCAATAAATTCTTGATATTATATTGGGAGCCATAGTGGTGTTTTTTTCTGGCACACTTTACAATGTTAATTAGATTGTATGTTACTTGCTCTTTAATATCTCGCTGCTTTAGTGGGTTGTAATCCACGGTAATCTCCTTTTTGTAGTGTGTTAGTTATGCTTTAAGTATACAACTATTATCGTCACTGTCAAGCCTGAAGATTAAACTTTCTTGATAAATTGTAGATTGTCGTAAGTCGTTACTGTCAAAGGACTTATGGCTCGTCGGGCTGCCCCGCCGCACCTAAACCCTTACCACGTAAGGACTTAGGACGACGAATGCTGATTAGTCAAACTCCCAAAAGCTACCCAAAAAAATCCATAAAATAATCATAATAAAAAATAATATCACACTACACCCCTACAGTGGGGGTACTCTTTTTACTGTAGGAAAATTTAACTTTATTTTTCTTGAGTTCTCTGATTGCCTCGCTCGCCTTGCTTCCCTTGGGTTGTGTTCCGTGAATCAGTAGAGCGAACGAATTTTTACGCTGCGAAGGAATAGCGGCGTGTGAATCGTCGTGGTCGATGATCAAACCGAGATCGTCGGCCTGCTCTTGAGAATAAACCACGATAGCCTCCCGTAGATTATGCTCGTCGATTTTGTGATCCAAGCGACCACCACGCGATGCCGTCAATACCAAGTTTTTTGGTAGGTGTGGCTCATCGTCTAGCCAGTAGTTGAGGGATTTTGTATAGGCATAGAATAAACGGTCTGGATTCCATTCTGCGACATATTGCCACGCTCGGAAATACTTTTGATTGAAGAAGTCGCCCGCAACGTGAATCCGGCAGATACCAAGATTTGCAGGCATAACGTCGGCAATCGCACAAGCCATATCGTAAGATGATCCCATAGATTTTAGGTCTATAAAGTTTGCCATTCTTTTGTTGTATACGTTGGGTAATAAAGCCTCTTGTGATGCAGAAAAACAACGAAACTCGCACTTCTTGCCGTCTTTGATTTTGCTCTTGCCGTTGATCTTGTGGACTTTTGACAGACAAGCCTCAGCTTGTGGGCATGACCACCCGCTGATTAGGTCAAAACTGTGAACCTTACGGTTATTCTGCAACCAATATTGCAATTCGTCAACGCTGTGTAGTTGGTCAAGTTTGGCGTTTGCCTTAGAAAATTTAAGCATTTTAACTCCGAGGTAGTGGTTGGTACTGTTCTATTTTATACTATATCGGCAGAATGTCAAGACTTATTTACTTTTATGTGACATAATGTGAGAATCTTTTTCATCCACCCAAATATCCACGAATTTTGCACTGGCAATGGGTTGTCCTGTTTCTCTTTCTTGGAAGGTGTCGGAGAAATAGGGATTATAATAACTTTCGGTCCATGTAAAACCCGCTTGCTTGTCGGTCTCACGCACGTCAGCCAAATAGCCCTCAACGAACGCATGAACGTTTTTTCTTTTCTCATCCCTGACTCTCTTTTGTCCTGCCTTAGAAATTATAAACTTACAATCCTTTAGAACTATGTTAGTAGTCCAACATTTTACGATCCCGCCCTGTTTTACGCTTATGCACTTGCGGTGAAGGTTACGATATACGCGAACCTTTTTGGTTGGGTCGATGTGCTGGATAACGTCGCGATTTGTTTCGCATACTGGTTTTTTCATGTTTTCCTTTCGTGTTGTTGATACTCTCCCATTATACCCTTATATCGTCAATGTCAATGGGTAAACTTTAGGAAATACAAGAATAGTTGTAAGTCGTTATAGAGAAAGGACTTACGTCGGGCGGGGGCCGCCCCGCCGCACCTAAACCCTTGTCAGATAAGGACTTAGGTCAAAAGTACCTCGCGAGGGAATCGAACCCCCGCGCCCCCCGCTAATCGCATCATGCACAACACTTTTAGCTTCGGACTGTCCGCGAAACAGTCATCGGAATAACCCGCAGGCGACCCACCAAGGTCAAGGCGAATCAAAAAGAAAGAAGCGGCCATCTCTTGCACCGATACCCCGCAGGGCAGAGGGAAAGACTTACAGGATGACCGCCACTCTCCATTCACAACACAACAACAACAACAACAACAACAACAACTAGCTCAGACCGGCCACGATCTTGGACACGGAAAAGGACTTGTGAAGCCCGTTATCCTCTGCGACAGTGATACCCTTGCCGCTTGGACCGGTGAAGGATCGAACCTTCTTACCGTTTACCGTGCGGAGGACGTTCTTGTTCCCGTTGACAGGATACAAGAAAGAAACCTTGCGACCATTACGCTTGTTTGACAGATTAACCATTACTCAATACCTCTTTTTCTACAGTTGCGAATGTGAGAGACTGAACGCCAGCCTCACCAAGTACCTCAATTTTACCACGAAAAATGCCAGTTACAACACCTTTCTTCAATTTTGTGCCAAGTTTTACAACTGGCGTTTGTGGATCAACCATCCTCATTCTCCTTTTCGAGTTTTGCTGCTTCTGCCCTTGCTGCTTCCGCAGCTTCCTCGGCACGATCTTTACGGATACGATCCGCTTTACTGTTTAGTGTCTCTGCTAGTGAGAGATACTGATCGTCTGTCATTGTAACACAGACTTCGTTCTGATCGGAATCGTTGAACGTCAGTGCTTTCCAGCCAGTGTAAGCGTGATCGAATTTTAACTCTACGGTAGTTTTGACTTTCATAAGTCTCTCCAAAAGGGGTTGTGAACTGAACTCTTCTATTATACTATACTTATCGGGCTTGTCAAGAAAAAACTTTAGAATCCATGTTGATATTTCTCAGGTAATTTGCAGTACCAAGACAGCATATCTTTC
>Ga0209193_1000025_pt1 | contig 132319 bp, 114 predicted proteins | sample COGITO_mtgs_1003_FD_185515 | JGI IMG/M metagenome (GOLD analysis project Ga0209193, IMG submission 185515) | Pelagic marine microbial communities from North Sea - COGITO_mtgs_100330 (SPAdes) (version 2) | ecosystem: Environmental > Aquatic > Marine > Epipelagic ...
TCTCGCCATCACCAAGAAACGCCCATACCTTGCGGTTCTCTGCGGGGATAAGTTCACGGCTTTCCAAATATTTTTGAAAGCGCGCTTGGTATATCGACATAATTGGCCCTAGCCCCATGGAAACAGTGGGGAACTGCCAAAAGTCGGGCATTAACCAAGGATGCGGGTACGAAGATAAACCATTACCACCGACTTCCTGGCGGAAATTATCGAGTTGCTCTGTGCTCAACCGGCCTTCTAAAAAGGCACGTGCATACATACCAGGAGCCGAATGGCCTTGGTAGTAGATCATGTCGCCGCCATGATCTTTACTGCGTGCACGCCAGAAATGGTTGAACCCAATTTCATAAAGTACTGCTGCCGAGGCAAAACTAGCGATATGGCCGCCATATTCGGTGCTCACTTTATTCGCTCGCATTACCATCACAGCGGCATTCCAGCGAATCAGAGAACGAATCTTAAATTCGATCTGTCGATCTCCAATAAGAGCTGTTTGTTGAGATACAGGAATACTGTTTACATACGGCGTATTTAAGCCATATGGAAGAACAGTGCCTGCTTCGCGAGCGGCATCAGTTAGTTCGCGTAATATAAAGCGGGCTCGGTCAGATCCGTCAGCATCGATAACGCTCTGAATAGCGTCTATCCATTCCTGAGTTTCAATTGGATCGATGTCGGATTGTGGTGTATTTAGATCTTGGCTCATAAATTGAAGATTTGTAAGTTAACTACCATTATTTAGCAAACTGATGATACCCATAAATTTGAGTGATGTAAATAAAAGCGTCGTCCTAAATACAAGAAAACGCTTCCAAGGCTCGCTATTACGAGCTTTTCTCGACACTTGCCGCTACTAGGCTGGTGAGGTTTACGATTCCTCTGGGGCTTGTTGTCTTGGTTATTGCATGAATCGGAGCTCTAGCACCTAAAACAATCGGACCTACGGAAATGCCATTAGCAAGTGCCTTTAAGACGGTGTAAGTGATGTTCGCCGCATCAAGGTTTGGCATGATGAGCAAGTTAGCGTTACCCGTTAAAGTACTTTTGCCGGATTTGTCGCGAGTAATGGCATTAAGCGCTGTACCGCCTTTCATCTCGCCGTCAACCTCAAGAGTCGGTGATAGTTCAGTGAGAAGCTTCTTGGTTTTAGCCATTTTGAGAGAAGATTCAGTCGGATGACTGCCAAAACTAGAGTGAGATAAAAGCGCTGCACGGGGTTCCATCCCGAAACGCAAAATCTCGTTGGCCGCCATAATCGTTATATTGGCCAATTCCTCTGCAGTAGGTACTTCATGAACACTGGTGTCAGCTATAAAGTAGGACCCTTTGTCTAACAGCAATAAATGCATGACAGCCATTTGATTACAGTTAGGTTTAAGGCCAATTTGCTCTTCGATTAATGAAATCTGCTCGTGTAGTTTGGCGTTTGGACCGGTTAAAATGCCATCAGCTTTTTTATCATCCAATAGACTTTTGGCTATTTTAAGTCGGACGTCAAGATCTTTGCTTTCGCATTCAATTACATCAAAATCTTGATCAATTTTTAAGCGTAAGCTCAGTTGTTTACTTTGCTCCAAGATGACTTTTCGCTGGCCAAGTAGAATAGGGCGCGCATAACCTTGGTCAACAACATCTTGTATCGCTCTAAGAACTCGATCGTTCTCACCATCGGTATACACCACCCGAGTCTCACGTAACTGAGCCATCTCAAAGATAGGCCGCATAACGTTACCCGTACGGTAAACCAATGGCTCTAGGCTCTTTGTATACTCTTTAAGGCTCTTAAACGGTCGTGTTGCAACTCCGCTGTCAATAGCGGCCTGAGCCACTGCTGGAGCAATACTCGTAATCAATCTTGGATCGAATGGTTTTGGCAGTATGTAATCAGCACCAAAACGAAGTGATTCGTTTTGGTAATAGTTCGCAACGACTTCTGAACTCTCGGAGTGCGCTAAGTCGGCCAAAGCATAAACACAAGCCGCTTTCATTTCTGGTGTGATGGTTGTCGCACCCACATCTAGAGCGCCACGAAACAAAAATGGAAAGCACAATACGTTGTTAACCTGGTTCGGGTAGTCTGAACGCCCCGTTGCCATAATGGCATCTGGACGATGTTCCTGCACCAATTCGGGTTTCACTTCAGGAGTTGGATTGGCCATCGCTAAGATAAGCGGTTTCTCAGCCATATTCATCAACATAGGCACGCTAACCAAATTAGGTTGAGATACGCCCAAGAAAATGTCGCAACCGTGCATGGCGTCTTCTAAGGTTCGAGCGTCAGTTACGGCAGCGAACTTTCGTTTAACCGGACTAACTCCATCGCGTTCTGAATGAATAACGCCACGGCTATCGAGCATCAAAACGCGCTTTGGATCTACTCCAAGCTCAATTAATAGGTCAGTACAGGCCATGGCAGCGGCGCCAGCTCCAGATACAACTAGATTAATGTCGCCAATGTTTTTTTCGACGACTCTAAGGCCGTTAATAACAGCTGCAGCCGAAACAATGGCGGTGCCATGCTGATCATCGTGAAACACAGGAATGTTCATGCGCTTACGAAGCTTAGCTTCGATTTCAAAGCATTCAGGCGCTTTAATGTCTTCTAAGTTGATACCGCCGAAAGTAGGTTCAAGTTTTGCAACCACGTCACAAAACGCATCTACATCAGTTTCGTCAACCTCGATGTCATAAGCATCTACATCGGCGAAGTTTTTAAATAGAATCGCTTTGCCTTCCATTACGGGCTTGGATGCTAAGGCACCAATGTTGCCTAGGCCAAGTACAGCCGTACCGTTAGTCACCACGCCCACTAAGTTGCTCTTAGAGGTATAGATTGCGGCGGTGAGAGGGTCTTTCTCAATCTCTAGGCAGGGTTCAGCTACTCCAGGAGAGTAAGCTAATGCTAAGTCGCGCTGGTTTGACAAGGGCTTGGTTGCTTGAATGCGTATTTTTCCGGCTTGAGGGCTGCGGTGGTAGTGCAGGGCGGCGTCGCGTAGGTCATTGCTCATAGGATGATTAGCTCTGTGTGAATGTATCTTTTATTATTTGGGTGTACTTACTATCTACTTATATCTAATAGCGTAACCTATTTTGATGTCCTAGTTATATAGCTTGGAACATCAGGCGATGGCTAATTAATAGCGCGTTGAGTGATGCTTGCGCCAAACAAAGCCCGTACTGTGCATTAGGAGGCATGCTCTAGCAAATGAGTTTTAGGTCAATTGCTATGCCAAAACTTTTCTAAATGCTGGTGCTCGTGTTCGCGCTCTTCTGCGTTAAGGTCGTTGTTGCTGGATTTAAACGCAGAATAAAAACCAATTTTCTTGCGATCGGAGATTATACTTAAGTTTATGCAACGAGATTTAAATAACCACGCTGAGTTAGAAGCGCTTTTGCGTCATTTCTATCGACTAGTTCTGGCTGATTCCATCATTGGCTATCTTTTTGTGGACGTTGCCAAAATCGACCTCGACGCACACCTACCTAAGGTTGTAGATTTTTGGCATGACTTATTGTTTGCTACCAAGCAGTACGATGGCGGTATATTCGCGGCACATTTAGGAGTACACAAACAAGTTCCGTTGAAGCCTGGCCATTTCACACGATGGTTATACCTACTCGAACGCTCAATTAAGGAATGTGAGTTGGAGGGCCCTAAGACACAGCAAATGCTAACGTTAGCGCATCGAATTTCTAAGAGTATGAGTGCGGCTTTAAGCGAGCAACGCCGCGACCAACTGGTGTTAAGTTTGAATGAACTCGCACTAGAATCTAAATCTAGTCAGTAAGTTGCAATCGCTTTTCATTGTCGCCAAAACAGTATGACCATTTCCCCTAATTTAATCCGTCTGATTTGAGAGTGGTCGAACCATAATGGATGACTGCGAGCCTTCTACTAATAATGCCAATATTACGGCTGATGCGTTAAGAGAGCGTATCCCCGACGCTTTGCTCGTCACTACAAGCCTAGAGCATACTAATGGATTGAGTTTGTGGTTGATTAATGAGGATTACCCTCAGGATCAGTTAACCCCTGAGCAGGTTGAGGGCCTTATGGATGATCCACCTTATTGGGCGTTTTGCTGGGCTAGCGGATGGGTGTTGGCACAAACCTTTGCTCAACAACCATCGATCGTTGCAAATAGAGTGTTGGTCGACTTTGGCTGTGGTTCAGGTGTGGCTGGCATAGCCGCGATCAAGTCTGGTGCACGACATGTTTGTTTTTGTGATTCCGATCCTATTGCCTTGGAAATCACCAAACGAAATATACAGCTCAACGATCTAGACTTTCAAAAGTGCAGTTTTGTGGATAGCTACGATCGACTGCCCGAGCATATGCTTAAATCAGGCGATACCCTGATTTTGGTCGCTGACGTATTTTACGATAGAGACAACCTTAGTTTCCTTAAAGTGTTTTTACGTGATTTTAAACAGGTTATCGTGGCGGATTCTCGGCTTAAGGGACAAGCACTTGAAGGTTTGTCGATAATAGATAATCGCCAAGCGTCTACTTTGCCTGATTTAAATGAGTCTGCGGATTTCAAGTCGGTTGCTATTTATAGTAATTAGCCGCCGAATCAATCCCTAAGCTACCCGTTCAGCAACCCCTAAGCACCTAGTCTAGGCTTGTTTGCGCGTGAATACCGGTGTGAACTCATCTGACAGTTCAGGGTTATAGCTGTAACCATCAATGGCAAACGCTTTTAGAGAATCAAGATCATTAATCCGTTCTTTTATTACCCACGCCGCCATCAGCCCGCGCGCTTTCTTGGCGAAGAAGCTGATAATCTTGTACTGACCATTTTTCCAGTCTTTAAACGCAGGGCTAACAATTTGTCCGTTTAGAGTTTTTTTCTTCACAGCTTTAAAATATTCATTTGATGCTAGGTTGAGCAATACTGGAGAGCCACTTTTAGCTAACGAAGCGTTTAAGTTGTCCGTAATGGTATCGCCCCAGAATTGATATAGGTTGCTTCCATTCGGGTTTTCAAGCCGAACGCCCATCTCTAAGCGGTAAGGTTGAATTAGATCTAATGGTCGAAGGACTCCGTACAACCCCGAAAGAATTCTCAAATGTTGTTGCGCATATTTAAAGTCAGCGGCTGAAAATGATTCTGCCTCTAGACCAACGTACACATCTCCTTTGAACGCGAGCAGAGCTGACTTTGCGTTGTCAGACGTGAACGGTCTGTTCCATTGGTGAAATCTGTCTACATTGAGTTCGGCTAACTTGTCGCTAATGCCCATCAACTGCTGTAAGTCGTGCGGTGACTTAGTATTTAACACATCAACTAAGGCCTCGCTTGAATCAAGCAAATCCGGTTGGGTATGCTGCTTTACAGTCGACGGGGTTTCAAAATCGAGTGTTTTTGCGGGAGAAAGTACGATTAACATAATAATTAATTGGTCTAAAAAACTGAATGAATGTATGGGTAGCTATGAATACGTTTTGTTTAAGAGGCCTTTTGACTCACTTTCGGAACTAAAAAAGGCGCAAGGTAGTGACCGGTAAACGATCCTTTAACCGTTGCGACATGTTCTGGAGAACCTTCGGCAATAACTTCGCCACCGCCACGGCCTCCTTCGGGGCCTAAATCGATTATCCAGTCAGCCGTTTTAATGACGTCTAGATTGTGTTCGATGACGACAACAGTGTTACCTGCATCGCGCAACGTGTTTAGAACATCCAACAGCTGGCGGATATCGTGAAAATGTAAACCGGTTGTAGGCTCATCTAATATATAAAGTGTTTGGCCTGTGTCTCTTTTTGACAGTTCTCGCGCCAACTTAATTCGTTGTGCTTCGCCGCCAGATAAAGTAATTGCGCTCTGACCCAACTTTATATACCCCAGTCCAACCGACATTAAAGTCGTTAACTTTTTGTGAATATTAGGAACCGCGCTAAAGAACATCACAGCGTCCTCAATCGTCATATCAAGCACGTCGTGTATGTTTTTACCTTTGTAGCGAATATCCAGCGTTTCACGGTTATATCGTGCGCTTTTACACACATCGCAAGCTACATAGATGTCCGGCAAGAAATGCATTTCGACCTTGATTAAGCCATCGCCTTGGCACGCCTCACATCGGCCACCTTTTACGTTAAACGAGAAACGTCCAGGTTTATAGCCACGAGCGCGAGCTTCTGGTGTATTCGAAAAGAGCTCACGAATGGGCGTAAACAGCTGAGTATAGGTGGCTGGATTCGAGCGAGGAGTTCGCCCTATAGGGCTTTGATTGATATCAACGATCTTGTCAACTTGTTCAAGACCACTGATTTGGTCGTGTGGAGCACATTCCAAACGACTTTTATTAATCTTCTGCGCGGCCGCAGGGTACAAGGTTCCGTTAATTAAAGTAGATTTACCCGAACCTGACACTCCGGTGACACACGTGAGCAAGCCCAGTGGAATATCGACATTAACATCCTTCAGGTTGTTGCCTCTGGCACCCTCGATACGAATTGATTTTTTGGCCTTAGGCTTTCGCCGTACTGTAGGCAGCGCAATGAATTCCTTGCCAGAAAGAAAACGCCCTGTGAGCGAATCAGGGTTGGCCTTAATGTCGTCTATAGTACCTTGGGCGACAATTTGACCACCATGGATACCCGCACCAGGACCAATATCCACAATATAGTCTGCGTGCTGCATAGAATCTTCGTCGTGCTCAACCACAATAACGGTATTGCCTAAATCGCGTAAACGGGTAAGCGTACTGATGAGTCGGTCGTTGTCGCGTTGATGCAAGCCAATCGAGGGTTCGTCAAGCACGTACATAACGCCGACTAGACCTGAGCCAATTTGCGAAGCCAAACGTATTCTCTGCGCTTCGCCGCCTGAGAGTGTTTCTGAGGATCGGTCCATGCTTAAGTAATTAAGACCAACATTAACCAAAAAGCCGAGTCGATCACGTATTTCCTTAACAATTTTTTCAGCGATTTGTGCACGATTGCCGGTTAACTTTAGCGTCTCGAAAAACTCCAGAGCTTCACCAATCGAATGATGCACAACTTTGTCGATTGATTGATCCGCTATAAATACGTTACGTGCTTCCAGCCTTAAGCGTGTGCCAGTACATTCAGGACAGGTTTGCGAGTTAATAAATTTAGCTAACTCTTCGCGCATTGTGTTCGACTCGGTTTCTCTATAGCGCCTTTCCATATTGGGAATAATGCCTTCCCAACTGTGATGCCTTATTACGCCCTTGCCTTGATGACGCAGGTAATTGAACTCGATTGTTTCTTGGCCGCTGCCGAACAAGAGTTTCTCTCGTTGTTCGTCGCTAAGGGTGTTGAGCGGCTCATCAACACTAAAACCGTAGTGCTCAGCTACATTTTGCAGCATACGAAAATAAAATAGACTGCGGCGATCCCAGCCTTTAATAGCGCCAGCCGATAAACTCAATTCATCATTAAAGATGATCTGCTTGGGATCAAAGTATTGCTTATGACCTAAGCCATCGCACGAGGTACAGGCACCCACGGGGTTGTTGAACGAGAATAGTCGAGGCTCAAGCTCACTCAGACTATAACCACAATGATTACAGGCATAACGAGAAGAGAAAACCAGGTTCGGTGCGTCGCTTTCGCCGTCCTCGGCCAACAGCATAACTTCGGCCACGCCTTCGGCTAACTCAAGCGCTGTTTCAAACGACTCGGCCATGCGTTGTTCATTGCCTTCTTTAATAACCAGGCGATCAACGATCACATCGATATCGTGCTTAAAATTCTTTTTGAGGGCAGGGGGTTCGGACAGGTCGATAACCTGACCATCGACCCGTGCTCTTATATAACCTTGAGCATGCAAGCCCGCGAGCAGGTTGGCGTGTTCACCTTTGCGGTTTTTCACGACCGGCGCCATTAATAGAATCTTGCTGCCATCAGGAAGAGCCATGGTCTGGTCGACCATTTGGCTTACCGTTTGCGCTTCAAGAGTTACGCCATGTTCAGGGCAGCGAGGGTCACCAACTCGTGCGTACAACAAACGCATGTAGTCATATATCTCGGTAACGGTCCCCACGGTTGATCGAGGATTATGTGATGTGGCTTTCTGTTCAATCGAAATGGCCGGTGAAAGGCCCTCAATAACATCTACGTCGGGTTTTTCCATCAATGACAGAAACTGCCGAGCGTAAGCCGACAATGATTCGACATAACGTCGTTGTCCTTCAGCATAGATGGTGTCAAAGGCAAGGGATGATTTCCCAGAACCAGAAAGACCGGTAATGACAATTAGTTTGTCACGTGGCAAGTCTAGATCAATGCCTTTGAGGTTATGGGTGCGTGCACCGCGAATGGTAATCGTATCTAACACAATAAGTAGGCTTCGACTGTACGTTTAAACACTATGCTTAAACGTTAGGTTTCATCGCATGAATGGTTGGCTTTAATGCACAAAAAGGCATTGTTTTGCTTAAAGTAGCGGTTAAGCACCAAAGTATTCAATAAGTGATGTGCAGAATAAGGAGACGCAAACAACTTTCTCTTATGTCCACATAGAACAACCTGTTAATATACGTGTACGCTGGTCAAAGCGAAATCAAATTTTTAGCTCAGTTGAAATTCATTGGCGTTTTATGCTGGAATAAACTGAATAATCGTCTAAATCATTCTCTTCAAACAACTTAGTAGCAAATTTCAGGTAGTCATCAGTGTCACAATCATTTAATGCTCTAGAAAAGAGGTCCGTCGCAGCCCTAGCCAGTGTTTACGGTTTACGGATGTATGGCTTGTTTCTATTGTTGCCAGTACTGGTTATTCACGCAGAGCAATTACAAGGCGCCACCCCTATGCTCATGGGTATAGCTTTGGGTGTCTATGGCATGACCCAGGCAATTTTCCAGCTCCCATTCGGTTTTTTGTCGGATAAGTATGGCCGTAAAGAGATGATTACGGTAGGGCTTTTGTTGTTTGTGATCGGTAGTTTAATCGCAGCCGCATCTTCGACAATCGAAGGTGTCATCTTGGGCCGCGCCGTACAGGGAATGGGCGCAATTGCAGCCGTGGTTCTGGCGTTAACGAGTGATCTAACTCGCGAGAGCCAGCGTTCTAAGGCTATGGCTATTATTGGCATGTCTATCGGGGCAGCTTTTTTGTTGGCGTTGATGAGCGCACCAATTTTAGAGTTTTGGATTGGCGTTAGAGGCTTGTTTATCATGACGGCGGTGTTCGCCGTCCTTGCACTTATATTGATTTGGCGAGTAGTGCCCACCCCCGTACCAACACGCAATATGGATGTACGGCCAGTTCCTGCGCAAATGTGGTCGCTACTAAAAGATCAGAGCTTGCTTAAGCTTGATATAGGGATATTTTTATTGCACTTCACCTTAACGGCCTCGTTTGTGATTGTGCCGATCGTATTACTTGAAGGCCTAGATTTAGACACAAGTGAACACTGGAAAATTTATTTACCCGCTCTGCTTGGCTCAATTCCTTTTATGGCTCTAATGGTCATCACTGCAAGTTCGCCAACGCGCAATAAATGGGTGTTCTTTGCATCTATTTGTTTGCTGGTATTGGCGCAAGTCTTGTTAGTGATTCGTCCAGTTAACTCGCTATTGGTAACAGTCGCGTTGTTCTTCTTCTTTTGGGGTTTTAATACTTTAGAAGCGCTACTGCCTTCTTTGGTTTCACGTCTTGCCCCTGCTGCAGGTAAAGGCTCGGCAATGGGCGTATACAACACATTCCAATTTACGGGCGTGTTCTTTGGTGGGTTTTTCGGCGGTCTACTGTATGGGCAGTTTGGCGTCACCGCTACATTTGTTCTGCTTGGTTTAGTTCTGGTTTGGTGGGCGTGGTTTGCATACAAGTCCGATCCATTCCGTCTACTAGACAGCCTTACGGTTAAGATTAATCCCGCTATTCGCGACGTCTGTCGTGAAGCTTTTCGTGATATCGAAGGTGTTGAAGAAGTTATTGTTTTTAAGGGTGAGTCGGTGGCTTACCTGAAAGTTGATAAGTCACGCTTAGATACTGCGGCGCTCGACGCCCTAACGTCAAGTTAGGTGTTGGATGAGAATTAAATTTTCGCTGTTTATATTAATAGCCGTTGCATCTTGGATAGTAGTCGCCAACCAGGCTGCAATGGCACAGAGTAAGCCACTAATAACGATCGCAGTTTTAAAGCACTTAGACGAGTATTTTACCGAGCCCTTAGACGCTCTTTATGTCGAAGAGCTTAGAGCGTTACTTGGGTCGGACTTTAAACTTGAGGTGGTTGAGTATAGAGCGGGTTGGAGTGCAGAAGAGGTCAACGCCGTTATCGATGAAATCTATGCAGATGGGGATGTTGATGCTTTACTGGTACTCGGCTTCGCGGCGAATCAACGCGCAATACAAAGAAACTCCTTCGATATACCGACCTTTTTACCGTTCGTAATAGAAAGTGAGATTATCGGCGCTCCGTTAAAAGATGGTGTGTCGGGTAAAAAGAACCTGAATTATTTAACCTATAGTACTCAATTTTTGGATTCCATCGATATTTTGCGCGATGTCGTTGATTTTACGAGTATCGCGATTCTGGCAGACGAAACTGTTATCGATTCGTTACCCGATCAGTTACGAGAGCAATACCTACAAACCTACAACGGCGTTTTTATAGATATCGTCCCGCATGACGGATCAGATGAACCCCTGATTAAGCTTGTTCCAGAGTCTGCAGAAGCTGCGATTATCGGCTTACTACCGAGAATGTCGACGGAGCGGATGCAGGAGCTTATTAATGATTTAAAAGAACGCAAAATGCCAACGTTTAGTTATTTAGGTAAAGGTTTGGTTGAGCGTGGTGTGTTAGCGACAGCTATGAATGATTCGGTTTATCAGTTAGCCGCGCGCCGCAATGCCTTAAACATACAAGCTGTCTTGTTGGGAGAGAACGCGAACGCACAACCGGTTATGGTTGAATCGAAACCTAAAATTCAAATAAACCAAAAAACCGCTGAAGAGATTGGGGTTTCAATTAATTTTAAGACGCTGATTAATGCAGAAGTGGTGGGTTTTGGTGAAGGCTTAGATGCGCGCCGCTACACACTGGACTCAGTTGTTGCTGAGGTGCTCCAGAACAGCTTACAAATCAAGGGACAGAGGATCGCGCAGCAGATTCAGTATGAACAACGCTCAGTCGCGCGCAGCGCTTTGCTACCGCAATTGGTGCTAGACGCGAACCGGATTGAGCGAAGAGACGACTCTGCATTAGTGCAATCGGGGTTCGCGGCAGCGAGCTCAACTGATGTGGCACTAAGTCTTTCGCAAACAATCTACTCGGAGAGTCGTTTCGCGAACGCAAAAATTCAGTCCTTACTCGCCTCAGCAAGCGATGATGAATATCGACAAGTGCAGCTAGACGTTATTCGCGAAGCGGTGTTGGCAATGGCCGATGTTTTACAGGCAAGGGCGGAGGCCGCTATTAATCAAGAGAACTTGGCCTTTTCTGAGCGTAACCTGGAGCTTGCAATTGACAGAGTTGGCCTTGGAGCGACCTCATCAGCAGACCAGTATCGTTGGGAAGCACAGGTAGCGAACACGCGCTCAGCCGTTTTTAGGGCTTATTCAAGTGTTCTCATAGCACAGCAGAATCTTAATCGTGTTTTAGACCGAGATATACATAAGCCAATTGATGTTGCAGACGTTGATATGGATCAACTGTTGCTCTTTTCGGTTGATGAAATATTTCAACTGATGGACAACGCTGATACGTTTGAGCATCTGTATCAAATCGGACAATTAGATGCGTTTGAAAACTCACCAGAATTGGCAAAGTTAGACTATCTGATTGAGGCGAAGGGTCGTGAATTCACCGCTCTAAAACGTCAGCGATGGATCCCTGAAATTGGCCTCAGTGGTCAAATTACTGACAATATCGATAGCGCCAATGCGCAAGTACAAGAAGGGCGTGACTGGCAGGTGATGCTAAATGCGCGAATTCCGTTTTTTCAAGGTGGAGGGCTTTCATCAAAGCAGAAGACTGCTCGCTTGGAGCTAGCGCAGTTAGAGAATCAAAGAGCGCAGATAAAGCGCCAGCTTTCTCAAGCTTTGAGAAGATCAATGAATAATCTGCTGACATCATTATTCAATTTGCAGTTTACTAAGACTGCGGCAACGTCGGCTAGTAAGAGCCTAAGTTTAGTTACCGACTCTTATAATCAAGGAGTGCTTTCAATTGTTGATCTGCTTGACTCACAAAACGCGAGCGTTAGTGCAAACTTAGGGGCAGTACAGGCGAATATTGCATTCTTACGAGCGACTGTCGAAATGCAACGGACCATGGGTGACTACGAGTTTCTATTGGCACCTGAAGAGCGCGACAACTTACGAAAAGAGTACCAACTAGAATTTGCACGGTATAAGTCTTTGCCACGTCAACAACGAAATGCACTACGAAGAGGTTTAGAAAACGCAGATGAATAACACGATCAATAGGAGGTCGCTTGCGAAGCGGTGTGTTACTGCTCTGTTAGTACTAGGTTTGTTAAGCAATTTAGTTGGGTGTGAGGGTGATGAACTTGTCATTGAAGACCGGCTGCGGCCTGTACGTTTTGTTACGATTAGTGATTCAGACCAGTCACGACGAAGTACGTTTCCGGGCGTTTCCCAGTCTGCGCGAGAATCACGCCTGAGCTTTAAGGTGGCAGGCACAGTAGCGGATATTCCGGTGCAAGTGGGCGACTCTATAGCCGCGGGCACGGTAATTGCTAAGCTAGATCCTTCGGCCTACGAATTGCAATTACAACAAGCTCAAGCCAACGTCGCGCAATCTCGTGCTGCATCGCGTAATGCCAAAGCAGCCTATGAACGTACTCGATCTTTATACGCGAACAACAATGCAGCACTGGGTGATTTAGACGCAGCACGTGCGGCTTCTGAGTCGGCTGAGGCACAACAGAGGTCTGCTGGAAAGTCTTTGGAATTAGCTCAGCTCAATTTGTCATACACTCGACTGTCAGTCGATATTGACTGCAGTGTTGACTCTATTTCGGTAGAAATAAACGAAAACGTATCTTCATCGTCTGAAGTAGCACGCGTCAATTGCAGTGATGATATTGAAGTTGAGGTAACTGTGCCGGAAAGCACGGTAACGGGGCTTAAAAAAGGCAACTCTGCGCGTTTACAGTTTGACGCGTTGGCTAATCGTGACTTTGACGGTGAGATCGTGGAGATTGGTAATGGTATCGGCGGCGTAGGCTCGACGTTTCCTGTCACTGTTGCCGTTAAAGAGTCAGATCCAGCGTTACGTCCTGGTTTGGCTGTTGCTGTGTCGTTTTCTGTAGCGAACCCCGATGTGGCGAGTAAAGATGTGCTCATACCATTGTCGTCGCTAATCAAGCGGACTGATGGCACGTACGTTTTTGTTGTTGTTCCTGACGATACTGAGCCAACGCAAGGCGTTGTCGAACTGCGGGAAGTAAGCGCGGGTGATTTGACGTCATCAGGCATTCAAATAATTGACGGTCTGAGTTCGGGAGAGCGAGTAGTCACTGCAGGCGTATCTTTTTTGCGCGACCAGCAAGCTGTCGCACTTCCTTAAGGTCAGAGCGTTAAACGCAGGCTAAACATAAGCATATGCGCATCAGAACATTATGAATCTAACGCAGTTTTCCCTTAAAAATGACCGCACAGTCCTGGCTCTTATAGGAATACTGTTCTTATTCGGTTTGCAGTCGTTTGTCAGTATTCCCAAGCAACAAGATCCTGGGTTTACGATTCGGACTGCGGTAGTCTCAACACGTTTTGATGGTGCGAGTCCTGCGCGTGTTGAACAACTGGTGACCAAGCGTATCGAAGAAAAAGTTCAGGAGATGCCTGAGCTCGACTTTATTACAAGTGAATCGCTACCTGGACAGTCCATCGTCATGGTTAACTTTCAAGAAAGTTACGTTGAAATGCAGCCGATTTTTGACGATTTGCGACGCAAGATCGAGGATATTGAATCGAAACTTCCTGTAGGAGTCCAAAAACCTCGAGTTAACGATCAATTCGGCGATATTTTTGGCAGCGTTTATAGCCTAACCGGCGAAGGTTATAGCTATGCAGAGTTGGCTGATATAGCCGAAGAAATACGCGACGAGTTACTCAAGGACTCTGATGTCGCCAAAGTACGGATCCATGGCGAACAAAAGCAAGTCGTCTTTATTGATTACAAAAGCGCTACGCTGACTGAGTTGGGGATCTCCCCGCAGCAATTAGCCGGAATCCTGAGCAAGATCAATATTGTCTCGGCAGGCGGGAATATCTTAAGTGGCACCGAACGACTTACACTTGAGCCTAGCGGTAACTTTGAAACCATTGAGGATATTAAACGTACCGTAGTTCCCATTCCCAATGTTGGTTTAGTCTATCTAGCGGACATAGCCAATGTTTACCAAGCTTACGACGACCCAACAACAAAGCTAACTAGAGTGAACGGTAAGCCCGGGTTGGCAATAGCGGTATCTATGCGAGAGGGTGGCGACATTCTTAAGCTGGGTAAGCGCTTAGACGATATGGTTCCAGTGCTAGAAGCTGGCTATCCATGGGGCATAAAACTCGATAAGATTTGGTTTCAAGCCGATCTAGTCAAAGAGGGGGTTGGTAACTTTGTATCCAGCCTATCTCAGTCTGTATTGATTGTTGTTGCTGTGATGCTGTTCTTTTTGGGTATGAGGACAGGCTTTGTGGTAGCAAGTCTTATTCCTTTAGCCATCATGATTTCGTTTTACTTCATGCAGGTTTTCTCAATCACCATAAACCAAGTCTCTTTGGCTGCTTTGATCATTGCACTTGGCTTGCTTGTGGACAATGCGATTGTGATCGTTGAATCTATATTGGTAAAACGAGAAGAGGGTGCTTCTGCGGTTGATGCCGCAGTGCAAGCGGGGGGTGAGTTATTAACGCCTTTACTCGTCTCTTCCTTGACCACTGCAGCGGCCTTTATGCCCATTGCTCTCGCTGAATCAGCGGTTGGTGAATACACCTCAGATATTTTCTACGTGGTGACTATCGCGCTCCTGACCTCATGGGTCTTGGCGATGGCGTTCCTGCCTATTCTGTCTATGTACGCAATGAAAAATGTTGAGCCCGGCGAAAAAGATCGCACGAATTCATCAGCGTACGCGCTCTATAAGCGCTACTTGCTTTGGACCCTCAAGCATAGATTAGTCACGTTGATAGGCGTCGTACTGACGTTTTGGCTCGCTTTAACCATGATGGGTTTAGTACCACAGAAATTTATTGAGGGCTCTGAAGATCCCGTATTTACCGCTAAATTGGAGCTGCCATTAGGAAGTTCTATTGAAACCAGCGAGGCGTTAGTCAAAGATCTAGACGCGTTTCTGGTAGCTGAATTTATGTCCGACCCTGATAGTGATGAATCAAGTGAGACGCAAGGACCACAAATTAAGAGTTGGGCAACATTTATTGGTGAGGGCGGTCCGCGACTCTCGTTAGGCTTAAACCCACCTAATGAAAACCCAGCGAATTCGTTTATGGTCGTCAATACGCGAAATGGTGCCGATGTTGAGCCGATTGTCGCGGCTATTGAAGGCTTTTTAACGGAACAACACCCTGACTTATCTAAGCAAGTATCTGCACTTGAAAACGGTCCGCCGGTAGGTTATCCGATAATAATGCGTGTGCAAGGCGAGAGTATTGATGACCTATATCGCGTGGCTGAAGAAGCAACGCTGCTCTTGTACGACAATCCTAAAGTGCTGTCGGTTAAGAACTCATGGGGGCTGCCGGCTAAGAAATTGTTGGTTTCCATTAGCCAAGAGCGCGCACAACGAGCAGGTGTTACCAGTGACGATGTAGCCTATGCGCTGCGAGCGAACTTGCAAGGCCAGCAACTGTCTGAATATCGTAACGAAGACAAGCTCTTACCAATTTTGCTAAGAGCCGATATTCGTGACCGCGAAGATATTAGTAAACTGGACGGTTTGAGTGTGTTTTCGACCTCGAGCAACCGTGTTGTACCTTTGAGCCAAGTTGCTGACGTTGAACTTGCGTTTCAACCAGGTGTAATCGAAAGGCGTGATCGGATTAGAACGCTGTCGCTTAAGACACAGCTCAAGCCTGGGTTTTCGGCGGCCGAAGTAACCGATGAGTTGCTGCCAGAAATGACCAATGCTAGTCTGAGTTGGCCTTCAGGTGTAACGTTTGACGTTGGTGGCGAGAGCCGTGAATCTGACGATGCCGCGTCATCAATTGGCGATAAGCTCCCTATCGCTTTTATGATTATTTTGTTATTACTAGTCTCGCAATTCAATTCGTTACGAAGTCCAGTCATCATAATGGTCACAATCCCATTAGGGTTGATCGGTGTCGTAATCGGGCTTTTAGTTGCAAGGTCATCATTTGGCTTTTTCACAATTCTTGGCATTATTGCGTTGTCGGGCATCATAATAAACAACGCCATCGTATTAATTGATCGAATTAACATAGAACGTAATCAATTGGGTAAGCCGGCTGCAAATGCGATAATTGATGCTTGCTGTCAACGTTTACGCCCGATTTTTCTTGCGAGTTGTACCACCGTGTTGGGTATGATGCCTTTGTTGTGGGGCGGCACAGCAATGTTCCGTCCAATGGCCGTCAGTATTATTTTCGGCCTTGCCTTTGCCACACTATTAACATTGTTCGTCGTGCCGATATTGTATTCGGTGCTCTATCGAGTGAATTACAAGGAGATTTAATCATTCTCAACCGCTCAGTAAATTGCTGCTGCGATCACTGACGCGGTCGACACAAAGCATTTCTGTCGAAAACTTACTAAACTAATTATCAATAAAGTGCTTTTACACTTTAGAACGTATAGCGCTCGCGTTAATATAGCGCCCATAAACAATTAATCGCCTAAGATCAGGTGGAGACAGAATGGCCAGAGGGATAAATAAAGTAATTTTGGTTGGAAATTTAGGCAACGATCCGGAAGTTCGTTATTCGGCTAACGGTGCAGCTATTGCCAATATCAGTATTGCTACGAAGGAATCATGGAAAGACAAGAATACTGGCGAACAGCAAGAACGTACAGAATGGCATCGAGTGGTGATGTTTAATCGTCTGGGCGAGATTGCTGGCGAGTATTTGCGTAAGGGTTCCCAAGTGTATATTGAAGGTAAACTTCAAACTCGCAAATGGCAGGACCAAAGTGGTAATGACCGGTACAGCACTGAGATTGTCGCCAACGAGATGCAGATGTTGGGTGGTCGTGGTGGCGATATGGGGGGTGGCAGTGCTCCTTCTCAAAACCGGCCTCAGTCGAATCAAGGCGCGCCTAGCCAAGGTGCATCTAATCAAGGCGGACCTCAAGGAGGGCCCAACCCCGGCTATGGCGGACCACAAGGTGTCCAGCAGGGCGGTTCTCAAGGAGGAGCAAGCAATTCAGCCCCTGCTCCGATGAATGATTTTGATGATGACATTCCATTCTGAGCAATACACAAATGATAACTGTTGATTAAAATCATTAAGGGTCTTTTTTTAAAGGCCCTTTTTTACTGGCATTAAAAAAGAAGTCATAAAAGGAAATTAATTTTGAAGATCGTCGTATCTATCTTGCTGTTGTGTCTGAGTACACCTATTTGGGCTATAAATGAGTCGATGGTCGATATTTCTATTTTAAAATCTAGAGACGGTAAATGGACGCTAACGTACCAAACGCACAAGCCTGCGTCGCGACTCAGTTTCGTTCGAAATCCAGATAATTCTCGAATTGAACGCTGGAAGCCGATAACTTCAGATTTTGAGATTGTTTCTATTGAAAATCAGGAGTATTTGATTAAAAAAGATGGCTCTAACTTTAACAAAGTGAGTTTGCTTTTAACTCCAACATATAAGCATCTTTCGAAGGATTACGCCCCTTTTTCGCCATATTCAAGCGATGGAAGCTTAATCTACACAGGGCGACTATTTGCCTGTATTGATACATGCCGTGATGAAGTTAACCAGTGGCAACTTTCAATGCAAGTGCCAGAAGGCGAGCACATGATCGTTGCTGGTAAAGTGCTTACAGGCGCTACCAGTTGGATAGATACTGATGACGGCATGAATGTATATGTTGGTTCTCAGAAGCCCATTGAAACTCAAAATGTTATAGCGGTGATTGATCATGGGTTACCAGAAAGAATAAAGCGTTCATTAGATACGGACATTCCTAAATTGATGAATTATTTCGAGCAGAGGTTAGGAGAAATTAAAGGAGTTAAACCAACTTTATTTGCTTCATACGCCAATATTGATGGGCACTCATCTCAAGGTGTGGTAACACCTTGGATATCGTAAAAGAGATCCATTTCCCACACTCGCTAGGGTTGCTTTATTCCGCATTTACTTACTACACTGGATTTAGAGTCAACTCGGGTGAGTACAAAGTTATGGGGCTTGCTCCTTATGGTGAACCCAAGTATGTGGACCTCATCCTAGAGCATCTGATCGATGTTAAAGAAGACGGTTCATATCGTTTAGATCAACGCTATTTCAATTATTGCACGGGCTTAACCATGACGAATAAGCGCTTTTACGACTTATTTGGACGGCCCGCACGCAAACCTGACGAGGAACCGCTAGAGCAGTTCCATATGGATATTGCGGCATCTGTACAAGCTGTTACTGAAATTATTGTCCTGCGACTTACAGAGTCGATCGCGGCTGAGACAGGAATCCGCAACTTATGTCTAGCGGGTGGTGTTGCGCTTAACTGCGTGGCAAACGGCAAGATATTACGCGCTAAGCATTTTGACAATGTCTGGATTCAACCCGCTGCTGGTGACGCCGGAGGAGCGTTAGGCGCTGCTCAAGCCTACGCACACCTTGCATGCGACTTACCCAGAACAGTGAAACCTAACGACGCGATGCAAGACTCTTACCTTGGATGCGAATTTAGTGATGACGACATTCGTCAGCGCTTGGATTCAGTTGGCGCTATTTACAAGAAACTCTCACACCATGATCTTATAGCCCAGACGGCTAGAGTGCTCGCTGATGAAAAAGTGGTTGGTTGGTTTCAAGGCCGCATGGAGTTTGGGCCAAGAGCCTTAGGAGGCCGTTCGATTCTAGGCGATCCTCGCTCACAGGGTATGCAGAAGAATCTAAATTTGAAGATTAAATATCGCGAATCATTTCGACCTTTTGCACCTTCTGTATTGCGCAGTGAAGTTGGCAATTGGTTTGACCTAGATGGCGACAGCCCCTATATGCTTCTGGTTGATAAAGTAAAAGAAGACAAGTGCCTTCAAATGGATGAAGAGCAGGGCAAGTTGTTCGGGATTGATAAGCTGAATGTACCCCGTTCTGAACTCCCTGCGATTACGCACGTAGACTATTCAGCACGGATACAGACAGTGCACGAAGAAACTAACCCACATTACCACCAGCTTATAAGCGAGTTTTTCGCCTTAACCGGGTGCCCAGTGGTGGTTAACACTAGTTTTAACGTGCGCGGTGAGCCAATAGTGTGCACGCCAGAAGACGCTTTCAACTGCTTTATGGGTACCGAGATGGACGCTCTGAGTATAGGTAACTTTATATTGCATAAGGGCGACCAAAACCCGGGTTTGAAGCGAGATTATAAGAGCGCCTTTAAACTAGACTAATTCTTTGCATTCATACGTTAATAGCTACGCACAAAAAAAGGCTCCTCGTGAAGAAGAGCCTTTTATTTGTCTTTGCCTCAAGCTGCCTTTAGGTTAGAAACTTACCTAAAGGCAGCTTGCAGGCGACATAGCTATTAAACCAGTCTTAAAACTTAGCCAAACTGATTCATAGTATTGTCTTCACCGGCTGCCTTAAGTGCTGCGTCACCAGAGAAATACTCCTTGTGATCATCTCCAATGTTCGACCCGGCCATGTCTTGGTGCTTAACACAAGCTAGTCCTTGACGTATTTCTTTGCGTTGAACGCCTTTAACATAAGCCAACATGCCTTCTTCGCCAAAGTAACCTTTTGCTAGGTTGTCGGTAGACAATGCTGCGGTGTGGTAAGTAGGCAATGTGATCAAGTGATGGAAAATGCCGGCTTTCGCTGCGCCATCGCGTTGGAAGTTCTGGATCATGTCATCAGCACGAACGGCTAACTCAGAATCATCATATTTGACATCCATCAAACCATCACGATCATACTTTGACACATCTTCACCAGCTTCAACCATTAGGTCGTATGCTTGCTGTCTGAAGCTTAACGTCCAGTTAAACGAAGGTGAGTTGTTGTAGACCAATTTTGCATTAGGTACAACTTCACGAATGCTGTCGACCATCGTACCAATTTGACCAACGTGAGGTTTTTCAGTTTCGATCCAGATAAGGTCAGCACCGTTTTGTAGGCTAGTGATGCAGTCCAATACGCAACGTTCTTCGCCTGTACCTTCTTTAAATTGAAACAGGCCGCTAGCGAGACGCTTGGGACGTACGAGGCTACCGTTTTGATGAATAACGACATCGCCGTTTTTCATTTGTGCTGGCGTAAGTTCTTCGCAATCTAAGAACGCATTGTATTGGTCGCCTAAATCACCAGGCTGGTCAGTTACGGCAATTTGTTTGGTAAGACCCGCACCCAAAGAGTCAGTACGTGCAACGATAACGCCATCATCTACGCCTAATTCCATGAATGCGTAACGTACCGCACGGATCTTGGCTAGAAAGTCAGAATGAGGAACAGTTACTTTACCGTCTTGGTGACCGCACTGTTTTTCGTCTGACACTTGGTTTTCGATTTGAATGGCACATGCGCCAGCTTCAATCATTTGCTTGGCCAAAAGGTAAGTCGCTTCTGCGTTACCAAAGCCAGCATCAATATCAGCAATAATTGGCACTACGTGTGTTTCAAAGTTGTCTATTTTGTCTTGTACAGCGCGAGCCGTAACTTCGTCTTTAGCGGCATCGAGCTCTTTAAACAAATGACGAAGTTCACGTGCGTCAGCTTGTCTTAAGAACGTATACAGTTCTTCAATTAATGCAGAAACACTTGTTTTCTCATGCATTGATTGGTCTGGCAATGGGCCAAACTCAGAACGTAAAGCAGCAATCATCCAGCCAGAAAGGTAGAGGTAGCGCTTACTTGTAGTTCCGTGGTGTTTTTTCACAGCGATCATTTTTTGCTGAGCGATAAAACCATGCCAGCAACCAAGAGATTGTGTGTATTGAGCAGAATCAGCGTCATAATCAGCCATGTCTTGGCGCATAATGCCAGCTGTATATCGAGCGATTTCGATGCCAGTCTGGAAGCGATTTTGCACACGCATACGTGCTGCGTATTCAGGGTTTATGCCTTCGAAGGCGGTGCCATTGTTCGCAATAAGTTTGCTAGCGGCTTTAATTTCATCTTGGTAGTTCGACATATTTAGGTACCTGGGTGTAGTTACCGAGTTTGGTGACTTGCTACTGTTTCACCAGAGCATTAATTAGTGTGTTGTTCATCTAAAGCCATTAGCCATTCATGAAAAAAGCGTCTGTGCCAGTAAATGAAAGCTGCGGAGTTACGTTATAAACTTTGTAATAACGTCAATCTCTGCAATGGCGCGTACAATACCTGTACTTTAGGGTCGTTCAAAGAGAGGACTCACAATGACTACTATTCGCTGTTTGAATACTACTCAAGAATCCATTACTTTGGTCAATAGTCTAGGCTGTATAAGCCTAATGAATGTCAAAAATCAGTACTTTTAGTCTAAAACACAGGTATAAACGCTCCTTAACATCCGAAATACGAGTAAATTACCTGTGTCAAAAATCAATTCAGATGGTTTAGGTTCCGACAGAATCGATTAGGCGTTAAACGAGTAACAGCACAGACGCAAAAAGACTTGCTTGGTCTACCCAATAATTACCATTAACTCTAAAAATATTTAATTTCATGAACAAACACGCTGAAAATTACCTTCAAAAAGTAGACCTTCAAGTTGCATCGTCGCTTGTCGACTTTGTAGAAAACGAAGTCTTGCCAGGGCTCGACATTAGCGCATCTGGTTTCTGGCAGTCTTTGTCTGGTGTGGTCAATGAATTGACTCCACAGAATATTGCTTTGCTCGAAGAGCGAGATGAACTTCAAGCGAAGTTAGATGTGTGGAATGCTGCTCACAAAGACAGTTTTAGTCCTAGCGATTACAAAAAGTTCTTGCAGGAGATAGGCTATTTAGTGCCAGAAGGTAGTGAATTCAAAATTTCCACAGAAAATGTTGATGACGAAATTGCGCGCCAGGCTGGGCCTCAATTAGTTGTGCCGACCTCAAACGCACGCTTCGCTCTCAATGCAACCAATGCTAGATGGGGTAGTCTTTATGATGCGCTCTACGGCACAGACGCTATTCCTTCGGATCATGGTGCTCAAGCGACAGGCGCATACAACCCTTTACGTGGCGACAAAGTAATTGCATTTGGGCGTGCGTTTTTAGACGAGCATTTCCCTATTGTAGGCAGCGATGGGCGTCAAATGAGTCACGTCAGTGCTCTTGCGTACACAATTCAAACAAGCAGTTCAGGTGCCTATGTGCTTCATATTGGCACGCAAGCAGGTAATGCTGGTTTAGAAACACCCGCGAAATTCATAGGCTTTCAAGGTGCCCCTGAGAACCCATCGTCGATTTTATTGACCCACAACGGCCTGCGTGTAGCGATAGAGATTGATCCTACGTCAGCAATTGGAGCTACCGACAAGGCCGGTGTAAAAGATTTAACCATGGAAGCGGCATTAACAACTATCCAAGACTTCGAAGACTCGGTTGCGGCAGTTGATGCCCAAGATAAAATTGGCGTGTACCGAAATTGGCTAGGCCTTATGAAGGGTGACCTTGAAGAGTCGTTCCAAAAGGGCGGCAAGGCAATGACTCGCGCACTGGCTAACGATAAAACTTATGTTGGCACCGATGGTCATGATTTAGTATTGCACGGGCGCAGCTTGTTGTTCTGTCGCAATGTAGGACATTTAATGAGCAATCCAGCAATCATTGATGCTAACGGTCGTGAAATCCAAGAAGGCATTATGGATGCCATGTTCAGCAGCACAATTGCCTTGCACGACTTAAAAGGTTCGAACACTCGAAAGAACTCACGTACGGGTAGTGTGTACATTGTTAAGCCGAAAATGCACGGCCCTAAGGAAGCCGCGTTTGCAAATACGCTGTTTGACCGTGTCGAAGACGAACTTGGTTTAGCCAGACACTCTCTAAAAATAGGAGTGATGGACGAAGAACGCCGAACGACGGTCAACCTTAAGGAATGTATACGCGCTGTAAAAGACCGCGTCGTATTTATTAATACCGGATTTTTAGATAGAACCGGTGATGAGATTCATACCAGCATGTTGCTCGGTCCAATGACAACTAAAGCGGGTATCAAGCAGCAAGCCTGGATTAAGGCCTACGAAAACTGGAATGTTGATATCGGTTTGGAATGTGGTTTAAGCGGTCGAGCGCAGATTGGTAAGGGTATGTGGGCGATGCCCGATGAAATGGCGCAAATGCTGGTCGAAAAAATCGGTCACCCTAAGTCCGGAGCCAATACTGCATGGGTGCCTTCGCCTATTGGCGCAACACTGCACTCAACGCACTATCATCAGGTGAATGTGTTCGATGTGCAAAAAGACCTTGCCAAGCGCGCCAGAGCCTCATTAGATGACATTTTAACGATTCCGCTTAAGGCAAAAGACCAAAACTTTAGCGCCGATGAGGTTCAGCGTGAGCTAGACAATAATGCCCAAGGAATTCTCGGTTATGTTGTTCGTTGGATTGATCAGGGAGTAGGGTGCTCTAAAGTGCCTGATATCAACAATGTTGGTCTTATGGAAGACCGAGCGACTTTACGTATTTCCAGTCAGCACTTAGCTAACTGGTTAGAGCACGGCATAACAACCGAAGTTGCTATTCGCGATACGTTTAAGCGTATGGCGGCCATCGTTGACGAGCAAAATGCGCATGACCCTGTTTATGTGCCAATGTGCAAAAACCTTGAAGAGAGCATCGCGTATCAAGCAGCTCTTGCCTTAGTGTTTAAAGGTAAAGAGCAACCTAGTGGCTACACCGAGCCGCTATTGCACCAGTATCGTTTGGCATTGAAAGCGTCGATGTAGGCGAAGGAAAGAAAGTAGCTTACATCGCGTGAAGCCCTATCAAGGCGCTATGCCTTGCTCAATATAAGCTCAGGTCTTGATAATGTATTAATCAGGGCCTTTAGCTCATGGTGTCGCGACTCACCTAATGGTAGCATTCGACCACCATGAACTTTCATTATTAATTCTAATGTCTGAAGCTTTAACAGCCCAGATCAAACAGCATCTAGCTGCCGTTATTGATCCCTACACACAACAATCTCTTACGGCTAATAAGGCCCTAAAATCGCTTGAAATAAGTGATTCAAAAGTTGTACTTAAATTGCGTAAGGGTTATCCGGTTGCGCTGGCTTCTGAAACATTGAGCCAATTGATCCAACAGGCCTTGCGCGATGTCGTGTTTGAGCAGCGTGATTTGGATATTGAGATTGAGCAGCACATTATTTCTCATTCTGTTCAGCAAGGTACACAGGCCGTAAAGGGCATTAAAAATATCATTGCTATTGCGTCCGGCAAAGGAGGCGTGGGTAAGTCAACCGTGTCTGCAAATTTGGCGCTTGCACTAAGCCGCGCTGGGGCTAACGTCGCTGTATTAGATGCTGACATTTATGGACCAAGCCAACCAAGAATGCTAGGTATTAGCGGTAAGCCAGATGCTTTAGAAAATAAGATGCTAGTGCCTATGCGTAATATGGGCATTAAGATTATGTCCATCGGTTTTATGATCGAAGAAGACACGCCAATGATTTGGCGCGGGCCTATGGTTACCCAAGCCTTGGAGCAGATGTTACGAGGCACCGCTTGGGATGATGATGGCCAAGATGTTGACTATCTCATTATTGACCTGCCACCAGGCACGGGCGACATTCAACTTACATTGTCACAAAAAGTACCCGTAACCGGTGCCGTAATTGTTACCACACCTCAAGACATAGCCTTACTTGATGCGCGTAAAGCGGTCAAAATGTTTGAGAAAGTCGAGATTCCTATTTTTGGTGTGATCGAGAACATGAGTGTTCACATATGCAGCAAGTGTGGTCATCAAGAAGCGATCTTTGGTGCGCATGGTGCTGAAAAAATGGCCGAGCAGTACAATCTTGAGCTGTTAGGTGAAATTCCTTTAGAAATGGGTATTCGCGAACAAGCCGATTCTGGCAAGCCCATAGTAGAGTCTGCGCCTGATTCAGACGCTGCTGCTATATTTGTACAGGTGGCTCTGCGGGTTGCCGCACAGCTCTCGATGTCTAAGCAAGACTTTGCATCGAAGTTCCCTAATATTGTGGTTGAGAAGTCGTAGATAAGAGATTGATATTAAAGCGATAAATTACTTAAACTAAGAAGATATAAAATGAGCGATAGCGCAATAGGGAAGTTATTCAGAGTGACCACGTACGGTGAGAGCCATGGACTTGGGCTGGGCTGTATTGTTGATGGCTGCCCTCCAGGCTTGGAGTTAAGCGAAACCGACTTGCAAGGTGACCTTGATCGCCGCAAACCAGGCCAATCTCGGTATACAACGCAAAGGCGTGAAGCTGACGAAGTCAGTATTATGTCTGGCGTTTTCGAAGGTAAAACGACCGGCACTTCTATTGGGTTAACCATCCCTAATACTGATCAAAAATCCAAAGATTACTCAAACATCTTAGATAAGTTCAGGCCGGGTCATGCTGACTATACTTATTACCACAAGTACGGAAACCGTGATTATCGCGGTGGTGGTCGTTCTTCGGCGCGCACTACAGCGATGATTGTTGCTGCAGGCGGTATAGCTAAAAAGTATCTTAATTCCAAAGAAGGTATCGTAATTACAGGCTATTTGGCACAAATGGGTTCAGTAAAAGCCCAACAGATTGATCTAGCAGAGTCTCGCAACAATGCCTTTAATTGCCCCGACGTCAATAAGGTAGCAGAGATGGAAGACCTTATTACACAGTTGCGCCGAGACGGCGACTCTGTGGGCGCTAAAGTAACAGTAATCGCTCAGAATATGCCGGTCGGTTTGGGTGAGCCTGTCTTTAATGAGCTGGATGCAGATTTAGCAAAAGCACTTATGAGTATTAATGCGGTAAAAGGCGTCGAAATTGGGGCTGGCTTTAACAGCGTTGAACAACGCGGATCTGAGCATCGAGATGAAATGTTCCCTGATGGCTTTGCGACCAATAACGCAGGCGGCATATTGGGCGGTATTTCCAGTGGCCAAGATGTGATTGCCAGTATTGCGCTTAAGCCAACTTCTAGTATTACTAAGCCGGGTAACAGCATAAACACAAAGGGCGAGCCGGTTGAAATTGTGACGAAAGGGCGGCATGACCCGTGCGTGGGTATCCGGGCAGTGCCTATCGCTGAAGCAATGGCAGCAATTGTTATCATGGACCACTACCTACGACATCGCGCGCAAAATGCAGATGTGAGTGGTTTGTCCGCCCCGATAGCAGGGTCAAGACCATGTCGTTGATTCAGGATCGGCATTAAGAAGCTTTAGATTCTCTAATAAGCGACCTTAATCTAGACTAAAAGTTTGTTGAAACTGAGCTTATCTATACAGCGACTATTTATACTACGTGTCTAATTAAGAACTGCTAATAAATTAGTCCAACGCTATGAAAGTTGTCTATTGGTTACGCCAAGACTTACGAATACAAAGTAATTACGCCCTTAGCCACGCGTGCGCGGTCGGTGAGGTTTACCCTGTCTTTATAGCCCCCCAAAACACCGGAGGTGCTTCAAAGTGGTGGCTTCATCAGAGCTTGAAATCACTCGGCGATGCGTATCAAAGTAAAGATATAGCGTTAGCCTTGGCGGCGGGTGATCCAATTGAATGCATTACCACGCTCAGCAATGCACTGCATGCCGACTTGGTTGTTTGGAATCGGGTGTACACGCCTGATGGCATCGAGTTAGGCGAGATTATGCGCAACGCCCTTGATGAATTGAACATCAAGCATCGGTCATTCAATTCTCAGCTACTGCTTGAACCAACTAAAGTGTTTAACAAGCAGGGCACGCCATTTAAAGTGTTTACACCGTTTTGGCGTCATTGTAGAAGTTTCTTAGAGCCGCAAACCGCGCCTAAGCTCTCCGCCTTCAAAACTCAATCAAGCGACCCTATCGCGGCACTTGGCTCGCATTCAAGGTCTTTAGATGAATTGGGCCTAACGCCGTCCAATCCTGACTGGGCCGCCGAGTTTTCTGAATTTTGGTCTCCTGGCGAAGCAGGCGCGCAGGCACAGTGGCAAGAATTCATGGACGACAGTGTGGATGACTACGGTGACGGCCGAGACTTTCCTGCATTGGGCAAAACCTCGGGTCTATCTCCGCATTTGGCATGGGGCGAGATTAGTCCAGAACAGATTTTTGCTGAATGTTGTGTGGCTATTGATTCTGGTCAAGCAGATGCCGTCAATGCCAATAAGTTTCTATCAGAAATCGGCTGGCGTGAGTTTTGCAGCTATTTATTGTGCCACTTTCCACACTTACCAGAACAAGCTTTTAACGCGAAGTTTGATGCCTTTCCATGGCAACAGAATCAAGACTACTTAAAGGCATGGCAACAGGGCAAAACAGGCTATCCGATCGTTGATGCGGGTATGCGCGAGCTTTGGCAAAGTGGGTACATGCACAATCGCGTTCGTATGATTGTCGCATCATTCCTAACTAAGCACTTAATGCTTGATTGGCGAGAGGGTGCCGACTGGTTCTGGGATACGTTGCTTGATGCCGATCTTGCCAATAATACAGCCGGTTGGCAGTGGGCAGCAGGCTGCGGTGCCGACGCTGCGCCTTACTTTAGAATATTTAACCCCATTCTTCAGGGGCAGAAATTTGATAAAAGAGGCGAGTACGTACGCCAATGGGTGCCTGAACTAGCGACGATCCCAGATAAGTGGCTATATACGCCTTGGGAAGCGCCTGTAGAAGTCTTAGAGCAGAGTAATGTGGTGCTCGGCTCCACCTACCCAATGCCAGTGGTTGATCACAAGCAAGCTCGTGAATTGGCTCTTTCAACATATCAGCAGATGAAAGCGGGCTAATGAACGAACGAGATATTGATAAGACAGCTGACGATAATCACGAGAAGAGTCAGAATAACAGCCCAGCTGAAGGAGTAGGCCGTACCGCAATAGACGAGGAGCTTAGTCTCGCATTAGGGTTTGATCAGGAAGATCTACTAGCCCTAGCGACATCGCAAATGCCGTTTGGTAAATATGCAGGACGACCGTTGATTACTCTGCCTGAGGAATATCTATTCTGGTTTCGCAAGCATGGCTTTCCAAATGATCGGCTTGGCAAATTAATGGCCCTTTGCTTAGAACTCAAAATAGAAGGCTTGGATGGACTCTTGATGCCTTTAGTTAAAAGTCGACTACGCAGCTAGCGAGCATTACACATAGCCAAGCTTACATGCTCGATTGCCCGCCCATTTTGTGTAAACGTAGTCAGCTATATTCTTAATTAATGGCCAGCGTAACGGTCTAAAGAGCCACCCAATCGGTGTGTATGACCACGCGGCTACCGTGGCATCTAGCCCAGTCTTCCACTGATCAGTTTCGGTATGTAAATGTAGAACGCTGAGGAATAGCGTTCGATGATCTGGCACTGTTTTGTCTAAAGATGGCAGTTGCCATTGGTTTAGATCCACTTTGTGGATATCTTCAAGTCGTAACTCCGCACGCTTTAAGCGGCGGAGCAGCTTCATTTCTTTGCTGCACATTGCGCAGCGGCCATCGTAGAACAAGGTGGATTGCATTAATGAGCTCATATCATCTGACTAATTTTTCGCTTGCAATAATATATGCAAATACATAATTCCTTGTGATGAGTATTGCCAAAAGATAGACTAAGCAATTAAACGCTGACTCTTGGTAGCATAATGATGCAACACGAGCAGTGGGTTAATAGCCTAAACAATTAAAACTCAAAAACAGGTAAAGTAATGGCAGGTTCTCGCGAGCAGTTTAGATCTAGATTGGGATTCATTTTAGCCGCGGCTGGTTCTGCGGTTGGAATTGGTAACTTGGTTGGTTTTCCAGTAAACGCAGCGAAAAATGGTGGGGCAGCATTCTTGTTGATCTACGCCTTATTTGTCGTGTTTTTATGCTTGCCTGTGATGATGGCAGAAATGTCATTGGGTAGAAAAACACAGCGAAACCCTTTAGGTGCCTATAAGGCTATAGGTGGGGAAGACTCCCGTTGGAACTTTGGCGGTTGGTTGGCGCTTGTTACGCCTTTTATGATTGCCGTTTTTTATCAAGTTCTGACGGTTTGGCTATTGGGTTACTTTATTGGTGCTGTGTCAGGAAATTTGGATGCGATGGCGCAACCAGGCTACTTCAATGAGTTTATCAACGGTAATGGGGTATTCATGTACCTGTTTATCTTAACCTTGTTGATAGGCATCATTCTCAACTCAGGGGTTCAAAATGGCATCGAGCGATTAGCCAAAGTGCTAATGCCGTCTTTGGTCATTATGCTGCTCGCTTTAACTACGTTTGTTTTAACCTTGCCTAACGCCTTTCTTGGTGTTGAGTACTACTTGGTACCCGACTTTAGCAAGATTGGCCCTGAGGTCGTCTCCAATGCACTGAGCCAAGCATTTTTCTCACTATCGTTGGGTATGGGTATCTTGATCACCTATGGCAGCTATGTGAGCCATAAGGAAAGTATTAGCGGCGGGGCTAAGATGGTTGCGGTTGTTGATACATCGGTGGCTTTCTTTGCAGGTCTTTTGATCCTGCCTGCCATTTTTGTTTTTAACCCATTAACCAACCCAGAAGAACTTTCGACTTCTTCTGTGTCGTTAGTCTTTACTTTCTTACCTAAAATATTCTTGTCGATGCAGGACACGCTTGGATACATAGGCGCTAATTTGTTTGCTAGCGCATTCTTCCTACTGGTGTTCTTTGCTGCGTTGACGTCGCAGGTATCAATTTTGCAAGTGCCGATTAGTGCCTTTCAAGATGAGCTTAAGTACAGTCGCAAGAAGAGTGTGATCGCTCTTGGTATTACCAGTCTTTTGCTGGTGTTAGCGTGTACTGTCTCTTTTGGTCGTATTGAGTTTTTTACTCAATTCTTAAATTACGGCGGAGCAGACAAGTCATTTTTTGATCTGGTGTACGATATTTTTTATGACACGATATTGCCGCTCAATGGTTTTATAGTCTGCTTATTCGTTGCCTATAAATGGCGGCTTTCAAAGCTTGACGAAGAAATGGCGATAGGCGACCCTAAGTTCCTTGGCTCGTTTACACACCGTTACGTTAATTTTGCGCTGGGTACGTTTATCCCCGTTGTTTTACTAGGTGTGTTCGTGAATACCGTTTGTATTAAGTTCTTAGGTTTTAGCTTGATTGGAGCCCTAGGTTAAGCGCCTAGCCGGGAAAGTCAGCGCTGGGATGAGACATAGTTTTGTTGATTCCCAGTTAAAGTATTGCAACCTGAGTGCAATTGTCAGCCGCTTTTAAGCACACGACGTTGTTCGCGTTTCCAGTCGCGATCTTTGATCGAAGCACGCTTATCGTGCTGTTTCTTACCTTTGGCTAAGCCAACCTTGAGCTTGGCGCGGCCTCGCTTCCAATATAGTTCGAGCGGCGCTAATGTATAACCAGCCCTCTCAACCTGGCCAATAAGACGGCTTATCTCATAACCTTTCATCAATAACTTGCGTTCACGTATTGGGTTGGCCGTAACGTGTGTAGACGCCGAGACAAGTGGTGTTAGATGCGCGCCAAGTAAGTACAACTCGCCGTTCTTTATGCCAACGTAAGCTTCCTTCAGATGGGCGCGTCCGGCCCGCATGCTCTTTACTTCCCAACCTTCAAGCGCAATCCCAGCTTCGAAGTCTTCTTCGATAAAAAAGTCGAAGCGGGCCTTCTTATTGCTAGCGATAGTGTTGCTGGGTAATTTCTTTGGCTTTGCCATGGTGTTGAGAGGGTATAATCAAAACGTGGATGATACTCCCCTAGCTTAGAGACATAAACAAATGACGCAAAAAGAAGCTCTAAAACCAGCCAGAAAGAGAACAACATGGGGTTCTTACGGTGCTTTTCTGATTGCAGCTATCGGCTCGTCTATTGGTTTAGGTAATATATGGAAGTTTCCGTATGAGGCGGGCCTGCACGGCGGCGGTACATTCTTAATCGTTTATTTGCCAAGTGTATTGTTAGTAGCGCTGCCTTTAATGGTCTCAGAACTAATGATCGGGCGTATTGGTAAGAGTCATCCAGTGCAGTCGATACGCGTTATTGTTGCGCGCTGGCGCTTATCTACCCTGTGGCCGTCTATTGGCTGGTTGGGTATGTTAACCAGCCTCATCATCTTCTCTTATTACAGTGTCGTTGCAGGATGGACTCTCTATTACGTGATGAACTCCGCAGCAGGGGCGTTCGAAAACGTACCTGCCGAAATTGTTCAACGCTCCTTTGGTGTGTTGCTCAGCAATACAGAACAGCTATTGATCTGGCACAGCGTATTTGTACTCATAGTGGTTCTGGTACTCGCGCAAGACATTCGTAAAGGCCTAGAAATGCTAATGCGCTTTCTAATGCCTTTGTTTATCGCAGCCGTCGTCTGGCTCTTCTATTTTGCGGCTGATGTTGGCAATATGCCCGCCGCTTTAGAGTTTATGTTTACCGTGCGATGGGAGTTTTTAACGTTTGAGCTTTTTGTCAGTGCGCTAACCCAAGCATTATTCTCAATGAGCATCGGCATGGGCATTTTGATGATGTACGGAGCCTATCTGTCGGATCATCGCCCGCTAATCGGCGCTGCAGTGATCATTACCGTATTTGATACAGCGATCGCGCTTATTATGAGTGTGATGATCTTCGCAATTGTGTTTGCGTTCGGGATGCGTCCAGACTCAGGAGCTGGGCTTATCTTCGAAACACTGCCGGTCGCTTTTTCTCAAATACAGGAAAATAGTGTATGGATCAGCACCACATTCTTCTCGCTCATGTTTGCTGCCGCCTTGTTTTCGGGACTTGCGTTGCTTGAACCCGCTATTGCTTGGTTGAGTGAACGTTATGAAATGGGTCGTCGCCAAGCCGCGTGGATGGTGGGTGTTATCGTCTGGGCGTTCGGTTTGTTGTCAATTTTTTCGTACAGCGACTTTAATTTTGCTTTTTACTATTTTGGTGTAGAACGCTTAGGAGGTTATTTTGATTTCTTCAATATCTTGTCAACGCATGTACTGATGCCATTAACAGCTCTGTTTATTGCGTTGTTCGCTGGTTGGGTGATTAGCCGTGAGGAAGCCTTAAAATCTTTACAAGTCCGAGCCGGCATATCGTTTACACTGTGGCGTTTATTTACGCGGTACACAGCGCCATTGTTTCTGATAATTACTCTCTTAATGGTTTTGTTCGTTCCGGCGTAGTTTGTTCGTGTGCGCAGGTTCCTTTTAGTTGATCCTATCTTATAAAAATCAATTACCGGCCTGTTTACTCTTTATTACACTCTAGTTCAGTCTCATATAATGCATATTGAAAAGTCCTCCATACTGCCGTACAGCACTGAACAGATGTATTCTGTGGTCACCGATATTGAAGCGTACCCTACGTTTCTTGACTGGTGCACGAGTGCGGCGGTTGAGCATTCTGAATCAACCCTAGATGACACACATATTTGCGTAGCGAGTTTAGATATAGCCTTTAAGCGGCTTTCGCTCGCGTTTACTACCCGCAATGTAAACCGCCTTAACGATTCAGTTGAAATGCAATTAGTGACAGGGCCATTTTCACATTTAGAAGGCCGATGGAACTTTGCACCCTTAAGCGATGATGCGAGCAAGGTGAGCCTTTCAATGCAGTTTGAATTCGAGAGTATTCTGACCAGAAAGTTGATTGGCAGCGTGTTTGAACAGTTAGTTGGTAGCCAAATCAACGCCTTTGAGAAACGCGCGAAGAATCTGTATGACGTTGACTAGCTCACCATTTAAAGACTGTGATTAAAATCAAGCTATGAATAAAATACCTGTATCTGTTGTCTATGCTGAGAAAGAGCAACAATGGGTTTTTGAGTGTTCTGTTATGCGTGGTGATAATGCACTTGAATTAGTTCAACAGTCTGGCTTTATGGACAAGATCCCGAGCCTTAAGGGCAAGGAACTTAGGTCGTTGGAGCTTGCGGTGTTTGCTCAGCCGATTAGTCATGACCACTTGCTGGTGGAGGGTGATCGCGTCGAAATTATTCGCCCACTGACAGCCGACCCTAAAGTGGTCAGGCGCGAAATGGCGAAACTAGGCAAAACAATAGGTAAGCAACGAGACGAAGGCGAATAGATCGAGCCGTTAAAGATAACGGCTCGACACAGTAGCAATAACAGTATTAGCGCTTAGTCGTTAGCTAGAAGAGCCTTCAGCTTTTTATCTTAAGAGCCTTCAGCTTTTTATCTTAGAAAGCCTTTCCCAGGTTTCGATAACTGAGTCCGGGTTAAGCGATACAGAGTCAATACCTTGAGCAAACAACCATTCTGCAAGCTCGGGATGATCTGATGGGCCTTGCCCACAGATACCTACGTATTTTCCAGCCTTATTACAGGCCTTAATCGCCATTGACAGCATTTTCATCACAGCAGGGTTCCGTTCATCAAACAAGTGAGAAACAATACCTGAGTCGCGATCTAAGCCTAAAGTGAGCTGAGTCATGTCGTTTGAGCCGATCGAAAAGCCATCAAAATACTCTAAGAACTCTTCAGCGAGTAGGGCGTTGGCTGGTAGCTCGCACATCATGATGATTTTAAGACCGTTCTCGCCACGTTTAAGACCGTTTTCGGCCAGTAAATCGATTACTTGCGATGCCTCGTCTGTAGTTCGCACGAAAGGTATCATGATTTCGACATTGGTTAAGCCCATTACCTCGCGCACATAACGTACGGCGCGGCACTCTAGTTCAAAGCAATCACGCATCTCAGGAGCGATGTAACGCGATGCTCCTCGGAAACCAAGCATTGGGTTCTCTTCGTCAGGCTCATAGTCATGACCGCCAACCATGTGGGCGTACTCATTGGATTTGAAATCTGACAAGCGCACGATTACACGTTTAGGACTAAAGGCGGCACCTAGCGTCGCAATACCTTCAGACAATTTCTGTACGAAAAATTCAGTTGGTGAAGGGTATCCAGCGCAATATTCATCAATAATCGCTTTAACGTCATTACTCTGGCGATCGTATTCAATAAGCGCTTTTGGATGAACACCAATCATGCGGTTAATAATAAATTCTAATCGCGCTAAACCAATACCTTCGTGTGGCAACTGTGCAAATGTAAACGCTCTGTCTGGGTTTCCAACATTCTGCATAATCTTAAACGGAATCTCAGGCATCTTGTCCATCTGGGTTACCTGACGTTCAAAATCCAATAAACCATCGTAAATAAAGCCAGTATCACCTTCGGCGCAAGACACAGTTACATCGCGACCCGTTTCCAATTTTTCGGTCGCGTCACCACAACCTACAATTGCGGCAATGCCGAGCTCTCGGGCAATGATGGCCGCGTGGCAGGTACGCCCACCACGGTTGGTTACAATCGCAGATGCACGCTTCATTACAGGCTCCCAATCGGGATCCGTCATATCCGTTACGAGAATATCGCCATCTTGAACAATGTTCATTTGATCGATCGAGTCAACTTTACGTACTCGGCCACTGGCAATCTTCTGACCGATAGAGCGGCCTTCTACAATGACTTCACCGCGGTTTTTTAACAAGTACGATGTCTTAATATTGGCATCGGCTTGGCTTGTTACTGTTTCAGGGCGAGCTTGAACGATGTACAGTTTTTTGTCGTCACCATCTTTGGCCCATTCAATATCCATTGGGCGGCCATAATGCTCTTCGATCACAAGCGCTTGTCGTGCTAATTCTTCTACATCCGCATCGTTAATCGAGAACTCGCGGCGGTCAGACAAACTCACATCTACTGTATTGACCGAACGACCCGCTGAGGTGTCATTGGAATAGACCATTTTGATTAGCTTGCTGCCCAAATTACGACGTACAACAGCAGGTTTGCCCGAGCGTAAAGTAGGCTTGTGAACATAAAACTCGTCAGGGTTTACGGAGCCTTGAACTACCGTTTCTCCCAGGCCATATGAAGAAGTTACAAACACCACATCATCAAAACCTGATTCTGTATCAAGCGTAAACATAACGCCGGCCGATCCTGTTTCGCTGCGCACCATGCGCTGGATGCCTGCTGACAAGGCTACGTTTTCATGCGCGTAGCCCTGATGTACTCGATACGATATAGCTCGATCATTAAACAATGACGCAAATACTTCGTGAACCGCTTGTCTCACCGAAGCAGCGCCTTCGATGTTTAGGAATGTTTCTTGTTGGCCTGCAAATGAAGCATCTGGTAGATCTTCCGCGGTTGCCGAAGAACGAACGGCGACTTTAAGTCCGTCATTACCGTCCTGCATTGAGACAAACGCTTCTTGCAAGGCTTTATCAAACGCAGGCTGGAAAGGCGTTTCAGTTACCCATCGACGAATATCGGCGCCGGCTGAGGTAAGGGCATCAATATCATCTACGTCTAAGGCATTGAGTCGATCATTGATACGCTTGTTCAAGCCGTCAGTGGCTAAGAATTCTCGGTAAGCTTCTGCTGTTGTAGCAAAGCCATTGGGGACCGAGACGCCGAGATTACTCAAGTTGGCGAGCATTTCGCCTAGTGAGGCGTTTTTGCCGCCTACTGACTCTACGTCGTTAATGGATAGTTGATCGAGGGGGATAGTGTAAGTAGTCACGAAATAATTTGCGTTTAGGGGGCTAATTTGAGGCGAAGTTTATCATGCCAAACACTTAGAACAAGTTATCATCAGTCAAATAACCTCTTTGCTTGAGCGCACAGTTAAAAATAACGTTGATACGTGTCTTTTATTTGTCTTGATCTATGAATCTACACGTTCACGAATTTGTGGTTATTAAACGCCAACTAATCGACGAATCATGAGTACCTCATAATGGAACCTAGAAGCGGAAGCATTAAACGAAAAGTTTACTTTTTATCTGACAGCACCGGACGTACTGCCGAGAGTTTAGGTAAAAGCCTGTTAGTTCAGTTTCCTCAAATCCAGTTCGACAGCGTAACGCGACGTTTTGTCGATTCAATTGAAAAGGCACGGAAGGTCGCCGACGAAATCGAGAAAGTGTCGAGACAAGAGTCGTTTCGACCCATTGTTATCGACACAATCGTAAACTCTGAGGTCAGTGAAATTATTCGTGCGAGTAATTGTTATTACATAGATATTTTCTCTACCTTCCTTGCACCGTTAGAGCAAGAACTGGGTGTTACCTCAGCCCACAATGTTGGCCATCCGGCTATTTTTAAGGAAGACAGTAGGGCCGTTGACCAGGCCTACATGCAGCGCATTAACGCCGTTCATTTCGCATTAGCCAATGATGATGGTATGCACTTACATAAATATAAGGATGCCGATATTATTTTGGTGGGCGTGTCGCGTACTGGTAAAACTCCGTCGAGTATTTATCTGGGTATGCAGTACGGAATCAAAGCCGCTAACTATCCTTTAATTCCGGATGACTTAGAAAGTAATAAATTACCGAGCGCTATTGCTGATTTTCAAAAGAAACTTTTTGGTTTAACCATTCGGCCTGCGCGTTTGTCCGAGATCCGCAACGAGCGTAAACCCAATAGTGAGTATGCAACGTTGCGAACCTGTGTGGATGAGGTGCGCCAAGCTGAGACGCTTTATCGTCAGTATCGGATTCCTTATATAGATACCACGGCGTTATCGATTGAAGAGATTGCGGCGCGTATGATAGAGCGGGCCAATATAGACAAAAAGGCCGTTAGTCTTTAACGGATGCTTTTTCTAAGTCACGAACTACAGCAGTAATGACAGACTCTCAAGCTAAAATTGATGAGCGTTGGATGGAACATGCGCTTGATCTTGCGTTAAAAGCTCAGGCAGATAGCGAAGTGCCGGTAGGTGCCGTTATTGTTAACCCTGCGACTGATGAACTATTAGGTGAGGGGTTTAATCAGGCTATTAAACAAAATGATCCGACTGCCCATGCGGAAGTAGTGGCATTGCGCGCAGCATCGCAACATTGCGCCAACTATCGGCTTCCCGATGCTACTTTGTACGTTACGCTTGAGCCGTGCGCGATGTGTGCAGGCGCCTTGGTGCATGCTCGCATTGCCCGAGTTGTAATCGCAGCTGTTGAGCCTCGAGCGGGCGCTGCAGGATCGGTGTTTAACCTCGTCGACAATCCTAAGCTCAACCATCGATGTGAAGTGAGTTTTGGGCCTGGTTCGTTGCGATCTGAAACAATGCTTAAGAACTTTTTTAAGATGAAAAGACAATAATAAACAATAACTTAAAATGCATTCCTAATCTTTTCTGCCACCTTTGCAAGGTGTTCTGGATCGCTTGGTATAGCGCCATGTGCCCCAGCATTCAAAATTGAGCCCGGTAGAATATGAAAATGGATATGCGGCACAGTTTGTCCGCCTTTAGAGCCATTCAACTGCACTATAGAAAAGCCATCGGCGTTCATCGCTTTCTGCACGGCCCTTGCCACTATCTGAGTGTGCTTGATTAAATTCGCTAAAGAGTCGGGTTCAATATCTAAAAACGTAACCGCAGGACGCTTGGGTATGACCAGTGTGTGTCCTTCGCGCTGCGGCATGATATCCATGAACGCAAGACAGTCGTCGTTCTCGAAGACACTTATGCTTGGAATCTCACCACGTAGAATTTTCGCAAAAATGTTCGAATCATCATACGGGGTCGCAAAAGTAATGGCATCTGTCATAGTTTTATCTTGTGTGATTTTTGTGTTGTGGAAGTTATATGAGGTGTGTGGTGTCCAATGTAGGAGAATATAAACCCTTTATTCGGCACTGCAACGCATTACTCGGTAACAGTGCTCGATTAAGCAGTAGTTCTTTATGTTTAGCAATAACTTGGCTTGAATACAGCCAAAGGAGTTAAGTAATGCTAACATCCGCCCTTGCTTTTGCTCAATTACCCTTGTAACGCTTAATTAGGTTCAGGTCAGTTCAAGAGCCAGGACCGATTTTTTAGTAAAACCAGATGATAAAAGACTAGTTAGTAAAACATGAATACACAAGAGAAACACAAGCGCTTGCGCTCAGCCTTTGGACAATTTGCCACTGGGATCACTGTGATCACAACGCGTGATGGTTCAGGTAAACCAGTCGGCATTACCGCTAATAGTTTTGCGTCAGTATCGCTAGAGCCAGCCTTGGTCTCTTGGTGCATCGATAAAAATGCTACTCGTTATGCCGAATTTGCAGAAGCAGAATACTTTACTATTAGCATTTTAAACTCCGAACAACGAACTGTATCGGACTTGTTCGCAATGCGCAGTTGGGACAGTAGCTTATTTGACGAAGTAGAATGGTTTGAAGGGCACAATACGGTCCCACAATTGCCCGGTGTTCTCGCCCGTTTTCACTGTAAAACCAAAAACTTATATGAGGGTGGCGATCATACGATTATTGTCGGTTTAGTCGAAGACTTTGACGCAGATCCACAATCACCCTTGGTGTTTTTTCAAGGCGACTATCTAACGGTTCATGGAAAATAAGGCTCCGCTAGAAAATAAAGTCCCACCACCTATTATTTTGATCGCGGCGCTGTTTATAATGCGTGCGATCGCAAGCTTCGATCCATTCATACAGGCTTGGGCGTACTCTATAAGCTTAGGTTGGCTGTTTGTAATTATCGGCTGCGCAATCAGTCTTTCTGGCATGAGGAGCTTTGTACGAGCAAAAACTACGGTAGATCCGCTAAACCCTCAAAAGGCGAGTCGATTAGTTACGTCTGGAATATTTAGCTTTACCCGTAATCCCATGTATCTAGGCATGGCTGCGATAAGTGTCGGCGGTGCAGTGTACCTACAAAGCCCATTAGCTGTGTTTGGTGTGGTTGCGTTTGTTGTCTACATTCAACGTTTTCAGATACGGCCAGAAGAAAAGGCTATGCAGACGCTATTTGGTGAGCAGTTTGCACACTACAAACAACGCACTCGACGCTGGTTGTAGTCTCTAGTGTCCTAGAGCCTGAATTAGGCTAACGGACGGTTTTGAAAAACCACGCTTTAGGCGCAACTCTATTTCTATTTAAGTTCTTGATCGATCACTAAACGCACAACTTCGTTGGCGCTTTGGATTATTCGTACAGGCGTTGCCTGAAAGTCTCCCGCACTTGCTATCGGTTGGCCTGAAAGGCTTACCCGAGCGCTAATTTCAATGTTTTCGAATTTAGATAACTGAAGTTGCTCCATCATCGAATCTCGATCACTCAAAACCAATTGTGCTGGAAGAGTAGATACTCTGTAGCGTTTAACCGCTAGTGGTGCTCTGGGGCCGCCTACAGCTCGTGCAATGACAAATACTAAGGTTTGCGGATCTAGCTGGCTGATTATTGACGGATCTATGAGCACTGATACTCTAATACCGTCCACCGCTGAGGCATTAGACGATTCTGTTGTGTCGGCTACGACAGGAGCGGAATCTTGCTTAGTTCCTTGTGCATTCGCGCCTGGCAATAATGTCTCGGCATCAATTTGGGCGAGAATATCGGCTAACTCAGACTGCCGCTCTGGCATCTCGGCCAATAAAGGCAATAATGTTTGCCAATAGCCCTTTGCTGATGCGTTGTCGCCATTTTGTACAGCATTCAAACCTGCTAGCCAAAGGGCTTGCGGTTGTTGCGGGTCAAGTTCTAGCGCCTGACTAACGTACTCCATTGGCTTGCCACTTAACTGACCTTGAGCATTGAGAGCACTTGCATCGGCAAGTGCAGCGAACGTAACCGCATTGTCACCGCCTAATCGTAATACCTGCAGGTAAGCGCGTTCGGCTTCGGCGTAGCGTCCTAACCCTAGGTACGTTCGAGACAACACACGCCAACCATCGAGATCGTCTGGGTTTGCATCTAGTCGTGTTTCAATCTCCTTGACCATTTCTGAAACCTCAGCAATATCAAATGCTGGTTCCTGGGTTTGTACTTCGGCCATTAACGTGACGACTTCAGGGTTCCCAACCCAGTAGTAATAGATAGCGGCACTAGAGAGGGGCAATACAACGGCAAGAATTAAGGCGGTACGTCGGGCAGTTGCTCTTTGTTGAGGGGGCAGGCCTGCATCGCGATGCACCTTAATAACCTCGCTCGAATCCATCTCTAAGGCGAGATTTGATTCGAGTTCATCTTTTAGCGCTGCAAATTGATCATCGTCAAGCTTGCCAGACGTATGCTGTTGCTCTAGTTCGCTGAGTCGTGATCTAAGAAACGATATATTTGAATTATCGCCATCAACCATACGACCTTCGTTTACTGAACCCAGTAAGGGTCTTACCGCCAACCACAGTGCAAACAAACAGATCGAAAGAGCGATCAGTACAAAAAGGGTCATGAGTCATCACTCCGTGGTGAATTTAGTAATTCTTTGGCGCGGCTTAAAGCCGCTGAAGTTGCACCTTTTTCTTCTGAGCTTTTGGCTTGTTGTGGTTTAGTCGTACGACCAAAAAAGAACCATAAGCCCAGCAAAAGTGCACTCAAAGGCGCGACCCATATGAATGCGGTGTAAGCGGTAAATGGGGTTCTGTACAGAACGAAATCACCATAGCGTTCCTGCATGAAGCTACTGATTTGCGCATCAGATTTGCCAGCGCGCAACATGTCAGCGGTCTTTTGCCTAAGATCTTTAGCTAAGTCTGCATCTGAGTCGGCCAAGCTTTGGTTTTGGCAAACGAGGCAGCGAAACTCTTTAATCAACTGGTTATAACGTTGTTCTAGTTCAGGTGAATCAAATGACTGAGCTTCGAGTATTGCGTATGAGTTGGAGACTGCAAAGAAACTCAAGCTAAACGCAAGCGTAAACGCTGCTAGGCGCTTTAGACAAATAGCGAGCGTCTGAGATAGCTTAGCTGTAGTTTCCAATCGCCCCACACTAGAATCAGTCATTGAGATAGTGGATTTATTCATAATTATTGCTTTATTAGTTTTCATCGTGCACTCAAATCGCTAGATCCGCTCAAATCGAACAGAGGCAGAATATCTTTTTCGATGACCTCTGCTGTGACTGGGCCTGTGTGCTTGTAGATGATTGTGCCAAACTCATCAATAATGAACGTTTCGGGCACACCGTAAACGCCCCATTCAATACCAACGTCGCCTTTAATGTCGGTCGGGATATGAGTATAGGGATCGCCTCGTTGAGCTAGCCAAGCGACTGCATCGCTAGCTTCATCCTTATAATTGAGACCAACTAAAGGAATAGATGTTTGCTGGGCTAACTGGTTAAATATAGGGTGCTCATAACGACAAGACACACACCAAGAAGCCCACACGTTAAGTATCCAACGTTGGCCCTTCAATTGATCAGGCGTAAACGTGGTGTTTTCCACCTTCAACTCAGCCAGTTCAAAGGCGGGTGCAGGCTTGTCTATAAACGTCGAAGGTAGCTGTTCCGGATTAAGTGATAAACCTATTCCTAGGAATAGAGCAAGCACCAAGAACACGGCTAGTGGCAAAACAAAAGGTAAGCTTTTTTTGTTTATCATTGTTGTTATGAGTAGTTGTGTGTAGCTCTTAGGCTTCTTTCTTAACGACTTTGGGGATTCTATAGCGCTTATCGAAACACGCGATTAGTGCACCCAGAGCCATGAAAAAACCACCCAGCCAAATGCAGGCAACGAACGAGCGTATATAGATTCGAACGCTCCACGAGCCTTTATCAATAGGTTCGCCCAATGAAACGTACAAATCGCGGCTGAGCGTCGTGTCAATTGCGGCCTCGGTCATTGGGTTGCCACTAGAGTAGAAGCGCTTTTGAGGGTATAGATTTAGTTCGTTTTTCTGGCCCGCAAAAGAAACCATGAACTTGCCTTCTTGGGCCGTATAGTTTGCTTCGCGCTTTTGTCTAACGCCATCAAATCTAAACTCGTAACCGCCTAGCTCATAGGTTTCACCAGGGTTCAATTTAATATCTTTCTCAAGGCTGTAAACGTTGACGTGGGTTACGCCAATAATAAATACCGCTAAGCCGATATGTGCGACCATCATGCCCCATGTGGAAGCGGGAGTCGTACGAATTGCGTTTAGTTTGTCGGACTGAAATTTGAGCCGTTCAAAGCCCGCATTTAACGACCAAATTAAAACCCAGATTCCGAGCGTTAAACCCAGAAAGCCAGACCACTTGAACTCTTCCAGGGAAAGCATGGTTGTAAACGCAGCCGAACTTAGCATCGAGACAGTAAGGATTACTAAGCTTGGCGTGATAAAGCGGCTAGGGTGATCCTGCTTCCAGCGACTCATTGAGCCAATGCCTACGATGACGGCCAAGGGAATCGTTAAAATCGCAAACATCGAATCGAAGTAGGGCGGGCCAACCGAGAGTTTTTGTCCGGTTAGCGCATCGATAATAAGAGGATACAGGGTGCCTACCAAGACCATGAATGCAGCACTCATTAGCAACACATTGTTTGTAAACAACGCGCTCTCTTTGGAAAAAGTTTTAAATTTTGTTGATGACGTAAATGTATGAGCCTTAGCTGCAAATAAGGTTAAGGAACCACCGATCACGACCACTAAAAAGGCCAATATGAATAGACCGCGTGTTGGATCGCTGGCGAATGAGTGAACCGACGTCAAAACGCCAGAACGCACCAAAAACGTGCCTAACAGACTTAACGAAAACGCAAGGATGGCAAGCAGTGCTGTCCATGCCTTAAACGCACTTCGCTTTTCAGTTACGGATAAAGAGTGGATTAATGCTGTACCCACTAACCACGGCATAAAAGAGGCATTTTCAACAGGATCCCAGAACCACCAGCCGCCCCAGCCGAGCTCGTAATATGCCCACCAGCTCCCTAAAACAATCCCGATGGTCAGAAACAACCAGGCCATTAGAGTCCATGGGCGAGACCAACGAGCCCACGCCGTATCGAGCTTTCCACCTAGTATGGCTGCAATTGCAAATGCAAACGCAACGCTAAAGCCCACATAACCCATGTACAACATAGGAGGGTGAATTAGAAACCCGAAGTCTTGCAAAAGCGGATTCAACTCTCTTCCATCTAATGGTACTGGAAAGATTCTTTCGAACGGGCTTGATGTAAACAGAGTAAATGCGACAAAGCCGATACTCACAAAGCCTAGTATTGAAAGGACCCTTGCGATCATCTCAAGCGGGATGTTGCGACTAAATCGGGCCACCAACGCACTCCAACCACTGAGCATAAGTAGCCAGAGTAGCAGAGAACCCTCGTGACCACCCCAAACACCAGAAAGCCTGTATACCAAGGGCTGCTGTAGGTTTGAAGTATTAGCCACGTAAGAAATTGAAAAGTCGTTTAGATAAAAACCATAGGTTAAGATCGCATACGACAGAGCAACAATTAAAAATTGCGCGTACGTTGCACTGCGAGCAAAGTGCAACATTGCGGTGTTGTTTTTTTGGAGTCCAACTAACGGAATCACAAACTGCACTATGGATAAGATCAGCGCTAACACCAGAGTAAACTGGCCTAATTCACCTAACATAGGTTAGATCTCCGAGATTTTTTAACAATAAGGGGGTTGCGATGAGTAGGCATTAGATTTCGACCTTCCCCTCGCTCAGTTCGCACTTGTTGGCTTGCGCTTGCATCATTGCTTCGGCGGCTTCTTTTGGAACATAGTTCTCGTCATGCTTTGCTAAGACCTGACTTGCAACCAAGGTCTTATCGCTGCGAAACTTACCCGCCGAGATGATGGCTTGGCCTTCACGGAAAAGGTCAGGCAGTATTCCTGTGTATTGAATAGTTACTTCTTCTTCGCAATCCGTTACTACAAAGCGCTGTGTTACATCGTCTTCAAGGCGTTCGACAGAGCCTTTCTTGACAATGCCAGCAACTTTATATTGCTGCGCGGGATTAATGACTTCTGTTTGCACTTCTGATGGTGTCAAAAAGTACTCAATGCTGCTGTTCATAGCCTTTAAAGCGAGAAAAGTAGTCACCGTTATGCCGACTAGGAGTAGGGCTACGGTGGTTAAACGTCGTTTTTGAGTAGGGCTCATACGTCAAATTTATCCTTACGTTGTAGTTGGGTGATCAAGCGCCGTCGAATTCTAGCATTGCGCCGCTTTGCCAAGATGAAAATTGAAAGAATTGCGAGCATAGACAGCCCCCAAGAAGTCCAAACATATGGTGCATGGCCGCCCATATATAAAAATTCGCCTAAACTCAATTGATTAACCTCGTTTTATCCATGTTTTTGCCATGCCTTGTACCCATTGCTTGCCTTTGTTTTCTTCTAGAACATGGGCTCGAAGGTTGAGAAACAGCGCATAACCATAAAAGAACGTTGCCGAACCCGCCATCAATAGTAGTGGCGTAAGCATGCTTGGGGGCATTGCCGGTCCGCCATCGCGGAACACCGTTTGGCCTTGATGCAGGCTGCTCCACCATTCAACCGAATAATGAATGATGGGCACAATCACAACTCCGACGATACTGAGGAGCGCAGTGGCTCGTTCACCAATGCGTCTTTCATCAAAAGCGTGATACATCGAAAAAATACCGACATACAAAAATAGTAGAATCAACTCAAAGGTAAGGCGTGCGTCCCAAACCCACCACGTACCCCAAGTGGGTTTAGCCCAGAGGCTGCCTGTAATCAGGGCCAGTGCTGTAAACACCGCTCCAATAGGCGCCGAGCAAATTACCACCGCGAATGCCATTTTCATACGCCAGATCAAGGCGATTGCTGCAGCAACAGCCATAATTACGTAAATCATGAGCGATAGCCAAGCGGCAGGCACATGCACAAAAATAATTCGGTAGCTATCGCCCTGTTGATAGTCGGCCGGTGCAACCACTAAGCCGAGATAAGCGCCTGGAATAAATAGCGCCAGGGCTAGCAGTCCAAAAATAGGCGTCGTTACCGTTGAGATAGGATAAAACTCTTTGGGCGAGCCAAGCTGGTGGTAAAAGCGGTTTAAGATAGAAAACACAATATCCTCAGCTCAAAAGCGTTATTCAATGGTTAGGCGAAGAGCCGCTGCAATAGCAAACGGCGCAAGCGTAATGGCAAGCACAGCAATAGCCGCAAGTGCGTACAGTTCGGTGGCGATACTAAAGCCTTGAGCACTAGACCCCAAGGTACTTGCGCCAAATATTAATATAGGGATTGTTAACGGCAAGGTGACAACTGTGATGAGCAAGCCACTTCGCTCGAGCGTAACCGTTAACGCGGCGCCAATTGCGCCAATTAAAAGAATGCTGGGAGTACCAAGCAACAGGCTCAGAGCCAAGACTGCAAATAAATCCCAGGGAAGGGCGTAGGTGACAGCAATGATTGGCGCCATAAGAACTAAGGCAAGGCCTGTAGTACACCAATGCGCTGCTACTTTAGCGAAAACCGCCAGAGGCACTGAACGATGGCCAATAAGCCATTGCTCGATTAGCCCATCGCGAAGATCGTCTTTAAACAAAGATTCTAAGCTCAACATAAGGGCGAGTAATACGGCAACCCAAATAACACTCCCACCAATTTGGCTCAATACACCATTGCCGCCGAGGCTGTCTGAGGGAACGCTAAACGGGAAAAGTAACGCAATCAATACAAATAAACACAAGGGTTGACCAATTGCACTCGAGTTTTTGAGCAACAACTGGCATTCACGCTTGAAGAATAGGGTGAATGTATTCACGAGGCATCCATGCTCATTGCGTTGTTAGTTGCAGATGCGATAACTAATTCCTGAAGGTATGGGCTTAATCGAGAATCAGCTAGGCCTTGATGATGGGTTAGCAATATGGCGCCTTGCGTGCGTAAATGCTCCTCAAACAACGAAATGAACAACTCACGCCCTCTCACGTCAATACCTGTAAGTGGTTCATCTAGCATCCATACGGGCTGCTGAGATAACAGCACGCGCGCTAGACTCAGCCGACGTCTTTGGCCAAACGAAAGGCTTTTAGTAAGTAAGTCTGCGCAATCAAGTATGCCGACTCTGTGCAAGTATTCATCCAAGTCTACGCTGCTTGAACGTTGAGCAGTTTCGTAGGCGTACGTCGTGGAATAAAAACCATTGTAAAACTCAAGATTTTCCAATGCAGTGAGTTCAGGCTTTAATCCGTCGCTATGACCTAAATACGCAAAGCATGGGGCCGGCGAAGCTTCTGGGTCGGTAGTATGGCTCAACCACTGGACTGCATCGCTTTGGGGTTTTTGACCGCCATCAAGTAATCCAGCAATCTGACGCAACATGCTAGTCTTACCTGAACCGTTACTGCCAATAATGTGCCAGCATTGTTCTTCATGCACGCTAAAGGTGATGTCCGAGAACAACTGCTTATCACCGCGTTGGCATGATAATTCGTTGACCTTCAGTAATGTGTTTGAAGTCATTTAAGCGAGTTTATTCGTTGTTTCGGGTAGTTTGGGTAAGTAGGGACTTTGGCTAATGCGTGTTTTGATCTAAATTAACCTGAGTTTTGATACCATTCTAACTATAAGGAGAGTAGATATGTAAACGCACCTTTTGGGCACCTATTTACGTAACTATTCATATGCTAAAAGATGTACCAATAGACTTGCTAAGCTGAGCGATTTTGCAATAGCGAGAGTTTAGCAATACCATCCATTCCTTGCACCTCATTCAGCGCATTTGCGCACAAGTCCTTTAAGGAGATTCTGTGAACAAACTTGATACAACCGCATTTCGATACACAGGCATTAAACCAGATATTAAAAACCTAGAGACTGACGTAGATCAAGGTTTCTCTAAAAAGGAATTAAAGAAGATTAAATCCACGCTATCTGAGTCATTGGAAGAACTGCAACAACGCTTATATGCGCAAAGCAAACAGTCCGTATTGATCGTTCTACAGGCTATGGACGCTGCCGGTAAAGACAGCACTACAAAAAAGCTCACGTTGGGTCTAAATGCGCAAGGCTGCCAAATCCATTCATTTAAAAAGCCGACAGATATTGAGATGGCGCATGATTTTCTTTGGCGCATTCACAAACGAGTTCCCGCTCAAGGGGAAATCACTTTGTTTAATCGTTCTCACTACGAAGACGTATTGATTGTAAAAGTTCATGGATGGGCTGACATAAATGAGATAGATCGACGCTATAACTACATAAATGCCTTTGAATCATCACTTGAGGATCGCGGAACTCGAGTGATTAAAATAATGCTTAATATTAGCCCTGAGTACCAATTAGAGCGATTCAAGCGTCGACTTGAAATACCGGGGAAAAATTGGAAATTTAATCCTGGCGATTTAGATGAACGGGCGCATTGGGATTCGTATATGGAGGCATTTTCTACCGCTATTGAGCGCTGTGCGCGTGATTCCGCTCCGTGGTACATAGTACCTGCTGAAAATAGAAGCTTTAGGGATGCGCTCATCGCACAGATTTTGCATGATACCTTGTTAGAAATGGACCCACAGTATCCTGAGCCTGACTATGACCTTAAAGCATTCACGTCTGAGTCAATTAGCTGAACGTCACTTTTAAGTTCTAGTCGCTGAACGCTACTTTGATATTCTAGTTATTGAGCGACTCTAAATTTCTTACGGCCGCGGCGTCGCCTTGTGCTGCGGCTTTCTCGAACCATTCAATTGCTGTGCGCCGTGAACTAGAAACACCAAGTCCTCGTGCGTACAGTATCCCTAAATTGGTCTGAGCACCGGCATAGCCTTGTTCAGCGGATGCGCGATACCAAAAGAACGCCTCTTTGTAATCTCTAGGTAGCACTAATCCGTCTTCGTAAAGACTGCCTAGGTCGGATTGTGCCCATGCTCTTCCTTCAGCTGCGAATGCCTGAATCGCGGGTAGTGCTGCTCTGATGATGCGGTCTGCTTCATTACGGTTCTCCGGAAAGCCTCTACCTAAAAAATGCATGTAGGCAATTCGAAATTGCGCCCGCGAAATGCCTTTATCGGCCAAAGGCTTGAGCAGAGCAGCTGCAGAAGCATAGTCTCCTTGGTAATATGCGGCGAGACCTCGCTCCAAATACTGACGATCGAATGCGGCTTGTTCGGACGCTTCTTGTTCAGGAGTCCGTGATTGAGAGACCGTCGACCCATTGGTGTTTCTGGTAGGCACGTTATTGCTGGTAGATACATTATTTCTGGCTGCCGGAATAGTCTCTGCAGCGGTAATTTGTGCGGGCGTATCTACATTTAATAAATCAGGAGATCCATTATCAGAATTATCTCGCTCAGAACGATCATTGTCTTGCGGCGGCACACTAGATTGGTTTTGTTGTTGCGCCGCTAGCGCTCTTTTGCTAAGAGGCTGGGCGCGACTGACAATTGCTTCGATCATCTCAATAGACGGATTCTCAGGAGCAATCACGCCAACTGTTGCCAAATAACCCGCAGCCGCTTGATATTGTCCAGCAAGAGCCGCCGTATTGGCTAGTTCGATATAAGTATTTGCAATATTCTCGACGCCAGCGTTTGCCGCCTCATTGTTTGGGGCAAGTTCAAGTACCTGTTTGTAGAACGACCAAGCATTGTTCTGCGCGGGAAGAATGTAGTTTTCGCTCGCAAATGCGGTACTCGCTCGTTCTAGCAATCGCTCAATTTGAACAGCTTTTTCTGCCGTTTCAATGATCTCGGCTAGTTGCGCATACTCATCTGAGTCTTGGTTTAGCTCAGCCAATTTATTTAAAGAAGATCGCGCAGCAACGAAATTACCCTGATTGGCCGATGAAGTGCCTGTGCTTAAAAAACGACCATTAATGTATTTCAAGCCTCTTTTCGCATCAACACTTGTTGGGTTTAGTTCGAGTATCTCGCGATAGGTATCGGCGGCATTGCGGCCTTGTGGCAAGGTGTAGTTTCCTTCGATAAGGTAACCTTCTGCCAATTCAAGCAGCTCCTTACTGCGAGTTTCTATGTAGTCCTGCTCACGAAAGTCCTCGGCTCGTGGAATGTCAGTATCACGTACAAAAGAGCTCGCAACACCTTCATTTAATTCAGGAATCTCATCGGCTCGAGACTCGGTATAAAAAGACTTAGTTTCGATCTGCTCTCCCTCTAGCGCTACCTCAGTCACTCCCTTTTGATCTTGAGGCCAAAAGAAAGCCAATAATATTAAAGAAACGATGGAGAAGGCCGCTACATTTATCACCCCGAAGGAATTAATCTTGGCCCAAACAAAATGCCTCATGCTTTTGCTTGTGACTCCCTTTAAGTCCCCGCCTAGGTCACCGCCCAATACTCTAGGTTTGCGCCGTCGAGCTGTGATTGTGTCGGCCGCAGCTTCGCCATCACGCTTAATTCGTGGTTCTGCTCTGCGCGCTTTTTTGGCGCGCAAGGCTTTTTCTAACTCTGAACGACTCGGAGGCGCTGACATAATTATTAATTCGAAAAGTGCGTGTTTTAACGGCGCGTTATAGGTTTAACGCGCGAACCTAAACGCTGTGACTGCGCATAATACTATTGCTAGCTACAAATTACACCGAACATTAACGACCAGTGAGCTAAATCGATAAATGCAGTGCTCTTAGTGCGTAGCATCGCGGACTCAATTTCTGCAGCGCTGGATGGCTATTAGACTTGCCTAGCCCTTAATAAAGAAAGGCAAGCCGAAGCTTGCCTTTCTTTATCCAAGTACAATACACGTACTTTTTTCGCGGAATAAGCTGCGTTAAGCGGCCGCTTCTTCGCGTTTGTGGTCGATCACTTTCGCGGAGCTTTGAGTGCCACTCCCAATACTGATCTTTCTGGGCTTCATAGCCTCAGGGACTTCTTTCACCAAACGTACGCTTAACAGACCGTCTTTAAGATCGGCACCGACGACTTCGATGTGGTCAGCTAAATTGAACTTTCTCTCGAAAGTGCGCGTTGCGATTCCTTGATGTAGGAATTGTCCTTTTGTTTCAGCAGGATCTTTCTTGCCAGTAATGGTCAAGACGCCTTTTTCGACTTGCATGTCTAGCTCATCTTGAGTGAATCCAGCAACAGCAACGGTAATTGCATAGTTGTCATCTTCTAGAGCCTCGATGTTGTAAGGCGGGTAACCAGCTGATTTTTTTTCTGTTTGAGAAGCGGCGTCTAACAACGACTCAAAACGGTCAAAGCCAACACTGCTACGGTAAAGAGGGGTAAGGTCAATTCTATTCATTTTTATCTCCAAAATTATTCTTAAATAAGCAATAAAGTATTTTAAATCATTAGCTTACAGTCTCTTGTTAGACTTGTTGTGCTAATGGCTTATCGGCTCCATTGGACACCGACACTAAGCATTTAATGCTTTTTTGGAGTACTTCAAGGGTAAGTCGAAAAAAAATTATATTTTTCTTTGTGTGGTCAGTAAGAAGCTCAAAATTGAGTCTTCATTTCTACCTAATTGGCTTTGCATACGCCAATCGTTCTAAAGTGTTTGTGGTGTGGTATCCATCTAATCCAGATACACAGACTGTTTGAGCCGACTCGATACACACTTTTCCATCGTCTTCAATCCAGTCTGTTGATTTAATATGAATCTCATCAATTTCGCCAATGATCATGATGGTGTTGTTAACGGCTAAATTGACTTGTTCAACTAACCGCATCCCTAAGCGAATAGCGCTTTCGGCCACATAGGGCGCAGGGAAATCCAAGTTAAGGGCCGACAAACCGGCTTTCTCGAACTCTGATTCCTCACGTTCGTAACGCGCTGATGTGTGATGCGCCTTTGGGTAAATACTTTGGTTTACCTGGTTAAGTGTGTAGCAGCCTGTTTCGATGATGTTTTCTAGGGTGTGTCGCTCTACCGTATGGGGCCTGTTGATAAACGCTAACAGTGCTGGATCCGCTCCTAAATGGACCACTGAAGACACAATACAAAGATTGTCTAAACCGTTTAGGCCTCGAGTGCCCACTAAATTGGCGCTTTTGAAACCACTGAGGGAATTTATAAAGTGTGCTCGATAGCGTTGGTCCATCTCTTTAATGTCTTGTTTGGTATATTTCATATAGACTCGCGGTTTAAAATTTTGTGGCTATGTTTCATGCTCGTAGCATGCGAACAAGCTTGTTCGCGTACTCAATTTTAGGGTATTCGTTAACGCTAATAATTAGGTATCAGTGTAATAATGAAAAAGGCTTTGGTGATTGGTGCACAAGGCACAATTGGAGCAGCCATAGTAGACCACTTGCAAGGTCGATATGAAGTGCACGCATTGAGTCGCAACAAAACAGATTTTAGTGAAGAAGGGCTTAAAGACGCCGCTACGGCGCTACAGTTAAAACTTGATGATCCGAGCCCATTCGAGCTAATTATTTGTACTATTGGTTTTTTAAGCAAGCCTGGAGTATCGCCCGAGAAAAAACTGGCTGATCTTGATGCGCAATCATTAATGGAATATTTTTCGGTAAACGCTGTAATTCCGGCGCTCTGTCTTAAATATTTTTCGCCAATGCTTAAGCGAGACAGCAAGTCTTGTTTTGCTGTACTAAGTGCAATGGTGGGTAGTATTCAAGATAATAAGCTCGGTGGCTGGTATGGTTACCGCAGCTCTAAAGCGGCGTTAAATATGTTAATTAAAACCGCTTCAATTGAGTTGAAAAGAACCAATAAAGTAAGCGTAGTCGTGGCAATACACCCCGGTACAACTATTGGGCCCTTGACTCAACCATTTTCGAAAAACATAGATAAATCAAAGTATTACGAGCCACAGCTCAGTGCTCAACGAATAGTTGACGTATGCGAGTCATGCGAAATCGATGATTCTGGTCAATTATTTAACTGGGATGGCAAACGTCTTAATTGGTAATAAACACTTAAATGCAATATCCCGCACAAGTACAAGCTTGCATCGACCTATTAGCGGTGCAACTCAAAAACCAATCGGTTGCCGATAGGCTGCTGTATGGCTATTTTAGAGGTCGCCGTTATATTGGCAGTAAGGACCGAGCTAAAATAACAGAGTTGTTCTACGCATTTATGCGACAACGTTTGCGCATTGAACATTATGCACACGCATTACAGATCGAACTAAGCCCCGAACATTGTGTTGCTATAGGTCTTTGGCTAGACGGTGCCGAACTGCGTGAGGTTTTCACTGGTGACAAGTATCAGCCGTCCAAGCTCTCGCACGATGTGCTCGAGCGCCTGAATGGAGCCGATCTCAGCTCAATCGAACTCCCAATAAACGTTGAATACAACGTACCCAGTTGGCTTATTCCTTATTTCTCTCAAAACGAGCTTAATGAAGAGCTTTGTTTAGAGCTCAAAGCACTGAATCAAGAGGCGCCAGTCGATATTCGAGTGAATACACTCTCTACAACTCGAGAAGAGGTTTTAGAGGAACTGCGTTTTCTAGATATTTCTGCGCAGGCAACAACTTTATCTGAGCTAGGCATTCGCTTTACACAGCGTGTGCCGGTTTCTAACTTGGCTCTGTTCAAGAAGGGTGGGTTTGAAGTTCAAGACGAAGGGTCTCAATTGCTCGCGGCGGCCTGCGGTGTCTCTGCGGGAGACAAGGTTATAGATTTTTGCGCTGGTGCTGGCGGAAAAACGCTTGCTTTGGCCGCCGCCATGAACAACAAGGGCACGATTATTGCGTGTGATATTAGTGAGCCACGGCTCAATGAGTTGTCTAAGCGAGCTAAACGGGCAGGGGTGTTCAACGTTCGTCCACTGCTGTTGAACCACGAGCACGATAAACGCCTTAAAAGACACATTAAGACCGCTGATGTAGTGCTAATAGATGCGCCTTGTTCTGGTTCAGGTGCTTGGCGTCGCAACCCTGATGCGCGATTTAATATTTCTGAAGATTGGTTAACGGATCTCACCAAACTACAGAGTGCCATTTTGGATAGTGCATCGCGATTAGTTAAACCAGAAGGGCGATTAGTTTACGCCACTTGCTCGATGTTTAACATTGAAAACGAAGATAAAATATCCAATTTTTAAATAAAAACAATGGTTTATATGACTTATTGAATGTAGATTCAGTTCTTACGAACGCTTCGAGTGAATCAGGGTTTCTAAAGCTTTCGCCAGCCAAATCAAACACGGATGGTTTTTTCGCAGCGGTTCTGCAAAGACGTCCTGAAGCTAAGGACGATGCTGAGGCATAGTCAAAGACATAAAACTCACTCCCTAAATACTTAGGGAATAAGTTTTTGTGCCTTAAATAAGGCCTTTCAATTACGTCTAACTACCAAAAATCTTAGTACTAGTTAGTGCTAATTGTTACCCAGCTTAAACTTAAGCCCCTTAACTTTGTCGCCTAGCTTGTCCTTAACGGTATCATTTATTTTTTCGTTAACCTTTTCGTTAACTTCCTCTTGAACTCGGCGTTTCACTTCGTTCGCTAGAGCCTTAATTTCTTGAGTCGCGTAGTTCTTCACTTGAGCGCTAACGTGGCTGGTTAAGCGAACCGTGATTATGTCTGCAATCTGCTCAGGTGTACCGACTAAGCCTGTTATAACAAAGTCATCCATTATAAATGAACGCTGTCCGAGCTTATCTGAAGACACATTAACTTTTGCTCTATTTAAACTAAAAGAATTAATGGTGATTTCAGGCATCCCTTCGTCAACTTCATCTTCTGTAATTTCTTCATCAACTGGCATGTTGTCAACCAGGTCTTCAAAATTACTGCGTGTGCCTATTAAATCTGCATTAATTACAGGTTCGTCGATTAATATCGATTTAATTAGTTGGTTTTGATAATCCACATCCGCCTTAAGTGTGCTAATTTCGATCGCATTAACTGATGTGTAACCACTCACATTAGCAATCGACATACCTTTAATTAAAGCTGAGCCATTACGTAAATCGGTCTCAACTGATTCTACCGTTAGCGTTGAGCCCAGTGCTGCCGTACCTTCAGCTTCGATAGTATCTTTGATCATGCCGTCCAAATTGCTTAAAAACACCGTTGAGGCGACGGCAATTATAATAACGAGAACAAGTAATCCAATTAGTAATTTTTTCATGACTTCACCTTTAGAATTGTGAGTGTATAGCGGTGCTATTGCCGCTTATCTTATCGACTTATACCGAAAAACAAAAGGGGCGAATGGCCTACGAGAATTCGTCCGTATTATTACGGTTGATAAAATCGGAGGCTTTTTAAGATTATCTTCCCTAAAAACTACTACTCTTACACTACGAATCTAGGTTCGAAATACCATGTCGTTTCAGAATCGAATATAGGGTGGTGCGATTTAGGTCCATTGATTCGGCCGATTTGGAAACATTAAAATTATTTTTGCGCAAAGAATATAAAACCAACTCTTTTTCCAACTGATCGTGGGCTTCTTTGAACGAGATTTTATTGCTTGAAAAGTCCGAACAAACGTCTAAAACGTTTGCCGCTACGCCTCGCTCGACGCTAAAGGGCAGGTATAGCCGTATATCTGTAATACGGTGTACGCTCTCATAGTAAAGGGAAACAAGAAGAAAGACGGTGCTAAAGACTGGCATTAGGAGCGTGGCGGTAAAGTTAATACCTACTAACTGTAAAAGTACTATTCCAACCGCTAACAAGACGATAGGAGACAAGGAAAGCAGTGAGTACCAGCAACGAATTTCTGTGTCGGCGTCTTTAGCCGTAACGAGGCCGTTGATTAAAACGGATAAGAACGCGCCCATGCCGATAAGAACCGAAGCTTGAAATAGCGGGTAAATCTCTCCTCGTGTAGCCGCTATGGTAATTCCTGTAGCTACACTGCCGTTGACAATTCCGTCAGTAAAAAACAGTAGAGCAGAAAAAATGGATGCGTAGATAAACAGGCCTGTAATAATCGGCACTGAAAGAGAACGACGATGAACTGTAAAGTTTGCGTAGTTCAGCATGAATACTAGCGCCCACATAGACACTGCGTAGTAGGCTCTTGCAACAAAGTTGGCTGACTCGAAGTGCATATTAAATTGCACAATAGACATAACTTCGGCTGAGTTGTGAAGCGCAAACACAGCGAGTAATGCAGTGAATGCAAACGAATGCTTGGCTTTATAAGCGTAGTACAGAATGCAGACCTTGACCATCAAGGCAGTGATTCCGGGTATGTAGGCCAGTTCCATAATAATTTCCCAACAATAAGAGAGACTTGCTTAGGCTTCGGAGACGTCTTTAGTCGAGACCACAACGTATAACGACCTTACGTGTGTGTAGCTCGTGTTGGGTATTCTTTATCCATAAACACTATCTTATTCTACCATACGTTGTGATAAAGCCTATAAAGCCCGTACAATTCGACAGGTTTCGTCGCTAGAACGTGTAGCAAAATTGGCCTGCAGTCAATCCAGATCCAGAAAAACAGCCTCCAATTCGGTCACCCCTTTGAATTTCAGGGCGGTTGAGTAACTGCTGATAACTAATGGCAAAAGTTGCAGTAGTAATGTTTCCTAGCAACGGGTAGGTCCTAATCATTCTGTCGGCCCCAACTACAGTTATTGTCATCAAGTCTGCCCCATCTACATTCAATGCTTTAGAAGAATGGGCGCATTTTAAGTAAAATTTGTAACGCTGATCATTTGATACTCCTCTAAGCATTCTGGATTAATTATAGCCTCGATGTTATTTACAGGTCTGCCATTAATCAGGTTGCCAACAACGCCTTCTATTTTTTTACCTGATCGCGTGTATGGGATATCGTTTACCTGTATCACGTGCCTAGGAACATGACGAGGTGTGGTTTTTGAACGAATTGCCAGTTTTATCTCATTAATTCTATCTTGAGTCAGCTGTTCGTCTTCAACCATTTTCACAAAGAGTGCCACTTCTACATCACCAGCAATTTTTCTACCTATGCACACAGAATCTTCTATGTAATGAAGCGGTTCGGTCTGACGATAAATTTCGCTTGTGCCAATTCGGACGCCCCCTGGATTGAGGGTCGAGTCACTGCGCCCAAAAAATACCGCGCCCCCATACTCGCTTACCAGAATATAGTCACCGTGATGCCACAAGCCTGGGTAGCGATCGAAATACGCTTTATTCAGGCGTTCGTTGTTAGGATCATCAAGAAAATAGATTGGTCTAGATGGGAAACTTTGCAAGCACACAAGTTCCCCTTCTTCACCTATTAACACCGCACCGTTTTCATCTACGCAGGCAGAATCCATTCCCAGCGGTGCGCATTGACACTCTCCTCGATAGACGGGAAGAACTGGATTACCACCGTAGAAGCAGCCTAGGATATCGGTGCCACCAGCAATACTAGACAGAAGCACATCAGACTTTAGGTTCTGATAAACAAAATCATACTGTTCCGGCAATAGGGGCGACCCAGTAGAGAGAATGGTTTCGAGACTGTCCAGGTTCAGAGAGGATAAAGCTGTATTAGAGTCTTCTAATGCACGAAGAAACTTTGGCGACGTACCGAAAATATTGATTTGATGTTTTTCGATCATACCGAGGTAATCCGGCATGCTAGGAAACCCGGGCGAACCATCGTAGAGGACCACTGTTGACCCAAAATAAAGCGAGCTGATCAACCAGTTCCACATCATCCAACCGCAGGTTGTAAAGAAGAATATTCGCTTCTCGGCGGTCAGATCGCAGTGCAGGCCGAGTTCCTTAATGTTTTGGATAAGGGTTCCGCCAACAGAGTGAACGATGCACTTAGGCTTGCCGGTGGTGCCAGACGAATACATGATGTACAACGGGTCTGCAAAAGCGCGAGGAACAAAAGAGGGTGTGCCGATAGCATTGGACATATTAGGCCATGGCTCGAGTAGATCATGGTCGTCGAAATCGTGGCTATCATCGTTCAAGCAAACGACAAATACCCGCTTAATGGAAGGCACTTGCGAGATTACTTCTGATATTTTTGGCAGACAGTCAAAATACTTTCCGCCATAGTAGTAACCAGCGGCGGCAACTAAAACCGAAGGTTTGGATTGCGAGAATCGATCAATCACACCGTCAATACCGAAATCTGAACTGGTCGATGTAAAGACTCCTCCAAGTGCCGTTGCAGCAAGCATTGCGACAGCCGTTTCAGGAACGTTTGGCATATAGCATGCCAGCACATCCCCGGTCGAGAAATCTGAACTAATCGTATTCTGAAACGTAGAAACCTGAGCTCGCAGTTGAGAATAAGTCAATGATCTCTGATGGCCATTCTCTAACACAGAAATAAGTGCGGTGTGTTGCTCCTCGCCTTTGGCCAGTAGATTCTCCGCGAAATTTAAGGAAACCTTAGGAAACCAACCATATTGTTCAAAGCCACTGTCTAGGTTGGCCGGGCTTAGTTCGCCTTCATACGCGATGTTAAACCAGTCAAAAAGCTCACTCCAAAATTCATTGGGATCACTAACTGAGTAGCGATGTAATGAGGCATAGTCATCAAATACGGCACCGGCTCTGTTTGACATATGCTGCATGAAGAGCCACATTTGACTGTTGGTTTTACGCGACTCACTTGGCCGCCAAAGCTCTACTGATTCAACCATAGTACTACCTACTTTCTTGCAGCCAACTGGAGATTATTTTATCGAAGTCGCTTTCAATTGCGTTCCTTGGCGGTTGATTCGCAGAGTGAGTGAACCTTGGGGCTGCTTGTGCCTGTAAGTGCTCATTATGCGTTCCGTAAACATTTCGGCTTTGCATATGCGGATGCTCAGCGGCTTCATCTGGGTTTAGAACCGGCGCAAAGCAAGCGTCGGTGCCTTCCAATAGTTCGCACCAATCCAGTTGGGTCTTGCTGGCAAAGAGAGCCTTAAAGGCTTCCTTTTGATTGGGCCAGGCGTCAATGTCAAATTGTTTAGCAAATTCAGGTTTCTCCGCTACACCGATTTTATCGATCAGGAGTTTATAAAAGTGGGGTTCTAAGGCACCAACGCTTACAAATTTTCCGTCGCTACACTCATAAGTATCAAACCAATGCGGGCCATCAAGAATACTTTTTCCGCGTTCATTTACCACAGTGCCCGAACTGCGCAGTGAGAGAACGAGGTTCATCATGTGTGCGCTGCCATCGACCATGGCGGCATCTACAACATCTCCTTTGCCGGTGCGTTGAGCATTCAATATACAAGCCAACATGCCTATTGTTAGATAGAGAGCACCACCGCCTATATCACCTGCCAACGTTGGTGGGGCAAAGGGAGGCTCGCCGGGTCTACCTGCGTACCAGAGGGCACCGGAAAGCGCTATATAGTTAATGTCGTGTCCTGCCGCTTGAGATAACGGACCAGTTTGCCCCCAACCAGTGACGCGACCATACGCAAGAGCAGGGTTAACTTCATGGCAGATGCTAGGCCCGAGTTCTAACCGTTCCATAACACCGGGGCGCATACCTTCAATTAAACCGTCTGCATGCTTTACCATTTCGAGCAACTTCGCGCGGTCGCCTGAATCCTTAAGGTCTAGTTGCACGATGCGTTTATTGCGTTTGTAGATTGTGTTGTGACCGATATCACCTACCGGAGGTTCTCCAGTGCTTGGTCTTTCAACCACCACAACGTCCGCGCCCATATCGGCTAGGTGCATCCCACAGAACGGGGCAGGGCCAATGCCTTCTATCTCGATAATTCGAATTCCAGAAAGTATGCTCATAATGTCTTAAGCACCCGCTTGCAGTGATATTATCTTGCTGTAAGCATCAAGCATCTTCTCTAGTTGAAGGTGGTATTCAGTCACACTGGCTTCCTTCACGTGTCCGTAGCCTCTGATTTTTTCGGGTAAGGATGCTATCTGTACCGCTAGCGGATAGTTGTCATTGTTCAAGGATGAACAAACTGTCTTAATCGTCTCTTCATAATCAACAATCAATTGTCGTTCCATCTTACGCTCCGACGATTTGCCAAAAACATCAAATGCCGTACCCCTTAAAAGTTTCAATTTTGAAAGCACTCTAAAAAGCGGTAACACCCAAGGCCCGAAAGTCATTTTCTTAGGCAGTCCACTTACCTTATCCTTAGGCGCGATAGACGGCGGCGAGAGGTTAAATTGCAATTTAAAGTCACCTTCAAATTCGGCGTTTAGCTTACGTTTAAATTCAGGGTCGCTATAGAGACGGCCAACTTCATACTCGTCTTTATAAGCCATTAGCTTATAGCCGTAACGAGCTACGGCCATGCTGAGTTCGTTCTTTTTATCTAAGCTAGATTCGGCCGTTTTTGTGGCATCCACCATGCTTAGATATCGCTGAGCATATTTCGAATCTTGGTATAAAGTCAGTTCGGTTGTTCGGTGCTCAATTAGTTGCTCCAAGGTTTTAGGAAACTCGATTTGTGAGCCTGAATTGCGATTAGCTATCTCGATTACGGCATCTAAGTCATGAGCAACACATCGTCCCCACTCAAATGCGGTTTGATTCCACTTTGGTGAGACTCCGTTTAATTCGATTGCCTGATATATCGAAGTTTTTGACAGCGGCACCAAGCCTTTCTGCCAAGTAAAGCCGAGCAACAGCAGATTCGCACCGATAGAATTTCCGAGTAATTTCACAGCAAGGTCAGAAGCGTTCAAATAGGTAGTCTTTTCCGAGTCTAAGACACTAATCAGGCGGTCTTTAACATTGTCAGAAGGGTATTGAAGGTCTGGGTCTCGAGTGAAATCGCCTGTGATCGCCTTGTTGGTATTTATCACTGCGGTTGTTCTTCGTTTCGAGAAAGTATCGAGTACCGCATCACTGGCGATGGTTAACATGTCATAGCCCAGCACTAAATCGGCACTGGCAGCATTTATTCGCGCGGAATTTATATCATCCGGTTTATTTGCAATGCGTGTGTGAGTTAATACCGCACCGCCTTTTTGTGCGAAGCCCATTTGGTCCACAATCGACACGCCTTTTTTATCTATGTGCGCTGCCATTCCTATGAGTGCACCAACGGTAATGACTCCAGTACCACCAACACCGCCAGATAAAACACCATAGGTGCCCCCCGAAGGTATATTGGCAATAACGGGCTCAGGCAGATTGAAAAGGTCTGGTGACGCGCCTTCTACTGCAGTGCCTTTACGCATATCACCCCCAAGCACTGTCACAAAGCTTGGGCAGAAACCGTTGTTACATGAGTAATCTTTGTTACAGGCCGATTGATCTATCTTGCGCTTACGGCCAAATTCGGTTTCTGTAGGTAACACGGCAACGCAATTGGATTTTTTACTGCAATCCCCACAGCCTTCACACACTCTGTCGTTGATGAACATTCGTTTTGCTGGGTCGGGAAATGTCCCACGTTTACGCCTTCGACGCTTTTCTGCAGCGCAAGTTTGGTCGTATATCAGAATCGACACGCCTTCGATCTCACGCATTTCTCGTTGTACTAGCTCTAGATCTTCTCGATGGTGGATAGTGGTACCGGCAGCGAAGTTGGAGTCAGTGCTATATTTCTCTGGCTCGTCGGTAACAACCGCGATACGTTCAATGCCTTCACCGCGCATTTGATTGGTGATTTGCGGAACGCTGATAGGGCCATCAACAGGTTGGCCACCCGTCATGGCAACAGCATCATTGAAAAGGATCTTATAGGTGATGTTCACCCCAGATGCGACGGCTGAGCGGATAGCGAGAGTGCCGGAGTGATAGTAAGTGCCATCCCCTAACTGTTGAAATACATGCTTTGTTTTTACAAATGGTGCCTGGCCTATCCAAGGAACACCTTCGCCGCCCATTTGGGTGGCGTATCCGACATCACGGTCCATCCAATAGGCCATGAAATGGCAGCCTACGCCGCCATAGGCTCTACTGCCTTCGGGCACCTTAGTCGATGAGTTATGTGGACAGCCTGAACAAAAGTAGGGCAGGCGAGTCAATGCTAACGCTTCTCTATCTTGACTACGAGCTAATTGAGTATCGAGTACATTCAGTCGACCACTTAGGTCAACATCTACGTATAACTTTTGGATACGAGCGGCAATGATCCGGGCAATTCTGTCTGTATGCAAATTACCGTAGTTTTCGGTCATCAAAAGACCCGCTTCGTCGCGTCTACCAACAATACTGGGGCGTTGAGCTTCAGGTAAGTGATAGCAAACATCACGAAGTGCATTCTCTATTTGTTCACGTTTATCCTCTATTACCAATATATCACTCAAGCCAGCAGCAAACTCTTTGTAGGTCTCACGATCAACAGGAAAGGGCATAGCCACCTTAAGAATACGAACACCCATTGAGCTTAGGTTCGCCTCACTTAAACCTAGGTCTTTTATAGCTTGCAAAGCATCGCGCCAAGTTTTACCCATCGCAGCGATTCCAAATTTTGGCATCTCGCTGTCGTGTGTCACTCTGTTCAACTTATTCGCTCGTGCAAATGCAACAGCTGCTGGAAGTTTGTAACGAAGCAGTCGCTCTTCTTGAAATGCCCAACTGTCGCCCACGCGAGAGTTAACTCCGTCAGAGGGAAATTTGAACTCGGGTGTCACAATTTGAATTTGGTCATGAGCTGCATTGATCGACGCTGCCGTTTCTATGGTTTCAGGCAGTAATTTATAACCAACCCACGCACCAGAGAAACGAGAAAGGGCAATACCATACAGCGCCATATCAAATACATCTTGAATGTCCGCGGGGTATAACACTGGCATCAATAAATCTTCAAACAGAAGCTCAGAATGGTAGGCGTCTACCGTCGAGGTCTGTGCTGGATCATCACCAGCTAAGACCAATACGCCACCATGTTTTGAAGACCCCCAATAGTTAGCTTGACGCATCGCATCTAAACTTTGGTCTAGACCGGGCCCCTTGCCATACCACATTGAGTAGACGCCGTCGTAATTGGCGTCGTTATGAAAATGAGTTTGCTGCGACCCCCAGATAGCCGTAGCAGCCATATGTTCATTAACGGCAGGCCAAAACTTAACATGGTGCTCTTTGGCTAGTTCTTCAGCGCGCCACATCTCTTGGTCCATAACCGTCATTGGCGAGCCACGGTATCCAGAAATAAAGCCAGCCGTGTTCAAGCCTGCGGCCATGTCTCGTCTTCGTTGAACCATGAGCACTCGCACAAGTGCTTGCGAGCCAGTTAAATATATTCGCCCCGAATCAAAGGTGTATTTGTCCTGCAGGGTAACTACTTGTTGATTCATAGATGGTTCCTTGCGATGTGGCGTTCGCTTATTTGATTAATTGATGTGACGCCTAACAGGCCCATGTCACGCTCAAGCTCTTCTTTTAATATGCCAAGCACCTTGCTTACACCTGCCTCGCCACCGGCCGCTAAACCGTAGATATAGGGTCTTGCAAAGGAGCAAGCGTCGGCTCCCATGGCCAGTGCTTTAATTATGTGTGTGCCTCTGCGAATTCCGCTGTCGGCAATGATTTCAATTTTGTCTCCCACAGCGTCGCGAATATTAGCGATTTGATGAATCGTCGGCATGACTCCATCTAATTGTCGGCCGCCATGGGTCGAGACAATAATGGCGCTGGCCCCTACATCGATGGCCTTTTTAGCGTCTTCAACCGAGAGAATGCCTTTTAGCGCTAGCGGGCCGTCCCAGTTGTTTCGGAACTCAGCGATATCGTTCCAGGTCACCGAAACGTCGAATAACGAGTGCGCCAACTCAAAAGTGTTCATGCCACCACCAAACGCATCAACTTTATGCGCAATATTGGACATTTCGAAATCTTGATTTGAGGCAAGAAAGGGCAAAGACCAAGCAGGCTTAGCAGCAAACTGGAAAAAAGTAGATGGCTTGATCTTAGGAGGAAAGCTTAAGCCGCTGCGCAAATCTCGCTCTCTATTACCACCAATCGAACTATCTACCGTAATGCAGATGCTATTAAAGTTCGCCGCCTTAGCGCGCGATAAAAACTCCAACGAGATGCCGCGATCTTTGAAAACATACACTTGGAACATCTTAGGGCCCTTAGTCACGGCACCAATCTCTTCAATGCTCGCTGTACCGAAGGTGGCGAGGGAATAGATAATGCCTAACTCATCTGCCGCTGTTGCCACACCAAACTCTTTGTCTTGATGATATAGGCGACTCGCACCGCTGGGCCCACAGAAAAAGGGAAGGTCCATTTCCACGCCCAAAACCTTTGTTTTGGTGTTAATTGAACTGACATCAACGAGCGTTTCGGGAATCAGAGAATAATGATCAAACGCGCTTACATTTTGGCGAAGGGTGATCTCATCTTCCGCACCGCCATCCATATATTCGAATATAGCGTGAGGCAGTTTTCGCTTCGCAATTTTTCGAAAATCAGCTACGTTGTAACAATTTTTAATTGACATATTTTTGCTCTTAGAAGGCTCTCTTTGGTTTGCTCTAGAAGGCAGATAAGCCGGTAAGTTGGCGGCCGATGATCAGTTTTTGAACCTCGGTAGTGCCTTCGGTAAATGAAAACACTTTTACGGCGCGACTGTAGTACTCAACTGGGTATTCTTTAGTTATGCCGCTGCCGCCGTGAATTTGAACAGCATCAGCTACTATCTCGCAGGCGAGCTCAGTGCCATACCACTTTGACATTGCCGCTTGTAGCTGGGGATCTTCGCCGCGATCGATCATATCCAACGATTTTAGTGCCATTAATTTGCCTGCTTCTAGCTTCGTGCGCATTTCAGCTAACTTGGCTTGAATCAGCTGCTTGCCAGCAATTGCAGACCCGAATTGCTTGCGCTCACCAGCGAATGCCAAAGCCTCATCAAAGGCTGCTTGTGCAATGCCAAGCGACATAAGAGCGACAATAGGCCGTGAGGATGATAAGAGCTTCATCATATGAGCCATCGCTTTAGGAGCAGGCACCATCACTCGGTGAGCGGGCACCTTGGTGTCCGAGAAAAATACTTGCGCAGTAGACTGACTATTAAGGGCTGTTTTATTTAGATTGCTGGTTTCGTAGCCGTCATCACGCTCTACTAAAATCAAACCAAGCCCTTGGTCGTCATCGCCCTCTACGAACCTGGCAAGCAGTAGAATAAAATCGGAATAGCCACCGCTGGATATCCATGTTTTCTCGCCATTGATAAGGTATACGTCTCCGGCTTTTTTCGCTTTGACTTGCAAAGATGCAACGTCAGAGCCGCCAGATGGTTCAGACATCCCTACACAACCCAAGATATCTCCTGCCATCATTTCGGGTAGATACTTGGATTTGATATTTTCAGGCGCGCCGGCCATCAACTTACTAGTGATACCCATGATCTGTGTGGTGATGCAAATATCGGGGGATGCTTTCGCCAGGTCATGCATCATCAAACCATAACTGACAAGATCAAGTCCCATACCGCCATCAGCCTCGGAGACAAATCCGTTGACAATACCGAATGGGATAAGCTTTTTCTGCAATTCAACAGCGAGCTCTTTGTCGATATATTTGTCGCGATATTGATGAGCAATAGGCTTGATTTCAGCATCGAGAAATCGATTAAAACTATCGATGAGTAATTGTTGTTCTTCAGTGTAAGAGAAATTCATAACGCGCCAGCTTGAGATTAGGGCTTAAGGTTACGAACTAAGTCTGTGTCTTGCCTATCATTTTTGGCAAACAGCCTGTCAAAGTTAGATATATCGCCTATAGACCCAATTTTTCAGTGACCGTATCGCGCATAACAAACTTTTGAATCTTACCAGTCACTGTCATGGGGAATTCATCAACAAACTCAACATACCGGGGCTTTTTGAAATGGGCTATTTGGCCATCACAATAGGCTTTGATTTCATCTTCATTTAGTTGCTCACCGACAACTGTTTTGATCCACACGCAAAGCTCCTCACCATACTTTTTATCTGGCACCCCAAACGCGGCAACTTCCATCACCTTGGGATGCGTGTACAGAAAGTCTTCTACTTCTTTGGGGTAAATATTCTCGCCGCCTCGAATCACCATGTCTTTAAGCCGACCAGTGATGTTGCCATAACCATTCTCGTCGATGACAGCTAGATCTCCTGTGTGCATCCACTGCGCTGAATCAATTGTTTCAGCCGTTTTCTCGGGCTCATCCCAGTAGCCTTGCATCACAGAATATCCACGGGTCAAAAGCTCACCTTGCACGCCTCGAGGAACTATTCTGCCGTTTTCGTCAATGACCTTGACCTGCACATGCGGATGAACTTTGCCCACAGTGGAGATTCTTAGATCTATGCTATCGCTGGTACTGGATTGAAAACTGACTGGGCTGGTTTCAGTCATGCCGTATGCAATGGTAACTTGGCTCATGTGCATATCAGTAATGACTCGCTTCATAACCTCTTCAGGGCAGGGTGAGCCTGCCATTATACCGCTGCGCAGTGATGACAAGTCGTAATCATTGAAGCTTGGCTCGGCTAGTTCAGCCACAAACATGGTTGGCACACCGTATAGCACTGTGCACTTTTCGGCTGCCACTGTTTGTAATGCGGTCACTGGGTCGAAACCTAGATCCGGCAACACCATGGTTGAGCCGTGCGTGATACACCCGAGGTTACCCATTACCATGCCAAAGCAATGATAGAGTGGAACTGGTATACAGATTCGATCCTTGCTTTCTAAGTTAATAGCTTCTCCAACAAAAAAACCATTGTTCAGAATATTAAAATGGCTAAGCGTTGCGCCCTTTGGAGATCCTGTTGTGCCGCTGGTGAATTGAATGTTAATTGGATCGTCCGGCGACAGCCTGGTTTGAATTTCGTCTAAAGCGATAATGTCATCATGAGAGGCCAGCTGGAGTACTTGATCAAAGCTATAGAATCCTTCACGACGTTCCCGTCCCGTCTGTATTACAAACTTTAAGTGAGGGAGTCGTTTGGATGTTAGATTTCCAAGTTTGGAAGATGTAATCTCTGGCGCCAATGTTTCGATCATCTCGAGATAATTACTTGTTTTGAATTCATCCCAGAGCACTAGGCCCCGACATCCAGCCTTGTTGAGTGCAAACTCTAGTTCGGTCAGCCGATAGGCAGGGTTTATATTGACCAAAATTAGGCCGGCTTTGGCAGTAGCAAATTGGGTGATTACCCATTCAGCGCAATTGGGCGCCCATATCCCTACGCGATCGCCTGGAACCAAGCCAAGCCTTATCAATGACGCAGCGAATTGCTTTGCTTTTTCCTCCAGTTGGAGATAGTTAAGTCGTATTCCTTGATGGTGAGACACTAGTGCTTCATTGTCAGCCCATTGTTCACTGGCGTCACTTAGTGCCTCGCCAATGGTTTGGTAAATTAGAGGTTGATCGCTAACCCCATGAACATAGCTAAGTTGAGTAGTATTCAATTTCACCCCATTGAAATGATTAATCGACTATTTTTTCGCCGCTGCCAAAGAAAAGAAAAATACACGCGCCAACCAAGGATATCGCTGCTGTAACAATAAAAACATTGTCGTACGACCCTGTTGAAGTCAATATATAACCCGCAATGGGCGCGCCTAACGCGCCAGCAAGAGTTCCAAATGTATTTACGGTGCCATACAAGATGTCAGCGAATTTAGGCGTGATATCAAGACAATTAGGTACGATCGCTGCGAATGAAAAAGCCGTTATCCCTAAGGCGCAAAACATCAGTAAGGTGGCTATTTCTGGAGAGGTTGCGTCACGCATAAAAATCATCATGACGGCTCCTCCAATCAAACCGAAGCCAACCATTAGCTTGCGAGTGAGTGTGAGTGAAATTCCTTTCTTAATCATGCTATCACCAACCCAACCTCCGACATTTAACATCAAGAACATGGATATCCAAGGGAATAGGGAATATATTCCTGCGCCTGAAATATTCAAACCATGCACATCTGCAAAATAGCTCGGCAGCCACGACAAAAAGATATAAAGAGTCCAAGAGGATGCGAAACCAGCCGTACAGAGTGCCCAGACTTGTTTTTTTGTAAGCAATTCTCTCCATGGGATATTCTTTGCCTTTTCGGTAACGCCACCTCCTGCCTCAATTAGAGCAACTTCTTTAGCACTAATCGTGGGGTGTGTCGCAGGTTGGTCGGTGACGAAAAAGTACCAAAATATGACCCAAATAAAACCGCTAGCACCAAACAAATAGAAAATTGCTGGCCAACCATAAGCGTTTATAATCCAGCCTCCCAAGAGCAGGGCCAATATGGTGCCCATGATCGCTCCGGAGGACAGAAATCCCATTGCTCTGGTCTGTTCATTTTTGGGAAACCAGCGGCCAACAATGCCCAATGAAGAAGGTGCCAAGCCAGCCTCGCCAACGCCCATCAAAAATCTCACTGCAAACAGAGCGGGAAGTGACAACATCGCGGCGGTTGGAGTTAGTATGGTGAAAATTGACCAAAAAACCACAGCGGAACCCAACACCAGTTTACCTCCGTACCGATTAGCTAGGTAGCCACCGCCGATTTGCATCAGAAGGTAACCCCAAAAGAATGAGCTGAATACATAACCTTTTGTGGTATCGCTCCAACCGAACTCTTGTTGCATACTAATCGCGGCAAGAGAAATATTGACGCGATCTAAGTAACAGATGATGAAAGCTAAAAATGCTAACAATAGAAGTGTGTATCGTTTTTGCCAGAATGTCTTAGTCTCTGTCATAGCTCTTCGTCTCAATTTTTAGCTGGTGTTTTATAAATTCTAACACCGTTAATTTGTCAAATTGGGCACACCGTGCGTCTAAAAGCAAAGTGCGGAGGGTTCTTGCTTCGAATCTATTCAGCTTCAGTTACCATTAGCGATCATACTTGGAGAATGATTATGTATAACGCCATCGACGATTTTTCAGATAGCTATAGTGAATCGCGTAAGAAGTTTCTATCAGCCATGGCTGGCAAGGGTGACGTGGTCTCGATACCTCATTCATTAAAGGGTCCAGATGGTGAAGATCTTTCCATGGATTTCGGTGTATTAGGCAAGCCAGACGCAAAACTTGGACTAGTGTTAGTTTCTGGCACGCACGGCCCAGAAGGCCTATGTGGTTCGGGAGCGCAAACAGGGTTCCTTAACTCTGGGATGCTAGACGACCTATCTGACATTAGAGTCATCATCTTACACGCGCATAACCCCTACGGATTTGCATGGTGGCGCCGGACTAATGAAGACAATATTGATCTAAATAGAAATTACTATGACTTCTCTGTGCCGTTCACTCCCCACCCAGGCTATGACATATTGCGGCCTACCATGGTTCCTGATGAATGGGACCCGGAGGAGGTTGCTGCAGGTTTAGGAGTTTATGAGAAAGAACATGGCAAGGTAGGTTTATTAGCCGCGATGGTCAGCGGCCAGAGCCATGACCCTGGTGGATTGTTTTATCGTGGTTCAGGACCATCTTGGTCTAGGCTAACCGTTGAGGCAACGCTACCTGGATTATTAGCCGAACAAACTCATGTCGCGCTCATTGATTACCATACTGGCTTGGGGCCTTTTGGAGTGCCTTACATAGTGCATGGCTATGAAAAGGACACCATTGAGTTTCAGGCTTTTGAAACAGCTTTTGAAGGCGAAGCTCGTTCAACCATGGACACCGAAAACTTAGACGAAGATTTACCGGCTTCTCCCGAAGGGCCTCTTGTTCTGTCTATGCAAGCTGTGCTGCCAAACAAACAAAACTACGCCGCGGTCATCGAGTATGGAACAGTACCACCAGAACAAGTATTTACAACATTAATGGAAGATAACTGGGTTCATGCTCACGGTAAACTCGACACAGAGCAGGGTCGAGCAGCAAAGGACAGAATGAAAGAGTGTTTTTATCCTAGCTCAGATAAATGGAAAGGGATGATTTGGGAACGCTCGGTTTGGTCGATTAACTGCGCAGTTAAATTGCTCAGAGATGAAACTGCCTGAATTAGTCTTGCTGAGATAAGCACGTTTGTAGGTAGGGGGCGAAAATTACTTTAATGGATTAACGACTGTGCGAGTTCTGCTCTAAATTGACGTTCTAGAGTATCGCGTATTGTCATTTAGCGTAGCGAAGAATCTAAAAACTCTAGTAGAGCCTTCTATCATGAATCAAAGACCTACGCCTCTACATGCAAGGTTGCCAAGCCTTTGGAGCGTTACACAGTAATCACAATGACCGTGATGAGAATAGCGATGACGGCTGTCCAAATTAGATAGGGTATTCGTTTTCAGCTTCGGCTCTTTCGGATCAGAATAGGCTGCACAACCCAAAAGGTGTCAAACTCTACTTTCTATTAAGGAGCTATTTTTAAGTAGCAGGATTACCCTACCATCTTGATTGATTACTTTGCTTTCATACTGAACAATCCCTCTGTCGGCTAAGGACTTACTTCGTCGTTTAGCCATAGGTTGCTGCTCTACGTAGATAGTATCGTTGGCATAAAGTGGCTGCTCTAAGCGCATCTCGTCACAGCCTAGGCCACACACTGTTGCTGTTTGCTCCGTTATTGGGAATTCCAATTTGCGCCACAATGCCATGATGTGAATGCCAGAAGCGATTAAACCTCCAAACTCAGATTCTAAGCCAGCCTGAACATCGGTATGAATCGCGCGCGGATCAAACTGCAAAGCAAAGTCGATAATTTCCTGTTCCCTAACGGTATAGCTCTCTGATTGAAATTCTTCCCCGATTTCAATGTCTTCATAAAAGCGCATGGCTATTCAAATTCAATAGGTTGAGTTAATTGAGGTCTCACTATTTTTTCCATTCTTTCTCACGCAATTCAATGCGACGAATTTTGCCGCTAATAGTTTTTGGAAGTTCAGTTACGAACTCAATTTTCCGAGGGTATTTAAACGGAGCGGTGAGCGTTTTAACGTGGCCCTGTAACTCTTTAATTAGGTTGTCACCAGGTTCATAATTTGGCGCTAAAATGACGAATGCTTTAACCACCTCACCTCTAACATCGTCTGGAGAAGACACCACTGCATTTTCTAACACAGCAGGGTGTTCTTGTATCGCGCTCTCAACCTCGAATGGACCTATGCGGTAGCCAGACGAAATAATGACATCGTCAGACCGAGAGACGAACCAAAAATAGCCGTCATCATCTTTATACGCTCGATCACCTGTGTAGTACCAGTCTCCTTTAAACGCCTCACTGGTTTTCTCAGGATTGTGACGATACTCCTTGAATAGCCCAAGAGGGCGATTTGGTTTAACTCGAATGGCGATATTTCCTTCAAGCCCAGCCTCAACAACTTCGCCATCATCGTCAACCACGTCTAGGTCAAAACCAGGCGAAGGTTGCCCCATTGAACCGGGCCGCACTTCTTCACCAGGAAACGACGCGCATATAATCACAGTTTCAGTTTGACCATAGCCTTCGCGAATAGATAATCCTGTATTGGCTTTCCAGAAATCGATCACCTCTGCATTCAATGGTTCGCCAGCGCTGACGACTTCTCTGAGCTTGGGTATCTCAAGCGTGCTTAAGTCTTGCTGTACCAATAACCGATAAACTGTAGGCGGCGCACAAAATACGTTAATTGGGTATTGTTGAAGTAAGTCCAAAGCCTGTTGTGGGTTAAATACGGGTTCCTCAGGTATGAACACCGTGGCACCTACAGACCACGGTCCGAATAAGGCGCTGTAGCCAATTTTGGCCCAACCAGTATCAGTGATACACCAAATTAGATCGCCTGCGCTCAGGTTGAGCCAAAACTTGCCAGTTACCTCATGGCCAACGCCTGAAGAGGCATGTGTGTGGATGGTCATTTTCGGATAGCCAGTAGTGCCTGACGTGAAATAGCAAATCGCATCCTCATCAGCATCCGTTTCCACCGGTGTGTGGCGGCTCGATGCTGAATCCACCTCAGTATCGTAATGCACCCAATTCTCGAATGAATCTCCAACAGCGATTTTAACGTTACAGCTTTCAACTTCATCGCCATGCACAAGCTTATTCAGTAAGTTGCCTTGTACAATTAGTGTCGACGCCTTCGCTGTCTTAATTCGATAATCCAAGTCGCGGGCAGATAAGCTCACAGTCCCAGGTGAAACTACGGCACCAATCCGTAAACATGCCAACACGAGCTCCCACCACGCAGGCAACTTGCTGACAACCAATATCACAAGGTCGCCGCGTTTTACTCCAGCATCAAGCAGAACGTTTGCCGCTTGCTTAGATCGTTCGGCCATCTTCTGATAGCTGATTATCTGTTCAGAGCCATCAACACCAAGCCAATGCAACGCTGCAGTATTTGGTCTTTCAATCGCGTGCTGATCCATGATATCGACCGCAAAATTAAATTTATCTTTTTGTGGCCACTTAAATTCTTGTCTTTCTTGCTGATAGTTCATTTTGCTGTTTCAAACCGCTCTAATCGTGAGTGGCCTAGTGTATTGATAAATGGGGCTAAAATAAAACTCATGTTACCCAGAACACCATGCTGACATAACAATTGCAGTAAATGCATCACGCAAAGCCGTGCTGTTATAGTTTGCTCTATTATAATGGGGCCAACATTAATCTGTATTCTGACTGAGCCGCTATGAATTTTCGCTTAACCGAGGAACAAGATCTATTAGTTGAAACCGCATTGAACATTGGGGCAAAGTTCGACCCAGACTATTGGCTAAAGATGGATCAAGCCAGTTCGTACCCTGTTGAGTTTTTCGATTCAATTGCTGCGCACGGCTTCTTTTCACTCGGCATTGATTCAGCCTATGGCGGAACTCCTGCTGGAATGATGGAGTTAGCACTATCGATGGAAGGCTTGTGCCGAGGCGGAGCAGGGGGAGGGCCCGCACTGGGTTATCTGTTTGGCACTTTGGGGGCTAATATCCTCAATGCCAATGCCAACGATGCACAAAAATCCCAGTATTTGCCCGATATGGCCGCCGGGACATCAATGTGTGCGTTTGGATTATCTGAACCAGATGCCGGTACCAATTCTCTTAACATGTCTACTTTTGCCAAAAAGGATGGTAGTGATTACATCATTTCTGGCAGCAAATGGTATATCACCAATATTGAGCGGTCAGACGCCATCGTTGTGGTTGCAAGAACTCAAAAGCTCGATGAATCTGCAAGCCGAAGCGATGGTGTAAGTTTGTTCATAGTTGATTTACCCAATGATAGTTTGACCTACAGCCCGATAGAAAAACACGCCTATGGGTATTATAAGTCTCATATGGTTTTCTTGGACGATGTACGAGTGCCAAAAGAAGCTTTAATAGGAACTGAAGGTCAAGGGTTCAGACAAATCTTAGGCACTCTAAACCCTGAACGAATTTTGGTGGCCGCTGGCGCCGTGGGTATTGCTCGATTAGCGATTGCTACAGCCGTCAAATATGCCAATGAGCGAGCGGTATTCGATCAACCCATTGGCGCACATCAAGCTATCCAACATCCCTTAGCTGCCGCTTACGCAAAAATCGAATCAGCTTGGGGAAGTGTAATGCTTGCTGCGAGCCTGCACGATCAAGATGCAAACCCTGTTGAAGTTGGTGCGAAGGCTAACATGGCTAAATACGTTGCTGTGGAGGCAGCGATTGAAGCGTGCTATCAGGCTATGCAAACACATGGCGGTAATGGTTTCGCTAAGGAGTACCACGTAGAGCGCTGGTGGCGTGAGGTGCAGCTATTTCGCTTGGCCCCGGTGACCCAGCAAATGACGCTTAATTTTATTTCAGAACATGTGTTGGGTTTGCCACGTTCATATTAAAAACGAATCAGGCAATCTTAATAACGTTGTTTTTACTATTTCCATCACTAGATTTTCCAGCACCAATATTTTGAGCACGATACTCAGTAGGGCTTAACCCAGTCCATTTTTTAAAGGCGCGTGACAGATTACTGAAGTCAGAAAACCCTAACAAAAAGGCAACATCGCCTACGGATAAATTGTCTTGACGAAGATACTGCTCTGCTAACTCTCGTCGAGTTTGATCTAAAATTTCTTGGAAGCTGGTGTCTCTTCTACTTCGGCCAATTTGTTATGCAAGGTACGCACGCTGAAACACAGTTCACGAGCTACAGTCGCTTTGCAAAATTCGCCAGTAGGTAAAAGTTCCATTAGCTTTAGCCTAACGCGCATGGCTGTGTTTGCCTTTGCAATACGTTCCATGACTTCAAGAATGACTTCATCATTTTGCCTCGCTAACGAGGCATTGGCAGTTGGCAACTGAACATCTAAGTCTTCAGCGTTAAACACCAAGCTATACTCTTCTGCGCCAAAGATAATAGGGCAGTCAAAGTACTCTTGAAGCTTTTCTATCATCATTGGGTCTGATTCCGTACCAGGAATTTTCACCGCAGCGGGTTTGAAATGTTCGCCATACATCAGTGAAATCATCTTCTTGAACCAAATCAGCGTTCCATACAACAAGACAGATATTTGATGAGCCTTATCTTGATTAGGGGTAATAACAAGCGCGGGCTCGAACTCTTTATCGTCAAACACCCAATCTTCAGTCGTAGTTAGAAAAGCACCGTAGCGTTCCAAACGGATCAAAAATTTGCGGATGCTCCGACTTGAGAACAGGGCAAGTCCCATTGCATGAAATAAAGTAGGCTGAATATGATCGGCGGTTCTGAAAATAAAATACGGATCATTGGTTTCTTTCTCAGCCTCAACCAATAATTTGTAGTAATGACTTGTGTGTATTCTGGAATAAGCGCTATTTAGATTAGTATGATCAATTTCCAGTCGTTCAAAAACGGCATTCGCATCAACCCCATAAGAGTTCAGTGTTTGGTAAATAATGACGGCCATCCCTCCAAAGAGGGACGGGGTTGACTGCACAGGAGACTCAGACATATTGCACACGAAAGATCATATAAATTCTATTCATCACTAGATACTAGAACATAATAATTCTAACCGCCAGCTCAATATCCTTTTAGGTTTTTGAAAGAACGATGCTTGATGCATTTTATCTTGCTCCGTCTTTACTCTTTAGCTGAATGAATTTCAAAGAAGCTCACTTCTTACCAATACCGTAATAGAAAAGTTGCTTCAGCAAGATGCTGATCTGATTCAATCTCATCGAAACTAACTTGATAGACAACTTCAACACCTTTCTTTCTAGGTTCTACAGCGCTGATGGTAGATGTTATCGCAAGTGTTGTACCCACGTAAATTGGTCTATAGATGCGAATCTTATCGATTCCTTTCACAATAATACGCGGCACGTTTTGCAGCTCAACATGATCCCAAAAAACTTGCGGGTATAAAGAAGGCAAAAACAAACCCGGAGTGATAATTCCTTCTAAGCCTGACTCTTTACTTGCCTGCTCATCCCAATGGACCCATTCCTGATTGTTTACGGACAAGCAATATTGTTGAATTTTTTCCAGCGTTATCTCGATTGGATACGAGGTGAATAATGGTAGGCCAATATACGCTTGAAAATCGTCTAAGCCTTTAATAACTGTCTTCATGTATCTGTGCTTTCTGGAATGGATTAATGGTCAAAGACTGAGTGATGTAGTAACTGATGTATAGATGTTGATATTCATTATGCCCGATTTGCAGCACGTATTAGCATCTTGAGGTATACGCCTTTGATATAATTTGCTCAAGAATCACACAATTGAAGTTTTCCTACGTTTGTTATATCCAAATGCAAACGTACAAAGAAAAGGCCCTAATTATGGAAAGTGTACACTTTACTGAAAGCCTAGATGAGAATGCAGAAGCTCAGATGATTGCGCGTATTGAATCGGGTGAGCTTATTGAACACATCGAGGATATGACCCCTGGCTATCGAGAAGCGCTAAAGCAAGTAATTCACATTGCGGCTATCTCAGAAATAACCGTTCTCACCTGGGCTCATACGGCTTATGACTCCGCCCCAGATATAGGGGCTAAAATCGCAGTTTGCGCGACTATTCAAGACGAAGTAGGCCACGCACACCAACAGGGTTTGTTGGCAGAACGTTTTGGCGTTGACATTCATCACGGCACCTTTGAAGACAGTATAGATAAAATCTTCACTTGGCCGATCATGGAATTCCCAATTCGTAACTATGTTGAGTTTGTGGTAATGCAGTGTTTACTTGATAGAGCTGGTTTACATTGGACTAAAGACATAGAGCTGCATTCAAGCTTCGCGCCTTATCGTCGTACGCTGCGCAAGGTTAATTTTGAGGAAGGCTTCCACATGCGCCACGGAGCGCACTGGACCGAGTTCTATTGGAATAACTCCGACGAAACAAAACAAGCGGTTCAGACAGCGTTTGATTGGTTATTTCCGCATGGCGTAATGTGGTTTGGTAAACCAGATGATCTAAAGTCAAGACCGGCTATGTTGCAATATCAAATTCGGAAATGGAGCAATGACTTCATGCGAGATAAATGGCTTCAATCTGCCTGCGCGTTTGCCGCTAAGCACGATATCACAGTGCCCGCTCACTACGATGAGGAACAAAAGAAGTACGTATTGGATATGCCGTATCCAATGCTCTATAACCGTGATTACACTTGGACTCAGGAGCAGACCACGCAAAAAGAGTACTGGAGTAACGCGCGCAAGGGTGGCCCAATGCGGCCTGCGGCCTATGAACGATTACGCCATGAAGAATGGGGTGATCAACTGTGGTAGCACCAGGCCAGCAACAGAAAAGTATTGTGACCGAAGCACAGGTTTCATCGGCTTTGGATGCAGTCATCGATCCTCATATGAAAGTTGGAATGAACGATATGGGCATGATTACAGACATAGAGATCGACGATCAATCCAACATCGCTATTGGCATGGTCTTTCCGTGCATTGGATGTCCTGCATGGACTTTGATTCAGGACAATATTAAAGCCGAAGTCGGTGCTATTTCCGGCGCTAAATCAGTATCTGTAAGTGTCGACTGGTCTCATACATGGGAGAGAGAAGACATGAGCGAAAAAGCTAAACAACATGCGCAAACTCATGGTTACCGCATTTAAGGAGCCAATACGATGATCACAAAAAATTACCCAACTCGAAAGGGCACTAATTACGAAGTGTTTGCCCGGGATAACCCTTTGCAGCCAGTCGCGAGTTTAACCGTGTTCTGCCCAATCAGTTCCGAAACTCTTTTCCTTTTAAGCTATAATTTTTATACAATGGTACTCTTAGACAAAGCTTTTCTAAACAATCTAGAGTGGTGATTTATGTTCAAATATCCGTTACGCGCTTTTGTCGCGTTGATTATTCTTCTTAGTATCTCCTCTGTTTATGCTCATAATAAGGTAGTGGTTATTCCATTGGGTGGAGATGATGCTCCAGCGTCGATCGAATACGCGATAGGTGACTCAGGTCCGGCCGGTGGCATTGTTTTTCACGTAACAAATGGTGGCCTCAATGGTTTGGAAGCAGCACCAGTTGACCAAGCCACAGCGCCTTGGAATTGTTTTGGCACCGATGTAGCAAGTGTGGACAATATAGCGTGTGCAGGAACGCCAGACTCAAATTCTGGCGCGGTTAATACGCCATTGATCGCGGTAGCCTGCGGAGGAGCAGCGGCTGTTGCTGCCGTTTATATTTGGCCGAATGGTCAAACGGACGGTTTTTTACCCAACAAAGAGGAGCTGAATTTATTGTACGCTCAGAGAAACGTTGTGGGCAGTTTTGCCAGTAGCCTCTATTGGAGTTCGTCGGAGGGCAACGGCGGCAGCGCTTGGCGCCAGAACTTCGACGGTGGCGTTCAGCTCGACGTCATTAAGAACGACGCAATCGGTGTTCGTGCTGTTCGGGCTTTTTAACTATTTAACCATTTAACTATTGTTTCCCGCCGCAGGCGGGGCGATTTTTTCGCTTGTTTGTGTGAAATTGCGGCAAAGATGGTTTTAGTGCGAATGTCTCAAATGAGTATATAACGCCCAGTCCTGTTTTTCGACCTACCCCTTTAATGAGCTTCAAATGAGTATTTTTTGTATGCAATGTCACCGCATGGTGATATGGTGTCACCAGAAAGTGACTTAATGAATTTGTGATGCAACGATAATGGTTAAAAACAAGCAGGCTACGCAAGACAAGTTGATTAAAGCCGTTGGCGAAGTATTGGCTGATGTGGGCTTTTCTGGTGTTGGTGTAAACGCGGTGGCAAAACGAGCGGGCGTCGATAAAGTTCTTATTTATCGATATTTCGGAAGCTTCGATAAATTGTGTTTGGCATTCGCTCAATCAGCGGACTTTTGGCCAAGCTTGAAAGAGCTGATCCCTGATCCAGAAGTCTTAAGCGCTATGGGAACAGCTGAGCGAGTAACACTCGTTTTAAAACGATTTACGACAAGCCTTCGCAAGCGACCCCTAACGTTAGAAGTAATGGCTTGGGAATTGCTGGAACGTAATGCATTTACCATTGAGTTAGAAAATGTTCGCGAGGCATCTGGTTTAGAGCTAAATCGGTTTATGCAGGATCTTTCGTCAAACACCACCAGAGACTCCACAGACGAGATTGATTGGTTAGCTATTACTGCTGTGTTATCAGCGGGTATGCAGTACCTCGCGCTTCGCGCGCGCAAAATCAATGTATATAACGGTATAGAGCTAAATAAAGACGAAGGATGGATGCAACTAGAACGGAGTATCGAAACCTTAATTGCTGGTGTGACTACTTGAGATTGGCCTAATTAGTCGAAAGGAAATAACAACAAGAAGAAACTCATGAACAAGACAAACAAACAACCAAAATCAGCGAAGTCTGCAAAACCCAAACCAGGACAATCGCGCGCAATCATAAGCGTTTTTATGTTGCTTGGTTTTGCCACATTGCTAGTCACTGGCCTGTTGTCATACGGCATGCGGTATTCGTCGTTGCTGTCGGCAATTCACACTATCTTTGGCTTAACCTTTATCGCTTTTGGCGTGTTCCACTTGCGTAACAATCTACGGCCAATCGGCATGTACTTAAAACAGGTTGTGGCGCGTCGTTGGTTCATTGTTGGTTTAATGATGGTGCCAATTACCATACTAGGCGTCATGCTTGGCTTACCACCGTTTCAAACTGTGACAGATTTGGGCTATGCCCTAAAAGAACTACGGCCGATAGACCGCAAGGCGACTCAAGTTCTAACTACACGTTATGACGTTCAAGGACGCGCAGTAAGTATTGAAGTAAAAGCCGGAGATCAATACGCCGGACCAGGAGCCGAAGTGTTTGGTATTAGACTGACCACAGTTCCGCAAATGGCGATTTGGGTTGAGGATGTTGAGGGCAAATATTTAGAAACACTTTATGTCACCAAAAAAGGCGCTACGGGAACTTATTTTGCAGAACTTTTCTCTGGCGACGAAGAGATACGTCGACCAGAAGCATTACCTCATTGGTCCCATCAGCGCGGCGTAACTGCGCCTGATGGTCTTTATGTACCTAGCAAGGCCTTGCCTTTAGCCGATGCGGTAACAGGGGCTACGCCACTGCATAACTATAATCTGAACACTACGCTGAAAAGCAAAGCGGACACCGTTATCGTTAAGATGGAGGTAAACCGGTCTTTTGACTATAACGCCACTTATACGAAAACAGCTTTTCCGGATGACCCTGTCTATAGCGGCAGCGGTAACACGGCCCAACCTTCACTAATATACTCAGGCGAAGTTGATTTGACGGGTAACAACCGATATACAATTCTGGACTTAGTCGGCCGGGGTCACCATTCAGGGCAACACGGCGAGATCATTAATGATCTAACTGGTGTGACGACCGCTAAGCAATTGGTGGATCGTGTAATTGTGGATCGTGGCTATTTGTGATGGGGCAAACTTATTATGATGGATCAATCTTGTTTATGATGGATTAATCCACTGCATTTGAGTGGCACGGACTTTAAACCCGTTTTTGGCATAAAACGCGATAACGTCTTCGTTGCCATCACCTACATAAAGAATTATCGATTTCGCTTCATGTTCGTCAAACCATTGGCGCGCTTTGGTCAGCAACTTAGACCCTAAATCTAGGCCGCGACGTTCAGGAGACACATACAGCGAATCAACTTCGCCTGCTTTGCCATTTATAGAGCAAATTACAAATGCGGTAATTTGTTCGCTTGAAAGTTCATTGATGTCCTTACTCTTAACCTCACTGTCAGTGCAAATGAACAAGCCCAATTGGTCACGTTTTAGTAGCGATGCAACGCGTTTATCAAATAGCGCACTCTCATAATACTGATGAAAGCTATTGGTTCGTTCAGCGTGATGATCTCTAAGTCCTTCCCAGTGTGGCCGAAGCAAAGCAATTAGATTTTGCGGTAGAGCAAAGGTGTGTGTCGCCAAAGGGAACCTCCAACAGAAAGCTGCGAGTTTCTATTCGTCTGAATAAAGCTCAGGATGAAAGTGCCGTTCAATTTGTTCGATGAATATATGTAGAAGCTTAATATGCAATTCCTGCACGCGATCAGCGTATTGACCGCCAGCCGTACAGATATATAAGTCGCTAATTGCGGCCAATTCAGGGTTAACGCGACCTGACAATACAATGCTGGTTATGCCTTCTTGTTGCGCGTACTCAGCCGCCTTAATCACATTCTTACTGTTGCCAGACGTAGTGAGTGCAACCAAGCAATCTCCTTTAGCGCCATGGCTCTGAATGTAACGAGAAAAAACTTCTTCGTAACCAAAATCATTGGCGACACAGCTCAAATGACTGGGATCGCTAATTGACACCGCTGCATAACCCTTACGATTTTGGCGATAGCGTCCCGTTAATTCTTCAGCGAAATGCATAGCGTCACACATGGAGCCGCCATTACCGCAGGAAAATATCGTGCCGTGATTCGTTAGGCACTCGATCATGCTTTTCGCTGCGCGGTCGATCTTTTTCAATTCCGACTCGTTAGCGAGCAATGCTTCTAAGGCGCTTTGCGCTTCAGTAAGCGCGGAAATTATCGACTGATTCATATTTATTTTTTTTAAGTGGTCGCGTTATGCAAACATAATAGTCTGTGTAGGAAGTAGGATCAAAAGCCCTGCTCGAATTTCTTATTTCTTTGTATCCTTACTCTCATTGCGCTTCGCGTTACTGGATTCAGGCGCTACGCTAACAGGTTGCACCCCTTTCCCATAGGTTATAGTTGACTGTGGATATGGAATTGAAATTTCATTGTCATCGAACCGTTTCTTAATCTGCTCTGTTACGTCGCCTTTTACAGCCCAATAATCAGCAGAGTCGACCCATGGGCGCACTGCAAAATCCACACTGTTAGCACCGAGCTCCGCAACAAAGATCGCAGGTGGCGGATCATCATGTATGCGTGGGTCTTCATCTAAAATGCTTTGGATGATTTTTTTCGCCTGATCCAAATCATCGTCATAGCCTATACCGAAAACCATATCAACGCGACGCGTTCCCGTTACCGTATAGTTAATAATATTGCTGTTTAGGATTCGTGAATTAGGAATGATCACGGCTTTATTGTCGCCAGTCCTTAATTCAGTTGTGAAAATACGAATGCTTTTAACCGAACCCGCTTCTCCCGCAATCTCTACCCAATCTTTAACGCCAAAGGGTCTGAGCATAATAATCAGTACGCCTGCCGCAAAGTTTGACAACGAACCTTGTAACGCCAAACCAATAGCCAAGCCGGCAGCACCTAGAATGGCTAAAAACGACGCTGTCTCAATACCAAGCTGCCCCAAAGCAGCGATAGTTACTATTATAAATAGAGACCAATAAAGAAAGCTGTCGACGAAACTAATGAGTTCGAGTTCCACCCCATTTTTCCGCAGCGCCATAATTACACCATTGGTGATCAAGCGGGCGATTCGCTTGCCGATCCAAAAGACGGCTACTGCTAGCAATACGTTTATCGCGTATTCAACACTATTTTGGGTAAGCCAGGCGTACACTGGCTCAAGAGATGACTGGAGATCGTCGTAAGTCATAAGTTTAATTACTCAGCGAAGAATGGTTAGCTGTATATATATCGAAAAGTAAGGTTGATGCGCGATTCTGCATGCGCTCGTTTGGGTATGGTGTGTTGCCAATGAGTTTGCATACCTGAATACATGATGAGCAAAGATCCAGAAGTTAGCGCAAGGGTGTGTGTTTTCTTAGATGCATTGTGTCTTAGCCTAAAGTCTCTTGTGCCACCTAAACTTAAAGAAGCTACAATTGGGTCTGGGCCAAGTTCTGGTTCGTTGTCAGCATGCCAACCATTCGAGTCTTGGCCGTTTCTATAATGGTTGACTAAAACACTATTAAAGTCTACCCCAGCTTGCGTACCTACTGCGTGAGTCAATTCTTTTAGCTCCGCCAACCACGGAGTTGGTTGCATCGTCATATTCGAGTAACGATAGCTTAAGTTAGCGTCGGCCATCCAACACGACATGCGCGGTGCTAGGTGGGTTTTTCCATAAAGTGTCAGCTTGTCTTGCGTCCACGGAACCTTATCAAGCATTGTCTCGTAAAGTCGTATCGAATCCTTGGAATTTAAAAATTCGCGGACAAAAGTACACTTTCCGTCTAGCAACTCCAAGAGCTCAATTTCGGGCGTAAATAGTGATGATTGCGTAACCATACAAATCGTTTATTTATTTGTCATATAATAGCGCGCTGTAAATCACTCGTTGTGGTGTGCGCTTTAACAAAGGTGTGCTGCAGCAAACTAAATTCGGGCGAGCTTTAAATGCCTGAACCTCAAGTAAAGAAGGAAGAACATGCAATTCAACGGAAGCGACAATTATATCTCGACCGACGACCTAAGTCTGGCGGTTAATTCATCTATTGTGTTACAACGCCCTTTATTGATTAAAGGCGAGCCAGGTACCGGTAAAACAATGCTTGCCGAAGAAGTTGCGGCTTCACTTGGAAAGCGTTTGATTCAGTGGCACATTAAATCAACGACTAAAGCTCAGCAAGGCCTGTATGAGTACGATGCGGTGTCACGTTTGCGTGACTCTCAGCTCGGTGACGCCGATGTTAATGACATTGGCAACTACATCGATAAAGGCAAGTTGTGGGAAGCCTTTGAATCCGACGAGCAAGTTGTACTGTTAATCGACGAAATTGATAAAGCCGATATCGAGTTTCCAAACGACCTCTTAGTCGAAATCGATAAAATGGAATTCTTTGTCTACGAAACGGGCCAAACTATTAAGGCCAAGCATCGTCCAATTATCATCATCACCAGTAATAACGAGAAAGAACTGCCTGACGCCTTCTTGCGTCGTTGTTTTTTCCACTTCATTAACTTCCCAGACCGTTCCACAATGGAAGCGATTTTGGCGGTGCACCATCCAGATGCAAAGAAAGATCTAGTTAAAGAAGCATTGGAAGTATTTTTTGAAGTACGTAAGGTGCCTGGTCTTAAGAAAAAACCATCAACGTCTGAGCTAATCGACTGGCTTAAGTTGTTAATGGCGGATGATATTCCGATCGATATTCTTAAGGACCGTGACAACCATAAAGCGATTCCACCATTGTATGGAGCCTTGTTAAAGAACGAGCAAGATGTGCAGTTGTTAGAACGACTCGCTTTTATGCACAGACGCGAAACGCGTAACCAACCTGCTCAGTAGAGTACCGATTAGAGTACCCCCCAATGCTATTAAACTTTTTTGACACGCTACGCCGTCAAGGTTTGCCAGTTTCGATTGGCGAACTTTCAGACCTGATATCGGCGTTACAGCATAAGCTGGCGTTTGCAGATATGGAGCAATTCTATTATCTGGCACGGACGGTTATGGTCAAAGACGAGGCTAACTTCGACAAATATGATCGCGCTTTCAAAACGCACTTCACAGAGCTTGAAGGTTTAGATAATTTCATTGAAGCGCTCATCCCAGAAGATTGGTTGCGCAATGAGTTTATGAAAACGCTCACTGAAGAAGAAAAAGCTCAAGTCGAAAGCTTGGGTGGTTTAGAGCAGTTGATCGAAACGTTTAAGAAGCGTTTAGAAGAACAAGACGAAGCCCACCATGGTGGAAATAAATGGATTGGTACCGGTGGTACATCGCCGTTTGGCAACGGTGGCTATAACCCCGAAGGCATCCGCATGGGGGGCGAAGGTGGAGGCCGCAGTGCCGTTAAGGTATGGGACCGTCGAGACTTTAAGGACTTAGACGACAGTATTGAACTCGGAACGCGCAACATCAAGATGGCGTTACGCCGGTTACGTAAGTTTGCACGAACGGGCGCAGAAGAAGAACTGGATCTCAATGACACTATTCATTCGACAGCCCACAACGGTGGCATGCTCGATATTAAGATGGTGCAAGAGCGCAAGAACTCCGTAAAAGTTTTGCTGCTGTTTGATGTGGGTGGTTCTATGGACCCCTATGTTAAAACTTGCGAAGAGCTTTTTAGCGCGGCGCGCATAGAGTTTAAGCACATGGAGTACTACTACTTCCATAACTTTGTTTACGATGGTCTTTGGCAAAACAACAACCTTCGTTACGACGAAGTTATGCCAACGGTAGATGTATTACGTAAATTCGGGCGTGACTATAAAGTGATTTTTGTAGGCGATGCCGCCATGGCAACCTATGAGATAACGCATTCAGGTGGCAGCATCGACTTTATGAACAGAGAGCCGGGCAGTAATTGGCTTAAAAAGTTTACTGAGCATTTTGATAAAACTGTGTGGCTAAACCCTACGCCTAAGGAGTATTGGGAGCACACCCAATCCACCAAGATTATTCAAGACCTAATGGATGACCACATGTATGCGCTGTCTCTAAAAGGAATGGAAGAGGCAATGGCGTACTTGAGTCGTTAGAGTTAAGTCGTACTCTTTATCTCAAAAATCAGCCACGGGCGTTTTATCTCAAAAATCAGCCACCGGCGCTACTGATCAATCTTTATTACAATTTCGTTCAGACCAAGTCTGCGCGGAAGTGTGTGGGTCTGCTAGACTATGTTGATACCCCTAGGATTAGACCAATTTAATATAAAGGTGAGCTCTTGTCGGATACCAAACGTATTGCGTTATTAATCGATTGTGACAACGTTAGTCACAATTCCATCGAAGGCGTGCTCGAAGAGCTAGCCAAGTACGGAATGGTCAATGTGCGCCACGCGCATGGCGACTGGAAGAGCCCTGGTCTTTCTGGTTGGATCGAACGCTTGCATGCCAACGCCATTCGGCCGATGCAACAATTTGCTTACACCAAGGGCAAGAACGCGACCGATTCTGCAATGATTATTGACGCAATGGATCTGCTTTATAGTAACAACGTAGATGCGTTTGCCTTGATGACAAGCGACAGTGACTTTACGCCGCTGGTTCTGCGTATTTTGGAGAACGGTCTTCCTGTTTATGGATTCGGTGAAAAGAAAACACCCAAGCCATTTGTAGATGCGTGTTCGCCCTTCATCTATACCGAGAACCTAGAAGAAACGGACGAAAAGAAGCCCACCAAAAAAGTGGCAGATATAGGCACTAAAGCGGCACTTCGTAAGGACACGAGTTTAGTGAGGTTGTTACGCACAGCAGTAGAGCAAACCTCAGGTGATGACGATTGGGCAAACCTTAGTCGAGTCGGTGCGTATGTATCTAACAATTCCTCTTTCTCTGCGATCAACTACGGATACAAGCGGCTCAGTGATTTGATAAAAGCCAGTGACTTGTTCGAAATTCAAATGCGCCACAATGACTCAGCCATGTACATCAAAGACGCCAGGAAGTAGGTCGTTAAAGAAGCGGTAATTAAATTGGCGGTAGCCTACGTCGCTGTCGACCATGACGAACATTATCGATCGTATAGATTAGAACGCCTATCCAGATGCCAACAAATGCAATCTGCTGTGGCTGGCCAAAAAATTCATTATAGATAAAAACACCAATTAGGAGTTGTAGGCTAGGGCCTATGTACTGGGTAATACCTAATGCGGTCATACTGATGATTTTTGCAGCGCTAGCAAACAACAACAACGGCATTAAGGTTATGAAGCCTCCCAAGGCGAGCATAACGTCTGTTTTCAAGTCATTACCAAAAACACCAACGCCTTGCCATTCCAAGAAGCCCAAATACATAAGACAAGGAATGAGGACAAATGACGTTTCTATTGCCATACCGTGAACTGCAGGAATTGAAATTGATTTCTTAAATGCGCCGTACACTGAAAAGGTGAGCGCTAACGAGAGGGCAATAATTGGCACCGCACCAAAAGCAAATACGTAGTAAAGAACACCAGCCGCAGCACTGCTGATTGCAAGCAGCTGTAACGGCCTAAGCCGCTCGCCAAAAATAATGACACCCAGAGTTACATTGAACAAAGGGTTGATAAAGTAACCCATCGACGTCTCTATCAAGTGGCCCGAATTAACCGCCCATATGAATATTGCGGCATTGGCTGAGAATAAGATCGAAGCGGCCGCAAGACGACGAATTAACACCTTGTCCTTAAAGTAGCCGAAAAGTACTTTCCAATCCTGACGTAACAACACATAGGCGGCTACAAATACAAACGACCAGAGCATACGGTGAACGACTAGCTCAATGCTATTGACGTAGGCTAGCTGCTTCCAAAATAGAGGGACGAGACCCCAGATAAAATAGGCGCCAATTGCGTAGCTTAAACCAAGATTGATCGACGGTCCTACGTCGTTGGTCGATCTTGCTGGACTCGGCACAGTGTTTGAATCAAGCTTAGTCATTACTCTAATTGTCAGCGGGTAATAACGTATGTGCTCTAACGTTTTTTGTTTCGTGTTCTGTTTGAGCGTTGCGATCAACTAATTCAGCGGTACCTTCGCGACGCGGGTCAGCAGCACCTTGCAGTGCACCATTGGCTGATCGTACAACCACACTCAAACCGGAATTCTCTCCTGCGCTTTCGTTTACGTTGTAGCCAAAGTCTTTTAAACCCTGAATCAGCTCAGCCGACGCGCGCTCCTTCTCTATACGAACCCTTTCTCCGCGAGACACCATATTAGGCAGGCTTACTGCCTCTTCAGGGCTTAAGCCCCAAGCAAGCACAGCTACTAGTGTTTTCGCAGTGTAGGCGATAATCGAATTCCCACCAGGCGAACCGGTCGCCATAGCGAACTCACCATTTTGATCAAACACAATGGTAGGAGACATGCTTGAACGTGGTCGTTTGCCGCCTTCGATTCGGTTGGCGATCGCTAAGCCATTTTCATCAGCCGGCCGAAAAGAAAAATCGGTGAGTTGATTGTTCAAAAACATACCGCCAACCATGCGAGTAGAGCCGAAAATGCTTTCTACACTAGCCGTCATCGAAACAACATTGCCATCGTGATCCACAACAACAAAATGAGTAGTACCCGCGAAGTCCATGGTCGCATCAACACCCATTGCTACTTTTCGCTCTTGCGCCTGAAACGCCCAAGGATCACCATGTTCTAACGTTTCGGTGGCCGTATCTGCATTAATTAACTTGGCGCGCGAGGCCAAATAGTCTTCGTCGAGCATCCCATCAAGCGGCATGTTTACGAACTGTGCATCAGCAATAAAGTGATCGCGATCTGCATACGCTAGCCTCTGCGCTTCGCTAAACAGAGTCCAATTATCTGGGTTGTCTGCACCGCCGTCCTTAAAACCTGCCGAGTGATCAAGAATGCCCATGATCTGTCCAACCGCAACCCACGATGATGCGGGTGGCGGACCACATAAGGAATATCCTTTGTAGGTCTGGCACAAAGCCTCTAGCTTTAGTGGCGTATAGTTTTCTAGGTCGGTTTTTTGCAAGGCTCCCGCTCTAGGTGCTTGCTGAACGCGGGTCACTATCTTGTCCGCTATTTCGCCTTCATACATCGCACGAGGGTCTTTAGCCAACGCTCGTAAAGTTTCTGCATATTCGGGGTTGTTACGCATAGCCCCAACTGCGAGAGGCTCGCCAGCAGAATCAAAGAAATACTCAGCAGCTTCTATCGGTCCATCCGAAAGTTCCTTAGGAATGTATTTTCCAAAACGAGCGATCATTCCATGTAATCGTTCAGAAACAGGAAACCCTTGTTCAGCCAGATCTATCGCGTGGTCAAATTGACTGCCCCATGCTAACTTGCCGTGTTCGCTATGCGCCATCTCTAACATAGCCACGACGCCGGGAACTCCTGTAGACAGGCCGCTGTTCTTCGCGTTTAGAAACCCAATTGACTCGCCGCTCTCTTGCAGAAACTGTGTCGCCGAAATGCCCATTGGTGCCGTTTCGCGACCGTCGTAGGCACTTAAGTTTTTGTTGGCCGCATCGAAATAAAGCATAAATGCACCGCCCGCAAGGCCTGAGCTTTGTGGTTCGACCAAACTCAATACCGCCTCGATAGCGATTGCAGCATCGATTGCAGATCCGCCTGCGCGCAGTACATCAGCGCCGGCCTTGGTCGCGTGGGGATTAGCGGTAACCACGATGGCTTGATCGCCTAGAGTTGTAGCCGTCATCGCGCTGTCGGAGTGTGTACATCCGCTGATAGCAAGTAAAGCTGCAACGGCGGCGTAAGAAAAACATTTTTGAGTAATAAGAGCCATCTCAGTTTTAATATTAGTTGAACTATTACTTGCTAGATTAGACTTGGGAATTGAAAAGATCATGGTTGTTTAGCTATGTGACATTTATAGGTCAAGTATGCCCTAGACACGCAATCCATACACCAATTCGTTATGATGCACTACCTATATAGCCTCATTTTAAAATATCGGTCGCGTTGCTAACAATGTCTGACTCATCAAAGAAATCAAAGGCAGTACCTGCGTCTCGCCTTGGGCGTTTTTCGCGCATGGCTCGAATGGGCGCTGGAGTCGCAACCGGCGTTCTCGCCGAAGGTGTACGGCAACTAGGGCAGGGTAATCGCCCCAAAATGTCAGACTTGATAATGACGCCAGCCAATGCGCGCAGAGTCGCAAAGCAATTATCGGCCATGCGAGGTGCCGCAATGAAGGTCGGTCAGTTGCTGTCAATGGAAAGCAACGATCTGCTTCCTAAGGAGTTAGCGACGATTCTTGCCCAGTTGAGAGACAGTGCATTTACGATGCCTCGAGTGCAGTTGATCGATGTAATGGAGGCCAGTTTTGGGAAGCAATGGCCCGAGCAATTCAACGACTTCGACTTTAGCCCATTGGCGGCAGCATCAATCGGGCAAGTGCATCGCGCTACAACCTTAGAAGGCGATGACATAGTTCTTAAGATTCAATACCCAGGCATTAAACAAAGCATTAACAGCGACGTAGACAATATTGCTTCGCTACTGCGTATTACTAATCTCTTGCCAGAGCATATGGATATTTCAAAGCTCTTAGAAGACGCTAAGGCTCAGTTGCATGACGAAGCCGACTACCTGATCGAAGCGCAATATTTACAGCGCTTCGGCGACGCATTTTCTGATTGGAAAGACGTGAGAGTGCCGAGCTTATTTCCCGATCTTACGACTTCGTCGGTGCTGGCTATGAGCTATGAGCCAGGCGTTCCCATAGAGGAAGTGGTTGATAGTAAGAGTCTAGACGCGAACGATATTATGAGCACTTTATTCAAAACTTTGCTGCATGAGTTGTTCGAGCTAAACCTAATGCAAACCGACGGCAATTTTGCTAATTTTCGCTATGACCTAGATGAGCAGGCGGTGGTACTTTTAGATTTTGGCGCGGCAAGAGAATTTAGTTCTGAGTTTGTTGATGACTATCGCAGTCTTATGGTTGCCACTATTGCAGATGATAACGCTGCAATTATTACAGCCGCCGACAGATTAGGTTACGAAGCATCAGCGGCGAGTAAAGAGTATCAAGCTTTGGTGCTGACTATTTTTAAGTTGGTGTTCGAGCCGTTTACTCACAATGGCGTATACGACTTTGAGCAAGCTAACCTAAGCCAGCGCTTATCGAGTTTGGGCGATCAAGCGTATGACTTTAAACTTTATTGGCAAACGCCGCCCACTGACATCTTATATTTGCATCGTAAGTTAGGAGGCATGTATCTTCTTGCTGCTCGTCTCCAAGCACAAGTAAACTGTCGCCAACTCCTTGAGCCGTGGTTGTAAATAAGCGTTTGCAACCAAGCTAAGCAACTCTCCGATTTAATAAATCTAAGTCAACACAAAGAACTATGATAAAAAATGTGTTTCTATGCGTATTGTTCGCACTCAGTTCTATTAGTTATAACGCTTGCGCGAAAGCGGACACTCTAACGGATGCTGAGCTGGTTTTTGAGCCGTGCCGGATAGAGTTAGGCGCAATGACCGAAGATGGCGAATGCGCCACTTTAAGGCGACTTGAAGACCCAAGCGATCCAAACAGTAAAGTGCTCGATCTGTTTGCCGTTAAGTTTCCATCAAGCAACCCTAACCCAAAGCCCGATGCGTTCACCATAATCCAAGGTGGTCCAGGGATGTCGTCGATCGACATGTATATGGGCAAGCAAAATTCGTTCGCGCAGATCAGACGGCAGCGCGATATTTTGCTGATTGACCAACGAGGCACTGGGCGTTCACATGCCTTTATGTGTCCGATGGACAATCCAGAGACTATGGACGAGTCACCGGAAGAAGTGACGAAGCTCGCTTTGGAGTGTATTGATCAGTTTGATGGTAATGCTGAGTTTTACACGACTGCACGCGCGGTTGAAGACTTAGACGCACTGCGCGAAGCGACAGGGTACCCACAGCTAACGGTTTATGGCGTGTCTTACGGAACCCGTGTTGGTCTAGAGTATCTGCGCGCCTACCCTAACAACACTCGAGCACTATTGCTGGACGGTGTGGTTGCACCCACGGTTAATCTAGCGGGCAGTGAAATAGCGGTTCGCTCGCAACAAGCCTTTGATCGCTTAGTAGCCCGTTGCGACGCAGATGAAGCCTGTAAAGAGGCGCATGGCGATTTGCGTGCGAGTTTCGAAACTGTCCGAGCTCTACTCATTGACTCGCCGGCAAGTGTTAAACTGATTCACCCTATTTCAGGAAAAATGGTTGATCGCGAAGTCGGTGAGTCTGACCTGCTGGGTGCCGTCAGGTTAATGCCCTACAGTACCGAAAGTTTGGCGCTACTCCCGCTAATGTTAACGCAAGCTAAGCAGGGGCAGTTTACGATGCTGGCGGCTCAAGCTATCCAGATCGAAGAACAGTTTGCTAGCAACTACGCGATAGGCATGAACAACTCTGTACTGTGTTCGGAAGACTTTCCCTACCTAACTGATGCCGAACGCGAACCGCGCCAAGATACTTACTTTGCGGGATCCATGATCGAGATGATTAAGGCGATGTGTGATGTATGGCCACGGAGTGGCGACTACTCTGCGTCACGCACACTCTTTGATTCAGACGTGCCGGTGTTATTAATGTCGGGCGAGTACGATCCCATTACTCCGCCCAGCAACGCCGAAGTGGTGGATGAGATGCTGTCTAATTCGCGGCATGTGGTTGTACCGGCGCAGGGACACGGTGTGTTCGACCGAGGTTGTATGGCGCAGATCACGGTGAACTTTGTTGAACAAGCCAACTTTGAAGAATTTGACGCGTCGTGCGTTGAACGGCAGATTCCGTTTCCTCTTTTTATTGATACTACGGGGCCACAACAATGATTGAGGTTAACGCATTAGAAAAATCGTTCGGTGCAATTCGTGCTGTTAACAAGGTTAGCTTTACGGCGCCCGATGGTAAGATCACGGGCTTGCTTGGCCCCAATGGTGCCGGCAAATCAACCACCTTAAGGATGTTGTACACCGCCCTAAAACCAGATGGCGGACAAGCTTTAGTTGATGGTTGGGACATTGTAAAAGAAACAACAGCGGTAAAAACCAATATGGGCGTGCTCACCCATAACGCGGGTGTATATGAGCGGTTAACGGCGCGCGAGAACATTGCCTACTTTGGACGACTGAACGGCATGAGCAATAAAGAGCTCGATTTTAGAATTGACGAGCTCGCCGACATGCTCGAGATGACTGAGTTTATTGACCGGCGTTGCAAAGGTTTTTCGCAAGGACAAAAAACTAAAACTGCATTAGCTAGGGCATTAGTGCATAAGCCGAAAAACATAATTCTGGATGAGCCCACCAACGGCTTAGATGTGATGGCAACCCGTGGCTTACGCCAAGTGATCAACAACTTAAAGGATGTTGGGCATTGTGTGCTTTTCTCCAGTCATATCATGCAAGAGGTAGCTGTTTTGTGCGACGAAATTGTGATTATTGCGCATGGCGTAGTGGCTGCAAGCGGAACGCCTGATGAGATTCGTCACAGCACAGGCCAGGACAATCTGGAAGATGCGTTTGTGCAGGCTATCGGAACAGATGAGGGTTTGCTATGAGCCAGATTCAAATCAAAAAACCGATATCGGCGAGCAAAGCCGTTTGGACTGTTTTCAGTAAGGAAGTAATCGACAACTTACGCGATCGCCGCACGCTGACGACGATTTTGTTTTCAATGCTGCTCGGTCCCATTTTGTTGTTAACGTTAATGTGGTTTGCCGAGAAAAAGGTAAAAGACGAGACAGATCTGGTCAGTGCAAAAGCGATAGAGTTGCCAGTGGTGGGCGCAGACTACGCGCCTAATCTAATGGCGTACCTTAAAAGCAATAATTTTGAGATTCTTGAAGCGCCAGAAAATCCAGAGGCCGCGGTGATCGATGGATCGCGCCGTGCGATTTTAGTAATTGAAGAAGGATTCGCTCAGGCACTACGTAATGGCAAACCAGCCCCGATTCGGGTGATACACGACAGTTCGATTTCGGGCCTTGAAGAACTCGCGTTCAATCAGTTGCAGATGTCGATCAGGCGATATTCGCAAACCATTGGAGCATTACGCTTACAAGCACGAGGAGTATCGCCGCAAACACTCAATGTGATTCAATTTAATACTAGTGATGTGGCAACGCCCGAAGCGCGCAACTCACAAGTGTTGAACATGTTGCCCTATATTGTGATTTTTTCGATCATGATGGGTGGCATGTACTTGGCAATAGATACCACTGCGGGTGAACGCGAGAAAGGTTCGTTAGAGCCCTTGTTAGCTCAGCCGGTAGATCGGGCTCAACTTGTCTTAGGCAAGTGGTTCGCGACCTGTCTTTACTCCTCGGCAACCTTTTTACTGGTGCTGGTGAGTTTTTCGGTGGCGTTTAAATACATGCCTATCGAATCGGTGACCGTTACCTTAACGGCGGCTAAAGTCGCGTTTATCTTTATCGCATGCTTCCCATTTGTATTGGTTGGCACCAGTGCAGAGATTGTTTTGGCGTCGTACACCAAGAGCTTTAAAGAAGCACAGTCCTATATGGGCATGGTGACCCTGATCCCGACGTTGCCGTTAATGATGCTGATTCTGTTGTCGCCTCAACCAGACTGGAGCAACATGTGGATACCGAGCTTTTCTCAAGGTTTAATCATGATCGAGACTGTTAAAGGCGAGGCGCTCGCGCCACAGCTCGTAGCAGTCTCTATGCTCACTAGCACGCTCATTGCTGGTGTGTTCGTGAGTTTGAGTATTTGGTTGTACAAGCGCGAACGTATATTGGGATAGTGTTAAAAAAGGTACTGATGCTACCTATTAGAAAGGCCAGCATTTGCTGGCCTTTCTAACTTTTCTTTCATTTCTAAACATTGATCACATTTGATCTGGCTTTAAAATTACTTAGCTCTGAATAGAGGCCACAATAATTGTTCTTGCGACGGTGAGTGAGGAAGATTTTCTACACCAAATTCTTCTGGGTATCGACGGGTAATTTTGGCCGTGCCAAATAGAACATCCCAAAAAAACAACAAATTACCAAAGTTGCCTTTGTAGTTAGTTATGCCGTCATCTGCGTGTTTGCCGTGATGTGCGCTGTGTGTTGAGGGGGTAGATATGGTCCGCTCAAGCACCCACATTAAGGGCGATAGGGCTTTGATTTTATAAAGCGGTGCATCCCAGCGAACATCACTGTGTGCCCCAAAAATAACTGTCATCTTAACCACCAAATAACCCGCATAAATCCAGCCTCCTCCCATATAAATCAAAGCGCCCGAAAACCACAGGCTAGGCATTAGAAGGTAGTAAAACATATTGTTGCGATACACAACGCGAACCGACAAGTACGGGGCATTATGGTGAGCGCGATGTAGGTTATAAAGCCATGGGACGGTGTGAGACAAGCGATGCCACCAATATTGCATCATGTCATCAAAAACGAGGAATAGAGCGAGCACAGCCAAAGGGTGCCACGCGGTTAAAATACCTTGGTATTGAGGTATTAAAAAAGCAGCCGCTGCACCACCCAAAAATAACGCCAGAGGCTGCGTAACAATAAGGAGCATGGCGCTCCCAAGAATCTCGACAACTGCGTCTTCACGAGTTTGGCCGGGCTTCTTAAAGAATTTAGTAAACAATATTTCTAAAACTACAAATAGCGTCAGAATGCATATTATGGCGATTACTTCTGGTTGCATGCTTTGGTCTCCTTTGACAGCACTCCATTAATTCAAACAACGTTAGTGCGTTGTTGTGATAACTGCGATGACCTATTGCTAGTCTTTAGCGTAGGGTACAGCCTCGTCCCGCATTAAAAACGAGAATGATGTTTGGTTCAAGGGGGAATAGATCACTGTTCCTTCCCATGCGGTTGTTTTTTTGAGTTTGCCCGCCAGCATGTCGTCAAATGCTACCAATACCTCTGGCAGTATCTCAGGTTTAACCAGTGGCGTGTTGTGCGCGGGCAATAGCCATTTAACACCCTTAATACTCATTAATTGCTGCAAGGAAACACGGTACTGTTCTAAGTCGGTTTCGGGCGAATAGAGCCAGATAGGCCCTGCATAAAAGCTGTCTCCGGTCCAAAGCAGCCCCGCGTCTTTGTCAAACAGCGCTATTGCGTCCGGAGTATGTCCAGGAATAAGCATTACCTCTAAGGAGCGATCCCCTAAGTTGATCACATGACCATCTTCAATAAAGGTGCTAATAGCGTAACCTTTGCCAATATGGGTTTCTTGCGTCACGCCGCTCGGCGGTGGCAGGCAAAGGGCCTCGGGTGATACTTCAATGCGAATGTTTGAATTAGGCTGGCCGGCTTGCTTTGAACGCGTAAAGTCAGTGTTCATGCCTAAGATATTGGCGTAAGCGAAATTACCACCAACGTGATCGTAGTGCCCGTGAGAATTTAAAACGGTTATGGGTTTATCAGTGAGCGTAGCAACGACAGCGGCAATGTCTTCTATGCCATTGCCCGTATCAAACAACAGCGCGGATTCCGATCCTTCGATCAAATACGAAATAGCTTCCTGCCACTGAAACGGTTCATATATTGCGGTAACGCCGTCAGCTACTTCGTACAGCTCAAACCAAGAGTTTGGATAGTCTAAGCGAGTGAGTGAAGCGTATTCTGGGCGGGGTAGGTTTTGGCAAAACTCAGGGGAGCCTTCAAGCGAACTTTGTTCTGCGGTATCGGCGGCGCTAGCTTGGCTAAAGAGCGCGCTGTTTAAACATAGGATTACCAACGCATAGTTTGTTACTCGTTTGCTCATGTCCTGCTCACTGTTTAAGAATTTAGTCTTAAACAATATCACGGGATTTCATGAGTACAAATATTTTAGAGACCTTGATCTTTCATGACGAGAGCAGCCTTGCTCAACGCTTTAACTTTCTTGGTTAGCAAGCTCCATAAAAAATTGCTCGTATTCGCGAATCACCTTTGCGGCACGTACGCGCTCTTCTGCATCTAAGGTTGCGAACAAATGATTGATTGCTTTATAGCCGTTATCTGCATTTTGTTTAAACTTAACGGGGTGTGCTGAATTAGCGCCCGCCTCCAGCATTTGCCAGGCCGCTGTATAGCGTTCTGTATATGCGCTGAGTGAATCGCCTTTATCTTTGCTAAGTGCAATAAAGGCTTGGTTCACCTTTAAATAATGATCTTCGGTTTCTTGGGCGAGATCGATACGGTCATCAAGAATGTTGCGCATGTCATCGAGTTGGTCTCGACTTCGTCCGACGTCCATACCTTTAAATATTGTTTGAAGGGTTTTAGCGATACCGTCTTTTTGATCTTCTAAGTCGCGTTCGTCTCGATCTTCCTTTCGTCGCTGGTGATTTTCCAGTAGCTGCTCAAGTACCTCAGAGTCTTGCTCAGGCGACATTTCGTAAAAGAAGCGAGCTACTTCGGAAACCAACGGTTTGTTTTCTGAAAGAGGGAATGGCTTATAGAAAAAGTTGACCACGGTATCGTAAGTCTCTTGTTTTAATGTGCCCTGTGTTTCGATATCAAGAGCAACCAGTTCAATCAGGTCAGATACCTGCGGTAGCATATTTCGCCGTACCAAAACCTGAGTAGTTTCTGCAATCGCTTTGGCGTGCGCTTCTTGCTCGGCTGTTAGGGTAGCAAAATCTTCAAGTTGATTGATGATGTCAGAATCTACTTTATTAACGGCGCGCTCGATAAAGAACTTATCCACTCCGCAGGCAGACACCGAACCGGCCAATAAGAGAACAACAATGAGACGAAATATTTTCATGGTTCTAGCCTAGCAATTGGCTTGTGAGGGTAGCTACAAAAGTGGCGACAAATGCGAAAGAGATGTGAGTATAGGGCCCGCGTGCGCTATAAAAACTTATATGGCAAATCGCTAATTTAGATATACAGATCACTTTACTGGCCTTATAATTCGCGCAACTCAGCACCACTATGCTGGGCTTCTCAGGGCGGGGTGTAAGTCCCCACCGGCGGTAATCCTGGTTTGCAGGTAGCCCGCGGGCGCTCTTGGTGATTCTTCATCGAGAGGACAAGCAGATTCTGGTTAGATTCCAGAGCCGACAGTTATAGTCTGGTTATGAGAAATAAGGTTAAGAGCTATAACCGCTAGAATTAAGCGGCTTTAGCTAAAGAATAGGCAGTCTGTTGTTAGCGCTGTTTAGCCTGTGTGTTAAACGTTGGTTTTAGCGACTACATACACGAGCGTATTCTGGCTTACCCTTGTTTGCCCTCAATTTTAATTTTTAAGAATTGAGACTGAACAATGACAAACTTTACTGAAATTGCGTCACGCGACCGCGTGGCATTTATCCAAGCTTGCTGGCACCGTGACATCGTTGATGTTTTGCGCGACTCGTTTAAAGAAGAGTTCGCTAAACTAAGTGATAAGCAAATCGACTTCTACGAAGTGCCTGGCGCTTACGAAATCCCCCTACATTGCAAAGCGCTTGCTGCCACGGGAAAATACGCCGCAGTTGTTGCGGGCGGCTTGGTTGTAGACGGCGGTATCTATCGTCACGATTTCGTTGGCCGCACAGTGATCGATGGCTTGATGCAAGCGCAAATGGAAACTGGCATGCCAGTCTTTTCGGCGGTCCTAACGCCGCACCATTTTCATGGCAATGATGAGCACGTTAACTTCTTCAAAGCGCATTTTGTGAAGAAAGGTAAGGAAGCGGCGCATGCCTGTGCCGAGACGCTCACAAGCTTGGTCGCAATGGGGAGCTAAACACTAGTACCCAAATGCTTTATCCTTAGCCAAACGGATCTTTGGCTAAGGACGCTTATACTTATAATATTAGTCGTCTAATATTAGCCATCGAACTCCAACTCCCTGTTGGGACTAATCGAAGGACTATAAGCTTATGTTAGACGCGATAGTAAATTCTATAAATGCAGCCATCGGCTTCGTCAACGCTGTGTTGTGGAGTGAGTGGCAAGTACTTATCTACCTCCTCATTATCGCAGGTGTTTGGTTTACCTTTCGCTTAGGCGCACTTCAGCTGCGCCAATTTGGTCACATGTTCTCGTTAATGCGTGGGAGTGGCAAGGCAGACTCTTCGGGCATTAGTTCTTTTCAAGCACTTTGTACATCCTTGTCCGCACGCGTTGGCACTGGAAATCTTGCTGGTGTGGCGATGGCCATTTCATTGGGTGGTGCGGGCGCTGTGTTTTGGATGTGGGTGATTGCCATATTAGGCATGGCAACAGGCTTTGCCGAAAGCTTGTTGGCACAGGTCTATAAGGTTAGAGACCAACATAAGGAATTTAGAGGTGGACCTGCGTACTACATTCAACAGGGCTTGGGCTCTCGATGGCTGGCGCTGTTGTTCGCGGTGTGTTTGTTCTTAGGTTATGGCTTGTTCTTTAGTGCTATGCAAGCCAACACGATTACCGATGCGCTTAACTATGCGTATGACATACCCACAAAATATTCTGGACTAGCCATAACGCTGTTAGCCGGTGTGATTGTGATTGGTGGCTTACGCGCCATTGCTCGCTTTGCCGAAATCGTCGTACCGTTTATGGGTATTGTCTATGTGCTAACCACTCTGATTATCACAGCGCTCAATATTCATCTTGTGCCCGACATGCTCAGCGACATTATTACGTCGGCCTTTGGTTTACAAGAAGCGGGCGCAGGCGCACTGGGTGCCGCCATTAAAAATGGTATTCAGCGCGGGCTCTATTCAAACGAAGCCGGCTCGGGCAGTGCACCACACGCTGCGGCCAGTGCATCTCCGCACCCGAATCACCCTGCTGTTCAAGGCTACGTGCAAATGCTAGGGGTCTTTTTCGACACTATTATTTTGTGTACCTGTACGGCCATCGTTATCCTTTTGGCCGGCGGCGCATCGAGTGGCGAAATGGAAGGCATTCGACTTACTCAAGCCGCAATGACTACCCACATGGGCGTTTACGGCGGCCACTTTGTATCCATTGCGATCACGCTTTTTGCGTTTACCTCGGTAGTGGCTAACTACGCGTATGCAGAAAGTAATCTGCGAATCTTTAAATGCGACAACACCGCAGGCCGATCCGCTTATACGGTGGCGTATTTGGGCATGGTGTTATGGGGCTCTAGTGCGAGCCTTGCGGCCGTTTGGGCAGCAGCGGATGCTGCGCTCGGCATGATGACGGTGGTGAACGTTACGGCATTAATACTTCTCACTCCGACCATCGTAGCGGTAAGTAAAGATTACTTCGCTAAAACCGACGCAGGTGAGGATGTTTCGTTCAAACTCGGTGATTGCAAAATTCAGGGCAAGCCTGAAAAAGATATCTGGGTCGGTAAACCTTAATAGGTAAACCCTAATAGACAAACTCAAGCCGGTAAATCCTAATTGGTCACGGTGGCTTCGCTTGGTACTGATTCTGAAATTTGGTCTATCGAGACTTCAGGAATAAGGGGATCTTGTGCAAGCGGATCTGAATCTGGTACGCCGGTTTGTGTGACATTCAGAAAGCTGACCTGCACATCTTCATAAGCGCCGCCTTCGATTAGCTTGCGCATCTCAAACATAGAGTCATACGGTGCGTCTACCAATAACATGTTGGTGATCCACGCAGGCGTGGGACCATTGGGATTGATGTGGGCAAAGTTTTCGACTAACACTGTGCCGTCTTCTTGTGCGGTAAAGTGCCATTGTGTGAATGCTTCAGATAGGCGCACTGCTTTAGTTTCGTCAACGCCGCCAGGCGCTGCTTGGCTGGTCATGGTCACTCGGCCTGAGTCTTGGTCAATACTCCAAACAACGTGGGCGTAAACGTCTCGATCGGACACCGGAAACGGCACGTTGTTAAACACGTAGACATAACTCTCGACATCCGATACTCGAGTAACAACCCTGGCTTCTTCACACATCGCAGCCCATTCGGGACAGGCAGCAAGGTCTTCAACCAAACCAACCAGACTTTTTACCGAGCCTTTGACATTCATCGTTCCGCGAACTGCTTTAAATGGCGACCCTTCAACAGCACTTGTGTATAGGGTAATGCCGTCCTTGCTACGCTTTTCTTCCCAGTCGTAATCTATGCCTGCAACTTGAGCAGCACTAAAGCTGGGTACGAGGGCGAGTGTAAGAATAATCGAATAAAAACGGTTCATAAAAAGTACTTTAAATAGTTCCACAAAAGCGGCAATTTCCTGTAACCAGAAAAAGATCTTGGGCCCAATTGCAACTCATCCTAACAGATGTCGTGGTTAGTAGAGGTCTGGGTAATGTCACAAAGACTCAAAAACTGGGTTTTGCTGATCATAATGTGCAACCTTTGGATATACTTAAACCCTAACGCTAAAGTAAGTAGCGACCATCGCTATAACAAATAGACTTATTAAACAGGAGATTTACCCATGATTGATACGATGGCCCTCTGGCACGATATTGCCAAATCTCGACAACCCGAAAGACTGAATGACATCCTTGCTGACGATGCCGTAATGGTCTCTCCAGTGGTATTTACGCCGCAAAAAGGTAAAGCGATTACGCAAAAATACCTGGCAGCAGCAATGCACGTGTTTTTCAATCCTAAGTTCAAATACGTGCGCGAATTTAGTGGTGATCACTCAGCCGTGCTTGAGTTTGAAACAGAAGTCGATGGCAAGTATATCAATGGCGTAGACATGATTAGCTGGAATGAAGAAGGTCTAATTACAGAATTTAGAGTGATGCTGCGGCCCTTACAGGCGGTTAATACCATTCACGAGATGATGGGCGCTAAGCTTCAAGCTCTTTAATTAGCAGTTTAATTTTATTGCCTAATTAAATAATTGTCTCTTAAGTCTATGATTTAAATCATATTTGCCACAACTTTTAGATTGAAAGGCCAGCTTTGCTGGTCTTTTTTATGCCTGATATTGACATCTTTTTTACTTTTGACCTCTATTATTAGGAATAAAGACATACAGATATAACAAATGGTCAAATGCATTTACCCAATGCAGGCTTATGATTACAGGAATCCACCACATCAATTTTTTGGTTTACGACCTCGATACAGCTGTGTCGCGCTGCTCTGCGCTGCTCGGAGGAACATCGTTTGAGTACGCTGACTTGGTCGATCGTGGAGTACGTACCGCCAAGGCCGACGTGGGAGGTACCTGGTTGGTTTTAGTACAACCCACTGACCCCGAGGGTACTCCTGGGCAACATATTGCTCAGCATGGGGAAGGTTTTTTCTTAATGTCATTTCAAACCGATGACCTTGCACAGCAAATAGAATGTTGCAGTGCGGCCCAAATACAATCAGCTTCGGCTGTACGTAATGGCCTGGACAATTGGCGAGTGGTTGATCTTAGTCCTACCGACTTTTTTGGCGCTCAAATACAACTAACCGAAGAACTACCAACAACAATAAGACCTCACTAAGGTGAGAGAGGATAAAACTATGAGAAAAATAAGCCTTGCCGTGAGCCTAGCCATAGGCGTGCACGGTTTACCTTTAGCAATGTCTGAAGTTCAGGCTGCCGAGTTAGAGGAGATTGTGGTTACCGCGCGGAAACGTTCGGAAAGCTTGCAAGAAGTTCCTATTGCTATCAAAGCATTTACGGCACAAACAATTGAACAGGCGGGCATCGAGCGCCCGGCAGACTTCATTGCTCTAATGCCCAACGTTAATATTGTAGACACTGCGAACGTCGGTGATACACAAGTAAGCATTCGCGGTATCGTGTCAACGCGTGATGCTGAATCTACGTTCGCGTATGTGGTTGATGGCGTATTGAATACCAACCCAAACAGCTTTAACGAAGAGCTAGTAGACATAGAGCAGATTGAAGTACTCAAAGGCCCTCAGGGCGCTTTGTACGGTCGTAATGCTGTCGCAGGCGCTATCTTAGTGACAACTAAGAAGCCGGGAGACGAACCTGAAGGTAAAGTGACCTTAGGACTAGGCACTCAAGGTTCATCGCGCGTCGCAGCAAGCTATTCAACACCATTGAGCGATAGCGTTAAAGCCAGCGTTACTTACTCTCAACGCGAAACCGATGGATTCTTTAGCAATGCTTTGACCGGCGCCAGCAGCGTTGACTTCCTAAAGGATCAAACAGGCCGAGTGCGTTTGTTATGGGACATCAGCGATCGAGCATCGTTAGATCTAAAAGCGGGCATGTCAAAAGTTGAAGGCGGAGCCATTAACTTTAACGCTGCTTTTGCTATACCCGCTTTTGTAAACATCTTCGGGAGTCCGTCCTTTAACTCAAATGTAAACGACAACGAATTTATTTATTCGTTTAACGTGCCAGGCGAAAATAAACAAGAGACATTCGACTTCTCAGCTAAGTTTGACTACGAAGCCGACTACGGCGATTGGACTGCTAACGTTACGTATAACGATCTGGATGAATACTTATTGTCTGACGGAACAAGCGCGACATTTTACGGTTACGAGTTAACTGCAGGCTGCCAAGCGGATCGTGCAACGCTTAACAGTTTTACACGTACCGACCTGTTTGGTGAGGCTTTCCAACCTTTTGGTGTGTTGCCACCAGGTGCAGACTTCCAAGGAGTTTATGGTCCTTACACTGCGACTCGTTGCGACGGGTATCAGTATCAAGAACGTAACCAAAAAGACATGAGCGCTGAAGTGCGTTTCTCAAGCCCTCAAGACGAAGCTTTGCGTTGGTCAGCTGGCGCGTATGCAACATCGATTGAACGCGAAGTAGTCGTTGCCTATGGTGCCGATACGGGCCAAGGTTTCTTGCGTCAACCATACGTTGGCCCGACCGGACCTAATCCAACTGACCTATTGTTCTGGGACGAATTTAACACCGACGTGTTCGCTGTTTTTGGTCAACTAGAATATGACATCAGCGACACGCTTGAGTTTGCGCTTGCTCTACGTTATGACCGCGAAGATCGTGAGGTGAATAACAGAGTACCAAACGTGACTGCGTCTGGGTTGAACATCAATACGTTGGATGCAAACTTTCAACCTGGCCCAATTAACCCAGGTCTTGCCAACAACCCCGGCGGAATCCCGAGTCGCTCAGCTGACTTTGATCAGTTGCAGCCAAAAGTTACTTTGAACTGGCAGCCGCAAGAAAACATTAACGTCTATACAAGTTACGGCGTTGGTTTTCGCAGCGGTGGATTCAATTCATTAGGCAGTAGCGATCTGTTGAGTTTTTGGTTTAACGCTGATCCAGGTAGCGGCCCAGGCCAATCGGTTGACGCTAGGTTACAGATTAGCGATGAGTACGACAAAGAAGTGTCAACTAGCTTAGAGCTAGGCTTTAAAGGCGAGTTCTTTGATCGTCGTTTACAGCTAAATGCCGCGATCTTTAACACAACTGTTGATGACAATCAGTTCTTCGAATTCTTCGCGGGTCCTTTCGGCCTACTAAGAGTGGTAACAACCATTGAAGAAATTGAAATTAGTGGTATCGAAGCAGACTTTACTTATGTCGCAAATGACTACGTAAGTGTCTTTGGTGGAATTGGTTTCCTTGATTCTGAGATCAAAGAGAATCGTAACAGACCATTGACCGTCGGCAACGAAGTTCCTCAGGCGCCTGAAAAGAGTTTTAACTTGGGTGCATCGCTGGAAATACCGCACGGAGACAATATGTTCTTCGCACGAGCAGACTGGCAGTACGTGGGTGAGACTTGGTTTCACACTCTACAAGGTGAGCAAACGCCAACTATTTGGCAGTTCTTCTTTGGACCTGGTTTAGCGCAAGATTTCACTAACTCCAAACGTGATGCGTACGACACGCTTAACTTACGTATGGGTTATCAAATGGAAAACTGGACGTTTACTGCTTGGGGTCGCAACATCACAGATGAGCGCTACCTAGAGGAAATTATTCCTGCGCCAGAGTTTGGCGGTAGCTTTAACCACCAAGGTGTAGGCGATAGTTACGGTATTGAAGTCAGTTACAGTTTCTAAACAAACGAAGACAGTTTTCACTCCTTTTACCATCCGTTCAGAGTATTGAGCGGGTGGTTTTTTTTGCTTGCGATTTATGAATCATCAAATGGGCAACTACGATAGTTTTAAGTGCTCATTGAGGATGTAAAAACGTATACGATTTAAAAAACGCTGTAAGACAATTGACTAGAAATTTCTCACTTTGAACCAAGTTGTGGTTAAATGAGCCCAGACATCAAAATAAATTTATAAATTAGAACGGAAATAGGAAGAATATGAAAACATCAGACTTGTTTGTGAAAGCGCTCGAAAACGAAGGCGTCGAGTATATTTATGGCATACCAGGCGAAGAGAATCTCGATTTTCTAGACTCCTTACAGGGTTCATCTATTCGTCTAATTCTAACGCGCCATGAACAAGCTGCAGGCTTTATGGCCGCCACCTACGGCGCCTGACAGGTAAGCCAGGCGTTTGCTTATCTACCTTAGGCCCCGGCGCCACAAATTTTGTAACCTCTGCGGCGTATGCACAGTTAGGTGCGATGCCGATGGTAATGCTCGCGGGTCAAAAACCGATCCGGAAGAGTAAGCAAGGTCGTTTTCAGATTGTTGATGTTGTTGGTTTGATGAAACCAATCACAAAGTATTCTCAGCAAATAGTTGATGGCAACAACGTTCCTTCGATGGTGCGAGACTCGTTTCGTATTGCTATGGAAGAGCGTCCAGGCGCTGTCTATCTTGAGTTACCTGAAGATATCGCTGAAGAAGAAACCGATGCAGAAGTGTTTGAAGTTGTTGGTCATCGCCGCCCAAGTCCTGATCCTAAATCAATTGCGGCTGCTATTGAAATGATCAAAGAAGCCAAAATGCCATTGCTGCTTATTGGCGCAGGCGCGAACCGTAAGATGACGGGCAAGGCGCTAACCCGCTTTATTGATAAAACCGGTATTTACTTCTTTAACACCCAGTTGGGTAAAGGCGTGGTTGATGAACGCCATGAACAATTTATTGGAACTGCGGCATTATCTGCCCATGACTACTTGCACTGTGCGATCGACCGCGCTGATCTGATTATTAATGTTGGTCACGACGTTATTGAAAAACCACCCTTCTTTATGGAGCAAGGTGGCAAGAAGGTAATACACATCAATTTCTTCCCAGGTCAGATAGACGACGTTTATTTTCCACAGCTAAATGTGGTGGGTGATATCGGTGCATCTATTTGGGACATTACTGACGGGCTAGAGAAGAACCCTGATCTTGACTTTAGTTTTTTCGGACGGGTTCGTGACGAAGTAGACAGCCGCATCAGCAAGTATTTTAAAGACGATCGTTTTCCAATTTTGCCGCAGCGCTTAGTTAAGATGTTGCGCGACAACTTAGACGACGAAGACATTGTTACGTTGGATAATGGTGTTTATAAAATTTGGTTTGCGCGTAACTATAAGTGCCATGCGCCTAACACCTTGTTGTTGGATAACGCCTTGGCAACGATGGGCGCTGGTCTGCCCTCGGCAATGGCTGCTAAGCAAATCAAACCGAAGAGTAAAGTGGTTTCGGTGAGCGGAGATGGTGGGTTTATGATGAACTCGCAAGAAATTGAAACCGCAGTTCGCCTTGAGCAAGATCTAGTTGTGATTATTTTGAACGACAGTGCCTACGGCATGATCAAGTGGAAGCAAGAAGGCGTTGGGTTTGATAACTTTGGTTTAGATTTTAATAATCCAGATTTTGTTAAGTATGCCGAGAGCTTTGGTGCGATTGGCCATCGCCCAGAATCTGTAGACGAGCTTTCAACGATTCTTGATACAGCACTCAACTCGAAAGGCGTACACATTATTGATGTGCCGATTGACTATTCTCTCAATCACTCAATTTTGAACGTGCTGATAAAAGAAAGCGCTTGCCTCATTTAGGAACAGATTTTTGTTAGAACACGTTTAAGAACAAGAGTCTGAAATGACAATATGCAGTAGGTAAGTGTCGGGAGACCCGTAATGACCAGCATTAAAGTTAACAATCCATTTGACCAAAGCTTAATTCAAGAGCTTCCAGAAACCTCAGAACGAGAGGCGATGGAGGCTATGGATAAAGCATTTGAGTTATCCACTAATCGTCAAAAGTGGTTACCTGCTTACGAGCGAGTCGAGATTCTTGAACGTGTTGTTGACATCATGAGCGCGCAAGTTGAGGAACTTACTCAGCTTGCAGCGTCAGAAGGTGGTAAGCCTTATATGGATTCTAAGGTTGAGGTCTTGCGCGCTATTAATGGTGTAAAGCTCGCTATTGAGCATATTCCAGCCATTAAGGGCGAGCAGATCCCGATGGGTCATACTGCATCGTCGGCCAATCGTTTGGCGTTTACCCAACGTGAACCAATTGGTCCGGTAGTGTCGGTCAGTGCCTTTAATCATCCGTTAAATCTGATAGTGCATCAAACCATTCCAGCACTTGCCGTTGGTTGCCCGGTAGTGATTAAGCCAGCCGCATTAACGCCTTTATCTTGTTATCGTCTGGTAGAGATTCTGTACGAAGCCGGCTTGCCCAAAGATTGGTGCAAGGTGGTTTTACCCGCACGTGATGTGAGTCAGAACTTAGTGTGTGACCCTCGCACTAACTTCTTCTCGTTTATCGGTTCGGCCAAAGTTGGCTGGATGTTGCAGTCTAAGCTTTCACCGGGTACACGTTCCGCTTTAGAACATGGTGGAGCGGCCCCAGTGATTGTCGACCACTCTATGTTCAGCGAAACCAATACAGCTAAGTTAGACGAAATGGTATCTAGTCTGACCAAAGGCGGGTTTTATCATGCCGGTCAAGTATGTGTATCGGTACAGCGAGTTTATGCACCGGCAGGGAATAGTGCTGATTTGGCTGAACGTATTGCCAGCCAAGCTAAAGTCCTTAAGGTGGGCAGTCAAATGGATCACGACACTGAAGTAGGACCGCTTATTACGCCAGCCGAAGTAGATAGAGTAGAAAGCTGGGTTAGTTCCGCGGTTGAAAAAGGCGCGAGGCTTCTGTGTGGAGGCAACAAAATCAGTGATACCTGCTACGAACCAACGGTGCTTCTTGATCCGCCCGAAGATTGCGAGGTATCGAAGATGGAAATCTTTGGTCCTGTTGTGTGTGTCTATAGTTACACAGATAAAGACGATGCAATTAACCGATCTAACGGTCTACCTTTTGCTTTTCAAGCCGCTGTTTTCACACAAGACCTTGATGATGCACTGGATATGTCGCAGCGCTTAAACGCAACGGCTGTCATGGTTAATGACCACACGGCATTCCGTGTAGATTGGATGCCATTTGGTGGTCGCGATGCATCGGGTATTGGCATGGGTGGAATCCCATACTCAATGCACGAAATGACGCGAGATAAAATGATTGTGATTAAGAGTTCAGTGTTGTTGTAGCAAGGTCATTTCATTTTAAAATGATTGAGGGTTACCAACTAGTGGAACTTTCGAGTTAACCAATCTTCAAGAAACCTGCCGATACTTACATAAAGGTTAGAAGGATTCTTTCCGGATTCTTTTAAGCTGAGCAAGTCTTCTTTGCTCAGCCATTGACCGGCCTTTACCACAGCAATGGGTTGTGCGAGCGTGGACAAATCCTTCAACGGATTGTTTTTGCTGATTAGTAAGTCAGCGACTTTTCCTACCTGAATAGAGCCGTATTGATCTTCAATGTTGAGCGCGGTTGCCGCATTGATGGTTGCGGCCTGAATAATAGCAAGAGGGGTAACGCCCGCTTTTTCCAAAAGTTCAATTTCTAAATGTGTTGATGGCCCAGCAGGCATGTACATTGTTCCACCGTCAGAGCCTACAAGCAATGTAATGTCTTGTCGGTCTAGCTCTTTGACGACATTAAATAGAAACCTATTTAATTGGTTAAACTCAGCGTGTTCTGGAGCAGCGTCTAACCAACGATTTACTGAAGATTCGCCAAGCAGCTTTCGGTAAAGGACGCTTTGTTCTAAATCCAGCGCTAAGATTTAATCGACGTCGTTAGCTGATACCTCAACGGATTAAAGATGAAACAATTCTTTAGGAAGGTTTCGCTGCACTTTGTGTTCAATCACGATGTCGGGCTTAGTGAACTCCACAACTTTTTTGAACTCATCAAATTTGATGCCTTCCTTAACCATATATAGAGATCCTACACCTTCGGCTAGGTAGGGAGATAAGTAGGACATAAAAGAGTCACCCATTAGCAAAACAGTCAGTTCGCCATTGCCGCAAACTGAATTGGATACTCGTATGCCGTCAACGTCGTGTAGTTTAACTAAACTCCTTTCCGTGCACTTAGACGGTGTAATCGAATAGGGCTCTGTTGACTCAAGATGATTCATTAAGCCCAGTAATTTTGAAACATCACCGTCGGTGGTCTGAGAGTACGAAAACTCATGCGCCTTTGGTGCAATGGTGTGACCGTAAGTTTGGTTTATAAAATCAAACAGGCCCGCGGCTTCGTGATAGGCGCCGAGCGGATTCCAATGAGTGTCATTTTTAAAGAACAACGGTTTCTCTTCGATCCGCTTAGCCTTATTTAGCCATTTAAAAGAGTCAAAAAAGAATGAATGACCCTTTGTACGCAACTGCTCAACAAAATAATGATAACTTACCGACAAATCCACCATTGCATACCGTGATGGTAGGTATTCTTTGTAAACCGTCATTTTATTGGGAACGACTGTAAAGACATAATCGAAGCCTTGCTCTTTAGAGTGCGCGTAACGTTCCTGAATGAGGCCGGCTCTGTCACGAAGCCGCTCTTGATACAGTGCGTGGTTATCGGTTTGGGTGTGCAGTGTAAGAGGATCAACAGTTTTATAAAAAACCCAATCGCCGGTGCCAAGCACCACTTTGTCCGTTGGTGATTCGCCCAAACTTCTTAGCGCAGCGTTATTCCATTTAACAAGCTGCTCTCTAAATCCAAAATGATCATTGAGGTAGTCCCTTGTACCGGCGAAAAAATTCTGGCTTTTAGCAAAACCTTGCCATTGAGGCATTACATTCAGTTCGCGCTTTTCGGTTTCGGATACGGCTAAGTCTGGTTGCCATAGTCCTGCGAGCATAGGAATAGAAATAAGCCCAACAAACATCAAAATATAAAATAGTCTCTGCGGTTTATTCACAACTAAAACCTGAAATAAATAAAGGGGTTGTGAGTCGACGAGGCCATATTGACGCAAGATAGAAATAAAATCGTGAACAAGCCAAGTACCTTTATCGTAAAAACCAGATTAGCTCGTTTGGCTGCGTCACCAAGTTGGAGTTGAGTAAAAATCGAATTATTGCGTATTGAGCTTAAGGTGGGTACAGAGATCAGTAGCCCGATAAGGAGCGCCAATATAACGCGCATATTTAGACTGTCTGTGATTTCAAACGGTACATCGCCAAAGTTAAACGCAAACATAACGTGTAAATAATTAAGCGCGTCTGGCAAGGTCTCTGCCCGAAAGAAGACCCATGAGACGAGAACAACGATCCAAACATAAACGTGCTGGATTGCCCTGTGTGAACTTGCCAGTATATTGGATACACCCATTCGCTCGATCGATAGAAAAAAGCCGTGGAACAAGCCCCATACAATAAAGTTCCAACTTGCACCGTGCCATAAGCCGCAAACGAAAAATACTAATACTAGATTAAAATAGACTCGGACGTTTCCAACACGATTGCCCCCTAAAGGAATGTACAGGTAATCGCGAAACCATGTCGACAACGATATATGCCATCGACGCCAGAAGTCTTGTATAGATGTCGCGGCGTAGGGATAGCGAAAGTTTTCTAAAAAACGAAAACCAAATATACGCCCTAGACCAATCGCCATGTCGGAATAACCAGAGAAGTCGAAATATATTTGCAAGGCGTAAAGTAGAACCCCTAACCAAGCTATATGCGTGGGCAGGCTTTCAAACGGAACCGAAAAAATATTGTCGACGACCAATCCAAGAGGGTTGGCGATTAACATCTTTTTGCCGAGGCCAATAACGAATCGTTCTACGCCGCTCGCAAACAATGTTGAGGAGAAAGTTCGTACTTTGATGTCTTGCATAACATCCTTGTATCGAACAATTGGGCCAGCAATAAGCTGAGGAAATAATGAGATGTAAAGGCCGAGGTTGAGTACGTTTTTCTGATACGGGATCTCTTTTCGATATATGTCGATGAGATAGGAAATCGCCTGAAATGTGAAAAAAGAAATACCCAATGGCAGATGAATGCTCGGTACAGAAAGAGGCGAAAGACCAACAAAAATGAGGGCTGCACTAATGTTATGAAGAATAAATTCGGCGTACTTGAAAAGTACTAGTAAGGATAAATTTAAACCTACAGCCAGCAGTAAAATAGCCTTACTGAGCTTCTGAGCAATCAGATAACCAAAGACGTAATTCATGCAGATGGATAACACCATCAACAATACGAAGTACCCTTCTCCCCACGTATAGAAAAGTAAGCTGGCTGCGAGTAGGACCACATTCTTGAGCTTATTGGGCGTAAAAAAGTAAACGAACAATAAGATCGGAAGAAAATAGAATAAAAAGGTTATTCCAGAAAAAACCACTAAAAAGCACCACGCCGCCGAGAAACGATAATTATACCAGCCTTTGGGCTAGCTTGAGATGCTTCAATGTGCGCTCAAGATAGCCGCGTTTCATTGATACTTATTGATCAAATCTATTTACAGCGGCCTTTTTGGCTTTAGTGTTCTGTTTGCGGCTAATTCCTGTAAACCCAAAGCCCCATACTTTATGAAAACAATTTAGTATTAGAATCTCAATGCTTATGCTTATGCTTATGCTTGCTTTGACCATGTGCGGCAATCAGAACCCACTGACTGAGACTGTTGAGTCAGAAACAAAACTGTCTGAAAACGGTAAACCTAACCATCAGTTTCAAGCTAAGTACGAAAAAGAGCTAATGATGAGCTCTATAGGGCTCACTTTCTTAGGCTGTAATGAACGTTCAGACGAAATAGATAACACGACTGAAGCGGCTGAAAACGAGCAACTGGAATGGAAGCGTCATTTTGTTTCATAAATGAAAGCGAGCTTTCATTTCGCCGCGCTGACTCAAGATCCAAAATTGTCGTATGACCTGTGGACGCACTAGTATGAGCAAGCCAAGAATGCCGTGTCGTGAGCGTTTCGCCAGCATTTGGCTTAACAGCCTAACTGTCTTTTCTACGCATAATCATCGGTATCAATAGAATGACTGACATGACTAAGCCGGGCGCAATCGCGCGTGGTAGCACTTGAGTCACTGCCATGCCTGGTGCGGTTGGCGCTATAAACATATAAAAGTAAATTGCTAATCCTATGGCTGAAAGTGCCAAAGGTACAAACGCAGCTAATACATAACTTTTGGGCGGAGATGCTTTTGCCAACAGGTGTCGCGCTATAAAAAACGGTATTACGGCAGTTAATATAACCACTAGGGCCGTGGTTGCCATATACATCGGTTCTCCCATTTGGGATGGTACGGCGGTGTATTTAATGTAGCTGTAAACAAGTAGAAAAATAGTAAATGCGGTTTTCATTGTAAATCCCCTTTTTTGGTTAACAGCTGATTCTATGCCAGCCTGAACCGACAACTTTAGCTAAGTTGAATAACTCTGAACATTTGTCTTTCCAAAAGATAATGTTTGGCCAAGGGTAGTTTCCGAGCAAAGCGGCATTTCAATTTTGGGGCATGGCAGGTTTTTTATGGGTTTACGTGTGCTCGAGAGTTATTGACCGAACGTTGATTTGGTGTTTTTGTATGCGGTGTCTATTTACACCCGCGAAGTTCAATATATTATTCAATCTGCTGTTAATTCTTAAAAATATAAAGACATAAATTCTATGAAAACAATAAATACTAAAATATTAGCCTTGATGCTTGTGTTGGCCCTAGCGGCGTGCGGCAATCAAAATCCGCCGGCTGAAACAACCGAGCCAGAAGTATCAATGACCGAATCCGACAAGCTTAATGAGTGGTTTGAAGTTAAATACGAAGAAGAGCTAATGATGAGCCCTATAGGGCTTACCTTTTTGGGTCGTAAAGAACGCTATGACGAAATAGATGACATGACTGAAGCGGCTGAAGACGAGCAGCTGGAATGGAAGCGTCAAACTGTTGAAGAAATGAAAGCGAGCTTTGATTACGCCGCGCTAACTGACGATGCAAAATTATCGTATAACTTGTGGGCTCATCAATATGAGCAATCAAAAAATGCCGTGCCGTTCAGACGCAATGATTATGTGTTTACGCAAATGCAGGGCATACACACTTTCTTACCGACGTTGCTTTTGAGTTTTCATAAAGTAGAGGAAGTGTCTGACATGGATGCCTTAATCTCAAGAGTCAGTGGTGTAGGCGTTGCGATGAATCAACTTGTTGATCGTGCAAAACTCGGTGCTGAAGAGGGTGTTAGACCGCCGCGCTTCTCATACGAGATTGTGACTACTCAGGCTCAAGATGTAATCAGTGGTGCTCCATTTGATGACTCCGAAACTGATTCATCTCTTTGGGGTGGTATCAAGGGTTCTGTAGCCGCCTTACAAGAGGCTGGCGACATTGATGAGGCACAAGCCAACGCATACCTTGAATCTGCAAAAACAGCGTTGATCGATAACCTTAAACCTAGCTACGAGAACCTAATCAGTTTCATGCAAGCCGATATCGCTAATACGAGCGAAGAAGCGCAAGGCGCAAGCGCATTACCAAATGGCGATGCATACTATGCCAATCAGTTGGCCATTAGGACTACAACTGATATGACAGCCGATGAAGTTCATCAACTTGGTTTAAGCGAAGTTACGCGCATCAGAGCCGAGATGGAAGAGCTTAAGCAAAAGGCTGGCTTTGAAGGAACGTTGCAAGAGTATTTTACTTACATTCGCGACAACAAAGACAGTGAAGAACATTACTATCCTAATACCGACGAAGGTCGACAAGGTTACATTGATGATGCAACGGCTGCGATCGAGAACATCAAATTACAGCTGCCTAAGTATTTTGGTATTTTGCCAAAAGCCGATTTGGAAGTTAAACGCGTAGAGCCTTTTAGAGAACAAGACGGTGCTCCGCAACATTACTTTAGCGGCACACCAGATGGTTCACGCGCTGGTATCTACTACGCGCATTTATCAGACATGACTGCCATGCCTAAAAATGAGCTCGAAGTGATTGCGTATCACGAAGGGTTGCCTGGTCACCATATGCAAATCAGCATTGCACAAGAACTTACCGGCGTTCCTACGTTTAGAACGCAAGCAGGTTCTACCGCGTATATCGAAGGCTGGGCTTTGTACAGTGAAAAGCTGGCTAAAGAAATGCCATCGACCTATGTCACCATTAATTCAGACTTTGGGCGTTTAGGCAGCGAGATCTGGCGCGCTATTCGTTTGGTTGTAGACAGCGGTATGCACAGCAAAGGCTGGACCGAAGACGAAGCGGTTGAGTATTTTTCACAAAACTCACCAGCGCCACTAGAAACGATTCGTACTGAAGTTCAGCGTTACCTAGTATGGCCTGGCCAAGCTACGTCGTACAAAGTGGGTATGATCTTTATTCAAGACCTGCGTGAAGCGGCCGAAAAAGAACTTGGTGACAGGTTTGATATTGGCGGTTTCCACGACGCGGTACTCGATGGTGGCGCATTACCGTTGAGTATGCTCAAATCAAAAGTTGAACGTTGGGTGGCCGACGAGAAAGCCAAAGCTTAAACTTATCAGCTAGAGTAGATTAGAAACGGCGATGTTAATCATCGCCGTTTTTTTTGAAGGTTTGTTGCGCTTGCTTACAAAAAAGTATCAACTGTTGACGTGGATAGTCTTACCTGCGTTTATGAAGCGTGACTCTCCAATTACTTAACCCGAATAGGAGTACTAAATATGTCAACTCACCACGCAGCATCTGGCGAAATTGTAGACCTCGCCACATGGGCAGATGATCTGCCTTTCGAAAAATCGAAAGTTATCTTTAAAACCGAGGGCCTTGAGCTCGCTCGCCTAGTTATTAAATCTGGCGTAACGATGCAAAGTGGAGGTTACTGCAGTGTGGATGGCCCCATTGTTGTTCACTGTATCGAGGGCGAGGTGAAAGTGAAAGTGAAAACGCCTGAGCGAGAGATCAGTCTTAAGCCCGGGCAGCTGGGCTATTTAGAGGGCGGAACCGAGCACGCACTAACGGGTGAATTGGACTCTTTGGTACTGCTAACTATTACGCTCGTTTAACGAGTTTCGTGCTTCGGTTTTTAAAGGCTCTACCTTTATTTAACAAGACACCGCCTATTCAAAAAAGAAATCGTCAGCTCAGTCACCGCTTTTCGGTTTGACGAAAAACTGTGGTCATCCTGAATCACGTGGTACTCCAATTGTGAAGGGCTTTGTTGGCGTACAGTGTCTACGATGGGTGTTATGTGTTGTTCCATAGGAATGACCTGAGTGTCCGCCGCCAAAATGAGCATGTGCCGTTCGCCCAAAGATCTCAAGCGAGGCACTAGATCAAATTTGGCTCGGTGCGCGTCTACTTCGGATATCGACTTTGCGCCAGACCAGTCTTTGAGCATAAATAGGGTGTCGGAGTAATCGCTCCAAAGTGTGTCAGAAACCGCCCATGCCCCTATGTTCACACCATCGTATGCCACAGCACAACGAACGTTTTCGTTGTCGAGCATACCCGCCACGGACATGTGGCCCCCCAAGCTGTGTCCAACCAATGATAATTGCTTTGGATCGATTCGCAATCTGGTAGCGTTGTCTGGATCGGATAGGTACTTAAGCGTCGATTGCACATCTGCTTCGGCGTTCATAAACGAAAACTCCCCTTCGGCTCCCCAGGCTCCACGATAGTTAAAATAGACGGCGTTCCATCCTGCCGCTCGCGCGGCCTGAGCTACGTCTAAGCTTCTCTCATTACCGGGGTAACCGTGTAAGAACACAGCCGTGGGGTGAGGCCCTTTACCGGCGGCTATATAGATAAGGCCTGGCATGCGATCGCCGCCCGAAAGTATGGTTAACTCGGCTATGGTTGCCGCGTCACTCGAGAGGGGTTTTGCCAGAACAATGTTAGGCGCTACGACTAACGCAAGTAACGTCAAAACGGTTAGGGTTGCTTTGTTTAGAACACACTGAGCTTGGTTTTGTTTACGAGGAGTCTTATGCAGCATATTGTCTAGTAATGAGGCGTTGTTTCGTAAATTTTTCATAATCATGTAATTTAATAGTCTTAGCCGCGAGAAAGAAACGATTCGATAACTCTTGCTTGTTGAATCTTACCTGTGGGGTCAGATTGAGTCTTCAATTCACAGAACGTATTCGACCACTCAGAGGTACGTGTTCGAACAGGAGGCTCTGGGCTTTCTATACACTTAACAACGACTTCGGCGACTTGGTCAGAAGTTTGGTAAAGTCCTTCTATGCCTCTTGATGCGCTGCCAAGGTAGGTCTCAAGAATAGGTCGATACTCATCATCGGCCATGCCGCCAGTACCCTCAAAATGCTTTAACGCGTTAGTCGCAAAATCTGAACTGATGCCGCCGGGTTCAACCGCTGTAAAATTAATATTGAAAGACGGTTGAATATAGCTCGCCATCGACTCCGTATAGCCCTCTACGGCAAATTTGGCAGCGCAGTAAATTTCATTGAAAGGTTGTCCTACTAAGCCGCCTACAGAAGAAATGTTAACAATATGTCCGCTGCGTTGCTTGCGCATGTGGGGCATTACGGCTTTGGTGCAACGGACCACACCCATAAAATTAACATCCATCACCCATTGAATATCTTCTTCAGTCGCTTGCTCAGTACTGCGAATAAACCCAGAGCCTGCATTGTTAACAAGAACATCGATGCTACCTTCGATGTTGACAATTTCACTAACACAGCGATCAACACTTGCTGTGTCCTGCACATCCAATTGTTTTATCTCAAGAGAAACGCCGGCAGTCTCGGCCGCTTCTTGAAGTTGAGATTTCTTTTCCAAGTTTCTCATCGTTGCGTATACAGCATAGCCTTTTGCGGCCAACTGAATAGATATGCTAATTCCAAGCCCCGTGGATGCTCCTGTAACGAGTGCTACTTTTTTCATCAGTTAATTGTCCATCGATTGTTGGTGTGGTGAGGTCTAAATGATTAAACCTCTTTAGATATGTTTAAGATATCACGCTACCCTTGGCTCGTCACTTTGATCAGACGCAAGGCAAAGCGTGGTCACAAAGTATAAATACTCTCTATGCCTATAAGATTGTTGAGGTGAGTCTTGTATACTTTCTATGCAGCGCAATCAGTCGAATAGAAAAAACATGTTTATTATGAAAAGAACGTTCGATCATAGAAGGCCTAAGCACAAGAATGGAGTCTTATCGACAGGGTTACCGATAGGGGAGTGCAAATGAACTTCGTATTTTACGATTTAGAGACTTCTGGTCTTTCCAGCAGTTATGATCAAATTCTGCAATTTGCGGCAATTGTTACCGACGAAAATTTTGTTGAACTAGAACGAGTTAACCTTCGGTGTCAGCTGTCTTCGCATATCCTGCCTAGCCCAATGGCGTTAGCAGTAACTGGGGTGTCACCTAAAGACTTCACCGATACCAGTCTGCCGACGGAGTTTGAATTTGCTCAATCAATACGAGAGTTCATTAGCAAGTGGGCCCCTGCAACCTGGACGGGATACAACTCGCTAGGCTTTGACGAACCGCACTTAAGGCAGATGTTTTTTCAAACTTTACAGCCCAATGTGTATGAAACACAGTTTAATGGAAACAATCGTTTAGACATCATGCAGGTGGTTCAGGCATGCCGTGTCAAGCATCCAGACGCGCTGGTTTGGGTAAAGAACCAAAAGAACAAGATAAGCTTCAAGCTGGACCAAATAGCACCTGGCAACGGATTTCCTCAGCACAATGCCCATGACGCATTAGGCGATGTGGAAGCAACCATATTTATAGCGCAAAAAATCGCGCAGAATGCTCCGGAGTTTTGGGCACTCGCGGTTGAGAACAGAGATAAACAAGCGGTGCTGCGCAAGATAAACTCGTTTGAACCGGTGCAGTTCATCCAAAACTTTTACGGGAAGATGCAAGATTATTCGCTGTGCTTTGTCTGTGCGGTTGGCAACAATGCTGTCTTCTTTGATATCGAAAACAATGACCCATTGGATTACGTGAATGGCAGCGACGAAGAAATCAAAATGCTTCTTGAGCGCAACCCTCGAGTTATACACACGGTAGCTGTAAACAAAGCTCCGAGCCTTTTTCTAATGACGAACGCTGACGAGGTTCTTCGCCAGAGATCGGAAGTATTAAAACAAGCCTACGATTTTCAAAATCGCTTGAGCAATGCTATTCAACAAAGCTATGACGACAAAGATGTTGCCCCGAATAAGCCTGTCGAAGACAAAATCTATGACGGCTTTTATGACAATGCCGATAAGCGATTACTGGAAGAGTTTCAAGTAAGCAGTTGGGATCAACGCAAATCAATGCTGTCGAAACTAAAAGACCCTAGGCTTATACAACTAGGTCGCAGGCTAACTATTTTTCAAGGTGATTCCCAAAACTCTGAAATCGAGAAAGCCAAAGCAACCGAATATCTAAATCAAAAATGGTTCGCACAAGGTGATGTTGAGTGGACAACCTTTGCCAAAGTAGATAAAGATATCGCAGATATTAAGCGGCGCGAATTGCTCAATGTACAAAAGACTCAGGAGCTTGAAGATTACTACGCAGACGTAAAACACAAGCTTGAGACTGGAGAGTTAATACGGTAATAGACCGCCGACTAACAATGCTCCTAAAATCGGTTGTTTTGTTTCAATGCTACTCACTGCAATCGATTGTTTAACCGTTAAAAAGTTTAGTTAGCCTAGTGATTTAAGCTGCCCACTAATCTCTCTTAATACAACCTCAGTCTTTTCCACTGTTGTGTACTTAGCTTTCAAATCAAACAGATTCGCAACATGAGCATCGGGTGTTCGATCACTGCAGGCATCCTCAGCTACCACTACTGGGTAGTTGTTCTGTAGGCCATCGACTGCGGTGGCTCTCACACAACCGCTTGTGGTGAACCCTGTGACAACCAACGAATCAATTCCACGTTGTTTCAGCTGCGTGTTGAGCGTTGTACCATGGAAAGCACTTGCCCAGTGTTTCTCTATTAGTAAATCACCTGTCTTAAATTCTAGTCTGTCGTCCAATTCTGGCCAAGGTTCGCCGCGTTGCAATACGTTTAGTGCAGGAAGTTTTGCTCTGAACACACTAGCTTGGTCGTCGGTGTCGTAGACCACTGTTGTGAATACGATTAGGTGACCGTGCGCTCTAAACGCCTGTACTAAATCTTGTATCTTAGCTACGGCCGCATCGCAGTCGTGACCGAGTGGGCAGGCTGGGTCGGTAAAGCCTTTAATGGCGTCTACAATGATTAGCGCGGGTTTGTTGCCTAAGCTAATAGAAGTGTCGATTGATGAGTCGCTAGTTGTATTTGTTGACTTAGAAGTTACGTTCATGGCGATTGAGTAATAAATGGTAGTTTGAACAAAAAACCCCGCGTTAGAAGCAAAGCCTACCGCGGGGTATTTGTCGTTCTTTGCGAAGCTAGTATAAGCTAGAGCCGCTTGCTGTGTTGCTTGCTACGCTTTACTACTTAGCGTTTGCTCCTATAAACACAGGTTTGACCGGCGCAGGCAAATTCGTTTCAGCTTCGCAGCGCGCTCGAATATCTTCGAGATCACCACCAAAGTTGAAAAGCTCTGCTTCGGCTGGTCGCTCGCTCGCCATTTTCTTGCGCAATGTTTCCGTCGCAGATGCATCAACCGATCCGCTATCGTCGAGTACTACGCCGTAACGTTTTGCGCCTTCGCTGGATACAAGTCTACGTTCTACATCTGTACGTACCAGCTCTGGATCGCGCTCAAGAGGATTACCCCAGCCGCCACCGCCCCACGTATTAAAGTAGAGAACATCGCCTTCTTTTACTTTGATGCCTTCGACCTTAGCCGGCAGCCATTCTTCGCTGCCATCTACGCGGACTAACTTCTTAGTCGAGCGCATGCCGGTGTCGCCACCTAATACGCCCCATGGATAGGTTAACCAGCGTTCGTCGTGAATGCCGATGTCGCCATCGCATAAGAAGTGGTAAGCCACACTTAAGCCGTTACCGCCACGATGCAAGCCTGCACCGCCCGAATCAACTATCGTCTCGTAACGTTCTATGCGAAGCGGGAAGTACGATTCGATAAATTCGTTAGGTACGTTAGTAAAGCCCGGCCACAGTGAGTGTCCGTCTGGGCCATCGCCCACAGGTCTCCCCGGAATTCCACCAAAGCCAATTTGGAATAACTGAAACCATTCACCTTTTTTGTCGTAGCCTGAGTAGAACAAGTGTGGTGAATCAGAGAAACCCGCTGCGTTTAGCATCATGTCTGGTGCGCCCATACCTAACAACGCTCCGAGCACGTCAAAGATTCGGCCTAGCGCGTGGGTTCTGCCTGACAAAGCCGCAGGGAAGTTTGGTTTAAGTAAACTACCTTGTGGGATATTAACTTTTACCAGGTCGTAGAAGCCGTCGTTAAAAACAATTTGCGGGTCTACAACGTTAATCGTAAATGAGCCGAAGAACATTTTGAACATGTCTTCGTTCATGTAAAAATTAACTGAGCTTTGTGCTTGCGGGTCGGTGCCGTCAAAATCGAAATGTGCTACAGAGCCTTCGCGCCACATCTTACATTTGATCTTATACGGGCCCATGCCCATGCCGTCGTCGCACAAGTAGTCGGTAAACTCGCGCGGCTCTTCAGGAATAAACATTTCGATGATGTGCTTCATCGCATCGTAGTTACGCTGCAACATCGTGTCCATCGTTGAGTAGAACACATCATCGCCAAAGCGTTCTGCCAACTCTACGCATCGCTTGGCCGCCGTATTACAGGCGGCCACCAGAGCGTTAAGGTCAAAGCGGTTCCACTGTGCGGTGCGAACGTTGTGCAAGATCAGCTCTAACAAGTCTGACTGCAATACGCCTTTTTTGTACAACTTAGTCGGAGGAATGCGAATGCCTTCTTGGTAAATGGTGGTGGCTTCAATCGGAATAGAGCCAGGCACCATGCCACCGTTGTCAGACATATGTCCGAACATGGCAGACCACGCTATGTGTCGGCCTTCTTTAAACACTGGCACTAAAACAATCCAATCGGGTAAATGCGAAACAGCCGCATTACACATATATGGGTCGTTGGTTAGTATCACATCACCTTCTTCGATTTCGTCGTTGTAGGCTTCCATAAATGGGCCGATGAATGAGCCGAACTGGCCGACAACCATTTTGCCTTCGCGGTTAGCGATCATTGGAAAGCAGTCGCCTTGCTCACGAATTCCTGGAGACATCGCGGTACGAAATAATACCGCGTCCATTTCTTCGCGTGCGTTACGCAGAGAGTTTTCTATTATGTCGACGGTAACACCGTCTACCTCAATTTTGTTAAGAGGCGTATTGTTCGTTTCTATAATTTTGGCTGGCATAACGACCTCCTAATGAGAGTTTGAGTTTGGGTTAATGAGCAAATTTCCAACTTTGTCTACCGTTGCGCCGTAACCCGGTAGAACGACAGTGGTGGAATCCATCTCACTGACAATGGCAGGGCCTTCAACGACAAGGCCGCTAATAAGCTTATTGCGGTCATACAACTTACCTTCGTGCCATGCTCCTTCAAAGTAAAAGCGTGTGTCTTGTATTACGCAATCAGCAAGAGTTGCACCCGCGTCGCCGACTTTCGCCGCCGCTAGCTTTTTCGCTTTAGCGCGAACGACAGCTCGAATCATTAGAATCTCATGACCGTCTTCTAGTTTGAATGTAAACAATTGCTCGTGTTCTGCATCAAACGCTTCAGTAAGTAATGCAACGCCTTTGTCAGCGAGCTGGTCTTGGCTAAAGTCCACTGTAATTTGGAAGGCTTGCCCGGCATAACGTAGGTCTGCTTGGTAGACTACTTCTTGGTCATCAAGCGCAATGCCATCGGCCAATAGTGAATCACCTGCGCGGTCGCGTAATTCCTTCAAATCATTAGCGAGGTCGGCATCGGTTAAGTCTGCAGCTTGCATTAAATACGTACGCGCGGCTTCGTCTTGAATCTGTGTAGTGGCGTCGCCATAGGCACACAACACGCCGGGCCCTGGTGGCACAATTACTGGCCATGCATTAGTTAGAACACCTAGCGCGTTCGCGTGCAGTGGTCCCGCTCCACCAAAGCCGACAAGTGCGAAGTCGCGTGGGTCGTAGCCTTGTTCAACAGATACCAAGCGTAATGCACCAAACATAGACTCGTTTACAATCTTGATAATCCCTTCAGCGGCTTCCATTAGATCAATGCCAATGGCATCAGCTACGCTCTGCACGGCTTTAACTGAAGCATCGCGGTTTATCTCCATTGCGCCGCCAAGTTGTGCGTCTGATGGTAAGTAGCCTAGCACTACGTTTGCGTCGCACACTGTGGGCAGTTCACCACCCTTCATGTAGCAGGCAGGGCCTGGCACGGCACCCGCTGATTCTGGTCCGACTCTAAGCGCTTTAGTGAGCTCGGGAACGAAAGCGATGGACCCGCCGCCTGCACCTACTGTGCGCACATCGACGGAAGGAGCTCTAACGCGTACATCACCCACGATTGTTTCGCGGCGCACACGTGCTTTAGCATTTTGAATTAGCGCAACGTCGGTAGACGTGCCGCCCATGTCAAAGGTAAGGATGTTGTCAAAGCCGGCTTGTTGGCAGAAATAGATAGCGCCTGTAACGCCGCCCGCTGGGCCAGACATAAGTAAGTTAACGGGTGATTCGCCCGATGCGCGAGCGGTAGCTAAGCCTCCGTCAGAACGCAGGATAGACAACTGCGTGCCAGAGCCCATCTTGTCATCAAGAGCTGCTTGTAAGTTATCTACATACTTTGATACTTCTGGGCGTACGTAGGAGTTGACCACGGTTGTTTCTGTGCGTTCGTACTCTTGCATCTCTGGCACAACATCGCTGGATATCGAAATAGGTACATCACCAAAGATTTCTTGGGCGACCTTTTGAGCACGCTTTTCGTTGTCTGGATTAAGGTATGCGTTAATAAAGCAAATTGTCAGTGCCTGTATGCCACCTTTCGCTTTGAGTGTTTTTAAGTCCGCTCTGAGTTTGTCTTCGTCTAGCTCGCGAACAACTTCGCCGCTAGCGCTCATACGCTCATGCGCGCCAATAGTCAGCTCAAGAGGAGCAAGCAATGGCTTTTTAACAAACGTTACCCAGCCACCTAAGCCGCCAGGGCAGAAAGATCTTGCCACTTGCAAAGTGTCTTCGTAGCCTGCTGTGGTTACTAAGCCTACCGTTGCGCCCTTGCCAGTCAGTACCGCGTTGGTGGCAACGGTCGTACCGTGCATAACGCGATTAACATCGGTTGGATTAATGCCGGATTCTTGGCATATTCTGGCAATACCATTCAGCACGCCAATAGATGAGTCTTCTGGCGTGGAAGGTACTTTGGCGGTAAATGTTTCGCCGGATTCTTCGTTGATCAGAAGTAGGTCGGTAAAGGTTCCGCCTACATCAACACCGAGTCGATAGCCCATGTTTGATCCTCTTATTTTAGGTTGTCGTTTTTGTTTAAATGTTGTTTTGCTAAGTGTGGCTTGAGCCATGCTTTGGCCCGCCCGCCTGGAGCAGTGCCAGTGAGTTCTACCGCTAAATCTGAAGCGCGCATCAGCGCGTCTAGATCGATACCGGTATCGAATCCCATTTGTTCTAGCATCATTACCGTATCTTCAGTGGCTATATTGCCGCTGGCGCCAGGAGCGAAAGGGCAGCCGCCAAGGCCGCCAATAGATGCATCAAAGCGGCGAACGCCAGATTCTAGCGCGGCGTAGACATTAGCCATGCCAAGAGCGCGTGTGTCATGAAAATGACACGCTAATTTATCGGCACTATTCTCTCGCACCAAGCGGTTCATCAGAGATCTGACTTGACCAGGGTTACCCGCGCCAATGGTGTCGGCAATAACAACCATGTCTACACCAAGGTCCAAAAAGCGAGCGGTTGCGTCAGCCACAATACCTGGATCGGCCATGCCATCAAATGGGCATTCGAACGATGTCGCGATAGTGGCTAACAGAGTCGTGCCATCCTGTTTGGCCTGTGCGGCCATAGCAATCGTAGCATCGGCCGCTTGCTCTCGGCTCATGTGTACATTCTTCTGCGCCATACCTTGCGTAGCATAGGCGACCATAGCCATGGTTGAGCTACCCGCAGCCAGCGCCATGTCATAGCCTTTTTGATTGGGTACGAGCACTGAAAATTCAGCTTGGTCTTTATCAAATGCAGCAACGATTTGATCTGTACCCGCCATTGCAGGAACGGCTTTAGGCGACACGAACGCGCCTAATTCAATATGACTGATTTGCGCGGCCAGCAGAGACTCTATCAAAAGAATTTTCTCAGCAGAGCTCAGAATCTTAGGCTGGTTCTGTAGACCGTCGCGGGGGCCCACGTCATTAATTATTACGCGCTCTCTCATTATCCGATAACTCCTTTTTCTTTGAGTTCAGCAAGCTTCGTAGAGTCATAGCCCAACAAAGATTCGAATACTTCGTTAGTGTGCTGACCTAGAAGTGGTGCAGCGCTGAATGACTCTTCGCTGGTGCGAGAGAGTTTGATCGGGTTGCCAGGACCCTTAGTAGACTTGCCTGATGGATGGGGTAGGTCTACCACCATGTTCCGGTGCAATACCTGCTCATCACTAAGGGCCTGGCTAAACTTGTTTACTGGAGCGCAAGGGATACGTCTTTCTTCTAGCTGAGCAACCCAGTGGGCTACGGTGTTTTGCGCTAATACCTCATTAAGATTTCTGGTGATCATCTCGCGTGCCGCCCAACGACCGGGCTGACCATCTAAAACGGGGTCGTCGAACTCTGGTACATTGACGACTTCTTTTAGGTTGGTCCAAAAATTGTCTGTTATCACGGCAATCACTAAGTCACCGTCTGAGCATTTAAACGTGTCATACGGTACATGCACGAAGTGCGAGTTTCCGATGGGGTATGGATCTTCTCCTGACAAGAAAAACATGGTTGCCATATAGTTCAACATCGAAACTTGGCAATCCAACATAGAAATATCTACATGTTGACCTTCGCCTGACTTCTCGCGCTCAAAAAGAGCCGATAAAATGCCCATGACGGCAAACATGCCGCCACCCAGATCGCCTATTGGTATGCCGGCTCGAACTTGAGTTTCCTTGTCTTTGCCGGTAATAGACATGCCGCCGCCGGTTGCTTGAGCAACTTGATCAAATGCAGGACGTTTATGATTTGGGCCGTCTGAGCCAAAGCCCGAGACTACACAGGTAATAATACGAGGGTTGATTTCTTTTAGCGTGTTGTAGTCAATACCGAGACGTTCTGGCACGCCAGCGCCAAAGTTACTGATGACTATGTCTACACTTTTTACAAGATCATGAAATACGGCCAAACCTTCAGGGTTTTTCAGATCGATTGCGGTACTTTTCTTATTTCGGTTTAGCGTGATGTAGTATGCACCCATACCTTCAAGGGAGTTCTTAGGGTCGGTAGCGAGCAACTTGCGCGTGCCTTCGCCGTGTAAAGGCTCTACTTTTATTGTTTCTGCGCCAAGGTCGGCTAGAATCATCGAGCCATACGGGCCGGATAACATATGGGTAAGGTCGAGGATACGAACGCCTTTCAAAGGTTTATTCATGGCAATGCCCTGATATGGTCAGATTCGGAACTTAACTTGTTATTTGCAGGTAGTAGCTTTACCAGTTTTTGGCCTAATTACCTGGGTGAAACGAGTCTCTTATTCACTAGAATTATTGTAATAATGATATACCATTTGTAGAATTAGTGTGATAAGGCCTGAGAATCCTAGACACCTTTTAGATTCTCTAAATATCGTTGTTCATACACCGTTGTCTTTTATTAAAGTGTCCATTTCAATTAGACCAGAACATTAAAGTATCTCAAATTAATGTGTGCAACTAAACCAACCTAGTACACCACCAACCAGAGCCAGAACCAGAACCCCAAGCATGGTGATCGGCTTCCAACTTCCCGCAAGCCAGTTTCCGCTGTTCGCCCATGCGGTGACTATTACGTGTTGCTCCTTTTTCATTTTCATTGCGTAATCAAAAACCCTTTGCATGGCTACCGCCTGCATTCAACAGTGAAGTATTATGACTCTATCGGCTTGCCCGCTTCCCACGCGCACTTTTTCACGTATATTTTCTCAAAAAGTTAGCTCCACGATGATGATGTCGCTGTAGCTGCCCGGATATACGTACTGGAGGGCGGGGATACGTCCATAAACCCCGTGATTTACATTCACACCAATACCGGTGCCGTTTACTGTAACGGTGCCGCTGATGGCGTCGCCCCACACGACGGCGCGGTTAGCGGCGGTGTAAAGATTGTAGTTGAGCCTGTGGACGCCGCTGCTCATGACACGCTGCGTATAGTTCCCGCCGCCCGCAGTGAGGGCCATGGAATACCCAACGCCGTTAGGGCAGTTCACGTCAATATTGCCGGTGCTATCAAGCGCTGAATTACTGAACACATCATAACTTCCAAAGTTCACCCCTGTAACGTTAAGGGTGCATGCATGCCCCTGTTGCGCTGTTAGCGCAAAGGCTACGATCAGCCAAGACACAAGCAGGTTACCCTTGCGTGTGCCCGCAAGGGTACTTGCCGCTGCAGAGCGAGCTGGTTGAAAAGTTCGGCAGATGCCGAGCTTTAGGCTGATAAATACTCTCATGGTTCTACTCCCGTGCAGATATAAGTCCCCAGATGCGGCAGTGGGTCGGTAGACTCTGGGAAAGGCAGCACGAACTCACAACTCTGCTCTCGCCAAGTGACTCTCAGCCGATTGCTCACCGCCAGCCCGGTCAGATAAACCTCGCCCCTCATCCCGGTGGGGAAGACTTCATTTTCTTCGACGTTATCTCCAATAATTTGCGCCTGTGCACCCGCTGGTAAAGGTTCGCCGTTATCCAGGACCACGGTGAGCAGCGCCCCGCGCGAGCGCTTAACTGGAAACTTCAGGAGCAGGCCACTGCGGAAATACGGCACGGCGTCGAGCTGCACCGCATCGATCTGCGCATCCAGCGGTAAATCAGCCTGCTCGATGCGCACCGTGTTCTCTTGGTACGGGCGTAGCCTCGGCAGCAGTGCATAGCCGTTGGCGTCGGTGCGCGCTACAAGTTGGTTGTCCGCGTAGATGCCCACGCCGGAATAGTCGGGCACCTGCACCACAGCAAAGCTGTCGGTGATGCGCCGGCTCAAGAACGCGCTACCCCCTAGGAAAGCTACACCGCCGCTTGCACTGCCGCGGAAGGCCGTCTGGCTGAGGGACTGGTCTGCCAACAAGGTATAAGTACCGACCTCATTTTGCAGCTTGACCTCCACCGCACGTCGGTCTGAATCGCCTGCTCCGGCGACTAGACGATAGCCCATCCCGCTACCTGCTGGCACACTGCGGCTCACTTGTAAACGTGCCTGTTCGCGGCCTGGTTGCGCCGACGTGCTGATGCTGGCGTTGGTCCGCTTGCCTAATGACACAGAGAAATTCAGGTAGAAGTTCGTCTTTGCGTCCCCACTGAGAAGCCTAGTCACAGACGCGCTCAGGTTGCCTAGACTCCCTACTTTCCTGCTATAACTCGCGGTCAGTATCCTATTCCCTGTCCGGTCACGAAAGGCCTGCTCCGTGTAGTTCGCTGTGAATGAGCCGTGGTCGCTAGTCGCCAAATCGACAAACACCCGGCTTATGTGTCGGGGCGCAAGCTCTTCGGGCTGCAGCCCCAACTTCGCGAAGCGCTGGCTGGCGAGCTGAGTTTTTGCGCCGAAACTAAAGTAGCGGCCCTGACGCTGAAATCCAAGCTCCAGTAATCCGCCCACGCCTCTATCGCTATGGCTCGCAGCAAAGGAACCAGATAATACGCCAGCGGCAGGCAACATCAACACGCCGCCCAGCCCTAAGGTCTGCTGATGGCCGAGCAGCTCACCATGGATCTCGCCGGTGAACTGCTCGGTGATCCCTAAGCGGTGCGTACCGACCGCCAGGGCGCGGCCGTAGTTGTTGCTGTCAGTGCCAAAATTCCTGCGCACAAATCCCAACTCGTAAGAATAATCTTGCAGGCCCTGCTGCAGCAGGCGGGGTGTGGCATAGAAGGGCATGATGATGACCTGCTCGCGCCCTAAAATATCGCGTACCACCAAACGAGCATCCCCTTGGCCAGTCCTAACCGGCAGATCCTGGACGCTGAATGGCCCGCTGGGCACTTCGCGGCTCATGCGCAACGCATTATCAACATAAAGCTCCACCGTGGAGGGCAGCGCCGCTTCGCCAGACATCCCTGGCAGCGGGAAAGAAGTGAAGCCAGGCTGGGTGGAAAAATTGGTTGCCCACTGCACACCGCCGAAGCGCACCGCCCCGCCCCAACTGCTCGTGCCGCTGATCGCGTCGCCGAAGCGCAAGCTGGCGAGTTGCATCGGCTGGTCGAGCGTCCAGGTGGTATCCAGACGGATGACGTTAACATGCCCGCCCAGGTCCCGCGCCAAAATATGGGTTTGGCCGGCACCCCAGCCGGCGAACCCGCCCAGTTCAAGCAGCCCGCTGGTCGTTGTTCGCCCTTGTGCAGGATTGGCCGACACATCGTAATTAAGAAAGCCGCCGAGAGACGCCGGGGTGGGCGCACTGAAGTTGGTCACCGTTCCCTTTAGCCGCGTGGCATCAAATAGGCTTGGGGGCGCTTGAACCGTCAGCGCTTGACTGGATTCATCAAATTTATACGACAGGCCTGCCAGCACATCAAGCGCGAAGAAGTCTTCGCCGTAGTGGGTAAGAGGGGCATTATTAGGCAAGCGCAAGCGCCAGCGCCGCAGATCTTGAGCTCCCGCGAACAGACGACCGTCGCTGCGCAGTATAACGACAGTGCCTTGTGTTTGCCCGTTGATAAGCACCGCCATAAATACTTCGTCTGCATCATGAGCTGGGTCTTCCGCCAGCGCCGCTGGCGGTGTTAGCGTCAGCATAGCCAGCAGAAGTAGGCATGCATTTAGATACTTGATGCCATTAATCTTATGAGAAACCATTCCTGCCTGATGCACATCAAGGCGCAATAATGACTTCGGCCTCAATGTCACCGGCATCCGTCTGAGCAAAAAGCTGTAAGGTGACGCCTGGCGGCGGAGCTGGGTTTTCCGGGCTAGCCAGCACGATCCAGTCGCGGCTCTGACCAGCTAGCACATAATCAGAAGACTGTAGGGTTACCCAAGGCTGCGCGCTATCAAGCAGTGATAACTTGAAGTTTTTAATTTGGATGTGGCCGTTACCATTGTTACTCAGGCTGATCTTGAGGGCGCCTTGCGAGGTGCGGACCGCCTGCCACAGCAGCACTGGTTTAGCTTCGATCTCGGGAGAAACAAATACTGGCAGGCTGATACGTAACGTCATACGTGCACCCGTAAGATCAGGATTGGGTGGCGGCGGCAATTCCTGTAGGATGACGCGATACGTCAGCTCGCGCTGCGCATCAGGTGCGCGGCGCAGCCCAACTCGGACCAACTGCGAGCTACCAGCTGGAATGGTGAAGATGGGTGGGTTGGCAAGCAGCTCTCGAGTAGCTGCGAAAACAGCATTCCCCTCCCGCTGTGACCAGCTCAGTACCTCCATTTGCATTGTTACTGGCTCAGCACCATCGTTGCGCACGGAAAGCGAACCTATCTTCTGGCTGTCCGATAGTGTTACACGCACAGGACTCACCCCAATTGTGCCAGCGCTAGCGATGCCAGCGCAAACGACAAAAAAGAACAGGCCGCAAGCGGCCTGCTCTAGCACTCGTGTTAGCATTAATATGTGAGGGTCACAGAGACGCTATCAGCATAGGAGCCGACGGTAGCTGTTTCTCCAGCAGGAATCCTACCATAGAGCGTCTCCGTATTAACGCCTTCAACCGCGGTGAATCCTACTCCTGTGTCCTCTGTATTTCCCCAAACCAGGTCGCGACCGAGGTTCTGATACAAAAAGTAAGGTAGTTTCGAGGCATCAGAACTATTATGCATTTGGCGGAGTGGAATGGCATTGGTAGAACCTGCAGCTGCAGACGCTCCCACACCCATTGTGATTTTTGCCGAACCGCCATGAGTGCAAGTCGATGTTATAACAGCAGTAGCATCATTATCGCCTGCTGCGGTCGGATCATAAGTTAGGAAATCTAACGCACCGGCATTGACAGTGCAGGACATCTCAACGTCCGCCGAAACGATCATGTTGTCAAAAGCCGTGGCAGCGTAACCCGCAGTGCTAAGACTAGCGGATCCGAGAGCGAATGCTGATACGATCGCAAGTTTAAGTTTGCTTTGATTAAGTTTATTTTTCATACTTTTTTCCTTTTATTAATAAATACAGTTGCCTGCAAGAGATAGTTAGTTACTTCGCATCGAACTGATTTGAGACGATGCAAGGAAGAATATTACTTATGCGTTCTCAGAAAGTCAACAGATTTATCTATTAACAAAATTTGTCAATCAATCAAATTTGATTTGTTAATAAATTTAGTTAATAGATAAATTTGTTTGTTAATTAAATTTTGTTATTGTTGAGCTCTTCAGCATGGGCCTGTTATCAAAAAAGCACATAAAAACTACAAGAAATCATAAAAGCAACAGGTCGGCGTGGTTCAAATAATGCCTATGAATGTTTTTATCCATCGACCAAACAGCTATGCGTCGTGAAAAATAGAATGGTAATTACCTGCTGGGTGGTATGTTGGGCGTCAGGATTGTGTTGCTGCGCTCTAGGACAAGCATTGCCACGGAGGTTGCCGCAGCAAACAACCGTGGTTATCAACAATTACCGACTAAGATTTGGGCCCATATGGCTGACAGAAAAAATCTATTAACGCCCGAAGAGCTCGATGCATTAAGGGAAACCGGCGCTTGCTCTTACTAGTGATGACTGGATCCCAGCGTTCTAAAGTATGTCTGAAGCTAGGTCGATTCAATCTTGTAAAGTTATGATTGAATCGACAAAAACAATGGGTTACGTGTGACTATGCTGCCCGGGAGAGGAATGCCCATTAGAGCACTAGCACCTGAAACTACCGTGTCTACCAATTTCACCACCCGGGCTCCGTAAAATAGTGCGCTTAAAACTGATGTCGGAACTTATGGCAACTTATTTTGAGATAGGGTTTCATTACAATACTGGGAGTAAGCGAGCTATAACTCAAACCACATATATTAGAGCCATTTACGCCTTTAAAACAATGAATTGATGGGCTGATTTTGCATATTGCTATTTAGTCTTGCATACTTTCTTATATTACACTTAGGAACTTGTTTAGGGTTTTAAATGCGGAATTTTCAAACTTATTCCAATGACGTCTCAAGTATTAGCTTGCATAACCGTCTGCTGTATAGCTCGGGTATTGTCAGTCACGCACTCAAAGAGGCGGCAATGGGGGTCTTTGTCCTGCTTTACTACAAGCAGGTGCTGGGCCTGTCCGGGACGCTGACCGGTCTTGCCATCGGCATTTCAATTATCTGGGATGGTATCAGCGACCCACTGGTTGGCGCCTGGTCAGACCGTTTGCGCTCGCGCATTGGCCGCCGCCACCCGTTAATGATTGCCGCTGTTATTCCAATGGCTGCGGGTTTTGTCATGCTATACGGGCCACCCGACAGTGTGCTGAGCGAGCAAGGCCAGCTGTTTACCTGGCTGCTGATCAGCATACTGCTGGTACGTACAGCTCTGACCTTTTTTATGGTGCCCTACCTAGCCCTGGGTGCAGAAATTACCGAGGACTATCACGAACGCACACAGTTGGCTGCAGTGCGCACCAACATGGCCTGGATTATCGGCACTCTTGTCTCGGCCACTGCCCTGATTTTTTTATTTAAGGAAGAAAATGGCCTCGACGGACGCTTCCTCATCGACAATTACCATTTTTTTGGCTGGGTCAACGGCCTGCTCGTCATACTGTTTAGCGTCATCTGCATTGTCGGCACTTGGCAATACATTCCCAAACTCGCCAGCGGCACAGGACATGCCGACAGCAATATGCTGCGCGATATATTCATCACATTTCGCAACAAGAACTTTTTATACATGGTGATGTTGGATATGGCCGTGGGCGGTATCGGCTGCATCACCGCTACATTGCTAATGGTGACTTACATCTATTTCTGGCAACTGGATGCGACCCAGACTTCCTTGCTGTTTGCCGGTCCCATTATGCTCGCGGTATTGTTGTCGGCCGTGTTTTCCAGATCACTGAATCGGCTGTTTGAAAAACAACAGATACTGCGCCTGACCTGTGCCCTGACCGGCATTAACCTGCTCTGGCTGACACCGTTGAAATTGTTTGACCTACTGCCAGATAACAGCACGGTGGTATTTGCCTTGATCTACTTCAACTGGGCAATACATATGACCATGACTATTCTGCGCGTGATCACCGTTCACTCGATGCTGGCTGATATCGTGGATGAGCAAGAGTTGGCCACGGGCAAGCGAAAGGACGGCGTTGTTTTTGCTGTGGCTTTCTTTTCCTCCAAATTCATGGGCGCCTTTGGCTACCTGATAGCCGGCCCGTTTCTGGACATGATAGGCCTGCAGGCTGGAGCGAAACCAGGCGAAGTGTCCAGCACGGTAACGTGGGGTCTGGGCCTGATTATGGGCCCGGGGCTGGCGATTATTATGCTGTTACCGGTGTGGATGTCATTCAAAGTGAATATGAGTCACGCCAGTCAGTTGGAAGTTCGCCAGGCCCTGTCACAGCGACAACAGGTAGCCGAAAGCGGCGACAGCGGCTCCGTCAGCACACCAAGATAGCACTGAGAGCCGAGTTTTCCGAGTTCAATCAGCAAAGATGCGACTGAAACACCGCCTGGCAGGAGTGTTTATGCGCCTCAGAGCTGGAATGACCGGAATAGATCTACGATGGGAGCGATACGAGAACAATGTCCGGTGGAAATTGGTGGAGTTTGTAGGTTTGCATCGTGTTACCCATTATGGCGACTTAATTTGGCAACACCAGCGAGTTTTTCACTTGGCCCTCATTGCAACGCCACAGACTAATGGCTAATAACTGACTTGATAGTGCCATAAACTACAGACTGATGAGTCCATTGATTTCTTCAATCAGCCTAGCATGAAGCTCGGGGCTGGCATCGGACGCGTACACCAAAAACATGCCCTCTAAAACCTGATGGCGCAATTGATTCAAATCAATGTAGCCACTAACCCAGTCAATTCGCCCAAGCCGGTAGCTATTGTGAACTCTTTTCATCATCGTGCTGGGTTCGATATTTCCTAAAAACAACCCACTCTCATACCACTCCTTTCTCGGTGCTGCCAGTTGCTGTGCCCGCTGGAAAATTCCATCTGGAACTCTAGGATCAAACAATCTTACTCGCTCTGCCGACATAAATGCGGCGCGATAAAAATCCCCCTCTTGCTCAAATACAGCAACCACATTATCGATGAAGAACTTTGCATTTTCAATAGGGTCGATAGGCGGGTTGAGTGCAATGCCCTGCATTTTTTCAATTAAATTCGAAACCAACTCTTTAATGATGTCACTTTTTTTCCCAAATAGGTTGTGAATCGTTGGCGTAGTAACCCCAGCCTCATAGGCAAGCTCACTTATAGTAAAGTCTTCTAAACCTTTTGCAGCTATTAGACGCTTTGCTATATTAAATATGCGTTCACGGCGCAATTTTTTATTTGCCTGACGAGTTACATCTCCTAACGCTTTTACTGGTTTTTTCATGATTTATAGAATACCACGTGATAGATGATCAAACCAACACTTTTTACTATCAGTCAAAGCTGCAATGCCAAGCGCTCTGTTTTTTTAAGGAGGGTATATACATATTGGAAAGAGACTGTGTCGGAAGAAGAGTAGTTGTTAAGAGTAAAAGCACTTTGAATCAAGCGGGGTTGTACCCATTATTGTGCCTATACGGCTATAAATATAACGACCATAAAAAACCCTGTAAAAACAGAGATTTAATTAATATATAGCAGTGGGATAGACAGATAAACTATGTAGGTATACTCTACTCTGTAATACTATAATAGCCGCCGCAGATACCTTAAAACCTAACAATTACCTCTCCGACCAATAGAGGTGGCGATTGCGATGCCGGCTCCAGGCAAAAAAAATAGGCCGCAAGGGGCCTGTGGCAGTGCTCGTGTCAGCATCAGTAAGTAATTGTGACGCCGAGCTGGTCACTGTAAACCCCTTGGGCCGCTGGTTGCGCTGCCAGGACGCTACCATAGGCAGTAAGGGTTTGAGAGACGCCAGTTCCGGTAAGCGCCACACCTGTGGGGGAGGTATTTCCCCATACCGTGCCGCGAGCGACATCTGAATAAACTTTATAGACTAGATACTTTCCGGCTCCAGCAGTCATTCGACGAACTGGCGCATCAGCCGAACCCGATCCCGCGGAGGCACCAGCATTCATAGTAATCAGGGCCGCTGCGCCTGAGGTGCAGGTCGAAACTACCGTGGCCGTGGCTTCAAGAGCGGTCGAAGCATTTGCGACAAAACCGTCATAGGCTCCGAACGCCATTGGGCTGGAGTCCATAGAGCAGGAATATCCAACCGATACGCTAACGTTCATGGTTGAAGTGCTTGAGCCAGCGTAGGTACAGACGCTAAGAGCAGCGGAGCCAATTACCATGGCCGATACGATCGTGAGTTTAAGAGTGCTTTGGTTGAATTTAGTTTTTATAATTCGTTCCTTTAATTAAAAAATGCAGTTTTCTACAAGAGGATATTTAGTGAACTCCTCATCGAACTAATCTCTGCCGACACGAAGCCGCTAATAAACCCAAAAAGATGGTCTACGACGCCACACAGAAAAAGTAAGAAAACAAAGGCGTCTTGAGAGTGAATTAAGAATGAGATTAAAGAATAGTTTTAGTTTGATATGCATTCGTTAAATTCTCGTTCCAACCCCTCACGTGTAATACATATATCAAGGTGTGCCAATCAAGTAAGTCTAGCACATTTCTGATAAGGACTGGGTTTCCTAGACACTTTCTAGATTCGTTAAATATCGTTGTTCATACACCGTTGGCGGGACACGATCATTATGCGTGTGTCGGCGCTTTGGGTTGTAGAACATTTCGATATAATTA
>Ga0209193_1000031_pt1 | contig 124951 bp, 169 predicted proteins | sample COGITO_mtgs_1003_FD_185515 | JGI IMG/M metagenome (GOLD analysis project Ga0209193, IMG submission 185515) | Pelagic marine microbial communities from North Sea - COGITO_mtgs_100330 (SPAdes) (version 2) | ecosystem: Environmental > Aquatic > Marine > Epipelagic ...
GCGGTTAAGCCCTGTCCATATGTTTAATTCATTACTTTGTATGTAGTAATGTTATACTGCTAAATTATGCCATAGGCTACTATGTAAGTGGCCTATTTTGAGGCAGATTAGCCCCGAACTAGCTCCATCTATGTGTTATTCTGGAGATCTTGTCCTGGTTCGCAATCAATACTTTGTATATTGTATTGTCTTACTGCTAAATTATGCCATAGGCTACTATGTAGGTGGCCTATTTTGAGGCAGATTAGCCCCGAACTAGCTCCATCTATGTGTTATTCCGGAGATCTTGTCCTAATTTGCAATCAATACTTTGTATATTGTATTGTCTTACTGCTAAATTATGCCATAGGCTACTATGTAAGTGGCCTATTTGTGGCAGATTAGCCCCGAACTAGCTCCATCTGTGTGTTATTCTGGAGATCTTGTCCTTGGTTCGCAATCAATACTTTGTATATTGTATTGTATTACTGCTAAATTACGCCACCGGTCTTTATCAAATGGCACCCATTACGCCTGTACATGGCTGACGTGTCTGAATATGCCCCGATGGAGTCTAGGGCATTCACAAATTTACAGTGTCCAGAATGGGAAATGATTGAAGAATGCATAATCACTGCAATTAAGAGTGGAAAATCGGCTGAAGGATTATACAGTGGGAAATCCAGCCTGTCAGATAAGCTTCAAAATACAAACAAAATGTATGAAATCACTTGTAAAGCATGCGGCCTTTCAGTCCCTTTCGACATATTAGAAACAAATAATCCAGAGTTTGACGGGAACCGCAATGTAACAAACATGAACATGACGCTTTCGAAAACTGGCGCTCAAAGACGAAGAGAGGAAGCAATTGAAATCATGGTGAATGTTGCAGATGCTTTCAACTTCGATTCCAAAATGATTGCAGAAGCCAATAAATTATTGAATATATTTCATAATGCAGGGGGGTCATCTGGAGGAAGAGGATTCAAAACATCGACAGTAGCTGCGTTGAGAGTTGCTAGTTTGAATGCAGGCAGGCCGATTTCTGTTTCTAGGTTCTGTGCAGCTCACCCTGAAAAACCTGGAGAAAGAGTCGTCAATCGATTGATTAAAGATGTTAGGAGAAACGGATTAATACCAAATGTAAATGAATTTTCTATTAATGATAGACTTGTGAAAATAGGCTCGTATGTTGGAGCAGATGCCCAGCTAATTGAGTTTGCAAAAAAATATACTGCAATCTCTACACCGTTGCCCTTAGATGTTCAAGCCGCAGCAGCACTATACCTTGCTGCAGGCGAAGATGGAAAAAGGCCGTCAAAATATAGTGCGGCTTCAATTGCACGTCAAACATTTATGAACAGAAAGAGAATCAACAGGGCAGCAAGAATGCTGCAAAATTTAGGCGGATTTGTTGTGAAAGAAAACCCGCCGAAAGAAAAAACCATACAAATGCCGGCTTCAATAATTCAAGAATTAAGAAGAGTTCGAAAGAGATAGATAGTTCGGTGGAAGATCTAAAACAAAGTCTTTCTTCAACCGATAAACTAAGTAAAAGATTTCTCTTTTTTGATATTTGCCTTTTGTTTTCTTGACTTGAATGAATGAATACCTGATGTTTCCATCCTCAGTCATATATTTCGCAATCTCCCTATTGTCTATCCCCATATCACTGCAAATAGAATCTAATGAGCCAAGTTCGTCAGGAATGTAGCGCCACAGGTTTTTCGCAACCTTTTGAAATATTTTTTTATTAGACGACAAAGTTCCCAATACCTGGGGAGGGCTTAACCCTAATTTTTCACGAATTGCTTCAAATGGGAGAATGTTTGTCCCCTCTGCTTTGAAAATATCTTCTATGATTCTAATAAGCTTACTTTTCCCCATTATTTTCATCCTCGACTTGTAAACTGTCTTTTTCTGCAACATCAAGTAGTCGCTTGATAATATCGCAATAAGAGTCACCGAAGCGGCCATGATTTTTTAGCCTCGTATGTGTTTCGTCATCAACTGCTATTGTTCGACCCATTGCATCCCCTCTAAACTCTACGAGTTATTTAATCCCTATAATCTTTACATTTCATGTGAAGGATAAATAAACCTCCAATATATGTAAACAATTATGAGAGGCGAGCCAGAAGTGCACGAATTTGTTGAAACGATTGAGGAATACCAAGAAATGCTAGAAAAAATGAGCAAGGATGATTTTAGAAAATTACTTGATATTTCCGGCCAGATATTCGACCAATTGAAGAGTAACGACATCAAAGCCCCAAGTGTTGCAATCCTTCTTTTGGAAATACACAAACAGTCAGAAATCAGAGAAAATGATAAACCTGATTATGATTATGCCTTTGGTTAGACTCAAAGGGACAAAACCATTCGGATTACACATGGACGGATTAATCTTCTTCGGCAACCCCCCGATGTTGCCTACCGGTTACGCCAAGCAATTGAAGCACCTCCAATCATTCTTGAATGGAAAATATGCCATGGCACACATCAGCGATTGGGGATATGAAGGACCCCCGTTCGAATACAACGGAGTCAAGGTGTACGGAGTGTCCGAGCATCCTGGCGTGGTTACTTCATCACATATCCAGGAATGTGTTCAAAACTTCTTGAAAGAATCCAATGTAGATCGCTGGTGCATTGTTGCTTTAGGGAATATGTCAAAATATAGCGTTCTTGCCGGATTTCCAACCATAGGACTCTGCCCTGTTGAAACAAGAGCGTTGACTGATTCTGAATTAGAAGGTATTAGTTCAGTTTCACCAGTAGGCTTGAACCACTATGGAATTAAGACAATGCAAAAAAATGGTTTTATTGATGTTTACAAAAAACCTATTTCACACGTAGTTGACTTTGATGATTTGCCATCCAAAAGTAGCATAGCTCTAAGGAGTACTACAAAATGGCCGTTTGATTCAACAAATGTTTTCGTCACTGGGTTCTTTGGAGATTTAACTTCAAGGAAAAGACCAGATTTAGTAACTTTGGCTTGGAGTAAGTTTTCTGAAGGAAAGGGCGATGTTAGACTGTGGGTGCATCATTCAAATCACGTAAGTATGGACAACTACCAACTGGGCAGCCTTTCAGCTTTAGGCGCCTACATTACCAACACTAATCACGGCTGGTCCGATAAACGCATGATGGAAACTCTAAAATCGATTGATTGTTTACTGCACCCATCCGATGTAGAGGCTTTCGGTGTGTTGCAAATAGAAGCGCAAGCCGTAGGAACCCCTGTGGTTTCACTGGAAAGCGAAATAAACTACAACCTCTATCCCTCTTTAATTGCACCTAGAGCCACAGGCAATAATAGAATCGTGGATGAGATCGTTAGCCGTTTAGAGTTCCTGTATTCCATGTGGAAAAATAAAGATTACGAAGTAAATACATCAGTTGGAACCGCTGCTGCGAGTAATTTTAATTTTGAATGGGGTTTCAAAGATTTGCAGAACATGATAGAGTTCCATTTAGCGCAATTTTTCCCCCCAATTGCTGAATCAAAGCCCAAAAGAATGAAACATCTGTGTTTGGTTACTACGTGGGAACAGGATTGCGGGATTGCCACATATTCCAAAATGCTTGTAGATAAACTCAAAGACAAATATCAAATCACTATTTTGGCTGAGACCAATGGGAACTTTCACGCAGAAGCGACAATGAAGGATGGAGTAAAGGTTATTGATTGTTGGAATAGACACTTTTCATCTGGAGGTTCATTGAAGGGAGTGATAGATGCCTTAAATCCAGATGTTGTACACATTCAGCATGAGTCGAACCTTTACAAAATGCAAACTGATTTGCTTGAGCATATTTACGATACCGGAGCCAAAATTGTGACAACACTACATACGCCCGATTTTAACAATCAGGCCGTAGTTGAATTCGCTTCGCAAAGTGACCTTGTTTTAGTACACAATGAACCACTAGCACGTAGCGTCAATGGTTCAATCCCTGCTCCCCTGCAGTATATCCCGCATGGCGTTCAAGAGTTCACTACGACTCATTCAAGAGAAGAGTCAGGCGTTCCTTCTAGCATCCCTCTATTATTCAATTATGGTTTTTGCAGCCCAACGAAAGGAGTTTTAGAATTCATACAAGCTTGCAAAATGCTCAAGCAAAACCAACTACTAGATTCAAATGGAGATATTCTGACAACTACTCATTTTGAGGTTGTAATTTATGCAGGCGTCAAGCCAGGACAAAATGCTTATTTCGAAAGGTGCCTATCCGAAGCTGAAGGTGTTGATGGATTAACAATATCGAACCAAGTCTTGTCAGAGGAAACAATTGATTTTTGGGCTTCGGTTTGTGACTATTCAGTATTCCCTTACAGCCCATCGGGGCACCCGTTTAGAATCAACTCAACTTCCGGTGCTTTGATGAGAGTATTGCATGGCGGAAAGCCAATCATCGCTACTGATGAGGGAAGGCTTAGAGATGTAATCGGAGGAGTTCACGGTTTCAAATCAAGCAAAGGCTCTCCTGAATCTTTGGCTTTGACGCTTTATCATGCAATCAACCAGTTCAACTTCAACAAAAAAGGTTACAATGCAATGTCTAATTCTGTAAAAGAATTAGCCAACACCTATGCTTGGTCTAAAGTTGCTGAAACGCATCGTGAAGCATATACGAGGTTATGCACATTACACCACTTTAGAACAAAAACTTTGATTGAAAAGCCTATATCAAAAACAAAACAAGTGCCTTTGTTTTTAGAACACGATTTCGAACAAGAACTAGGAGGGGAAGAGGAATGAGGGGGGACTTCGGGCGGCTTTGTATCAATCGCGTGTGCTGGGGCATACCAATGAGAGGTTTCCGTAAATGCCCTGCCTGCATGAAAGGACAAGGCCCAATAGGGCCAAATGGCGTGAAAGAGGAGGAAGAATAGATGTTAGTATGTCTCGTATGTAAAAGCAAACGGCTAGAATCAGATGTTGTAATAATGCAAGGAAAGTGGAGTCGATTATTCAACTATTCAAATAAACAGTTCAACGCGATTAGTTGCCAAGATTGCGGGCATACGATGTTGTTCAAAAAAGATTCAAAGTTCAATGTAGTCGAGGCACTACTGGGGTGATTTCGTGAAGGTAAGTGTAGTTGTCATAACCGCTAGGGCTGACCCTGGCTTCAAAGAGTTAGCGAATTCATTGTTGAAATCATCTCATAAAGATTTTGAATTGATTTTGGTTGACCGGTTGTTGAAGGAACGAACAGAATCCTGGAGTGAAGCTTGTAAAGCTGCTGGTATCGATTTTACACATGTGCAAGATGATTCCCCTCAAGGGCCATGCCCAAGTGCCGCTAGAAATTTGGGTATAACGGCTGCATCTGGTGATTACATCATCTGCATTGATGATTTGACTTCTTTTTCTGCAAATCTCATAGATGAACATGTGACCGTAGCAAGAGATTACGGTTTTGATGCCATTTGCGGTAGTTACGTGGAAAGAATTGGCGATTCCGATAAAATAGACCCACGAACTTTAGATCCGCATCAAAGTCATGGCAAATGGATTTCTCAACGATTTTATGGAATGCACATGGGCTTTACAAAATCTGCTTGGGAAACTGTAGGCGGCTTTGATGAGTCCTTTGATGGCGCATACGGATTCGAGGATTGTGATTTTGGAAGAAGGTTGTTTCGAGCAGGGTTAGCTATTGGTTGGTTCCCAAGCCTTTCTGTTGTATGTTACAAGGATTCGAGGCATGACCTGGAACATCTAAATGTCAACAGAGGTTACAAAGGCGCAGGAGTTGAAAGAAGTTTTACGGACGAGCCTCTTGCGAATGTTTACGGGTCATTCAAGTGGAAGAATGATAAGTTAATTCTTCTAAATGACAAAATAGGCAAAATAGGAAGTGGCAATAAATGAAAAATGATATGAAAATTGATTTAGACAATTGGGAAAATCATTGCCCCATTTGTGAAATGATTGTAAAAGAAAAGGAATGGCCTCGAACTATTGTTTGCGGAGAAATAGGTTCACCAGAAGTGCAGAGAGGCGAAAAACACCCCCCTTGTATCATGTGCGATAGCAAAGAATTGACAGAATTTTACTTGACAGTCCCTACTGCAGACAATAAAGCAGTTACTCACACACGCTTACTGCGGTGCGACAGTTGCGGTTGCGGTCAATATTTTGAGGGCATAGATGCTGCGTCAAACAGACCGAAAGTAATTTACAAATATCCTCCAGAACTTGAACGGGTAGAACTCGTCAAAAAACTTGAAGAAGCACTAGCTAACGAAGAGGAAAATGAAGACTTGATTTCAAAGGTTCGTTTCTCTGTTGCTATGGAGGCTTTCTTTCGACCAATTCAACATTATTGTTTAGATAAAGGATGGGATCTATTAGGTTACGGAGTTAGGCCACTAGAGAGGACTGAAATTATGAATCAATTTTATGTTTGGACAAACAAGGAAGCAATGTCCGAGGCTGATGAATCCGATAATCCCCTTAGCAGAAATGCCAAGCATAAAGTCAAAAAGCGTGGAAGTTGGAGAAAAAGGTAGTCCTTAAAGGGACGAGGCGTTTGATATGATTCATGCGAGACCCAACAGTTGAGATAGTAATAAGCGGAAAGAATTCAGAAGGAAACGAAGTTGTTCTTAAGAAAGAAACTTCACCAGCAAACGCAAAATTCGTGTACGGCGAATTGCTCAATTTGCTGAAAGAACTTACTGGCTCTGACAGTGAAGCTTAATCGGCAAGTTCAAGCGGTCAAACCCTTTCGCCTGATGTATGGCGGGAAGCATGAATCATGCGCTTGTACCTTTTCACGAGGTATTAAACGACTCCCAGGCTGCTGCTGAACTAGAGCCCTACGGCATTGTCGACGAGCAAGGGACAATCAAATTATCATCTTTACCTCCAATTCCAATGGACGACCCTGCTCTACTCAGCGCATGCGTCCCAAGACCAACAGGCGTTAGTGCTTCTTGGCCCTTGAATAAAGTTGTCAGAATAGAACGCCGAAGTATATTTGCTGGAGCTAGTATATCTTATCGCTGTGTCAGCAGCATCAGTGCATTTCCTACGGCCTACAAGGGGAGGCCGAGATGCGATCAACTTGCTTTGAAAGACTTACAATCAGAAGACATTGCCACTGCTGATTTCCAAAATGTTGATTTGGATGACATAAATCTAGTTTTAGAGGAAGTCGATGAAGAGGATGCATTTGATGAGCAAACACTGGCTGATTTAGAAGAAACAGCCAAAATAGGAAGTGAAGAAGAATGATGCCCGCAAGCACCGTAAATGCCAAGAATTACCATTTGTTAGGAAATAGATTAACTGGAGAGTCCAGAGCTTCAAGAATGAGGCGTGTCAATGAACACACGCCTTACTCACCTTCACTCATTCAACGTGAGCCAGCAAAGATGTACAAGATAAATCCAACAAAACCTTTGAATTTGGGTTCGTCCCACGCAGGTTCCCTTAATACACGTGTTAGTTCAATGGTGATAGGGGGCGCCTCTGCATTTGGACTTACGGTTTTAGCAAACGCTGGTAAGACAAGTAGGAAAGATACCGTACAATCTTCTATATTTGGAGCACTTGGAGGGCTAGCAATTGGAGTTATCTCAGGTGCAACCCTTAACAATGAGAAAATCGGGCTCCTAAAGACGGGTGGCGGAAATAGTTTGACGGATAATATGACCCTTGCAGGTGCAAGCTTAGCTCTACCGCTGCTTGCTGCCGGATTACCCCGCTCTAAAACCAAAAACCGGACTAAAAAACAAAAGAAAATCGATTATACCCGAGCCGTACAACTTGGGGCACCAGGCGTAGTCGCCTCCTTTACAACAAATGCAAGTTACACTATACCAATTTACTTGGCGGCTTTAGTTGGAACCTTTGCTGCTAGAAGATACAGCAAGATTTGAGAAACTACCAAAAGGACCGAAGGCATGGGATATGCATGAACCCCGAAGATAACAACGATACTTTGAGAATTTTTGTTCTCTTATTTGTTAACTCATTTTTGATTGGAGCAGCCGTAGCAATTCATAAGCAGGGCTTATGGTTCCCTGATGAAAGTAGTTGGTTCAAAATTGGCGGCTTGTACATGATGGCGGCTACATTTGTACAAATGGTAAGTTTTATGCTCTACAAAGTATTCTTTCAGGAAAGAATGGAAGACCAAACTTACATTCAGAATCTCGTCACCCAATCTAGGCGCAATATGAAAAAGATGAATGCCGAATTACAAAAATTTCAAATGTCTATGGAAATGGAAAGCAGAAGAAGGCAATTTGAAACGGCCATGGAAAGTCAAAAACAAAAAATGGAAGATGGCGAAGATTTCACGCCCATCATAGGCTTGGAAGCTATGAGGTGATTTTTTGCCTTCGTTATTCCCTACAGAGGTAGAGTCGGCTTTTGAAACGATGGCTCTTGCATTTCATGAAAAAAACAAATGGGATGCTAGGTGGTTTAAGATCCAGATATTGCTTTACTCCATATTCTCAAGCGTTTTTAGCATGTTCATATTAACACTAACAGAATGGTTTTTTGGATTCAATCTTTTCTCCTGGTTATTTGGTGTTTGATGCGATTTATTCAAAGGGACGAAACGCCTCCCCCTATTCATGGCAATGAGCGTTTTCATAGGATTACCAACCAAACCTAACAAAAGTCACAACTCAGCAATCGCTAGAGCTAGTGGCATGGCAGAAAAGGACGACCCCAAGCAGTATGTATGGGCATTTGAGAAAAAGAAACTTAGAATAATGCTTGAGGATATGCGAGACGCCTTGAAGATGGATCGTGAATGGGCAGATGAGGTCGGCTGGATTCATAATTGGTCTATCGTAGTACAGATTGCCACTAATCGCACTCCAGAAGATTATTTGGAATGGATGTCTTTGATTACAATGTTGTGTAAAAGTAATAACGCTACATTTTTGTTTTTCGATGAAGGAAGTGGCGACCCTCAAGTAAGATACAGACTAACTGATTTCTTCCAAGGCGTTTTAGACGGCAACATGCATGACGAAAACGGTGCTGCTGTGGAAACAGAAGAAGTCGTTGAACAAGAAGATACCTTTGAAACACCTTCCCCCGCACACGCACAAGTTCCCGCACCCACGCCAGCCCTCACGCCCGCACCCGAGCCGGAGATGAGTTCTGATTTGCAAGATTTGATTAGACAGGAACTGGAAAAAGGCGGATACTACAGGAAACTCCAAGAGGAAAATGTTCCAACTACAGGACAAACAGCAATAGATTTAGAACCTGCGGAAGACGACTTTGAGTTATATGATGACTGGGATGAAGACTGAGGGTTTGAATGGTTGACCCTGGATTTGCTGTCGCTTATGGCGGTTTTCTGTATTTGAAACACATCTGGGATACATGGAGAGCACATAAATTTGGAATTTACGGCATATGGGGAGTCGGAAAAACCACGCTGTCACGTCAGCTCTCAACAAGTGGAGAGCTAGAAGACATGAACTTAACCGGCGATACTGCCACAGAACACCCTTTCGACCCCGAACTTGGAAGATATCTTCCACCCCCTTCATCCAGAAAGCGCATTGCGTTAAAAAATACTAATACTCTAAAGATGGTGAACCGGACAATCCTATCAACTGATATTGGAGGCCAAATGAAGTATTTTTCACTTTGGCTTGAGGACATGGTTGGTAGGAATGTTGAAGCCGTCATTTGGCTTGTAGATCATAGACACCTGGCTAATCCTCAAGACACATCACAAGTTGATGCTTTCAATCGATTTGTAGAATGCATTGTTTCAAGAGATTACGGTTTTGAAACTAAATCTATGAAGAAGAAAGCAAAAACATATCGTCCGGCAGTAGTAGGTTTGGTGGCTAACAAAGCTGATGTATGGTTGGATGAAAACTGGGAAAATCATTGGAATACAAATCGAATGTCTGAACACCCGATATTTGAACCATTTAAGCCAGGTCTTGCAAGATTGCAACGTGAAATGATTCCAACCATTAAGCGACCTGTTAGTGCGTTAAGGAATTGGTCTTGTGAGTCTACTGTATGGGATATAATGCAAGCTAAGATTTAGTGTCGCAAAAAGGGCATTCTTCCCAATCAGAGTAAAACAACACAACTTTGCATTTTTTCCCATTAGATTTGATACAATAAGGATACATCATTTCATATTCGCATTCGGCCATCAGTTACCCCCATGAGCGTAATAGATATAAGAGCTTCAGCTAATATTTCACTATGCGGTTGATTTATGCGGACGAATGCCTTGGCTTTACATGATGATGGACCCTCATGTGGACTACACCGCAAATGCGAAATTCGATTTCGACCAAGATCCCGACCCGATAAAGCGACGGAAAAAAAATATCAAAAAGGCTAGAAAGTTCTTACGGCCTGCAAGAAAATATGGCTTCATCAAATTCAATGAACAAGGGCAATGCTGCGTCACTGGCATTATGTTGGCTGCGCTAGGGCCCGATGCATACAATGTCCCTTTGCTTGACCCTGACACAATGAAACCTATGGAGGGAGGGAAAACCCTTGCTTCTCAATTTTTCACAGATCATTTGAGTGGTAAACCCGCACCATTCACCGCCCTATCTAACATCGACTCAGGATATATGTTAATGTCAGGATATGCCCCTGAGTTGCTGATGATTTATTGGCTCCTTACACAGTGGAAATTGGCCCAGCATATTGATAATCAAAGCCAACACTCGGTTTGGCTTTGGAAGAAGAGAAATATTAAGTTAGTTCCAATACAAAAAAAAGCCTCAACAACTAAATCAAAACCAAAATTAGTCGAGGCCATGGAACCGTTTTATCAGATGTGTTTAGAACACCAAGGGCAGGGGATTGAGATTATGGAAGTTAAGAATCACAGCACAGGCGAAGTTGACCTGTGCGGGATATGGCTAGACCTCAGATACATGCGATATCTAGAAGAATTACAAGGGCAATCCTCTTTTGATGGAACAACATCGGAGTGACAAGGGCGGAGAGAAATATGGACGATTTTTTAGCAAATTCTGGACCTGCACCAATGGCAAGTCAACAACCATCAAATTACAACAATGTTTACATGAATGCTGCACCACAAGCAAGTAATGGCTGGCCGAACCAAGGCCAGCAACAGAATGTTCCTTGGGGCTCACCGGAACAATCGATGCAAACTGCGTCGATGATGTATCAACAAATGGGATATTACAGTGGAAACCCGACAGAGGTTGACATTATATCGGATTTATTGAAAGCTCAAGCACCTGTCGCAAAGTTCTTGGCTTCTGAAAAAGGACTACTCATTTTGACACAATTGTTTTCCACTTTGTTTGATTACAAAATGGTAAACTTCTTCAAAAACTTCAAACTTCAAGTTATGCAAGATGAAGCACAAAATATGTTCATCACGCCGGCACTGGAACAAACAACTGAGGCGGGAAAGAAACTAGCACAGTTTACATCTGCAGAGGTTCAAACTGAAATGTCAAGAATCACCGATTTACTGCGTGCAGAAATGCTGGCAAATTCAGAAGCAACTATCCAAAGCCACCGACAAGCGGCGCAGTTGAAAGCGCAGTCTACCGGATTGAGTAGTTTGATAGACGAAGCTACGGGAGCAAAGCAGGGAGGAGGAGGATTGGCTAAGCTTGTCAACTTCACTGCACGCTCAGTTGGGATGCCGATACCCCCATTGAACAATAATCCTCCGCCACCACCAGGAAGGTGATTAGATGAGTGAAGAAGTTGAAGATATTGGAGTCATTTTAGATCGCATAGGAAATAACCAGAAGCAAGAGGATTTGTCAGTATACACGCTGATGAATGAATGGTTTAATCCTCGAAAGTCTTTGATGAAACATGTGATTGTCATTCAGATGATTGCATGTTTCATTGTAGGATTGTTTTTGATAGTTACAGCAGGTAACGACTTGAGCGCAGATTCCTTGATGGTAGTTGTATTAGGATTCATGGTATTTGTTGCGGCAGCATTCGGAGTTTATGGGAAGTTATAGTGAGTGATTGTTATGAAGTTGAGACGTGCAAAAGAAATAATTAGACAAGCCAAGCGTGACGAACGCAGAATGGGCACATCATTTTACAAAACTGTTACAGATGTGGATACCGGAGAAAGAAAAATTGTTCCTGTGTATCAACACGGTATGCCTCATGCTGATTTTCCTAACAGTGGAACTCCCGTTTCAAATGCACTCGCAGTTTTGACAGGTATTGCTTCAATTGCAATGTTAGGGTATAGTGGAATTCAACTTCAAAAGTCGTTGATTGGCAACGAGACGATAAATGAAAATCAGAAGAGGAACGCAGCATTGTTGGCACTCGGCGGGATTGCTGGTGCCTTCTCCCTCTCACCTGTAAGATACCAAATACAAAGCTAAGGTGAGTCTCATGAATGAATTTGGAGTCCAAAACATACCAGTAAGAGATGGGAATGTTGATTTCAATTTCGTATCACACCCACCTGCACCTGAACCATCGATTAGAAGCCAGTTAGTGAACCTAGGTTCTACCGGCAAGTTAGGGCAAACAGGAAAGGTCGATAAAAAAAAGTTTACGATAACTCTAGGTGCAACTGGATTAACCGCATATTCGGCTTACCTAGCACGAGAAAAAAGGAACAGGCGATTGATTGAATCTGCCATAACCCTAGTTGTCGGTTTGTTTTGGTCTATGAGTTGATTTAATGTTCAATCAGCTTAGTGGTTCGCAAAAGTTAACTTTAGCAGTCACCTTCACGTACTTAGGAGTAACTGCTTTTCACGCAAGGGAAGGTCGAAAGGGTCTTGCACTAGCTTTCTTGGGATACAGTATTGCTAATGTAGGCATGATCTATGCGGAAGGAAACTAATCACTCCTGGTGCCACACACAAGTTTTTTTTCCGTTTAATCTCCAGTGACCGCACCTTACACCCTTTATGTTATTGGCTATGCACCGGTATTCTTCCGAAGGCCCTTTCATCCTACATTTAGAGCAAATAGACATTGATGTACTTTGTGGCTTTTTACGGTATCGCCTATTGCATAATATACACACTTCAACGGCCATTCCGACCTCTCCGAGGCCTCATTGACATCAATGAATCAACAACTAATTTGTCTGCGGTAATCTTTTGTAATTCCTTACGGGTCTTTTTCTTTACATCGGGGTTCCAGTCTTTCCTGTCAAGAGTAATATCCCTAACAAATGCACCTCGCCTGCTGTCTTTTCTTTCGACTTGAATGTGTACAATCCTCAACGATACAAAACTATATCCTGAAAAGTCACGCCATTTTTCAAAAAACTCATCGCATAATTCTAGTGCACTTTCATAGTCCAAGCATACTTCTTCTATACCACCATTGACCCCCTCTTTTGTTTTTTCACCACAATGGCCGCACCGCAAAGGCATTCGATTATTGAATAAAATGTATATGTCCTTATATTTGCCCCTAAGACGATCCCATAACTTCGGCTTCTTGTATGAAACCTGGGCGGTCAGCAAGTTTTGTAATTCGTGCTGATGCATTTTGGTTAGCTTCTCAATCCTATCTTTGTAATGGATAGTGGTTTCTTCATTTGCTCTTTGTAAAGCAAGCTGGAACTCCAGGTTATCTTTTATTGTTGCTTTTTGGTCTTGTGTAGTTTTCTCACTCATAGTTCCCTCTCCTGTTCACTTTTCCATTCTTGATATTTATCGAATCCATAAATTCCAGAGATTACAAACCCCATTACTGCAAATGGAATGCTATTGATGTAAAATCCAGCGCCGATTGTCAAAAGTCCAATTCTAGCAAAGGTTTTTTTGAATCTGTTTTCCAGTGTGTTTAACATTTTATACCCCCATTTTCCTATCCCAATCTCTCACTTCATAGGTAGGAACTAAGTCCATTCCTTTACTTTTGCACAAACCGCAAGACCCCTTGAATCTTTGAAATCCTTCACACGCTTTTTTTGTACAAACATAATACTTGGTTGGTATAGGAATCGACTCAAAAAAAGTATCTTTCATTTCACATTCGACAAAACACCATTTGATTTTGAAATAGTCAGTATCGTTTTCATCCAAATCATTCGCTGCCATTTTCTGTGCTTTCTCTAATGTTTCAAAAGGACCATGGCATGCACCTAGAGCTTGCATTGGCATCAGAATTACTTTTGCTGTGTATGAATCAAATTGTTTTATTTTTTCTTCTAAGTCATGTTTGACATTTGAACTAGTTTTGTAATCAAGGCCTAAAAGAGTCAGGTTGATGGCATAGAAAGCTGTCATTTGTTTTCCCCCTGTAGTTCTCTTAAAGTTTGAGATATTCGCATTGCTTGTTGCTTAAGGTCTTCTGTCGTAATTGCGAGATCTTTCTTTGTAAAAAATGCCACTAGCCATTCAACGGCAGTGCCTACAATCAAACTCAAGCCAAACGATTCCGAAAAATTCATACTTGTAGCCGCCCATATCAAAGAAATAAAACCAACAACCGCCCCTGCGATTATTGAAATGTGTCTCACTCTTCTTCCCCCCCATACACCATACCAACGGCCTCTCCATAGTTAATCAACATTTTATGTGGCTGAGGAACAGAAGAATCGGGATATAAAACACGGCCTAGCAAATACAGAAAGGAACAAAACAGTAATCCAACAATTATTTCAATCATTTATTCTCCTCCAATGCCTATTTAGCTCGTGCACCGCCCATCGATGAGAATTTTGATAATATTCAGGAAGTCCTTCTCTTTCTTCATAAAGTAATTCAAACACTCCGATAATAGGTTCTGACAATATTTTTGCAACTTGTTTTGTGTAATTATTTTGCCACTTAGTTCCAATCATCACTCTTCCTCCTGTATCGTACCGTTAAGTCGAGATTCAATATCATTAGCTTCATCAACCGTTAAAAATAATATTGGTTCCCACTTGGATTCCTCATCTGGTTTTTCTTTTCCAAAGATGTATAAGTGCCTCCTATTAATTATGTTAGTCACAGTCCCATAAGACCAGATTACATTGTTTTTCCTTGTCCTAATACTCGATTCAACGAGGAAATTACATATTTGTGCGACAGTTGAACCCTCTAATATTTTATCAAAAATAAGCCGTACTACTGCCGCTTCTTCATCATTTACTATTAGTTGACCTTTGTTTGTCCTGTTACCGTTGTCGTCATACTCAACTGGGATATTGTACCCATATGGAGCACCGCCAATATAGCGGCCAATATTTCTAGCAGCACCCTGGCCCATAATCACACGTTCACTAATTTGTTCACGCTCCATTTGTGCTAATGAGGACATCACATTCATTATAAATCGGCCATATGGAGTGCTGGTATCAACTTGCTCTGTGACACTAGCCACATAGCAATCATTCTTGCCCACTGAATCGAAAAATTGAACCTGGTTCCGAAGATTTCTATTAAGACGATCTAACTTCCAAACATACACAATATCCCATTCAGATTTCATGTTGTTAACCATTGTTTGATAATTCGGCCTATGTTCAAAGGTACTACCTGAACCCACATCATAGTAAGAATTTACAACATCATGCCCATGTAATTCAATTAATTGTATGCATTGCCTGTGTTGTTCATCCAATGAATGTCCATCTTGAGCTTGGTCCGAAGTAGACACTCTTGTATAAATGACAGCCCTCATAAAACAATTCATGGGACTTATCCCTTTAAGCCTGTTCATTATGGACATAAAAATTACACTCCATGCTAAATGGAGAACCCACTCCCTAGCCCCATTTGTAATAAAACCCAAGAGGCACTCCCCCGTTCATAACAAAGCACCTGTACCGCAACCAATAGCCATAGGGTTCATGTAAAAAATGTAGCATTTTATATTATTTTTATGACCCACATACTCTATACAATGTATTTTTTATTGTAATTATAATTTCTTTACATAAAACGCATAATTTACATAGAAGGTATTATTTGAGGCAGATACTACGCATATATAGTTCGCACCTTGTTGCGCCTTGTTGCATGGAGTTGCATGAGATGTTTGAAAAAATACCCTACTTATTCAAAAATAAGGCCGGAAAAAGGATATTACAAAGTAACAAACAATACCACATATCAAATTATCCAGATTCGACCAAAACTATGTGTGGAGAAGACATGGGGTCACACTGGGACATTACCACATTTGGGTTTCGCCCAGGATTAAGCGGGGTTGTATCAATATCGGAAAAAGGTCAGCTGTTAGATAAAATGGGTATAACATACCATTCCTATGACCTCTGCCCAAAGTGTTTTTCTTGTTTAGAATCGGTTGAAGAACCTGCGTGGAAGAAGGTCCTTGAGCACAATTTTCAAAGAATGGATCCATTTAGAGTATCAGATATTTATGATACAGCAGAGGTAGTGAAGGCTCCTTCAAATTATGTGATGGGGTGGTGTAATGTGCAGAGGCCGGCTCATAGAGATAAAAAGGGGATTTACCGTAAATACAGGAATTTCAACACGCCAGTAATGGTTATTCGCAAGGATATTGCAAGTGTTTTAGCAAATGAGCTTTTCATTTTAAGAAAGGGCATCGAACACGTGTGGATGAATGCAAAAGTGGCAATAGAACTCTATTCCCTTGAAGACTGCCACTTCCTAGGTTCAATGCGAGAGGGAAGATTCACTTTTTGTAATTTCTTTACCCAAACACCCCCCCTTGAAGGGGTAAAAGTCAAAAAACTTGCAATTCAAGAATTCTTAACTTTTATCAGAGGTTACGAGTTAGACAAAAAATGCAATTGTAAAGAACCAATTGAATTTATTTTGCATGAGACATGGAATGTGCCAAAGACTGGTTGTAAAGCATGTAATGTAGCTGAAACACAAAAGCCAAATTTAGAATTACGAGACTTCGATTAAAATAAGTCTATGTGTCTTGCAAACAGCACAGATTTCCGTATAGCCCACGCCTACATGTTCGATGATTTGCAGTTCTTTCTTACAATTATGGCAAAGTTGCATAATATCAAACCTTTCTGAACATAAGAAGCAGGCTACCATAAGGGCTGTTGTCAAAAGCATATAGGTCAGCATGTCTAATCACTCCACCTTGGCCCATTTTGGATAACCAAAAGTTGCTTCCTGTTTCCCTTCTAGCACCATGTTTTACATCAATATGACCGTTTACATTAAAGCCAAAAATTGCTACATCTGCATCTGCTTCGCTATTTGTTGGGACGAACCCATGCTTGTGATAAAAAACGATAAATTCAGAAAAGGAAGAAGTGCCATCGTAGTCAAGATCTATCTCTGTCCATACCCAACGCTTTTCTTCACCAATTGTAAAAGCTATACAGTTAAATGTATTATTAAATCGCTCCACAATTTCGACGGTCAAACCAGGGAATTGATTCCTGTATGTTTTCATCAACTGCGGAATCGATTTTTTTAGTCCTCTTAGCATCAAATCAACCCATCATTCGAAAATAGTACGAACCCGGACCATAATCACATACGCTATTGAACTTGTACGACCACTGCCCTTTGTTTCAGTTACTGTGCACGTAGTTAAGAAATCTTGCGTGACTTCCCCGCCCTCAGCACTGCTACATGTGATTGTTAATATGGGTTGGAAAGTGCCGGCGTTGGTTGCCCCTCCAGAGACTACAGTACTGCCTCCACCGCCCTTGAGTCCAGAGGACGACATTGACCACGAATAGGTCAAGCCGGTATCATTTCCAGATGGTTCTCGATATATTTTTAAATCTATGTCGCCGGCAGAGGTGGTAAATGAGCTGCCGGCTGTAGCATCGCCGATTTGAAGTGTAACCAAGAAATCAAAGGGAAAATCAGTGTATTCCCTACTAGATTTTCTTTGGGAATTGCCACTGACTTCATCCGTTAAACGAAATCTCAGTGGACCCAAACCAAACTTTTCTTGAACTCCAGGATTGGCGAAATACATATCAAACACCCAGGACCACATAATTGTTTGTTGATGTTTGAACTGCTGTCACAGAGCTGTATTGACTAACTGTGATGTCTCCTTGTCCCCCATTCATTGTATCGCCATTTCCCGCCCCACTGCCAGTACGAAGAGTGAATGAGTTCGCAGAAGAAGCAATTATAGTAAAATGTGTACCTGTAGTAGGACCATTTGGTAGAGTGATTACAATTCCGCTGCCACTTACCGTAACATAGTAACCAGCATGGTTGCCAACAGACAAAGATGTACTGCTAGTAAGGGCGACAATTTTCAACCTAGGCGCTCTAAAAAAGCCGGCAGTACCAAGCAGGGTTAGATCAGCGCCATCGGCTAGAGTTACATCGGCAGTCGTAGTCAACTGACCTGTGATAGCCAAAGTAGTGCCATCAAAAGTAGCATTAGCTTCGCCAACTAAACCACCAGAACCGTCAGATGTAATTACTCTGTTGTTTGCTTCGTTAGAAACCGTGACAGAACTTCCTCCGCCTCCGCCACCAGAATACTTTTTAGCCAAATCTTCAACTCCCAAAAATTGTAATTGTAGAGTCGTTCGTGCCCTTCACAAAGATGTTTGATGGTTCAGTCATTTCAAATGTCATTGCTGCGCTTGATGCTAATGTTGCTGTAGGAAACAATGAAAATCTAGAGGATGGAACAGCTACTTCGTGTAATCCATGTTCTTTTGTAGCATCGACATAAATACCTATTGCATTTGTTGTATCATTATTCACAACTGTAATGTCTCGGTCCACTCTTAACGGGGGTAATTTAAAAGTTGTATCGAAAGTAAGTGCTGCATCATTAGCAGGGGTGCTTGCTAAGTTTCCAGATTTACTCCTCTTGAAATATATTGTAGTCACACTAGGGGCTATGAAAACTTTGAAGACTGTACTGTTAGTGACAGAAGTCACTAAATATGTGCCAGCAACTCCGGCGATTGTAAAAAACATGCCTCTGCAGATGGATCCAGTGCCGCCATCGATAACAAGTTTAGCCGTTGCATCTAAGTCTTTGAATTGTCCGTTCTCTGAAGAAAAATGATTCCCTTCTGATGGATAATCAAGGCCGGGAGTACCAGTTGTACCACCAGTGCCGTCAGAGACCACAAGATTCTCTGCTTGGACGGCGGCTAGGGCTTCGTCTCCTGACAATTGGCCGGCTCCAGCTACCGCATACGATGTTGGCCCAATCGTAATGTTGCAGGCGAATGCGTTTTTGCTTACAAGTCTATTTTTACGACTCATTTTAATACCCCATTTTATCGAACGGCAAACCTCTAATTTGATTTGACTTTCCTTCTTTATTAGTACTTCTTTTCCTTGCAATTTCAACAAATTCAACATTCAGTGAACCTGTTGCATCTGTGTTGAAAACTTCAAATCTAATTCTATGTTTGTAATCTGAATTCCCTCTATATATTGCGATAATTTCATCTGTTTCATCAACAGTTAGAAACCACATACCAAACTGCTCAGGTAAATTCAATTGACCAACAGTGAGTAAGGTGACTCCAGCAACTGATGTTTGAAGAGCAGGGTCATAAACGGATTCAAAACCGCCCTGGGCATATCCGTCAAGTTGCAAAAACAAAGCAAGTTTTGATGGATCGGTGCCTGTTGAGGAAGATGTGTCGGTAGGCAGTTTCCTAGTGACTTTTATCATCACGTAGTTAAGTCTGCCCGATTCGTGGTTGTCAATGATTCTGACTTTTGTTTTAGCGGCAACGAGGACATTTCTTTTTCTAACTGTAATGTTTCGGTTGTCCTCATTTCTAAACTCTTCTACACCCATGTCTACTGGTGAAAGCATCAAAATATCATCATCAATTTCCTCGCCTGCAATATCGGTTATTCCGTCTGGTAATATGTTATGGTCTGCCATCTTCAAATCCCCCTGTGTCTTCTACGTGGGTCATCACGTATTTGCTTTGGGTTTGAACCCGCTGTCCCATATAGTTGATTCCTAGATTGTGTCGTAATATTTTCAATCAAATCCTTATAGTCTTGATAACTCATTTTTCGACCCCTTTGTGATTCAACGGCTGCTTTCCAACCGTTGGCGGGGCCTGTTACTCCATCTGTTTGACTTTTGTATGCTTGAACTGGGTCTTCAATTATTTTGTAATTGAATTTTCCAGAACGCCTAATCATTTCTTTTACCTCAGCCTCAGATACTTCTTCCAAAACTAATTTCGAACCGACAAGAAGAATGTGTGGATCTCTCATCTCACCAAGATTGTCTTGCAATAATTGGAATGTTGGCAAAGAACCGTCCGATGATGAAGAATTTGTAATAATTCGGTATTTTGGGTTTAGTGATAGAGTTGATGTATCTGATGCAGTCAAAAAGCCTGTCTTATTTACTCCACGTGTCAAACTTCCGCTTGTGATGTCTGACCCTTTGCTTCTGTCGGTTGCAAATCTCACTACCCCTGCCGGTTGTTCGATTCTTATTTTCGGAGAAATCATTCCTGAAAATCGAGTCATGTTCATGCCATATCCTGAATCGCCATGTCTAGCTCCACCAAAAGCACCTGCAGTGGCAGCGGCAGTTTCTTGAGAACCATCAAAGTCCCTTTCTGCGTTTGCACTTCTTACGATAATAGAACCTAATTGTTGCGTACCATATTGAGTTGAGGTCAGTTCCAATGATTCGGGAGCTAACCCTGCGTCGGTAATATCTCCGTCACGGCCTGTGTATTTTGGATGTAATGAAATACCAAAAACAAGGTCGTAAACGGTAAGCCCTGATGATGGACTTTCTAGTATGCCAAATGATTTCTTTTCTAAAAGAAGATTGTTGTTTGTTGAATCTGTGCTAGCCGATGGCACGAATAGCAAGGTAGCATCCGTTTCGTTTGTGAACTGGCTGTTTATGTTTTCATTTGTAGATACTGCAAAGGTTCCTGATGTGCCAGTAGCGGCATCAGAAGCTACTGTCACTACTTGGACTCTGTTGTTTGAGCCTTGAGCCCCTATGTGTATGTTCACACCTGCAGGTACAGTGAAACTTGTTGCTTTGATATTACTATCATTTTCTAATATTTTGAAATTTCCCGCAGTCGCACCTGTGCGAGTGAAAGTCCCCGAAATACCCATGTGGAGCATCAAGGACAACTTTTCGTTAGACTTGACCCTGTAAAGGCCTCCAGAGAGCATCACCAGTTGTCCTGGTTTATGCATTTCGTTAACTTCGAATTTAGTAGCTACCGGAGCCCTACCAAAAGGAGGTTGTGGTTGCAGTTGGTCTGCGGGTTTAGGTTGCGTTAATTCTTTTATTGCCAATCAAAAAACCCCCTATTCAGTTGGGGTTGTAATCGGCTGCCATAGAACCTGCGTGCGGTAGTCCTTGTGGTTTGATTATTTTGTACACAAACTTGCCCCCATTAGCATCTCTAGCCTTCTGAATGTCAATCTTAGACATAGGCTGTAATTTAGCTTTGAACCCCTGTAGATATATTACTGGATTGAAAATTGCTTCTCCGGTTGTATTAACCATGCGGAACTGTGGCAATTGTGATTCACCTGATTCTATCCATATTGCAAAATTCGGGTTAGGATCTTCATGTGGACTGACTGTTACATCTATGAATCCTGTCTTATCGTTTTCTGGAGCTTCATCAGCATGCCATCGTGGAATCCCCGCAGGGTGTTTCAAATATACTCTTGGGCTAATAAGCCCAACCATAGTTCTTGCTGCAGCACCAATAGTTTTTGTTCCTGCGGTCAGTGTAACTTCTGTTGTATCATTCGGGAAACCTACCTCGTCATAGCCCCCTGCTCGGTTTATGAATTTAGGTTGTCCAGATAACGAAGGAACAAGGCAATATAGGTGATTTCTAAATGGTTCTAAATCTTCATCTTCAAAGTATCCAGAATCAAATCCTTTTGATATCTCTGTCCCAGCCGTGTTACCATTAGCAGTTACTACAAGCTCGAATGTGAGCCCTTCAACTGCGTCTACGAGATAGAATTGCCCTCGTAGCTGGATAACGTGTCCAGGTTTCAATGTGTTCGTCAACGGGTTATACCCTCTTACTGTCGGTGTTCTTCCAAAATTTACTCTTGCCATATCATCATCTCCCCCTTATGTGTGTAAAATAGGGAATTTATCATCTTAAATCGTTGAACCTCCTAAGTCCAAAACTTTACTTTGAATATACCGAAGGATGTCTCCTCCATACATAACTGCAAGAACTGTTGCTGTTAATCCGCCAATCATTGCCCCTTGTGAGAATGGAGCAATGATGTGCCCAGTAGCGCCAAGACGCTCTCCACGCAACGGAGTCATGTTAGAATTGCCGGCTAATACCTTTTCTAAGGTGCTTGTTTTCATATCCAAGCCCCCCATCACGATATCATTTGCTTTGCCTTTTTACTGACTTTATCGAAGAATTTGTATTCCTGGGCTATGTAAAATATCCCAAGGAGTCCCATTCCAGTGATAACCATTGTTGCGATTTCCTGATTTCTGGCGTTAGATCCATGATTGCTTCCTAAGCCACGTGTACCTCGGAGAGCATCACTATTACCGTAGTTAGCAAAGTAGCCAGTACGACCACCTGCATAACCAAGTTTTGTGCCTCTCCAGCCGTCTCCCAAAAAAACCACCTTAGTTAGTTGGTTGAATGAAAGCAATCACGTTGAAGAACAGGCTGGTTGTTCCGCCAGTGAAGTCGCCAAGGCCTGCGCTGCCATCTGGTACGACAGCCGGGTGGCCTACTGAGAAGGTAAGCGAATTGCCTGAGATCGAGTGTACTGCTGTTGCACAAGCAGCGTCTACTGCAGATCCACCGCCTAAGTCTGCACCGCAGTTTACGGTTCCACCTATGACTGTGATGTTCTGGTTAGCATCTGCTCCCATGGTCGCAAAAGTAGTACCGATGTCACCGAAGGACAAGATGTAAGTTGCGTGAATGTCTGCTGTTGCGCTACCTGCTGTTTGCTTCAATGTAAACCCGCCACCTTGAGTGACCGTCAAGTCTGCTGTTGCGGCGCCTGTGCCTACTGCAGTCGAAACTGTCCCATCTGCGTCTACTGTATAACCTACATCGGTTTGGGCTTGGAATTCCAAGTTAAATTGTAGTACTGCGATTCTAGCTGCGTTTCCACCAGGAGCGTTGTCTAAACCGCCCAGTGTAAAGCCATCTGTATTATCTAGTGCCATATCATTTCACCTCATTAATTGTAAGTTCCCAGTTGGGCCTCAAGAAAGCTCCGATGTTGAGAAAGTCTGTTGAATTAAAGCATGGTGTTGAGCAACTACTAGTCCAAGGATTCTTAGAGATTCGCCTTGTAGAGTTCCAGTACCGTCTGTTCCTACAGTGGTTCTTAGAGACCAGTCTAGACTTTTCTCCGGTTCGATGACCAGGGGCTCACTCATATAACATAGTGGCTCTTCCAAGATACTTAGAATCAAGTGAGAATGGACTGGAGTAGTAATTCCAGCAATTCTGAATTGGTTTTCTGTTGTTCTGATAGGAGAAGTGTTGTATTGTAGCCCAGTGAACATGTAGTAAGCTTCTTCGATTGTCTTAATTGAAATTGCTTTGTCAATCCAGCCGCCACCTAGAGTGGAGGATGCTGCACCGCCAGCTTGTCCAGAGTTGGTTGTTCCATCAGTTCCGTCAGCAGGTACGATCCATCGGCCTTCTGTGTCAAGTAGTCCCATGTGGTCTGCTCTCAAGCTACCCATTCCGTACTCGCCCTTAGCGTGTACCCCTCTGTTTTGAGAGCCCCAATTGGGAAAGGCGAAAGATATGAATCCTTCGATTGAGCTAATATATTCGTTAATCAAGTTTTGTGGTCTGTCCCAGTATACTGTCCATTGCATTTTTTTCACCTATTTTTTTATTGATATGCAGTTTGTGGCTGCTTATGTTCTGCTCATACCGGTAGGGGTTATAATAGAGCGTGTGCCTTTAGTCCACAAAAGGCTACAAGGCGTACACAAATGACCCCCTGTAATGATTGAACCGATGTAGTTTTGTCGAATTTTAATAATCGGTTGAATGATAGGGACGAAACGCTTCCACCAGTTTGATGAGCGACAATAAGGGCGGTAAGACTGTGAAAGTAAGGCTTTCTGCAGAACAGTTGTCCAGATTAGAAGCTTATGCTGAACGCATGGCTTACAACGGACTATCAACTGTTTTGCGTGCACTGGCATTCGAGAATTTGAATAATAAAGAATCAGAACACACCGAGGAAATCAAAAGAAAGAAACTTGCACAAGACAGTTTACGACGACAGTTAGGTGGAAGTCAATGAAACGATGTAAGACATGCTCTAACATCTGCAGGTTAGATGCGAAAGAATGTCCTGAATGCGACGGGACAGTATTCGACCCACTTACGATAGATAATGAAAAAAAACCCATTTACGAAGTAAGTGTATTTAGAGACATTGATGCCCTACCTGGCAACAAGGATTATGAAAAATTTCAGAAGTGGCAAATAGAAGTCATTGACAAAATGACCGAATACAAAGAATACTTCAACAATGCATCTGTTGAAGTGGCTAAAGTTGAAGAAGATGGATTAGCGATCTCTTACGGCCACGTAAGAATTACGTGGAAGTTTCCGTATGATGCTTGGTTATTATCGTTTCAGTTAGCTCAGAATCTCTTCCCAATGCTGGATACAGACTTCTTACAAGGTTGTGAGTTGGAACATTTCTTGAATGTTTATCCAGAAGAAGATTAGATTTTCCTCGATAGTTGCAGTTTCACAGATGGGATTGCACTTGAGAAAGCCATTAATCCAGCTCCGGCAGCCATTTGTTTCGGATTGTTGTCTTTTGCACCTATCAAAACAGATGAGCCCCCCGCCCACCACGCACTTGTCTTTACAGGTTGTGTAATTAACGCATGTGCAAGTTTTTCCGATTCACTTTTGTTACTTGTTTTCAGTTTCTTATTGTTGACTAGCATATATGCAGGGACACTCAAAAGTAAGCCTCCTCCTAACAATATTGCAGTAAATTTCACAACTTCAATCGCTACGAATTGTATGTTATCAGTATTTCCAATCATCTGAACCCTACGTGTAGATCCAAGCTTCCTGGCATGAAGTTCGTTGTGCAAGGTTTTGACTCTACCTTTGAACCAAGACATGTCCTGGTAAGTCGGCTCATTGTTAGGAGCTAAGTTCTTTGGCTTTGGTGCAAAACCTAAGTTTCTGAGTTTGTCCGCTTGGCCCTTATGCATCTTAGATGCCGCATTTAGTTGCTTAGATACTTGATTTAACACATTCTTTTCGTTTGAAGTCAATCCCATCTGTGAAACTCTTGAAGAACCAAGGTTATATTCTGTACCATGTACAGCACAATGAGGATTTACTTTCAATGTTCCAAGCATGGTTTTGGCGCAGTGACAGTGTGGCATATCATTTTCTCCTTACATAGCAAATAGTAGTCCTAGCCAAAGAAAACCTATGGCAACGCCAACTGTGTCTCGATTCATATCTTCAACCTCTTAGCTATCGCAATAATGTCGAAATTAATCATAGCAAATTCGTTAAAGGCTATTTGAGTGCCCCCCTCCGGCTCATAGGGCACGCCAATAGCAATTTTCAGATGATTTCCATCAATAGACTTCAATCCGACAGGCGCTGGGGCCGAGTTATCAGGAGGGGCAATGCCGTGGGTAAGGACACGCTGACCGGCGTCACCTATAGACCAACCAACATTCGCAAAGGCCCCAATTATTTGTAGGCCACCTGGCTGATGTGCGCGAATTATTCCGTCGCCAAATGCAATACATAAAACAAGGCCTGCCCCCTCAATAGTTGTAGTTCCTGTACCGTCTACATCTATGGATTCAGTTGTTATCAACCCAGCTCCAAAATCTAAATCAATGTCATCAACAGTTGCGGTGCTCCCAGCTAATACTGTTACCACCCCGTCTCCATCTACTTTGTACTCGCTTTCGTGACCTGCATCGATATTAATCATCCTCCCTCGCATTGCTACAAGAACTGTTCCATCCCCCCCGCCCCCGGTAAGGCCGCCTATGGTAAATGCATCTGAAAAACTCTGTGCCATTCAAATTCCTCCATTGTCTGCAACTGCCATTATACAAAATTTGAGAACGGTATTTTCTGTAATTTCTTCTTGAGCTCCACCTTCTTGCTCATAGGGTAAACTGATATGAAAAATTGCCGTGTTACCCGCAACTCTATGACAAGCACCGAAAGCCACTCGGTCAACTTGGGTCGCTTTAGTTGCAACAGAAGAGGCTGGGTCAATAACCATCATACCTGCAGCAGTCATGTCAAATCCAAAAGAACCTACTGCAGTAACTAAATTTAAACTATCTGTTAGATCAACTTCACTACCGAAAGTAAATTCCATTGACAATCCAGTTCCCATCCTGTTTATCCGTTCATGGTCTTCAAATTGACCCGATGGCGCTGCCGTTTGGTCGTCGACACCATAAATGCTAATTCTTCCAGCCCCCACATTCATGAAGAGGTTTTGTAAACCGGATTCTAAGCCGCCCCCGTGTCCCGAAACTTCGGTCACTACACCGTCAGGACTAATGTCATAAACTGTAGCGACAGAAATTTCTGCGTTGTTGGATGCTGTAGGTGTCCTAGCAGGCACCACTAAAGGGTCAGGATATGTTTGCCCAAAGCCGGCACCTATGGTAATATCTTCGTGACCGCTTACGGGGGTGATGGCCGTCACTGTACCAAGTTCTTCAAAGCGAAATGTCAAAAAGCCGGATTGAAATATACGGTCTCCGACAGAAATTTTAGAACTTGCCGATACACCGTCTGTCCTTATTACAGTACCACTAACAACAGAACCGTCAACCAGAACACCAGTCGGAGCAGATTGTGTCAAATTTTTAACTTCGCCTTGCATCATAACGATTTTTCTTCTGGAATTCTTGGCTATTGGCAGTAGCCCGCCCCCAAGTGAACCTTCCATTGTGTCAAGTGCCATTTAGTGACACCTCACAAAGTATATTTGCTTAAATTGGTATATCCATTTTGATGCAGTTCGTTGTGATTCTGCTGTGTCATATCATTGGAGTATTTTCCTCTGGAGCCCCTGCCCCATACATTTCCGTCAAACATAGTGTGGTGGTTGTGTGGTGTATTCCAAGCTGTGAATTTGTGCTTCGCAGATGTAGTGTTATTTCCTCTTTCCCATTGATTTTGTGATACTTGATTGACGATGGGGTTAGCTAATTGTGCGTTAAGGCCATTACCTGCCGCTGGATTATTCGCTGGATTATTCACTGGATTATTCACTGGATTATTCGCTGGATTATTCGCTGGATTATTCGCTGGATTCGCTGGATTCACAGAAACCGGAGCCACGTTGTTAGGTAGGAGTGGCCTGTTAGTCTTGAAATTCATGTAGTTGAAGTTATTGTCAATACCTGACGGAATATTTACTCTGTGGGTCTTACTCCAACTAGAGGGATTTCGACCTGCGACCCAACTGCCGTATCTTGGACTGAATAGTTTGAAGAATCTGTCAGTTAGGCCAGGCCTTACTGATGGATCGCTTAGGTCTCCTCTGATGACTTCATTCATTGCACGTATGTTGCTTGGCCTGTTGAAGTAAGGACCCTGGCCGGTGTAAATCGCTGCTGGCAAGTCTGCATCAAACAAAGCTTGGAAACGCTTTCCAACATGACCTTTGCTTAATCCAGTTAGTAATCTTCCAGTTGCAAATGCTGTTGAGCCTGCAATCATGATTTTTTTCTCATCTTTGAATCTTGAAAAGAAATTAGGAACTACAGTCTTGCCAAATTTAGAATCTAGGAATTTAATAGCAAGTCCGGTTGAACCTACAATCAAACCTGTTTGTGTGACTAAACCTAAGTCTGTGTTAGTTAACCATGCATCAGTCTTGTAAGTAGCGTCCGGCAATAGTGTTTGACCTATACCTTTTGCAACGGTGTATGTAGTGGCGTAAGCTAGTCCAGTTGCAGTTAGAGCAAATCCGGCCTTAGTGTAGGGTTTCAAGGATTTCAGAGTTGCATTTTTTTTAAGTTGAGACTTTAATTTGCCGCCTGAAGACTTGAGTTTGCTCCTTGTCTTTGAAAGAAATTTCGCTTTCCTTCGGCCTTTCCTAGACTTCTTACGTGCCACTTAGAAACCCCCTATTCAAAAGAGGTTTACACGGCTGCTACCAAGCCCTCTGCCTTTTGTCCCAAAGAATGCGTTTGCACCTGGGCCACCCATTGCTTGAGTCGCTGCAGTTGGAGCAGATACATTCTGAGGAAGCATCATAGCGCCGTTGTGAGCGCCGAAGAACTTCTTGTTGGTTACAGATCCCATGTGACCGCCTCCAACATGATACATACCCATGTTGTTGTGAGCGCCGCCGACATTTCCGTGAGCCATTCCTAGAGTACCATAGGTCTGAGGAGCAGTTGCACTTCCGCCGATTTCATTCATAGCACCAGAGAAGTCACCCATTGCTAAGCTTCTGAATGCGCCACCAATGTTGTAGGTTTGTAATTCAGTAACCATTTGAGCAGCGTAGAACAATCCTGTTAGTTTGACTACACTCATTGCTAGTTTGGAATCGATTAGCCCCAGTGCTTTCTTGTTGGATAGTAAGTAACCAAGTGCTGCAACTGAGCCGGTGTGTAGAGCTTTGTTTCCAAAGTTACCAAGGTCTGCTGCCATGGATGGAGTAATTACTGGAATCATGTCTGCTGCTTGCTGGATGTATCCGGTTGAACCAGTGACATTGAATCTGTCCCATGCCATAGATTTGATAGAGTTGTAAAGACCCATGCCAACTAGTGCAGTTCCTACTGTAATCATTCCTGGGACTAACATATCAGTTCCTTTCATGAATGAATCATAAACTGACTTGCCTTGCTTTGCAACGCCCATTTTGCGAGCCTTTCTGGAACCTTTTCTCTTGCCAGCATTACGCTTGCGAGTTGCTGCTGCTTTCTTTGCTGCACGACTTCTCTTGCTTGCATTGCGCTTGCGAGTTGCTGCTGCTTTCTTTGCGGCTGCTCTGCGTTTTGCTGCAGTTGGTCGGCCAGATTTGCGGCTACCCTTTCTTGCGTTACGCTTGCGAGTTGCTGCTGCTTTCTTTGCTGCAGATTTTCTCTTGCTTGCATTGCGCTTGCGAGTTGCTGCTGCTTTCTTTGCTGCTGCACTTCGAGAAGCTTTTGTGGAACGGACTGATTTTCTCTTGCCCTTTGAAGCATTTCTTTTACGAGTTGCTGCTGCTTTCTTAGCTGCTGCACTTCTCTTGCTTGCATTACGCTTGCGAGTTGCTGCTGCTTTCTTAGCTGCTGCGCTTCGAGAAGATTTTGATGAACGGGTTGCTTTGCGCTTACCCTTGGAAGCATTTCTTTTTCGAGTTGCTGCTGCTTTCTTAGCTGCTGCGCTTCTCTTTGATGCGTTTCTCTTTCTTGTTGCTGCTGCCTTTTTAGCGGCTGCCGATCTTGATGCTTTACTTCTATTAGCCATTTTTCTTCCACCTTTTTTGGGCGGGTTTATCAGGAGTAGTTGATTGCCCGCCATGAGTATTGGTCAAGTAGGTTCCCTTATTATAGGAGATGCAAAACAACAGTTTCAAAGCGAATACAATGAGTTCAAATGTATTCCATGCAATTCAAAAGGATAAACGCCTTCGACACACCTATGGGAACGGACAAACCAGCAAACAGCACCCATACTATGACTATCAGATTGCCTCACGAACTGCACCAGCAAGTCGAGAAGCGTGCCGAAAGCGAAAATAGGAGCCGGTCTAATTTGGTTATTACATATCTTACAATGGTACTGAATCTGTCTCCAGAAGAGTTGAAACAAATACTTGATAGCAGAAGGCGACGGAGAAAATCACGTAATGGTCGGTGATTAAGTGGACTCTCCTTTACCCATCATCACATCAGAGGAACCTTTGTTCAAGGCGTTATCAAAAGGACATACAGTAATTGCTGGGCAGACACAGTATGGAAAAACAACTGCCGCCATGCGTTTGTTCACTTGTGGATTCTTAGATAATAGAACTAACCCATGTTACATATTCGTAGATACCAAGCATGATGATGCAGTTGTAAAGTATGGTGTCATAGTTCGAAACATAAAAGACTTGATGGGCCACTTGATGCTAAAGACTTCAAGAATTATTTATCGTCCGCCGGGAGATGATTCAAGATCGCAGGCGCTGACTGAAATAGTGAACTTACTCTTCACCCTCAAATCAGACAAACCGCCCGTTTCAGGGCACAAAAACCGCCATTTCGCTTTATTCATTGATGAAATTCAACTTTATGCAGGGAATCAGTCAAAGCATAAAGGCTTACAGAGACTAGCTACAACTGGATTAGGGAAGAAGATATTGATGATAGCTTTAGGTCAAAGAATACAGGACATCAACAAGCAAGTATATTCCCAATGCAATAACAGTATTTTGTTTTTCATGCGTGAGCGTGAGGATTACTTGAAAAATCAAGGACTAGGCGCTTACTCTAAAGTAAAAAGTTGGTTGAGAACTCACCCCTATTATTTCGCTTACATTTTTGCCGGTGATGATGTTCTAAGGCTCCATTCTCCATTACCTCTGCCTGGAGTAGATTCAACCCTCGTCAATTTGGTAAAGGATAGTTTAGGCGGATATGGAGACTAATCTGTTTGTGTAAAGGCGCTCCTTTTTTTGCCCCTTTTCACATCTTGCCCGCAATCAACGCAGATAAAACGACCATTGTTCCTTAGAACTGGCGAACAGGTTTTGCCCCCTTTTCGTTTTGGGCATATTTTTTTCATATCAATCAATCGTTGGTATGTACTCTCTTGTTGCCCTATACCCATGTTTTACTATCAAGTTACAAAGTTCTTCTGCTACTTCTGATTTTTTCGGATACCAAAACAATGTTCTTTTCACCGGTTCATCTGTATCTCCAAAAGGCCCAATATCTCCTCCGTCAAACTTATACTTCGATTTGAACAGTTCTTTTGGTAACTCCTGTTCCCACTCAAACGGATCTTCATCGTTTTTTATGACTTTAATTATCGAAACGCTATGTATCATCAGTCTTTCCTCCTTTCCGCCTCTGCAAATATCTCTTGAATAGGTTTCGCTAAGATGATAGAGTGTGTCCTAAGAAGAGATACAGCATTCTCAACAGCCCCATTTAGTGCGGATTCTACAACTGCTAAAGGTTCAAACACTAGCATTGTCATAAGTTCCATTTCATCGACATTTACTCCCAAGCTCGGTTCTTTTTGTAGGTGTACTGTCACGTCCATAATATCCATACCTGCAGATTCAGCAAGTGTTTGAGGAATGATTAGTAAAGATTCAGCGAATGCCTTACGTGCTACTTCGACTTTACCCGTGTACTGTTGTTCACAGTTGAGTAGGTCATAAGACATCAAAGATTGAATTGTTCCAGCACCGGGCACCAACCTGCGGTCTTTTACAGCAAGATAAGCAACACCAAGAGCGTCCTCCATTGCTCTTTGAAATTCCTCTCCAGACTGTTCAGTTGGCGCTGGCATAATGATTGAAGCGGCTTGAATGTGTTCGCCTTTGATTGTCACGTAATCATTTACTGATTCAACAACCTCGACCTCGCCATGACCCAAGTCCTCTTCGTTTACATCTGCAAAATCGCTTATGACATGGCAATCCATCGATGATGCTAGTTTGAGCATGTTGCTTCTTTTGATGTGCCGGAATGCTACAATTCCGTTTGTCCTCAATAGTTGAAGGACTTTCGAATCGATGTTCTTTTGGCAGAATATAGCTTTGACTTCATGTTTAACGAAGTTATTCACAGTATGTTCAATGAATTTCTGTTGTATTTCGACGATTTCTGCGATTTTGGCTGGGTCGTTTAGAGTTACTTGCGCTTGAGGTGGGGCCAAGTCTTGCTCAATCAAAGCAACCTTTCCAGTCGTCTTAGATGGCATACCAGCCGTAGCGGGTGATTTTAGTAAAACAAGGCCTTCAATCAGTTCTGCATCATTTGTATTACCTGGTATTGTAAGAAGCATCATATCACTTGGTTTTGAAATCATAGCAGCACGTGAACAAATATCGCTTAGAACATCAACAAAGTCTTCTGCAGATTTACCAGTGATTGCCGTTCTTGCTGCGGCCCTTCCAGCTTCATACGGTTCTTTCTCAATACTGTGCGTCTTCGCAGATTCCAATGCCTCGCCTAAACCGAGCCTGTATCCCTTGATGATTGCATTTGGGTGAACTCCCCTTGAAATTAATTCGTCTGCTCGCCTCAATAGCTCCCCCATCACAACAATACATGTGGTAGTTCCATCGAATGCGTTTTGCTCTTGACTTTTCGCTACCTCAGCAATAATTGAAGCTACGGGGTCTTTGGTTTCCAAAGAACGGAGTATTGTTGCGCCATCGTTAGTGAGCACCTTATTTCCGATACGATCTACAAGCATCATATCCATTCCTTTTGGACCCAAGGTGTGCCTAACTGCATCAGCCATTTCCATCGCAGTATCTACAATCCATCGTTGCGCCTCTCGGCCACTAATGATTTTATTATCATCCATGAAACGGGGAAGTGTTTTGTCCCTATCAATGAAACGCTTAGTAAAAGCCATGTATGTCAATCATATCTGGTGGATTTTTCTTAGTTCTTTGGTTGATTTGTGAAGGAGACAGCATGTATGCCCTATATTTTGCTTGGAACTCTGGAATGGTTTTATTGAAATGGTTTGTTATGTATTTAGTAAGTTCAGAAGTCAGGTATGGTTCTTCACCCATTTTGTTCACAAAATTTTGTTCGGCTACATCGAATTCAGTTTCAATATCGCTTTCAAATTCTTCAATCACTTCAACCATATCTTCTAATTTTTCTTTCTTAGAGAACCTAAACCAGTCAATTCTATCTGCTATTATAGTAAAGAAATCTTTTACACCATGCACAGTAAACATACCATGCATGACTTTGAAATCGTCTGGACTTGTTTGCGATGGCTCCCAAGCAGCAGGGTGGGTGTGCATCCAAGCTTCACCGCCTTCTATCATCAATCCATCAACATTCACGTAGTTATCTGCATTGTTGCCCTTCCTCCAATACAGGTGGCCGTCTTTTACCCAACCTTGGCCTTCACCAAAGTTTTGCATTTTTGCCGATATCTGTTCAAAGAATTCGGTTGAACCAATAGGGCCCTCTAGTTTGTACTTCTTGTAAGATGTTGGAATCTTTGAATCTTCAATTGGTATATGGTCGTCCAAATACTGTTGAGCATATCTAGTTGGATTCAACAACAATTGACTAATTTTAACTGAATCGTATAGGTCATGGGTTTTGCCTCGTACTCTGATGAAGCCGGATTTATTTCCAAACTGTAACATACCCCTTGTTTCAACTCTTAGTCTTGGTTCGCTTTTCTTTGTAGGGAAGTGTTTCAAGATTGCTAAACCATCAATATTCACTTTTGATTTAACATAGAAGTGCTTGCCACCAGTCTCAATAGAAATCACATAATCTGTGTTTGCATCGCCCCTACTTAGTTTGAAGCCGGCTGATTTTCTAAACATATTGATTCTGATGATATTGCCCATTTTTTTGTCAAGGGTTTCTCCAGTGGCTACTCCTTGCACATCTAATTCGGGTTTGCCTTTGATTACAGAAATTGTGGCATCTCTAACTACTTCATCTGTCACATCCATAACGAATTTACCCTCCGAAGGGATTGCTACTACTGGAGGATTGGCTTTAGGTGCATTATTCCATTCGTCCCAATTAGGCACTCTGCCCTGTTTACTGCGCCAATCTCTTTTGCTGGTTTTGTAGCCATCAATTAGCTTAAACTCTTTACTCCAATCGTCCTCTTTAGCATTACCTTGACCTTTTTGATTGGTAGGCTTTTCCTTTTGAGCCTGATTCCATTTATTCCAATCCTGTTTATTTTTCGGCTTGAACTTATTTTTGAACTCGTTGTTCGTCATAAATTTACCATCAATCTTTCTTCTTTCCCTTGTATCAGTTTGGGAACCAGGCGCTATTGTTTTTGATGCGCCGGGGATGATAGCTTCCATAATCGACTTTGTGACATCTGTTGAAAGTTTCATCTTTTGTGCTTTGGCTTCAACAAAGTCAGTAAGTTTTGTTGCTTTTATTTGAGCTTTAGAAGCCAATTGCCCTAGTGCCTTTTCTCGATCTAACTTATCTCCTTTCTTAGAGACATTGATGTTCCTGTACTTCAATTCTTTTTCCAAATCTTCATCTTCGGAAAAATCCCCTACGATGTGAAACTTTTGTAGTGCTTTGCTACGATTTAGTTTATTGCCCTTTTTGGGCTCATCTATATTGTATTTCCTAAGTGCCTCTTTGATTTCATTGTCAGTGCTATTTTCTGACAGCCCTGAATCAAACATAGCTACTATTTTTTTATACTGTTCATCAGTCAAATGGTTAATGTTTTTCTTTTTCCTATTGTTGTTCCAACCCGTAAAAGCCGATACATTTCCAGTTTGAATATACTTTACAACCTTATCAATGTCTTTGTTACCCTCAACGCCTATGTCTTTCAATTCTTTCCTTGCATCTTTCTCAGGTTCAAAGGGATTCATGATGGGTTGTTTTTCCGCTGACTCTGTGATTAAGTCTTGAATCAAGATAACTTCATCATTCGTAAGGTGTTCTGCTTTTCTCAACAAAGCATCTTTTTTCCCCCTTTGAAGGCCGATAGTTGGTCTTTCGTCCATACCTGGTGGCAACCCAAATGTAAGAAAATCTGTAATAGTACCTGTTACCCTGTCTAATGTCTTTTTACGCAGGGTAAATCCTTTATCAATCATTTCTAACTCCATTATCTCTGGAAATACTAATTTTTTGTTCAATGGAGTCGAAAGGGGGAGCGAAATAGTGAATTGGTGATATCTTGCTCCTTCTGGCAATAAACTCGGTGGATTTGGTGAAACTCCCAATGCGAAATCTGCTAAAGCTTCTGCTAAGTCCTCAACTAAATCAGTCCTAGTTTCATTTATCTCAATCAAGAAAGAACTCAAATCGTAAGATAGCCCCTTGTTTTGAATGAAGTGTTGTGTTTCATTAGCTAATTCAATGTATATTGAAGCGTCTGGAATTCTCTTTTGTATGTACTCAAATAGTTCAAGAGTATCCAAGTTGTCTTCATCTGTATGATATGGCCCATTATGAAATAATACAATGTCGTAGTCAGCCCATACAGGATAGTAAGGCGGGTAAGAATGTATATCGAATAACATATCTGCTTGAGGCAAGGTATCATCTAGTGTTTTGTGGAACTCGTGATTTTCAGATTCAAGCCTGTTTAAGTCCAAGTCATCACGATCTATTTCGCCCTTTAGGAGTAATACAGGAACTCCTCTATTGTGAAGAGTGCTGTGTAGTTCATCTGCTAATGATTCGGATAACCAATCAGTATCGTGGCCGTCTTCTTTTTTGTCATCGAATGTATGTGGTGCAGTGATTATGATTTCGGGGTCGTATGGGTTATTGTGTGAAACAACCTCTTTGTCAGTCAGTAAAGATATCAGGGTACTTTTCGGCGCTTCGTCCGCAGCTCTCACTTGTTGTATATCTGATGTTGTGTAAGGGCTGCCATCTAAGGGGTGCAGCCTTGGTCTAATCTTTTTCCAATCGCTACCCCTTACAACACCGGTAATGACCTGCTTTTCTAAATGGTATTCGAATATTTCTCCAGGATATTTATTCTCGAATTCCCATACATAACTTTTGGAATTGAATTGTTTTTTCGCCTCTCTTTTACTAGAATAAGCAATAGCACCGACAACACCATTCTGGTCTCGACGGAACATTTTACGAACAATCGGATTAACTTCGCCTCTAAGTTTTCGTCCTTTCGGCTTTTTCATCTTTTTCAAACGCATGATGGGGTTTGACCTTGGTTCGTGATTCATTTCAATTCCCCCGTTTTTTCAGTCTTGGCTATTGTATTTAATTGCTCCATAACAGTTTGAAGCCATCTGTTAGTGAGGGGTGCACGCTTTTTCAATTCGGCTAATCCTGTGCCTATCCCAGCGACAGGAATCACTATTGCGTCATATCCCCCATTGAATACACGCAAGAAGTCCTCCGACATCATCTTGACGGAGTTTTGCATATGACTATCATTCCAGAACTTTCTCGAACTGGCCTTTGTCCTCACTCCTATGGCATTCGGTTCATCACGGATTACCGCTTGACCGCCCTTCCCTGTTCTTTTTTCATTATCGCCAAAGATGAAACCGTAGTTTGGATATTGCCTCAATAGTTTTGAATCATACATCGTGCCTGTCACGATGATTGGAGGGAGCATGACTCCTGTATTCTTTGGAGGATTAGGCCGTATCAAGTGTTTTGCTAATTCTTGCGGGATTTTCCAGCCTTTCTTCTCTGCCTCAATCAAACGTGCTGCTAGTTCGGGGTGCTCCAAAGGCCATTTTGGATTTACATGCTCTTGATAGAATCCTCTTGAGTTTAGATTTCTTCGCTTTTTGCCATCAGCGCCTATCTGTTCTATCAAAGCCCCAATAGTTATTGAATCCGTCAAATATTGCCCATGACCCCCAGGATATTCTATATCTTCCGGAAGGTCCCCAGGAGGATTAGGTTTTATTTGACCCCACTTTCCTGTTCCTTCAAGTGGAACTTGCTCTATTCTTAGATCTTGAGCGTTGATTGATTTATCTTCACGCCATTTCTTGAAAGATGGTTGTTGTAATACTGGTGCCCTAACTGTTCCTACATACAACAACTTCTTACCTTTCAATCTGAATACGGGGCAATCTTTGAAGTTGATATTACGATAAAGGAACTCCCCGACATACTTTGGCTTTACCATCTTTAGCATTCCTTTGCCCCTCACATCATGGGTTTCTCTTACTGAGTTAGAAACTACCCTACCGCCAAGCTTCATGTTAGGGGCATCGATTTGGTCTTTGCTCAATAGTTCAAGTAACTCGCCTTTCTCTTTGTCTGTTGAACCAATGACTGATTTACCCGCATAAATGAAATCACCATTAGGAAGCATCCAAGCTAAAGCGCCTCCACCAACAATAGATTCTTTGTTGCCGCCCTCTTTTCCGTGATAGTAGCCTATGATGGCTAAGTCTGCTGTGCCTTTCATCTTGATTTTGATTGATTTGTTATCGCCATCAAATCTTAGAACCAAGCCCTCAAAGTTTGGCTCACTCATACTTTCCTCCCACAATTCAAGGACTTCCTTCACTCCCCCATCACTCTTCAACATTGGAACGCTCATGATTGATGGCAAGTCTTCACCAGCAAACAGGTTGTCCAGTGCCTCCATTCTTTCCCCATAAGGCGTGTCGATGTAATCCCTACCGTTTAGTTCTAGAATGTCGAAGGCAGCAAAGCGGATTTGTTTCTGTCTCTCCATTGTTTTCGGAGCTACAATTATACTGCTAATCTCTTTCAACGATAATGTTGCCCCTCCTTCATCAACAGCATACAATTCACCCAATATCTGTGCTGAATCAATCCCCTGTGATTGCAGATAATCAGTCATTTCATCCGTAATGTGGAAATTTCTTCTCCACCGGCCTCGCTTATTCCATACAACCGATTCATTTCCATTAAAGTGAATCAAAGAGCTGTCACCATCAACTTTCAAAGATACTGTATATGGCCTATTATCATCAGCATACTTGTCCAGGAATCCCTCATGCACAGTTCCGTCTTCGTCAATAACAGTTCTCAAAGCTATTTCTTTACTGAATGATTGCTTTTTCCATGCTTCTGCCTTATCTGGCATATCAGAGAATACACCATCTAGCCATTGATTGTGATATTTGGTTTTACCTTTATCAGTTTGAATACCCATATCCAGTGCGCCATCGCCCTCAAAGACAGGAATATTCCTATAAAACTGCACATAGTCTTCGGGAGACACACTTGGGGGATTTTCCATGGCGTAATTGCTTTCGGAATTCCGATATGTTACAGACCCGCTAAATTTGGTTTGAACTATCAAGCCCTCTTTTTTCATGATACTGAGTATTCTCCCAATCTGCCGAGCATTCGGATGCATACGGTATCCAGCATTCTTCAATCGACCTTCAAGTGATTTTGCGGTGAATTCAATAGATGGATCTAAGTCTTTCACAAATCTTCGGACAATGGAAGTTTTGTCGTGGTGCGCTGGAGGATTCGCCATCGGTCTATTCCTCCACTTCTTGAATTCAGAGGCAATCATTTTCACATTCTTAGGTAATTCCCCCCTCTTGTTGGCTGCTATGAAATCGAAGTTCATGTTCTGGAATGTGGATAGCATACCTGTTCCGGCCTTCACCCTGCTTTCTATCTCTTCCTCAGTATGAACGCCTCTAGCAGTTAGAAGTTGCTTTCTTCTATCTTCACCCATTCCTGTTCTGATGAATACGCTGTATGTCTTATTGGGGAATGCAGCACGCATTCTTCTTATACCCTCGAAGTTCGCATCAATAATTACTGGTTTTGAAATTGCAAAGTCTGATGCTCTGCGGCCATAGTATTCTCCATTCTTTTGTTTGACCCATAGATTCACTTCACCTGCAGTAAACTCCCCGTTCTCAATCATTTCCTCGAACTTATCTTTAGTGATAAACACGCCATCAATTCCTTCTTTCTCTTTAGGGCGCTTCTCACGTGTCATGTAAGATGGTATGATTTGCCCTTTCAGTTTCTTAGCTAACGCTTGAGCCATAGTTGATTTGCCCGAACCCGATGGACCACTTATTGTTAGAATGTCACCATACAAAGGTGTGAACTTTGGTGGGTTGTCCCAAATTATCCAGTCTGGACTGATGTTTGAGCAAAACTGCCCTGCGTTAAATTCTCCTTTAGGGTCATATGCGAGATTAATGTTTAACCATCCAGGAGGACTGTATTCACCACAAGGAGCATCATACATCCACCACCCTCGCTCCACTATTCTTTGAGGCGCATATCCCTCTGCGTAGGTAAGTTCTGGTTTTGCTGAAGGAATCAGTTTGAAAGCAGTAGAAGGGATTGTTGGAGGATTTATCATCGGCCTAACGCCATACTTCTCTTTCTCTTTACGACCAACCCATGCAACATTAGGACACTCGCCCATCTTTTCGCCCGTCACTTGAAGTGCATATCTCCAAGGGTCATGCCCCCATATCCATAGACCTAACAGCTTACGCTTTGGTCGGCCTCTGTCGTCTAAGTAAGCACCCTGCATTCCTCTATGGCGTGTATTGAAGTTGATTTGCTTTTGAGCCCATTGCCAAAAGTCCAGCATTATGTCTCTGCCTCTGTCTTTTGATTTACGCTTAGACCATTCTTTAACAGGAGTCTCTTTCATTTTCAAGATTGCTAAAGCTGAATCTCTACCAGATGAGATCCCTGCTTCTTTAGCCTCATCTCTACTCAACCCTGCTCTTTTGTTGCCCCATTCAGAATCATAGAAGGTTTGTAGCTCATGTTTTGTCATGTTAACAAGTTCGAGCCATCTCTTACGGATCTCACGCTTCTTCTCTGTCGTCAATTCAGAACCTTTCTTTGGAATACCTGGAGGGTTTGATATTGTACTACCTTGCTCTTTGTAGCAGAATAGGCAACCACTAATACATAGTTTGTAGGAACCGACTGTACAAGGAGTGGGTTTTCTTTCCCTTTCATGCCACGCCATCGGCTCCCCTACCGAGGGTGCTTTCATTCCACCATGCCAAAACTCACAAGGCTTCCCGTCTTCCCCCTTAGTACACATCTTATCATGGAAGTGTTTGTCTGCGACTGTTTTTGCTTTTTCAAGAATCTTTTTTTCTTCTTCACGCCTTTTTCCAGTATATTCAGTTTCCCAACTCCACCTTTGACTGAAATTCTTCCGCATGTACTGTTTTACATATTCATCATGGTTTTTCCTAAGTGATGATAATTCTTCATGTAATCCTTCTTCATCTGTATACCATTCAGCTCCTTCCGTCACCCCTGGGTCGAATTGAAACACTGCGGGCGGGAAGTTCCCATGCTTCTTCTTCGGCAAAACTGGATTCCTTTTATCCGCAGGTGTTTTTTCTTCAAGTTTCTTCCACAGTTTCTTGATTCTCGGATGCCACGGTATTCGCTCGCCCTTCTTAGCACGTACTTTTTTGCGAGCCTGTTCACGGATTACTTGCTTTCCTGAGTCTGTCCTCATCAAAGCCTTCACCACTGGAGCAGGGAGGCAAAGGCGGGGCTTGCCACTTGCTGTTTGTGTCCCTTCTGCACCGCATTTCTGCGAATAATCAATTTCGCCCTTGTTGTTGACTTTGATTGAACGCCAGTCTTGGGTAGTCCAACCGTATGATTGGTAGCCCGGTGCCATTGGGTTCTTTTTGTCAGCGTAGAACGGAGCGTGTTCTTTTTGTTCTCTAAAATTCCACCAGTTGTTGTAAGGGTCATCAAGCCAACTACTGATGTAGTTTCCGTCCCAATTGGCATTCAATGATGCGTATTGGTCGCTCGATGGGACAGGGAAACGCTTTTGCCCCCAAGCGTGAGAATGTTTATGTTTCATTTTCATTTTTTCATAATCCTCATGGAATTGTTCTTCCGTGTATTGCACTGGGCGCAAGAAGTAAGACGGTATCGGGTCCATCACCGCATAGTAATGCCCATCAACGGAGAAGTAATCCGGTATGCGTTCTAATCGTTTCAGCGTTTTGTCTGCTGCTTCTGAATCGAGTTGTAGGATTACGATTGGGTCTGCTGGATTTTTATTTCCAAGCCATTTGACTACGCCAAATCTTATAGCTACATCCAAGGAATCCGTAAAAGTTGGGTAATCTTCCTTGAAGTTGAACCATCTTGAGGCGAATATCTCCCTCGCTTTTGAAAGCGTAGTTCCGTGATAGTATGCATTATCTAAAACATCAGGTGCTGGATTTCTCTTTATCATCCAATGAGGATAACCAGTCCAACCCCTGTCCATGGCTTTGATGTAGTCGTGTGGAATGATTGGATTATTTTTAGTTCCAAACGGCTTTGTGTTAGGCCTTAATTCCACATACCACTGGGGCGGTTGTTGTTTGTCCAATTTCATTTCTTTACGGTTTCGTCTAAGGTTGTATTTCTTCGGAACCCTAATACTTTGAATGTGCCATTTGCCTGTTGAAGATAATTTACCTGCTATCGCTTGAACGCCTTTGTATTTGTCAAATCTCCTTCTCCAACCATCCATGTGAATAGCTTTCCTACGATCTTCGGGGTCGTCCATTTGGAATGTCCTGAATGCCGTTCCATCAAATGCATCTTGGTCGAACTCCCATGGCACCTTTTGGCGGTGGGCAGTCCAGTTATCCGTAGGAGGATTTGATTTGAAAGCTGATTCAGACCTCTTCTGCCAATCTAATGAAACCGAATCTAGGTCTATAGGACCACCAGATGCCCATGTGTAACAGGTTCTAGCGGAATGGCATTTGAAGTGGTGCATCCAACAGTAACCCAATTGCCCTTCTTTGTCAGATGTTTTTCCTGGCATGCAATCTTTCATTCTTGGACTGATATCGAAGGCAATGCAATTGCTACAATTCGAGTTTTTAGCGACTTGTGCATCAGTGTTCCACCTTTCTCCATATCGGACCCAATAATCTTCATCACTAAGATTAAGCGGACCATATTGAATGTGTGGTGCTTTTACTGCGGCATCTCTGTTTTTGGTATTTACTTCAAGATTTTGAGTAGCCATTGGGCAAGTTGATGGAGGATTCAAAGATAGGTTCAGCAAATCAGAAACTGACATCGACCCTGGTAAATCTAATTCTTTTGTTGGCGGTTCTGGTCCGTTTTTCTTCAATTGTGAAAGTGGAACTTGAAGTGAAAACGATTCTTTGACCGAGTATCTAACTTTGCTTTTCTCAAACATATCGTCAAGGCCATCGATTGTGGTCCCTAACGAAGTAATCACTGGATTCTTTAGCATAGGTAGTTTTTTCTTACCCACTTCACGTAAATATGTCCTAACCGGAACCGCATCTGTAAATGTTGGTATTTTTATGCGCTCGTATTTGAGTTCTGTAGGCTCTACCCTTCCAATTCCCTTCTCATAGAAGGCTGGTTTCGGTAGGCTGTCGCCTTTGAACTTCCTCATCTCCGTATAATGTTCATAGATTGGTTGGCTTTCTTGTTTAGCAAAACCTTTGAAAGAAACATTCAATGTTAATTGTGCCTTAACTGGATCTATTAGCAAGTAGCCATCTTTGTACCCTGGTTGTAAAGCATGGTCCATCAGGTAGTCGAGCATCCTTCTTTTTGCTTCTGTAGTGAATCCTCTAAATGCGTTGGTAGTTCCAATAGGTACAAACGCCTCCACTGTTTTTGATTTACCATCAATTTTTACACTCTCTTTTGAGATTAGAGCTAGAGCCACGTTTCCTACCAAATTGTTTTGAGGATTTTTGCCCTCGATGTCAAACGCAATAATTGTTGCATCTACCTGCATATCACCGTATAGATGCAAAGGTGATGCATTTTCGAATGTCATAAGAAGCTTGTTTGCGTACCCGGATTCCAATTCATCGCTAATCATTTCTGAGTAATACAAATCAGAGTTTCTGTTAGACAACTCTACAAATTTAGCTGACTGGCTTCTGCAAGACTTAACTGTTGAAAGGGCAAGTGGGCGCAATAAATTGAAGTCTTTACCGTCTAATGCACCATATACCCTAACTTCAAGTTTAGAAAAGATTGCAATTGAATCCTCTTCATTAGTAGGTATTTCATCCATATCTACAATATAATCAACTAATTCAAAGTCTTGATTGTCTCTTGGAGTCAAAACACCTTTAGCAATAATTTCTTTTATCCCCATAGATTCACAATAAGCAGCGAATTCTCTTGTTTGTTGGATATTTGTTATTGCATTTTCTCCATTGACGGCAAGATAACATTCGCCTCGATTGTAACTTAATATACACTCATAGCCAAACGGAATAGAGAACACTTCAAGTGCGTTAATCAAATCATCAACTGTGCCTTCTTTAACTGCAGATGTTTCTTTCCTCATTTCAATCCATTTTGTTTTCATAGGATTCATTTCTGCTGGTTGATATTTGGTGTCCTTTGCTAAGTTTACACTTGATAAGAAATCGATTACTCCTGGAATATAAGTGCCTTTTCGATATTGAACTACTTGAGGGTGGTCGTCGTAATCAGTATCAAAAGATTCGGCATCATATACAGGAAGTAATACTCTGCCACTTTGCATTGAGGAAGGAGCTAAATCATGTGAACCTTCAAACGGTCTGTTTGATGCTGTTTTTGCCCTTGCAGGTGCAATGTCCAAGCTAAGAGGCAATAGCATAACATCATTAGATCTTGTCGTAAATGACTCTTTACTTATTTTCAATTCGTACAGTGGCAAGTCAATGTCACGGTATGGTACTTTACTGTTTACTGCTTGAGAACCAGATGGTTTACCAATGCTGCCTAAGAAGTCATAAGCATCATTTCTGGATACCAAACCTAAAGGTCCGCCTCCTATGAAAATAGCAGCAGTAGAACCCCATGAGCATACTAATGTCAACACTTTCATTTCTTTTTCAATCCTTTTTGATAGCCTTAAACTGCCATCGATTGCTTTCTTTGAAGTCAGGCCAATCGCACGTAGGCAAACTAATTCAGTTGCTTCGTTTGCTTTTACAGTTTCAAAACAAAGACCAGTTGTGTGATTGTTAAGCCCGATGCTCATTGCTGGAGCAAGTGTTTCATGTCTGCCCCTAGAGGAATCGAAAATAACCTTCTTTGTGTTAGGAATCAAAGCATCAATCGAAGGAAATACAGAATTAGCATACGCCTCCCTCATTTTTTGTTGCCTATTCACGAATTCCTCATTAGAACCTTCTCGTTCTGCATTGATTGAAGTTATTGGGCGTGGCTCAATCAACGCAGATAAGTCAGGGCCAATCGTTGAACCTCGCTTTTCTGCACGATACAATAGAATCGCTTGGGCTTGGAAAGCATTTGCCGCCTGTTCTAAAGTTGCGCCTGGATAATCTCTGTCGATGATAATTGGCTTTTGGCCGTCAGCATTGATTTCTTTTGCTGCTTTTCCTTCTATCTCAACTCCAATCGGCAGTATTTGGCCTCCCAATCCACCCTTGCCGACTAGTTTAGCAACCCAACTGCGTATTGATTTTGTAAGTAATGGCCCTTCAACACCCTTACGCATTACCAAATTCCTTGCATATTTTGAGAATTGCTCCTCTGTTAAATCAGGAATTTTTTTGATGTATTGCTCTTTTAGTATGTGAGCCGCTACAGCATTCATTGGAGGTATCAAGAAGTTACCCCCGCTAATGTTTGCAACACATCCATTGCAGTTATGCCACCAATTTCCTCGAATCCATTAAAGCCAAAAGTATCGAAACCTGTGAACGCATTTTGCCAGTTTGTTTGCACCAATTGGTCAATAATTTCCTTTTCGCCTGGTGGAGTTCCAGATTCTGGAGGAACAAATGCTTCGAATAAAATCAATGCACGCTTCGCAGCATTTTTCGCGGCTTCCTTACTCAACGGTCTGTTTGGTGCAACATCATGTATTGCAAATTGAGGGCCATCAACCGATTCTATTTCTTGGGATAGTTTGGTTGCTGTTGAGTGTATTATTTGACCTGCGCCCCTAGCTTCACTAATATTTTTTACAATTTCATTTTGGTCAGTCCCAATATTGTTAAAGAAACCTTCTAATCGAATAATTAGGTCTTTTGCGCTAGGAAATTTCAGTGTATTTTTTTGTACGCTTGGAGGACTTGTGGCTGGCGGTGGGGGTGGAGCCTCATTTAGTCCGGTTGTTCCACCACCTCCACTTTTAGGTTCACTTTCACTTTCACTTTTTGTTCGTTCTTGTTCTTTTCGTACTTGAATCGCCTCTATGTTTGAAATTCTAATCACTTTTTCTGCTTCTGGCGACTCTTTTGTTGGGTCTGGACAGTTTCTATTGGTTAAAATCGAGAATAAGAATGCATGACCCATATCTTCATGTACAGCCTCTACGAAGCGTTCCACCATATCTGCGTATCCGGATGCTATGTCTTTAGCCGTTTCAAGGTAAGACATTGCTTTGGCAGCATGGTAAGCTGCCGCTACTTCTGAAAACGCTTCAAGATCTACTGCGTTGTTGGAATAAGACCACTTTAGATAATTTAATACATCGTTCTTATTCATTTTAGCATCGGATTTCATTTCTGCAGGCGAAACGGGCATCCACGTTGGAATTTCAAGAACTGTTCCTGTTTGGCCGAACCATCTCAATACTAGCCCGAATAAGGCTGGTGAAGGCGTGTTTCTTTCTGCATCAGCAATCATGTCTCGCCAATACTTACTCAAATCTGCTGTCTCTTTCGAGACCTTTCCTTTAGTTTGGGTCTTTCTTTCGAATACCAAACGGTTTCTAATTTGAGCGAACATGAGTCTGTAATATGATATCATAATCAAAGAAAAGCCATTCATCAAACCTGTAAAATTAGCTACATTAACAGAAGGAGCAACTGGAACTTTGAAAAACTTAGGCGATGTATCGCTAAAATCGCCAATGTCGATGAAACCTTTTTCATTCAATAGATAAAGTAAGGTTTTCTTTGCTGGCTCTGTCAAGAATGACTCCAATGAAAGCATTGCGCCTTGCTGAAATATGTCTTTATCAATTGACTCCCATCTTGAAATAGGATTAGTCACAATAGCAAATAGATATTGATAGTGTACTATGCTATGGAAAACTGCCATGCCTGGATTTTTATTTGTACCAATCAAAGACATAACAACTCTATCGAAATCAGAAGTTAGTGCCGTATCTTCAACGGTACTCACTGCTCGCTTCGCTGAATTAATCATCATTTCTTCCACCACATGCCCTAAAGCATTGAAAGCTCGTGCGTTGTGCCGAGTCAATTGATTTTGTTGTAACCCTGTGCTATCGGTGTAAGCCATAATAGCTTCAACTGACTCCACTACACCCTCAATAGATTGGTCTTTTTCTGTGTTGTATTCGGGTTCGGGGGGCATAACTGCTGCACTTCTTGTGAACCATTCAAATTTTTTCAACAAATCAGGCTTGGTGATTCCTTCGATTAGTTTTTTTCTGTCTAAGTTCACTGTCGTATATGCGCCATCATCAATAATTGTTGTCGATACAGTGTCACCCACTGTGCTTACAAACGCTTCGTATTCAGTGTTGAGAACATCATACAAATCGCTTTCTTTAATCGGTAGGGTTTCTTCATTATTTCTAATGTATAGAATCATGTCGAGGACATGATTGAGTCCTTCGCTGAGGTGAAGAAATCTGCTACTGACAGAACCTATAACCGAGAAAATTTGGGAAAATTTAATGTTTAGCACTGCTTCCAAAAATGACTTCTTGCGGTTTGTTTCTGAATATAAAATCACCCAGCCAGGAATATTTACTAAAGTCCCATCGGTTATCAGTTGTTGTGAATTTTTGTCTCCCAAGTTAGTTCTCAATTTTAGTCGGTCCTTTTTAGAGTCGGATGGATCGCTTTCTGCAAATACTTTCATTGATTCGGCTACTGCAAAACTACCATTTAGGAAAGGAATCGTTATTTCATCGGACTCCTTAACCATTTTCATGTCATTTGGTTTGTGCGTCAAAGAAATCTTTTTGGTTGGCATTTTAGAATAAATTTGTTCTTCAACAGAATCGTAGAATTTGGTTTTTTGGTTTGTGGGTAAAATAGTGAAGAACTTTTGCAACATTCCGTATTTCACATCTAAATCCCAGGGATTGGGTTCCTCGATATCTTCAATATCTTGAGTTAGGGCTTCCTCAACCCAATCATCGGGATATCTGTAAATTGTCCTCAACCTGTCAAATGGGAATTTGTTGTCTATTTTTTCGTCGCCTAAATCCCCCTCAAGTATTTTCCTTAATTCTGTTTCAATGTCAAAATCATCTTGCCTAGAGATATTGATTCGGTCAAGTACTAGCTTGTTGTCCCGTAGTTTGGGGAGAGCGTCGTCTGTTATTTTGCTTGCAGAAAGGTAAAAACCCAAATAACGCATCATATAGTATTTGGTGATGGGTGACATTCCGGATTCTTTTGATATGACTTTATTATTGTCTGCTTCTTTGTCCTTTGGCTGTAAATCCTTCATCAACTTGAATCTTTCAATCAATGCCTTGTTTTCCTTTCCTTTTAGAAAAGATGGCGTAGGTTCGTCACCCCATACTTTAGGGCTGAAGTATCGTAATTCATTTTCTTTTTCTTCTATGGCAGGGAAGATGGTTACTTCATTTTCCCCTACTTTAAATCGTTGAAGCCTAATATCCCCTTCTTGGGAAATATATATCTGGTCTATACCCCCTAGTTCCTCTTCAACATATTTATATTCATCATCCGTTAGCAAACCAAACGCAACATCTCTGTCGAGATTATCTGTAATTTGGGTGTTATCATTCATCAAAGGATTTCTAAGTGCCCTATATGAGAATAAATAGTGCCCCACAGTAATTCTATCCGAAGTTGGAAAAACTATTTCTCCCTTTTTGCTATTCACCAAATCATTTTTTACAGCATTTAGTCTTTGATATGCGACACTTTCATTTGTTGCTTCCTCTCCAATGTTTATAGCCATTAGATATTCTTGTACTATGAAATATGGTTTTCCTTTGACACCCGCCATGTAATCTTCGTCTGCTATATCTTCTAATTTACAAAATATAATTTCATCCAAGGACGATAGGTGCATTTTTGCAGACTTCTGTAATTTCTCCTTAGCCGATTCAATTAGTTCCGAGTCGGTTGGGTCTGCCATTATAATTCACCTTGGACAATATCTTTTCGCCTACTTATCCATGGTCCTATTGATTGCCCCGTTCACTACTTGGAAAACCAGTAGTTGCGAAGCTCCTAACACAGATGCGTAGAATAGAAAACGCAACGGGTTGGCAAATATACCAATCGGGCCATATACTGATTCTTCGGCAGTTTCCTTCATTGTCGAGTATAATTCTTTTGACTCACTTATAATATCAAATCTTCCCATTTTATCACCTCATGCATAAATAACGAAATAGCCACCATACAGTTTGCTGGTCGGTTTCAAACTGAATGCTTCAATCATCAACCCCATGCCCGTTAAAGTGTGAACATCTGCCATCTTCATTTTTTGAACGGGCTTGCTTGCGGCTACGAACTCGGAGAAATTTGTATGGATATCTTCTTTCAGATTTTCTCCCATTCTAATTGACACCTTCATACCATTACCAGCGTCCAATCCAAGATATTTTGCTAATTTTGCGGATAAATCCTTGCGGTCAAGTTTCAAAGCGAGCTTGCTGTTGTCAAGAACTTCCTCTAACTTTTCCTCGCCCATCGAACTGATATTTCTTTTGTAGTCGTTTTTCTTCACATGATATATTGTTATTCTTGAACCCATTTTATCACCTCAATGTACTAACCACTTTAGCGTCATGCTATCCGCAGTTCGATCTTCAATATCCCAATCCCCGCCAATCAACATGAGAACTGGCTTATACCCTGGGGGCGGTACTGTCACGTATAATCTTGGGCGTTCTTTTGTGATGTTTCCGTCATCGTCCTCGCCAAAGTGGTGAATGTATGTGTCCATTTCGCCCTTTTTATTTGTTTTACCGGACGTGTAGCCAATGAACGGGCAAGTTCCCTCTCCAATGGCTACTAACATGGAATGTGGCCCTCCTGAATCATCTGGAAGCCAAACCTCTTGTGTAATCATTTCCTTTGGATCTACACCGTTGAATTCTTTGTACAATTTTATGGCGTGGTCGAAGTCTTTTTCTTCTTGTGTTGTGATTTTCTTAGACTTTGATTTCTTTCCTTTGATTGGGTTCAACTTTGCTTTGATTTTTGTCAAAGGCATCATCCACTTTCTAGTAATCGTCTTTGGCGCTTTGCCATCTTGAAAGTTCTTCACATCGCTATCCCAAGCTCTCAATCCCCTGCACAAAACTTCAAACATATTCAAGTCGTTTACTTTGTTTGAAGGCCCTGTCAAATGTACTTCAACAATATCATCTTCATCTTCATGGATTGTTAATTGCCAGGTTGAACGCTTCTTTGGCATTGCTTACACCGCCTTGTATTTAGCCCCACAGCCTTTACATCGGTAGTGTGGGCCTTTGTTCATTTTAACAACTGTTCCTTTGCATTGGATACCAGAAATTATACGGATACACCTTTGGTTAGGTTTTGCGCTACCTTTTACCTTAGATGAAATAAATTTTCTTGCTTTATCTAATGTTGGCAGTGTTTTGTCATAGGCTTCTACATTCCACCCGTTCTCGACTTTCTTGATTATCACGCCTTTGTATTTACGCTCTTTTGAAGGATTATTCTTAATCACCCCTGCTGGGTTCGGATTAATTTCGCTGACATTGTTTGGAACGATGTGCCCTGGGAAGAAAATGCTAACTAATACTTTCTCGCCCTCACGCCACAGGTAAACTGTTTCGCCCTCTTTGTTAGCTAATGCGACAGCGGCACTTTTCGCTAAGGTGTAAGAATCATAGGAGTCAGTTCTGCCTTCTTCCATTGGGTTGCTTTTTGGAGGGTTTTTCTTTTTTCCTCCAGATTCATTCCAAACTTCTGCGTTACCAAGTAAAACAATTATTGAGTTGCCTTGGCCGTATGTGAAAGGTTCTATTCTAATATTCTTTAGAGTGTTGCCGCCCAATGCTTCTGCTTTCTTTCTAAGTTCTTCCATCAGCAGTTTTTGACACTGTGCAACCTTTTTCTCTATCGTTTTAGATCGGCCACCAATCAAGTCTCGGCCAACAGCCATGATATCTTTTAGGATATTAACACCCAATACTACTTCTGCAGTAATATGACCTACTTTACCAGATGGGGGATTTCTAAGTAATCTTCGCATACCCCCAAGTCTTTTTATTTGAAGGTCTTTTAACAAATCGTCTTTCTCTTTATCTTTTTTATCTTTATCTTGAAGGTCGACTTCCTTGTACGAAGCAATTTCCTTCACTGTATCAAAATCAAGGCCAAATAAGTTATCATCTATCATCAAAGCATCATAAACCTCATCTTTGACGGGCTGTACCCCCGTCAAATCTTTGTAATTTTCGACTGCTTCCAAAATTTGTAAATAATATTTTTCAACATCGTTCGTTTTGCCTGGTTCTCCAAATCGGAATGAATCATCAGCCACGTTCTCGACTAGGGTTTTACTTAGTTGTTCAATCTGCCCTTTGAAATCCGATGCGTGGTCTTCCATCTTTTTAGTGGCACCATTGATTTCCTTTTCTTCTTCATTGCCAAAATTACTTTGAGCAACATCGTCCAACATGCGAGATAATATACTTACTAATATATTTGTAGCATTCAGGAATTCACCCCCATTCTTTTTGATTTCTTCTTCTGCTTGGCTTTGTTCTAGTTTTGTCTTTTTTAGTTCAAGCATAAGGTTTGCTATTTGGGGTTTTTCACCAACACTCCTTTTCATTTCTTCTGTTGTACTATCTCGAATCAATGTCTTTAAACTCCTCAAAGGTGTTTTTCCCCCCTCTGTGTAAGGCAAGATTGAACGGGCTCTTCTACTGGCTGTTCGCTGGTCGGTCAATAGTAGTGCAAGAATAGTCATTTGAACTACATCAATGTCGTAATTGAAAAGTTCTTTTGCACGTGCAGATATAAGATACAATAAATCTGATAGGATTACTTGCCTATTTTTCCCATATATCATATCCCAATATTCATCGACTATTTTCATAGTTGCTATCATCCATCTTCGATCCCAACCAATCGGCTTGATTTCAAAAGCTGGCAGTTGAATAGGAATCAGTAGGAAAAGGCTCTTGTCTACTCTTTTGGCTGTCGGGATAATTGGATACGCTAGGCCGTTTTTAACCAAGTATTCAACCAATATGTCCTGATTATTCCTTTTTCCCTCAGTACCAGGAATGGGTGTCAACACTCCATCATCTATTTCGAATATATTTCTATCGGGGTCAATTCTTTCTGTGTATTTCATCGTTGTTGTCATTCGGGTAAAAATTTGTTCTAGTTCTTTGCCATCAAAATTAGCACCACTAGCAGGTGTCTTAATTGCTTCATTATATGAGTCTATGAAATCTCCGCCCGTCTTGATAGCCTTTAGCGCAGCATTTTCCAATGCTTTAGCGGCTTCCCGCCTATTGAAATCAAATGTTGCCAGGAATCTGCCGATTTGTTGTTGTTTTTCTGTTGCTTTTAGCACCTTTCTGTCTTCTTTATAGTTTAGGAGATTTCTCACAAATTCATCTATATATGAACTAATATCTTGAACATTCAAGGCTTCTTTGGTATCGTAAATCAAGTATGCTGTCGCCCCATTAAGAATATTGTCTGGTGTCGGCAACATAGAATTGGTGAATAATTCGGCATCTTTTACAGCGGACATTCCTGTCATGATTGATTGCATGTAATGTAGGTTGTTTTCTCTTACATCATGGTACGCCCTAATCATGTTAGAAAAGTTAGCAATCAAAGTCGGGTCATTGAAGAAGGGTTTTGCTTGCAACCTTTCCAATAGACGCTTTTTGTTTTCACCTTCCGCATCAATTCCTAAATCCCCAAGTGCTTGTTTCACGGTTGCAGATAGTTTTTTCTTGGCTGCCTCTTCTATGCCTTGACCCCCAGTTGGCAATGAACCGACTATATTTGCTGCCAATAGCCTAGATTCTGGTTCCATGTGAGGCACACGTATTTTTGAACTCAAACCTACTTGTGTTTTCAATGATTCTTGCAAAGCTACCTCCCTTGGAGTCAAATTAAGCATTTTCCCATACATAGCATCGGGAATAGAATCCTGAATGTACTTATCTAGTTCTTTCACTGGACTTTTGACGGCCAAGGGAATAGTTGGCGCTGGAGACCTCCTAGTAAATCTTCCAGCATTCCTCCCTTCTCTGATTGTAATGTGTTGGTCTTGTCTGCTTTGAATCAATTCATTAACAAGAACGCTAATGTCTTTTGAATAAGAAGCTGAATTCAGCCCTAGTGCTTTACCCTCCTCTGTCAAAATTCTTTGAATCCTCCTCATTGTATCTCGGCGGTTTTCACCATTTATGTATTCTATTTTTATAGTTTTCAAGACGATACCTCCATTTCAACAGATGTTCCAGTTGGAGTGATTGCTTGGTAAATGATTTGTCCATCGTTTTTTACTCTTGAAGGGTGGGCGTTGGTTGAATATTCACTGCCAGCTTCAAATCCTTTAGTTTCGTAAAGGTGGTGCATCCCGTGGTCCACCGAGGTTCTAGGACCGATATTTTTGTCTCCCTTTTTCCGCTGTGAAGGATAAACCGCATACCCTCCACCTGGTTGCTTTCTTTTGTAAACAATTTTTCCGAAATCATTCTCAATTTCTTTCAGTAACAATTCAATAGACTCTTTACTGCTACCTTTCTTAGGTAACAAATCTTCACCACGTTTTCGAAGTATGATTTTTGGGATTACCAATCTAAATGGAACCAGTTCGTTGTTGTCTTTTCTTTTGGCATAGATCATACGCATGTTCGCTTTACCTTTTTTCATATCCGCCCATGTGCCTTTTTTCTTTAAGTCTGCAATCGCTTCTTTCTCACTTGAATATTCTTTTCCACGCCAAACCCATACAGGCTTTCGCCCTTTTCTTTGCCTCTTTATTGGATAACCTCTTGCATAGTCATTCCAAAGTTCTCTTAGCAGGCCTGTCTCGTCCTGTTTTGCTTTGTTTTTGTACCAGTCTGCTTTGTCTACTGCCGTTGACAACCTCACATGACTTGATGGCAACAAATCAATACCCACCATTTGACCTAGGGAGACTTTTTTTTTAGACGGTTTTTTGGATGCCCTTCTGCGAGCAGATAAGTCCATGTCTTGCAATTCAAATTCTCCGCTTACATCTTCATCTTCTGAATCAATTACGGCTATGTCTTTTTCTATTTCTTGGTCGGTATCAGTGTATGATTCGTAAATCAAATCGACATCAACCTGCAGCATTGCAAAATGTTCGTCTTTTACCCCATATTCCTTAGTTGGTTTAGTTATAGAAACTGTCAATAAACCAATAGGTAGCAGATTTTGAATGCCGTTTGACATTATCCCGTGGACTAAGAATTTTAATACTGGCTTATCATTTTTTGCGAATGCCGTAGTTAGTCCTGTTTTTATGTTGTTATTACTCAAAACCTCGCCTGTTGCAAATTGATTATTGCCCCCGTACCAGGCCGCACCAAACAATGCAAGCCAATCTGTTGTTGTAAAGAGTGAATCGGCCTTTTTCGAGTTGGAATTGTAAGTTACAAATGTTTTGAGGCCGCTTGTACCTGAACCGCTTTTTGATTTCGGTTTCAAATTAAAGACCGTTAAATTTTTCTCTTTGCTAAGAGTGTACCCAAACCCGTTACGGCTTGCAGTCCTTTGCACAGCTCTTGCTGCATCAGACATACTTTGAATGCTTTCAGCGATGAACCTCGTGTCTAAAGATATCATTATAGGAGTAGGGGTGCCTTTTACGCCACCTGCGCCAGCAATTGCTGAGGCAGTTCCGATGAATATGTTATTGACATTGTTTGCAAACGCGCCAGTACCTAGCTCATATTCCTCTTGCAATTCTTGAAGATTCTCCACCGCTTTTCCAAAATCCCCTCTTTCGAAAAAGCTAACGGCTCTTTGGGCTATTTGGAACGCCTCTAAGAGAACTGAACCAATGTCTTTAGATTTCGCCATTTTGCGTAATCCGGTGGTTGATGTAGTCAATGCAAGTTTTAGTTGCTCTATTGCACCCCTTTTTACTATTGAACGGAGATTCGTCAAGGTTTCAAAGTCTGCCGGAGTCATGGACACTTTTTCACCCAAAATCTGTTCAACTAATGATGGATCGTCTGCAAAGATTTGTGTAAAGTTGTACCTGTTGTAATTGACTTGAGGTAGCATATTGAGAATCATTGCGTGAACTCCTACCATGTCTTTCAAGGATTTTGTTTCAGGCATTTTTTTCAGCATCTTACTCAAAAATGAATTCCATCTGTTTTCTTGAGGCATTGGTACGCCACCAGTAAGCATTGTTGGTTGCTTACGGACATATTCATTCTTATCTCCGCCCAGCATCATAAACACTAGTAGGTCTCCCATCATCAGCGCCCTATCAATTGGGTAGCCTTGGGGAATGTTGGATAAGTAATCATTCAAACCTAGATCGTCATTCACCCACTCATTTAAGAATTGTATCAATTGAACCCTAGTCAACATCGGCACGTTTCGATAGTCTGACAATTCCTCAAGTTCTTTCTTAGATAGTTTCGCCAGAATGTCAAGAACCTCATTCAAGGTTGGATATTTACTTGGGTTGTCAAATTCCATCGTCGGAGCCCCCTTCAACCTAGAAATCCTTCTTGGTTCCCATTACCGGTACCGACAAATGGTTCTTGTATAGATGCATAACTTGAAGTCGACTTGCTTTTGTAATGCGCTTTCACGGCTTGCGACCCTAGATATGCGAGTCCCGCTACTATTGATACTTGGACAATCTTACTAGAAGCAAGATGACCTAATGCTCCTGTGGCACCTAAGTTACTACTACTACCTTTCAACATATTGTAGTTTGTACCTGCAGTTTTGTGATTCACCATTGGGCTTGGGTTTGCTTTTCCAAACAATGCTTTGTTTCTTCTAAATTGTTCAAACTTTGTACTCATTGAATCGTTGCGATAAACATCTGCTGGGTTAATGAATTTAGCGATATTATTGTTATCAGAAGGAATTACTGTGGGCTCCTCCAAATTGTTATTTTCGGGAAAAACAAATGCTGGGTACGCATGCACAGGAACTCCTTGCCCTCTGTGCTTGGGTACAGTCTGCATAATTCTGTTTTCTACAGTAACCACACGTATTCCATCGCCAGTTCTTCCAGTTCGCCCAAGTGTTTTTGAGAAATTCTTGTAAGTTGGGTCAAATGTAGTTGAGATTCCAGCCAATGCAAACTTATCTTCTTGAGTAGATAGGAGAGTTGATGCCTTTCTTAGAACACGGTCCATTTCATTGAAGATTTCATTTGGAGAGTTCTTGAATAGTTCAAGTGAATTAATTTGTCCGTCAAATAAGGAGTTGTTGCGCCCAATCAAATTCTCTATTTGGTTATGTATGTGCGTCGGCATTGTTCCCGATTTTTGCCCAGCTTTGGATTGGCTCAAAATCATCGATCTAGTGGTTTCACGCTTTGCTAATTCTTTTCGTCCAAAGTTAATTTTGGTATCGCTAGTCATGCCTTTTAGTATGCCTTCAACATTTTTTAGATGAATTCCCGCTTCTAGTGAGTGAGTGGATTTTTCTTCTTGGGTGCCAAACGGTGGTAGGTGGGACAAAAAACGGTCTCTTTCGCGCTCAAGATTCAGCATTTCAAGTTGACTTAAACTACTGATGGTGTTTGCATATTGCTCCATCAATGTATTCCATCCATCGATGTAAGCTATTTTGATTTCCTCAAAATTTACTTGGCCTGTCGAAGATGAGCCCAAAAGAAACAATTGCTCTTTACTGTTTTTTTCTAATGACAATGACGCCATCACATCTTCTATTTCACCCCTAATGTCCAGCCATGAGGAATTCGCCGCTAATGGCGATAAAGATTTTGAATCCTCCGCCCATACCGCTGTCATAGCTTCAACGACAGCCAATTTATCAGTGCCCATGTATTCTGTGACACCGTATTTTTTAGCCAAGTTTCTGAGTTCTCCTTTCTTCTCTTGGTGTTGACTTGAGTCCGCCATGATTACCCCATAGAGGCATAGGGTTTAATTGAAACCCGTTCCACCGTTCCGTTGGAACCATTTATGAAGTGAATCTATTGGGTGAAGTCTAGCTCTTTACGATAGTTTTCGTCAAGTCTTTCGCTGCACTTCCGACAGCCGCTACAAATTCCAAGCTACTAGCCATAATTGTTGTACCAAGCTTAACGCCGGTGCGAATTAGGGAAGGCCCCCAATAAGGGGCAAGTATGAATACGGGGATTGCTGCAATAGCAACTGGCGCTACTGCGCCCACTCCCAAAAGTGGATCACCCCAACCTCGAAACCCTGGTAGTGCAGCAACCCTGTCTAATTTTCTTCCCATCAACCAGCCTATGAAATCTTGTCCTGGGAAAGATATTGGTTCATTTCCAAGGTCAACAACAGTGTATCTTTTTCCCTCATCAGTCATAAACGGCCAAGCCACTGTTGGATAATATAACGAAAATGGCGCAGGGATGGGCATTTCCTCATCTTCATTGATGACGATATTACCTGCAGTCAGAGGTAGATCGCCAGTTGCTAAGTTCATTCCAATGGCTTGTGGGTTAATCGGTGCTTGCCTAGCATTTGGATTACTAGTAGGGAAGAGTGTAACTGTTTGCTTGATATTGTCGCTTCCTACGGTCTTGTATTCATCTAATTCTCTAAAATCCATAAGGTCTTTAATTTTCCCTGAAAACTCGCTTGGAGTCGCCAATGCATCTGGAATAAGAAGATCTGTTTTTCGCCCGATTTGATTTGCTATTTCGTTAGGACTGCTTGCTCGACCTGCTTTCGGCTGAATAGAGTTGAACACGCCCGTTGCCTTGCTTAAATCAAAAAGCGGAGGCGTTGTCAAGTACCATCACCACTTACCAGCAGATTTCATGACAAAGTTGCCGCCCACAGCGATTAAGATTGCCCCTAGCACTCCTTTTGGAACTGATGCGTCGTTTAGACCAGATGAAAATACACTGCCTCCCACAGATGCTACTACAACTCCTGTCAAGGCTCCGCCTTGCTGGAGAATTTTTCCTAATTTTTTGTTTTTACTACCTTTATTAAGTGCAACAGTTCCTAATATTCCGACTGCCAATGTTGCTAATGCTGCAGTTTGAGTTGAAGTAGCCCCAAACGTGTAACCTAGTTTAGATTGTTGATAATTAGCTACATTTGCTATGTGAGAACGGGCTTGGGTCAGTTTGCTTTTCGCCCATTCCGGCAAGGATGGGCCTCTCGGCATTGCTTGTTGCATCCTTGCAGTATTAGTTTGCAATCTGTTAAGATCGTATTTCACCATGTAATTAGGATTAATCCGATTTTGTAAGATGTCTTCCCCTCCATAAGTCTGTTGAAATTATCCCATCGGATGCCGTAAGTACAATTACTGAAAACTTTAGCAGTGTTGGCGTATGCTGAATCGGAATTTGTGTACCGCCTTCTTGTTCATACGGTGCTCCGATATTAAATGTTATTTTGTTGGAATCCATTATATCTAGACCCATAGGCGCTATCATGTCTACCGCCGCATTAACCGTTCCGTCATAAGTTGTGCCGCCGATATCGAACCCTCCAATCGCCCAAGCGCCGATTACGTGTGCGTGTCCAGAATCCGCCACAGACCTCCTGGTTGTGGCATTGTTTTCTGTAAAATAGTCATCGGGGTCTGTTGTTGAACCTAGGTAAAAACTTAGTTGTCCAACTGAACCTTCCGCATCAGTTCCCGTACCATCGAGGTCGATAAATCTAAGCTCTACTACTCCGGAACCATGCGTCATAACTAAAGCTTCTGCATCTGCATTAGTCGAGGTAATTACACCGTCTGGAGAAACATGCCACCGAGGAGGGGTTTGTCCCGCTTGTGAGGCAGCAACGGATGGATTTGTCAGCAAAATTTGCCCGCTAAAACACATCAAAGATGCACCTCGACCATTACCGTTTCCAAGTCCGCCTACTGTAAATTTTTCAAATATATCGTTTGCCATTTAACCACTTCTCCTAATCCGTCTACTTTTATTGAATTGTTCTAACTCTTCTTCGGACTTCATAAACGGGGCTTTCAAGATTCCACGGACCTGTGTTATAGCAGAACCCACAATTTCAAAAGTACCTACAACCATGGTTTCGACAACTTCCATGCCCCTTTCAACAAAAAATGGTGAAAATTTGGCAACACCAAAAACGGCTACACCCATCAAAGCATAACCTAACAGGCCTTGGCCTGCGACTTGACCCGTTCGCTTCCAAAAGTTTTCTGTGTCGGCTGGGTCGGTTCTGTTTCCATCACCGTCCATGAAAACATTGAAAGGATTAGGCACATAATCTGACATAGCAGTTTTGACATAAGCATCTGGACTAATAGTTTCAAGCGAATAGTCTACTGTTGCTACTGCCTTGTTGACAAAACCCTCTGCTTGTGCTATGTCATCTCTTTTCATCAATAAATACTGCTGAATCATTCTTTCATTTCTGCCTGCTTCTTCTTGAGTCCACCAATTTTCAAGTACTAATGCATCCGAGTTTAAGTCGCTATTGCCATCAAGTTTGCCAGTGTTAGCCGAGTCTACAGAAGTTGGGGCACCGTCCCCCCTTGGATCTAAAGAGTAAGCATAGAATCCTCTTGGAGAAGGAAGTGAAAGGTCATCTGGATTTTCTTCGATTGCTTTTTTCCGTTGCTTACTTTCTAATGTCCATTCCCTCAACGCTAGTTGGTATTCGTTTGGTAGCGTGACACCTGCTAAATTTCTATTCAATTTGATACCCCCCTTTTTCGTAAATCACCGGGAGAACCTGGGTCATATAACCAATAATAGTTCTTTCCGGTTTTGAAATTAATTTCAGAATACTGACCGAATGCCAGTATTGAAAATAATCCGAAGGCTGCTATTTCTTGTAATGTGTTATTGTTGTCTTTTAACAATAAGCCAATAGTTGTACCAATACCTGCGGTAGAAAGCCCTGCTAAAGCTATGTTGCTAAGGAAGGCTACTTTGGTTTGAGTGGTTTTCCTATCGCTAGTCAAAACATTTATTCCTCGCTCAATTCGGGATTTCTTTTTGCCAGTTCGTGTCTTTACCATCTATTAGCCCTCCACGAATCCTAAATCATCATCTAAATCGCCATAATCGGGATTAGGGGCAGAAAGTATGTCCATAACTTCCCCTAACTCATTTTCCATCTTACCTATTGAACCTGCAAACCTGTCATATGAAGTTTGACTTGCTGATGCCCATAACTCTGCAAACGGGCTGACGCTATTAGCATCTAAGGTCGGTGCATCACCTTGACCTGTCACAACCACAGATGCTGCGTCATATATCCATGCGTCTGCAGTAACGCTCCAAAATTGATTCCATTTAGGAGATTCACGTATTGGCATGCCTCCCTTCTTGATAGAGTCAATGATGCGCTCGAATGCAACGCTTTCTGGAGTGATGCCCATTGCATATTCCCCTATAGTCTCTAATGGAACCCAGCGCCCCGATAATACTGCACCTTCTGGAGAAGATTTCACCTCGAAATGGTATATCCTTGTCTTTTGCTCAGTCAAAGTATTCCACCCTCCAGATGCGTATATTGCAGCAGTCATTAAGTTAGGGTTTACTTTGAGGTTTTCATTTTCTGTAACAACCATTTTTCGCCTCATAACTCCGCTTTTAGGATAGAATACCATGCACCTAATAACCCCTACATCATAGAATGGAGAAGTAATTTTGCCCATGTTGTATTCATGTATTCCGCCCGTAAATGCTGATTTTTGGTCTAACAAATCAGGGCCAACGGAAGTATCAAACATCAAATGCTCAATTATGTAGCCATTGTATTCAATTGCTTCCCCGATTTTAGGCGGTACTAGCCTTGTAATCATATTTGAGCCTGTGTCTCTTTCAGCCTCATATCTTTGTTCAAAGGATTGTAGCATAGACAAATCAACAATTGAATCTTGAGCAAGGAATATAGTCATTGTATCAAAGAATCTATCGTCGGTATTGTCTGTTTCTCCAGAAGGCCAGCCTGCATCTATTGTGGGAAACTCAATTCCCATCAAGTCGTATATGCTTCCGGCTTCGGGTTCTTTACCTGAAAGTAACGGGGGAATGTTTTGTTGCAGTCTAAAGTTTCTTAGTCCGGAGCTATTCAAATCGCTAAGTGAACCACTTCGAGATATCCTTGCCCCTACAATACCGACAGGGGTAGTGTCTTGTTCAGTGGTTTTTCTATAAAAGAACCCTGCTGGCGCTTCAATCGCACCAATTTCTATGGTTTCTGGTGCGAACATTGTGCTTCTTGCGATTTGCATTTCCGGATATTTTTGTGCAATTGAACTTTGCATCATTGGGGAAAGTTGGTCGTATCTTGTGGAAAGTTTGTATTCGGGGTCGCTTGGATCTCCGATGTGTTTCAATGCTGATGTCCCGTCTGCATTGATTTGTTTTAACATTTTCAGCATATATGTTCCTGGAGTTATCTCTGCTGACATAATTCCGTTATAGTCTGGTGAAAGGATTACAATATTCTTAGACGAAACCCATGAATTGTTTTCGTTAGGAATCAATGCGAATTTGACTCCTTCAACTGGCGTAGCCTCCGATATGCCTTCCCTGTATGCCTTTCTTCCTTCGGGACTCTTAAATTCTTCATACTGTAGAGTTTTATCGTCATACCCCTCTCTTGTATCCGGCAACATTTTGTCTGCTTGTTCCCAAGAATCAGATGCTTTCGGCCTTAGAACCTTGAATTGCATGTTTATTTTTTGATGAGACGGTATCGCCCCCATGTCCTGAGTAACAGACCAAAGCGAAACTATTCTTCCGGAACCTGGAGGCATTTCAATCAAATGCATGGGTAAAGGCTCCAAGAATACAGGAATTGTAATTGTGATTCTTTCTGCTACCCCTCCTTTTTCAAGCCTATAGTTGTGCGAATATAGTAATGTCTTCGGGTCAGCTTTAACTGGGGCTCCTTCTCTTCTTTCTGTATTGTCAGTCGGAGTGGAATAAATAAATAGTCTATTGTTGCCCCAATCTTCCATCGAATTGACATTTCTTGGAGTAGTAATAGATATTTTCATAGAACCTGGCGGCATACCTTCGCCACCCGATGAACGGTATTTGTACAAAGGATGATAGTATAATTCAGGACTTAGAGATCTACCCGCCCAATTAGGAATCAAGGCTCCCGATAATGCTTGACTTGAATCGTGCGCCATTCCAGACATACCTGTTTCGATAAGAGTCCTCCCCGATGAAAAGTTCCCTGGCTCTGAGCCGAAGTTTGTTTTGGTTGCGGCCTCTAGGAAATTAATTGGACCTCTACAAGAAATTTCATATGGCAAGCCGTCAATCAATTTTCCGTTTTGGTCTATGAACCTGACCGCTATTGCTGCCGAGGGTTTTGCATCAACGGTTTGTAAGCTGTCTAGTGCTTGCGGCATACTCATTTCTTTGAAGCGTTCCGTGTCTCTTACAGCAAGATACATGCTTCTTTTTTCCCTGTTTGTCATAATGACCGATGAAAGTAATTCACCGGACATGTAATTTTGAAGCACCGATGGACGGATATCTTTCAAACAACGAATTCTGGATTCTAACGGATATGATTCATAGTACAGCCTTGCCATTCTCAAGCCTTTCTTTGGACGACCAACTATTGAAGACAGAAAGCCACTACTGAATTTCAAGTCTAATACATGCTTAGGTCTCCCCGTATTGGCTGTTCCGTTTCTTTGTAGTTCAATTACAATATCTTCCGGCAATTCCGGCAGAGATAGCATAAGTGTATCTAATTCCTCGAAAGAACCTACACCTGCAATTCCGCTAGAATCTGTCGAGATTCCCCCATAAGTGGCAACCATTTCGTCAAATTGAGCGAATGCCTCCGGAGCTGACTTAGTAAATTCAGCATCTCCTGATTTCGACGGATTGTTTGGAGTTGGAAATAACAAAGTTGCATCGACTTCCCCATAATCCAACACAACAACATAATTAGTCCCCGATGGAGACTCTGTTTCGAATAAAGACACTCTTCCACTTGATTTAGCAAGTGTAGATTCAGAAAGTGAATCGCCCACGGAACGGCCCAATAAGCCCCCATAGTAGGTTTTTGAGTTCATCATTGGCACTTAATCACCTCAATAAGTTCTGAATGTTGTCCTTGGATCGTTTGGCAAATGTCTCGGGTGGCTCGAAGAACTGGAGGTGCTTGTTGATGTCGATAGCCCCAATGTCCCTCTTAGGAAGCTTTGACTCAATTTATTTGTTGCCCTGCTTGTAGCAAGAACGCTTGCCGGCATGTTGTTAGGGTGAGATGAGGAAGTAGAAGTTGTTGTTGATACCGACATTCCGAATCCAGGTCTAAAAGAAAAACCGCCTCCGCCGTTTGGCGATATTGGCACAAGGCCGCTGTTGCCGCCACTGCCGGGCATCACAGGCCTAGTCGGGGGCGCTGGTCTTCCTGGGAAGGGAGTTGGCTTTGGCGAATTATTTTCCGGAGGATTGTTTCTTGGATTGTTAGCCATCCTATTATGAGCATACCCTTTGTTGTGCAATGACTTGTTCATTTCTGAATTCTTTGCATAAACGACGGTATTTCCATCTGCCGACCAATGTTTGTGTTCAATGAATAAATTATTGTTCGGTATGTTTTTGTTAGGTGGCATTGGTGCACCGTTGTTAGGTGGCATGTTAGGCATGTTGTTAGGTGGCATTGGTGCACCGTTGTTAGGTGGCATGTTAGGCATGTTGTTAGGTGGCATTGGTCGTGCCCCGTTGTTAGGTGGCATTGGTCGTGCCCCGTTGTTAGGTGGCATGTTAGGCATGTTGTTAGGTGGCATTGGTGCACCGTTGTTAGGTGGCATTGGTGCACCGTTGTTAGGTGGCATGTTATTAATCACGTTGTTAGGTAATGCGTTATTACGGACTAAGTTATTCGGCAAGCCGTTGCCAACATGATTGTTGTTGTTGTTGGGCACTAAGTTGTTTGGCATGGTTCCATTATTGTTAAAGGAATTGTTAACTGAGTTTAGTTCTTCCATCACTGCGAAGTAACCATTAGTCAATATTTCAAATAATTTTACCATCATGAAGTATTCCTCTTTCGAGGGGGCGTTTTGAGCAAACTGCAACATAAATCCGCTATCTGCAAGATGCCTGAGATGCCTTTGTGCAACGCTGTTTAGTTTATTACCGTATTGTTGGGCGAAATCAATTGCAATAGAAATTAATTGAGTTGTGTCTAATGTTCCGTACAATTCTTCCACATGCAGAGACAATGCTGTATCCATGGCGAATTCTTGTTCTGAAACAAATCTCATGTATGTGTCAAATAATGCGCCTGGAGTTTGTATGCGGTATTCTAATTCTGTTACTGGAATCATTGGAGCTAATGTATTGATTATTTTATAGATCCTCTCAAACATGTGTTGCCTTACTTCCGAGGTCGTCATTTGGTCTAACTTTTCCTTGTAGTTAGCAATCTCATTCACTACTTGTTCGGCATTGTTAGAATTATTTATTACATTTGCGATAGCATTGTTGTTGGAATTGTTTATTTGATTCACGACTGGAAGTACATCGTTAACAATTGCTTCCAATTCATTAACCTTTGAATTGGTAAGACCCGACAGATATTCTAGGTATGCCCTGTCTGCTGGAGCCCAAAGTGGAGAAGATAGTGCGTATGTTATTGCTTGTTTTATTTGCTTCATTGTTGGTAAGCTAGACTTCGATTGGGCGAATATTGTCCACTCACCCTTTGGGAATACTGCTACAGGGTTTGAATTCCTGTCGGCACTCTTGTATGTCCCATTATCTAGGAATTCGATGCTAGAACCACTCATCCAGTCGAAGTACACATTGGCTTGAACTGTGAAGATATCTTTTACTACTGTCGCAATAGATGGCCCATTTGCCATAGCCCTTACTGTTTGTTGCATAGTCGAATTAGGTGCCCTGTAGTTCTTGGTAGGATTGTATCCCCTTCCTTGGCTCGGCACATCTATTGTAGTCATAGTCTCGAATGTAGGAGTTTCATCCAATGCTTCTTGACGGCGATTAATTTCCTGTTGTAAGTTGTTCAAAGCAAAGGATATTTCATTTCTTGCAGTAGGATTATTCTCTAAGTCGAATTGTTGCTGTAATTGATTAGCACTCTGCATTAGAGCTTCAAGGGAAACGCCGGTTGGAGTCATGTTATACGGGTTGTAGTTGTTTTGCCATGTTTTCAGCGATGGATCGCCTCTACGTGGCCTACCTACTGGAGTCATTGCGTATGGGTCGAAATTGTTTCTAAATGGTACTGCTGGAGCGTTTGCTACTGCGTGACTTGTGTTGTTGATGTCTAAAGCTACGCTATTTTTCGCTTGTTGGACTGACATTTGACCGCACGCAACCATTTTGATGAGTTGTGCGGCATCTTCTGGATTGTACCCTGCGGAAGTGATGGCTTTACCACTTGTAACGGCTTGGTTTCGTACCGCTTGAATGGCGTTGCTTTCAGATACCCCATTTTTCATCATATTTTTCACAGTTTTGTCGATTGTCTTTGATAAGTTTTCAAGTGCTCTAACAACTTGTGGTGAGTTAGATATTTCATTCCAAAGGTTTTGAGATTCTGTTTTACCTAAAACATAGCTTGCCATTACGGTCTCTTCGAAAAAACTGCGGTCAAATGCTTCATTTTGTTTGATTTCATTAGAATTATTTGCAGAGACCCTTATTGCTTGTTGGAAGTCATTACTGTTCCAATAACCATCTCCACAATCACTAATCAATGCTGCTCGAATTTTGTTTTGGTTAACCAATGGCCTTCGATGGCCGACTGTATTCCGACTGTGATGATTCCAATAACCAACCGGTGCGGCTGATAAATTCACTTCATTTCTCTTCCACCATGCTTTAGGATTACGTGACAAATTGCTTCTTTCAGCCCTCGGTCTGTTTAGTTCTGAAAGAAGTCTGCCCTTCTCCATAGTGTATGTTTCTTGCGGGACTTTACCTTTCGCATACCTTTTTTCTAAGGCATTTAAGGATTTTTCAACTCGTTTTACTTCTCTGTTCGTTATAGTTAGACCTGCTCGCATTAATTTGCACCCCCGTATTTGAAGTTCAAGCGTGAATCGGCTAAGTGCCTAATCAGCTCTCTCATTTCCATCAATTCATCTGTTGTTTGAATTCCGATTTGAACATCTGCTGGACCAATGCCCAAGTTGAGTAGTTCCATTTGGGTTCTGGTGTCTAGTTTCTGCCCTTGTGATAATATTTCTTCAATTAAGTTGCGGTATCCAAGGAATCTGTTTCTCTTCCTCATACCCTTAATTGCAGTGAGTCTTGCCGGACCTGGCACATAGGACATAGCAAGACCTAATCTGCCTATTTCATCCAATAAGTCATACTCTTCATCTGAAATGTCATCTGAAATGTCTGTCAATGCCGTATTGTAGTCTTCGAAGTCTCGGATGACGCTTGGATCTATTGGTAGAGATTCTGCTAACATTGCTTGGGGCATTCCACTTACCGCTACTGTTGCTTGATATTTAGATGTAAACAATCCGCCTTCGATTTCAGATGTGCTTGCCGATAGATGTGCCGTCCATACCTTTACTAAGTTTCTTGTGTCGTCAGTAGAGAACATTGACAAACTATTTTGTGCATTTGATACTGACTTGCTTGCGGCTTCTATTTGTGCAGTATTAGTTTTTATTTGGAACCATATTGCTTGGCCTTCTTTCACGCCGTTTGTGTAGGCGTTTCTCATCTGTAGTGCATCTTGAACACATTTGTTGTAGCCTTGAGACTCTTGATTATACTCACTTTGTTTGTATGCAATCAAATTTTGATAATCTCGAATTACTCCAGCATTTAGGTTGCTTTTTGTAAGAACTTGTCCTATGTTTTCGATTCTTTGCTTTACATTCGCATATCTTTGAGCGTTGTTTGAGGACATGTTAGCTTCTAACATTTTTCTTTCCCCATTCAATTGCCTCAATTCACGTTCCATTGATTTTAGCTCTGCGTCACTTGCCTGCAAAGCGGTTATTGTTGTTTGTAATTGATTAAGTTCGGTAGCTAAAATTTCAACTCTTCGGGAGCGAGATTGGCATTCCCTTTCTTTTTCTATCACTTCTATTTCTCTTGGAGTAGCAGCTTCTATTTGAGCCAAGCTTGTGTTCAATCTTATTTGCTGATTCCTCAACTGGCTCAATTCATTAGAAAATTGGTTAAGATTCATTTCAGAGTTTGATGCACCAGAGTTTTGATTAATCATATGCATCAAAGCAGGTTCAAACACTTTAGCGGCGATTTCCATTCTTCCGCCATCTGGACTGTCTTTGATGTAATCTAATGCTGAACCTATTTTACCTTGAACTGGTAAGTTTGAGTTAAGGTTTAGCAATTCCCCTATTTTCCACATTTTTTCTGCTAAGAAAATTGAATATTCTCCGTTTAGTATTTGTATGGATCTGTTCAAAGCATCCGAAACAACTGCTTTTGGTTGTCTGCTTAGTTTGGTATGCTCGACGACTGCAGTTAATAATCCTGGGTAAACGCCTGTCCAAAAACCAGGGTAAGGGAATTTAGTCTTGTAATTCATTGAATCTGGAAACTCTATAATCATACCAGTTGCTTCATTACTTTTTTTCATATTATCAGCCCTTTATGTTTTCATATGCAACAGATAGCCCGTAGAACATTAGTGCCCCTGTAATCCCCTTTACAACAATGTTAGAAGGTGTTGAAAATGCTGTTGCGACTGATGCTGCCACCAATATCGCTTTACCAATATTCGTAGCCTCACCGTAGCCTGTCGTAAAACCCACGTGACCCGATGTTGGTTGTAAGTGCCCCCTTGAGTTTGGAGCACCCACAAAAGAATCACTAATCCTCACTGCATTGTGGCTCGATGATTTTCTTCTTTGAATATCAGTCATAAATGACGAACCAAAGTTGCTCAAATGAATGTTCTCATATTGCTCACCGTTTGCGAATTTACTCATCATTTATTCCTCCTTATGATTGGGCGGAGAACGGGTTTGTAAATTAAGAAATACCAAACTAAAGCGAAGGCAGTGTGGGCGTAAGTAATCGGATAGGAATCCACAACGTGCGTGCGATATTCGCCTTTATTCATTTCAGCGTGATGGCCTGCGTTTCTGCCATTATTCATGTGCCCAACCGTATTCATTCACTTTCCCTCCTTATGTATGCCAATGATGCGCCTACTTCGTATAGAATAAATGCTGGAGCAATGTACTTCAAAGGTAAATCGGCTACCACTTTGTACAACATATCCAACATTCCTTTCATCATTCGTCACCTGGCTCCACGTAGTTTTCTTCAAGCATGTCATCTGCACCAAATCGGTTATTGAATAGATAGCCTGCCGTCACCAGCAAAGCTCCAACGCCAGTCCAAATCGCAATATTTGTTCTTGTAGAACCCATTTTTCTTTTCGTACCCCTCATTGGCATAGGAATTTGTGGTGTTTTAACAGGACTGATTGGCCGATAGCCGGTTGGAGACTGCAAAATGTCAGATTGACCTCCTGAATATGGAGAGTTTAGATGCGGCAGCCCTACGCCGTGTTGAGTACTACCTAATCCACCCATACCCCCATTCACTAGATTGGAATTGTTAACTTTAGGCGGAGCAATTATATTGTCTGGAGCAGGTCTAGGTGCTGGTTTAACATCAACAAATCCTAGGCCGTTCATCGTACCAATTGGTTTCGCATTTTCTTTGTTATTGTATTTCATGATATCACCTCATCAAAATTATAAAACCTCGGCTAATACTAAGCCGCTATAGGAGACAAAAATCGCCGCAGCAATCCCAGTAAGACTCCCAAACATCAAGCCCGATTCATAAGCCTGTTTTTCGGAGGTGTTGCGATGGGATAAGAGTCCTTTTGTGAAATAGGGGACAAAACCCGTTGCAATTCCTATGCCTGCTAATGCTACTGCGTATGTTGTTGTTTCGCTCATTCAATCACCTAAATGTATTTGGTATCAATTTTTTGTCTTGTCTAGTTAGATCGTATTCATGAACTAACAAAGGAATGTACCTAGTAACTTTTACCGAGTTGCCCATTTTTAGCGGGTGGATTAGTTCAACAGGTATCCAATCTGCCCCCGAAACTATGTTTGGGGCTAGTGTTTTGGTCGCCAACATAACGTGATTCATAGAACCAGGAGAGCCTTCGCTTGCATCAACTATCATCAGCATTGTTGGATACCCTGCCGCAGCTAATACACACGCACAGCAAGCGGCGATGTCATCACAATCTGCTCCTGATTCACCGGCTTGTATGTCTCTTAGTACTTTCAGTGGACTTTGGAATAGTTCAACCCCGTATGGGTCTTTCAAATACCTGTAAGAGCCCCTGTCACCCCTTAGTAACGGCTTACCTATTTCACCTGGAGGGGTGTTTATTGTGTAGGTTCCTTGAAAATAATTCACTATAGCGTTGATTTCCCCCAACTCATCATGATTGAGAATTTTTGTTTCATTAAGCAATCTTCTTGCAAATTGAACTATTTCGGGATGGTCCACATACCTTGCAGTCATCTCTTGTAAAATCTTTACAGTGAGGATAAAAGATTGGTCGTCCGTGAACCCCTCATTGAAAGTGTACCTTAGTTGCTGGTCTGCACCGTGAGAATGAGAGGATTCGTAGGAGGTTCTAATCCCCCACTTAGCTTGGCGTAATGTGCCAGAAAATGCGTGATTATTTCCGGCCATGGTTGCCCCATGGGGCTCAATGGTTTAATTGAAACCCGTTCCACCGTTCCGTTTCACGAATCATCAGGCCATTCATTTTCAGGTAAGAATTGGAAAATGTTAGTTTGTGTATCCGGCATTTCGGGGTCTATTCCCCTCAATCTGTCTTGGAATTCTTGCATAATCCTGTCAGCCCTGCGGTTTTGTCTGTCAAAGAATCTTTGCATGTGGTCTTCGAATTTTTGATTAAAGCTATTCATCATTCTTTCAACCATGTTCGCCATAGAGCCTTCGAATTGTTGTTGAATCGAATCGCTACTTTTTACTGCATGTTCTTCAATAGTAACAATAGTTTCTTCACCAACCTTTCGCATTTCCTCCATTGTAGATAATGATTCTTTCATCAAGTGATCTAATACGCTAACAGGATTTGCTTGCATTGCTGCTTGTATAGGCTTTTCACAATCAAGATGAACAAACCCGTCTTCAAGTAGGTCGTGACTCCCGTCTGCAGTAATACCTTCTGCAACTTCTAACATGCCTTTCCCTGATGCCGTTCTATTTTCTTTTACACGCTTTGCTAGTTCAGGGTCGTACCTCAATGCCCCTGCTTCATATAATTGGCTAGTTTTCGGCTTCGGGATGCCGAGAATAAATCCATATCTTTTCTGTATCTTTGCTGAAACTTCGTAAATCCCTTGCATTAACCTCGCATTTACACCCGTTTCGTCGATACATTCTTCCGGAGTAAGCCACAAACGGTCAGGCAGAGTTATTCTCACGGGATTTGGCAAACAAAAGTCGCCCCATTCAATAGCATCATCAACTTTCTTACCCCTTCTCCTGAAATATACATTCCAATTACCTACGGATGTTTCAATTGGTTCTGCTTTAATTGATGCCCAGCCACGAACAAGCTTAGTAGGATAGATTACCTTGCCCCAATGTTCATTCTTTAGCATATTCCCCCTAGGGAGTCCTTTGTTCGGACTCTTTGTGTTAGCTGGCAAGTTAATGTCAATTCTGTGAATGTCAATCATCGGCTTTGCTCCACCAGGAAGAGTCGGCCCCGCACGCACCCCCACTTCGCCTTTTATCTCCAGAATCTTGCGGTCTGCCTCAGTAGCACGATTTCCTTTGATGTATGCCTTGCTGTAGCCCGATACGGATTTCTTACTTGTGTTTTCTATTCTCTTTACATGCGCCTCAAAGCCAACGCTCCTTGCAATGTATTGCTCACGCTCTAATTTCTTAATGTGTCTGGATACAGTAGAACGGTTTTTTCCTAAGATTTCCGATATTCTTGACGCAATTTGCCCTCTTTCCACTAAGAGTTCGTACACAGCCCATATCATTTCAGACGGTTTCGCTGACCTCCCCCACCATGTTGCACCAATTGTTGCGTCATCAATACCACCCATGCAACTTCACCGAGGATTTAAGCGGTATCTCGACGGTATTATGAAGGCTTCGGAGAATCTTGTCTCCTTTGTTGCATAAAATTTACCCGCATTGGGCATTGTTGCGTCGGCTAAGGCATTGTTTTGCACTTGCGAATACAACATTATACAAAAAAACTAAACAAAAAAACAATGCTATTGTGAGGCATTGTCGTGAAAGTTTTTAGAATAATCGGAGAAATTCTGTTTTGTTGTAAGTTGTTTCAAGTAATGCAACATTGGCAAGGCATTGATGCATAATATGGGCATTGTAATTTAATCGCCATATTGAAAGGGACGAGAGTATTCCAACTGTTTATGCTGAGGGCGTCGAAAATAATACTTTCAAATGGAATCGAGATGGATGACAAAGATATTTTATTGACAGAAGAGGGAATAAGCGTGATTTCAGAAGATGAAATCGTCATGATATACCATCATGCCATTTCTTCAATTATATTTGCCGATAAAGTTTCAATGAATTTTATGAGGGCACGCTCACTCTCCCATTACTTCGAAGATGTTGGCAGTGTGCAAGACACCTTAGAAGAGTTCGATTATGCCGTTCAAGAGTTACATGAGCACATACAACAGCAGGTAAAAGGGGTCGAAAGTGAAGAAGAGCAACCAAAAGACCCTTACAAAGAATAGGAGTGGATCTCATAACTGACGACATCCCTACGCTATCAAGAGAGGAATTAGTCTCTATACGAGACAAGGCTGCCAAAGCTACTAAGTTACTCGTACTCTTCATGGATAATCCATTTTCTTATGCCGACAAATTACATGATGTGCATGAGTTAGTCCTTACCTTAATGGATGAAACTTCCGATTATGGACTAAATGGCGACAACTTAGAAATATCTACGCCAATGCCCTTTTCGAATCCCTCTGCGACATTTGTTGATGCACTCATCGACGGCGCAGCGCAAAGAATGAAAGAAATACTAAAACAGGTGAAAGAAAATGGAGAATGAATCGCAATTACAAACCGCAGAAGAATATGCTTTTTCAGTAATGGAATTAGAAAAAGACGGCAAATTTGCCGTTTGGGAGGGTGGCGACAGTACAGACCCTATATCAACGCTAAGCTCAATAATGCAGAAACCGGAGCAAACAGTAAGAAGATACTATGAAACTTGGCTTGAATCCCCTTCTGCAAGCGATAAATCACAAAGAGCGAAGTCCATAGCACGTAGAAGAATGGGCGGCGGCGCAACCAGCGGCAGTAGTTTGAGTTCAACAAACGAACCAACGATGCCAAATATAGCTCCAATCAATATTCCAGATATTGAAACAGTAAGCACAAGCGACACCATATCTTCAACTACAAAATCCGTCAATGATTTAGTGAATTTTAGAAGAGCGCAGTCTGATTTACGGAGGATGGAAAGAGAGGATGCGATGAATATGCAACCTCGAAACAGCGGAGATGATGAAATGAAAGGCTTTTTGCAAAGTCTGGTTTTGAATATGATGGGGTCAAATCAGAAAAATAACAATGACGATGCACTGGTTGTACTAAAGCAAATGGAAGTATCTGAAAGAGCACAACAACAGTCTAGACAAGACCAACAAATGTTCATCCAACTAATGCAAGCACAACAAGACCGTAGTATGCAGTTAATGTTTGAGTTAATGCGTGGAAACGGCAATCGCTCAACCGTTGAAGAAAAGATTCTTTCAACTGCACTAGATCGAATGCTGGAACCTCAAGAACCTTCTGGAAATTTTGTTCAAGATTTGATGAGCACAGGCGCTTTAGAGCAATTAGGAAAAGGGCTCGGCTCTGCAATGAGCATTATGCGTCAAGCTCCGCCTGGACAGAACCCCTACGAAGTACAACAAGCTCAGGTTCAACCTCAATCACAAATGCAACAATACGCATTGATGAATCCACAGATGCAACCCGAACAACAAATGCAACAACAGCAAATGCAACAACAGCAAATGCAACAACAGCAAATGCAACAACAGCAAATGCAACAACAACAAATGCAACAACAACAAATGCAACCTCAGCCACAAGTCGCCCAAGAGCCCTCTTTTCAACAAAAATGTGAAGCTTTGATGACACAAATTCAACAAAGCGACCTTAAACACGAAGGAGCAACAGAACAACAATGGGCTACAATTCTAGCAAATGCTATCGAAATAGCAGTTAGAAGAGGAGAAGACACTTTCCCAACCAATATTCAAATGCAAATGGAGCAAGCGTTCTCTGAAATCATATTGATTGCAAATCTACGGACATTTGGTTCAGCGATTCAAGCAATTAACAAAGGCGAAGTGTCTATTGGTTTAGCTGCTAACGCAATAAGAGGCAATGAACTTTACCAGTTGTTCGAACACATGAATTCACAAGACTTGATAGAGACCATTGCTGCTTATTCCGACATTGACGCACAAAACTTGAAGATAATTCAGTTTGATATCGATTACATAATCCGTCCTGAGCACCAATCAATTATTGAACAAGTGCTTCTTACGGCAAAGCAGGGGGCATGACCTATGGTAGCAGAACAATACACGTATGATATGAAAAAGAGCATTATGCCAGGTTTTCTGGTGAAAGGAGTAAAAATAGACAGCGATTGGGTAGCCCGATGTAAAAGATTCATGGGCGCATCTGGTTGCAATTTGATGAGTTTAGTGAACTTCATCAATGGCAATTTGAAAAGCCGAAGGATTGAGGGATTCAATACAAAGGCACTTAATGAGCCTTTGTCGGATGCACAAAAATGGACACTCCTTCACCTTGTATTGAAAGATGAAGTCCCAGATTGGATTAGAGACGATGAAAAGGACGAGAATGTGCCTAAATTAATAGAAGCAGAGCCACAAAGGGAAGGATTGGTAAAGAAAACAGTCAATACGGCTCTCAAGCCAGTGACTTCTTTGTTCAAAGACAGCGATGGCGACGGTATCGCTGATGAAGAAGATCCTGACGACGACAATGACGGAATCCCTGACGAATTAGACAACGATTGATTGGTGATTATTTTGTACGGGTTGCAAGAATTAGTACCAATCGATGATTTTGAAGAGGAAGAAGACTCTTATCAAGACGATATTGATTGGTTGCGGGAAACAAATTTGAAAGATAAGAGAATAAGACAGGCATTAGCTGTCTTGACTGGCCTTCTTGTCATCGCTGCGCCATTGATTTCTGTATTATACCCCTCAACATGGACTATAATCCTATCAACTGCTTTAGCATTTACAATAGGTACAAACTTGCTCATTTCTGTTGTAACAGTCAAAGTTGAGTCGAAAGCTCAAAAACTTGAAGAAAGAATGGCGGCTTTGATAAAAGACTTGAATGAAACCGCAGATAGAATGGTTAGTTTACACGACACTTTGAATATAGCGAATATCCCTGGAGCAATAGATCTGTTCGAGACGGTCAAAAATGAGTTTATGCCGGGCATGAAATCCTTAGAAGACCTCGATTTGAGATTTGTAAGTTCGGAAATCAGGAAGGTTTCAGAGTTTGCAGATACCTTAGACAAAGAAAAACTGATGGGAGTAATTTCACAATTCACAAAAGAAGGTGTAGAACCTGGTACTGACCCATACTCGTTTGAAGATGAGCAAGAATTTTATGAATTCGAAGAGGATATCTTTGAAGACGATGTATATGTGTTCAATGAAGACGAAGTGCTGGCAAAGTTAGGAATCTAATCGGCGGCGTTGCGATGAATGACACAATACACAAGATAGCGTTAGATGCTATAACAATCTTGCAACATTTGGGACAAGAAGAGTTAGCTTCTATATTGCTAGATAGATTCGAGAAGGTGGCTAAATGAAGTGCCCTAAATGTGAAGGGACTATTAGAGGCAATACTTTGAAAAATAGTGTTCATCTTGAATGTAGGAGATGTAAGTCCGTATGGGAAAGAAATCTTTCATGGTGGAATAGGAAACAAGCGCATCATTCAAACGGACCAAAGTCATGACGGTTGATATGGGAGAGGACATTAGACTAGAGCCAATTGCAACCTCTAACATCAAGTTAAGAGGGATACCTCCCGAACTTAGAGACAGGCTAGTTGTCATCAAAGATAAAAACGGCTGGCGTTCCTGGGCTGCTATGCTGATGTGGGTTCATAACAATCGCCATAAGTTTGACCCTATTCAAGTACTCCGTCATGATGAAAATGCCGGATATATTGTCTGTAGAGATATTCCTTTAGAAATCAAGTATGATTTAGTAAGGACGAAGCGTAGGCTCGGTTGGAGAAGATGGTCTGATTTAATTTACTTGGTTTTGAGAGAATTTGAAAATGGAGAGGAAGAGTGATGTATGAATTTTGTATTTACGGCAAGCCTGTTAGCCAACCAAGGCCAAGATTCGTGCGTCGTGGAAATAGATTGATGTCTTACGATCCAAAAACAGCACAATCAAGTAAAGCTCATATTCAAAATACAGTTTTATTGGGATTAGAAGAAGATTTTAAGCCACTCGAAGGGCCAATATTCCTAGAAATAGAAGCTTGGTTCCCATGCCCTAAATCAAAATGGCGCAAAAGAAACCCAATTCCTCAATCACATAAAAGTAATGGACCTGACATAGACAATGTTGCTAAGCATTACATGGATGCTTTGTTCGCATCCGGTATGCTTTCCAATGATGATAGGCAAATAGCCAAATTGCATATAACAAAATATCAATGCGCCCAAGGCGACAATCCTAAAACAATAATACGCTTTGGCTTGCTTGAAGAGGGGGTATCCGAGTGAAAGAGTACGAAGTCGATGCCGTCATGGAAACAATTCGCTCTATTTTCAATATGCCGAAAGGTCAACCAAATACCTTGAGGTTGAGAAAGGCTTTACTCGCTTGTAATATCGCCCCGCCTTCAAAAAATCGCTGGATTGACTCTGCTAGGGAAGTGGCAGTAGAGATAATTCAAGAAAGAGGAGAAGCTACAATCATAGATGTTCTCGACGAGATACCATTGCCTGCTTCAGAAAACACTAGGACAATAGGAGGAGTATTCACTCACCCTATGTTTGAAAGAGTCGGCAACCGCACCCTCAAAGATGGTAAAAGATGGAAAACTGTCGGAGTATTTGCAATGAGTGATTAAACATGGAACCAGAAATGCCTTATCCAATTGGTGCTGTTGTACGAAGGCTGATTAGAGGCAGTTTTTTTCACTATGGTATCGCATCAGAATACTACCACCCTGAATCTAAACTTCAAATGATTTATCAATTTGGAGGACCTTATGCTGGAGATTTAGAAGATTCTTCGATAAGACTCAATGTTTTGAATAAAATTTGGGCGGCACAAAGCGGAACTCATACACATTTTAGAATAGGCCTTACAGATTATGTTCTTTTCTCCGAGGGAAAGGACATAGAGGTTGTTACAGTTCCAGAAGACCCATTCCCAGTAATTCAGAGAGCGAAGTCACTGTTGCATAAAGAAGATTATAATTTACTTACACGCAATTGTGAACACTACGCCAATTACGCCCTACATGGAACTTGGGAATCGGAACAATCAAAAGACCTGACTGTGGGAAAAGTTGTGGAGGGAATTTCACTATTATTCGGATCTATATTTGGTAAAAAGGGAGACAATTAGATGGGAAAGGATTTATTGGAGAGTTCTCATACCAAGGGATTCATGACATCTGCAAAATATTGGGGTCCCGAAAAAGGAGACTTGTTAATCACCAATGGAAAGGAAGTTATTGTCAATCATTGTTACTTATCTCTTGTCGAATCTACTAAATTGATGGATTATGTAGTAAAAGGAACTCACCAAGGAAAACATATCAAAACTAGAATACCAGTTGAAGAATTAAACAATAACGGGTGGGCTTGGGTTAGAGAAAAGTTTCCATTCAAAATTGAATTTGTACTAATGCCTGGTACTTATCATGTAGTAGATCCAAATTCACAAACTTCTGTTGATGTAATAGCAAAAAATCCATCTATTGCCACAGCTAAAGCTTTGAGTTTCTTTGTCAATAATCCAAATGTTGATTTTGACGTGTCGCCTTATTTTTGTGTTCATGATTTGTATAAGGTCAGAATCACACCATCTGCTACAAAAATGGTTTCTTCTTTGAATCGGTCTATTACCATGGGGAAATTAGGCAGTGGGCCACTAGCAGATTGTTTCAACCATCCAGTGAACAGAGAATCTTTACCAGAATTCAATAGGTTTGAATTGAAAAAATTGCAAAAAAAGGTTGAAGAGGCTTTTTATGAATTATACAAAAATATTGAGTGGATTTCCATTGGCGAAGCAAAAGCCTTTGATACGCAAGACTTTCAAATACATGAAATGATAGCGTCTGTTGATGGCAACATATCGATTTATGACTGATGGCTCTCATTTATTCGCAAATAAGAAAATTGGTCGCTTTGAGCCTTCCACTGGCTACGGCTGGGTTTTGACGAAAAGGGGAAAGGATGGTTTTGCAAATAGACGATTTTTCAAGAGAATTGATGAAGATTTAACAAACAATGCCGCAGAATGGCTAGCAGTCATTGATGCTGTAAATTATGCAACACGCCATTTACGTGACGCATTGAAGGTTGAGATACTTACTGATTCAGAGCTAGTTGTCAAACAGATTAATGGCGATTACCAAATCAAAGACGCCAAATTGAAAGAATATTACAAGCAGTTAGACTCGATGAAATTAACTTTTGAATTAACTGTTAAGCACATATACCGTGAAAAAAATGCAGTTGCAGACTCCCTTTCAAAGCTCGGCTCCCTCATTAGATTTGAATAACATTAAACGGACAAGGCGCTTGGTAGTTTTATGGCAGGCGAATGGGCAAAGCGATTTATCGGCATTGAAGGTAATGCAACAGACCAAACTAGTGAAGATGATGATTTGACAACTTCTTTCTTAGAATCGATGAATGAAATCAAAGCTGAATTTGAGGCTTTGAAACAATCAAATGAGACATTGTTTACTGCAATGCAAAATTTACTATCCGAACTCAATAGGCAAAATACAGAAGCAATCGTCAGCGCAAATAGTCAATTTATGCACTTGGTAATAAGAAAACTCGACGAGCTAGAAGAGCGTCTTAGTTCAGACGACCCAAGTTACACAAATGTATTGTATTCCAATCCAGAATTATTTAACGAAATCTCTGCAAGAAGTGAGGAAGATACAAACGAATTGTCTATTGCAGAAGAATTTGCTTCACAGAACATAATCGCTGAAATGGTAAAAGAAGAAAATCCAAATCTCTTAAATGAAGGGTATCAAGAAGAGTTTTTACCCGAAGTAATTGAAGGATTTAACAAGTGGCAGAACAAAGAAATAAAATGGTCTGATTTTGTCAAGATTGCCGGCGGAGTAAAAGCGGCTGGTAAGGTAAAAAGAATCATGACTTCCGATAATTCTTGAGTCGTTATGCTCATAGGGTCAAACCACTTGGTAGATACATGAGCGAAGACTTTACTCAGGATTTCCATTCACGTCTTCGAGAATTGAACCCTTACAAAGAGGTAAGTGATTTATTGCTACTTGAAGTTGCAATTAGATTAGGTGGGACGGATGAGGGGGAAGCGTTTTATTCATCTTACCGTAAATCGGAAGAGGTTTCTGACAAACAGTTGATGTTGATGATTGAAGGTTTACACAAAATGCAAGGAGATGACAAAATAGACCCTGGAACATCTGTCGGAATGATTGCTGCTCATTCTATATCAGAACCAATTACACAATCAATTATGAGAACTTTTCACTATGCTGGAATTCTTACCAAAGCTTCCCCCTTAGTTGCGCTTAACGCAGATGTCAGCATGTCTGGGCCTCCTTATATGCGTCTTGCGATTGCCCTAAAACCACCATACAACCAAGACTATGAATTGGCTAGATCATTTGCTTATAGACTAGGACGGCAGAAGTTAGGCGTTTTTGTCGAGATAATTCCAGACCACCCTGCGTATAGAGAGGGCAACATGATTGAAGAAAAACAAAGATTACAATACCAAATGAATAACTATTCAAAACCAAAATACAAAAAATATACAGATGCTGAATTCAAAAAGAAAAAGCAAAGATTAGAAAAAATAGGAATCATCTTAACAGACAAATTCTCAAATGAATATACAGACGAATACCAAAAGTTAGTTGATAAGAAAGGTAAGATGTACAAGCAGAATGTTTCTGCAATGTTGGAAGCAGGTTCTAAGAATTCGGTGCTTTTTTACTTGAAAGAGGGTTCGGGAATAACTCATGGAGATTTAGAGCGTTGTATTGATAGGCAATTCAAAGAAGGTGATGGCTCATTTAGGACATTTGGTAAGCCAGAAGATCCACTTCATCTAATTTTTAAAAATGCAAAGATAAACTCAATCAAAATAGAACTTGAAGGAAAAGTCCGTGAGGCCGTGTCATTGCACTTTCCAGGATTACCTCACCGATTATTTTTGAATTTGGTTGAAACGATTCGAGAAGCAGAATTGTGTAACAACTGTAATCACCCTGTAACAATTCCAAAGATGGTTGCACAGAATAACAAAACCAAAGAAGAAACTATCATCGAAGATTCAAAATGGGACACATCTGCACCGATTGATTCTTACTACAACAAAGTAGCAGAGACTTTGAAGATGGCTGGAATTAAATCAAATCCTCCAACAGAAGTTGATTCTACAGGATTGATTGTTATTTCAAGTGAAGAATTTGGCGCACCTGGCAAGGGCATCACATTTCATACTGCAGATAAAAAAGAGCATAAAAGGTGCCCTAATTGTAATCACGGTTGGATTAATTTATACCATGATGGATTCGCAAAAGGCAAGGTCAAAAAGGACATTGTTGTTGGCCCAAGGGTAAAGGAGTTTGATGATGAGGACGGAAACAAACGATATACTGCCCCTGAAAACTACGACTCCTTTGCACTAATGGACAATGATGTTTTCACAAGAGATGAGGCCCCTAGTGCAATATTTATTGATAGAGCAATTCAAAAAGTAAACAAAGAAGGTAAGCCCATGGTTTATCCTGGCTACATCGGCAAAGACGAACAGGGCGATGGAATCAGCGATTATCCCCTACAACATACAGGCGACGGCGTAATGATTGCAACGGGCGCTGGCGGAGGTAATTTCGATGGCGAATACTTCTTGATTATAGCGCCTAGTTCTTTGGAACGGTTAGGCGATAGAACAAGTGGATTCATTGGGCAAGGAGGATATCTACGTGCTGTAAAAGTATTCGAAAGAGAAGTTGGCATCATGGACTTTAGCCGTACAACTTGTAACGATGTAAGGCAAGTTGAGAATGTACTGGGAATCGAGGCGGCAAGAACTGTATTATTGCATAATTTGATGGAATCCATCAATGATGCCGGAGAAACACACCTAAAACACGCTATGTTGCTTGCCGATTCAATGTGCGCCCACAACACCATACTAACCGCACCTGCTGGCAGAGGGTCTATTGCGGGACTAAATTCACAAATGGGAAATCAAACCGTTGTAAAATCTGATGGTTCTTTTGAGCACTATGGTTCCGTATTAGCTCAAGCATACGAAAGACAAGTCGAGGTTCTTTTGAAGAGGTCGGTTCAAGGAATGAGAGACAATCTAGCCCACCCGAAATCTGCTGCTACTGTGGGCATGCCTTGGTCGGCAAAGGTTGGAACGCAAAGTGGAGTTGGTTCTGGTATTTTTTCTGCTGCTGATTATGAAGAAGTTATTGATTTGTATGTTAGAAAGGAACAAGGAGATAACAATGCTGGTTTCGAATTAGAAGAGTTATTGAAAGGCAGGTCAAACACAATCACTATTCAAAACATCAAACAACATGCTGAATCTTTATTAAAGCAAATGGATACGATGGCATTCGAATTAGTTGGGAGAGGATGGAGTACAAATGCACAAAATCCCGAAACCGGCATTATTGATGTAGGATTATGGACAATACCGCCGGCTAACTACAACCCGTCTATTAGAATCCCTCACATGGAGGCAAGAGATAAAGTTCTTGCAAATGAAGAATTTTCGAAATTGTTTTCTGAATACAAAATTATACTAGAAATCACAGAATATCTTCTTGAAAAGATTGGCATTCAGTAAATCATAGTACGAAGGCCGAGAGTCCTTTGGGGCAACTTCTTGTTAATTTTATTTAGTGCCTTGATTTCTTTCTCGGCACGTGGAGCCTCATTAACAACTGTTACATCATATTCGCCAGCTTTGTACAATTTCCATTTTGCGCTTATTTCTTTAGAAGGAATACCTTTGTGTAACTTTCTAAATTCATTCCACTTTATTTTGATGCGATCCATTGCCATAAATCGTCCAAGTGTTTCATCCGTTTAATTATACCCCGACTTTACAATGGCAAAAAAACACCCCGACTTTACAGAGGCCAAAAAAAAATATGGGGAGGACACGGCTCATCTCGTGGTGAACCAGTAGCTCCAGCCTCCTTACAGAGGAAAATGTCCTATTACCTTACCAAGAACCCATGTTTAATTATTTACGAATTAGCCAGTTGAAAAACAGTTTATCTTCGTCTGCTAAATGATATTGACAGATTGTTACAAACCTATCCTTTCCTTCAAACCATCTAGCGTATTGTTCTTGCAGCCATGAATCATTCAAAGCCTTTTGAACATCAATTTCCATTTTTTCTGCATCATCGGACCACACCCCGTTTCCGTTGATTGACACCATCTCTTGTAACGATGCCTCATCAAATCTACACCTTGGGTGTGTTGCATAAAATTCAGCAAACCCATCAGCGCCGTTGTTCATATTCCATTTTTCCATCAGCATTCTGAATGCTTTGTAAATTATCTTATCTAATACCTTACCTGTTTGATTCAAACCCTCATATAACGATTCCATGTTCAATGTGCGATTACCCCTAGTACAATGAAGCGTTCATGCACCGGAATATATTTCCCGTCCCACACAAGTTCAAGGTGTGGGATATCATTAATACCTGGGCAAATAATCACTTTTTTTGTCAATGCCTCATGTGCGTTCTTTCCAGACAATTTTCCCTTCTCAGGGTGTGTAAATCTATGTCCACAGAAAACGCATTCAAGTTCAAACTCAAACTTTGGCATAATATTTACACCCTTCTAATTCTTCTTTTATCACGCTCGGTATACGATCTCCTAATTCATCAACAATATCATAATACCATTTTGGCGCATAGTCGAGAAGGTGTTTGTTGCCTTCTAATTGCCAAGTCAAGTATGTCGCCCCTATCTTTGCGGCTTCTTTGCCCTTAACTAACAAAACTGTATCTATTCTTTTTAGACCCATATATTCAATGTACCCATATAGTTCAATATTTTTTTTCGCTATTCCCAAGGCTAACCTCAATAAGTCTCGAAGTCCGTCTAGGTCGTCACAGTTACCCAAAGTGTAAGGTATAACCATGGCGACATAATCTTTCAGTTCATCTTGTGTCAATTTCGCCTCCATGTTCAATCTAAATGCAATATTTCGCCACACTTAGGGCATTCTAAGTTCCCGTTATCCATCGTTTGGAAATACCGTGGCTTTTTGCATTTGTGACATTCAATCGGATAACCTTTATCTTCCACCTTAACTAGGTGTTTTGGATTTCTTCTAGGGTGCTTATCAGACCATTTCATGTTCAAATTCTCCTTATTATCTTCGCATTCTTGTGGTTGTATTCGCCAGTGTATTCAAAATTAGGATTTTTGGTTAGCCAAGTCGACAAACTTTGAGTACAAGGCATAGTCCTTAGACTTCTATAATTTCCATCAAATGTTCTTTTCTGGTACATCAAATCAATTATGCCCGACGCACTAGACTCGAAACCAGGTTCTGTTATTTTTATACAGAAATCAATAATCCCTTGTTTCGTCAAACCTTTGCCTCCAAATCCTCTCTACTCCACCATATTTTGATAACCTCAACTCGATCACGTAGTTTACCGTATGACCGTATTTGAGATTCAATCGGCAAACCACTTCCCGCACCTGACTTTACCTCGATAATTTCACTTATTTCGTGTTCATCAAGCGGGGTGCTTTCCAAAATGCCTATGAAATGGTCGTATTCGTCCCATTCCATCTCGGCTACTTTTCCACACTCATAATGTATTTCTAACCAAGTTTCGTCCATGTTCAATTTGCTATAACCATCAATTCTTTTGGCGTAGCATTTGCTCTATTATCAAAATCAAACCAGTTAAACAGGCTATAACACCATCCGGACATACAACCGTCCTCTTGACCTTCGCCCTCATTCCAAAGTCTAACATCACTCATAATTTCACTAATTTTCTGTTCTTCATCTATTAACTCTTGACTGATTCTATCAATCACAGAAAATCGTAATTCGAATGACAACTTTTCGTATGTTTTCAATTCAAATTCCAATTCTTCTGCTGTGTCTTTTATTGAGTCCCAAAGATGGCAACAATGACAACTAGCGGAAGGTGAACCATACGCCTTTTCATACTCTGCCCATGATTTCGCAGGTCCTAGATAACTACTGTGTTGTACAAGACCTAACCCCCAAATATCTTCATGCACACAAATCAACTTAGCTTTGGTTTTACCAGTCGTTAGTGCAATCAATTCTAATTCATCAGGTGTTTTTTCACAGTAAAACGAGTCGTCACCATGCCAATTTTCCTCATCGTAGTAACAATGGCCTTCTTTCCATAGCCATTCTGCAGTATATCCTCCCCAACCACAACACGATACAATAAAATCCACACCTGTTCCAAAATACTTTTGCAATTGTGCCTTTGTATAATGGACATCTGCGTGTTCGTGACACCCTGATTCGATATTAATTACTGCAAATTTATATTCTTTTTTCAGTTTTTTTTCACATTCTCTGCCAATCGGAGATTTTCTGCTTGATTCTAATTTGTATTTCTTTTTACAAAGTAAACAAGCATCAAACTCCTTTGCATCATACACGTGTTCTACAAAACCTTTATCTTCAAATAAATTCATGTTCAATCTGCACTATTTTGAATTCTTTCAATGTGCTCTTTAATCGTAAGCCTTCTTTTTTCATCTCCAATAACAAACTTGTGCTGTATCAAAGTTGCTTTCCCATGCTTGTTTACGCCTTTTTCAATGCAGGCGGACTCACCACAAAAACCAGTAACATACGGTTGTCGGTGATGTCCATGATTGCATCGACCACCTTTGTTTAGTGGTTCGCCTGCTTCATGCCATAGCACATGCTTATCGATTTTGTAAAAATTTTCTTCAATCTTTAATGCCTCTTTTAGTCCAATACCATCAGATTCTACAAGGCGATCTATCTCCCAATCTGACAACCAAGGGCACCACATACATGATGACTTGGCTACTGGTGAACCATCGCCTTTGTAATCCCAATTCATGTGTTTTAGGATATCAAGGCAATCTTCCCTTGTCAAATTCATTTCAATCAGCGGATACAGGAATTCGTGTCCTGTTCTATCGTCCGACATCTTTGCTCGGTTCATTGTGAACCTCTTGTGTCTTTTACTTTCATTAGCTTCTATACCCAAGCTCCAAATCTTCAATGATTCTGGAAACTTTTCATCTGCCCATTTCCTTTGTACACCACCTTTGAACTTATCAGAACATACGTGGCTTGCACCTGGAAGCATAGGCAAAACGCTAGAATCCGTCAACCATTCGTGAATGGTATAAGGCTCAACAACATAACGAAATTGATTTTTCGATATATCATCTAAACTTCTGTACTCCTTTACCCTAATTCTATCATTAGTAATTTTATGCCGATAGAATCCTTGCTTAAATTGTAATATCTCAAGGTCTAGGCCTTTGTCATAACAAAGGCGTTCAGCATATTCTATGTTTTCATAAGTCTCAGGCCATTCTGAACCTGGGTCTGCGAATACAACATAGTCATAATCTGGTATGTACTTTCTTAATTCTTTAACTGTAATTCCTAAATATTCTGCAGCTTTCTTTGGCTCTAGGTTCATCGCTAAAATTGCGCTAGAGTCAACTCCTCCTCCAAAACTCAAAAAGTTTATTTCGTTCATGTTCAATCGGAGTTCCTATTCCAATGGTTAGTCACTCGCCTGTAACTGGTGTGTTTCAATCCGTCTTTCTTTGATTCAATCCAGCCTTTTTTTGCGGCATGTTGCACGAAGCCCTTTACTTTGGCGTTCTCCAACATTGACGCTGGCGCCTGTAATTCTTTTCGTATTTGCCTTATGCTTTTCCAACGATCATCAATGGCTAACAAAACTAATGCAAAGTCAGTCAACATGTATTGTTTGTTGAAACCGCCTTGTTTCCAGGACATGTCTAAAGTTACATTTATTGCACTAACGAATCCTGATTTATGCGTCACATCTATCTTTTTCTTAGTAAACGGTTCTTCCATGTTCAATAATCACTTTCGATTCTAGGAGCCAAAAAGAATTGTACATACAATTTTCTTTCTGATTCATACCCGAAATCCCAGTTAACTGATATACTTATCGGGTAATTATCTCCTGATTCAATCGTAATTTGTTGTTTCTTCAATGCTTTTGCAATACCATGGAGGTAGCTCAAACTAAATTGAGATCTTGACCTTCCATTTTCATGCTTTGCAGTTTCGTTATTTAGTTCTGTAGATACCGAAGTCGAGTTTTCACTTTGCCCTTTGATTGTAGAAGTTATTAGTTTCCCATCTTCAATCTCAATGAGCATCAAATCTGCAACTGACTTGCATAGTTCAACTTTATTCAGGAAATCTTCACCCGACAGCGTAACTTTTGCTGGCAAACTCATTTGTGGCACATTAGGCCAACTCATTGCATTAGACAGAAGATTGTAGCTTACGACCTTCTTCTTATCTTCGCTTTCATTCACAATTGTAAGATGTTTTTTATCGTTATTGATGTGTATATCTAGCATTTCAGCGTAAGTCTTAGCATCTCCTCTGCCAGTAGCCTTACCCCACTTTGCTTTCTTCATCAAGTTTAGAACATTCTTAACATCAATGTCAACTCTCTGCGCCATTCCTAAGTTGTGTAACGGTTTTGCACCGTAATTTACGTGAACCATCGAAATGTGCGATGGGTCGACTAATTTGCATTCAATCAATCCATCACAAAACGCTATCTTTGCATCGCAATTTACTACATTTAAAACCTCTAATACAGTCATTAATTCTATTCCTGGAATCTTTACTTCCAAGTCTCCATAATTTACTGAATTTTCAGCAATCTTATCTTTAACCTTCTTTTTACTAACTACCATGTTCAATTTATCAGTTTAGAATAAATCCATGCAAACGGGATTACTAGCATAGCTACGATGATTATAACGACAGCTAATGGCAGTTCCAAAAAGAGTATTCTCTTCACTGACATGTCCCTGTATCGCTTTCCATCAATCATCGATGTGCTATCCATTTCAGTCCCTAGCCCAAACCAAATTCAATACTGGTGCTTTTTCGTTATCGCTATTGTTTTTGAATGCAATAATTTTAACATTTGCTGGAATTGTAATTTCCTTTGTAATCCACTTCTCTGCAAAAACCTTTGAATCATGCCTGACATTTCCATCTTTGTCTTTTGGCTTCCATAGCCCACAGATTTCCTTGTATCGTGTGTTCTCTGTCATCATAAGTTTATGCGCTGCTTCTTGAAATGATATTCCTTCCTCTTTAACAATTTCTTCAACCTTTTCCAAATATACTTCATATTCCATGTTTAATCACCCTTATGTCTTAGGTGTAACGAACTAAGCCAAAAAATCTTTCGTATTTCTTTATCTGTAAACTCGATATTGTTAATTTTGAGAGACACCGGTATTCTTGGTATTTCCACATTAGAATTCATATTATCATCTAAGTATTCTATAAAACGATCTTCTTCTTCAAATATCGGTAAATGTGTTGCATAATTAAATAAATGCATATCACACCATAGCCTTATTGCTACATTCCCTATCATCTTATGCTCATTAGCCTCATCGAAAGGCCTTCTATCTGCTGTTTTCATTTTCTCAATCAACTTGTCTTCCTTCACGTTCAATGTAATTCGTTTGGATTTATGATTGCTACATCGCCCACAAGAATTGTGAATCCTTTGTGTGCCTGATTACCTTCCCATAGAATCCTTGTAGCAGCGTCATTTGGAGGTTTGCCCCTCAAATCGCCCTCTTCATCCATTATCATTAGTTTCTCTACCCCATCAACCATAACAGGCAGAGTTGTTACATATGTGCATTTGCAGATATCATACAACTCTTCTAATTTGTAGAATTGTCCTTTAGGAACTATGTCTTCTATCACTTGCTGTTCTGTTTCCTCATTAATCTCTGTTCGTATAACTAATCCCATGTTCAATATCTTGGGTCGCCCCAATTCTCCATATCGATTCTGTGTTGGTTATCTGAATTTGATTGAGACCTGTCAATCATGTAATCCCAATCAATGTCCAGGTTTTCTAGTGCCTCTACAATCAACTGTGCATCCTTCTTTCCGTCTCTTTCGTTACTTTTCCCAACAAATGTATGCTCTGGTAGCGGTTCTTCTGCGTATTCCGCAACAGATTTCTTGAAATCTTTAATTTCTTTTCTAATCCTATATACTTGACTTAATAACATCTCATAATGCTTTATATCACCGTAGTTACTTTCTTCCATGTTCAATCATCTCCTTCCTCGTAGTGTCCTTTGAAAGCCTCTTTCAATTCAGCCTCATTCATGTTGAGTAACTTCTCATGCCAAAAAGCAATTTCTTCTTCTTGGCTGCCTCCTGTTCCCGATAGGCGTATGGCATCCCATAACAAGTCCAACTCTTTCTTTTGGCTTATTTGGGGTCGTCTTGAGAGTCGTAGGCTTTCCTTACCGGCTTCCCAAATTTCTTCAATCGTATCTTTCGCACGTTCCAATTTCAACCAATATTCATCGCCCTCGAATTTTCCCAATAATTCTTCGAAGACACTTTCATGATGGTCTTCAAATGCAAGTGTATTCCCCCAAGATAACGCCATTTCAGCTACTTTCAAATCCAATTCATATTCCTTATCCAATTCATATTCCTTATCCATGTTCAATTCCAAACCTCGTGTTGGGTTCTTAGCACATGAATGCAATGTCCCAATTTCACTTCTGGTATTTCCTCATTTCCTTCCAGTATAGCAACTGCATATCCCATAGATTGTTGTTGGTCTAAGCCTTTCCTCATTCCTTTCATCATAGCTCTAATAATCATGGAATATTGTAAATCAGATTCTGTCTCAATTTCTCCTTTGTATGTTACCATGTTCAATCATAATAGCAATTTGACTCCATTTTCTGGATTCATCAATCTCATAATTACCTCTAGCGGGCCGAAGGTCAATTTTCCCCCTGCGCCTTGCTTTGTTTTGTAATTGAGGCTACTTTCTTCGTTTTCACAATTAATGCAGAAGGTAAATGATAATCCCCATGGGATTACCGCCCTTTCTGCGGGATCTTTGATTCCTTGTGTTCCTCTTTGTGTTCCCCTTGGTGCTAATTCCCACCTTCGAGGTTCAGGCCATAACATATCAATAGGGAATACTCCCCACATATCTGTTGGCTTTTGAGGCCTTCTTTGTTGTAAATCGCCACCAGACCAAGATGCAAAATAAGTTGTTAGAGTTGGATATTTCCATACCTTTCTCAACATTCCACGTGGATTCTCCATCGACCAATACCTAGGATTGATTTCTTGAATCATGTCATGTATGTGATGCACTAATAATAGCGAATTTTCTGCAAACTCTGTTTTTGGAGAGTATGTGTTTTTCGCCCAATGAGTGCCACAACTAGCTACACTAAACCCTTGACAAGGGGGTGATGCTAGTATTATGTCCCAATCTCTTCCCAGGTCGTCAACGGATAATTCCATTATGTCAGCGCATATATCTGGTTCGAACTTAGGGTCAATATCTATTGTAACCACATAATGTCCTCTTTCAGCAAACGCTTTGCTCCAACCTTTTTTGCCACAACACAAATCTAACACTCTCAGTTTCTTTGTGTGCTGCTTGTATTCCGGTGCTAATTCTTTTCCTTCTGGATCTAAAATCGTCCTAATATCTGTAGCAAACTTCCAGCGACACTTCGTATGTATCCAATTACCATCTGACAATTGAATAGCTCTTGAGCCGCTTCGGATTGTTTTACCACAGCACAAACATTCCTGTTTTTGTCCTAATGTTCCGAATTCTATCATGTTCAATTGTCGACTATCACCACAGTCGCTCCCCAATCTTCTCCCAACGCTACTATCTTCGGTATGCAACCTTCACACATCCAATCTCCAAATGCGCCATCTTGCCATGTATGGGTCGTTAGGTTGTCGCAACCTCTAAAATTACATTTTGGAATCCAATCTATTCGTTGTTCAACAGGGCACCATTTCTTAATTATTACCATGTTCAATCTTTCTCTAAGGCATCTTGTATTTCATCAGTCAAAGCGACATAGGCTGTAAATGTGTTCAAACAGTTCCCGACCTTCTTCTGTATATCCAGTAGGTTCTTCGTCTGAACAAATGACATTTCCATCTTTGTCTAAACTGTAAACTTGTGCCTCCATGTCGAATAATTCAATCATACGATTGATTATTTGGTCTGCAGTCTCACAAGCAAACTGTATCTTTGTGCTATCTTCCCACAATCCGTTTGCGTCTTCTATTTGTGTTTCCATGTTCAATCAACTATCGATTCTCCCCTCATGATTTTAAATACCCATGAAGGAGGGCACCAGCCCCCGTTTTGCTCTGATTCCGGTTTTAGAATCAAGTACATCTGCATTGCACCCGTCAAAAAGTCAGCTTCACTAACATTGCTTTTGCCAACGTGCCTTTTCCTATCTCTAAGCGCCTCTTCTACTGCTTCTTTCAATTCCTTTTCCATGTTTAATATTGCAAAATCGTATCTCCCTCTGTCATTAATTTGCAGAGTTGTCCATCAAACATGAACACATAAGAGCCTACATCCATTTCCCATGGCTCAAAGAAAATCGTCGTGTCTAATGCTATGACGATTGTAATTTCATCGCCAGCCATCATGTTCACGAACTCTTCTTTGAATTCTATTTGTCTTACAATTTCACCAGTTCTTCTGTTGGGAACTTTCCATTTCCCATTGTTAATATCCTTTAAGTCAGCAAATGTGCCGACCTTCCAACATTTCTTTCCAAATTTAATGGGTTCTCCGCCATTTATTGTAACAGTGGAGTGTGATGAAATATGTTCATCAGCACTCAATCTCTTGCTCCAAGGTCTTAGAATTTCATCTACCTGATTTTTCATGTTCAATTTTCTTCATGCATAATGCTATGCACTCTTGAATAGGCCGTTATAGAATATTCTGCTCCGCATTCATCTTCGTCGCCCATTTGCCCTGTAGCCTCGCAAGTATAATCAAAATTAAACTCTAAGTTTTCTCCATCTTGACTAATTGTAGCACTATCTATATCTAATTCTACAAAACATTGCTGCCCGCATTCATCACATCTAAAGTTATAATCTACCATGTTCAATCTTTATTCAGTAACTTTTGTCCGCATGAATCGCAATACAATTCATCTAACTCGTCCACTACTTCTTTAATCACATCAGGTTTTGTTTTATCTCTGCTGAAAGTCCAATCTGCAACAGGAACCCGATCACAATACTTGTCGCCAGTTAGCATGAACTTAGCTGATTGCTCTTTATCGTCTTTCTGAAAAGTCACCCAAGTTTCCTCATAATTCAGTGATTGATAAGCTACATCTTCTGCAACTGTCACATCTATGCCCGAATTCTTGATAACATCGTCTCCTCCCCAAGACTTCATTGCAGTTACGACATATCCTCTGCTAAACATCTTTTTTATAAAATCTTCTAATCCTTCAAGTCCAAAAAATTTCAACCTTCTCATGTTCAATCGTCAAGGTCAACCACCACCTGCTCAAGTATTAAGTTTCGACACTCATACCATTCCATGTTGCTCGGTTTTCCTTCAAGCATTTCAACCACGAACTTTAATTCATCACGCAACCGCTTGACTTCTGCTCGCTCATCCATGAGTGCTTGAAGAAGAATTGGTGCGTCTGCCATCAGTTGTGCGTTTGCTTTGTTCTCCATATCCACAAAATCATGAGGCATACCGCCCCACTTAATGATAAGACCCACCCCATCGTCATCAACATGCCATTCTCCTTCTGTATGTCCTTCGTATTTGTCTGTGTCAATCATTCAATCACTTCCTGTCTTACAAACTTTACAACTGTATCACTAAAACGCCATTCAAATGATTCGCCATCATCCAATAGTTGTTTAAACAAATCAATATCATGTTCAGTAATTGGTATTGTTATTCTTCTCATTCGTTTTGCCTCCATGTTCAATTTGTTCCAAATCCCCCTAGTGCATCCATCACAATTTGCAATCCTTGAACTGCCTTATTTTCGACTTCTATTGAGTCTCCATTGTGTTTTATGTATGCTTCTTTGAATAATTCTAAATCTAATTTTTCTTTCAAGTGTTCATAGATTTGTTTCTCTTTCTTTCGAGAACGCCTCTTCCTTTCATCTATTGTCAGCCTAGCACCTGCAGAGGCTTTGCCTAATACAAACGCTTCTGTCATCCAACCGTAGCCATCGCCATTGGTATGCCAACTCAATTCTGTTTCATTTACTCTAATGTAAATTCCTTTTCCTTTTTGGTAATCGACTTTTACTGCAGCGTATTTTCCTCGAACAACTCTTAATGTGTCTGTGCCAGGAACCTTTTCTTCTACATCTCCAATCTTGATTACCATTCGATTTTTGCCATCCATGTATTCTCTTTCTTTCAAATCATACTCTCTTTCCATGTTCAATCTTCCCACAAGTAACCTTGTAGTTTAATTAGCGGTTTGGCTTCTATCTTCATGCCTTCAAAAGTTCCATCGTAACGGCAATCAATTGTCCAACTCCCACCTTCATGCTCTGTTATAGCTTCTGAAAGTGAATCGCCGGCTCTATCATACCATTCGCTAGTTTCTTCGTCATAATTGTCATATTTGTCTTTCATAATATCTAAAGCGAATTTCACAGGATCGGGTCTTTCTGCCTCCCTGTAAACAAACACTTCTCCATCATGCATATCATAACCAAAAATTATCCAATCTTCATCCATGTTCAATCTTTTCTTATTGCTTCAAACAATCGCCCAAAACAATTTTCGCTCAATTCTTCTATTTGGCCCGCAGGGTCAACCCAGTCTTCCCATATGGTTATCGCTAAATCTTCAATATCCATAGAATCTACATAGTGTTCTGAAACTATGTAAGTCTCGGTAGCGACTATATCAGCCCATATCTTGCCAACCACGGTACCTTCAAAGTCGCTATAGGTCATCCCGTTCTCTACTGCCTCCATTATTTTGTCAATCCAAAATCCGTGAGGCAATCCAAAACTTCGGTAAAGCGACCTCACCCAGTTCAAATCTACATCAAATCCCCAAGAAGTATGCCCAGTTATACCGGTAGTCAAAAGTTCTTGAATTTCTGGATAAACATCATCCATCATATTCCGCCATTCTTCATCTCCAAGCCTTCTCACTAGCTCAGGTACTTCTTCACATCTATCATAGAAGAAATCGTAATCTAATTTGTTTCTATCTACCTTGAAATAAATTGTCGTCGGCCCATTTCCCATCCATTTTTTCAAATTGCCTAAGTCGGCATCCTCAAATTTTTGAGGGGTTTGATTTGTAAATATAGGCTCATACCAAACTGTACTAGCGTCTATTAGACTAACCTTCATTTCCCATTCATTGTGACATACAATTGAATAATTTTCACTATAACCATCAGCATATACATATGCCAAAGGCACATATTTTCTTTTCTTCAATCTCAATGGATTGATTTCTATATGATTAGGCAACTTTTCGTCTATGCTAATCTGTAGTTTTTTCCTGTGCCCCAGCAATATTGCTTTCATACCTGCTTTCTCGTTACTGCTAAGACCCAACCGAAAAGTCGACACAACTACAAAATCATCTTCATAGTTTTCGACTTTGGTTGCTGCCTTCGCTAATTCTGAGTCTAGTTTGCAGTCATACTTTAACATACGACTTTCAGTTCTTTCCTCAAGAAAATTAATGTGTAGGTCTTTTTTTTCAACCTTCTTCCAGCATTCAGGACCAAATCCTCTTCGCTTGTGTTCGTGAATCGTCAATTTTCTGCCACATGTAATACACTTATCATGTAGTATAGATTTCATGTTCAATATCTTTCACTAATGTTTTCGGCTACCCAGTGCCCAATACCATTACCGTTTTTGTCACTTACTAGACCACCAAAACCTTCTTTTGGCCTCTTTCCTTCTTCCAAATCGCTCCAAGCCACCTTGATTTTATCAATAAGCTCTAGCAATATCCTTTCTGTTTCTGGAACAGGCGTTCCATCAAACGCTGCATTATCTATCTGAAACTGTATCCTTATCTGCGCCATGTTTAATCTTCTTTTACATCTTCAAAGAACATAAAGCCAGGTCCGTTTCCTTCTTGGTCCCGAGAAACAACCATTTGGTGTGTTTCTCCATCTTTTTCCACTATGAAAACAGGCCATGAGTCTATTCCCTCATCGTCCATTTTGAATCCAACAATTTTGAATCCAACCATCTGTTTGTAATACTCCTCTAAGTTAAAGCCCATGTTCAATCATTTCCTTTATACCAATGGCTTGCGTAGCGGTGCCCTTGTTCGTGCAATTCTTTTGCACAAGTCGTTGCATTGTGAAATCCTAAGTTTTTCCACCACGACATTCCTAGCATCGGTCTTGGAACGCAAGTGCCACAAGGACAACCTGTGTTCAAGTGTATGCCTGCGACTTCATGTTGCTCGTAAAGAAACTTCACAAGTTCTTTCACATCTTTGAGTTCCCCATTTTGGAACATTTCATATTGCTCTTTTACTTCATGCCATTCCATGTTTAATACAATCAAATATGCCATCGCCACCTTAACCTCTTTGAGTCATTCGGTCAATACTCATGTTCAATCGCCTATACCAAACCGGTCCAATTCTGTTTGAAGAACCGTTCTCGCTCGATATCGGTTTACATATCCAGTAATGTGTTTCGATGTAGTTGAAGAGAAATATTGATCTGTTTTGAAGAATCCATATTCGTCTTCACCTGCAACTGGAGTCTTATACGAAAATAATATCCTAACTCCGTTTTTGTAAACTACTTCTCTTTTGTTTCCTTTCGTTGTAACCTCGTTATAGTGCGTTAGAAAGTTAATGCAATCTATTTCTCTTGCAGTACACTCGCCCCAAGGCACATGTATCCTACCTGTAGCTTCTAAAATAACTCTCTTGAGTTTATCATCCATGTTTAATTAGTCAAGTGATTCTAAGTCTCGCACGAAAAAACATGGATTTTTTCTAAATATCCATCTTTCCGGTTCGTCAAGTTTCACAACATACCGAATGATGCGATTTAGTTCATTTTCTTTCCTTAGTACTGTGCCTTCTCCAAAAACTGTATTTACACGTTTTCCGATGTAATTCATGTTAAATCAAAGGACTTCGACTTCCTTTGGAAAATTATGACCCTCCCCTATTCTGTGAAGGGTTTCTTTTCTATCTCTTCTATTATCTCCAATCGCCCATGCATATACATGGTTTCCTGGATGCCTAATCTTAGGCAATGACTTTTTTGCCCGAATGCAAAATTCTTTCCATGTCTCGCTACCTTCTTTAGCTGGAACTCCAGTATCTAGCACTTTTTGGTAAGCATAACTTTCGCCTTTGTCTGCGACTATTTTTCGCCAAGTCCTATCGGGAATTATATTTCCGTCAAAACCACTAACTTTGGTTCTTTTTGTTGTCCTACCAAGATAATTTCCATTATGTGCTTGATAAATTGTACCTACGTGTCCAGGCATTACTATTTCTCCACCAGAATTTACCCTCACTAATGGATCCGATGTAGCCATAACCGAATCAACCATTGATGTCTTCTCAGATTCAAGAAGTAAACCAAATGATTTCTTCAAAAACCATGTTTCACCGTTAGCTGGCACATCATCTAGTAATACAAATCGACCTAAATCAACTCCCTGTTCTGGTCTGCATTTCAACCAATAAGGAATAACATTCTGCGACATTGGTACTGAAAAACCTGCAACTCCGCACAGTTCATGCTCCCCATTAGAGTTATCTCGAAATAATCCGATATCAAGCCTAGAAGCCACGTAAGACTTGCTGTAATGATGCTTCACTACGAAATCTTTAGCCTCAAACTTGTCAACTATCTTTGCAAAATATCCATCGCCATTAATGTCAATAGGCTCACCTATTGGCCTATAACTCGAACGATGCGTTCTCCATCTTTGACAGCCTTCAATTTCTATCATGTTCAATTTTGTTCTTTGTCAATTACTGCTTGTATTCTTTCTGCGTAATCGTAATCACACCATAACCCAGGGCAGGGAAGTTTTTCTTCACTTTCTATGTAAATCCACTTCATCAACCTGCTTCCTAAGCTGGCATAATATTCGCGTAGCCACTTATCTGATTTGTTAACCATTTCTTTTTCATATTTCAGAATCAGTTTTTTCAGTTCATCTTTTGTCAATGACCGATCCACCCATTCTCCTCCGACCATGCCTACGCAAACTTTGTAAGTCTTGAGATAGTCTGCTATGAGTTCCCCAAATGATTCTTCCATTGCTTCTGCTTCAGAGCCACCTTTAGCCCAATATATTGCGTTTGAAAGCGAATCCCAAACATAATGCGACAACGAATTAGCATCATTGTTAAACTCATCAATTGCGCCCATCAGGAAACCCCCTTTCCAAACAGTAAAAGGCTTACTAAACCATCTATCAAACCAGGCTCCGATATGTTTGCCTCCGTCGATTTCGTACAATGCATCTTGCATGTATTCAACTCGATTCATATTCATTTCCGTCAGTACATTTTGCATGTATTTTTCGCTATGCAAAATCTTATCCGTCTTCTTTACCTTGAAGTGTTCTCCATTTACCATGTTCAATTTTTGCATGTGTAGCAGTCATCATCGATGCCGTAGAATTCTTCACATACCTCGCAATTATAAAATTCGACAAAATATACATCAATAACTGATTCTTTTTCGTCGTCTAGATGTTGAGAGGCTATACTTTCAAGTGCCTCTAAATCCTTTTCAAATTCTATTCTTGATTCATCATCATAGAATGCGTCAAAATCTCGACATCCGAAACCGAATCCTGAACCGTCATATTCCCATGTATTTCTGATTTTAGATTCAATTATTTCTGGGTCGTGCCCTGCATCGATTACTTTCTGCCAATTCCAATCTACACAAAGTCTCCTGTGCAATTCTTTTTCTTTCTTGTTCATGTTCAATATAATCAACACCAGGGTTTCAAACCCAAAGCGCATTTCCATTTGATGATGCGGCTCTTACTGCTGCTGCTGCTGCACTAGGAGAGTTGAAAGTTACATTGGTTATGAAAACCAACTTGTTGCCATCTTCCTCTAAGACTCCTTCATCAATCAATTTCTTTCTAGATTCTACTTGGCTCCTTCTCCAAGATGGTCTCGGCTCATTGTTAGCTGTTGAACCAGCTAAAACAACGAACTTGTTATCTTCGAGCTTTCGCCCAAAGGCTTCGACTCCGTTCTTCAATTTCAACTTCAAAACTTCTCTATCGAATGTTTCTTCCGTCAACCAATTTCCGCTTCTATTGCACATTCTAAGCACTTGCAATCCAATTCCTTTCCATGCTTGTGAAAATACTACTGATATTGATGCTTGCCTAGATGCTCCGCCTGCTCTTTGATTAGGACCTGTAAAATCAAGCCTACCTCTAAAGAATACTAAATGCGATGCTCTAGGAAATATTGTATCATGCCAATAATAGTTCGAAGTGTACCCAGGTATTAACATAACAACTGTTTCTGCAATACCTGATTTCACCGACTTCCATGCCTTTTCAACCCAATCTTTGATTGTGGTTTTATCTTCTTGCCTCACGTAAGGTGGATTACACCAAACCTTACCTTTCCAATCTTGTTCCAAGGAATTTACTTCTTTGTCATAAAATTTTTCGGTCAAGGCGTTTTCTTTACTAGCTGCAGCATCAAGTGTGAATGGTCCGAACTTCTCATCTAACGATCTAAATACCGCTTCCGGCGTTCTGAAATCATTTTTGTCACTCAATGGCATCTTGTTATTTTTATTCCAATTCTGAAAATCTCTTCTTCTTTCTTCCTCTTCATCGTCCTTTACCATGTTCAATCAGCACCAAACCTCTCTTTAATGCCTATTCTCAAATTGCTCATCCCTTCGCTATTTTCATCTTCAATCCATCTAATCATGTGGCTTAACCTTTCACCATCAAGCATATCAATCAAAGAAAGGATTTCCTCATCGGTTAATTTACCGTCTTTCCATCTCTCATAAAGAATCTCAACATCATCTTCATCTTCAAACAATTGCTCTAAATTAGAATCGGCACCAGCCGCAGACCACCAATTATCACAAATCTTTCTATCACACGGCTCGTAAATCTCCCAGCCTTGCCCATAAGGACCAGCCCTCTTTCTTAACTCATCAACAAATTTGTCTGCTGCCTTCACTGTATTGAAAACAAAGGTGTTGGAATAGTATTGATTACCATTCTCAACCAAAACAGTCCAAATTCCATCTGTAACGATGTTATGGGTCCTGTGTGCCTTCAACCAAGCGTGGGCTTTTCGTAGCTTGTCTGCCCTATCTGCCCACAATAAGTCTGATTCGTAATCATTCAATACCGTAGTTCCATCAGCGTATTCTTTTGTTTTTTCAATACAATTTTCTAACGCTTCTTCTAAACTACAATCTGCTAAATCTTCGCATCCATACGCAAGTTCTTCAACGATATTCAATACATCATCAAATGAATTGACATTTGCAGGTTTGTAATCCCACTCTGTACTATCTGTCTTTATCTTTACTTCCTTGTCCATGTTCAATTACTTTTTTGAATGTTCTTTGTTTCCCATTCCAAACACAATTTGCATATGCATTTTTCTCGATGGGGTTTCAAACCTCTTTTGATTCTCGCATGATACGACTCATACATGTAATTTTCATTCATGTTAAATCACCATCTTACCGATCTACGACCAAGCTCATACATCATGTAGTAAATCCTCTCTTCCTCTTCGGTTATTCCAGCCATGATGTATTGTTCCTGTAAAAATAGTTTGAATTCTTCTAGTGTCATTTTTCTCATTCTATCAAATCCTTATTTCAGTTAGTAACTGTTTGCAGCCTGTTGCTGCACAAGTAAATATTCTCCTTGCGTATTCTTCTTGTCTCCCATTTGGAAGAACATCAATATCATCTATATCCTCTACGTGAACAAACCAAACTTTTCCGTGGTGAGCGCAGATTAGAGGATACCATAGTTTTTGAAATTCGTATCTCTTTCCCGTTGACATGTTCAATTTACTTCCAATGGTTCTGTATTTCCATTTGTTTCGAAGTGTTCAAACGCTCTTTTGTAAAGTGCGTTTATGTTTTCATCACTCGATGATAAAAAGTATTCAATCAATGGGTGTCCAAACATATTCATCACTCCACTCATTTGAACTCGATAATATTCGCCCCATATCTCTTTTGTAATCTGGTAAGGAGGCTTTAACAAATTATGCACCCCTCGCCTTTGTTAATTTGCTCACTACATTCTTTACAGTAAGCCCATAATCCAAAGTCACCGTCACTCCAACACCAATACTCGTTTTCTTCATGTATTGTGTTGTCTGTGAGCCATTCTTCGATTTCATCAACGGTATCGACAAGGTATTCGTACTCAAATTCATCACCTGGAGTCTCGCTCGGTAGTTCAACCGGTTCTCTCCAAACCCAACCCAGTTCCTCTGCGAATCGGATGATTCGACAACTGTTGTAGTAGTGCCCAAACGCTCCATCAAAATAACATCCAACTTCATATTTCTTTTTTTCCATGTTCAATCGTACATTTCTTTCAACCAAATGTCACTTACATTGTATTTTTTCTCGGTGTACCCGTCTTCATCATGCGTGATGAGGACTCCTTGGCCTTGAGTGCCTACTGAAACAAACTCAACAAGACATTCTGGTGAACAAAAATACCATTCTTGTGTTTTTCTTGCGTTGTTTATGCTTCTTGTTTGTATTCTCACAGGCCTACATGTTGCCCAATCTTTTACCTCTTTACATTGACGGCATGATGGCCCCCAAAATCTTCCGTTTTCATCCGGTTTTATTCTTCCACCCATGTTCAATTGAGTTCTTTTTGTAGTTCTCCAATCTTTTCCTTGTATAGTTTCCTTGCCATACCCGCAGACATGCCACACCAGCCTTCAATATACTCTTCTTTTTTATGGCAATAGATATCAACTACACATTTCAATTCATTACTGTGCCTATACCAAATTACCTCTTTTGTTCCGATAAGTCCACTCTCATTTCCCATGTTCAATTGATGTAAACTTCAAGTTCTCTAGTGGAACTCTTGATACATTCTTTTGCTTTGTTTAGTAACTTCAAATTCTGATGGTCGGTCCAATTTGTACTTGTCCAGCGTTTTTCTAGCATTTTTGCTAATCCGTCTGGATCTCCTTCATACTCATTGTAAACCTCATTGTCCTTCTTCAATTCCCAAGCATTGTGAATACCTCGGATTTCAGTAGCTTTACCACCTTCCAATTGTAGTACTTTTGTAAAATCTTTCAATGACATTCCGTGAAACGGATAGTCTTCATCTTTCAATCGCATTGACAGAAACTCCTGATTCCTTTGATTCATGATGTTATTCAGTTTGCTACCGCATCGAATAAATCTACCATGCGTGGTATCAAAGATTGCGAACATTTTCGCATTCAATCTCCAGCTAGTAGCATCAACCGATTTGGCACCCAGCAAAGCCGCTAAAGGTGCTGCATTCATACCGCCTGCCCCTAACAAAAACACTTCTTGCCTGTCTAAGTCCGGCATGATTTCAAATATCCTTTCCCAAATCACATTTCTCGGAATAACAGAGGCTTTTTGGCCTCTTAGTTTACCATTTTTTATTCTCCCCATTACTGGAACTGTCGACTGAGATAAATTAGAACCAACTGCAACCATTTTTTCACTATTCAAACCATACATGTCTCTGTGATTAAATATCTCCTCGACAGTTTGCCCGTGTAATACAGGTATTGTTTGCTTAATCTGTGATTGCATTCGGTCATACCATTCAACGCTAATCATTTGCCGCCGAATAACCTCATTCTTTTTCATATCAACTCCAGTGGGAATCGGAAAATCAGCAGACATAATCGTGTCATGCCTTCCAAACCCAATTCGTTTGTGATTGTTAATCAGTTCATCTACATCAAAAGTTTCAGCTAGTTCCGGTTGCCCTAAGAACTGGAAACCTCCAGAATCTTTTGCAACCTTTGTTTTTGCTTCAAACGTGTCCTCGTGCCAGTCATCGGGTAAATCCCCTCTAACTGTTACTAGAACTGCGTCATTGATTTTGTCTATCTTTACTTTCGATTTCTCTATCATATCAATATCTTCTGACATATAGTTCAACATGTTCAATCTTGCTCATCGGCTAATTCCCAACAGTAACAAGGAGATCCAAATACTTCGATTTTTTCTCCATCAATCGTTTCTGCTTCGCATAATTGCCAGATTATTTCCGGTGAGAAAATTCCGTATTCAGTCCTAACGAATCCGTCTTCTTCTTCATCGTCTTCAAAGTTATCATCATCAAATTTACAATTTTGTTCATCATAAATCCAAAGTTCATGCTCTTGATTTTCTTCGTTGAACTTCAATTCCCATTTATCGCCAGCACCAATCTTAAAATATTCGTCTTGTTCAGGCAACCATGCTTTTACTTGTTCAACGGTAAATGCAGGACATTCCCAACCGTTCCAAGTGTTATATCTTGTTCTTTCTTCATCTTTTGCCCTGTTGATGTAACCTTCTAGTTCACCACCAGCGCAATGTATCATTACTTTACGATATTTTCCTTGTAGTATAATTTTTTCTCGTTTTCCCATGTTTAATCATATGTTGCTCTAATCGAGGATGCCATAATTTTCATAATATCTTCATCAGAAAAACCATTCTCGTGATTCCATTTTCTAGCTAATTTATCAGCCCTCTCATTTGCAAGAACCATGTCAATTTCGCCCTTTTTGTTTGTAAAGTGTTCAAACATCGCCAAATACCAAGGTGCTTGTAACTTACCCGGATTACCTATCATTGGATAATAACCTGGTTTGTTTTCCTTTACGATGCACCAAATAATTCCATGCTCATTGGAAACGTGTCCATTCCAAGCAATCCATCTTTCGGCTTGTTCCGTAATTTCATTCAATTGGCCGTATCTTTTTTCAAGGTCAATGTAATCAACTCCTTCATCCATTTCATTAAGCCTTTTTCCAAATTCTTTTCCATCAACTCTGTCTTCCTTACCCATGTTAAATTCATTCTATGAAGAATTTGTTTCGGTCTTGCCGGTAAACGGTTGATGAACCGTTTTCAGTGATAACCGTACAAATTTTTCCTTCATCGTGAAAATCAATCATGCTTTGAATTTCACGATTGTAGTTTTCTTTACCATCGCAAGTCACTAACGACCAATCGCCCTCTGCATAATTTAGTGTCTGCAGTTTTATTGGATTGACCCATACTCCATAGTAAGGAGCATCTTGTCTTGTATCAAATTGTAGCCAACCTTCTTTTGCTCGATTGTCTGCAAAATCAATAACATATCTTTCTTCTTCATTATGATATGAGTCAAGGAAAGCCCTTTGGATTTTCCTTCCTTCTTTTGGGATAATGTTTCCATTATCACCCATAACCCCAACATCTTTCTTTTCAGACTTCTCAAATAACTTCTCCAAAAATACATTTATCTCCATGTTCAATCATTGTACCTCCAATTCCCTAATACTCATTGCGTGATGTTCATTTCCTGAAAACACCACACCGTCTGTGTCGCACTTGCAACCAGGGCAATGTTTTGTGTTGTGTAATACATCAAAAAACCAGTCTGCATCAGCACCTGTTGGTATTTTTCCATGATAATTCCATTCGTAAAATTGCCTATCTCTAGGGTCTTTACTATTACCGTGATAACGCATCAATTGTTTCCATTGGTTTTCAAGATGCCATGCTAAATGCTTCCTAGCTTTCTTTAGACTGGAAAATATCTCTACATTATTTCCTTCGTAATGTTCTTCTTCAACTACAAATACTGTTTTTCCCATGTTTAATTATTGCAACCAAGCGTTTGCTAATATGTCATAACAACCTCTATCGAATTCCCACGTAGTTGTTGCGTAATCAAATGCCCAAAGAACTGTCTCTTTGCACATATCAATTCCATCTTCGTAGTCACTCACTAGCTGCTTTGCAACGAATATTGAGTAAGTCCAATCTTTGAAACCCGTTAGATCCATAAATGTTACAGCATCTAATTTCCCAATATCTAATTTCCTAATTTCCTCTATTGTTTTACAACCATTTCTCATGTTTAATTCTATCTTTGCCACAATATACCTGTGTGCTTGTAATCACATTTGTTGCATTCGCTGGTTCCAAACAGGACCGAACCTGTGCTATCATGTCTTCTTGTATGACTTAATTTACCATCACATTTGCTACAATCGTTTTTATCCATGTTAAATTCACTTAGTTATGCCATCGCTACCCTAAGCTTTCTAGTTGTAAAGCAATTCAAGCCTTCAACAGATTTCGTATGTGATTTTTCCAGTATGAGTCTAATTTATCTATTAGATCTCTCATTTCTTCTGCTGTCTTTACAACAGGTTCCGCCCAAGGGTCCGCATGTGATTCATGGTCCTTCAACGGAAATTTTTTGTAAAGTATTTCACATACAATGTCAAAATACTCATTGTGACTCCATGTATCATGAAGAATTTTATCCCAATATTCTTTCCATTTTGCCGGATTGCTAGGTTTTTCCCAGCGAAACCGGTTATAATCTTCGGCCATGAATCTGACTATGGCGTGAGGGTCTATTTCATGTATTCCAAACTCGCCCTCGTCAATCCTATCGTTCATTTCTTCTAGGATGTTAGACTCAATATCAACCAAAGCCTTGCCGTCTGTTTCATCAACTACTTCTTTGAAAGCATTAATTAGCCTTCTTTGTTGTTTTTGTTCATTGGGTGTTTCATCAGCATGAGGGTAAAAAATCTCCCAAGTCTGCTGATTCATCAAATAAATCATTCTTAGTTCATTGTAACTACCTGCACCATACATTTTTTTCAAATCTGGATATGTGGGCATTTCTACACAAATATGATCTGCCCAATTATCGGTTTCTGCTTCTGAGTGTTTTCCACCTTCGATTACAATTTTCAGTTCAACTATTTCCTTATCTAAATCTTCCATGTTCAATCAAATCCCATTAGTAATTTCAACCACTTAGGGATTATGCTACTGAATAAATCAGAAATCAATGGCGGGTGTCGGCGTGTTTTCTACATACGGTGCCGTTCAAGTGATTTTCACTTGGTACAACATCATCGCTTAACCCGCCATTGATTCCTTCTTCATCGCAAATTTCGCAATATCCTCTTGTCATGTTTAATTTAATCCCATTAGTAATTTCAACCACTTAGGGATTATGCTACTGAATAAATCAGAAATCAATTTTATCCCCTGTAAGGCATCCATTGTTGGGCCTCATCGGACCATACCATATAATCCCCATTCCAGATAATAAACCACTGGCCGTTCATTTGGAACGGTTCGTTTTGCATCTCACCTGGGTTAGAAAATTGTCTTGGTACTTCTTGAGACATACTGACATGCCTTGGAGATACTGGTTGCATAATTGGCACCCAGCACCAAACTGTTACTACAAGAGCACCCATCCAAAATGCAGGCGTGTGCATAAATCCGGGTATGTCAAAACCCTCAATTTCGTATTCGTTCCACCGTCCATAGGCATAAATTATCCCAAACAGTATGATAAAAATTCCGAGTAGTCTCCTCAACACTGCGCCTATCATCATACCACCCGATGAGATTCGTCCTCATCAAAGTGTCCCTGATACTCTAAGTTATCGCCATTAATCACGAAATGTTGTTTTCCATAAAACTTGATGAATTGGGTAATTGCGGCTTGCCTTGGGGCATAATTCGCTCCCAATTTATCAAAAACAATATCGTATGCCTGCCCTTTGGTAAGTTTCTTTATTTTCCTCTCTTCGCAATACTTTGCAACTATCTTAGGTATTTTGTTTCTCAATTTTTCTTGATTATTATCATTTTTACTCATGTTAAATTAGGGAGCCAAGAGACCGAACCCAAAAAACGCCGGAGATAGAGGAATAACGACAAAAAGGTACTCTTGACTCAACACTCCGATATCTATCTAGCATATAACCATGACTTCATCGAAACCAAAAAAAAACGGGACTTTGAAAATGCAGGCGTAAATATCGCCTACACCATTCAAAGTCCCGTACATGTGTCAAACCATGGTATGTTCAATCATTGTTAAATATCTATTTAAAGAGACTGCTCAGACTCTCTTTTTCTTCGCTAAATATTTCCTTGAGGGCCAATTCCGCATTCCATAAACCTATCACGTTTTGAACCAATTCATATCCAGATGGCACATCATCCCATGCGCCATTTTTCCATTCATCGAGTCTTCCGTCACTATTCACATCAATGCGTTCACCCAAATGGTGCTTCGCAAGTAGTAGAGTCGCTGTAACTAATCCATCATATTCCTTTCTATTTGTCTTGCAGAAATTGAAAACTAAATCTTGGTCTTCTCTCCAAGATACTTGTTCATTCTTTCTTTCCAAGTAAAATGTTTCGTGACCGCCTTCAAATCTGATTTTTACCTCGTCGATTTCTGGTGGATTCCACCATTTTGCTTCATCACCACTATAATACTCAATTTTAGCCCTTTCTAAGATTGGACTATCAACAATCAATGCTTTCGCATCAGTTGTAAATTTATTCCATATCTCTTCTTCTACTTCCTTATCCCTTTCCATATACCAATAGTGTGTATATCCCATGTTTAATTTACCTTAACTTGCTAACTTCGTCCAGGGCCTCATCATTCTTTCGAACTTAGATTCATATCATTGTGTCCCTATGTCTTTTATTGCTTCGCTAGAAGGCCATGTAGGTTCCAAAAGTGCGGGCTGCGATCACCTCCACTAACTGCCCCGATGTATGACATGCGTCACCGCATATCAGCTCCCATCACTTTCCTACAATTTTACGATTAAAACCGAATCCTACTCGCCATCGTGTCAAATAAGTCCACGCAATAGGAGCGAGTGCATTAATCCTTTTTTTTGCTCCCAATTACTTCTTACGAACGCACTCGAACTTCTCTGCAATCAACAGAGAATAGTTGCGTGGTTTCATTTCAACCGTCTTTTGTTCAATCTTTCATGTTCAATATTCTAAGCCACAGGGGGCTTAGGGTATTTGGTTCAATCTTGCTCGTCCCAAGCTTTGATTTCATCACTGTTATTTTCGCATTCTTTATCTTCATAGTAACCTTCTGCTTCGACTCCTAAGAAGTCTAAGTGCCGCCCTATCATGATGCCTATCGCATCAATTAAGGCCAACATCTCATTCGTGTGGTCGTGCATGCATGATACATCTTTTCTTATTTCAGAAAGTGAATAGATTACATATGCTAATACGATAATTCCAATAAATCCTAAATCATTCAGTTGTATATCTAATACCATGTTCAATTGAAGTCGATTACTATGTTATTTCTGTCGTATTTGCCTTTATGTGACAAAGCTTTCTCAAACTTCTTCTCGTATAGTTCTGGATTTTCTTTGAAAAGACAAAATATGCATTCATCGATGATGCAATGATTTACACAAGGGCCACCGTTCTCATCATAGTGAAATTGTGGTTCTTTGCTTGGAATACCAAACTCTGGCTCACTGTATGTTTTGCCATCAGCCCACACCCATTCAGTTTTTATTTTGTAAATTCCACAACAATAACCGTCTGAACATTGTGTGCATTTCCAATATTTTTCCCCATTGTCTCGACTTATCAAAACCAAATTCTTCAAATTTTCATATCTTTTTCGATATTTTGGTCTTCTAACCATGTTCAATTTGTCAACAATTTTTTGGGAACTTCTTGTACAACCTTCGTCGCCAAAGAGACTACAGTCGCCCTTTTACCGTTATGTGATAAAACCTCAACTAGTTCATCTTGCATCAATGAACCTATTGAATCTACCACCCTCAATATATCCCCCATCCTAATTGTATCTTCTAACCATACAAACGGTACATTCCAGTCTGTCATGTTTAATTTTCAAAAGTTTGAAAGGTTGAGCTTTAAGTTTGATTTCTTGGACTTGGACTTAGGCTTTCGCTTTTTACTCCATTTCAATACTTCAAACTCTGTGGCTTCACAAGTGTAGGCAGACCTTTGAGATACTGCCACCTCTACATTCTTGTATGTACCAAATTCCCTTGGCAACTCAATTCCTTGAGGGTGTTCTACCTTGATTCTTTCCATCACTTCTTCTTTCAAATCTTCTATATCCTTCTTCATTTTATTGTGCGTATCCATCATTTCTCGAAGCATTTTCAAATCTTCGATTAGCACACTTAATTCTTGAAATTCACCATATTCTAGTTTACTTTCCATGTTTAATTTTACCAGATTTTGTATTCTTTCTCTGGGTCTAAATTTCGTGGCAGAATAAATTCTTCGTCATCTTCTGCTAAACTCTTAATAAACTTCCAAACTTTATCTGCTAACTCCTCTGGCAATGCTATTTCTTGCAATGCCCCATTAGATCTATCTACGAATACTCCCCATGTATTTACTTCCATGTTTAATTCTAATTAAATGGTGCAAGTTTACACCCATTATGGCACAATTCGCCTATTTTTCTTTCACAATGACAAAAAGGACAGTCTTCATATTCTGACCGCCCCCTATCATTGAGTTGTGTTGCCGCAGAGCTTCCGCAATGCGTACACGCTCCGGACATATCTGTTGTTGTGTGGTCGCAACCGTTGTCAATTGACGTGACGATGTGTTTTACCTGAACACTTACACCCCAACTGCAATTATTACACTCATAGTAATATGCATCTCTATCATGATTCGCTTCTACTTCACCGCCGCAATCGGGGCAAGGATAGTTAGTCAAATCAGCGGATAGTTCATCTCCAACTTTCAGTTTATTATAATCCATGTTCAATTCTTGTTCTTTTTTCCACTCTGCATGAACCTCAACCCATGCGTGTGTTATTTGTTCTGCTAACCAATCCCCTGTTGCGTCTATGAATTCGTCTGTAGACTCTTCTGCATCATATATTTCTTTTTTTATTATTGAATGCAACGCATCCGTAAATGCATGAGGGTGGTCGGCACAATCTAATATTTGCCCAATCACTTCAAGATTTTCTTCGTACACTGCCAAACTACACATTTCTTGTATGTAGTGGTTACTTATATTTCTTGACAAGTAGTGTAGAAGTTCATATCCATCTTGAAAAGGGTTTTCTATACCGTTATATTCCATCCCTACAATTGCATCTTCATGCATTCCAGTTCCAAGATTCAATTTGATGCTCTCAACAAATTCTGCATCATTAACAAATCCATTTTCTAGCCAATCTTCTTTTCCGCCTCGATAGTAAAATTTAGCAGGCATTTGTTCTATCACAAAATCCCCGTCCTTAACCATCGCTGATTCAAATAAATTGTAAGGCAGATGATATCTTGCTTCGTGAGAATTCGCAGGCCTGTAGTAATTTAGCCCTGTGCGACTCCCCTTTGCGATATACCAGTCATTTATTACTGCCATATTTCCGTTTTCATCTTGCATAAATGTGAGCCCATACTTGTGTCGTTTCGCAAGTGGGTTGACATTCTCATCAAATGGCCTACATTCTACATCTACTTCCTTGAACCATAGATGATTTGCATCGTGAGTATCGCTCCCGTATTCATGGACTTGCATAATCACAGTCTCAGCATTCTGTTCCATTCCAAGTTTAGAGGCTAATATTGACAAATCTTCATCATCTTCGTCAGTTAGCTTCAATCTTGAAGGAAATATTACTGGCACTACCAAGTATTTGCTTTTTTTTGGTTTATTAGCTAAATGCTTATGCCAACATTCAGGGCCATAACCCCGTTCTTTGCTTACTTTTGATTTTAGTTCTTTTTTGCATAATTTACAATTATCAAACATGTTCAATTATTCAAATAGGAAGTGATATTTCTTTTTGCCATCAGGCCCAATATCCTCTTTATCCCATTTACCTTCCTTAATTTCTTCTCTTAGTATCCGTCGTGAACTCCAACGGTCTCCCGAATGTTTTTTTTCGTCTAGTCCAGGATAACCCCTTTCCAAAATGTCTATTCCAGACATACCAAATATTCTAATTGGTATGCAATCAATTTTTGGAGTCCCTATATCATAGATTTCAAAAAACTTTGAAACTGCTTCTTCAACCAAACTTTCATATTTCGGCCAGTGCATCTTTACTTTTCCAGTCCTCACATCGCTAGCTAAATCCGCAAGCAATTCAAGCATATCGTTGTATGCCTTGTGAGACCATCTAATACGGAATTGTCCTACTTCATGATATTTCATTCCACGAAGCGATGTTTCTGCATCTAACAATTTACCTGCTTTTGTAGTTTCATAGTTCCAAGTCAGTCTTGACCTACCCCCTACTGAATTCATCATGTCATTTGCTCTATCTTTTGCCCATTCTTTCGGCACTATACATCCTTCTTCCATTTTATCTGTCGTAACGCAAAGTTTCATCTCACTCTTCATTTTAACTAAAATGAGATTTACTTTGCTAAGTATATCTTTTCTCTTTTCTTCAAAAATATCTTCCATACTTCCCATGTTAAATTTTCTATAACTCATAATTCCATTCTTCCGTTTCGAAATCGCTGGAATGTATTTCTATTTCATTGTACGAAATCCATTCAAATACTGTTGCTGTAATTCCATCAAAGTAGCAATCCACAATATGTTGCAAAGGATCTTCTTTGAATTGTCCTTCACTGAATTCATAGCAATTACTTGCGTATTCAGATATTCCTTCAATTGTATTATCCTCCATGCAATCAACTACTCCTGATAATCTTTCTTGTATGGTTTGCTTTTCCTCTTTTGTAAATCTTCTTTCTTGACCGTAAACATACCACTCGTAACATGACTCTACCAAGTCTGTTTCTTTGATTTTAGATAAAGCGACACCGTAGTTGGTGTTCTCTTCTAAAAACATCTTAACCTTGTTTTGACTAGTATATTCGTCTTGAGGCAAATAGCCCGCATCATGAAGAGTTTTGAAATCATATTCCAACGAATCGCTTTCGTCATTCGCACTTGCAAATTTTGGAACACTATTCAATTCATCACCCCAATGACCCAATCTCTGATACAAGTAGGTCAAAATGCCGATAAATAAACTTCCATGGCCTAATCCATTCTTTGCTCCATGCGATGCTTCTAAATGAAAGCAAACGATGTGTGCCATTTCGTGAATAGCACAATTTCTATCTGCTTCCATCCTATACTCTATTTTACAGCCTTCTTGTAAAACCCCTACGCCTCTATATGCTCTGCCAAGATAATTTTCTTTTACATCTTGGAAAAAATAATACCGAGGCATACAAATCCCATACATTTTTGAGATTCTGTCCATCGTGTTAACCATTTGCTTCATTGATTCATTAAAACAAGTAATACGGGGATTGCTGCAATAGTGTGTGCTATTCATCGCAAATTCGTAATTATATGCGAGTATAGCCTCATCTTTCCTCTTTTTATCATCATTTGTCATGTTTAATATGTTAGACACTTTTCAATCATGCCTTTGTCAATCTCAATAGATATGCTGTGTCTACCTGTTTGCAGACAGGCTGCTGCGAGTGACAAAGAACCTGCGAAGGGATCTAATACAATCTCTCCTGGTTCAGAGCCAAACTCAACTAACCTTGCAATCAAATCAATTGGCTTTTGCGTTTCATGCCTCCTTACCAAGTAGTGCTCTCTTGGATAACACAATACATCTGGTGTTGCCCTCATAGGATGTCCTTTTCCGAATAACCTTCGCTTTCCTTTCGAAAAGAAGTAAATCAATTCGTGTCTTGCTCGGCCTCGGTAGCCCATTCCCATGTGTTTCTTATCCCAAACCCATTGCCTGTTGTAAGTCCAACCACACTCCTTAGCTATCTTGATTTGATTTTCAAGATATTCATGTGTATCACTTGCGCTTGCTGGCATAAATGAAAACATGTGTCCTCCTGGCTTCAAAATCCTCAACAGTTCCGAATAATACTCCTCATCAAGGTCTTCTGTCTGGAATAGCCACCCCTTTCTTAGGTTTCTTTTCCTAGTAGTCCCTGTTTGCATTTGTTTGTCAAGTATATTGTATGGAAAATCCATAATTATTTGGTCGATTGATTCATCGTCTATCTTCTTGAGTTCTTCTCGACTGTCACCATTTATGATGACTGCTTGAATTTCTCCAAAGGTAGCAATGTATATGCCTCGACCAATTCTTTCAAAACACCTACCAACATTTTCATTGAGTCGCCCCCGAATCGTTGATTCTTTTTCGTCCTTAAAATTTGAATATATTTCAACTAAGCTTTTACTTTCTTTCAAAAACTCCCATATTCTGTTTTTCAAACTCATGTTCAATTCTTGTGTCGTTTCGATTGTTCATCACCTTCTGTAATTTCATTAACCAAATCCCAAAATTCCATCCAACTAATACCAATCATATTTTCTAATTCCTCATCGGGTGTGTTCATCCATTCACTCAAGTTTATTATTATCATCTTCATTAATTCTATATTCATTGTTCATCAACTCCTTCCATGTTAAATTAAGCCTCTTGTTTTACCAAAGAGACTGGTTTTCTAGTCATTGTACCACATTGGTTCGGACATTCGTCACATCTTGTATCACAAGCAATCACAAATGTATCCCAATCTTTGTACTTATCAAATCCTTTTTCTGACAGGAGCATACCTGCAGATTTCTTTCTGCCTGCCTTTCCTGTTGTATATGATTTGACATGATTCATATTTTCATGCAGAAGATAGTCATTTCTAGGGTCATTCCCCTCAAACTTCCATGGTGTTTCGAGAATCCTTATTCCGTATTTCTTCGAAAATTCATAGAAAAACTTCTGCGTTTCATCTAATAGCTCTCCTATCGGATTTTCCCTATCAAAAGAAGCCGAGCAGATTCTCATGTATACTGAATCTGCGAATTTGCTCTTCCTTGGCCTAGTCATTTTATCAAACCTAACCAAAATTGATAGAACCGTTTGGACTCTATTTTCATCTTTCCTTCGCCCCACTGCTATGTGTGGTGCCCATTCGTAGCCAGGAATCAAACTAAAGTGTATGATAGCCCCTGCAATCGCCAACCTTTCTAGTTGTACATCACTGGGAAACTTCCACATCTTTGTAATTACTACTGTTCTAACTCCCATTCTACCTGCCGCTTCTGCAAATCTGCAAGCGGCATCCCAATCATAACTTGGATCTCCCAAAGTTCCATTTCTTACCCAATTCAATACATACGCTTGCTCGTCACCAAAATGTACATTGTTTGACATCATTTTGTAAATGTCGTACTGTATGATTTCAGGACACACGCATTGTGTTACTGGGTCGGTGAATACTAGTCCACCTTGTAAAAACCCCATAGACCTTGCTGCGTAGCAACCAAAACAACCGCCTGCACATCCTTTTGTTGTGTCAGATACATTCGGTTCTGTTTTCGAGTTACCTTGAATCCTAGCTAAATTTCTAGGAGAGGGCACTCTTGGCTTTTCTCCGCCGCATTGAGTCTTTATTGTTTTCCTCACTTTTTCCTTTTGTATAACAGGTAATTCCATTATCTTTGCCATGTTTAATTGATTAATTTCCAAATAGTTTCTTTTTGGCCTCTTTAATTAGTCGAGATTTGTCATCAATTTCTCTTTCCAAATTTTCAAACGCTTCACGTAGTTCGCTATCGTCATGCCTGTTTTTGATATACCAATATCTGCCCCTATTTTGGAATAGGTTATTGATTATGTTATCGATTTCCAAGCATTTCTTCAAACTCTTCTCAAAGAAGAGTTGCGTCATTGGTGCTCTCAATTAAATCCCTCAATAAATTTCTTTGCTTGTTTTTCATTCATATCTGACATTCCAAAGCAAAGCATCATCATTACATAATTGTTAGTTGATTCATGTTTTCCAAAATCAGAGGACAAGCTAGCCATTGCTGCATTAACACCACTTCTTTCTAATTCTCCGAGTGCTCTTTCTTTACACCATTCAATATGTTCTGTTCTTTCATCCATGTTCAATAGTTAATCGAAACCTGCTTCATCAGGATTGATAAGTTTCCAGTATTCACCTTCATACCATTCGCCCATCTCAATCCGTTCTTCAAGTTCATTGATTTTCTCTTCATACTTTTTGGCTACTGCTTGAGTAGCTTCGTGTATCATAATACTAACCTCATACTTTTCGTCGGTTTCGACTTCTCCTTCTGGTAGCTTCATGAAAGCGAACCAATAAGTTCCCGTTCCATCTCTGCTAACACTTTTCTTAGTTCTAGTTCCAACCAAAGGCAATTGTGAAAAACACTCAAGCATATCTGTAACAGGTATTGAAAGGTCGTTATACTTGAATAGTAAAACTCCGTAATCTTTCAACACCCTCATAATTTCCTTAAATGCAAGTGTCATGTCTTCTTTCCACTTACTTCCAAGTTTTCCATACTTCTTGAGCATGATTCCACCTTTGGCTTCCTCTATGTGCGGAGGATCCCATACAATCGTGTGAAAGGTTTTGTTAGGATAGAACATATCCCGATAATCGCCTATCACATCAGGCTTTACTGCCCAATTAGGTTGTAATTCAATCGCTCCTGGCTCTTCCTCTCGAATGTCCATGTAAAGACAGGCTGGGTGTTCCTTATCCCACCAGATAGACCTAGAACCACAGCAAATGTCTGCGATTACCTTTCCATCTAATTTGACTTGGATCCTCCAATATCCTTTTTCAAGCCCCGTCTTGTGAACTCTGCCCTTCCCTTTCAAAGTTTGAAGGGCATTTCTTACCTTGTGTTTCCATTCGGGTGTATCATTCCAACCTGTAGTACAAACGCTGTCGTAATCTATTAGGCTGGAATAGTTCTCTTCCACATATCTGTAAATATCATCAATGTGATGAACTCCGTCTGGAACGCACTTCATATTAGTTTCCGTAAGTCTCCTCTGTAGAGTCGTTTCCATGTTCAATTTTTCAGTTTCCAAACGCATTGTCTATTACGAATACCGTTTGGTTTTGTATTATTTACAAAATCAACTTTTTCAATAGATGGGTGCCTAGAAAGGATGTTCGCCACTTGATTTGTTGTAGCGCCCCATTTCAAACTATCATTCACATAATCAATTATGCTAGAAGTAGTTCCTTTTCCGTTCTGCTTCAAATAATCCACCACTAAATCCTTCACTCTTTGATTTCCCATTTATTCACTTCCATAATTTATCGCAACAGCGATTGCTTTGTATATCCCGTATTCAGGTTCCAAACAACTTAGGATGTAGTCCAATGGCTCTATAACCTTTCTACCATGTTTTTCAAAGATTTCATTTGCTTCATTATTGAGTTCTTTGATGTAAGTCCTAAAGTCTATATCAAAACTCGGACCAACTGATTGCTCAATAGTATCTCCTATTTTTATATCAATATGAATACTAATAGGGTGGTATTCATTTTGTCCACCTCTTCCCCTGTTAGATACTTCGAATTCAAAATCATGCATTGTATCTTTAATTTCCATAGTCCACGCAACACCATTGCGAGTTTCTAATAAATCTAAATTTTTAGCTACTAAATCTGTCAATCCCATGTTCAATCTTCGGCTTCTTCTTCACAATCTCCACAGATTGATTCAACGCCATTCCAATTTACAGTCTCTTCGGTGCAATCATCCATAGCGCACTCAACATCTTCGTATAGCGAATGTTCGCCATCTGGACATAATGCATCCATCTTTGCTAGTGCGTTACCGATTTCTACTCCTGGTGAATACATTCCACTTCCACCTATTATCATTGATGGAACGTGCCCACAATCTTTGAGTTCCTTAAGAACCGATTCTCTGCATCCACCTTTGCGTAGGGTTTCGATAGCTTCTTCTTTACTGACAAATGGTTTTGATTGTCTTGATTGGTATTCAGATACCGTTTCAACAATCCACCATTCTCTTTCGTCTACTTGTAATAAATCTCTTCCCATGTTCAATCTTTTCTAATCATTATGACCCTGTGTGCGGGGGGAAATTTCCATGCCCCTGCCCTCATAATCAATTCTTGCAATTCGTATGCTTTTGCCACTGATGGCGTTATCAATAATTCTTCCATGTTAAATTATTCAATCAAAAGATCTATTTCTCTACTTTTCTTTTGAACTTTCATCATCCAGGGTTGGATTTCCATTGTATTCAACCAATCTTGAGGAGTGGGTACAAACCCACAATCCTCCGTGATGTGTTGCTCAACAATCATTTTTACGGGTATATCTCGGCCATTGCTGTTTACTACAACATGTCCGAACTTATCAATAGCCCATTCGACTCCAGCCGAATGATGCCTCATTGCCCTATGCCTCCAATCACCTGTGTATTGTTTTGTTTCATCTAGCCACTGATGGATATGTATGTAATCCATCGGGCTACCGCCCCATTTCTTAGCTGTTGATTCACTGTGTTTGTAAGGCGTCATGATTCTCATCTTCGGATTCTTCAAGGCCAAATGTCGTTTTTTCACTTTCAACATATTCGTAACCCCAATCGTGGTAAGTTACCTTTCCAGTATCCAGATGATAAGCAACAGTGTCACCATAACTTTGACCTTCGCCAGCGCCATTGTAACCATATCTTTCCCAAGCCCAATCGTCAATTTCTTTCTCAAAATCTAACCACTTGCTAAGCATGGCCTCACCATTCAATGTATCCTTATCAGGCCTAAATCTGCCTTTTTCGCCCCACTCTTTTTCTTTAGATTCATCAAAGTACTTAACGCTCCAACAGTCTACCTCAATGTAGCCTTCGTCACTTCCGCCTTGAAATTCAATCTTTATCTTATCAATCCCCAAATCCTTTGCAATGTTTACGAATCGCTTTGGAAATGGTGCTATTTGACCATATTTAATCTCATATCTCTTTTCTTCAACTTCTTCCATGTTAAATTTTCATTCTTTCACAATCGGATTTTGTAATCTATGCCCGAAATCCGAGCTACAATCTTCATGTATCTGAATACTTTTTGCCATCTTAATGTGATCGCTACTGTTGTCTAGTGTCACAACTCTAGCATTCTTCCTGATTGCTTCGTCGCAATGTAAACATTTGATTCCACCTGCTGATTTGTTCTTTTTGATTCTTGAACACATCATTTGCGGGTGGTCTGTTTGTAATGCTTCCCCAAGTGAATATAGACAACCTGCATGAACCCAAAGGTTCACCTTCTTCCCTTTTACTTCTTGAGTAAGCATAGCTTCATGAAATCCTTTATCCATTAGTTCACCACACCAAACACAAGCTTGATTCTTAGTTTGGCATTTTTTCCATTCAATCTTTACATTTCCCAATATCGGGTGTTTTGCAAACATGTTAAATTCACTCTAGTTTCTCTAGTAGTGTAAATAGTTTCACCACATCACCTGGTTTCATTGAGAATAACAAACCGATTCCCGTAAAGAACTCTGCTTTCGTAGAGACCTTGCCGGATTTAATCAGACTTGTCATCTTATCAAACAGGATTTGCCCTGTCGTTTCTTCCTTGATGCGTTTCAACATATCAATATCATCGTCCCAAAATTCTGCAAGTAAACTCCACATTCGCACTTGTTCAACAAATGTTTCCGTTTTGCCCTTTTCATCTATTTGAGTCAAACTGTGGTTTTCTTCAACTTCCACAGTTACCTCACCCATATTCTCTTGAGGGTCATGTGTAGGGTCATCGTGCATGTGTTCGTGCATACAGTCCTCATCGCAACCATCGTCGACGTGATTATCTTCTATTTTTTCATTTTCGCCATCAAATTGTAAGTATTCGTCCATATCACCAATCTCGTAATGGTTTTCTGTTTCTTCTTCTTTGATTGCTATTTCTTCTTCAATCTTTTCAATGAGTTGTTTTTTGTTACCAGTCTTAGATAATCCAAGTTCTTCTGCCATCTCCTTCAATTGGGATTTGGTTTTATCATTCAAATCTTCAACTTCATCGACTATATTTTCTTCAACCGTAGTCAATGCTGATTCAACTAGTATATCCTCTTGAGTTATTTCAACATCTTTCAATTCATGTTGTTCTAACAATTCAAATTCCAAATAAGGTTTCAATTGTTCCATCAATTCATTGATTTCATCTGTTTTGTAATCCTTTTCTATCAACCATTCTTCAAGGGATTCAAAGGAATTCAACTCTGCTTTTTCGCAAATATGTTTCACCAAATCCTGTTTAGACTTGTTGATTACCTCTTCTTTGCTGTTAGCATATAGTTTTCCTTCTGAACCCATTTCTCGTATCATTGTGACAAAATCAAAATTCGTTGCATTCGGGCTGTCCGAAAGTTTCTCAACATTCAGAAAAATGTCCCCAATCCAGTCCAATGATTCCGCAATACCTCCAAATAATTCATCTGTGCTTACGCCACTCATGTTAAATTTCAAATGACAGAACACATTAGTTTCCATCGCTTAGGATTCGCTTGAGCTAGTTTCAAGGCCTTGTAAAGTGTCCTCATACTTCGCTCTTCACCTTCGTAATCGTCCGAACAAATCCAATCAACAACTTCCTTTTTCAGTGTTGGATATGGATAATTCGGCCTATTCATTTGCGGCTCCATATTTTGTGCTACCGTCTTCATTCGCTCTATCATTTCTGCATCTGTGATTTCTATTTCAAAGAATATCGATCTGTCACGCATTGGCTTGTCAATCTTTTTGGTAGGCTCATTCGTCAAAACGATAACGCCACCTTCGTATGTGACTGACGCAGGTAACTTCCCCCCCTTTTCATTGGGGTCCATTGAAGTCCTGTCAGTATGCCACGTAACAATTCTTTCTTCGTAAGTGTCCATCAATGCTTTCATCATGTCAACCATCTTTTGCCCCTTGATAGGAACATCGTCAAAGACGATAACTGGAACAGTTTTCTTCTTCTTTCCTTTTGACTTAGCATCTTTCTCCTTAGCTTGTCTTTTCCATTCTTTTACTTTTTCTGCCCACATGCAAACGATTCTGTAAACTCCGTATTCCGAAACACCTGCTTTGATGATAATGAAATCTTCATTTTCCACCATACCCATTTTCTTGAATAACTCTTTCAGAGTGTGTGTTTTACCGATACCTGGTCCTGAACGAACCATAACTGCCGGCAAGGTTCCAAGTGCTACTGCTCTGAAACCATTAGCCATAGTTGCCAAACGGTCATTAACCGATAGGCGGTTCATTCTATCTATTCTCGATACAATTTTCCTCTTAGGTGCCACTGATTCTTTTTTTGCGTAGACTTGTTCTCTTTGCTTCGCACTTACTTGCCCTTCCGTTGCATTAGTTCTGCTACGGGGGACTATCAGTTCTTCTCCTGTCTCAAGTTGGATTACATCTGCTTCTTCCATTTCTGGAGTTTCTTTCTCGCTTACTGGACTTTCTGCATTTTTTATTACATCTGTAACAAATTTTCGCTCTCTTTTCCACATGTTTAATTCAATCCTGAGCAAAACCGCACAGGCAATGGGCAAAATCGCACCAGTCGCAATATGTTATGCGTTGTATGCCGTGGTCTTGCCATGCTTTCATCAGTTCTGGAAACTTATTCACGTGAATAGGTTGCCCGTTTTTTGTTGTGTAATTCCAAGCATGCCCTAGTTCCCAAGCGTCACAACACAATCTATTGTCGTGAGCAATGTGCAAATACACATTTCCATTGTTGTCTTCATGAAAATGCAAATCGTATCCACCATATTCGTTAGTTGCCAATACAAAATCTTTCAGCGTTCCGAATTTGGTTTTCAAATAATAAATCGTTTGCATTATTCCTCTTTCTTTTGGTGAATTCATTAATTCTCTAAAATATTCCATGTTCAATCTAATTTTTTATCCAACTCTAAGTCAAATATTCCATCAAGTATAGGCAGTAAAACTCCTTCATAATAATCAATCTTATGTTTTTCAGATAACATTCTGCTTTTGTCTGCGAAATGCCTTAACGCCATTGATGGTGAACTCCAACTCTTTTTTGAAATTACAAATCCACTCTCTAGCGTCAAAACACTCCATTCATCCATCCCATGCTTTGCATGCCTCTCCCGAAATAACACAATATCCATTTTTTCAAATCTTCCTTGAAAAATTATACTATCATCCATGTTCAATCTGTTAAGTCTTCGTATTCAATGCCCCATTCTTCAAGAACATCTGCTTCTGCATCGTCCCACCAATCACATGCTACTTTTTGAGCAAACCTGTCCATCTCTGGAAGCCAATGTGTGTAAACAATGGCTTTGGGCACGCTCTTTGAATGCCCTTCAATTTCACCTACCAAAAAGAATAAACTATCATCATCCGGTATTAACGCTTTTTGTGATGGTTTCAATGACTTGAATGCTGCATCGCCTATCAAATCTTCCTTGATTCCAAATGTGTATCCTAGAAATTTTACAATTGTGTTTGGTTTAGCGATTCTCTGTCTGCTGTTTCCTTCCCCCCACCAATTTTTAGTGTCGCACCAACCAATAGCACCAAACAAGCGATCCACGCCATTGTCGGTCCCTTCTTTACTTTCATTTTCTAAATACCAATTAAAGTGTGCCGCTATTTTTTTATCGACAGCATCTGCTAAATCTCCTTTACTCCATTTTTCTTCCATGTTTAATTGTTAATTAGATAGACCCATCAATTCTTTCTAATAATTGAATAATTCTATCCAATTTACTTTCTTCTATCGCTTTGATTTTTGTCAATGTCCTATTCGCTTTCTGCAATTCTAATACAATTTTATGTGTATCCATCTTTTCTCTTATTGCCATGTTTAATCTTCTATCCAAAATGTTCTAGTTTGGTAATGCTTTCCTTTTCTCTTTCCTTCTTTGGCCTTAGTCTTAGACCTTAGAATTATCAGAACTCTTGTTCGCATCACTGTCTTTTTCCCTTTCTTGATTGGTATTGATGTAGTATCAATTGATTCTACTATCCAAGTTTTTATCTTATCCATCAAGGGACTTTTTTGCACTAGTTTCTTGCTCAACAATATCTTGGTTTTGACTTCATCTCCAACTGAAATGTTTTTGATTGGTCTTCTGTCAATCATTACCATTCCACCTGCCTTGAAGTATTACTTGCTCGAAGGTAATCTTACCATCTTTACGCGTTTTATCCCGTTGTCTTCCAAATTTAGAAACGATTTCATTCATCTTCAAAACCTTGCCCTCATCTGGAATTACTTGCCATTCTTCACCGACCTTTTCTGTAGCCCATGCTTCAAGCGGGAATTGTCCGTCTTCGAGTGCTTCAAGTGTTTCAGATTGCAATGATTCAATTCCAAGTTCTTTGAGGAAGCCGTCTATGAGTATATTCAACCCATCTATAGTATTGATTAAAGATTCATTTGTCGAATCTACATCCACCACTTCTCTCAATTTCCTATCAACCATTTCTTGCTGAACTTTTTCTCTTTCTTTTCTTAGTTCTTGTACTCTTTTGTTAACATCTTTTATTCTGTTACCCATGTTCAATTACTGATTACTCCATTATCCTGTTACAACCTTTACAGCTAGTTGGGTGACACCCAACGTGGCGCGGCATAGGATTGTCGCATTTACAAATTTCCTCTGGAAAGTATTCATCATCTTCTAAATTATCTTTCATGTTTAATCATCACCTAAACCGACTTAGCGGGGGCATTCGCCCCATAGCCATGCACTTTAGCAGTTCAACATCTTCTATTTCAGTGATTTGCACCAATTCAAGTTTCTTGATTGCTTTTTTAGTTGCTAACCACATATGAATTGTATTTGCATCATCTCGGTTGTTCATATAGTGACATACTCTTTTTTTGTTTTTTACATATGTTATTACATATCTTTTAGCCATTGACAATCACCGTGTCAGGAAGGTCAGCTACTGTGATGCTTGAATCTACTACAACCCAAACATTAGCTGTTCCACCTCGGCTTGTTGGCCTTCTTTCTCCCGACTTGCCTACGACACCTGCTTTGTCTAGCAGGCCTCTAGGGTATCGAATTGAGTTTTTCTTTGCTTCTTTTCCAAGATTCAAACGCTTTTCAATAACAGACTGTATTTCGTCATCTGTCAAACCGTCTTCATGATCGAGTAGTGCCTGGTAAATGTCCCTTGACATCTGCCCAATCGCTGCTGTGCTTGGTAGTTCTTTTTCTCCATCTCCGTATAGTTCCAAACGATTAAACAATACTTTCAATCTATTATTGATTATCTCGTCATCTTCTGCACCTAGCAGAATATCTAACATAGTCTGCATCATGCTTCGGTTTCCAATTCCAATTTTCCCATCAGGGAATAATTGTCTCATTAGATCGAATTCTTGTTTACTCAAATTCAGTATCAAGTGATGCTCATTTACAATATGTCCATCTCTAAGGTTCACGTCGTTTTGAATAAAGTCAACTTCTCCGCCTTTCAAATCACTCATTTTTCTCATGTTAAATCCCTTACTTCACTAAGGCCAAAAAAAAAGCGACCCTGCTCGGTTCTTTCTTCTGCCGAGTAGAGTCGTTAATTGTTGTGTTTAATTTGATTACCTCATTGTGAGGCGTCGTTAGCGAAATTTCTGACCCTCCTCACAAGGTCATTTGCGGCAAGTGACTCATCTGATAAGTCATCTTTTATTATCCGCAAAGCCTCTGTAAGTTTGGCCTCTCTAGCATCCCAATCTCCAGTTCCATTCTTCCAAAAATAGAATTCTTTCACTTGCCAAAGTTCGATACTGCCTATTTTGCCCACCAAGTAGCGGCGCTTATGCCAGTATTCTTCAGGCGCTAGATGCTTAAAGTTGTCTTCTGGAATAAATTCTTTCCCATCTATAACTATCACTGCTTCCTTTTCGTTCACTTTTTCCATGTTAAATTTTTTAATAAGGGCCCTTAACGCCCCCTAGGGGGCGAGAAGGGCATTTATGCTGTTGCTGTTATTTTTCCTTCCTCGTCACAGCATATTAATTCATAATTCACCATTTGGCCGTAAATCCTTCAAGCTTCGACTTGTATTGCTTCCGATTCCTCTTCCACGTAAAAGTCATTAATTCTTGCTGGCTTACTTACCAAACGGTGTTCTTCGACATTCAATTCATACTTGTGTGCAGGCTTAAAACCGAATAGTGGATTGCTTTTACACCATGTCCACTTAGGGAATACATTGTAGTGCTCCCCTTTCCTGTTCATCCTGATTATATTTTCACATGAGCACTTTGATTTGCTTGCATCGCAAAAAGTTCTTACAAATTCACTATGATTTGACCTGTTCCAAGTCTTGACTTGATTGTGGATTGGCGTGTATGCCTTTTTCTTTCCAACAAACAACCACTCTCCCCACATGTTGTCCCACCTATATTGTGAGTCATCAATGTATTTTGCGGAGTCTCTTTGGAATTTGTCTTCGCCCCAGTTTTCCAGTCGGGCTTGAGGATGTTCAGCGGACTTTTCTTCCACTTTCCTCAGTAGAGGCATATTTTCTTGCTCTATCATCAAATCGTAGATTTCTTCATTATTTTGAAGGTAATCCCATTCATCGAATAACATAGAGTGTCTGCCAGCCTCATATCCCGCTTCATTTTCCTTTGTAATTTCATCCATGGCTTCTACCAATAAATTTTCTGCTGCCAAGGCCGTCAAAACTATCTGACCTGTAGCTGTGTTATGGCACATTCCATTTAGTGCCAGTTTTCGGTAATGCCAGGAATTGTCTCCGTAGTTCTCTAACTCATTGTTTTCTTGTGCATCAATTTCAAACATAGCTGTGTTGTCATTGTAGCGACCAAAAACCTCGTTCACAAAAAAGCCTTTCAATCCCCAATATGGGTGTTTTTCTCCGCCTTTCATTTGGTGAACTCCGAGGTCCCCTGGTGCTTTCGAATGTTGAGCCATGATTGGTGATGCTGTACAAAATATGTTATGTCCTTCTCCTATCGTTCCTGTTTTGAATTTATTATTCATGTTTAATTTCATAAAGTTGAAAAGTCACTAGCACCAAGCCACATATCATATTGTAACTCTACTGTATCCTTGTCCAAAGTGTATTGTTCATTGCCAATGAAAATAATCACTTCATTGCCAAGTTTTTCAGCCCATAATGCAATTTGCATTTCTATTTGTCTATTTGACGCTTTATCGAATTTCATCGATGCTTCGTTTAGATCAATACTTCCTTCTCTACCTCTATTCGCAAGCCATAATTGCCTTGTCATGTCTAATTGTATATTGTAAGTTTACAATATATTCTATCTGTTTATCTTTATCTTTATCTTTATTTTTCGTTGTAAAAGGAGGAGAAGGGGTCGCATTGCTGCGACCCCCCTCCAAAATTCCACATTTAGAATGATTCGCCACTACCCTTCGATTCTAACCCGATTCGTAGTGGGTGTTAACTCAATTAAGTCATATTGACGCAATCCTTGAGCACACGGCTTCATTGGGTTTCCCCTTCACCGCATTCACATAGTTTCACTTTTTATGTGGGTTTCTAATAATATAAACTAATGATTGTAGCTTTACTCGTTAAAAACTTGGTTTATATTGAGGTCTATCATGTAATCTGATTCCTCATTTTCTGCCAGTTCAGAGTATCCTAAACTTACACCTGCACCAGTGAATTTCACAAATGCTTGGTGTATTGGGTTGCTAACCATGTTATTTAGTTCTGTAGTCCATGACTTCTTTTCTGCTGGGTCCGTAGGTGGCCTATTTTCTAACAACATGTCTTCCTTGTTCGAAAACAGTGTCTGCCACTTGTGGTGGTCGCTTCCGGCTTTTGGCCTTCCACTCGCTTCCGCTGCCTTGTAACCATGCTCAGGAATTTCTGTTTCATCATCAACAAATATTATCATTCGAGCACCGGTGTAAACACCAAATCCTCTCACCAAATGTCTTAGATGGTCCAGTTGTTTTTCGTCAATTCCCTTTGTATCATTAGCGTAAAATGCCCCATTGCTTGAGCCAAGAAGGGTTTTCAAGTTGATGTTATTTCTAACCTCGCACTCAATCCAATTCTTTTCGACTGATGTTATGCTCGCCAGTTCTGCTGGTATGCATGGTTGAGGAGCCAATACTGTGTTAAACATAGGATAACTAATCTTTGCAACACCCTTTTTCAAGGCGATGCTGTTGATATCATCCCAGTCCATTTTTCCAGCGTCCTTCATACCAATGCGTTCCTTTGCTTGGTCTGCTCTAGTCAAAATTTTTCCATTCTCGTCAAGCACTGAAATTCGGCTTTTTTGTATTACTGGAGCATTAAATACTCCATCTGCCGGCATTTCCGCAATTGCTATAACTTCCCATTCATTCGAACTGTTCAGTAGTTTTTTACCAAATTTGTTCGTCCTGTAAGTCTTTTTCACAAAGAAGAGTTGATTCTTTTCCTCAGCATTGTCATCATAAACAACATTGCCCATAAGTAAGTTTATCATCATGTTCGCCTCGTATGCATTCCACAAACGCTCCTTTTTCTTGAAGCTGATTTGTTGGACTTGCTGATATTGTTCAGCAGTGTCGTTGTCCCTTCGCTTTCGAGTGTACCAAGATCTGTTTAGGTAGTTTCTTGCATCCAATAGTGATTCCATTGATGCACTAACTCTAACATTGTCCCTACCAGTACCCCTGTATTCTATACCCACTTCACCTTTAGTTTGGTTGATGTGATAAACAAGTCTACTTTCAGGAATACCAAGTTTCCTAATTGCTTTGAGTAGCCAAGCCGCTTCCGGCGTTTTTGGCGTAGCATGTTGTACAGCCTCATCGTAAAATGATACTGCTAACTTTTCTGCTATAACATCGAACCAGTAACTAGGAGCAATAAATTTTATGCTCCATGTGTCGTTTTTCTTGTCGAAGTTTCTCTCAATCTTTAGCTTCTTATTTTCATTATTTGACAGCCTATCTACGATAGAACGGTACATAACTAGACCTGTAATAATCCAGTTTACCGCTTTATTCTTCAATTTGTCCGTCAAGCTCATTTCTCTTTTTTTATTTTCTGTTTTTGTTTTTTCTTTATTTCCCATTTCGATACCTCCATATCGTAATTTTGTTGTTCAATTATGTTAAATCAAAGTTTCATCTCTATTTTGTTTATCACTTCGGCATAATCCTGTCTGCCTCCGATTTGCGAATTCCAAATCACTACTCCAACAACCCGATTCCAAAATATATCTTTTGGATTACAAAATGTCCATTGCATTTCTGTATGCTCCCATACTGAGTAGAAATGTTTGTCAATTTCGATTTTGGGTTTGATTCAAATTCACATATTAGGCTCTACTGTCTCCAGCGAACTTTCATATCTTCCTTTGAACCAAGTTGTTGTAAGAGTAGCTTCAAAACTCCATAGTTCTTCCACTTATCCTTGTGTGCTCTCCTATCTGGAATAATCCAGCTAATATGCTGGATTAAGCACGTATTATGTTCAATTGCTTGAATCCCTCAACTGCTTTTACACAGGAGAGTTAGAGTGTAGGTTCAAAACCTTCCATTCTTTCGATGGCATCATTTTATCCGTCGATTCGCATCAACAGCCTGGACTCAATTATTAGACTTCCATTCGTCCAACCATTCGCTTTTGTTCCGATTCATTTCACGTACTTCGTGGGCGGGCCTTATCCCCATCTTCCAACTTCTGTATTCATTCTGTTCTGCACAGATATGACACTTCCATTACCCGGTGTATCGGTTGATTGAAGGCATTGTTACCACGTAGCCGTGATTTGGTATAATTTAACCATTTTACCCTCCTGGACCTTCAATCGTATGAAGAGACACGCGCGATATACGCCACTCCGCTCCTCTTCACTTTACTAGGTCATTGGGGTCTTAAGCCCCTCCCTAATGTTTAATTTTGTTAAGTTTCGATAACTCATAACTCCACCATGATTCATCAGGCCTCCAAGACCCAAATTTGTATAGAGCCTCATTTGCTCTCCATTGTTCCATGAGTGGTTTTAGTGCGTCGGCTCGCCTGTGTTGCCCCCTTCCAAAGGCCATTCTGCGAGCCAAACGACTAACTTTGCCATCAAAACTTCCTTCTTTTGATTGCTTATGTCGCTCCCAAAAAATAGCATTTTCTATCCGTTCTAGTTCTTGCTGTTGTTTTCTGTAAAAGTCTAGTTCTTTTTTGTAAAAGTCTATATCTACTTCTTTCATGTTAAATTGTAATTATGTTTAATTGATGAATCATTAAGTGGTGTAACGCCGCTTCCGATAACCTTCCTCAGTTGCATAAGCAACCGTATGATAGCTTAGTCATACCCCGTAAGGGTTTAGACTAGAGTAGCCTCGGTTCTGTTATTCCAATGACATTGCTGTCAATGAAATCTATCAAATGTCTGACGACCATAATGTCCCTCGGAATTTACCGAGTGTCCAACCCACCCTTTCGTTTGATGTGGTCCTTTACGCCATTACACCTGATTCATCTTAGTGTATTTATTCATACCCCTGCTCCACGGGGGTTAGATCTTCATCCTTCTGCTCTTTCGAGTGTTGTCGGTTTCTGTTGTCAATTACTCAACTCCGCCGACAGCTTGCCTCTGGTAAGCAACCAAAGGCAGTTCACGGATGATGCTTATTCGAAGGCGTGACTAAGTGAAGCTCACGTATCTTCGAATGTGTTCAGTCGGTAAACCGTAATTCCTCAAGATTATCCTTGCTAAAGGTTCCTTGAGGCGACTTGTGAGAGTCCTTAGACTCACCGACTTCAATATTATATGCTACTGGGCGGTTAAGCCCTGTCCATATGTTTAATTCATTACTTTGTATGTAGTAATGTCATACTGCTAAATTATGCCATAGGCTACTATGTAAGTGGCCTATTTTGAGGCAGATTAGCCCCGAACTAGCTCCATCTATGTGTTATTCTGGAGATCTTGTCCTGGTTCGCAATCAATACTTTGTAT